>ERZ1036412.24-NODE-24-length-200017-cov-14.180924_pt1 | contig 200017 bp, 183 predicted proteins | sample MGYA00514218_ERZ1036412 | MGnify/ENA primary metagenome ERZ1036412 (study PRJEB33795, sample SAMN09464944) | human gut metagenome | host: Homo sapiens | place: USA: Stanford, California | collected 2016-11 | study: EMG produced TPA metagenomics assembly of the...
TTCAGGTGTTAGTGTCCTTAGGATGTGGGGGTTCGAGTCCCCCCCCTCGCACCAATTATCTTATTTCCCTCTCGATTTCCTTCTCTAGTTTTGTTCATCCCTGATTCCAGTTCATTATTACCAGAACAATGCCACCAATCAGCGCCGCGCATGAAGGTAACAAAACAAAGTGCCGTAAACGCTTGTGGTACAACATGAGCGAAGTCAGTAGTAATCCTAATACAATCATCACCTTCCATACGTAGACCGACAGGTCGCTATATGCCATCCCGGCAATCAGCATTCCCGGCAGCAGAACACCCCATCCACTGCCCAGCGTACGTTGCAACATGATTCCACCTATGACACTGATAATGATAACCAATATCATATGATAAAATTTCTCATTTGTCAGCCGTGAAGCACTATCAATTATATGAGTTTTACTTAACGATTGATGACATGAATAACCCAAGGTGATAAATTGCTCACCGGTTAGCTCTTCAACTAAAAACAATAAAAACCTCTGCGAATGATACCCCGTTCGTTATTTGTTTTATTTACCAACACACCTTCGTACATTGCAGATAACTAACAATATTTACCTATGACAGTACAATCCTGGCGAACTCTGCGCACCAAAAAATACCAACTCTCTTTACGACTGTTTCTGCTGCTCAACGCAGTCTCCGCGCTGTTTACGCTTTTTTTCCCACTGTTTGCGGTCAAAGCCTTATCAGTATCGGCGTTGCTGATACTGGTGATGAGTACACTGCTGCTGGTATGGCATGGGAAATACGCAGATAAAAGAATTAATCTCCCTTTTATTTCAATCGTTTTTGGCTTGTTATGGGCGTTACACATATTATTGAAATATAATGCTTTAGGTCAGAATGATTATTATTTCCTGTTAATAGCGCTTCTCAGCGTACTGTTTATTGGCTCTATCGCTTTTGCCAATAATATCATCGCGTTTACGCTCCACTCACTCCCCTCCGTCGCCGTTTGTTTATGGCTTAACGGCAGCGAGCATGGTTTGCGGATTTTCTATTTTATGGCGCTGCCTATGGCCGGTATCGCCATCCAGCATGTGATACAAAAGCGCTACGATGGGTTCGCTCAGCAACTGATGTACAAACTGCTGGAAGAACGAGAAACCCTGAACGGGCTCAGCATGCTCGACCCGCTAACCGGTTTGTATAATCGTCGGGGGCTGCAACACCGGCTCGATACGCTGTTGGCCCTAAGTAATTCGAGACACTTCGTTCTGCTGCTGGATATCGACCATTTCAAATCCTATAACGATCATTACGGACATATGATGGGCGACCAGGCGTTGATCCGTGTTTCTGCCGCCATCCGAGACTCCGTCCGCTCCAGGGATGTGGTGGCGCGTTTTGGCGGTGAAGAGTTTATGATTTTGCTGACCGCAGTCGATCCACAGCAAGCCCAGGCTGCCGCCGAACGTATCCGCCAGAAAGTGTACGACCTTAAAATCCCTCACATGTTTAATGAGAGCGTGGCAACCAACGTAACCGTCAGTATCGGCATTGCACCTCTGGTCGAACAGGATATTGATGCTGCTATTGCCAAAGCGGATAAAGCCCTTTACGAGGCGAAGAATCTTGGGCGTAACAATACTCTGGTCAGCGATGAGCTACGGGTAAACTGCCCTTCTATCTGAGCTTTCTGTGCGGTGCCACCCGAGATGGCGACAAAGATCTTGCTATCGCTTAACACCAATTATAGGATTAGCAATCATTATCATTAAGATTAACGTCCTTATATCGACATGGCTTATCGTTCCGCACCGATCGTTGAAGATGTCATCTGGCGTAGCCATCTCCCCTCAGAGATGCCCTCGCTGGCTGCTGCCGTACGCGCAACGATAGCCAAAACTCGCGAGCACTTGCTGGACTTCATTCGTCTTGACGAAACGCCTGTGCCAGGTGCAATGACGCTGCATGAATGGACGCAACCGACGACGCTAAGTTCATTGCTCGCTGTTTATTCAGACCATATCTATCGCAACCAGCCCACGCTGCCCCGCGAAAATAAGCCCCTGATATCTCTTTGGGCGCAATGGTATATCGGCCTGATGATGCCTCCGTTAATGGTGGCCCTGCTGACGCAAAAAGAGGCTATAGACGTCTCTCCTGAACACATGCACGTAGAATTCCACGAAACGGGCCGAGCAGCCTGCTTCTGGATCGATGTCCATCAGGATCATCTGGCTACAGCCCTGTCTCCTCAACAACGCATGGAAACACTGATTCTCTCAGCGCTAACGCCGGTTGTGCAGGCGCTGGAAGCAACGGGTGAGATCAACGCAAAGCTTATCTGGAGCAACACCGGATACTTAATTCACTGGTATTTAACGGAAATGAAGCCGTTGTTAGGTGAAGAACTGCTGACCACGCTGCGCCAGACCTGCTTTTTTGAGAAACAACTTTCCTGCGGTCAGGATAATCCTTTATGGCGTACCGTTGTTCCGCGTGAAGGGCTGTTAGTGCGCAGAACCTGCTGCCAACGCTATCGCCTGCCTGACGTTCAGCAATGCGGAGACTGCACGCTGAAGTAAGCGAGGAGCCGTAGCCCTCGCCAGATATTTATGCAACCTGCTGGTTTTCCTCTTCCATACGCTGCGCTTCTTCTTTTTCCTGCGCTAATAACTGCTTTTCGTAGACCTTAAAGAACGGGAAGTAGATAACGGCCGATACCAGCGCCAACAGCACCACCAGGATAGCCGCACGATAATCCCAACCTAACGCCCATGCGGCGCCAACCGGTGCCGGGGCCGTCCAGGGAACCACTGAAATTACCCGCCCAATTAAATCCAGTTTCATCGCCGCCCACGCCAGTACCGCATTCACCATCGGAGCCAGCAGGAAGGGGATAAAAAACACCGGGTTCATGACAATCGGCGTACCAAATATCACTGGTTCGTTAATATTAAAAATGCTGGGGACCACGCTCAGACGCCCAATCGAGCGTAGATGAGCTGAACGACTCCGCAGATAGCAAATCACCAACCCCATCGTCGCGCCGGAACCACCAACCACAATGAAGAACGTCCAGAACGCTTCCATAAAGATATGCGGCAACGGCGCACCCTGCGCCAGCGCCGACTGGTTCATCCCGAGATTGGTGAGCCAGAACATTTGCAGCATTCCCGACACAATAGCCGCGCCGTGAATACCGGCAAACCACAGCAGATGGCCGATCAATACCGCCAGCAGGATCGCCGGGAGAGAATCTGCAGCCGACACCAGTGGTTTGAAAATGGCCATAATGGCCTGCGGGATCAGCATGTCAAACTGCGACTGTATCACCAGGCTTAGCGGGTACTGCGTTAACACCACCACCAGCACCGGGATCAGCAGATCGAAAGAGTTTTTGATCATCGGAGGCACCTGATCGGGTAAACGGATGCCAATGTTGTGCGCCTTCAGGAAGCGCATCATTTCAACGCAGTAAATGGCTACCAGGATGGCGGTGAAAATCCCCGTTCCTCCCAGACTATCAACCGGCATCGTGCCTTTGGTTTTTGGCGCGGCAATCAGCAAAAAAGCCATGATTGATAGCATCGCACACATAAACGGATCTAACTGATACGACTTCACATAGTGCTTGCCCAGGTTATAAGCAATAGCCGCACATATGTAGACCGACATGATCCCCATCGTCATATCAAACGGTGTGAGGATTTGGCCTTCAAACTGTTTTGCCAAATCCAGCCACGCACGGGCGAATCCCCAGGTGGTATCCGGAGAAAACGGCGGATAGGCAAAAACCAGCAGAAAAGAGCCTACAATCATAAAAGGCATCGCCGAAATAAAACCGTCACGAATAGCCATGACATGACGTTGTGAAGAGATGCGCCCGGCAACAGGGCTAACATAGTTTTCAACAAAGCGGAAAATCACGTTAAACACAGCATGGTTAGTAGACATAGCCGTTCTCCCGTTGTGCAAAACCTTGCAACCGTGTTGGCATCAACACCACCACGTAAATCTCATTACCACTTTTCGCAACCGTGCCGGGGGGAACACCAGCACTACCGCTATTCGAGTTAAGTTTCATAGATGGCTCTTATTATGTGATACAGAGGAAGTGACAACTTCAGTATTAATCGTCATTTCAGCATTCTGCAACCGGTTACTGTAACCGGTTTCTTTGATTGTGAAGACGATCGAAAAACTGCTAATGTTGCTATATTGTTACAATAAAATATTTACAGTGCGGTTGCCCCTATGACAAATTACATCCTGCATGTTTTCTGCTGTGCAGGGTTATCTGTAAGCGATAGGGAGAGAAGAATGAGTTTGCAATCAGTACGTCAATTCCTGGCGCAACATGCACCAGATATTGAGATTATCGAATTAGATCAGAGCACAGCAACCGTTGATCTGGCAGCAAAAGCCCATAACGTTGAACCTGGCCAGATAGCGAAAACACTTTCGCTAAAGGTGAAGAACGACATCATCCTGGTCGTGGCAAAAGGTGATGCCCGACTGGATAATAAAAAGCTAAAGAGTACGTTCGGTGCCAAAGCCCGTATGTTGAGTAGCGATGAGGTCGTGAGCGCGACGGGGCATCCCGTTGGCGGCGTTTGCCCCTTCGGATTAGAAACACCGATTTCAGTGTACTGTGATGTTTCTCTGAAGCACTACGCTGAAGTGTTGCCTGCCGCAGGTGCCATCCACAGCGCGGTTCGCATTACGCCTGAGAGGATGGCTGAACTGACTTCTGCCACCTGGGTTGACGTGTGTCAGTAATGCTTCACGCGCCAAATCGGCGACCAAACCCGGCACAAAGCACGTCAACGTTGCCTGTCACGAAGCCGCCTGCATAAAAGGCGCTGGCTCGCCAGCACGCAGGTACAGCAGGATATCGGCAGCATCCAGTAACCCGGCATCTGAGCTTACTCCCAGTTTGGACATCACATTAAATTTGTGTGCCCGAATGGTTTTAATGTTCCGTTCAAGCTGAGCGGCAATCTGTGGCATCGAATAGCCATTTGACATAAAGCGCAGTATTTCTCGTTCTGTCGGACTGAGCATGCGGCTTTGATTAATATACCAATGGTTTTTCGTGCTTTCGGTTCCTCGGCTTGGGCTGCTTAACGCCGTTAATAAAGCGTCCTGTAGCACCGTTAACGAAGAAGCTTTACTCACAACGCCATCCAGCGGCAAGGGGGACAAGGAGCCAATTAAACGCGCTTCAGCGTCATCATCGGCAATCACCACGCGGCGAATCCGTGGAAAATTTATCGCCAGTTCCGTTAAATAGGCCAACCCAGCTCTGCGATCGCTTCTGATTGCAGAGAGAGAAAAAATAACTGCCGAAAACGACATCTTTAACATTGCCTGACTAAAAGTGGGCTGGCTAGAAAAGAGATGAAGTTTATATTGGTCATCTGGCATGGTATTAAATAAACTATTAATACCTACACTGCTCATTGTACACTTTTCTACCAGTGCAACGTTTCTTTTGATGATTCTGCTTTCCATTCCGTGGTTTCTCCATAAACTGAAGGTAAATTAAGTTCTCGCGATCCTTGAGAACTATTTATCCAGGCATACATTTCTGCATTGCTATTTATCGACAAGCGACGCATAGCGCTATTCTTTTGGGCACTGATTGTTTTATTGCTTTTCTTCAGCAACATCGCAATCTGATTAATTCCCCAGCCTTTCCCAAGGAGGCGCAGCACTTTCCTTTCAGAGAGAGTGAGGACTATTGAGCGCGCGCTATGATCTAACAATTGCGGCATGGCAGGTGGAGAAAGTAGTGTCTTACTTATTCTTTCTGCTCGCGCATTTCCTGCGTGAATGACGCTCACTAAACTTTCTATCGGCTCTGCATCAGAGAGCAGCGAACTGACAGGACACATCAGTAGCTCAATAGCCAAAGGATAGAAAATACGAGAGACGAGAAAGACCCAGTGAATATCACGGTATTGAGATAATAAAGAATAATATTGTTCGCAGACTGAACGAGGATAATTGCAGTCTCCAGTTAAATCAGCAATCACCAAATCAGCGTACCGTAGTTGTAATAATGTTAGTTCTTCAACAGAACAACAGTATGTAAGTTCGTAATCGGCAAACTGCGCCTGTATTATACCTTTAAGCCCGGTCTGTATAATCGGCGATTTACTAATAATAATTGCGTTTTTGCAGCGTCCTTGCAACATATCCCCTCCACACTCACCAGTCCGTAATCGTACTTAATTCAGTTCTCCCGAATAAATTAATAGCCATTAATTCACGGGAAAATACTCCGAACAATAAACGGGGTGAATTGCTTATCCTTGGCGTTTATTAAAATAAAAGTATTGGCACTACAATCCAGATAAAGCCAAACTGTCAAGCTATTATTACATGATTACGCATAAATACGTTATTTGTAAAATTAAAATAACTACAATAGATCGTTAGCATGGCTTATGTATTTGCCATCCGGGTAAATAACGCTACATTACAGTCATGCGCCCTCTCATACCTCGGCGAGTGGGGAGTGTTAATATGCCATAACCGTATCGTCGGTGTCTTTTTTCGACACAAAGATTGATCTTAGCCAGAGCCAGCGGGCTCATGCTTCATGATAAAAGTAAACATTCGTCACTCAAAGAGATCCTTATCAGTCAGAGCGAACCATGCAAACAGAGCAGTCGTCACAGCGAACGGTTACACGGTTATGTATTCAATGCGGTCTTTTTTTACTTCAGCATGGGGCAGAAAGCGCGCTGGTTGACGAGCTATCCACCCGCCTCGGGCTGGCGCTTGGCATGGATAGTGTAGAAAGCGCTATCTCCTCTAACGCTATCGTCCTGACCACCATTAAAGACGGGCAATGCCTGACATCAACGCGAAAAAATCAGGATCGCGGCATTAATATGCACGTCGTGACGGAAGTGCAGCACATTGTCATTTTGGCGGAACATAAACTGCTGGATGTTAAAGGCGTAGAGAAACGCTTTAGCCAGATTAAACCACTGCGCTATCCAAGATGGCTGGTCGCCCTGATGGTCGGTTTATCCTGCGCCTGTTTTTGTAAACTCAATAACGGCGGATGGGATGGTGCGGTGATCACCTTTTTTGCCAGCATGGTGGCGATGTATATCCGCCAGATACTGGCATCCCGGCATTTACATCCGCAAATCAATTTTTGCATCACCGCCTTTGTGGCGACCACCATTTCAGGTTTGCTGCTGACGTTGCCGACCTTTAGCAATACCCCGACTATCGCTATGGCCGCCAGCGTGCTACTGCTGGTTCCGGGCTTTCCGTTGATCAACTCCGTCGCGGATATGTTTAAGGGACACATTAATACCGGACTCGCTCGCTGGGCTATTGCCAGTCTGCTTACGTTGGCGACCTGTATTGGCGTGATCGTGTCGATGACCTTATGGGGGCTGCGCGGATGGGCGTGATCGATTTCATACTGGCGCTGATGCAGGATATGATCCTGTCGGCGATCCCGGCGCTTGGCTTTGCCATGGTATTCAATGTCCCCCATCGGGCGCTCCCATGGTGCGCATTACTCGGCGCACTCGGTCACGGCTCACGAATGGTGATGATGACCGCAGGGTTTAATATTGAATGGTCAACATTTATGGCGTCGCTGCTGGTCGGCTGCATTGGGATCCAGTGGTCGCGCTGGTATCTGGCGCATCCGAAAGTCTTCACCGTCGCGGCAGTGATCCCCATGTTTCCCGGGATCTCCGCCTACACCGCCATGATCTCAGCAGTAAAAATCGGCCATTTCGGTTACAGCGAAGTGCTGATGATTACCCTGCTGACCAACTTCCTGAAAGCCTCATCGATTGTCGGTGCGCTCTCCATCGGTCTGTCCGTGCCAGGATTATGGCTGTATCGCAAACGTCCACGCGTTTAACGGTGCACTTTCTTTAATACTGTGCAGAGAGGGGAATCTCCCCTCACCTGCTGCTCTCCTTCTTCTCTGTGTTACTATAAAAGCAGTCCCCTTCTCGGTTGTTGTTCAGTATTGAGAAACATTATGCCCTGCAAAATTTTGACGCCAGACGTCACGAGCATTGACGCCTTATTACACGATCACCACGCTGTGCTGGCCAAGTCTGCGGGTGGCGCCGTAGCCGTATTCGCTAACAATGCACCAGCGTTTTACGCGGTGACGCCTGCGAGACTGGCTGAGCTGTTGGCGCTTGAGGAGAAACTGTCACGCCCGGGAAGCGATGTGACATTGGATGATCAATTTTATGAAGAGCCGCAAACCGCTCCCGTTGCCGTGCCAATGGGGAAATTTGCGATGTACGCGGCCTGGCAGCCTGATGCCGACTTTCAGCGTCAGGCCGCTTTATGGGGCGTAGCGTTGCGAGAGCCGGTTACTGCTGAAGAACTGGCCTCATTTGTTGCCTACTGGCAGGCTGAAGGCAAAGTCTTTCACCATATTCAGTGGCAGCAAAAACTGGCGCGCAGCATTCAGATTGGACGGGCCAGCAATGGCGGAATGCCAAAGCGCGATGTGAACAGCGTCAGTGAACCTGACAGCCACATTCCACCGGGTTTTAGAGGATAACGATGAAAAACGTTGGCGACCTGATGAAACGTCTGCAAAAAATGATGCCACCTAATGTCGAGCCCGCCTTTAAAACGGGCGAGGAGCTGCTGGCATGGCAAAAAGAGCAAGGTGAAATTCGTGCCGCAGCGCTGGCCCGCGAAAACCGGGCCATGAAAATGCAGCGCACATTCAACCGATCCGGTATCCGTCCGCTGCATCAGAACTGTTCGTTCGAAAACTATCGGGTAGAGTGCGAAGGTCAGATGAACGCCCTGAGCAAAGCCCGCCAATACGTTGAAGAGTTTGACGGCAACATCGCCAGCTTTATCTTCTCCGGCAAACCCGGCACCGGCAAAAACCATCTGGCCGCCGCCATCTGCAACGAACTGCTATTGCGCGGCAAGTCGGTACTGATCATTACCGTGGCCGATATCATGTCGGCGATGAAAGAAACGTTCAGCAATCGTGAAACCAGCGAAGAACAGCTACTCAACGATCTGAGCAATGTGGATCTGCTGGTGATCGACGAGATCGGCATGCAGACCGAATCCCGCTATGAAAAAGTGATTATTAATCAAATTGTCGATCGCCGTTCATCCTCAAAACGTCCGACCGGCATGTTAACTAACAGCAATATGGATGAAATGAACAAGCTGTTGGGCGAGCGCGTGATGGATCGTATGCGCCTTGGCAACAGCCTGTGGGTCATTTTTAACTGGGAAAGCTACCGTAGTCGGGTCACCGGTAAAGAGTATTAACGTATTAGGACCACTCCTAAGACTGCCAGCGCTATACTGCGCTGAAAAGGCATAACACGAGTTGCATATAATGATGAAAACTACCAAACGTCTGCTGTGCTGTGCGCTTGCCGCCAGCACGCTCATCTCCACCAGCGTTTTTGCCGCCTCCTGGCAGGATTCGCTCTCCAGCGCAGCCAGTGAGCTAAGCAAACAAAGCTCCGGCTCGCAAAGCAGCTCGTCGCTCTCTTCCCTGACCAGCCTGCTGAATGGCAGCAATCAGTCGTTGACCTCCAGCAGCATGAATAACGCCGCCGGGATCCTGGAATATTGCGCGAAACAGAAGCTGGCCTCGGTCACCGACACGCAAAACGTCAAAAACCAGGTGCTGGATAAACTGGGGCTCAGTGCTCCTGAGCAGAAGCAAGACACCAACTATATGGACGGGATTCAGGGTCTGCTCAACGCCAAAGATGGTCAACAGCTGGACCTGAACACGATTGGCAACAGCTCGCTGGCGAAACAGGTTAAAACCAAGGCCTGCGATCTGGTGTTAAAACAGGGCATGAACTTCATTTCCTGACGCACGACACGCCGCGTATAACCTGCGCGGCATCTATTTATTTCCGCCAATGCATTCACATTTCAAATAAATAGTAATTCCCCACAAAAACGCGCATATCTAAACCAATTCTGAATAACAACGTAATTTAATGTCACTACAATTGCAGCAATGTAACAACGCTATTACATTGTGCTTTCCCCCTAATGATTAGCCTGCCAGGCATGTGCCCGGTTTACTGAGGATCGACCGTTGTCAGAATTAATCTCCATCACTCTGTTTCTCGCTTCAGTGCTGATTTACGCCTGGAAAGCGGGTCGCAACACCTGGTGGTTTGCCGCCACGTTATCGGTGCTGGGGATTTTTATTGTTCTGAATATCACGCTGTACGCCAGTGACTATTTCACCGGCGACGGGATCAATGACGCGGTACTCTACACGCTGACCAACAGTCTGACCGGCGCGGGGATTGGAAAATATATTTTGCCGGGGGTCGGCATCGCGCTGGCGCTGACGACGGTTTTTGTCGCGCTCGGCTGGATCCTGCGCCGCCGTCGCCATCACCCGCATCATGTGGGTTACAGTCTGCTGGCCCTGCTGCTGGCGCTGGCCTCCGTTGACGCAAGCCCGGCGTTTCACCAGATAACCGAACTGGTGAAGTCGCAGTCGCGCGATGGCGATCCGGATTTCCCGACGTATTATAAAGAGCCATCGAAAACCATTCCCAACCCGAAGCTGAACCTGGTGTATATCTACGGCGAGAGCCTCGAGCGCACCTATTTTAATAATGACGCGTTCCCGGAGCTGACCCCGGAACTCGGCGCGTTAAAAAATGAAGGTCTGGATTTCAGCAATACCATGCAACTACCGGGTACTGATTACACCATCGCTGGCATGGTCGCCTCCCAGTGCGGTATTCCGCTGTTTGCGCCATTTGAAGGCAACGCCTCGGCGTCGGTCTCAAGTTTCTTCCCTAACAATATCTGTCTGGGCGATATCCTGAAAAACTCCGGCTATCAGAACTACTTTGTGCAGGGTGCCAACCTGCGCTTTGCCGGCAAAGACGTGTTCCTGAAATCTCACAGCTTTGACCATCTGTACGGTGCGGAAGAGTTAAAAAGCGTGGTGGCGGACCCGGCCTATCGTAACGACTGGGGTTTCTACGACGATACCGTGCTGGACGAAGCATGGAAAAAATTCGAAGAGCTTTCGCGCTCGGGCCAGCGTTTTTCACTGTTTACCCTGACCGTGGATACCCATCATCCGGATGGATTTATCTCACGTAGCTGCAACCGTAAACGTTATGACATCGACGGGAAGGCCAACCAGTCGTTCAGCGCGGTCAGCTGCAGCCAGGAAAACATTGCCGAATTTATCAATAAAATCAAAGCATCACCGTGGTTTAAAGATACCGTTATCGTGGTTTCTTCCGATCATCTGGCGATGAACAACACCGCATGGAAGTATCTGAACAAGCAGGATCGTAACAACCTGTTCTTCGTGCTGCGCGGCGACCAACTGCAACAGGACACGCTGGCGGTAAAACGTAATACGATGGATAACGGCGCAACGGTACTGGATATTCTCGGCGGCGATAACTTTATCGGTCTTGGCCGTAGCAGCTTGTCGAGCGAATCCGTGTCGGAAGTATTCCTGAACATTAAAGAAAAAATGCTGGCGTGGAAGCCCGATATCATTCGTCTGTGGAATTTCCCGAAAGAGATGAAAGAGTTCACCGTCGACCAGGACAAAAATATGATCTCCTTCTCCGGCAGCCATTTCCGCCTGCCATTGCTGCTGCGTGTATCGGACAAACGCGTAGAGCCGCTGCCGGAAAGCGAATACTCGGCCCCGCTGCGCTTCCAGCTGGCGGATTTCGCCCCGCGCGATAACTTTGTCTGGGTCGATCGCTGCTACAAAATGGCGCAACTGTGGGCGCCGGAGCTGGCGCTTTCTACCGACTGGTGCGTTTCACAGGGTCAGTTAGGCGGGCAGCAAATTGTGCAACACGTCGACAAAGCCAAATGGAAAAGTAAAACCGTATTTAAAGATACGGTGATCGACATGGAGCGCTACAAAGGTAACGTCGATACGCTGAAAATTGTCGATAACGACATTCGCTACAAAGCAGATAGCTTCGTTTTCAACGTGGCGGGCGCGCCGGAAGAGGTGAAACAATTTAGCGGTATTTCACGCCCCGAATCCTGGGGACGCTGGTCCAATGCGCAGCTCAGCGAAGAAGTAACGATTGAGTACAAAGCCCCGCTACCGAAGAAATTCGATCTGGTCATTACCGCGAAAGCCTTCGGCGACAACGCTAATCGCCCTATTCCCGTACGCGTTGGCAACGAGGAACAGACGCTGGTGTTAGGCCATGACGTCAGCACCACTACCTTACATTTTGATAACCCGGCGGATGCCGATACGCTGGTTATTGTTCCACCCGATCCGGTCGCCACCAACGAGGGCAATATTCTCGGTCACTCACCGCGTAAGCTGGGAATCGGGATGGTTGAAATCAAAATAGTGGCTGCTCAGGGATAAAAAAAACAGCGCCCAACACCACACCGGGCGCTGCATGGCAACCTTATTCCAGACAGTTCACCGCCTGGCGCATACCCTGCACCAGAATCATCTCCAGGTTGGCCGTCACCTGCCCGGCAAGCCCAGGTAACAACGTCAAATCCTCTCCCCAGTGCGCCGCATCGCCAAGCACTGCATCCACCAGTTCACGCAGCGTTAAATCATTGCCAACTCGCGGCCACAGGCTGGCATAGAGTCTTACCCACTGCTCATCATCCTGTATCGGATAGCGTTCCCCGTTACGCTCTGCGCGATAAAACGCCAGCAGCGCAGCGAGGGCAAACGTTAACCGCACTGGCCAGCGTCCATTTTGCTCACCCGCCAACAGTTGCGGCAAAATTCGGGTGCGGAATTTAGTCATCCCGTTAAGCGCAATGGAAAGCAACTGGTGGCGAATGTAGGGGTTCTGAAAACGCCCGCTCACCGCGTCGGCAAATTCTCGCAGTTCGTCCGCCGGGAGATCCAACACCGGAATAATCTCCTCACTAATCGCCCGCTCGACAAAGCGGCGGATATCAGCATCCTGCATCGCCTCGCCAACGGTCTCCAACCCGCACAGCCACGCCACCGGCACCAGCGCCGTATGCGCGCCATTGAGAATAGCGACTTTGCGCTCTTTGTACGGTTTGATATCGCTCACTACACGGATATTCAGCGGACACTGCGCCAGCTTCAGCTCCTCTGCCAGCCACTGCGGCCCCTGGATCACAAACAGGTAAAAATGCTCCGCGGTATCGAGAAACGCATCGTGATAGCCAAGTGTAGCCTCCAGCGCTGCGGCTTCTTCGCGCGGGTAGCCGGTGACAATACGGTCAACCAGCGTGGAACAGAACGTGTTTGCCGTCTCCACCCAGTCGGCAAATGCCGGAGGAAGCTGCCACTCCTGCGCATACCGCAGTACCAGGGTTTTGAGCGCCTCACCGTTATAGTCGATAAGCTCGCACGGAATAATTACCCAGCCCTTATCCACCGCGCCCTCAAAGTGGTTAAAGCGCTCCATCAGCAGGCGCGTCAGTTTGGCCGGAAAGCTCACCGGCGGCGCATCATCCACACAGTCTGCCGCGTGATAGCTAATTCCGGCTTCGGTAGTATTTGAAAACACAAAACGGATATCCGCATTGTGCGCCAGCGTCAGATACGCCGCGAAATCCTGGTACGGGTTGATTTCGTTATTCACCGAACGGATAAGCCGCGCCTCGCTCACCGCCTCACCCTGCTCGTTTAGCCCGCGAATCAGCGTGGTATACAGCCCGTCCTGGGTATTCAGCGACGGCGGGAAATTGGTATTAATTGGCCGAACGATGGTCACGCCAGCGTTCAGATCGGTATGCTCGTTGAGGATATCCAGTTGCCAGTCGACAAACGCCCGCAGAAAGTTACCTTCTCCAAACTGGATCACACGCGTTGGGTAGCTGGCTCCCGGAAAATCACGTCGATTCAATGTGTTCATCCTGTTTTCCCTCTCAGAACGTGATCACGCCTTTAATCAGTTCACGGTTGTTGATCACATCCCGCTCGTAGATTTCAGCCAGTGTGGCAAACGCGTAACGGTGCGTAAGCATCATGTCGGCGGTCAATTTGCCTTCCGACATCAGGCGGCCCACTTTGGCGAAATCTTCCGGCGTGGCGTTGCGACTGCCCATCATGGTGGTCTCTTTCTTGTGGAACTCAGGGTCAGAGAACTGCAAATCGCCTTTAAACAACCCAACGAAAACGATGCTGCCGCCATGACGAATCAAATTCACCGTGTTATTCATCGCATGTTGATTCCCCGTGGCATCAATGACCTTTTGCGCCAGCGAACCGCCAAACTGAGCGCGCAGCTGCGCATCAAAATCTTCAGCGGATGGGTCGATAACCGGAAGTCCCAGGCGGGAAACCACATGGTCTCGGCGTGCGGGACTGGTATCGGCGACCACCACCTGTGCGCCATCGGCTTTGGCAATCGCTGCAGCCCCTAGGCCAATCGGACCAGCGCCGACCACCAGCACCTGCTCACCCGGCGCCACCGCCGCCCGGCGTACCGCATGCGCGCTGATGGCATAAGGCTCAATCAGCGCCGCCGCCTGCGGGTCAATCCCCTGCGCATCCAGCAGGTTGGTCACCGGAACGGACAAATATTCACTGAAACCGCCATCCTGGTGCACGCCAATTACTGAAATCTTCTCGCAGCAGTTGGTGCGCCCGCTCAGGCATGCCGGACACTGCTGGCAGGCCACGTAAGGAATAACCGCCACCTGCTGACCATTTTTCAGATTCTGTATATTCTTACCCAGCCCGACAATTTCCCCGCATATTTCATGCCCTAATACACGTGGGTAGCTGAAAAAAGGTTGATTGCCACCCCAGGCATGAATATCGGTACCACAAATCCCTACCGATTTAATTTTTATTAATGCTTCGCTCTCACCCGGAATAGGTATTTCGCGTTCTTTCCAGACTAATTTTTTAGGTTCCTGGCAAATCAACGTATTCATCGTAGACATGATTCTGCTCTCCTGTTTTTTGTTGCCTCAGATATCAACGAAAATAAAAAAGACGGAGAAAGCAGAAACACAATCTGTGAATCCCAGCGCATAAAAATGTTTTAAATCGGGTTTTAATAGATAAAAAGGAGAAGCCATGAGCCGTTCGCAGAACTTACGCCACAATGTGATTAACCAGATTATCGATGATATGGCGCGTGGTCATATCCCTTCCCCTCTCCCGTCGCAAAGCGCACTAGCGGAGATGTACAACATCAGCCGCACCACCGTGCGTCATATGCTGAGCCACTTAGGCGAGTGCGGCGTGCTGACCCAGGTCGGCAGCCACTATGTTATCGTGCGTAAACCCGACCATGACGACGGTTTTGCCTGCACCACCGCCTCCATGACCGAGCAAAACCGGATTTTTGAGCAGGCTTTTTTCACCATGATCAACCAGCGCCAGCTGCGTGCAGGCGAGAGCTTCTCCGAACTGCAGCTTGCCAGAGCCGCGGGCGTCAGTCCGGTAGTCGTACGGGAATATCTTTTAAAATTCGAACGTTACAACCTGATCAAAAACGAAAAACGCGGTCAGTGGAGCATGAAGCAGTTCGATCAGGCCTATGCGGAGCAGCTGTTTGAACTCAGAGAAATGCTGGAAACCCATTCCCTGCAGCATTTTCTCAATCTGCCCGACGATGACCCACGCTGGCTGCAGGCGAAAACGCTGCTGGAACGCCACCGGATCCTGCGCGACAGCATCGGCAGCAGCTTTCGTATGTTCTCGCAGTTAGACCGTGAGTTTCATGCCTTGCTGCTCTCTGCTGCCGATAATATATTTTTCAATCAATCACTTGAAATCATCTCTGTGATTTTCCACTTCCACTATCAGTGGGATGAGAGCGACCTCAAACAACGCAACATCATTGCCATCGATGAGCATATGACCATCCTCAGCGCGCTGATCTGCCGCAGCGACCTGGATGCCACCCTGGCGCTCTGTAACCATTTGAATTCAGCCAAACAATCAATGATTCGTTCCATCAACCAGAGTCATAGCGCCGCCCATTAAGTACCGATAAAAAACAGCAAATCATTACCGGGAGCACGATTTTATAAAAATAAAAACGCCTGAAAAATACCTCTTGCCTATGCTCACGCTAAGTCGACTGCATTAAAAACTTTTGTGAGCGGTGATGAGCAAATTGATTCATCATCGGTATTTTTTCAATACTGCACAGTTCTGCTGTGTGAAAAATAAATTATTGAGGTTCAGGAGTCCGGCGTGGAAAAAAATAATATTACCCTCGACCCGAGTTCTTCGTTTGGCACGTCATCATCTGCGGATATTAATGTTCCGCCTGAGGGCATGGTGCAACGCAGTAGCCGAATAAAACGTATTCAGACCACGGCAATGATTTTATTATTTTTTGCTGCGGTCATTAATTACCTCGACCGCAGTTCTCTGTCGGTCGCCAACTTAACGATTCGTGAAGAACTGGGGCTGAGCGCCACGCAAATCGGCGTGCTGCTGTCGGTATTTTCTCTCGCTTATGGTATTGCGCAATTGCCCTGCGGCCCGCTGCTGGATCGCAAAGGTCCGCGCATTATGTTGGGGCTGGGGATGTTCTTCTGGTCGCTGTTTCAGGCGATGTCCGGCATGGTACACAGCTTCACCCAGTTTGTGTTGGTGCGTATCGGGATGGGGATCGGCGAAGCGCCAATGAACCCGTGCGGCGTAAAGGTCATCAACGACTGGTTTAACATCAAAGAGCGCGGCCGCCCGATGGGATTATTCAACGCCGCCTCCACCATCGGGGTTGCCATTAGCCCGCCGATTCTGGCTGCCATGATGCTGGTAATGGGCTGGCGCTGGATGTTCATCACCATTGGCGTGCTGGGTATTTTCCTCGCCATCGGCTGGTACATGCTGTATCGCAACCGCGAGCAAATTGAGCTGAGCGCCACGGAACAAGCGTACCTGAACGCTGGTAGCGTCAATGCCCGCCGCGATCCGCTGAGCTTTGCCGAATGGCGCAGCCTGTTTCGCAACCGTACCATGTGGGGCATGATGCTGGGCTTTAGCGGCATCAACTATACCGCATGGTTATACCTGGCCTGGCTGCCGGGCTACCTACAAACCTCCTACAACCTGGATTTAAAAAGCACCGGATTAATGGCGGCGATCCCGTTCCTGTTTGGCGCAGCCGGCATGTTGATTAACGGTTTTGTCACCGACTGGCTGGTAAAAGGCGGTATGGCGCCGATTAAGAGCCGTAAGATTTGTATAATCGCCGGGATGTTCTGCTCTGCAGCCTTCACCTTCGTTGTGCCGCAGGCCACAACGTCGATGGCCGCCGTGTTACTGATCGGTATGGCGCTGTTCTGCATCCACTTCGCCGGTACCTCGTGCTGGGGCCTGATCCACGTCGCCGTCGCCTCACGCATGACCGCTTCCGTGGGCAGTATCCAGAACTTTGCCAGCTTTATCTGCGCGTCGTTTGCGCCGATCGTCACCGGATTTATTGTTGATACCACCAACTCTTTCCGCCTGGCGCTGATCATCTGTGGCTGCGTCACCATGGTGGGGGCCCTTGCCTACATCTTCCTGGTTCGCCAGCCCATTAGCGATCCACGTAAAGATTAATCCTCCAGATGCCCGATAACACCGTGCTTATCGGGCATGTTATGCTCCTCGTATGAACATCACCTTACGCGCTACTACTCTGGCAGACACAGCCGCTCTTCCCGCCATCGAACGATCTGCGGGGCAACGTTTTTTACAGTTCCCGGAACTGGCGTGGATTGCTGATGACCAGATTATATCGGCTGCTCAGCATCAGGCATTTGCCGCCACTGGCTTGAGCTGGCTGGCGCAGGCCGATGAGCATCCGGTCGGCTTTTTAGTCGCCGAAACGCTGGATTCATCGCTGTTCATTGCAGAACTGTCGCTGCATCAGGAGTGGCAGGGAAAAGGAATTGGCCGCCGATTAATTTGCTATGTTGCCGAACAGGCGCGCGAGAAAGGTTACACGTCGCTTACGCTGACCACCTTCCGCGATGTGCCGTGGAATGCGCCATGGTACGCGCGACTGGGATTTGAAATGTTGGCTGAAGAGACGCTGCCTGCAAAGTTGCGCCAGAAAAGAGAAGAGGAAGCAGCGCATGGACTGGCATATGAATCGCGCTGCGCCATGCGCCTGATGTTGCGCTAATTGCCCGATGGCGGCTACGCCTTATCGGGCCTACGTAACATTCCCGTAGGCCGGATAAGCGATAGCGCCATCCGGCATCACGGTCTTAGAACGTTTCCCAGTTATCCCCGGCATCCGCTACCGCGGCTTTACGCGGCTGGACCGTTGAAACCGGTTTAGCGGCCGCAACGTCACGCGCGCGCTGTTGGTCATGCTGAATACGGAACACGGCAACGGCTTGAGTCAGGCGGCTGGCCTGCTCTTCCAGCGCGGCAGCGGCAGCGGCGGACTCTTCCACCAGCGAGGCGTTCTGCTGCGTCACACGATCCATCTCGGCAACGGCCAGACCAACCTGATCAATACCGCGGCTCTGTTCATCAGAAGCAGAGGCGATTTCCCCCATGATATCGGTCACGCGGGTTACCGCATTAACGATCTCATCCATGGTTTCACCGGCGCTTTCAACCAGCGTTGAACCGACATCCACACGGCTGACCGAGTCTTCAATCAGGCTCTTAATCTCGCGCGCGGCCTGTGCACTACGCTGGGCCAGGTTACGCACTTCACCCGCCACCACCGCAAATCCACGGCCCTGCTCGCCCGCACGTGCGGCTTCTACCGCGGCGTTGAGTGCCAGAATATTGGTCTGGAAGGCAATGCCGTCAATGACGCTAATAATGTCGGCGATCTTCTGCGAACTGGAAGCGATATCACGCATGGTTTGCACCACGTTGTCCACCACTTTGCCGCCTTTCTGCGCGGTTTCCGACGCACTCAGCGCCAGATGGCTGGCCTGACGCGCGTTTTCGGCGTTCTGCTTCACAGTTGCCGTCAGCTGTTCCATGCTGGCTGCGGTTTCTTCCAGAGAGGCCGCCTGCTGTTCGGTACGGGAGGAGAGATCGTTATTGCCCATCGCAATCTCGCTGGCCCCGCTGTAAATCGCATTGGCGCCGTTACGCACGTCACCCACGGTATTCATCAGCTCACCCTGCATGTGACGCAGGCTTTCCGCCAGTTGCCCAATCTCGTTGGAACCTTCCACTTCAATGCGCTTCACCAGATCGCCGCTGGCGATATGACGAATGCTGTCAATCAGACGGTTCATTGGGGAGATAAGGGTCAGTTTGATACCAAACCACACCGCAATAATCGCCGCCAGTACGGTAATCAGCACGCAGATCAGCACCCACATCGCCTGGCTGTAAGAACTGTTGTTATCTTCCACCGCGATGTCATACAGGCGATCGTTCTGCTGCATGTAACTCATATACTGCTTCTCAAAACCATCCTGATAGCTCTGCGTCGGTTGATCAAAGAACGCGTTGATCTTCCCGTCACCCAGTAACTGGATCAGCTCCGCCAGCGCACCGTGATAGATGTCATAGGTGCGGTTGATCTCCTGGAAAGCGGCTTCGCTTTGGCGCGGATCGCGCGGGAGCGACTCGTAAATCGCCCAGTTTTTTTCCGTCAGCTTCAGCGCCGTACTCGCCACCTGCATCAGCTCGGCAACGGTCGCGCCGCTGCCGATATTGCTCTGATCCATCATGTAGCGAATGCCCGCCCGGTTCAGGGTGTTACGCGTTTGCAGCAGCTCAACCCAGGTAGCGTTCAGCGCAGACTGTTGCTGGCGAATGGTTTGCAGAACGGTAAAGTTCTCTTTGTCATTCTTAAGTGAGTTAAAAAACAAGCCGCCCGAGGCGAGCTGTAAAAGGCCAAACAGCGCCAATACCAGCAGTAAGCTGGTAACAATCTTCATACGTTTTAACATGTTTTCTCTTTCCGCTAGACAGATGTCAGAATTTTCGGCCTGGAAAGGGAAAACTTTATGGATATCGTTCGAAAAGCCGGTGTTCTGGCAATATCTCTCGCTGAAAAAAGCAGCAAACACACTCGGCACATACCACGCAAAAGTTGCCGTAGTGGCTTCCCCACCTTTTCAGAGGGCTTTTCATTTATACGAACTTCGATTACCAATGGAAGTCCTGTCACCCGCCTCTAAAACAAGGAAGTCCCTTTGTGAAAAAGAAATTTTTCGATTTATTATCTAATGCTGCTCCCTTCTTACTGCTGGGAGGCATTTTAGGATTAATGACCCCCATAGTGCCAAAGCTCCTTATCCCGGAGATTTCAGGCATCTTAATGGAGAGCATCGCACCTAAAAGCATCATGTTTCTGCTCATTATAGATGCGTTATTTACTGTAATTTTACTCAGGCTATGTGGTGTATTCGATTCAAAAAAAGAAAAATCTGCTTTTGTCTATGAAATATTTTTATTTAAATTCAATGAATTGGGAAAATCCATTACCGCAGCCACGTTTGGTACACTTTTCGGGCTTACGCTGGCAATGCTTCCCTATAGCGAATTTCGCATGGCGGGAGTCGGCCTATATTTTTCTGCGATGTTGATCGTGATATGGGCCCTATTTGACTTCCTGAGCCACATGAGTAAAAACGCGGTTGGCAAAACTGAACGATGTACCTTTTATACCGTGGTTATCGCCATTTTCGCCTACTACCTCTACCTTATAGCCACTCAAATACAGGCGTCCACTCCCGCCGTGTGAACCTCACACCGGTAATTATGTGATTTTAATCACATAATTACCGGTCTACACCCCATATTAAAACCGCTCACTGACACTTGGGACCGCTTAAGCTGACATACAACCGCTCACTTATTTACCTTACTTTACGCGCGTAATTCTCTGGCAAGATCCCCCCAACATAGCAGTCAAATAACCTCCTCAAACACAAGATCAAACCCACGCGGCTTCGGCCAATTATTAATTAGATACCAGGTTTTACTATGGATACGAAAAAGATATTCAAGCACATACCCTGGGTGATTCTCGGAATCATCGGTGCATTCTGCCTCTCGGTAGTGGCATTACGTCGGGGTGAGCACATCAGTGCCCTGTGGATCGTGGTCGCCTCAGTTTCTGTTTATCTGGTGGCTTATCGTTACTACAGTTTGTACATCGCCCAAAAGGTGATGAAACTTGACCCGACGCGCGCCACGCCGGCGGTCATCAACAATGATGGTCTGAACTACGTTCCAACCAACCGTAACGTGTTGTTTGGTCACCACTTTGCCGCTATCGCAGGTGCAGGTCCGCTGGTTGGGCCGGTACTGGCCGCGCAGATGGGCTACCTGCCTGGTACGCTGTGGCTGCTGGCGGGCGTAGTGTTGGCCGGTGCGGTACAGGACTTCATGGTGCTGTTTATCTCTTCTCGCCGTAACGGCGCATCTCTGGGTGAGATGATCAAAGAAGAGATGGGCCCGGTGCCGGGAACCATTGCGCTGTTCGGCTGCTTCTTAATCATGATCATCATCCTCGCGGTACTGGCGTTGATCGTGGTGAAAGCACTGGCTGAAAGCCCGTGGGGTGTGTTCACCGTCTGCTCAACCGTACCTATCGCGCTGTTCATGGGGATCTACATGCGATTCCTGCGCCCAGGACGCGTGGGCGAAGTGTCGGTGATTGGTATTGTGTTGCTGGTTGCCTCCATCTACTTCGGCGGCGTGATTGCGCACGACCCGTACTGGGGCCCGGCGCTGACCTTTAAAGACACCACCATTACCTTCACCCTGATCGGTTACGCGTTTATCTCCGCGCTGCTGCCGGTATGGCTGATCCTTGCCCCGCGCGACTATCTGGCTACCTTCCTGAAAATCGGCGTTATCGTCGGTCTGGCGGTGGGGATTGTTATTCTCAACCCGGAACTGAAAATGCCGGCGATGACCCAGTACGTTGATGGTACTGGCCCGCTGTGGAAAGGCGCTCTGTTCCCGTTCCTGTTCATCACCATCGCGTGTGGTGCGGTATCTGGCTTCCACGCGCTGATCGCTTCCGGTACTACACCGAAGCTGCTGGCCTGTGAAACCGACGCGCGTTTCATTGGTTACGGCGCGATGCTGATGGAATCCTTCGTGGCGATTATGGCGCTGGTTGCTGCGTCCATCATCGAACCGGGTCTGTACTTCGCAATGAACACCCCGCCTGCTGGCCTTGGCATCACCATGCCGAACCTGCATGAAATGAGCGGTGAGAACGCCCCGCTGATTATGGCGCAGTTGAAAGACGTTACCGCACACGCAGCGGCAACCGTCAGCTCCTGGGGCTTTGTGATTTCACCTGAGCAGATCCTGCAAACCGCGAAAGACATCGGCGAGCCGTCTGTTCTGAACCGCGCAGGTGGCGCACCGACGCTGGCCGTTGGTATCGCCCACGTGTTCCATAAAGTGCTGCCGATGGCTGACATGGGCTTCTGGTACCACTTCGGTATCCTGTTCGAAGCGCTGTTCATCCTGACCGCACTGGACGCCGGTACCCGTTCTGGCCGCTTTATGCTGCAAGATTTACTGGGTAACTTCGTTCCGTTCCTGAAGAAAACCGACTCTCTGGTTGCGGGTATCATTGGTACTGCGGGCTGCGTAGGCCTGTGGGGTTACCTGCTGTATCAAGGTGTTGTTGACCCGCTGGGCGGCGTTAAGAGCCTGTGGCCGCTGTTCGGTATCTCTAACCAGATGCTGGCTGCCGTGGCGCTGGTTCTCGGCACCGTGGTGCTGGTTAAAATGCAACGCACCAAATACATCTGGGTTACCGTGGTTCCGGCAGTATGGCTGCTTATCTGCACCACCTGGGCGCTGGGTCTGAAACTGTTCAGCACCAACCCGCAGATGGAAGGCTTCTTCTTCATGGCGAATCAGTACAAAGAGAAGATTGCTAACGGCGGCGAACTGACCGCTCAGCAGATTGCCAACATGAACCATATCGTCATCAACAACTACACCAACGCAGACCTGAGTATTCTGTTCCTGGTGGTGGTGTACAGCATCATTTTCTACGGGTTCCGTACCTGGCAGAAAGCCCGTACCATCAACGGTCGCTCTGATAAAGAGACACCGTATGTACCGGTGCCGGAAGGCGGCGTGAAAACCTCTTCACATCATTAAGCCGTAATTGCCGGATGGCGCTGCGCTCATCCGGCCTACAAAATGTGCAGTATGTAGGCCGGATAAGGCGCAAGCCGCCATCCGGCTTTATTCATTAACAGGACGGCAGAATGTTTGGTACTTTAGGTCAGGCAAAGAAATATCTCGGTCAGGCGGCAAAGATGCTGATTGGCATTCCGGACTACGACAACTACGTCGAGCACATGAAGACCAACCATCCCGATAAGCCGTACATGACCTACGAAGAATTCTTCCGCGAGCGCCAGGAAGCCCGCTACGGTAGCGGCGGAAGCAGTTGCTGTTAGAAGGAGAAGTGAATGACCCCGATTGCAGTTACCCTACTCACCGGTTTTCTTGGCGCGGGTAAAACTACCCTGCTGCGCCATATTCTTAACGAGCAGCACGGTTACAAGATTGCCGTTATCGAAAACGAATTCGGCGAAGTCTCGGTGGACGATCAGCTGATTGGCGATCGCGCAACACAGATCAAAACCCTGACCAACGGCTGCATCTGCTGCACCCGTTCGAGCGAACTGGAAGACGCGCTGCTCGATCTGCTCGACAACCTCGACAAAGGCACCATCAATTTCGACCGTCTGGTGATCGAATGCACCGGCATGGCCGATCCCGGCCCGATTATTCAGACCTTTTTCTCCCATGAAGTAATTTGCGAACGCTACCTGCTGGACGGCGTGATTGCGCTGGTTGACGCGGTGCATGCCGACGAGCAGATGAACCAGTTCACCATTGCCCAGTCTCAGGTGGGCTACGCCGACCGCATCCTGCTGACCAAAACCGACGTAGCAGGTGAAAGCGAAAAACTGCGTGAGCGCCTGGCGCGCATCAACGCCCGCGCCCCGGTGTATACCGTCACGCATGGCGATATCGACCTCTCTCTGCTGTTCGACACCAACGGTTTCATGCTGGAAGAGAACGTGGTCAGCACCAAACCGCGCTTCCACTTTATCGCCGACAAGCAAAACGATATCTCCTCGATCGTCGTCGAGCTGGATTACCCGGTGAACATCAGCGACGTGTCCCGAGTGATGGAAAACCTGCTGCTGGAATCCGCTGAGAAGCTGCTGCGCTACAAAGGTATGCTGTGGATTGAAGGCGAGCCAAATCGCCTACTGTTCCAGGGCGTCCAGCGCCTGTACAGCGCCGACTGGGACCGCCCGTGGGGCGACGAACAACCGTACAGCCAACTGGTGTTTATCGGTATTAATCTGCCGGAAGACGAGATCAGAGCCGCGTTTGCGGGGTTGAAGAAGTAGATTTTTCGTAGGCCGGATAAGGCGCCGCCGCCATCCGGCATTGCAGCTACTCACTCGGTGATCACAAATCGTGTCGCCGCAAAGCAGTTCAAAACGCGGTGCACCAGAAATACCATCGTTAACGTGGCCAGCAGCGCGACGGTAACGGAAGTGATGCGGTAGAGATCGCTGAACACCAGGTCCTGATCCGGATGCAGGTTCTGGCCGAACATAATGCCGATGGTGGTGATACTGGCAAAACCCACGCCCGCACCGACTTTTTCCATCACGTGCAGGCGGGCGCTGAACGCCAGTCCAAGGCCAATCAGCGGCATCATCAGCACCATGTGGTTGCTGAAATCATACACCAGCAGTTGCACCAGCAGAATGTACAGACAAGCCAGAACCACGCCGACCACGCGCCAGAGAGAGCTCAACACCGCGCCGCGATAATGCATCGGAAACAGGATCAAAATCCCCGCCATCAGCGCCGACAGCGAATCACTCAAGTCACAGATCTGGAAGACCACAAAAATCATCGTCGCCACCGTGCCGGAAAGCAGCGACTCGTGGCGCACCCGGGCGGCATCTTTTTCAATGCGCGGCGGCGGCTGGCGGGGTTCCACGTCCGGGATCAGATAATGCAGCAACGCGCTCAGCGCCACCGCCATGACGCAGGCTTCCATATTGGAGAACATCAGCGTATGCCAGTTGGTGGTGGGATAGCTCATAAAATTGAGCATCGTGCTCTGGCACACCACGCCCATTGAGCCGAACAGAAACAGCGGTCCTTTGCTCATCAAACGAAAACGCACCACGTACAGGCCAAATACCACCAGCGTCATAATCAGCGGCCATTGTGAGAGATAGCCGACAATCAGCACCATTTCGACGCAATTCACCGCCGCGCTGAACACAAACTGTTTGGCCACATGGCGGTTGAACACCGGTACCAGCGACAGCAGCATCAGCGGATAAACCACAAAAAATACGCCGTACTGCACGTTGTAGAAGGTCGAGATACTCAGCGCGATTGTCCCGGCGACGGAAATCCGCAGGGTCTGGCGAAAATCATTGGCGGTGTAGACAATATTCCCGTGCGGCGTAAAGACGTGAGCCAGGGTGTTAATAGACATAATGCAGCCAGCTAACAAGGTGGATCTGCGCCCCGGCAAAAGTGCGAGCGAACATCCCTTCGCTGTTATACAGCTGTACCGTGGCGCGCGCCCCGGTCGGCAACGGCGTGTCGAGCGGTTCGTTCAGCGCGACGTGAATACGCATACGCTGGGCGTCGCGCACCCAGCGGGTAGACTGTTCCGGTTGCGACAACTGGCCATTAACCTGCTCCTGACCCGCCAGAATACCGGCATCGCTGCTGGTGACGCGGGCAGAGAAAACCTTGCCCGGCATGGCGTCGAACACTACGGCGGCATCGGTATCCACCCGGGTGTGGCGCAGGCTTTTCTCGCGAAAGTCGGCCACGATATCGGTCTGGTGGCTGACCAGCGCCAGTAGCGGCGTGGCGGCAGTGGCGTAAAGTCCGGGGCTAAGCTGGAGGTTGCTCACCGTGCCGTCGGTCTGTGCATATACTTTGCTCCAGCCGAGATTCAGTTGCGCCTCTTCCAGCGCGTTACGGTATTTTTGCAGCGTCACGTTGCGGTTTTCATCGCGCTCGCCGCGTTGGATCAGCAGGTTCTGAATACTGGCATTGAGCGCCGACACCGACTGCTCGCTGGTTTGCCAGGCGGTGCGCACCTTGTCGAGATCGGCTTGCGACACGTTCTGCATGGCGCTCAGGCGCTGATAGCGGTCAAAGGTGGTCTTGTCGTTCCGGGCGTTGAATTGCGCGGTGCGCAGGTTGGCACGCACAGAGGCGATCTGCGCATCCAGCTGTTGGTTGCTCAGCTTTGCCTGCTCAAGGGCGATTTGCGCAGCCTCGACCTTATTGATAAATGGCGTCGGATCCAGTTCGTACAGCAAGTCGCCCTTTTTCACCTGGCTATTGTTATGTACATGCACCTGCGAGACGTAGCCGGATACGCGTGAGGAAACAGGCGTTACCACGCGCATCACCGTGGAGTCCGGCGTCAGCGGGATCCAGATATCAGCAACGATAAACCAGGCGAATATAACCAGGAAAGCGGCAATACTCACCCTTACCCAACGGGCAAATTTTTGTTCTGGGGTCATCATAGTTTTTTAGTGTTGATTGTCTTCTTCGCGGATTGTCCGCAAATTGCAGGCGAGTTGATTTAAGGTCGAGCTGAAGGCGGCAAGCTCCGCTTCGGGGATGGTACACGTGACGCGATGTTGGTAGTTCTCAATCACCCGGTTTAGTTCTTCCAGCCTTGCGCGGCCTTGCTCGGTCAGCGTGAGCAGGCGAATGCGTTTGTCATAAGGCGATGTGGAACGCAACAGATAGCCGTGCTTTTCCAGCTGTGAGAGAGTGCGCATCAGCGGCGGCAGTTCAATACCCTGCACCTCCGCCAGTTCACTGACCGAGACGTTGTCTCCCAGTTGATACAGCTGCATCAATACCGTCCAGCTTGACTGCGTCAGGCCAGTGTCGGTAATGGCTGCATCAATAATGGCCCGCCACTGGCGCACCACCATTGCCATGCGCATCCCCATCGGACGGCGGGCAAACAGTTCATCTTCAGTCATGTATCCTTCCCCTCATCGCTGAGAAGAAAATAATACTTATCATGGTAAGTATCAAGAAACACATCATTCAGAAGCATGAATTGATAAATACTATGAATACAAAAGAGGCCGGGCGATAACCCCCAGCCTCTGCCGATGAAAGAAAATCACTCCACCTGATCGCGTCGCAGCCCGACGTCCCGCAGCCGCTCGTCGCTCATCTGTTGCAACAGGCGCCGCGTTTGCGCTCGCAGTCGCCACGCCTTGTATGCCCGCCAGATCAGTACAAACCCAATAAACGGCTGTTTTGCTTTATTCTCGTGAAATTCCATACCTTGCCTCCCCGCCTTGCCAGAGGCTTTATCTTCACGGATTTGGCACAAAACAATACAGACTCACAAAGTACTTTTATTTAACATACAGATTGGTTAAAAAGAGTTCTGCATCGCTTTTTTCACGCCAATCTGTACCGGTTTGTTAATCTGTATGGTACCCATGAGGGATACAGCATGACGCGTTACCAACATCTGGCCAATCTGCTGGCCGAACGCATTGAGCAAGGTCTGTATCGCCATGGCGAAAAACTGCCTTCGGTACGCAGTCTGAGCCAGGAGCACGGGGTCAGCATCAGCACCGTCCAGCAGGCGTATCAGACGCTGGAACAATTACGGCTGATCACGCCGCAGCCGCGTTCCGGTTATTTTGTTGCACCACAAAAAGCACAGCCGCCGGTGCCGCTGATGTCGCGCCCGGTCCAACGTCCAGTCGAGATAACCCAGTGGGATCAGGTGCTGGACATGCTTGCAGGTCATGCAGACAAATCGATAATCCCTTTTAGCAGTGGCGTGCCCGATATCAATCAACCCAGCCTGAAACCGCTCTGGCGCGAGCTAAGCCGCGTGGCGCAGCATAATCTCAAGGCGGTTTTGGGCTACGATGAATTACCAGGCTGTCGCGAATTGCGTCAACAGATTGCCCGGCTCATGCTGGACGGAGGTTCGGTCATCAATGCGGATGATATTGTGATCACCAGCGGGAGTCAGAGCGGGATGTCACTGGCGCTGCTGGCAGTCTGCCAGCCAGGGGATATCGTCGCCGTAGAATCGCCCGCCTATTACGGCACGATGCAGCTGCTACGCGGATTAGGGATCAAAGTTATAGAGATCCCAACCGATCCGGATACAGGGATCAGCATTGAAGCGCTGGAACTGGCGCTGGATCAGTGGCCGATTAAAGGGGTGATTCTGGTTCCTAACTGCAATAATCCCCTCGGATTTATTATGCCGGATGCGCGTAAACGGGCGGTGCTCGCCCTCGCCCAGCAGCACGATATTGTTATTTTTGAAGATGATGTGTACGGAGAGCTTGCCACGGAATATCCCCGTCCGCGCACAATACACTCCTGGGACAGCGATGGTCGGGTGCTACTGTGCAGTTCATTTACCAAATCCGTGGCGCCGGGGTTGCGCGTCGGTTGGGTTATTCCCGGTCGTTATCACGATAAATTTCTGCATATGAAATATGCCGTCATCGGCACTAACGTTCCTGCTACGCAGCTGGCGGCCGCCGCTTTCGTGCGCGAGGGGCATTATCATCGGCATGTTCGCCGTATGCGTCAGATCTACCAGCGCAATATGGAGATCTACACCTGTTGGGTACGGGAATACTTCCCCTGCGGGATCTGCGTCACCCGACCAAAAGGCGGCTTTATGCTGTGGGTTGAGCTGCCGCACCAGGTCGATATGGTCTGTGTCGCTAAGCAGCTCTGTCGCCTCAAAATCCAGGTTGCGCCGGGTTCGCTGTTCTCCGCATCAGGAAAGTATCGCAACTGCGTACGCATCAACTGCGCGTTGCCGCCAAACGAGAAGCATCGGGAAGTGATGCAAAAACTCGGGGAAGCGGTAAAGGTGGCGATAGAGTAAATCAGACCACCCGGTGCTACCGGGCTGGCGATTGCACGGTTTAGGTCATTTCTAATGGCTTACGCCCTGAATATCTTCAACGGAAAGTCGGGTAATTTTTTGCACCGTGCTGAGATCAGTACCGTCGGCCAGCATGGTGCGGGCAATGCGCAGCGCCTCGGTGCGTTGCCCCTCAATTAAACCTTCTTGTTTACCTTCCTGCTTACCTTTTTGCTGGCCTTCGAGCCACCCTTTTTGAAATCCAGCCTCATGCAATCTGTCCGCGATCGTCATTAAATGCTCCTTATGCTGTGGTGAACGTTCAGCAACCCCACGAATAAACTCACTGAAGCGAGGTGCATCGCCGGTGCGTAAAATATAATTAAACAGCGTCTTTATCTGGCTGTCATTAGTCACTCCAGTAAGTAGCAGGGAAACAATTTGCTCAACAAGCCCCATAAGGAAGCCACACCCTCACCTGCAACTTTCTCTGTTTGCGAGACGATTTCCGGGATAAAAACGTCCCTATGTAACGTCTGCATTTGTCTGGAACCCGTCACGCAGAATCACGACCTCAATGCACATTCCCGCTTTTTCACCACTCGGCCTGTGCTATAACGAATCATTACTTTCAGGGAGGAGGCGATGTGACGCACACCCGGGATATTCCACAATCGTTCTGGCGTGATGAACAGCTCCCGTGGCTGGAACTGCGCAGCACCTGGCAAAGCCAGCAGGCCTATAAGCGGCATCACCACTCTCAGCTCTCGATTGGAGCAATTCTCGAGGGGGAAACGTGCTGCCTGTGCGATGGCAAGGAATACCATCTGCAGGTGGGCGATCTGATTGTGATCCCACCGCTGGCACCTCACAGCTGTAATCCTGTTAACGGACAGTTTCGCAGCTATCACATGCTTTATCTTGATGCCCGGTGGTGCCTTGCCCATCTGCCTGCGCAGAACAACAATCAGCGGCTTTGCACGCGCGATCCCGTTATCCGCGATCGGCAATTGTTCCAGCACTATGTAAACCTCGTGGCACTTATGCAGCAACGGCAAACGACGCGGGTAACGGATGCCGCGCAAGCATTGCTGCGTTCGCTGCCATTGCAATCGGTAGCACCGGAAAACCTAAGCGCCGCCAGCCAGTATCTGCGCGAACGGTTGCAGACCAACCTGCAGGCTCCGCCCTCACTCGATGAGCTGGCACATGAGTGTCACATGCGCAAAGAGACGCTGATCCGCGCTTTTAAGCAGGACACCGGGCTGACGCCAGGAAGTTATCTGAACATCATACGGATTGACTATGCCCGCCAGCGGCTGCGGGCCGGGGACGAAATTGCCGATGTCGGCTATCAGAGCGGGTTTGCCGACCAGAGCCATTTCCATCGCACCTTTGTTCGCTACACCGCCGCCACACCGCGCCAGTACGCGTTGGGGCGATCAATATCAGACAATAATTAGCGCTGCGTCAGGCGTACGGTGATCTCAGATTCATTGTCTGAGGTCGCTATGTCGCTGCTTTCTGTCCTTTTTCCGTCTGCTTTTCCCGCGCTGGCGCTGGCACATTTTGTCGCACTACTCAGCCCCGGTCCGGACTTCTTTTTACTGGTCGGTTATGCCGTACGATACCGGATGCGCGGCAGCACCGGGCTGTGCGTGGGTATCGCCGTCGGCAATGGGCTATATATCCTGCTGGCAATTATCGGTTGGGGGATCCTGCGCCAGCTTCCCCTGCTGTTTACCATTATTGAGCTGCTGGGCGCGCTCTATTTATTGTGGATAGGCAGCCTGCTGATACGCAGTCGCCCGCAAACTCTGACCGGAACAGATGCCCGGTCTACCTGTCCCGGATTTGGTAAACAGCTGCTGCTGGGATTGGGTTCGTCACTGCTTAACCCAAAAAATGCACTGTTCTATCTGGCGCTAATGACTACCCTGCTCGGCCCGTCGGTGACGCTGCTACAACAAACCATGAGCGGGATCTGGATGACCAGCGTGGTGCTGTGCTGGGATCTGCTGATCGTGATGTTCATCGGTTTACCGCAGATCCAGCGGCGGTTAACCATAGGGATCTTGTGGGTAGAGCGTATCGCTGGCGGTGTATTGATTATCTTCGGCTGTGCTATCGCGCTGCGGTTTTTGCAGAGCATCGTAGTCTGATTTGCGGTGCGATTTTCTACACATAAACAGGATAAACTCGTTTAATTAATATCCAATCCGCATTACACTGCGGATGGTTATTACCCGTTCAACTTACTCTTCCTGAGGTGCGATGTGCTGATTGTTACCTGTAATCGTTACGTTTTCTGACCCCGTGTTAGTGAGCGTTTCTCCTGTTTGCGCTTCACGCAGGCAGTGTTTTGATTACATGAAATTCAGTACATTTGCAGTCTGCTTTTATTCTGTCATCGGCCTGACGTCTCAAAGACGGTATTGAATTTCGCTATTCCCGTTGAGGGTTTTCTCCGACAAGGAGCTGTTTTATGCAACGGATTCTCGCGTTTTTCTCCCAACGCGCTACGACGCTATTTTTTCCTATTGCGTTGATTTTGTATGATTTCGCCGCCTATCTGTCGACGGACTTGATTCAGCCCGGCATCATTAATGTCGTACGCGATTTCAACGCCGACGTCAGCCTGGCGCCCGCTGCGGTGAGCCTCTATCTGGCAGGCGGCATGGCGCTGCAATGGCTGCTGGGGCCGCTTTCCGACCGAATTGGCCGTCGACCCGTGCTGATTGCGGGGGCGTTAATCTTTACCCTCGCCTGCGCTGCCACGCTGTTTACTACTTCAATGACGCAATTTCTGATCGCCCGATTTGTGCAGGGCACCAGCATTTGCTTTATCGCGACCGTTGGCTATGTCACGGTACAGGAGGCGTTTGGGCAAACGAAGGCCATTAAGTTAATGGCGATAATCACTTCCATTGTGTTGGTTGCACCGGTTATCGGCCCGCTCTCCGGAGCGGCGCTAATGCACTTTGTGCACTGGAAGTTTCTGTTTGCCATTATCGCCGTCATGGGGCTTATCGCCCTGATTGGGCTAGCGTTAGCCATGCCAGAAACCGTCCAGCGCGGCACGGTGCCGTTCAGTGCACGCGGCGTACTGCGCGATTTTCGCGACGTTTTCCGCAACCGGGTATTCCTGTTTGGCGCAGCCACGCTATCGCTAAGCTATATCCCGATGATGAGCTGGGTGGCGGTCTCGCCGGTGATCCTGATTGATGCGGGCGGCATGACCACATCACAGTTTGCCTGGGCGCAGGCGCCGGTGTTTGGCGCAGTGATCGTCGCCAATATGGTGGTAGTTCGTTTCGTGAAAGATCCGACCCGACCACGCTTTATCTGGCGCGCCGTGCCTGTTCAACTGAGCGGGTTAGCGGTGCTGATCGCGGGTAATTTGCTGTGGCCGCACGTCTGGCTGTGGTCGGTGCTGGGAACCAGCCTGTATGCGTTTGGTATTGGGATGATCTTCCCGACGCTGTTCCGCTTTACACTTTTTTCCAACAACTTACCTAAAGGAACGGTCTCGGCATCGCTGAATATGGTGATCCTGACGGTGATGGCGGTTTCTGTCGAAATTGGACGCTGGCTATGGTTTAACGGTGGCAGGATTTCGTTTCATCTGCTGGCGGTTGCGGCGGGGCTCGCTGTCGTGTTCACGCTGGCAGGCTTACTCAAACGGGTACGCCAACATGAGGCAACGACGTTAGTCACTGAAAACTAACCTGCCCGCTTATCCGGCCTACGACAACTATGTAGGCCGGATAAGGCGCTTGCGCCGCATCCGGCTACGCTCACATCACCTTACGCAATGCGTGCAAATCCTGCTTCGAGATCGGCAATCAGGTCGCCAATATCCTCCAGGCCAATATGCACCCTGACCAGCGTGCCGCTGAAATCCACCTCTCCAGCCGGGCGGATGCTGTTCAGCTCTTCCGGCTGGTTCGCCAGAATGAGCGACTCAAATCCACCCCACGAATAGGCCATATGGAACAGCGAGAAATTATCGAGGAAATTCGCCATCTGTTCGTCGGTCAGTCTCTTTTTCAGCACAAATGAGAACAGGCCTGAGCTTCCGGTAAAATCACGCTGAAAATACTCATGGCCCGGACATTCCGGTAACGCCGGATGGTTCACCCGCGCCACTTCCGGTCTTACCGACAGCCAGCGAGCAATATGGATACTGCTCTCCTGATGCTGCTTAAGGCGTACCGCCAGGGTGCGCAATCCGCGGCTGCCGTTGTAGGCGGTATCGGCATCCAGCGTTTGCCCCATCAGGTAGGAGTTCTCGCGCAGACGATCCCAACAACGAGCGTTAGATACCGCCGTGCCCAGCATGCCGTCCGAATGACCGATGGTGTACTTCGTTCCCGCCTGAATGGAAATATCCACGCCATAATCCAGCGCTTTGAACAGCACGCCCGCCGCCCAGGTGTTGTCGATCATAATGACAATCTCCGGATTCACCGCGCGGATAGCCTTCACCATCCCCGGCACGTCCTGGACTTCCATGGTGATAGAACTTGGTGACTCAAGGAATACAACCTTCGTTTCCGGACGCAGAAGATCGACGATACCTGCACCAATCAGCGGATCGTAATACGTTGTTTCAACATTGAATTTACTCAGGATCTTATTGCAAAAATCCTGGGTTGGCTCGTAGGCCGCGCCGGTCATCAGGATATGATCGCCACCCTGAACAAACGCCAGAATCGCATTGGTCACCGCCGCAGCACCACATGGGTACAGCGCGCAGCCAACGCCGCCTTCCAGTTCGCTCATTGCCTTCTGGAAGGCAAAGTGGGTATAGGTTCCGCGACGACCGTAAAACAGCTCACCGTTTGCGCGATTGGCGGTGGCAAATTTCTTGTCCTTCACGGTATCAAATACCAGTGAAGAGGCACGTTGGATAACCGGATTCACCGCTCCCTGGGTGTAGCGTTTGTCACGACCAGCAACAACCAGTTGCGTCTCAAGCTTCATTGCGTCTTTCATAACATCTCCTGTTCTTAATCCGTGTGAAACCTATACCACCGCAGCAGTAGAGTTTATTTCAGTGTTGGTCTGCTTTTTTCCAGCGAACCGTTCAACAATCTGCGCCGCATTCAAATCATGGATAACGTTAATCAGTGTGGCCGGCGCATCGGTAATGGTGCCCAGCACCACCAGCATCGGGATTGCTTCCATCGGCAGGCCCAGCGTGGTGACGATAAAGATTTCACCGAGGAACGCCCCGCCCGGCACGCCACCAACGATAATGGCGGAGAGCACCGCAATCAGCATCGTCAGGAAGAAGGTTTCGGTGGTGAATTCCATGCCCAGCACGGAATAGATAAAGACGATTTTCAGCGCGGCAATCATCGCCACACCGCCTTTGTTCAGGTTAACCAGCAGCGGAATGGAAACATCAACGATTTCCGGGTTAATCCCCATCGCCTTACCGGCACGCAGCGTCACCGGGAGCGTCCCCAGCGAAGAGCAGGTCCCCAGCGCAGTTGCAGACGGTTCAATCGCGTTACGCCAGAAGGCTTTGACCGCCGGAATACCGCCGCCAATATACGAATAGAGAATCGAGCCAAAAACAAAATAGACCAGCGTGGCAACCATAAACAGGCCGATGGCACGGGCAAAGGTTAACAGTAGTGCAGAGTCCTGACTGGCCATGGTGGCGGCGAAGTAGCAGCCCAGACCAATCGGCGCGACCTTCATAATGATCGAAACGATCTTCATAATCACGGTATTGGCGTCTTCCAGCAGCGACGCAATACGTTTACCGGCCTGATCCGACTGGCCAATCGCCACACCGGCGATGATCGCCATCACGATCAGTGCCAGAATATTGGACTTAGAGAACAGCCCAATAAAGTCGCTGGTGGTGATCATGCTGACAAAATCCATCTTGCCGCTGCCCGCCTGCACCGACTGCGAGAGATCGATAGTGACGCCCTGCGCCGGGTTATACCAGAGCGCCAGCGCGACGATCCCGGCCGCCGGAATAAAGGCCATCGCGATCGAAACAATAAAGATAATCGCCATAATACGCCCCAACCTTTTCAGGTCGGTCATACTGGCGATCGAAGACATGACGCTGATCCCCACCAGCGGCACAATAATCATAAATAACAGGTTTAAGAATATCTGACCTATTGGCTGGAGTTTACTTGCAAACGATGGGGCATAAATACCTAATAAGCCGCCAATCACCAGAGCAACTAATAAAATAATCGACGATCTGTAGGGTTCGAGTCGTGACCACATAATCGGTACCTTTAGAATAATAATTAATGAGATTAAATTCACAATGTGATGAGTTTCCGTTTCGCCTCCTTTTAATTTGTGACGTAACTCACCTAAGTTGTTATTTTTTCATTTTGCCAGCAAGTTGTTTCCTGTGATTCAATAGTTGCATGTTTAAAAGGCGAATGTAACGGCCTATTCGTACCGTTTTTGCAAATCACTTGTGAATTAAAGGAAACTATGAGTACGCCGATTTCACTCAAGCATCTGGAGTTTTTTACTAAAATCGTCGACTGCGGAGGATTGTCAGAAGCCGCGGCGCAGCTCAACGTCTCGCCGTCTGCGGTCAGCAAAAGCCTGGCAGCGATGGAAGATACGTTAGGCACGACATTAATTAAACGCACCACCCGCAGTATTACCCTGACCGATGCCGGGCAATATCTCTTTAATCGCGCTAACAAGCTGTTGAAAGAGTTCGATGAAACGCTGAATACCACCTCCGGTTATTACCACAGCCCGCAGGGTGAATTACGCATAACCTGCTCAATTGCGTTTGGTTATTCCCGGCTGGTGAACCTGGTGGATAAATACCGCTCCCAGTTCCCGGATGTGAATCTGTATATCGATCTCAACGATAACTTCGTCAATCTGAACGAAACGGATTTCGACATTGCCCTGCGAATTTCCACCGCGCCGCCGCAAAACTATGCGATGCGCAAGCTGGTGCCCGTTCGCTGGGCGTACTGTGCCTCACCCGGCTACCTCGCCAAAAAAGGCATGCCACAGCGTCGCAGCGATCTGGTAGATCATGATTGCCTGGTTTACCCGGGCCTCACGCCGGTACTGAAGGTGGCAGATGAACAGGATCGACTGCATCAGTTGAAACTACATATGCCGATCCAGGCCAACAGCAGTCTGGTGCTGTTGAAGTCGGTGTTAGAAGATCAGGGGGTGGCATATTTGCCCACTTATTTGATTGGCGATCATATTCAAAAAGAGGAGATCACGCCGCTGATGCTCGACGGCACCATCACCTGTGAAACTCATGCCCTGTATGCGCTGTACTTTCCCAGCAAGTACAGCAATCCGAAGGTGCGATCGTTTATCGATTTTCTGGTCGCAGAACTTGGTCCCTTACCGGCGTGGGATAACTGGATCCCGGAGTAAACCCAGCCCACCTGAAAATGGGAGGCGCACCACATTTTTTGCGCGATCCCCCCGTCTGGCTCTATCCTTAAGCCTATGAATAAAATTGCTGAACTCAAACGTGCCAAGCGACTGGCGCTCTCTCTGCTGCTGATCGCTGCCGCGACCTTCGTCATCACGCTATTTCTGCCACCTAACTTCTGGGTACTCGGGATCAAAGCAATCGCCGAAGCGGCGATGGTCGGCGCGCTGGCGGACTGGTTTGCCGTGGTGGCGCTTTTTCGCCGGGTGCCGATCCCGTTTATCTCGCAACACACGGCTATTATCCCGCGCAATAAGGATCGGATCGGCGAAAATCTTGGTCAGTTTGTACAAGAGAAATTCCTCGATACCCAGTCGCTGATAGCCCTGATCCGCCGCCATGAACCGGCGTTGTTGATCGGCAACTGGTTCAGCCAGCCGGAAAACGCCCAGCGCATCGGCCAGCATCTGTTGCAGATCATGAGCGGTTTTCTCGAACTGACCGACGACTCGCGCATTCAGCGGCTGATCAAGCGGGCGGTGCACAAGGCCATCGACAAGGTCGATCTCTCCGGAACCAGCGCGCTGATGCTGGAAAGCATGACCAAAAACAATCGCCATCAGGTGCTGCTCGATACGCTGATCGCCCAACTGATCGCCCTGCTACAGCGCGACAGCTCACGAGCGTTTATCGCCAGACAAGTAGTGCACTGGCTGGAAACCGAACATCCGCTGAAAGCGAAGATCCTGCCAACCGAATGGCTGGGCGAGCACAGCGCCGAGCTGGTGTCTGATGCCGTTAACTCCTTGCTGGATGACATCAGCCACGATCGCGCGCATCAGATCCGCCATGCCTTCGATCGCGCTACATTTAAGCTCATCGATAAGCTCAAACACGATCCGGAAATGGCCGCGCGGGCCGAAAGCATGAAAAGCTATCTGAAGGAAGATGAAGCCTTCAACCGTTATCTTGGCGAGCTGTGGGCAGACCTGCGTCAGTGGGTGAAAACCGACATTAACGCAGATGATTCCCGCGTGAAGCAGCGCATCGCCAGCGCCGGGCAGTGGTTCGGCGAAACGCTGGTAGCCGACAGCGCCCTGCGTGCCTCACTAAATGGGCATCTGGAGCAGGCCGCGCATAAGGTAGCGCCAGAGTTCGCCACCTTCCTGACGCGCCATATTAGCGACACGGTGAAAAGTTGGGATGCACGCGATATGTCGCAGCAAATTGAGTTAAACATCGGTAAAGATTTGCAGTTTATTCGCGTCAACGGCACGTTGGTTGGCGGTTCAATCGGGCTGGTGTTATATCTGTTGTCGCAAATTCCGTCCCTGCTGACGCTGGCGAATTTTTAAGGAGAAAGATTCAATGACGATGAGCATCCGCATTTTTTCCCTGCGCGAGACGCCAGAAAAGCTGCACGAGATCACCGCTTACTTTCAGCAGCAATGGGCCTCAGAAGACTCCATGGCGGTATACGAGGATGCATTGCGCCGTTGTATTGGCGCAAAGAACCCGCTACCACAGTGGTACTGGCTACAGGATGGTGGCAGCATTGTTGGCTGTGCTGGATTGATCACCAATGATTTTATTAGTCGCGGCGAATTGTGGCCGTGGCTATGCGCGCTCTATATCGATCCTCGCTATCGTGGTCACGGTCTGGCGTTTCGCCTGATCGAACATATTGCACAGCAGGCCAGACAGCTGGGTTTTACGCAGCTCCATCTGTGTACTGACCTGGAAGGTTTATACGAGAAAGCAGGGTTTTACTTTAACGGGCCGGGCTATCATCCGTGGGGGGAAGTCTCGCGGGTCTACAGCCGTAACCTTTGATGGCATTCAGCGTTACGCGGTTTTATTTTTACTTTTCATTATCATTTACGCATGTAATATAACAATTACCAGCTAACAGCGCGAAATGAGAGTCCGTATGTCCCAGGGAAGCCCAGATTCAAATCGCCATGCCATCAGTGTCGCGCTCTTTGGCATGCTGGTCTTAACGCTGGGCATGGGGATTGGACGCTTTCTGTATACGCCAATGCTGCCGGTGCTGCTGTCGGAAGGTCAATTTACGTTTGACCAACTCTCGTGGATTGCCAGCGCCAACTACGCCGGGTATCTGGCGGGAAGCCTGCTCTTCTCCTTTGGGCTCTTTCATCTCCCCTCACGCTTACGTCCGATGTTGCTAACGTCCGCGCTCGCTACCGCAGGGCTGATTCTGGCGATGGCCAGCTTTACACAGCCCGCGCTGGTGATGCTGATCCGCTTTCTGGCGGGCGTCGCCAGTGCCGGTATGATGATCTTTGGCTCAATGATCGTTCTGTATCATACCCGGCATCCCTTCGTGATTGCGGCGTTGTTCTCCGGCGTTGGCGCAGGCATTTTGCTGGGCAATGAATATGTCATTAGCGGTCTGCATTTTGCGCTGTCCTCGCACACGCTCTGGCTGGGCGCGGCGGCAGCCTCGGCTCTGTTCTTTGTGCTACTGGTTATACTCCTGCCATCTCGCGACCACGTGCTCCCCGCCGCGGCCCCGGTAAAAACAGAGCATCAGCCTATGTCCTGGTGGCTGCTGGCGCTGCTGTACGGGCTGGCCGGATTTGGCTACATCATTGTCGCCACCTACCTGCCGCTAATGGCGAAAAGCGCCGGTTCGCCGCTGTTGACTGCCCATCTCTGGTCGCTGGTCGGCATATCGATAATTCCGGGGTGTTTCGCCTGGCTGTGGGCCGCCCGACGGTGGGGAGTATTGCAATGCCTGACGGCGAATTTGTTGATTCAAAGCGCCTGCGTGCTCATGACGCTCGCCAGCGGCTCTTTGCCGCTGCTGGTGATAAGCAGCATGGGTTTTGGCGCAACGTTTATGGGAACCACTTCACTGGTGATGCCGCTTGCGCGACAACTTAGCGTACCGCGCAATATTAATCTGCTGGGCCTGGTCACTCTGACTTACGGCATTGGGCAAATACTTGGTCCGCTATTAACCAGCCTGCTGGGAAGCGGCGCACTGGCGATCGTTAACGCCACGGTGTGCGGCGCCGTCGCGTTGTTTATTGCGGCACTTATCAGCCTCACGCAATTATACAAACAGCATTTCGCCTCGCCAAAAAGGGTATAACCGGCAACCTTCTAAAGAAGGTATATTCGGATTAGTCCGCAATTAAATATCAACATTTAATAAACCGCAAATAATCGGTAATTACCCACCAGACAATTTATAATTCCCGTCCGTTCATTTATAAACTCAATTTAAAATGCGTAAAAATGGACAGATTAATTCAACATCAACACTATCTTCGGGAAAATACATGTCGTGGTTTAAAAGAATATTACTGGGGTTGATTATTTTGGCGGGTTTAATTGGCACGCTAAAGGATTATAAAGACTTTGGCTGGTTTGGCGCACTGGGATTGTTTATTATCTTCCTGTTATCAACAACATTTTTATGGCAATGGGCCTCTGGCAATGGCTGTTTAGCGGTGTACAGCAGGAAGAGAGTCAGCCGGTTTAAACGCCGGCAGATATAAAAAAAGGCGTCTTAACCAGGACGCCTTTTTCATACCAGAACAAAAAGTTAGAACTGATAGGTCAGACCCGCAGCAACCTGGTTATCGCTGTCTTTACCATCGAGCAGGTTAATTTTGTAACCTACATCAGCCACGATGTTTTTGTTGAAGTAGTAGTCTGTACCCAGCGCGACGTATTCGATCAGGTCATTATTGTTGTTATCACGCGCGTGGACGTAAGCCACGTTCGGACGCAGACCAAAATCAAACACATACGCAGCCATCGCTTCAAAGTGCTCAGCTTTGTCCGCATCCTGAATCAGGTTGTGGGACTCTCCGTACATAGTCGCTACATAGATAGCATTAGCATCATATTTCAGACCCGCGCCCCAGAACTCTGCGTTTTCGCCATTCCAACCTTTTTGTTTCTGCTGAGCAGTCACAGAACTGTTGGTATAGGCCGCAATTGCAGATATGCCAGAATCCGCAATGTTGTCATAACCCAGGGAGAAGCCGTAGCCATTGCCGTGTTGTTTCGACGGATCAGAATTGGTATCGTCCTGACCCTGATATTGCGCCCCGACGTTCAGACCATCAACGGCACCAAACAGATTTTTGGTGCGAAGTGTTGCAACGCCAGAAGTGCGTGTAGTAAGGAAGCGGTCAGTATTTTCAAAGGAGTCACCGCCGAACTCTGAGAGAGTATCAGTATAAGCTCCCACATCGTAAGCGATACCATAGTTGCGACCATAGTCAAAACTGACGTCATGACCATAATCCAGGCCAGCAAACGCCAGACGTGTATTAACGCCATTCTGAGAACCTTCTGCTTTAGCGGCATCAAACTGACTTTCAAATTGCCCGTAACCGGTCAGTTGATCGTTGATTTGCGTCTCACCGCGAAAACCCAGACGTGCGTAGGTTTCATCAGCATTAGTACCATCAGTCCAGGAATGGGCTGCTTTTACTTTGCCGTAGAGATCCAGCTTGTTGCCATCTTTATTATAAATTTCCGCTGCATGAACGGAGGTTACCCCTAATGCCATTACAGCTATGGATTAAGGGGCAACACCAATAACACACCAAAAAAATACCAATGAAGGTAATAATGAAGTGGCAAGACATAATTCATTTTTGGATTTTCAATCAAAACCGGACAGCGATAATTACTCGAGACTTTGACTCTCATTAACTGAGCGATGCAACATTAATGCTTCAGCAATAATATCTTGTTTACTTTTACGGGTTTCAAATGCCAGCGTTCGCACATATTCCCACAAAGAGGTATCGACACGGGCACTTAAAAGAACCATATCTTTTGATCGGGTCCCTCTGGGTTTTCGAATATCGGGATAGTCTCGAGATGGCATTTTCAACTCCTGAACGTAATAACACGCTTATGGCGATGAAATATGCAGTTAGTGTAAAAACATGTCAACGGCAAAATACAGGCGTAATAGTAATGAAACTGTTAATAAAAAGCAGAAAAATGGAACGATATTTCAAATGAAAGATAACTTGATTATGGAATAATGTGTAATGCTAACTTTACGTATATTGGCTTTTATTCATTTGATTAAAAAAGCATGAAACATTTACATCAACCATATCACCAATCAAAACATCATTATGACCAATAAGTTACGCATCGTTATTAATGTCTACATTTACGCGAACCGCTTGTTTTTATGTGTAGTTATGCCGGTAAACCTTATCCTGATTACTGCAGAGATCGCGTTGATTCTCACTTGACCCAGATCCGTTTTGTCTAAAAATAAGCATGGAAAGGTAAAAATAAGGTAAATGACACATTTTTTCGCATGCGAAAATAAGTTGTTTTTAATTGATTTAAATCAATTTGCACCGCACAAAGGGGACGAAAAAATGTTCATCCGAGGCGATGGAAACAATTTTTTACGTGACTTTCAGAACGTGAAAAGCGCCCCTGCCGGGCAATGAATGAGGATGCGGAAAACGCGGTGCGGGCCGCAATAGCCCGCGTATGAGAGAAAGGGAAATCAGGCGTTAACTTTATCCAGCGGCCAGGAATCAAACAGATAACCATCAAAATCAATGTCATCGACATTTGAAAACTCCAGCAGACGCTGTTTGACGTTTTCCAGATGCTGCCACATAGCCAGCTTGGCCGCGCGGGCATCTTTTTTGATTAATGCAGCCAGGATCTGTTTATGGTCGCCCATCCACTCTTTCCGGTAGTGGGTATCGTCGAGGTGGCTATGGAGCTGGATCCACATCGGGTTGTTCTCACGCCACTGCCATGACTGGCGAAACAGCTCCACCAGCATGCTGTTATGCGTGGCTTCAGCTATGGCGAGATGGAACTGCATGTCGCCGCTTTCAGAACCGTTCGGCTCGCTGGAAACCAGCTCCCGCTCTTCCAGTTGCAACGCCTGGCGCATTTTGACGATATCTTCGCGGGTAGCCTGCAGCGCGGCAAATTCGGCAATGTTGCTTTCCAGCAGCTGTCGCGCCTGCAACAGTTCAAACGGGCCCGCATCATTGCAATGATTTGCATCCGTACTGTCGATAGTCTGCGCATCCGCATTGTCGAGCACGTAGATCCCGGCCCCGCGGCGCACGTCCACCAGGCCTTTAATTTCCAGCATGATTAACGCTTCGCGAACCACCGTGCGAGTGACATTGAGCATCTCGGCAATTTCACGCTCTGGCGGCAAGCGTTCACCGGGCTGGTACGGCGTCTGGACAATCAGATCGCGGATCATGGCACCCACTTCCTGGTAGGGTCTTTGCTGAGAAGTGTTCGATTTCATCGTGTTATGTCCGTCAGATGCGTGTAATCAGATACGGGGAATAGGTATCGAACTATAGCATTTGCGGGAAGGCAAAAACAGAAAACGGGTCAACCAAACCAATATTTTGATTGACCCGTCATAGTTCGGAGGTTATGCGTCAGCACTTAATGCCGCAACGCACTCACGTGCGCCGTGTTCACATAGCTGTTGATACGTCGCGATAATGGTCTCCACAAAGCCAGCGTTTTCCGCCAGGTCATGACCAAAAATGCCAGACAGCCCCAGCAGCGCCGTCACGCGTTCTGCGCCCTGATACTGCTGATTGATACGCTGGAATTCCGCCAGCAGAGGATCGACCACATCAATAGGCTGACCCTGCTCATCCACGCCGTGGGTGTAACGCATCCAGCCCGCCACGCCCAGCGCCAGGTGACGCCAGCCGCTGGCATTTTGCAGGTGCAGACGCACCGGATCCAGCAGGCGCTGCGGCAGTTTCTGGCTGCCGTCCATCGCAATCTGCCAGGTACGGTGGCGCAGAGACGGGTTGCTGAAACGCTCGATCAGCAGTGTCGCGTAGGCGTTGAGATCGGTGCCTTCCGGCATCGAGAGCGTCGGCGCCTGCTCCTGCATCATCAGCGCAAACGCAGCTTTGCGGTACGCCGGATTGGTCATGGTATCGGCGATGGTTTCATAGCCGCCGAGATAGCCCAGATATGCGAGGAAAGAGTGGCTGCCGTTGAGCATGCGCAGTTTCATCATTTCAAACGGCACCACGTCGGCCACGAACTGTGCGCCAACCTTGTCCCAGTCAGGACGACCGTTGACAAAATTGTCTTCAATTACCCACTGACGGAACGGCTCACAGGCGATAGCACATGGATCGTAAACGCCCAACTGGTCGGCAATCTCCTGCAACGTTTCCGGCGTCGCCGCCGGAACAATGCGGTCGACCATAGTGCACGGGAAAGTCGCATTAGCTTCAATCCACTGCGCCAGCTGCGGGTCGCGCGCCTGCGCCAGCCCCAGTACTGCGACTTTCGCCACATGCCCATTTTCACGCACGTTATCGCAGGACATCACGGTAAAAGCCGCCAGCCCCTGCTCACGGCGCAGGTACAGCGCTTGTACGATGTAACCAATCGCCGATTTCGGCGCGGTCGGATTCGCCAGATCGTGTTTAATCAGCGGGTTATTGAGATCTAACTGACCGCTGGCCGCATCGGTGCAGTAGCCTTTTTCGGTGACCGTCAGCGAAACAATTGCCGTCTGCGGGCGCGCCATCGCCTGTAAAATACCGTCACAGCCGTCAAGATCCGGGTGCAGCGCTTCTTTCATTGACCCGATCACTTTCAGCACGGTGTTGTCCGCGCCTTTTTCCGCCACGGTATACAGCAGTTGCTGCTTGCGCAGATTTTCAATCAGTACGCAGTCGTTACCCGGCATCAGGTTAACTTCACAGATCCCCCAGTCGCTGTCAGTGGTTTCCAGCAAATGATGGGTGTACAGCGCCTGATGTGCGCGGTGAAAAGCGCCACATCCCAGGTGAACAATGCGGGATTGCAAGCGCGAGCGGTCCCATGCAGGGCGCGCAACCGGCAGGTCGCTATTGGCAATTGTCGTTGTCATCGTGAACTCCAGAACCCGTTGAAAGGCCAACGGATGAGAAAAGAAAAAGCCGGCCAGACAGGTGGCCGGCAACTCGCTTTAGCGGCTAAAGAAAGCGCGCTGGATAGCCATCTCAACGCCGCGCACTTCCGCCAGCCCTTTCAGGCGACCAATCGCGGAGTAGCCTGGGTTGGTTTTCTTTTTCAGATCGTCCAGCATCTGGTGGCCATGGTCCGGACGCATCGGGATCAGATCCTCTTTACCCTCGGCTTTACGGCGTTGTTCTTCTTCAACGATCGCTTTCACCACCTCGTACATGTCGACATCGCCATTAAGATGCGCCGCTTCATGGAAGGTTTTCGGGTTATCTTCACGCAGCGTGGAGCGCAGATGGGTGAAGTAAATGCGTGGGCCAAACTGTTTGATCATGTCGACCAGATCGTTGTCCGCCCGCACGCCATAGGAGCCGGTGCACATGGTGAAACCGTTCGCCATGCTGTTGACCGTATCGACCATCCACTGCATGTCTTCCACGGTGGAAACAATGCGCGGCAGGCCAAGGATCGGGCGCGGCGGATCGTCCGGGTGTACCGCCATGCGTACGCCAGCTTCTTCCGCCACCGGAATAATCGCCTTCAGGAAGACGGCGAAATTCTCACGCAGCGCGGCTTTGTCGATATCTTTGTAGCGCGCAAGATGCTGGCGGAACTGGTCGAGGGTGTAGCCCTCTTCCGCGCCCGGCAAACCGGCAATGATGTTGCGGGTCAGACGCGCTTTGTCTTCATCGCTCATGTTGGCGAAGCGTTCATTTGCCTGAGCAATCTCTTCGGCGGTGTAGTCCGCTTCCGCGCCCGGACGCTGGAGGATATGCAGCTCAAAGGCGGCAAACTCAATCTGGTCAAAACGCAGCGCTTTGGAGCCGTCCGGCAGAACGTATTCCAGGTCGGTACGGGTCCAGTCGAGAACCGGCATGAAGTTGTAGCATACGGTACGAATACCACACTGAGCCAGGTTACGCAGGCTTTGCTGGTAGTTGGCGATCCACTGCAGATAGTTGTCGGAACGGGTTTTAATGTCTTCGTGGATCGGCACGCTTTCGACGACCGACCAGACCAGGCCCGCCTGCTCAATAATGGCTTTGCGTTTTAGGATCTCATCAACCGTCCACACTTCCCCGTTCGGGATATGGTGTAAGGCGGTGACAACGCCTGTGGCACCCGCCTGACGTACATCCGCTAAGGTGACCGGATCGTTAGGACCATACCAGCGCCATGTCTGTTCCATGTTTTATTCCTCGTTACGTTATGGACTCGACGATATGGCACATAAATTCCTCCTTTTGGTATGACATGTCAACCTGAATCTTAAAATTGGTTAACCAAATCACGATTTATTCTATTGAGATCGCCATTTTACGGCCATGTTGCTCAGTAAGAATGTAAACATGTAACGCAATGTGACATTCATCGCATCAATGGTTAACCAATATATGTAACATCTCAACCAAAATCATAATAGTTCAACCAATAAAGGTAGACGTTATATGCACGTTCTCAATATTCTGTGGGTCGTATTCGGCATCGGTCTGATGCTGGTGCTCAATCTAAGATTCAAAATAAACTCGATGGTCGCCCTGCTGCTGGCGGCGCTCTCGGTCGGTATGCTGGCGGGTATGGATTTAATGGAGCTGCTGCACACCATGAAATCCGGCTTTGGCAGCACGCTGGGTGAACTGGCGATTATCGTGGTATTCGGGGCGGTCATCGGTAAGCTGATGGTTGATTCCGGGGCGGCGCATCAGATTGCCCATACGCTGCTGGCGCGCCTCGGCCTGCGCTATGTGCAGCTGTCGGTAATCATTATTGGTCTGATCTTTGGCCTGGCGATGTTCTATGAAGTGGCATTTATTATGCTGGCGCCGCTGGTGATCGTCATTGCAGCAGAAGCGAAGATCCCGTTCCTCAAGCTGGCGATTCCTGCCGTTGCCGCCGCCACCACCGCCCACTCGCTGTTCCCACCACAGCCGGGTCCGGTGGCGCTGGTTAACGCCTACGGCGCGGACATGGGCATGGTCTACATCTACGGTATTCTGGTGACTATTCCGAGCGTGATCTGCGCCGGGCTTATCCTGCCGAAATTCCTCGGCAACCTCGATCGCCCAACGCCGTCATTCATGAAGGCCGACGTACCGGTTGACCAGAATAACCTGCCATCCTTCGGTGTTTCTATCCTGGTGCCGCTGATCCCGGCGATCATCATGATCTCCACCACCATCGCCAACATCTGGCTGGTGAAAGGGACGCAGGCGTGGGAAGTGGTCAACTTCTTAGGCTCTTCACCGATTGCAATGTTTATCGCAATGGTTGTCGCCTTCGTGCTGTTTGGTACCGCGCGTGGTCACGACATGCAGTGGGTGATGAATGCCTTTGAAAACGCGGTGAAAAGCATCGCCATGGTGATCCTGATCATCGGCGCGGGCGGTGTACTGAAGCAGACCATTATTGATACCGGCATTGGCGATACCATCGGCATGCTGATGTCACACGGCAATATCTCTCCGTACATCATGGCGTGGTTGATAACCGTGCTGATTCGTCTGGCAACCGGTCAGGGCGTGGTCTCCGCCATGACGGCTGCAGGGATTATTAGCGCCGCCATTCTCGACCCGGCAACCGGTCAACTGGTGGGCGTCGATCCGGCGTTACTGGTACTGGCAACGGCGGCGGGCTCCAACACCCTGACCCATATCAACGATGCCTCGTTCTGGCTGTTCAAAGGCTACTTTGACCTGTCGGTGAAGGATACGCTGAAAACCTGGGGTCTGCTGGAGCTGGTGAACTCCGTGGTTGGCCTGATTATCGTATTGATCATCAGCATGATTGCATAACGTCGATACCGCTCTGGCCCGCAGCGCCAGAGCGGTTATCCATCCTGCCTCAACAATCCTCAATAATCAGATACACCGCCTTCACCGGGCCATGCACTCCAACCACCTTGATAAGCTCAATATCCGCCGTCGAGCTGGGCCCACTAATGATGTTAATGCACGATGGCATACGCTCACCGGCCTGCGCCTTCTGATGCAGTTTTTCTGCCAGTTGCGCCACGCGCGGCAGGATAGTGCTTTTACGCAGCACGAAAATCGAGGACTCCGGCAACAGGCTCAGGGAGCGCCCGCGCTCCGGCGCGGAAAACAGCACCACGCCGCCGGACTCGGTCAGGCCATACTCGGCATACACCACGCCCACTTTCGCCTTTTCAGCCTGGGTAATATTTTCGCTGCCACGCGCCGGATCCCAGACCACGGCGTTGCATTCCTGTTGCAAGCGTTCGGTAATGCCCAGTGCCGCCAGCCGGCTGTCGCCGCTCAGCACCACCGGCTGCTGACCCAATTCTTCGCACAGACGGAGCACCGCGTCTGCGGCCTGATCTTCGCGAGTCAGCTCACAGCGAGCCAGCATCACTTCACTGGCAAACTGGACAAACGCATCGCAGCGCTGCTGCGGGCTAAGTTCGGTCAGGCGCTCGTTAGCATAGTTGTTAACCGGCGCGACATCCGCTTGCGGTTCGAAGCGCAGCGGGCGACCCAGCGCCTGGGCGATGGTATTTAAAAACGCGGTACGGTTATCCATTCTTTTTCTCCTGCGCCTGATGTTTCTTAAACCAGCTACGGAAGCTCTCGCCGTCGGCATCAGGCAGATCGCGCGCCTCCATCCAGTCACCAATCGCGCCAACCTTGAGCGGCGTTTTGCCACCATTGATAAACCAGCTCGCCGCATGTGCGCCCGCCATCATCCCGACTTTCCACAGCCCCGGATGGCTATTGGCGTAGGCGAACATTTTGATCGCCCGTCGCTCGGCTTTCGGCGTTATACCCTCCTCGGCCATCACCCGGCGATGACGCAGGATCAGTTTTGACAGCGGAATCTTAACCGGACAAACGCTGTCACAGGCCGTGCATAATGAACAGGCGTATGGCAGATCTTTAAAATCTTTATAGCCGCCGAGCAGCGGAGAGATCACCGCGCCGATAGGGCCGGGATAGATAGAACCATAACCGTGTCCGCCAATGTGGCGGTACGCCGGGCAGGTGTTCATACAAGCCCCGCAGCGGATGCAGCGCAGCACATCGCGAAACTCTGAGCCCAGCACCTGTGAGCGGCCGTTATCGACAATCACCAGATGGAACTCTTCCGGGCCGTCGACGTTATCCGCCTCGCGTGGGCCGGTCAGCCAGGTGTTGTAGCCCGTCAGACGTGCGCCCACGGCGCTGCGCGCCAGCATGGTGATCAGCACATCCACCTCGGCAAAGGTCGGCGCGATACGCTCCATGCCCATCACGGCAATGTGCGTTTTCGGCAGCGTGGTACACATGCGCGCGTTGCCTTCGTTGGTCACCAGGCAAACAGAGCCGGTTTCCGCCACGGCAAAGTTACAGCCGGTAATACCGATTTCGGCACTGAGGAAATCCTCGCGGATCTTCTGGCGAATGAACAAGGTCATGGCTTCCGGGGTTTCCGGACCGTCGTAGCCCAGACGTTCGTTCAGCACGCGGCGGATCTGGTAGCGATCTTTATGAATAGCCGGGACCACGACGTGCGAAGGCGGATCCTGATCCAACTGCAGGATATATTCTCCGAGATCGGTTTCGATCACCTGAATTCCCGCATCCTGCAGCACATGGTTGACACCGATCTCTTCGGTCACCATCGACTTGGACTTCACCACCTTCTTCGCATTTTTACTCTGCGCAACCTGCAGAATATAGCGGGTGGCGTCTTCTTTGGTTTTGGCGAAATAGACGTGGCCGCCGTTTTCCGTCACTTTCTCGGAGAGTTGATACAGGTAAGCGTCGAGGTTGCTCAGAACGTGATCGCGGATCTGGCTGGCACGATCGCGCCAGTCTTCCCAGTGGCCTAGCTCATCAACCATTTTCTGCCGATTCGCACCAATACGCTCCTGCGCGTTGGCCACGGCTTTGCGCATGATCGGATCTTCGATCTGCTGACGAATGCGCAGTTTGAATTCTACATCGCTGGTTTTTATCGACATCTCTTTCCCCTCAGCGGCTCATCAGCACTTCAGCAATATGCATCACTTTGACCGGCTGGCCTTCGCGTTGCAGTCGGCCGCCAATGTTCAACAGGCAGCTGACGTCAGCGCCGATCAAAAACTCCGGCTTCGCATCCATCAGATGTAAGACTTTCTCTTTCACCATCTCACCGGATATCTCGGCCATCTTGACCGAGAACGTCCCGCCAAAGCCGCAGCAGGTGTCCTGATCGGCAAACGTCAACAGCTCCAGTCCGCGCACGTTTTTCAGCAGCGTGAGCGGCTCTTCCTTCACCCCCAGTTTGCGGGTCAGGCTACAGGAAGGGTGATACACAGCGCGGCCCTGCAGGCTGGCACCCACGTCCACCACGCCCAGTTTGTTGACGATAAAAGAGGTGAGATCCTGCATACGTCCGGCAACCTTCTCGGCGCGCAGCGCCCATTCAGGCTCATCCGCCAGATACGTCGGGTAGCTTTTTACCGCGTAGGTGCAGGAGCCTGCCGGGGAGATAATCGGATCGTCGTTGTCTTCCAGGGCGGCGATCAGGTTTTTCATCCCGGGGATCGCCTCTTTGATGTAACCGCTGTTGATGGCTGGCTGACCGCAACACCCTTGCTTCTCGGGGAAATTAACGCGACAACCCAGTTTTTCCAGCAGCAATACGGAGTCTCGTGCCATCCGTGATTTCAGTGCGTCACCAATACAGGTAACAAAGAAATTTACATTCACAATAACTACTCCATTGCTTCATTTCTGTTTATTGCGCTTGATATCGCGATATCAAACAAATGTTCATTCGTATTTCATGCCCAGTTTTTCTGTTTGCTGGTTTTACCAATACCTGGGTTCATGGTGATGCTCTGATCGTTTTCCTTTGATGACGACTCTCCTCTTCTTATATCAGGACAATCGCAAATGTCTGTATTTTCATTTGTATGACAAAACCAAATAATCCCCTAATCGACTCGCACATGCAATACCCTGGTTTATTTATTTCGGCCTCGCTCACATTTTTATATTGGAAACCACAGCGTTATTAACACCTTAGAAAACAGTTTCAGGTGATTACCACTGTTGTCACTACCATTATTAAAAAGTTTATTAAATAACTACTTATAGGTATTCAATCGGCACTTAAGTATATTTATCCGGCATTGGATTTTAATTAAAAGATTACAATAGTTACAAAACTACAAATCATAATCACTTTATTCACTGAAGCGATTCAGTTTGCATACTTTATTAGAACAGCAATGTAGCCTCCCCACCATAAATATAAATCAGGTTTAATGAACCAATTGGGAATAGCAATGAACGAATATTTTATGTTTGCCCTGGCACTCTCTCCGTTACTACTGATGGTATTTTTAATATTGAAATTGAAAATGCCCATCCATTATTCAGTACTGATCTCTTTGGTATTCACCGCTGCACTATCGGCAATATTCTGGGAAATGCCCGTACAAAATCTGAAAGCCGCGATAGGCTATGGCGCGCTGAAGGGATTATGGCCGATTGTGATCGTGATCCTCGGCGCTATCTTCAGTTATAACGTCATGCAGGCGACCAAAGCGCTGGATATTCTGCGCGATATTCTCGCCAGTATAAGCGAAGATAAGCGTATTCAGGTGCTGCTGATTTCATGGTGCTTTGGTGGATTTCTTGAAGCCGCGGCGGGTTATGGTACAGCGGTCGCCATTCCGATCGGCATTCTTATCGCACTGGGTTTCAATCCGCTGAAGGCGGCGATTGCCTCTCTGGTGGCAAATACCGTTCCCACTGCATTCGGCGCGGTCGGGATCCCGGTTTCTATTCTGGCGGAACAGGTTAACCTGCCGGTTTATACCTTAGGCGGAACCATTATTCTGCAGCTCGCGCTGTTTAATATCCTGCTGCCGTTTGTGATTGTCTGCATTATTGGCGGCGGCCTGAAAGCCATTCGCGGCGTATTTCTGATCACGTTGATTTGCGGTATTACCACGCTGGTTCCGCAGTATTTTGTCGCTATTCATCTCGGTGCTGAATTACCCGCCTTTGCCGGTAGCCTGGTCAGCCTGTTTGCCGTGGCGATGGTTAGCCGTCTGCGCAAAGGGAAAACCGATCCCGAGTGGCGAATTGAAGTCAGCCATACCCGCGAAACCACGCCGCGCTCGGCAAAAGTGTTGTTCCGCGTGGGTTCTATCTATCTGTTTATTTTTGTCTTTATCCTGCTATGTTCGCCGCTGTTCCCGACGATAAAAGGCGCAGCCTCACAACTTGCCTCGGTGCTGCATTTCACGTTGGCTGATGGCAAAACGATGGCATTGAAAGTTGAATGGGTGACCACGCCAGGGATGCTGATCATCTTTGCGACCATTATCGGTGGTTTTATTCAGGGAGCGTCCGCACGCGGGATGCTGGAAGTATTTATCAAAACGATTTTCCAGCTTAAAAACTCTATCGTCGCAATTATGGCGATCGTCGCGCTGGCCACGGTGATGGATCTCAGCGGGATTATCTCCACGCTGGCGCAGTCGATTGTCGATCTGACCGGCAGCTCGTACGTCTTCCTCGCCCCGGTGATTGGCGCGCTGGGCACGTTCGTTACCGGCAGCGATACCAACTCGAACATTTTGTTCGGAAAACTGCAAACCATTGCCGCCAGCAAACTGCATATCGATCCCAACTGGCTGGCGGCGGCCAACACTTCTGGCGCAACGGGCGGGAAAATGATTTCGCCGCAAAGCATCGCCATCGCGGTATCCGCCACAAAAATGGACGGTCAGGCCAACCAGATCATGTCTGGCACCATGAAATACTGCTGCGCCTATATCGTGATCCTCGGCTTAAAGGTTGGCCTCTTTTATTACTGGTTTATGGCGTAAGCCATTGTCAACCCCGTCAAATTTGCGGCAACCGTATTTGACGACGCGGTGACCAAAAAGGTTTACACCTCCCCGGAAACGGAACGAGGCGACAGACTTTACGATTTGTCGGCGCTGACTAAAATAGCGCCGATGTTTCAAATCGAGGATTGTTGTTATGTTGTTCTGGAAAAAGATGGTGAAGAAGTTCGACGCCTTTTCCGCGTTGATTCCACCACGCTACTTCCGCGTGTAATATTGGGCACTTATGCCTGATGGCGCTTCGCTTATCAGGCCTACGTTTCGCATTCATTTGTAGGCCGGATAAGGCGCAAGCGCCGCAGAGTAAAGCACGCCCCCTTTCACTTACGCAGCCTGAACGCCCTTAACACCCTGACCCGCAGACGAAGCCATGCAAAACGGTAGACCAGCGGATGCTGAAACCTCAGCAATGTCAGAAACACAGAGCCCCCTTGCGGCGTTAGATCACCGTGGCCTGATAGCGAACCTGTGGGTCCATAATCTGGTGGCGCGCGTCTATCAGCCGCAGTTCATACGAATCATGCTCTTTCGTCAGCCGCATTACCGCGTCAACAACACTGGTGGTCCGCTCCAGTGCCTGCTTGTCCTCGTAACCATTGAGCAGTGAGGCCAGCATCACGCTGCAAATCAGATCCCCAACGCCCACCGGCATTTTGGCAAAGGTATACAGCGGCCGGGCAATGTGTAACGTCTGTTCCGGCGTCACCAGCAGCATTTCAAACGCCTGTTTGTTCCGCGAACAGTCGCCGAGATGCTTCACCAGCACCTTCTTTACGCCCCACGACACCAGTTGCCGCGCCGCTTCCACCACCTCGTCAAAACTACGCAGTTGTCTGCCCGTCAGCACGCCCAGCTCATAGAGATTCGGTCCCATCATGTCGGCCAGTTGAATGGCGTCATCGACAAAAAATGACTCCACGCCCTGCGCGACAATGCAGCCTTTTTGCGGGTCGCCCATTACCGGATCGCAAAAATAGAGCGCCTGCGGATTACGCTGACGAATGGTGGTGACCGCGTGCTTCACCTCTTCACAATGGCGTTTATCTCCAAGATACCCGGACAATACGGCATCGCATTGCGCCAGCTTTTGCAGGTCATCCAGCCCGCTGATGATCGCGCTCAGCTCGCCGTGCGGCATCGCCATACCCTGCCACATCCCATATTGGGTGTGGTTGGAAAACTGTACGGTGTAAAACGGCCAGACATCGATCCCCGAGAGCTGCATCGGCAACACAGCGGCTTTATTTCCGGCATAGCCATAAACGACCGACGACTGAACAGACAACACGTTTTTCATTTTGACTCCGTCTAACGAAACGTTGGCAGCAGACCAAATACGTCCAGAACAACCGTCAGATAGACAACCGCTCCGCAGACAATCACCAGGTTAAGCACGGTGTTATTACAGGGCGCGGTATAGCTGGCGGTTGGGAAACGTTTCCGCGCGGCTTTCACCAGGAACGGCGGCAGGATCACACTCCAGATGGTAAAGGCCAGACCGGCGTAACCAATCGCGTGCACAAAACCGTTCGGGAAGAAGAAGCACACGGCGGCTGGCGGGAAGTAGGTCACCAGCGCGGTTTTCAGGCGGCCCATGCCGTCGTCCGGGAAGTGAAACAGGTCGGCGATGTAATCGAACAGGCCAAGCGTCGCCGCCAGCAGGGAACTGGCTACCGCGAAGTTGCCGAAAAAGGTGAGGATCAGATCCATATACCGGCTGGTGAACAGCCCGCTGATGGCCTCGACAAACACATCGATATTGCCGCCTTTGGCGATAATCGGCGGGAATGAGGAACGGCTGATGTTACCCATCGTCACGCCCAGCCAGAAAATATACAGCAGCAGAGCAAACAGCGTACCGATGATAATCGAACGCGTAATATTCGAGACTCCGCTTGTGCCATACAGTTTAACCAGGCTCGGCACGTTACCGTGAAAACCAAACGAGATAATACAGAACGGCAGCGTCATCAGGATGTACGGCAGATACTGCGAATTGGGCAACGCCACCGCCACGCTGTCGATGAGTTTTGCCACTTCGATATGGCCAATCAGCCCGGAGAACGTGGCAAAGAACGCCACAAACTTACCGATAATCAGCACGGTAGTGATGCGTCCGACCAGTAAGGAACTATACCAGGCAATCGCGCCGACCAGCATACTGACGATCACCACCGAGATATTCGCCGGAAAGCGCACGCCGCTGTATTTGAACACGGTTTGCGCCATCACCGCCGACGAACCGGAGATATAGGCATAGGTCAGAATATACAGCACAAAGCCGAAAGCGATACCAACCACGATATTCCACTTCCGGCCTAATAAATCCTGAGTAAAAGTATTAAAACTGGCACCGGCGCCATAATGCAGGTTAACTTCGACCAGCATCAGACCGGTTAATAACATCATGATGGCGATAAACAGAAGAATAACAGACGCACCGGGGAACCATACGCCGGCCATCGCAATCGGCAGGGAGAACATCCCGCCACCCACTACGGTCGCGATAACCAACATGGTTCCGCTAATCAGTCCGGGGGTACTACTCTGTCGCTCAATGGCATTAATATCCATGATAAATGTTCCTGTAGACTATTCGTTATAATTACAGCTGTCATTTGTACATCATGCGGATAATAAAAATGTCGGAGTCAGGGTTTACTTTTTTTTAGTTATGTCACGGTAACGGGCACCGCAAAGGTTTCCTGTTCATGGAAAAGGAATACAAAAAAGCCCCATCACGTGATGGGGCCATAACTATTTTTTAGATGTAATCAAAGCGTGCAGTAAAGAAACGCAATTGCTTCGGCTCGTAAATAAACTTCAGCCCGCGAATATCTTCTTTGTGCTGGTAAAGTTTAATGATGCCGTCTGCGACAACATCCATATGTGCGTAGGTATAAACACGACGTGGAATAGTCAGACGCACGGTTTCCAGTTTCGGTCTGTGGTGTTCACCGGTCACGTTATTACGGCCCGCAGAGATAATTCCGCGCTCCATGCTGCGCACGCCGGTTTCCACATAGATGCTGGCGGCCAGACTTTGTGCCGGGAACTCATCTTGCGTCAGATGCTCGCAGAAGCGACGCGCATCGAGGAATACCGCGTGACCACCTACCGGTTCAACAATCGGTACGCCAGCGGCTTTCAGCTTATCGCCCAGGTAGCGAACCTGCTTCACGCGGTGCTCAATGTACTCATACTGCATGGCTTCGCGCAGGCCAATCGCCATCGCTTCCATATCACGTCCGGCCAGGCCGCCGTAAGATGGCATCCCTTCGTAGACCACGACTAACTCTTTGGCAGAAGAGAACATTTCGTCATCGTTCATGCACAGGAAGCCGCCGATGTTCACCAGACAGTCTTTTTTACCACTCATGGTACAACCGTCGGCGTAGCTGAACATCTCATGCACGATCTCGGCGATGCTCTTGTTCTCAAAGCCCTGCTCTTGCTCTTTGATAAAGTAGGCGTTTTCTACGCAGCGGGTAGCGTCGTAGAACACTTTAATGCCATGCGCTTCTGTCAGTTCACGCACCGCACGCATGTTAGCCATCGAGACCGGTTGGCCGCCCGCGAGGTTAACCGTCACCGCCAGGCAGATATACGCAATATTCTCTGCGCCTTTTTCATCAATCAGCTTTTGTAATTTTTTAAGATCGATATCACCTTTAAACGCAATATTCAGACCGGCATCGTGCGCTTCGTCACGAACGATATCGACAAACACCGCACCATTTTTTTCCTGGTGATAACGGGTGGTAGTGAAATACATATTCCCGGCAACATATTGCCCAGGTTTAATAGCCAACTGCGATAACAGGTTTTCTGCGCCACGCCCTTGGTGAGTCGGAACAATATGTTTAAAGCCAAACAGTTCCTGCACGGTTCTTTCCAGATGATAGAAGTTTTCGCTGCCCGCGTACGCTTCATCACCCATCATCATTCCGGCCCACTGCTTGTCGCTCATTGCGTTAGTGCCACTGTCTGTCAGCAGGTCAATATAAATATCTTTCGAATTTAACAGGAAAGTATTGTAACCCGCTTCCTGCATTTTTTTGAGGCGCTCATCACGCGGGATCATAGATACAGTTTCAACGCTTTTAATACGGAAGGGTTCTGCCGGATAATTCATTTTGTTTCTCCAGTAACAGTGGTCATGTACGTATTAATGTGAAGTAAATCATACCTGGTTCATCAACAAATCCTGATGAAATATAACTATTCGCCTCCTGAGTCAGGGGGAGAAATAATGTGGAGGCACTATGCAAGATTTGATTGATTATGGAAATAGCCCGGTCAACATTAATCACTGGCAATAATTTAAAAAGCTGTAAATGTGGGTGATGCAAATCACACGTCATTTTTTTACCTGTTAATATTCAACAAGTTTTTTTTTGCGTTTCGATTTGCCATTCGTCGTAGTGTGTCTGCGGAGAGTGGAGATACTGAAAACATAACTTTCCAGGCTGTGCTCGTAATGTATTGGTGAATGAGTACACCTCATTTTGTGAGAGTCGGATCACTTCACGGAGTGATATTTGTGATTCACATCACTAAAAGTGTAAAGCAAAGTGTACAAAACCGTGTTGTTTCAGAGTTTGCTATTTGCTTCAGTGAGTGAGATCGCATTTTTGGTCAGATGCAGAGGAGCATTATTTTCTGGAAATGGCAGGTATTTGGCGGATTGGATGAGAATGGATTTATACGGTGAATAATACCGGATTCATTGGGGGGAAGGCGTTTTCTATTTATTCCGAAAGCGTGCTATTCGCGCTTATTTCATCTTATTTACATCTGGACTTCCCCCTGGATACTGGCGTAATTTACAGGGGTTTTATTAGCGCGATGCGAAGGTGCGCCAACACCTCCGCATCGCTAATCACAGCAACTATTAATAGAGAATAGCAGCCATGACTGATACGCATTGTATTGCAGTTTCATTTGATCCAGAAGTCCACGCCGCAGATAACCGTCGCCTGAAGGTGGGTTATGCGAGCCGTTATCCTGATTACAGCCGTATTCCGGTGAAGTACGTTCGGTTTCCGTCCATTGTGATGAAGGGCCAGTGGCTGAAAGCCGCCGGATTCGACACCGGCACCGACGTTGATGTTCGCGTAATGCAAGGCTGCATCGTATTAACCGCCCGCACCGCCGACCCCGAAGAGTCAGAACTGATGAAATCCCTGCGCGCCGTGGAAAAGCTCTCCGCGCGTAAGCAAAAGCAGGTACTGGAGTTTATCGGGGTGATTGCGGGGAAAGCGTTGAAGGGGTGAGTGTGTGATTGTCATTGGGGCGCCTGCGGGCGCCTTTTTTGAGCGTTTAGCACAGCATATTTTTCAGTTCTTCTGGGGTGTACGGCGGTATGCGCCGGTGCAACATAGCATGACAGTTTGGACATACGGGGATCAGGTCATTGATGGGATCAAGGCAGTAGTCTTCTTTTATTACCGATAGGGGTACCAGGTGATGAACATGGATAAACCCTTCGGCAATCTTACCGTAGACCTTTGACATATCGATGCCACAGACTTTGCACTGACAACCGTGATGGCGAAGCGCTGCCTGTCGGGCGTTGCGGTCGCGCTCATAGCGATTCACGGTCACCTGAGTCGCTGCCCCTTCTATATATTTAGTTTGCGCTTCGAGTTCTTCAGGAAAGATCGTGTCGCTCACCGCCGCAGCGCGCTTTTTATCCTGAACAATATGAAAACCTTGCTCAGTCAATAATCTGACGCATTTCGAACTGATACCGCCGGAGAAATCCTGAGGGGTAAACGCTTTGCCCGTCAAAAGCGTCGCCGCAATTCCGGCAATGGCTTTTGACGGATAGCGACGCCCCTGAAATTCCAGCTCGTAAAGCCGTGCCTCTTTGAAACGATGCGAGAAGCCCGAGTCATAGGCGTGAATGGCCTTGATGATGTACTCGCGCGGCAGCGTGTCAGGTAGTTCATTCATGGGGCAGATTCCTTTAACCAAAGACTTTCTGAAATAACGGCATGCGATAAAGTGACATCGATAGTGTATCGGCCTCACTCCTCTTGATCAGGTGATATTTTGCGAGCATCATCGCAATTATTTACCTGATAATGAAATCAATGACTTCCAGTAAAACCCTGCAACAGGCAATTGCCGACATCACCATCTGGCGTAAAGGCGAGCAACGTGCGCCGCATAAGCCTCTGCTGCTGCTTCATGTGCTGGCGGGTTATCAGCAGGGTCACGGTCGCCTGTTTGACTACGGTTCGGAAGTTCGCGACCCGTTGCAAAGCCTGCTGGAGCGATTTGGACCACAGCGCGCGCAATACCGCCCGGATATGCCTTTCTGGCGCTTACAGGGAGATGGGTTCTGGGAGCTACAAAACGCCGAGCATTGTTCAACATCCGGTAGCAGCAAACAGCCCCCTGCCGGGGAACTGGTAACGCACAACGTCGCCGGAGGTTTTGATGAACAACATTTTGCCCTGCTGAAAAAGAACAAAAGCCTCATCAACGCCCTGGCCCAGCACATCCTCGAGGCGCACTTCACCGAAAGCATCCAGGAAGAGATCGCGGATGAACTGGGATTTGATATCCTGCAAATCCGCAAACAGCGGGACCCATTGTTCCGCCAGCAGGTTCTGCGTGCCTATAACTATGAATGCGCTATTTGTGGCTTCAATATGCGCCACGACAGCACCTCGGTCGCCCTGGAAGCCGCCCATATCAAATGGAAACAGCACGGCGGCCCGTGCGAGATTTCAAACGGCCTGGCGCTGTGTGCAATTCACCATAAAGCCTTTGATAAAGGTTCGATTGGCCTGGATGAAAGTATGCGAGTTCAAGTGTCGCCCGCAGTAAATGGCAGCGGCATGGTGGGCAGACTGTTCTGGGATTTCGACGGGAAGGAGATTGCTCTACCGATGATACGCGAGAATTATCCAAAAGAAGGGTTTGTAGAGTGGCACAGGAAGGAGGTGTTTAGAGGGTGAGTGCGAAGGCCGGACTCAAATCACAACTTAACATGTTAAATATAAAGATTTTATTTACATAGGCGCATTAAAGTGCCCCCATTTGTGCCCCCATCACTTTTTAACCCCTTCAAACGACAACACATTGATAAGAAAGATTAATAACTTCAAAACATGATCTCTGGTTTGGATCCGTGCTACGGATCCAAACCGGAAGAATGAAGAACCTAAAAAAAACTTTTTTTACAGAAAACTGTTCACACTGTTCACTCGCCATTATTTGTCTTTAATTTCAATATCATATGCAGTGAATAGTCCGTGAACAGTGAACACTTTACTGTTCACTTTCCGGGATTTCAGGTAAAAAAAGACCGGCTGATGCCGGTCCGGGTAGGTTATGTCGTGGTGGTTTCATCACACCGGGGCAGCCAGTCGGCGTTGCTTTCCTCCCTGAGCGCAAGATTCGTCTGCATCCCCTGATTCGTTCGCCGCCTGGCGTAATTCAGCCCGTACTCTTTCAGCATCGATGACAGCCCTTTGCCGAACATGGTCAGGCTGAGTGTGTTCTTGTAGCCGTGCGCCTCCATGTAGACCAGATAGGCGTGATACAGGTACAGGCGCGGCTGTCGCGGGATGATATTCGCATTCCCCATGTACATACCGTCAGGCTCGGGCAGTGCCTCCAGATAGCCACAAAAATCGAATGTCGGGTCAGCGTCGCGCTTGATGCTGAGTGCCTCGTCGGAGTTCTGCTGCGACTGGAGTAGTGTGCGCGCGGTCATCGGGTCGCTGAACGTCTGCATGAGCTGGCGCACGATGACGGCCAGCTCCCGGGCGATTTTATCTTTCAGTTTAGGGTCACGCTCTTCCGGGGCAATCTGTTCCGGGAAGTGCATTATCACCCGGCGACGGGACACCCCGCCGCTGCGGTCGGTGAAGCGCATCGGATTGTTGTTTACGGCCAGTATCACCGCCGGAATATGGGTGGAGTATGCATCGCGGTATTTCGGGTCAACGGAGACCGCATCCCCGCCGGTAATGGCCTTGAGTCCAGCCCCGTCACCGCTCCATTTCTCCTGGTCAGGCAGACGTATCAGCGAGAAGCCAATCAGCGCCGCGCGTTCGCGGGGGGATTCCAGCATTTCGATAGTCGCTGACGTGGCGTTATCTTCTCCGGCGAGCATGGTCGCTATTTCGGCCAGAATACTTTTGCCGCTGCCGCCCGGACCAGTCACTTCGAGGAAGAGCTGCCAGTCGTAGCGGTTCGCCAGCACCATAAACAGCGCAGCCAGAATCACGTCACGTTTATCGGCACGCGAACCGGCGGCGCGGTCGAGCCAGCGCCAGAAATTCGGCGCGTGCGTCTCCAGCGTTTCCCCCTCCACCGGCGGGGTGAAATCCACGTCGCACAGGGTGCGCAGCCAGTGCGTTTTGCTGTGCGGGCTGAATACTCCGCTTTTGGTATCGAGCACGCCGTTGCGAAAGCCAATCAGCCGCCGCGCCGGAGCGTCCTGCTGCGGAATAATCAGTTTCAGGGTGTCGACCACCGAGGCAATTTTCCCCGATGAGAACGGGGCGCGCAGACGCTGGAACAGCCCGGCCACGTCGCGCGCAAAGTCCGACGGCGGAATGATTTTCCATATGCCCGCCTCATAGCGGGACAGGAGCTGGCCGTTCGCATCCACGGCCAGCGCTTCGCCGTAATGCTCATGCACCCGCATCGCTTTCTCACTGGTGCTCATGGCGGTAAATTCCGCCTCGCTCATGGTAGAGAAAGGGCTGTCAGCCGGTGGCCGGATGGCGTCATACATGGCTTTACGCGTGGCCTCCCCGCCGTGCTGTGTATACGCATCATTCCAGTCACCGAACACCGGCGGCAGGGCGACCACGCCCTCACAGGACTCTGCGGCCGCAGACGCTTTGGTCTGGCCGTCGCCGTTAAGGTCACGGTCGGCGGCGAGGACAATCTGACAGGCCGGATATTTCTGACGGGCAAGGCTCGCCAGAGAAAGGAGGTTCACCGACGACAGCGCCACCATGACGGTTTCCCCGGTGAGGTGATGCACGGTGAGCGCGGTCGCGTAGCCCTCCGCTATCCACAGCCGTTTTCCCGCCTCTTTTTTCCCGTCGAGAATATGACACGCCCCTTTCACCTGCCCCCCTTTCAGGGTGCGCTTGAGGCCGTCCGCGTTAATGAGCTGGACGTTAACCAGTGCACCGCTATCGTTATAAAGCGGGACAACCACATCCCCGGCGCGGAACGTCACGCCGCCGGTTTTATGCAAGGTTGTGAGCGTCAGACATTCCCCGCCGGGGAAGCCCTTGCGGGTGAGGTAGGCATTGCCGGTGGCCGGGCGGGCTTTCTCCGTCAGTTTTACGGCCAGCGCGGCGGCGGCTTTGCGGTCTGCCTCCGTTTCAGCGTCTGCGGCCGCAGTCACCGCCGGGGAAACCGGCGGCAGGTTGCCGGTGACGGCGTTCACCTTCCCGGCCGCCTCTGACGGGGTCACGCCGAACACTTTCTCAACCAGTTTCAGACCGTCTCCCGCGCCGCACTGGTTACAGAACCACGTCCCGCGCCCCTCCTTATCGTCAAAGCGAAAGCGGTCGGAGCCGCCACACACCGGACAGGCCTGATGGCGGTTTTTGATGACCGTTACACCCAGCGCCGGGAGAATGCGCGGCCAGTGGCCGCACGCCTTTTTTACGGTGTCCGTTACGTTCATTTTCATTGTTATTTTCTCCCTCAGTGCAGCGCCGGTGCGGTGATATGACGGGCGCAGAGTTCATCCATCACAGCCAGCCCGAGAAAGGACAGCGACGGCGCGGCCTTGAGTGGTCCGGCTTCCATTAAATCTTCGAGCAGCGCACAGGCAATCTGACGGCCTTTTTCCTCGCCGTGCTGGCGCAGGTAGAAGCCCTCAAGCTCGGTCGCAATAGCGCTTTCCAGCGTACTGAGCGTGAGCTGCGGGTAGCGGTGCTGACGTTCGCACAGGGTCAGCCAGGCACAGGCGACCGCCCGGCGATAGAGCGCGGCGCGTAAGACGGGCGTTAATGGCTTTTTCATACGTTGCCCTCCCCGGTCAGCCAGCGCTGATTGCAGCGGTCGACCACGCCGTCGAGCCGGGCAGTCATGAGGTAAATCACCGAGGTGAGCTGTAGCGGCTGCGCCGGATTGTGACGCAAAGAGGTGCAGTCCTGCACCTGCATCAGGTCGCCGACAAGCTGGCCGACATTGCGAAGATGTTCGAGACATTCAAGGTCTGCCCGGCTGATGGTGGGCTGGTTTGTATTCTGCGGCCGTTCCGTACTGTTAACAGGCATTATTTCGTCTCCTGAGGACGTGCGTATCCCTGCGCAGATACGCACATTTTATTTTTGGGTGTCGTTTTTAATTACAGATAATGGCGGTAGCTGTTATCCGGTTTTATTTCCGCTTCCGGCCTGAAATTATTCCGCCATTTATGCGCCACCGGCGCCGGGCGTTTAACCGGAGGAATATCATCAGGATAGTTATCGATATTCCGCGCCCGGTATTGCTGTAATGCCGGGTCGGCTGCTATTTCGCGCAATACGGCATGGCGGTTGTCAGGGTTGCGCTTAAATACATCGGGATGCTCACAGGTAAAGTCCCGCAAAAAACGACTGAGCGGAATTTCTGCCATACGGCCACCGGCAATAATACGAATGAGGATGGTGTAGGTGCGCCGGTACGGGTTCCAGACCAGCCCCGGACAGCGGTACGGCATTTCCCACGGAATCCCGTCGGCCAGCACGCCCGACACCACCACATCAGGAAATCCTGTACAGCGATATGTTTCGCCCGGCTGAGGGAAATCAAACATGGTGCTCCCCTCCGTTTCCCGACGTCGTGGCGAGAAAGTCACGGCACAGGCCTTTGGCTTTCAGCTCTTCCAGGACGTAGCTGACGTCCTCATGGATATAACTAAAAATCTGCGGCAGGTATAGCTGGTGTAAACCGTTCAGCTCACGGCGCAGCAAATCACCGCCCACGAACTGCGAGACGGCGCTGGCGCGATTGAGTTTATGGTACGCCTCAATGCTGAGGTGTTCCTGCATGGGGTTAAGGTCATCACGACGCGCTGAGACGGTCTGAGGGGTGTTTTTATTAGGCATGTGACACCTCCACAACCGGCAGACGGGCGGCAAGGGAAAGCACGTATTCCCGCACAAGGGTTCGGCGGGCGGCCAGTTCGTCACCGGCAACGGTGCGGAGCATACAGATACGGGGCCTACGGTCTGCGCGACGGACGGCGGCAAACACAAAGACAAACTGAGGGTGTGACGGGGTGAGGATCGTAGCCATAAGGCAACCTCCGATGGATAGCTGACAATTGCTATCGCCGGAGTTCTCACGCTCAGTGGCGATAGCCCAGACGGGGGTGAGAATACCGGCTCCATCGAGTACCGGCCAGCCCGAAGGCTGCCCCGCCTGAGCTACCATTGACATGACAGCATAATGTACGAATACGAACAGGGGACAAAGAGTCGCACCTGAACAAATGTTCGCACACCACACCATTATCTGGTGCTCTGTGGCGTTAATTGCGACACAAAAAAAGACGCATGGCGCGTCTGGTATCGCCGATGGATTGCTCGGGTTCTCACGCCCGGTTACCGATTTTGCGGCAACAGCAAAACTGTACCAGGAAACACACAACGGATGCAAGCCAGAAAAAGGGGCTTTGTGAAAACGGCTCTGATTCATGCGTCGTATTTCCGGTTGCGGTGCGCGACACGTTCTTCCATCCACGCCGTGATTTCAGACTGTAGCCAGGCGACATTTTTACCCCCGAGGGAAACCTGCGCCGGGAAAGCGTTACGGGCGATTAAATCGTAGAGCGTGGAGCGCGACAGACCGCACTGATGAATGACTTCCGGGAGACGTAAAAAACGTTCCTGAATCGGGGCTGAAACCGGCATCGGGTGCGCGGCAGTGGGGGACGATGGTGCTGATGAAACTGTGTGCATAACGCTACCTCGTTAATATCCGCAGAGATCCGGACGTATCCGTCCGGTATCAGGTAGCTCTCTATTTTGTGAATATTTTTCTTCAATGCAACAGAGGCATGTTGTGTCGTGGAGCAGTTTTGTCTGCTATTTAAGCAGCGACCTGAAAATATGAAAAATAATTGGCACATGACGCGCTGAGACGTTCATAAATCACAGTTAATTGATATCGCCTATCAATAGATAAAAATATAATTGTTAAAACAATGATTCTCTAAAAGGAGCTTGCCGAAACCAGTGAACAGTAGTGAACAGTTGGTGAACACTTCCCTCTCAACTGTTCACTCTTTAATTTATTGTTTTACTTATATTTTTATACTGAGTGAACAGTAGTGAATAGTTATATGTAAAAAAACAAACAGAGAGAGAGGTTTTCCTGCGACCTTTCTCTGGCCAGCCGGGTTTTTAAGTCCTGTTTGTGCCATGTCTGCTACAACGGCAATGAATCGAGTTGTTGTCTGAGGGACGGCAGAATGGCGTCAGGTTGAAAACACAGAGAGAACCCGACGATGAAACCAGATTTGTTTACCGCAGTAATGAAAACCATCGGCAGCACGCAGGATGAGAACATCCGTACGGCCATTGACAGCGCACTGGACAGCCTTAACGAGAAAGCAAACCAGAACGCAGAGGCCACGATAAATAATGCGCTTGATGCGTTCAGCAAGGCCAAATCCGCGCACACGGAAAACATGCTGAAACTGAATGATATTGATGCGGCCATTACCCGCAGCGAGAAAGAGCGTCAGAACGCCCTGAATGAGAGTGCCGAGGCCGAACAGAACTGGCGTACCCGTTTTCGCGAACTGCGCGGCATGATGACCCCGGAACTGAAAGCCGAACACAGTCAGCGAGTCGCCGGTCGGGAGCTGGCGGAGGAATTCACCGCCCTGATTGATGAGCTCAACGATGATAAAGCCAGTACCATGCTGGCCGCCTGTACATCAGGAGAAAAGTACGTCGGCACGCATTTTACGGTGTTCTCTGCCTACTCCCGGAATGAGTGGGCGACCGTGATGAAAGACATCCCTCCCTCACTGGTGCGCGCATTTGCGTTACGTCTGCGTGAACTCGAAATGAAAGGAGAAGAACACCCTCACAACGTTCTCATTCAGGAGCTGGGGGAGAATGTACTGGCGCAAAGCAGATACTACACATTCAACATGGCGCAGGAGCCGGTAATTTCAAAAATTGGGCTTCACCGTCCGGCACTCACCGGCGTGGACATGAAGCTCTTTAAAAGCCCTGTTCTCAGAATGGCGCGGGCTAAAGAGCTGGCACAGAAGAAAAAATCGCGGGGGGTTAAGCCATGATGCGCTGTCCGTACTGCAAACAGGCTGCCCATGTCCGTACCAGTCGCTACCTGTCGGATAACGTCAAACAGAGCTACCTCCAGTGCGTGAATGTCTTTTGCTCCACGACCTTTCGCACCATCGAGTCTATTGACGAGGTGATACGCCCACCGGCAGAAGAAAAGCCCGAACCACCACAAACAGTGCCAGAAACACCGCCCCGAATTCTGGACTGCGCCCGCTCATCGCTGCGCCACTGATTCAGGAGAAAAGACAATGGCACGAGCACTACTGGAACAGGCCTTTGAAACCTGTCAGAAGAATAAATCGGACTGGATGAGCAGCAAGTCAGCACTGGCGCGGGCTGAAATGGCGCTGAAAGAGCTGGAGCTGACCTGCACCCGTTATGAACCGGAGGCCGCACAGGCGCTGCGGGATGATATTGACCTGAAAAAATGGGCGGTAAATCAGTCGGCCGGGCAGTACATCCGGTCACATGAGGCCGTGCAGCGTATCAGTATCCGGCGTCAGCTCCACGCCTTTATGCAGGTAAGCGGCGACGCGCTGGCCGCCGCACTGGCACCGGAATTAATGCATCTCTGCGAACAACCTGACATCGTCAGAGAACGGGCTCTCGACCGGGCGGCCGCCAGTGTTCGCGAGGCGCTGTCCGTTCATCTGACCAGAGGAGGAAATATTGATTATGCAGAGGAAGATCGCGACATTCTGACAACAATCGGTTTCCGACCTGACAGAGCATCGAGAGACGACAACCGGGCAAAATATACGCCTGAACAGAGTCAGATTTTCATGCGCAGACAGGCCGCGCAGACCCGCAAAAAATCCGCATAAAACGCCCCGAAAATACCCGTCTTTTTAATAAAAATAGCCATGCATGCCTACGGTGCATGGCTTTGCATGCAAAACCCTGAATTTTCCACACCCCGCCGCACCAGCACTGGCGCGGCCTGAGTCCCTTCATGCACCTGCATTAAAAGCGCCCCAGGAAGCGGGCAGGCGTGGCGGGGAGAGCATTGCGCGCCAGCACGCTAGAAACATTATGGCTCTTTAATGAAACGCAGGTTACTATTAGCTCAATCAATATGAAGGGATAAACACTATGATAAACGTCATTAATGGTGCTACAGAAAAGCCTATAACATCGCAAACATTACGCGAATGGCTTACATCTAAAGATGGATTAGATGGCACTTTATACATAGGCTATCCGATTATCGGTACTGTAGATGGTGCTTACGAGATTGATGCCCTTTTAATATCACCTCAACTCGGCGTGTTAGCTTTCAACCTTATTGAGGGAAATAAGCTTCCAGAGTCTATTGAAGATATACAAGATGAATGTTTCACTCTACTTGAATCAAAACTAAAACAATATAAAGAACTCATGGAGAGACGCAGGCTATTAGTACCTGTGAGTGTAATCACTATCGCCCCAGTATTAAAAGATGACTTTGACAGTATTGATAGTGACTACCCTATTTCTACTAATCTAAATTCATTACATAGTTACATTGACAACTTAGAGTGGAGTGAAAATCAGCACTACTCTCAACTCGTATCAGTCATACAAGCTGTATCGAGAGTCAAAGTCGCCAAAAAACGAGAAAATGTTACTAAGGATGATTCCAAAGGTGCAATCCTTATAAAGTTGGATCAATCCATAACAAACCTCGATAGTCAGCAAAGCAAAGCTGTGTTAGAAACAGTGAATGGAGTTCAGAGAATTAGGGGACTTGCTGGCTCAGGCAAAACTATCGTTCTCGCGAGAAAAATAGCATACTTATATGCCAAAAATAAAGAATGGCGAATTGCTGTAACATTTAATACGCGTTCATTAAAAAACCAGTTCAAAAAACTTATTACGAGCTTCGTTTACGAGCAAACTAATGAACTCCCAGATTGGGATAAAATCCATATTATTCATGCCTGGGGAAGTCCAAAAATTGAGGGTGTATATTATAATGCATGCCTTGAAAATGGTGTCACATATGAAGATTTTGGCACAGCGGCGTCCGTTGCTGGCCGAGATAAAGCATTTGCACATGCTTGCGGCGAATTCTTAAAAAAAGTCAGCAACCCTCGTCCAATGTATGACTTAATTTTAATTGACGAAGCTCAGGATTTTTCCGTTGAATTTCTCAATCTATGCTATAACCTTTTAGATAAAAATAAGAGATTGGTATATGCGTATGATGAACTGCAAACCTTAACGGAAAGCTCATTACCTTCCCCGGAAAAGATATGGGGTGTAGATGATAATGGAAAGCCATACGTTACATTAACAAACAATGCCAATGAACCAGAGAGAGATATAATTTTAGATAAATGTTATAGGAACCCTGCACCTATACTTACTAGCGCTCATGCTTTAGGTTTTGGCGTCTACAGAGAAATATTTTCTGGTCTTACAGCTGAAATGAAACCTAGATACTCTCGCCAACTGGTTCAAATGTTTGACTATGCTCCTCTATGGCAAGAAATTGGTTATGAAATACTTGATGGCGAGCTAACAGAAGGTAAAGATGTAGTTATTCGCAGACGTAAGGAAGCAAGTCCTGAATTATTAGAGAAATACTGCCCTCATGAAGAAATTATTCAGTTCCAGTGCTTTTCTGATCCTGAGGAACAAACTTTAGCTCTTGTAAATGCCATTGAGAAAAACATTAGAGAAGACGAACTCAAACCTGATGATATTATGGTTATTCACTCTAACCCTCTAACAACGCGCACAGCCGTTGCCGAGGCACGGAACATGCTGTTCAAAAGAGGTATATCTTCATCCCTGGCCGGAGTTAGTGGTTCCCCTGATGACTTTTTTGAAGAGGAATCCGTAATGTTTACTTCAATTTATAGAGCTAAGGGCAATGAAGCAGCAATGGTATATGTAATTAATGCTCAATATTGCGCAGAAGGAACCGGCTTAGGTACAAAAAGAAATATTTTATTCACAGCGATGACCCGCACTAAGGCTTGGCTAAGAGTTTTTGGTGTTGGTGACAACATGATGACCATTCAAAATGAATTCGAACATGTTCGTGATAATGGATATGTTTTAGAGTTCAAATATCCTACCGCCGAAGAAAGGAAGTATTTAAGAATTGTCAATAGAGATATGACTGAACAGGAAAAGAACAAACTGCATAAACGCCAAAATCAGTTGGAAGAAGTCGTTCAGGAGTTGTTATCAGGTGAGATACATAAAGAAGACTTGCCGCAAGATGTAATTGAAAGCTTGAGAAAAGCGTTAGGCTTATAAGTGGGTGGTATATGTTAACTTTAAAAGAGATCCATGCTGATATACTTGACGTGACAGAAAAGGTTATTTCAGTAGGGCTAAGTAATAAAGAAAACTACCCTAGCATTGAAAATTTTGGGAATGGAATATCACAGATCGGGATATCTGGGGTATCAGATTTAGCCGTAGCATTAAAGAAGGTTGCTTATAAAGACCTTTATACGACACTTGAACACGCTAAATTTTATAATTTTATTTTAGCGGACGGTGGTATCATTCAAATGATCTACATATTCAAAAACGACATTATTCTAAAACATAAACTCGCTTATTTCCCTTCCCCAGATTTTGAATCGTTTCAAAGCGAAAGTGAATTATATATGGATGACTGCGTATATGTAGAGATCCTTGATAAAAGAATTATTCCAGTAGCAGTTAGGTTTGATTATGATTGCACTCCAGGTACATTTAAAGATTTAGAGCATCCTAAAAGCCATTTGACACTTGGCCAATATGAGAATTGCCGAATACCTGTATGCTCACCAATTACACCATCTCTTTTCATCGAGTTTATCCTTCGTAGTTTTTACAACACGGCATTGTTGAATTTCTCAGATAAAATAAATTTAAAAATGAAAAGATTTGAAGAAACAGCTACTAATCTTGAAAAAGATCGTATCCATATTCGTGTAAAATAAAATCGACACAATTAGAGTTATGGAGTGACCATATTGTTTGGTTCCTCCATGAATTTTTAGTTTCTAGCAAAATCGAAAGGTGTTATTTCCGTAGTCGCATTGATATCTAGATAATCAGCCCACCACTGAATCATCAATCGACGTTCATCCAAATGCTCAGATGTGTGAATATAGGCTGCACGCACATTATTGCGTTCTGAATGACTCAACTGACGTTCTATCGCATCATCGCTCCATAACCCCGACTCCCCTAATGCACCACGCGCCATCGTCCTAAATCCATGCCCACAGACTTCGGTTTTCGTGTCATAGCCCATCGCACGCAATGCGCTGTTTACCGTGTTTTCACTCATAACCTTAGTTGCGTCGTGATCCCCCGGGAACAGCAACTCTTTATCACCACTAATCTGCTTGAGTTGCTCTAACAAAACCATCGCCTGCCGACTGATAGGAACAATATGCTCCTCTTTCATCTTCATGCCACGATACGAGTAACGCACGCCTTTAATTTCTTCTCGTTTTGCCGGTACGCGCCAGAGAGATTTATCGAAGTCGAACTCATCCCAACGCGCGAAACGTAACTCACTGGAGCGCACAAAAGTTAGTAATGAAAGCGCGACCGCGATCCGCGTCATTACACGGCCACGATATGCAGCAAGACGAGCAAGAAACTCAGGGAACCGGCTTGAGGGTAAAGCGGGGTAATGTCGCACTTTGGTTGTCGATAGCGCACCTGCCATATCACTAGCTGGATTTGAGTCGATGTAATCGTTCTGTACGGCATAACGCATAATGGCCGTGACGCGCTGTTGCAAACGCTGAGCGACGTCATGCTTTCCACTGGCATCAACTTTTTTAATCGGGGCTAACAGGTGGCTGGTTTTGAGCTGGCGAATGTCGGACGAACCGATATGAGGGAAAATATAAAGTTCAAGATAGCGAAGAACGCGAGATCGATGATCTTCACTCCATCGCTTGTTACTGGCATGCCATTCACGAGCAATGATTTCGAAGGTATATGCTCCCGAATTCTCGGCCTGAGACTCTTTCTGCTCGGCTTTTGGGTCTATCCCTTGTACTAAGAGCTTTTTAGCTTCGTCGCGCTTTGCTCTTGCCTGAGCAAGCGTCACTGTAGGCCAAACACCAAAAGCGAGACGATCCTCTTTTTTGTCAGAAGGGCGTCGGTATTTCATGCGCCAGTATTTAGAACCCTTGGCCGAAACCTCGAGATACAAACCGCCGCCATCGGCCATTTTGTAGGTTTTGTCTTTTGGCTTTGCTGTCTCGACCTGTCTGGCGTTGAGCTTCATTTGGGGGCACATTTCTAATCGAAGTTAAGATGCCCCCAATTATGCCCCCAATGACATCTGGATTTCAACGGACTACCTCGGACAACTCAGGACATAAAAACCGCTGCAAGCATTGATTTTAAAGGGTTTGGTGGACTTTCTCGGATGGTCTTGGAAGTACTAATGGTGCCGAAGGCCGGACTCGAACCGGCACGTATTTCTACGGTTGATTTTGAATCAACTGCGTCTACCGATTTCGCCACTCCGGCACGGAAGGGATGCGGAAAACGTTGTGGATTATACCTGTCGTGCGCCACCATGCAAGCGCCAGCGTGTGTCTGGCTCGCTAAGTGTTGAAAATTTCAGCATTACCTTTCCCACCTGTAACCCTCATCACAGTTTATTCCCCGCAACAACCACCCTAATCCCCCCTTCTGCGAAGCGTCCCGTTTCCCCATGCTCTACACTTCCAGTTCAACACCACACTGAGGGAAACACGATGTCGATGATAAAAAGCTACGCCGCCAAAGAAGCAGGCAGCGAACTCGAACTCTATGAATATGATGCGGGGGAGCTCAAGCCGGAAGATGTCGAAGTCCAGGTCGATTACTGCGGTATCTGCCATTCTGATTTGTCGATGATCGACAACGAATGGGGGTTCTCTCAGTATCCGCTGGTTGCCGGGCATGAGGTGATTGGTCGCGTGGCAGCTCTCGGCAGCGCGGCGCAGGATAAGGGTCTGAAGGTTGGTCAGCGCGTCGGTATTGGCTGGACGGCGCGCAGCTGCGGGCACTGCGACGCCTGTATCAGCGGTAATCAAATCAACTGCCTGGAAGGTTCCGTTCCCACTATTCTTAATCGCGGCGGCTTTGCCGAGAAGCTGCGGGCCGACTGGCAGTGGGTGATCCCCTTGCCGGAGAGCATCGACCTTGCGGCAGCTGGCCCATTATTGTGCGGCGGCATCACGGTGTTCAAACCGCTGCTGATGCACCATATCACCGCCACCAGCCGCGTTGGGGTGATCGGCATCGGCGGCCTGGGGCATATCGCCATTAAACTGTTACACGCGATGGGTTGCGAAGTCACCGCATTCAGTTCCAATCCGGCGAAAGAGCAGGAAGTGCTGGCGATGGGGGCGGATAAGGTGGTCAACAGCCGCGATCCAGATGCGCTAAAAGCACTGGCGGGCCAGTTCGATCTCATCATTAACACGGTTAACGTCGATCTCGACTGGCAGCCCTATTTTGAAGCGCTGGCCTACGGCGGTAACTTCCATACCGTCGGTGCAGTGCTGAAGCCGCTGCCGGTTCCGGCGTTTACCTTAATTGCCGGGGATCGCAGCATCTCCGGTTCGGCGACCGGGACGCCATTCGAGCTGCGCAAGCTGATGAAGTTTGCCGGGCGCAGCAAGGTGTCGCCTACCACCGAGCTGTACCCGATGTCGCAAATTAACGAAGCAATCCAGCATGTGCGTGACGGCAAGGCCCGCTACCGCGTGGTGCTGAAAGCCGACTTCTGATCGTCTTTGCCGGGAAGCGTAAGCTTCCCGGCTATTCTCCCCGCTATTCCAGGCAGGTAAAATTCTCCTCACAATCTCCGCAATTTAGCGGTGAAGAGTGCGTCACGGTTGCCTATACTCCAGGCAGGATAAATGGAGGAAATCTCAATGAGCGCACCCCTGCTAATTGCCCGCACGCCGGACACCGAACTGTTTTTACTGCCAGGCATGGCCAACCGTCACGGGCTGATTACCGGCGCGACCGGGACCGGTAAAACCGTCACACTACAAAAGCTGGCCGAATCGCTGTCCGGGATTGGCGTACCGGTATTTATGGCCGATGTGAAAGGTGACTTAACCGGCGTGGCCGAGGAAGGACAAGCCTCTGAAAAGCTGCTCGCCCGCCTGAAAAACATCGGCATTACCGACTGGCAACCGCATGGTAATCCGGTCACGGTGTGGGATATCTTCGGCGAAAAAGGTCATCCGGTGCGAGCCACGGTATCTGACCTCGGGCCGCTGCTGCTGGCCCGTCTGCTGAACCTCAACGACGTTCAGTCCGGCGTGCTGGATATTATCTTCCGCATTGCCGATGACCAGGGCCTGCTGCTGCTCGATTTCAAAGACCTGCGGGCCATCACTCAGTACATCGGCGATAACGCTAAATCCTTCCAGAATCAGTACGGCAATATCAGCAGCGCTTCGGTCGGGGCTATCCAGCGTGGACTGCTGTCGCTGGAGCAGCAGGGAGCGGCACACTTCTTTGGCGAACCGATGCTGGACATCAAAGACTGGATGCGTACCGACGCCAGCGGCAAAGGGATGATTAATATCCTCAGCGCCGAGAAGCTCTACCAGATGCCCAAACTGTACGCCGCCAGCCTGCTGTGGATGCTCTCTGAACTGTACGAACAGTTGCCGGAAGCGGGCGATCTGGAGAAACCAAAACTGGTGTTCTTCTTTGATGAAGCGCATCTGCTGTTCAACGATGCCCCGCAGGTGCTGCTGGATAAAATCGAACAGGTGATCCGTCTGATCCGCTCGAAAGGGGTCGGCGTGTGGTTCGTCTCGCAAAACCCGTCGGATATTCCGGACAACGTGCTTGGCCAGTTGGGGAACCGCGTGCAGCACGCCTTGCGCGCGTTCACGCCGAAAGATCAGAAAGCGGTGAAAACCGCGGCGCAAACCATGCGCGCCAACCCGGCATTTGATACCGAAAAAGCCATTCAGGAGCTGGGAACCGGCGAGGCGCTGGTGTCGTTTCTGGACGCCAAAGGCAGCCCGTCGGTGGTTGAACGGGCGATGGTGATTGCGCCGTGCTCACGGATGGGACCGGTGACGGACGACGAGCGCAACGGGCTGATTAATCACTCTTCGCTGTACGGCAAATATGAAGAAGATATCGACCGAGAGTCCGCCTATGAACGTTTACAGCAGGGCGTGCAGGCCAGTACCGAGCAGCAAAATACGCCTCCCGCCAACGGTAAAGCGGTCGAGGTGGACGGCGGTATTCTCGGTGGATTGAAGGATATTTTATTTGGCAGCACAGGGCCGCGCGGCGGCAAGCGCGATGGCGTGGTACAGAGCGTGGCGAAAAGCGCGGCGCGACAGGTTACTAATCAGATAATCCGCGGCATGTTGGGGAGTTTGATGGGCGGGAGAAAACGCTAGCCCGTATTACGTTGCCGGATGGCGGCTTAACGCCTTATCCGGCCTACGGGCCCGGAGTAGGCCTGAAAAGCGCAACGCCATCAGGCCTACGATTACTATGATTACGATTTACGCAGCATCAGCCACAGGCTTATCAGGAAGAAGCTGGCGCTTGGCAGCAGCGCACCGATAATCGGCGGAATGCCGTACACCAGCGTCAGCGGGCCAAAGATTTGGTCCAGCACATAAAACACAAAACCGAAGCTAATCCCCGTCACCACACGCACACCCATCGGGACGCTACGCAGCGGACCAAAGATAAACGACAACGCCATCAGCATCATGACCGCCACTGATAGCGGCTGGAAGACTTTGCTCCACATATTGAGCTGGTAGCGTCCGGCATCCTGGCCGCTCGACTTCAGGTACTTCACGTAATTATGCAGACCGCTAATCGACAGCGCGTCAGGATCCAACGCCACGACGCCGAGCTTGTCGGGCGTCAGGTTGGTTTTCCAGGTGCCGCTCACCGTTTGCGAACCGGTGATTTGTTTCGGATCGGTCAGGTTGGATTCATCCACCTGCGACAAACGCCAGACCTTCTGCTCCGGGTCAAACGTCGCGCTCGCAGCATAGCGTACAGACTGCAGACGGCGCTTGTCGTTAAACGAGTAGATGCTAATCCCGCCCAACTCGGCCTCGCCTTTCACCCGCTCGATGTAGACAAAGCTGTCACCGTCTTTCGCCCACAAACCCTGCTGGGTAGAGAGCAGCGAGCCGCCGTACATCTGCTGCGCACGGTAGTTACGCGCCATCTGTTCACCCTGCGGTGCGACCCATTCGCCAATGGCCATCGTCAGCAGCACCAGCGGAATCGCGGTTTTCATCACCGATAACGCCACCTGCATACGGGTAAAGCCAGAAGCCTGCATCACCACCAGTTCACTGCGCTGGGCCAGCATGCCCAGCCCCAGCAATGCCCCCAGCAGCGCCGCCATCGGGAAGAAGATCTGGATATCTTTCGGCGCACTGAGCAGGGTATACAGCCCGGCGCCCATCGCATCGTAGCTCCCCTGCCCGGCTTTTTTCAGCTGGTCAACGAACTTGATGATCCCGGAGAGCGACACCAGCATGAACAGCGTCATCATGATGGTGGTGAAAATGGTTTTACCGATATAGCGGTCAAGTACACCAAAAGGCTGCATTATACCGCTCCTTTACGCATAAAACGGGCACGCAAGCGGCGCATCGGCACCGTATCCCAGAGGTTAAGCACAATCGCCAGCGCCAGATAAGCCAGGTTAACCACCCACATCCAGAACACCGGATCCAGCTTACCTTTGCCACCGTTCGACTTCAGCGATGTCTGAACCAGGAAGAACAGCAAATAGAGCAGCATTGCTGGCAGCATCGACAGCACGCGACCCTGACGCGGGTTTACCACGCTCAGCGGTACAACCATCAGCGCCATCATAAATACGGTGAATACTAACGTGATACGCCAGGTCAGCTCCGCGCGGGCGCGATCGGTGTCGGTCGCCAGCAGCGTACGCATGGTCATCTGTTCGGTATCGTTTGGATCCAGCGCTACGGCCTGATGGCCGATGATCGCCTGATAATCCTGGAAGTCGGTAATGCGGAAATCGCGCAGCAGCGCGGTACCTTCAAAGCGCGTCCCCTGGTTTAGCGTCACAACCTGAGAGCCATCGCGCAATTGGGTAAGATGTCCGGAATCGGCTACGACGACCGAAGGACGAGCGTTGCCTTTCGGGCGGATTTGCGCGAGGAACACGTCTTTGAAGTTGCTGCCGTCAACGCTTTCGATAAACAGCACCGAACTGCCGTTGGTCGCCTGCTGGAATTGCCCCTGAGCAAGCGCCGCCATACCGGGGTTCGCTTTCGCCTCTGCCAGGACTTCGTCCTGATGTCTGGAGGACCACGGTCCGGCCCACATCACGTTGACCGCCGCAATAATACTGGTAAACAACGCCAGCACCATCGCCGCTTTAACAAGCACAGCCTTGCTCAGCCCGCAGGCATGCATGACCGTAATTTCACTTTCGGTATACAGTTTGCCCAGCGTCATCAGCAGCCCGAGGAACAGGCTTAAGGGCAAGATAAGTTGCGCCATTTCTGGCACGCCCAGCCCCAGCAGCGAGAGCACCAGATTTGCCGGGATATCACCGTCAACAGCCGCACCAAGGATCCTGACCAACTTTTGACAAAAGAAGATCAAAAGCAGGATGAATAGGATCGCAAGTTGGCTTTTGAGCGTTTCCCGAACCAGATATCTTATGATTATCACTTTAAATACGCCCGTAAAAACCCGTCTTTTGCCGGAATTTAGCTTGTTTCATGGCTTAAACGTCATTTATTCTCTTGAGTCGTCGAAATCGTCGCTAAGATCATTATACTCAACGGATCCACCTCTCAGAAATTGTTCTGACGTGCCAATGCCGTAATAACGTTAAGATTAACACGAAGTCACCGCAACAGCGGGTATGAGTTACGAAAGCTTGCAATTCTATCCGTAGCCACCGCCGTTGTCTTTAAGATTCAGGAGCGTAGTGCATGGAGTTCAGTGTAAAAAGCGGTAGCCCGGAGAAACAGCGGAGTGCGTGCATCGTCGTGGGTGTCTTTGAACCACGCCGCCTCTCTCCGATTGCAGAGCAGCTCGACAAGATCAGCGACGGGTACATCAGCGCACTGCTGCGTCGTGGCGAACTGGAAGGCAAACCGGGTCAAACCCTGTTGCTGCACCATGTTCCTAACGTTCTGTCTGAGCGAATTCTCCTTATTGGTTGTGGCAAAGAGCGCGAACTTGATGAGCGCCAGTACAAGCAGGTCATTCAGAAAACCATCAATACGCTGAATGATACTGGCTCAATGGAAGCCGTCTGCTTTCTGACTGAGCTTCACGTCAAAGGGCGTAATAACTACTGGAAAGTGCGCCAGGCCGTTGAGACGGCACAGGAAACGCTGTACAGCTTTGACCAGTTGAAGACCAACAAAAGCGAGCCGCGTCGCCCGCTGCGTAAAATGGTCTTCAACGTGCCGACCCGCCGCGAGCTGACCAGCGGTGAGCGTGCGATCCAACACGGTCTGGCAATCGCCGCTGGCATTAAAGCGGCGAAAGATCTCGGCAACATGCCGCCGAACATCTGTAACGCTGCCTATCTGGCCTCTCAGGCGCGTCAGCTGGCAGACAGCTACAGCAAAAATGTGGTGACCCGCGTGATCGGCGAGCAGCAGATGAAAGAGCTGGGTATGCACTCTTATCTCGCCGTCGGTCACGGTTCGCAGAACGAGTCGCTGATGTCAGTCATCGAGTACAAAGGCAATCCGTCCGAAGACGCGCGTCCGATTGTGCTGGTCGGTAAAGGGTTAACCTTCGACTCTGGCGGTATCTCCATCAAACCTGCCGAAGGCATGGATGAGATGAAGTACGACATGTGCGGCGCAGCAGCAGTGTACGGCGTAATGCGCATGGTGGCCGAGCTTCAACTGCCCATCAACGTCGTCGGCGTACTGGCGGGCTGCGAAAATATGCCGGGTGGCCGCGCGTATCGCCCAGGCGACGTGCTGACCACTATGTCTGGTCAGACTGTTGAAGTGCTCAATACCGACGCCGAAGGACGTCTGGTGCTGTGCGACGTGTTAACCTACGTCGAGCGCTTTGAGCCGGAGGCGGTGATTGACGTTGCGACCCTGACCGGCGCGTGCGTGATTGCTCTGGGCCATCACATCACCGGCCTGATGTCGAACCACAACCCGCTGGCGCATGAGCTGATCGGTGCGTCCGAGCAGGCTGGCGACCGCGCGTGGCGTTTGCCGCTGGGTGATGAATACCAGGAGCAGTTAGAGTCTAACTTTGCGGATATGGCGAACATCGGCGGACGTCCTGGCGGCGCCATTACCGCGGGCTGCTTCCTGTCACGCTTTACCCGTAAGTACAACTGGGCGCACCTGGATATCGCTGGTACCGCATGGCGTTCCGGGAAAGCCAAAGGCGCAACCGGTCGTCCGGTCGCGTTACTGTCGCAGTTCCTGCTCAATCGCGCGGGTTTTAACGGCGAAGAGTGATGTAAAACGCCGGGTGGCGGCTTCGCCTTACCCGGCCTACAACGTCACTCAACCGTAGGCCGGGTAAGCGTAGCGCCACCCGGCTTTGCATTTAAATCCACCACAAGAAGCCCCATATATGAAGAATGCGACGTTCTATCTTCTGGACAACGACACACAACAAGATGGTTTAAGCGCCGTCGAGCAACTGGTGTGTGAAATTGCCGCAGAACGTTGGCGGGCTGGCAAGCGCGTGCTTATCGCCTGTGAAAACGAAAAACAGGCTCTTCGACTGGATGAAGCCCTGTGGGCAAGACCGGCAGAAAGCTTTGTTCCGCATAATCTGGCGGGCGAAGGCCCCAGAGGCGGCGCGCCGGTAGAGATTGCCTGGCCGGAGAAACGCAATAGCAGCCCGCGCGACCTGCTCATCAGTTTGCGCGTTGGCTTTGCAGATTTTGCCACCGCTTTCACAGAAGTGATAGACTTCGTTCCTTACGAAGATTCTTTGAAACAATCGGCACGCGATCGCTACAAAGCTTACCGCGTGGCTGGTTTTAACCTGAATACGGCAACCTGGAAATAATGGAAAAGACATACAACCCACAAGATATCGAACAGCCGCTTTACGAGCACTGGGAAAAGCAGGGCTATTTCAAACCTAACGGCGATGAAAGCAAAGAGTCCTTCTGCATCATGATCCCGCCGCCGAACGTCACCGGCAGTTTGCATATGGGTCATGCTTTCCAGCAAACCATCATGGATACCATGATTCGCTACCAGCGCATGCAGGGTAAAAACACCCTGTGGCAGGCTGGTACCGACCACGCGGGTATCGCTACCCAGATGGTGGTTGAGCGTAAGATTGCCGCTGAAGAAGGTAAAACCCGTCATGACTACGGTCGCGAAGCGTTTATCGATAAAATTTGGCAGTGGAAAGCGGAATCCGGCGGCACCATTACCCGCCAGATGCGCCGTCTGGGCAACTCCGTTGACTGGGAGCGCGAGCGTTTCACTATGGACGAAGGTCTTTCCAATGCCGTGAAAGAAGTCTTTGTTCGCCTGTACAAAGAAGACCTGATTTACCGTGGCAAGCGTCTGGTCAACTGGGACCCGAAACTGCGCACCGCTATTTCTGACCTGGAAGTGGAAAACCGCGAGTCTAAAGGCTCGATGTGGCACATCCGCTATCCGCTGGCCGACGGCGCGAAAACCGCAGACGGTAAAGATTACCTGGTCGTGGCGACTACCCGTCCGGAAACCATTCTGGGCGACACCGGCGTGGCCGTGAACCCGGAAGATCCGCGCTATAAAGATCTGATCGGCAAATTCGTTATTCTGCCGCTGGTTGACCGCCGTATTCCGATCGTCGGCGACGAACACGCCGATATGGAAAAAGGCACCGGCTGCGTGAAGATCACCCCGGCACACGACTTTAACGACTACGAAGTCGGGAAACGTCACGCCCTGCCAATGATCAACATTCTGACCTTTGACGGTGACATCCGTGAAACCGCGGAAGTGTACGACACCAAAGGTGAAGAGTCCGACGTTTACTCCAACGCAATCCCGGCTGAGTTCCAGAAGCTGGAACGCTTTGCCGCGCGTAAAGCGATCGTCGCTGCCATTGATGCGATGGGCCTGCTGGAAGAGATCAAACCTCACGATCTGACCGTTCCTTACGGCGACCGTGGCGGCGTGGTTATCGAGCCAATGCTGACCGACCAGTGGTACGTCCGTGCCGACGTGCTGGCAAAACCGGCGGTTGAAGCGGTTGAAAACGGCGACATCCAGTTCGTACCGAAGCAGTACGAAAACATGTACTTCTCCTGGATGCGCGATATTCAGGACTGGTGTATTTCCCGTCAGCTGTGGTGGGGTCACCGTATCCCGGCATGGTATGACAACGACGGCAACGTATATGTTGGCCGTACCGAAGATGAAGTGCGTCAGGAAAACAACCTCGGCGCCGACGTTGCGCTTCGTCAGGACGAAGACGTTCTGGACACCTGGTTCTCCTCCGCGCTGTGGACCTTCTCTACCCTGGGCTGGCCGGAAAACACCGACGCGCTGCGTCAGTTCCACCCAACCAGCGTGATGGTCTCCGGCTTCGACATTATCTTCTTCTGGATTGCCCGCATGATCATGATGACCATGCACTTCATCAAAGATGAAAACGGCAAGCCGCAGGTTCCGTTCCATACCGTCTACATGACCGGTCTGATCCGTGACGACGAAGGCCAGAAGATGTCCAAATCCAAGGGCAACGTTATCGACCCGCTGGATATGGTCGACGGTATCTCACTGCCGGAGCTGCTGGAGAAACGCACCGGCAACATGATGCAGCCGCAGTTGGCTGAGAAGATTGCCAAACGTACCGAGAAGCAGTTCCCGAACGGCATCGAGCCGCACGGCACCGACGCCCTGCGTTTCACCCTGGCGGCGCTGGCCTCTACTGGCCGCGACATCAACTGGGATATGAAGCGTCTGGAAGGTTACCGTAACTTCTGTAACAAGCTGTGGAACGCCAGCCGCTTCGTGCTGATGAACACCGAAGATCAGGATTGCGGTTTCAACGGCGGCGAAATGACCCTGTCTCTGGCAGACCGCTGGATCCTCGCTGAATTCAACCAGACCATCAAAGCGTACCGCGAAGCGCTGGATAACTTCCGCTTCGATATCGCCGCGGGCATCCTGTACGAGTTCACCTGGAACCAGTTCTGCGACTGGTATCTGGAGCTGACCAAGCCGGTAATGACCGGAGGAACTGATGCTGAACTGCGCGGTACCCGCAATACGCTGGTGACCGTGCTGGAAGGTCTGCTGCGCCTGGCGCATCCGATCATCCCGTTCATCACCGAGACCATCTGGCAGCGCGTGAAAGTGATTTGTGGCAACACCGCAGATACCATCATGCTGCAGCCGTTCCCGGAATATAACGCGGCTCAGGTAGATGAAGCGGCGCTGGCCGATACCGAATGGCTGAAGCAGGCGATCGTTGCCGTACGTAACATCCGCGCGGAAATGAACATTGCCCCGGGTAAACCACTGGAGCTGTTGCTGCGTGGTTGCAGCGCGGATGCGATGCGTCGTGTGAACGACAACAAGAGCTTCCTGCTGAACCTGGCGCGTCTGGAAAGCATCACCGTGCTACCTGCCGATGACAAAGGTCCGGTCTCCGTGACCAAAATCATCGACGGCGCCGAGCTGCTGATCCCGATGGCTGGCCTCATCAACAAAGAAGATGAGCTGGCGCGTCTGGCGAAAGAAGTGGCTAAAATCGAAGGTGAGATTGCCCGTATCGAAGGCAAGCTCTCCAACGAAGGTTTCGTTGCCCGCGCACCGGAAGCGGTCATCGCCAAAGAGCGTGAGAAGCTGGACGGTTACGCAGAAGCCAAAGCGAAGCTGATTGAACAGCAGGCGGTCATCGCCGCGCTGTAATCATCGTGCCTGTACGTTTGCCGGATGGCGCTTGCGCTTATCCGGCCTACGGGCACCGTCAACGTAGGTCGGATAAGCGTAGCGCATCCGACGCCGCAGACAATAAAAGCCTCTGACGCATATGCTCAGAGGCTTTTTATTGAATTATCCTCGCTTGCGCTTCCCCTCACCGCAGTGGTATTAACTGCATATGTCTCACTTTTATGTCATGAGTTCGCTATGAGTGCCATTACCTCCGTCGCGGCAACGCTGCGCCGAATTTCTGCCGATGATAACGCCGCAATTGCCCGCGTTATCCGCCAGGTTTCCGCCGAATACGGCCTGACCGCCGATAAAGGCTACACCGTTGCCGACCCTAATCTGGACGAATTGTTCCAGGTTTACAGCCAGCCGGGCGCGGCCTACTGGGTGGTTGAGCAAAACGGTGAAGTCGTGGGCGGCGGCGGTGTTGCACCGTTAGGATGTAGTGAACCAGACATTTGCGAGCTGCAAAAGATGTACTTCCTGTCGAGCGCGCGCGGTCAGGGGCTGGCGAAAAAACTGGCGCTGATGGCGCTTGAACATGCCCGTGAGCAAGGTTTTAAGCAGTGCTATCTTGAGACCACGGCTTTTCTGACTGAGGCAATTCGCCTGTATGAGCATTTAGGCTTTGAGCATATCAGCGAAGCGCTGGGCTGTACCGGGCACGTAGATTGTGAAGTGCGAATGTTAAAGCCCCTCTGACCTTACGCCGAGAGGCTTTAACCGCGTTACTGCATCTCGGCTGAGAGCATCAGTCGAATAACGCCAGCCGCGCGAGCGGTTGGCAGCTTCAGCACCTGTGACCATAAATCTTGCACCATTTCACAGGCGACTTTCTCTTTGCCCACGCCTTTACTCGGATCGGCCATGATTTGGATATCCGGTCCAAAGCGCTGTACCAGCCCCGGACTGATGGATTGCAGATCCTGAAGCGCCAACTGTTTTTCTTCCGCCGTAACCGTATGTTTGTTCGGGCCATAGGCCGCGTGCATCATACTCATGTCGCTGGCCATACGACGGTTCATGAGCTCGCGCGGAATAATACGCACCGGGTTAATCCCGCCTTTCACAGCAGGGAACAAAAAGCGAAAACATTCGTCATTGCCCACTTTTGCCACCGCGGCAATCTGCTCGAGATTAATCTTCATATACTCGATCACGTTGGCATCAGGCGCTTGCTGCAAACGCGCCATCTGTACCTGTAGGATCTGCGGCTGAATAGCGTCGATAATCTGTTGCTCGCTTTTCCCCGCCTCTTTCAGCTGCGTTGCCTGGGTGAGGATGTTCTGCCACAGCGCTGGCTCCTGCTCCTTAAGCACCTGATAAACGGGCATGGACAGCATCGCGTTTTCAAATTTCTGCGCATCCGTCAGACCATAATCCGGGCTTTCGCGTGGGATCAGGTAGTGCACATCAAACAGATTCCACGCGATAATCGCCACCACAAAGACCACCGCGCCGGAGACCTTGCCCAGCCAGCCTTTTTTGCGAAACATGCCGACGACGATAGCAATCACCGCCCCGATATAACCTGCCAACAAAACGTGTACCCAGTTCATTAACCATCCTTATGCCAAATCGTCTCTGTTACAGGGATATATTTCCCCTTCGATGTTTTGATTATTACGGCAGCAGCGAGCTATTTCCAGCCACCAGATTTTGCTAACAGAAACAGGAAGGATTAAACCGCGCGGCGATGGGCACGCGCGTCAAAGAAAGGAACTAAGCTGGCACACCGCTGTGAAAGCGGAATTCATCGTCAGGAGAGGTGATCAACGCGGCTTCTACTTCGCCAAAAAACTGCACCCGGCTACTGATATCATCGGTTGAAACCTGCTGCGCCAGCGCCAGGTAATCCTGATAGTGCCGCGCCTCGGATCGCAGCAGCGACAGATAAAACGCCTGCAAATCGTCATCCAGATACGGTGCGAGCGCGGCGAACCGTTCACAGGAACGCGCCTCAATGTAAGCCCCGCAAATCAGTTTATCGATTAACGTCAGCGGCTCGTGGGTGCGCACCTCTTTGAGCATGCCTTTGGCGTAACGGCTGGCGGTAATCTTAATATAGGGAATGTTGCGACTCATCATCGCCTCACGCACCTGCCAGAAATGATGCAGTTCTTCTTTGATCAGCAAAACCATGCTGTCGATAAGCTTGCGTCCCCACGGATCGTCGGTTTGCGGCATCACGCTTTTGCTTATCTGTTTATTCAGCGCGATAAAATCCGGCTCATCCCCTTCTCTGAAAGCAAACGCTTCATAGGGTTTCAGCCAGTCCAGCAGCGCCTGAGATCCCTGTTTATCTGCGACATACTTACGCACCAGCAGCATCGCCGTTTGCGCCGCTTTCAGCTCACAGACGAGGTGGTCGGTCAATAACAGAGGCAGATTAGCCGGGTCTCGCGCTTTATCAAGCCAGGCCTGGGGCGTTTTACAGTGCAGGAAATTGTGAATCGGGGAGAGTATTTGCAGATAATCCATACATTGTCCTTGGCCTGCGGCAGCCTGGGCTACCGCAGGTCAGTAGATGACTTAGTGACGCACGCCGTCATCATCTTCGTCGACGAGATCTTCATCGTCGCCGTCTTCACCTTCTTCGCCGTTCGGGTCTTCAAAATAGGTGCCCCAACCGTCGTATTCCACATCATATTTTTCAGCCAGGTTCATCAGTTGCTCAACCTGAGCATCGATCAACTCCGCATTCAGTGCACATTCGCTCAAAATGTCACAGCAAATAACCGTGTCGCCTTCTTCCACTTCCAGCTCTTCCGGCTCGGTCACTTCATAACCCAGCTTGAAGGCTTCTACTGCCGCTTTTTCCAGGGTTTCGAAGTCATCCGCGGAAAGGTGATGCTCAATGGTGTACAGCGCGTCTGGATCGCTGCCATCTTCGAGTAACTCTTCAATAATCAAGCGCGTTTCTTCACGCTGTTCTTCCAGTAGTTCCGGGTTTGCCATGGCTCGTTCCTCATAATGTCCTGCCGATACTCTTATTGTCACATACCGCTGTCATTGCCTCCACCTTTCCAGGAAAGATTTGTTAAACAAGGTTGCAAATGAATAAACATACATATAAATTGAATTTTAATTCAATAAATGGCCTAAGCCATGTGAGGGAACCATGTCTGCGTTTTATCATAAACATTTTTTGAAACTGCTTGATTTCACCTCTGCTGAACTCACGTCACTGCTCCAGCTCGCCGCGCAGCTAAAGGCAGATAAGAAAAACGGCACTGAAGTCGCAAAGCTCACCGGTAAAAACATCGCGCTCATCTTCGAAAAAGACTCAACCCGAACCCGTTGCTCTTTCGAAGTTGCCGCATACGACCAGGGTGCTCGCGTGACGTATCTCGGGCCAAGCGGCAGCCAGATTGGCCATAAAGAGTCGATCAAAGACACCGCCCGCGTGCTCGGCCGCATGTACGACGGTATTCAGTATCGGGGACACGGCCAGGAGATTGTCGAGACGCTGGCGGAATATGCCGGAGTTCCGGTGTGGAACGGATTAACCAACGAGTTTCATCCCACCCAGCTGCTGGCGGATCTGTTAACTATGCAGGAACACCTGCCGGGTAAAGCGTTTAATGAGATGACGCTGGTCTACACCGGTGATGCCCGCAACAATATGGGCAATTCCATGCTGGAAGCCGCTGCGTTAACCGGGCTGGATCTGCGCCTGGTCGCACCGCAGGCCTGCTGGCCAGAGGAAAGTCTGGTTGCAGAGTGCAAAGCGCTGGCGCAGAAAAACGGCGGCAATATTACGCTGACCGAAGATGTCGCCGCGGGCGTGAAAGGTGCGGACTTTATCTATACCGACGTCTGGGTATCAATGGGCGAAGCAAAAGAGAAGTGGGCCGAACGTATTGCGCTGCTGCGTAAGTACCAGGTTAATAGCACGATGATGGCGTTGACCGGCAATCCACAGGTGAAATTCCTGCACTGCCTGCCCGCGTTTCATGACGATCAAACCACGCTTGGCAAACAAATGGCACAGGAATATGGTCTGCACGGCGGTATGGAAGTGACCGATGAGGTCTTTGAGTCACCCGCCAGCATCGTATTTGATCAGGCGGAAAACCGGATGCACACCATCAAAGCGGTGATGGTGGCGACGCTGGCGAAGTGAGAGCATGGATGAAAAGAATGCCGGATGGCGATGCTAAGCATCTTATCCGGCCTACAACCGCGCTCTCGTAGGCCGGGCAAGGCGAAGCCGCCCCCCGGCAAATACGCTTATGCCACTTGCATTTTCACCACGGCTTTGCGTACCAGCGCAGGAGCACCGACCGCGCACAGCGGTTTATGCACTTCACCCGGATAGAACACCACGAAGTCACCTTCGTTCAGCACCACCGTTTTCTCCTGTACCCCTTCCGGCAGGAAGGCGATGTCTTTATCCGCCAGCCAGTCAGTTTCCGGCGCGCCCGCAGGCTGCGTGCTGAAGGCCATTCCTTCCTGGCCTTTGAGCAGGATCTGAATATCCAGATAGCGAGCGTGATATTCGGCGCGGCGCTGTGCAAACGGCTCCGTCATATCTTCGGCAATCAGATAAAACAGGCGATCGCCGTCAATGTCGTGCTTACCTTTTTCCGTCGCATCCGTCACATGCGCTTTAATGTGTTCAATTGCCTGACGCAGCTCTTCCGGCAGCCAGGCATCCAGGTTGTGAATATTGCCAATAATCATCTCAAACCCCTTAATTAAAACATCGTTTCATTTTAGTTGTTATACGAAAAAACGGCCTGCCATACTACTGCTATTTGCCGATATTTTGCGTCAACGCATGTTTATCGCTGATGGTGTTAAATAATTGCTAACTCTCAGCAACAGGTTATGCATAAACTTTGCATAACTTTCGGCTACCCTTTTTCAACCTAATCAGTAACATACTGTTATTAAAAGTTTTATTAGAAAAACCAGCTATCGATCACAGTTCACCTCTCCTTCGCTATCCTTCTTCATCGTCATATTTATTTTGAAATAAACTTTACCGCGCAAATAATAAAATCATATATTCGCATAATAATTCACTACGCAGAAAAAAGCACAAATAAATCAATGTATTACTTATATTACAGCACACTAAAAGTGTACATAAAATTAACACCGATAAATAACAAGACATATTCCCGCGTAGTAATTCAATTATTCATATTTTTATTTTATTAATTCTCCGAGCCATATCATAAATTAAACATCAAAAGTCAAATATCGACCTGACTGTGAAATAAATCACGTTTCCTCATCAAATAAGATCTAAATATAGATTCCGAAATCAGCTGAAAAGTCATGACTGCAATAAATATTATTTGCAGGCACATCCTCTTTATTTTTTAAAATAGTATTAAAGGAATAATGATGGAAAAGCATTATGTCGGGTCTGAAATCGGTCAATTACGTAGCGTAATGCTACATCGCCCTAATCTCAGCTTAAAAAGGCTGACACCATCAAATTGCCAGGAACTACTTTTTGATGATGTTCTTTCGGTAGAACGTGCAGGAGAAGAGCATGACATTTTCGCCAACACGTTACGTCAGCAAGGGATTGAGGTTCTGTTACTCACTGATTTATTGACACAAACCTTAGATGTCCAAGATGCCAAAGACTGGTTGCTGGAGACACAAATCTCTGATTATCGCCTTGGCCCCGCTTTCGCCACGGATATTCGCGCCTGGCTTGCAGATATGCAGCATCGGGAACTCGCCCGGCATTTAAGCGGTGGGCTAACCTACGGAGAAATTCCTGCCTCAATCAAAAATATGGTGGTCGATACTCACGATATTAATGACTTTATTATGAAGCCATTACCAAACCACTTATTTACCCGCGACACCTCATGCTGGATATATAACGGTGTGTCAATTAACCCAATGGCAAAAACCGCGCGGCAAAGAGAAACCAATAACCTGCGGGCGATCTACCGTTGGCACCCTCAATTTGCTGATGGTGAATTTATTAAATATTTCGGCGATGAAAATATTAATTATGACCACGCCACATTAGAAGGTGGAGATGTGCTGGTCATTGGTCGCGGCGCGGTACTCATCGGTATGTCGGAACGCACCACGCCGCAGGGCATTGAATTCCTTGCCCAGTCGCTGTTTAAGCATCGCCAGGCTGAACGCGTCATCGCGGTTGAACTGCCGAAACATCGCTCCTGTATGCACCTCGATACCGTCATGACCCACATTGATATCGATACCTTCTCCGTCTACCCGGAAGTGGTACGCCCGGATGTCCAGTGCTGGACCCTGACGCCAGACGGGCGCGGCGGCTTGAAACGCACCCAGGAAAGTACTCTGGTACATGCCCTCGAAAAAGCGCTGGGCCTTGACCAAATCACGCTGATAACCACCGGAGGCGACGCCTTCGAAGCTGAACGCGAACAGTGGAATGACGCCAACAACGTCCTGACGCTACGCCCCGGTGTGGTCGTGGGCTACGAGCGCAACATCTGGACCAACGAGAAATACGACAAAGCAGGCATCACCGTTTTACCCATTCCTGGCGACGAACTTGGACGTGGACGCGGCGGCGCACGCTGCATGAGCTGCCCACTGGAACGCGACGGTATTTAAGGAAAAGTCATGGAAAACAAACCTACTCTGGTTGTGGCGTTGGGCGGCAATGCGCTGCTCAAACGCGGCGAGCCGCTGGAAGCTGACATCCAGCGCAAGAACATTGAGCTGGCGGCAAAAACTATCGCTCAGCTCACACAGCAATGGCGCGTGATTCTGGTGCACGGCAATGGCCCGCAGGTTGGACTTTTGGCGTTACAGAACAGCGCTTATGACCGCGTCACCCCTTATCCGCTCGACATTCTCGGTGCGGAAAGTCAGGGAATGATTGGCTATATGCTGCAACAAGCGCTGAAAAACCAGCTGCCGCAACGTGAAATCAGCGTCCTGCTGACTCAGGTTGAAGTCGATGCCCACGATCCAGCCTTCAGTAATCCGACCAAATATATCGGACCGATTTACGACGACGCTCAGGCTAAAACGCTACACGCGGAAAAAGGCTGGATTTTCAAAGCCGATGGTAAAGCGTTCCGTCGCGTTGTGCCCTCTCCACAACCCAAACGTATCGTTGAAAGTGATGCTATTCGCACATTGATCGCCCGCGATCATCTGGTGATTTGCAACGGCGGTGGCGGCGTACCGGTGGTGGAAAAAGCCGATGGCTTCCACGGCATTGAAGCAGTGATCGACAAGGATCTCTCCGCCGCCCTGCTCGCCCGCCAACTCCATGCCGATGCTTTGTTGATCCTCACCGATGCTGATGCCGTGTACCTCGACTGGGGCAAACCTACCCAGCGCCCACTGTCCCAGGTCACCCCGGAACTGCTCGGTGAAATGCAATTCGACGCCGGTTCAATGGGCCCCAAAGTCACCGCCTGCGCGGAATTCGTCTCTCACTGTCGTGGGATTGCTGGCATCGGTTCACTGGCCGACGGCTCGGCCATTCTCGCCGGCGACAAAGGCACGCTAATTCGTCTCGAAACCACCGACGCTAACGCGTAGGACTTTTTTTGCCGGATGACGGCTTCGCCTTATCCGGCCTACATAAGGACATTTTCATGACTGTTAACCTGAAAAATCGCAATTTTCTCAAACTGCTGGACTACACCCCGACGGAAATCCAGTACCTGATCGATCTGGCTATCGAGTTAAAAACGGCAAAAAAGGCCGGGCGCGAAAGACAGACGCTGGTCGGTAAAAATATCGCGCTGATCTTCGAAAAAACCTCAACCCGTACCCGCTGTGCCTTTGAAGTCGGCGCTTTCGATCAAGGCGCACAGGTGACCTATCTCGGCCCAAGTGGATCGCAGATCGGCCATAAAGAATCAATGAAAGATACTGCCCGCGTGCTAGGCCGCATGTACGACGGCATTGAATATCGCGGATACGGCCAGGACATTGTGGAGGAACTGGGGCAATTTGCCGGAGTTCCTGTTTGGAATGGACTGACAAATGAATTTCACCCCACCCAGATCCTCGCGGATCTGATGACCATGCTGGAACACGCCCCGGGTAAAACCTTGCCGGAACTGAGTTTCGCTTATCTCGGTGACGCCCGCAATAACATGGGTAATTCGCTGATGGTTGGCGCAGCGAAAATGGGGATGGATATCCGTCTGGTCGCACCTAAATCCTTCTGGCCTGACGAGGCGCTGGTTGCCGAATGCCGTGAAATTGCCAGCGTGACTGGCGCACGCATTACGCTCACAGAGGATGTTGAGGAAGGCGTATACGACGTCGATTTCCTCTACACCGATGTCTGGGTCTCTATGGGCGAACCCAAAGAAGCCTGGGCAGAACGCGTTAGCCTGATGACGCCCTATCAAATTAACCAGCGGGTCATCAACGCAACCGGTAACCCCAATGTGAAATTTATGCACTGTCTGCCCGCCTTCCATAACGAGCACACAAAGGTTGGACGTGAAATCGAAATGGCCTACGGCCTGAAAGGACTTGAAGTCACGGAAGAGGTTTTTGAGTCAGCTCATTCCATCGTCTTCGACGAAGCAGAGAACCGGATGCATACCATTAAAGCGGTAATGGTAGCGACCCTCGGCGACTAACCCCAGCGGGCGTATGTCGCCTGACGGCATATGCCCAAGCTATCCGGAGAACATCATGGGCAAATTCAAATTTCCCAGCGCATATACCATCCTGTTTATTCTCATTGCACTCGTCGCGGTTATGACCTGGATAGTCCCGGCAGGGAAATACCAGATGGCGATGAATGCTACTCTGGGCAAAGAAGTGCCAGTTGCCGGTACTTATGCCCCCACAGAGGCGCACCCGCAAGGTTTTACCGCTGTACTGCTGGCCCCGATTGACGGTCTTTACAACCACGAAACCTATACCGCAGGCGCAATTGATGTGGCGTTATTTGTCCTGATTATTGGTGGGTTTCTCGGCGTAGTAAACAAAACAGGCGCCATCGACGCAGGTATCGAGCGCGTGACGGTCAGGTTGAACGGTAAAGAGGAGTGGATGATCCCCATTCTAATGGGGCTTTTCGCCGCCGGAGGTACGATTTACGGGATGGCGGAGGAATCACTCCCATTCTACACATTGCTGGTTCCGGTCATGATGGCCGCACGCTTTGATCCGTTGGTTGCCGCCGCCACCGTTCTGCTCGGCGCAGGCATTGGTACACTCGGCTCGACAATCAACCCTTTCGCAACGGTTATCGCGGCTAACGCCGCCGGGATCCCCTTCACCCAGGGAATGCTGATGCGCATTCTGCTGCTGGTCGTCGGCTATGTTATCTGTGTGGTGTGGGTCATGCGTTATGCGCGCAAAGTCCGCAATCACCCGGAGTTGTCGATTGTGGCGGATAAAATGGAGGAAAACCGTGCGCATTTTCTCGGCAATCGCGGCAATACCAATCTTGAATTCACAGCCACGCGTAAGTGGATCCTGCTGATATTCGCCGCCGCCTTTGCGGTAATGATTTATGGCGTCGCGGTACTCGGATGGTGGATGGCAGAAATATCCGCAGTCTTTCTGGGTTCTGCCATTATCGTCGGCGTGATTGCCCGCATGAGTGAAGAAGCCTTCACCAGTACCTTCATTGACGGTGCGCGGGACCTGCTTGGCGTGGCGCTGATTATCGGCATTGCACGCGGTATCGTCGTGGTGATGGACAACGGCATGATCACCCACACTATTTTGCACAGCGCCGAAAATTTAGTCTCCGGTCTGTCCACCACCATTTTCATCAATGTAACCTACTGGCTGGAAGTATTGCTCTCCTTCCTGGTCCCTTCCTCGTCTGGCCTGGCGGTGCTCACGATGCCCATTATGGCCCCGCTGGCCGACTTCGCGCATGTACAGAGGGATCTGGTCGTCACCGCGTATCAATCCGCTTCCGGCATTGTGAATCTGATTACACCCACCTCTGCCGTCGTGATGGGTGGGTTAGCCATCGCCCGTGTTCCTTACGTGCGCTACCTGAAATGGGTCGCCCCGCTCCTGCTCATTTTGACGTTACTGAACATGGCCGTCCTGAGTATCGGCGCGATGTTGTAGCCCTTTTAGCCGTCGGATCCCGACGGCTTTTTTGAGCGCATTCTCGTTTTTCTGCGCAACCGCCCGTTTGAGCCGTTATTGATACTGCAAATGTGGTGAATTTCGCCATCACATTGATACAAATGATAAACTTAGGGTGTATTTATGAAGGAATTCGATGATTACTCGACCAAAGAGCAGAAACAATTGGCGATTTGTCAGCGCCTGATTAGCGAAAAAAGCTACCTTTCTCAGGAAGCGCTTCGCCGCGATCTCCAACACCATGGTTTTACCGGAATTAGCCAGTCAACGGTATCCCGTCTGCTGAAACTGCTCGGGGCTATAAAAATAAGAAATACAAAAGGGCAAAAAATTTATTCTGTAAATCCGCAATCGCGACCCGCTCCTGATGCTGCCCGATCGATTGCTGAAATGGTGGTCAGCGTTGAGCACAATAGCGAATTTATCCTCATCCACACGGCGGCAGGTTATGGCCGTGCCGTTGCCAGAATCCTCGATTACCACGCGTTACCAGAGATTCTGGGTGTCATCGCTGGCAGCAGTATTGTCTGGGTTGCGCCGCGAGTTGTGCAGCGAACGGGGCTGGTGCACAAGCAGATTAACTATCTATTTAAAATGAATTAAAATTCATAAGAACCGTTTGCGGTGAATAAATTGTGCATTTTCCGCTTGATCCCATAACGGAGCTGAGTATAATCGCGGACAATTTGCCGGGAGGATGTATGGTTCAGTGTGTACGACATTTTGTCTTACCGCGTCTGAAAAAGGACGCTGGCCTGCCGTTTTTCTTTCCGTTGATCACCCATTCCGAGCCCCTCAATTGAGGGGCTTTTTTTTTGCCCAGGCGTCAGGAGATAAACATGGCTAACCCGCTCTATCAAAAACACATCATTTCCATAAACGACCTCAGCCGCGATGACCTCAATCTGGTCCTCGCGACGGCGGCGAAATTAAAAGCTAACCCACAGCCGGAGCTGTTAAAGCATAAGGTTATCGCCAGCTGCTTCTTTGAAGCGTCAACCCGCACCCGTTTATCCTTTGAAACCTCCATGCACCGCCTGGGCGCCAGCGTGGTGGGTTTTTCTGACAGCAGCAACACGTCGCTGGGTAAAAAAGGCGAAACCCTGGCCGATACCATTTCCGTCATCAGCACCTATGTCGACGCCATCGTCATGCGTCATCCGCAGGAAGGCGCCGCACGTCTGGCTACAGAGTTCTCCGGTAACGTTCCGGTACTGAACGCAGGCGACGGCTCCAACCAACATCCCACCCAAACGCTGCTGGACCTGTTTACCATTCAGGAAACGCAGGGTCGCCTGGACAATCTGCACATCGCCATGGTGGGTGACCTGAAATATGGCCGTACCGTCCATTCCCTGACCCAGGCGCTGGCGAAGTTCGAAGGTAACCGTTTCTACTTCATCGCCCCGGACGCACTGGCCATGCCGCAATACATTCTGGATATGTTGAACGAAAAAGGTATCGCCTGGAGCCTGCACGGCACTATCGAAGAGGTGATGGCGGAGGTCGATATCCTCTACATGACCCGCGTACAAAAAGAGCGTCTGGACCCGTCCGAATACGCCAACGTGAAAGCACAGTTTGTCCTGCGCGCCAGCGATTTGAACGGCGCCAGAGCGAACATGAAGGTGCTGCATCCGCTGCCGCGCATCGATGAAATCACCACCGACGTCGATAAGACGCCGCACGCCTGGTATTTCCAGCAGGCTGGCAACGGCATCTTCGCCCGCCAGGCGTTACTGGCACTGGTACTGAATAGCGAACTGGCACTGTAAGGGAGAAAAAGAGATGACACACGATAACAAACTGCAGGTTGAAGCCATCAAACGTGGCACCGTGATTGACCACATTCCCGCACAGGTTGGTTTTAAGCTGCTGACGCTGTTCAAACTGACGGAAACCGACCAACGTATCACCATCGGTCTGAACCTGCCGTCTGGCGAGATGGGCCGTAAGGATCTGATTAAAATCGAAAACACGTTCCTGACCGACGAGCAGGTAAACCAGCTTTCCCTGTACGCCCCGCAGGCAACGGTAAACCGCATTGACGATTACGACGTGGTGGGTAAATCACGTCCGAGCCTGCCTGAGCGTATCGATAACGTGCTGGTTTGCCCGAACAGCAACTGCATCAGTCATGCTGAGCCGGTTTCTTCCAGTTTTGCAGTGAAAAAACGTGCCGATGACATCGCACTCAAATGCAAATACTGTGAAAAAGAGTTTTCGCATTATGTGGTGCTGGCCAACTAATTGGGGTTGGTTATGAGATCCCGGCTCCCGTTACACATAAGCATTCGCAATGCATCGAGGCGGCAAGTCCGATTATCACTGGGAGCATAGTAAACTATGTGACCAGGGTAAGAGGACGTAGCCAACGAAGAGGCAGTGTGAAGGATGACGTGTATAATGGGCGGGAACATTCTACTACCGCTGTAAATTCAGGAGAAATCATGAGCAAGACTATCGCGACGGAAAATGCACCAGCAGCAATCGGCCCATACGTTCAGGGCGTTGACCTGGGTAGCATGGTAATCACTTCCGGTCAGATCCCGGTCGATCCGAAAACCGGTGCCGTAGCGGAAGACGTATCCGCTCAGGCGCGTCAGTCGCTGGAAAACGTAAAAGCTATCGTTGAAGCAGCAGGCCTGAAAGTGGGCGACATCGTAAAAACGACCGTTTTCGTTAAAGACCTGAACGATTTCGCCACCGTAAACGCGACCTACGAAGCATTCTTCACCGAGCACAACGCGACCTTCCCGGCGCGTTCTTGCGTAGAAGTTGCCCGTCTGCCGAAAGACGTGAAAATCGAGATTGAAGCGATCGCCGTTCGTCGCTAAGTCTCCTTGTGCCGGATGGCGGCTTCGCCTTATCCGGCCTACGCAAGCGTAGTTTGTAGGCCCGGTAAGCGTGAGCGCCACCGGGCATTTATCACATCACGCCAAACAATTTCGGCAGGAACAGTGAAATCGCCGGAATGTATGTCACGAGCATCAGCACCAGGAATAGCACGAGGTAGAACGGCAGCATCGCCTTTACCACCTGTTCTATTTTCTGCTTACTCACCGCACTGGCCACAAACAGCACCGACCCTACCGGTGGCGTAATAAGGCCGATCCCTAAGTTCACCAGCATGATCATGCCAAAATGGACCGGATCAATGCCGAGTGCGTTGGTCACTGGCAGCAGAACCGGCGTCAAAATCAGGATCAGCGGCGCCATATCCATCAGCGTACCGATCAGCAGCAGCATGATGTTAATGCACATCAGAATGACGTATTTGTTGTCCGAGATGCTGGTGAAAGCTTCAGTGATACGCATCGGCAACTGCATATAGGTCATAACGGCGCCGAACGCAGCGGCAAAGCCTATCAGGATCATGACGATCGTGACCGTTTTCACCGTGCGGAACATCAGCTTTGGCAGCTCAGACCATTTATAGTCACGATAGATAAACATGGTGACAAAGAAGGCCCAAAGGCAGGCAATCGCCGCAGATTCCGTCGCGGTAAAGATACCTGACAGGATGCCGCCCATGATGATCACAACCGTCATCAGGCCCCACAGCGTATCGACGAAAATCTTCAGCGCCTGGCGAAACGGTACGCGTTCCCCTTTTGGATAACCGCGCTTGTGCGCAAAAGCCACGCACATTACCATCAGACTGAAACTTAACAGCAGGCCCGGTAGGATCCCGGCGATGAACAGTGCGGCAATCGACACCGTTCCGCCTGTAGCCAGCGAGTAAATAACCGAGTTATGGCTGGGCGGCGTAAGAATCGCCTGCACCGAACCACTGGCCGTTACCGCCGCGGCAAAGTCGCGCGGATAACCTTTTTTATCCATTTCCGGGATCATTACCGAACCAATGGATGCGGTATCCGCTACAGACGATCCAGAAATAGCGCCAAAAAAGGTTGATGCCACAATGTTTACCAGCGACAGTCCGCCGCGAATAAAGCCAACAAAAATATAGGCAAAGTTCACCAGTCGCCGCGCAATTCCCCCTTCGGCCATAATAGCCCCGGCCAGAATAAAGAACGGGATCGCCAGCAGGGAGAACTTATTCACCCCGCTGGTCAGTTGGATCATCACCGCTTCCAGCGGAATATCAATGTACCAGGCGCCAATGATGGCGCTAATCCCTACCGCGTACGCTACCGGTACCCCAATTGCCAGCATAATGCCGAGCGTAAAGACGAGAATAAATGCATCCATCTGCTTTCCTTTCTGAAATGGGGGCGGTAACTAGCTGGTCGATCCCAGCATGACAACGGGACGTTGGTACTGTGGACCACGGAAAATCTTTTCTGCGATAAACAGCAGCGTTATGGCAGAGCCAATCGGCAATGGAAGGTAGTTTTGCCCGGCACTTAAAAGTGGGAATTCGGCCACGGGCTGTTCCCACAGCTCAAGACAGAGATTGGTTCCGTACCAGAGGATAAAAAGGCTTATCGCCACTAACATAACGTCAGCGATTACAGAGCAATAACGGCGGGAAGCATCACCCAGACGGTCAATCACCATACTTACCGCGATATGCGAGCCTGCACGATAGCTCACCGCCGCGCCAATAAAGGTGAATGTCACCATACACAGAATAGCGACGGGTTCAGGCCATGACAGGGCGTTATTCAGAACATAACGCGCGAATATACCAATGGGGATAATGGCGACCATGACTAATAATGCGATACCGGCAATCCACATTGACACCCGATAAAGAAAATCCATTACCGATGAATAGCATTCACCCATAATCATCACCTCGAATTAATCAAAAGATTCAGGCGGAGGGTTGATATCCTCCACCTGATGAATTACTTCACATCCTGAATTCGTTTGATCAAATCCTGGTGGTCTTTACCGTAATTATCCCGCACTGACTGCGTGGCTTTATAGAAATAGTCCGTATCAATATCGTGGAACTGAACGCCGTTGGCTTTCATGGTCTCCAGCGATTTTGCATTATAATCCTGCCAAAGTTTTCGTTGCTCTACCTGTGCTTCTTTGGCGAGTTTAATAATGAGGTCCTGGTCTTCTTTTTTTAACTTATCCCATTTGGCTTTCGAGAACAGAAAAAGCTCAGGAATAATAAAGTGTTTGCTCCAGGTATAGTTTTTCACGACCGGCAAATAGTTATGCGCAACAAACGTTGGCGGGTTATTTTCCGTGCCATCAATAACGCCGGTCTGCATGCCGCTAAATACTTCACTAACGCCCATGACAACGGAGTTAGCGCCCATCGCCTTCAGGGTATCCAGCGCTATCGGACTCCCTTGAACACGGATTTTCATACCGTGTAAATCTTCCGGTTTCACCACCGGATTTTTGGTGATCAGGTTACGCGTTCCGGCATCCATCCAGCCGAGGAACACCAGCCGCGATTTGGCGTTGGCCGTCAGGCGGTCGCCAATCTCCTGACCAATCATGCCGTCGAGAACCTTATGCAGATGGTCTTCATCACGGAAAATATATGGCAGGGTAAACACGTTAATTTCAGGGAGAATAGCGGCGACTGGCGTCATTGAGACACGAATAATATCGATAGCGCCTAATTGTGCCTGCTCAATCATCTGTTTTTCGTCGCCTAACACACCACCGGGAAAGGTTTTAATCTCCAGACGACCTTCGGTGGCGGCGCTAAGTTTTTCCCCCATATGTTTCACGGCAACAACGTTCGGGTAATCAGCCGGATGCACATCTGCGGCGCGAAAGGTTTGTGCCAGCGTTGCATGACTCGCCAGTAATACAGACGCGCCAATACACAGACTTAACAGGTTTTTTGTCAGTTTCATTTGTCCTTCTCCAGAAGTTCATAATATCCATTAACAGGAATAGCTTGCAGAGCAAATGACTGCCGGAATTAAAAACGGGCAGCGAGAAACTTTCTTAACGACGTTACCTGCGCAGACTAACTGGTGTAACAATTTATTTCGATGACTACGTTCACAAAAAATCGCAGACAGTTAAATTTTTTAGCACGCTGTTTCATTTTTGCAATGTAGATCGTTTTATTGATAAAAAAACAACGCAAGAAAGGCGATTTGATACTAACAACCCGCGTTAGTATTTCAATAAAAATAAAACACCAATATTTCTGGAGAATATCTTTCGAATGAAAAAGTGAAATGCAGGATGGTATTAACACCATCCTGCAGAAGAGAAGTTGAGGATTACTGCCAGCCGTAGCGGCGGCTATAAAAACCTTTCACAAGCTGGGTTAATGTCATGTAACCCGCCAGAATTGCAATCAGCCACGGGAAGTAGCTCAGCGGCAGCGCCTGCAATTGCAGATAGCTGGCCAGCGGCGAGAACGGTAATGCAATGCCCACCACCATTACCACCAGCGTCATCAGCATCAGCGGCCATGCGGCGCGGCTTTGGATAAACGGCACGCGACGGGTACGGATCATATGCACAATCAGCGTTTGCGACAGCAGACCCACCACAAACCAGCCAGACTGGAACAATGTCTGATGTTCAGGTGTATTGGCATGGAAGACGAACCACATCAGGCAGAAAGTCAGAATGTCAAAGATCGAGCTGATCGGTCCAAAGAAGATCATAAAGCGGCCCAACTCGGCGGGATTCCAGCGCTGCGGCTTTTTGATCTGCTCTTCATCAACGTTATCAAACGGAATCGCCACCTGGGATACATCATACAGCAGGTTCTGAATCAGTAAGTGCAACGGCAACATCGGCAGGAACGGTAAGAAGGCGCTCGCCACCAGCACGCTAAACACATTACCGAAGTTAGAACTGGCCGTCATTTTGATGTACTTCAGCATGTTAGAGAAGGTACGGCGTCCTTCGATTACCCCTTCTTCCAGCACCATCAGGCTCTTTTCCAGCAGGATGATATCAGCCGCTTCACGGGCAATATCAACCGCGCCGTCAACGGAGATACCAATGTCCGCCGCGCGCAGCGCCGGGGCGTCGTTAATGCCATCCCCCATAAAGCCGACCACATGACCTTCGCGCTTGAGCAGCGTGACAATACGCTCCTTGTGCATTGGTGTCAGGCGGGCAAACAGCGTGGTGCGCTGGGCAAGTTGGGCCAGCTCGTCGTCACTTAACCCCTCAATGCTGCTGCCGATCACCACATCGCCCGCATCCAGCCCCACTTCATGGCACACTTTTGCCGCCACCAGCTCGCTATCGCCCGTCAGAATTTTCACCGTAATACCGCTGGCTTTCAGCGCTTTAAGCGCCGGTGCGGTGGTCTCTTTCGGCGGATCGAGGAACGCGATATAGCCTTCGAGGATCAGATCGGATTCATCAATACGCTGGTAATCCCCCTCACGCGCTGGCAGGTATTTCGTCGCCACCGCCACCACGCGCAGCCCCTGGCGGTTCAGCGTGTCCGTGACGCGTTTCACCCGACGCAGCATGTTGTCATCTAACGGAACAATCTCACCATTGTGGCGCACCTGGGTACACACGCTGAGGATCTCCTGTAGTGCCCCTTTACAGACCAACTGGTGCACATCGGTTTCTTCTGCCACCACCACCGACATACGGCGACGTTCGAAATCAAACGGGATCTCATCGATTTTTTGCCAGCGGGTAGAGAGCCGGCGGGCGGATTCTTCGTCCACGCCTTCCAGCACTGCCGTATCCAGCAGATTCTTCAGCCCGGTCTGGTAGTGGCTGTTCAGCCACGCAGAATGCAGGACGTGTTCGCTGGGCTTTCCAGATATATCAGTATGATTCTCCAGCACTATTTTATCTTGTGTCAGAGTGCCGGTTTTATCGGTGCACAGAATATCCATCGCGCCAAAGTTCTGGATAGCGTCGAGGTGTTTAACGATAACCTTTTGTTTTGACAGCTTCACCGCCCCACGCGCCAGCGTCGAGGTGACGATCATCGGCAGCATTTCTGGAGTCAGTCCCACCGCCACAGACAGCGCAAACAGCGCCGCTTCCCACCAGTCACCTTTGGTGTAGCCATTAATGATAAGCACAATCGGCGCCATCACCAGCATAAAGCGGATCAGCAGCATGCTGACGCGACTGATCCCTTTCTGGAAGGCATTCTGCTCGCTTTCCTGCTCGCTGACGCGGCCCGCCAGTTGCCCGAACCAGGTATTGGCCCCGGTCGCAATCACGATGGCCTGTGCCGTGCCGCTCACCACATTGGTGCCCATAAAGCACAGGGTATCGCATTCCAGCGGGTTGCTTTGCTGCGGGTCGCGGCTGGTTGCAACTTTTTCTACCGGCAGCGATTCACCGGTCAGCGAAGCCTGAGCCACGAACAGGTCACGAGCCTGTACCACGCGCAGATCGGCCGGGATCATATCCCCTGCCGCCAGTTTGATAATATCGCCAGGAACCAACTGATCGATCGGCAGTTCAACCCAACCGTTCTCCCCTTTCTCGTTGATAACGCGCAGCACCGTGGCGGTGTTGCTGACCATCGCTTTCAACGCATCCGCCGCTTTGGTGGAACGCGCCTCCTGCACAAAATTCAGCAGCGTCGAGATGGCGACCATCAGCGCGATGACGCCGGCAGCGAACAGATCCTCAGTGGCATAGGAAATCGCACCAAGGATGGTCAGCAGAATATTAAACGGGTTGCGGTAGCAGACCCACAGATGCACCCACCAGGGCGACGGCTTCTGCGCCGGCAACTGGTTTTCGCCATGGATTTCGCGAGCGTTCTCGACTTCTGCGGCGTTCAACCCTTCTGGGTGCGCGCCGAACGTTTTCCACAGCGCTGCTTCGTCCATCAGCGCCATTTTCAGGCAATGTTCGCTCAGCGAGGGTGGGATCGGCGTGCTGGCAACGGTCTGCGCATTGGGTAGCGGATCGCGATGCACCAGACGATGTGGTAGATGGCGGTTTAGCCGGGCAAATAGCTGGCGGGTAATATTTTTGAACATAGGCAGTCCCCCTGCGCCAGTCTTAACAGGCGCAGTAAATCCTTCAGGCGTGGCAAATCCTTGCCTGATGGCAATCTCAAAATCGTAACAGGGACGTCAGAACGTCACTGTCTTACGCATCCGGTAAGACAGTGAAAGACAGGCTTACCGGAAAGGGTTGTTTCTCCGTCTCGGGAGAGGGGTGGGATCGGGATCCATATAGCCTCCGGTAAGTGAAAGATTTGCGCTGCGGATTATACGCAGAAAACCATAAGGTTTGTGGCAATTATGGCGGTATGATACAGCACGGAAACTAAACCAAATGTATACCAGACTTTGCCCATTGCACTGCGCTTGAGTAAAGTTATTCTCTATTTGGCATAACTTCACACGCAACATGGGAAAACAGGATGCAAAATCGGCTGACCATTAAAGACATCGCCCGCTTAAGCGGTGTGGGAAAATCAACCGTTTCCCGTGTGCTCAACAATGAAAGCGGCGTGAGTGAACGCACCCGCGAGCGCGTTGAAGCGGTGATGAATCAGCACGGTTTTTCCCCTTCCCGCTCCGCACGCGCCATGCGTGGGCAAAGCGACAAGGTAGTGGCGATTATCGTCACGCGTCTGGACTCGCTTTCGGAAAATCTCGCCGTGCAGACCATGCTGCCCGCCTTTTATGAACAGGGTTACGATCCGATCATGATGGAAAGCCAGTTCTCACCCGAACTGGTTGAAGAACATCTCGGCATGCTCCGACGCCGCAACATTGACGGCGTGGTGCTGTTCGGTTTTACCGGCATTACCGAATCCATGCTCGCCACCTGGCAAGATTCGCTGGTGCTGCTGGCAAGAGATGCCAAAGGCATTGCCTCCGTCTGCTATGACGATGAGGGTGCCATTCGCACCCTGATGCAGCGTTTATACGAACGCGAGCATCGCCATATTAGCTTTCTTGGCGTTCCTCATAGCGACGTGACCACCGGTAAGCGCCGCCATGAAGCTTATCTGGCATTCTGTAAGAAACACAAACTGCATCCGGTTGCCGCGCTGCCGGGTCTGGCCATGAAGCAGGGCTATGAGCAGGCCGCCAGTGTCATCACCCCGGAAACCACCGCATTAGTCTGCGCGACAGACACCCTCGCCCTTGGGGTCAGTAAATATCTACAGGAGCAGCGAATAGAGAACCTGCAATTGGCGAGCGTGGGCAGCACGCCGCTGATGAAATTCCTCCATCCGGAAATTATCACCGTCGACCCAGGATACGCCGAAGCCGGGCGACAAGCGGCCTCGCAGCTGATCGAGCAGATCAACGGCCGCAGCGAACCACGACAAATCATTATTCCTTCCACCCTCTCCTGACCGCTTTCTGAGCGTTAATTTGTGATCTTCGCTGCGTTTCGGGAACGTTCCCATTTTTAAATATTCATCGACGATATACTCTGGCGCCAACAACGCGAGAGTTGCCGGATGGCGACCTAACGCGTCTTATCCGGCCTACAGGGAACACACGTCATCATGAGCAAAATAAAACAAGCAGACATCGACCGGCTGATTGAGCTGGTAGGCGGGCGCGACAATATCGCCACGGTAAGTCACTGCATTACTCGCCTGCGTTTTGTGCTGAATCAGCCTGCGAACGCCAGGCCGAAAGATATCGAACAGTTGCCGATGGTCAAAGGCTGCTTCACCAACGCCGGGCAATTTCAGGTGGTGATTGGCACCGAGGTAGGTGATTACTACAAAGCACTGCTGGCGACTACCGGACAAGCCAGCGCCGACAAAGAGCAGGCGAAAAAAGCGGCGCGGCAGAATATGAAATGGCATGAACAGCTGATTTCTCATTTTGCGGAGATCTTCTTCCCGCTGCTGCCCGCGCTGATTAGCGGCGGCTTGATCTTAGGTTTCCGTAACGTGATCGGCGATCTGCCGATGAGCAATGGTCAGACGCTGGCGCAGATGCATCCTTCGCTGAAAACCCTTTACGACTTCCTGTGGCTGATTGGCGAGGCGATCTTCTTCTATTTGCCGGTCGGAATCTGCTGGTCGGCGGTGAAGAAAATGGGCGGTACGCCGATCCTCGGTATTGTGCTGGGCGTAACCCTGGTTTCACCGCAGTTAATGAACGCTTATTTGCTCGGTCAGCAGGTACCGGAAGTGTGGAACTTCGGCCTGTTCAGCATTGAGAAAGTGGGCTACCAGGCGCAGGTCATTCCGGCATTGTTGGCCGGGCTGGCGCTCGGGTTTATTGAAACACGCATGAAGCGCATCGTGCCGGATTATCTGTATCTGGTGATCGTCCCGGTGTGTTCGCTGATCCTTGCGGTATTCCTTGCGCACGCCTTTATCGGTCCGTTTGGCCGCATGATCGGCGACGGTGTCGCGTTTGCGGTCCGCCATCTGCTGACCGGCAGTTTTGCTCCGATTGGCGCGGCCCTGTTCGGCTTCCTGTACGCCCCGCTGGTGATCACCGGTGTGCATCAGACCACGCTGGCTATCGACATGCAGATGATTCAGAGCATGGGCGGCACGCCGGTATGGCCACTGATCGCACTGTCGAATATCGCTCAGGCTTCTGCGGTGGTCGGGATCATTATCTCCAGTCGCAAGCACAACGAACGTGAAATCTCCGTTCCTGCCGCGATCTCTGCTTATCTTGGAGTAACTGAACCAGCAATGTACGGGATCAACCTGAAATACCGCTTCCCGATGCTGTGCGCGATGATCGGCTCCGGTCTCGCCGGACTGCTGTGCGGCCTGAACGGTGTGCTGGCAAACGGGATTGGCGTCGGCGGTTTGCCGGGCATCCTCTCCATCCAGCCGACTTATTGGCAGGTATTTGGCATGGCGATGGTCATTGCGATTGTTATCCCAATGATACTGACCTCATTTGTTTACCAGCGTAAATACCGTCTGGGCACATTACAAATTATCTAACTTTTCTTCGGGGCGCAGTTGCGCCCCAGCGTATTTCCAGGAAACAACCATGAATATTCCCCACTGGTGGCAAAACGGCGTTATCTATCAGGTTTACCCCAAGAGTTTTCAGGACACTACCGGCAGCGGCACCGGCGATTTACGCGGCGTGACGCAGCGCCTCGACTATCTGCAAAAACTGGGCGTTGATGCCATCTGGCTGACGCCGTTCTATATTTCGCCGCAGGTTGATAACGGCTACGACGTCGCGGATTACCTGTCTGTCGATCCAGCCTACGGTACGCTGGAAGATTTTGACGAACTGGTGGCGCAGGCGAAAGCGCGCGGCATCCGTATTATTCTCGATATGGTGTTTAACCACACCTCAACCCAGCACGCCTGGTTTCGTGAGGCGCTGGATAAAGACAGCCCGTATCGTCAGTTTTATCTCTGGCGCGACGGCACGCCAGACAGCCCGCCGAATAACTGGCGTTCCAAATTTGGCGGTAACGCCTGGGGCTGGCACGCCGAAAGCGAGCAGTACTATCTGCACCTCTTTGCTCCGGAGCAGGCCGATCTGAACTGGGAAAATCCGGCGGTACGCGCCGAGCTAAAAAAAGTCTGTGAGTTCTGGGCCGATCGCGGCGTGGACGGATTGCGCCTCGACGTGGTGAATCTTATCTCTAAAGATCAGGACTTCCCGAACGATCCCGACGGCGATGGGCGGCGTTTTTATACCGATGGCCCGCGCGCGCATGCGTTTTTACGCGAGATGAACCGCGACGTCTTCACGCCACGCGGCCTGATGACGGTGGGCGAGATGTCTTCCACCACACTGGAAAACTGCCAGCAGTACGCCGCACTCAATGGCTGCGAACTGTCGATGACCTTTAACTTTCACCACCTGAAAGTGGATTACCCCAACGGTGAGAAGTGGACGTTAGCCAAACCCGATTATGTCGCGCTGAAAACCCTGTTCCGTCACTGGCAGCAGGGCATGCACAATCAGGCCTGGAACGCGCTGTTCTGGTGTAACCACGATCAGCCGCGCATCGTGTCGCGTTTTGGCGATGAAGGTAAATACCGCATTCCGTCGGCCAAAATGCTGGCGATGGTGCTGCATGGCATGCAGGGCACACCCTATATCTACCAGGGTGAAGAGATCGGCATGACCAATCCGCACTTCAGCCAGATTACCGATTATCGCGATGTGGAAAGCCATAACATGTTTGCCGAACTGAACGGTCAGGGGCGAGATGCCGACGAACTGCTGGCGATCCTCGCCAGTAAATCCCGCGATAACAGCCGCACGCCGATGCAGTGGGATGCCAGCCAACACGCGGGCTTTACCGAGGGCGAGCCATGGATCAATCTGTGTGACAACGCAGCGGAGATCAACGTGGCGGCAGCGCTGAGCGATGCCGACTCGGTGTTCTACACCTATCAGAAACTGATCGCATTGCGCAAAGTGGAGCCAGTTATTACCTGGGGCGACTATCAGGATCTGTTACCGGACAGCCCACATCTGTGGTGTTACCAACGCGAGTGGCAAGGGCAGCGGCTGCTGGTCATTGCTAATCTGAGCGATACCTTCCAGAACTGGCAGCCAGTCCAGGCCGATGGAAACTGGCAGGTGCTGATGCACAACTATGCCGAGGTCGCCAGCCAACCTGGGGACATGACACTGCGTCCTTTTGAGGCCGTCTGGTGGTTGCAGAAGTAACGCCGCAAAGATACGGATAAGCATCTTTATCCGTATCTTTTATTATTCAATTCAGGAGTGACGTATAGCGATACCTGAAATGTACCATGATAAAATTTACAAGCGCTGGAGAATAAAACAAAAATACCCCTGCCTCTTATTATATAACCCGGCAGGATATTATGAAAAATCTTATTAGAACATGTTCTCTTTCAGCATTACTGATTAGCAGCCAGGGATGGTGTGGAAATACTGCTGTTGATTTACGCTTTGGTCATAACACCAACTCTGACGTTAATGACTCACGTATTAAAGTCATGCACCAGGCCGATAATGGATTTTATTTTTCCGTTGAGGCTGCACAAAATCACAATGACACATTTTTTGGCGATACTGATCGTAACGACCCCGATGATAAAGGTGTCACTGAAGCCGCTCAAGAAATAGAAACACGCTGGCGTTTTGATTTAGGCGATGGTTATGCAATTGCGCCGGGGATGGTTACTGTATTTACCACCAGCAACACGCATTACCGTCCCTTTATTCAGGGATGGAAGTCTTTTGATAATGGACTTAATCTCTCCGCACGTTATCGCTATAACACCGTAAATGACTCACACAGTGACAGAGAGTTAGACGGCAGCGGTTACACTCGCCGTCAATCTCACCAGTTCGATATCTGGTTTGCCTATAATATCGGCAAGTTTGGCATGTCTTATAATCCCCGCTTCCGCTGGCAGGATGGTGTCGACCAGGGAACGGGTGATGATACGTATTGGGAGCATACCGTGGCGTTCAATTATAAACTGGACGATGGCTGGACCCCGTATGTTGAGCTAGTGTCTCTTGATAAAACCTACATCAATGACCACGGAAATCATGAAAATGATTACGCCGTGCGTCTGGGTATCGTTAAGCAACTCTGATGTTTTACGCCGCATCGTGTTGCAACAAATAGCAACCGATGCGGTCAACAACGGTCAATAACTCCAGTTGACCTTCCCGTTGGTACAAGGAAATCGCATCGATATCAATGTCCAGGGGCCAACACAGCGTAGCCAGCGCCGCTAACGACGATTCTCTCCTGGTAATCGCAATTATTTTTAGCCCTTTTCGCAAAGCATTTCTTGCCATCTCAACTAAAGAAGCGGTTTCTCCCGATTTACTGATCAGCACCAGCGTTCCTCGCGAGACCCGGGTAAGCTGATGAATATCATTGAGAATTAAATGGGGTAAACTCGCCAGTGAAAGAAAGCGAGAAAGGTAATTCAAACTGGTCAGCGATGCACCACGTGAATATAAAAATATATGACTTGAATTACTCAGCAGGTTACATAATTGTATAATTACTTCTGTTTTTTCGTTGCCAACACTATATTTTACCGGTTCGGCAACACGTCTGTCTCGTGAAAATTTATAACGCAGTTCGGTATAACTCTGATACCCCATTTTCTTACACACCCGATTCACCGACGTCGTCGTCGTGAAGGTCTCGGTCGCAATCACTTTAGCGGAAATATCAGAAATTTCATGTGCATGGCACTGTATATATTCGAATATTAATCTTTCACTACCTTGAAAAGAATTCATAAAACAGCACTCTTTAACTAAAGATAGAATAATCATACTCGTATCTTATACCTGACACTGCAATGCGAATCACACTATCAGGATACAGGTATGCCCATACGCAATTAGTATCACCAAACGTTTAATGGTTCTTTTATTTCTCTTTATAATTTCCGCAGTCCTATTTTTAGAGGTTTTACAATGACAAAACTAAAAATTGTTGCAGTAACGGCGTGCCCTACAGGTATCGCCCATACATTTATGGCGGCCAACAAAATTGTCACCTGGGCGAAAGAAAATGGCTTTGACGTTAAGGTAGAAACACAAGGAAGCGATGGGGTCAAAAATAAGCTTTCCCGGCAAGATATCGCCAGCGCTGACGCTGTCATACTGGCAACGGACGTTCCTATCCAGGATGCTGAACGATTCGCAAACACGCTACATCTTAAAATTCGTACCCAGGAACTGATTAAGAATACCGAGCGCTATATTCGCCAGGCGCTAGCCTTGAGCAAAGGCTCCACCCAAATAACTGACGAACCCGAAGAGCATCGTTCCGCATGGCAGATATTTATTGGCCATATTATGGCAGCAATCAGCTATATGCTGCCTGTTGTCGTTCTCGGTGGATTACTTATGGCGGTGGCGAAAATAACCGGGCAATTTATTCCCATCGCCGGAACGCCGTTCGAGGTGCTGGATAAACTGGGCTTTATGGTCATCAAGTTTATGTACCCGGTATTTGCCATGTACCTCGCCTTTTCAATTGCCGGGAAACCCGCACTGATACCTGGTCTTATCGGCGGAATTATGTCTGACGAAGTCTACAAGCGCTTTTTTAATCTCGAAGGTTTTATGCCCTCGGGATTCTTTGGCGCAATCGCCATCGGCTTTTTTGTCGGTCATCTGGTGCAATGGCTCAACGATACAATAAAAGTACGTCAGCAAATCACCACCATAAAAACCATGCTGATCGTGCCGCTGTGTACCGGTATTACACTGGTTATTGTGATGCAGTATCTGATTAACCCCATTTTTGGCGCGCTGAATCAGGCGATGGTGGCCTTTTTTACTTCCGCCGGAGAATCCGGGCGCAGCTTTTACTCGCTGATGATCGCAGCAGGTACCGCTTTCGACCTCGGCGGGCCAATTAACAAAGCTGCGGGGTCGGTGGCGCTGGGACTTAACGGCGTGAGCGATACCTTCGATTTAACAGCCAGAGAACTGGCTATCGTCATCCCTTCAATCGGCGTCGGCATTGCTGCATTGCTCAATAACCGCTTCGGTCTTCCTGATGTGTTCAATAATGAAGAAAAAACTATCGGTAGTACCTCACTACTGCTGGGATTCATTGGCATTTCCGAAGGCGCGATCCCCTTTATTCTAAAAAACCCGCGTCTGATCCCCGTCTTTATGGTCGGCGCAATGTCTGGCGCATTCATCGCCACAACGTTAGGTGTCAAACAATCCTTACCGCTACCTGCCGTTTGGGGATGGCCGCTCGCCACCAACGTCACCGGCTATCTGGTAAGCGTTTTCGCAGGCTCTCTGGTGTGCGCGTTGGGCGTACTTTTCTTCAGCCCGAAACTGGCAACAAATTCAGGAAAGTAAAATGAGTCATATCCATGTCATCGCCCACACGCACTGGGATCAAGAGTGGTATTTCACGTTGCAGGACAGCAATATCCTGGCATCGCGAAACTTTGCCGATGTTATTGATACATTAGAACGTTACGCCGATTACACCTGTTACCATTTCGACGGACAAACCGCCGTGGTTGAGGATTTTCTGGCCGTCAATCCGCAATACGCTGACCGCCTGAAGCTGCTGGTCAAAAACAAGCGGCTTTACATCGGCCCGTGGTACACCCAGACGGATACGTTCAACGTTCACGGCGAATCGATTATCCGCAACCTGAAGTACGGCATACTTTCCGCGCGTAAACTGGGCCACGCCATGATGGTGGGATATCTGCCCGATACCTTTGGTCATAACAGCCAGCTCCCGACGCTGCTTCGCGGATGCAACCTGGACAACATCGTGTTCTGGCGCGGCATTGATCATGACACGCAGGTTGCACAGAGCCAGTTTATCTGGCGTGCGCCGTCAGGTTCGCAAGTCATTGCCTGCGCAATGCTGTTTGGCTACGGGGCAGCCAAAAATATTCAACCGGACGATGCCCACCTGCAGGAAAAAATCTTTCCAATGGTGAATCTCATCCGCCAACGCGCCGGTCTGCATGACTTACTCCTGCCCTGCGGCGGCGATCAGGTCAATATTGATCCTCTGTTACCCGAGATTCTGCAGACGGTCAGCGAACGCTCCCCTACAGGCGATCGGTTCCAGATATCATCGCTGGAAGCGTTTGTTGATACGCTTCGTCAGCAAGCCGATGGATTTACCTGCTGGCAAGGCGAACTGAAATCCCCGCGCTATACCCGGATCCACAAAACCATCGGCTCCGTTCGTTACGACATTAAAAAGAAAAATTACGATATCGAACAATTTTTGTTGGGCAAGCTGGAACCGACTATTGCGCTGGCCCGCCATCATGATATTCACGTCAACCTCCAGTGGGTTGATCAAATCTGGAAAAACCTGTTACGCAACCATGCCCATGACTCCATAGGCGGGTGTAACAGTGATGCCACCAACCGGGATATTCTGCATCGCCTGGAACAGACGGAACAGCTCAGCCATAGCCTGTGGAATCTGGTGATTAAAGAGCTGGCCATTGCCAGCAGCCAGGAGAACGACCTCTTTGTGGTGAACCCTGGCGCGACGCCCTGGTCCGGGGTTGTCAACGCCACGCTATATACCAGCACACCATCCCTTGAACTCTGCGCTGGCGAGCAGACTCTCTCATTTAGCATTATTGAACAAACAGAGCTTTCCGGTGGACGCGTGATTCAGGTTACGCCGCAGGGAGAAAAAGAGGTTGAGCTTCCGCCTTATTATCGCTCGCAGGTCGCTATCGACACGCAGGAACTGCCCGCACTGGGTTATATCAATATTGCCGTTCGCAAGGGCACGCACACGGTTTCTACGCTGCGCCCTTATGCCGAAAACCATATTGAAAATGACCATTATCGACTCAGCCTTGATGACGGAACACTGACGCTACGGGATAAACGTACCGGCAGAACTCTGTCCGACCTGCTGACCTTCGAAGATTGTGCGGATGCAGGTGACAGTTATGATTTTTCACCGCTGCAAGGTGATATCCCCCAAAAGTTCAATCACTTCACACTTCTCGCCTGCGAAAAGAGCCAGCACGTCGAGCGCTTAACGCTGGGCATCACGCTCAACCTGCCCTATTCATTAAGCCAACGCGCAACACAAGAATGCCCGGTACAGGTTGTTTGCGAACTCCGTCAGGGCGAAGCCCATCTTTTTATTGATGCCCGTTTAGAAAACAACGTTTGCGACCACCGCCTGCGCCTGCTGATCAACAGCGATATTCATACCCAGGAATCAATAGCCTCTCAGCCTTTCGGCACTATTCACCGCCCCATTGCCGACGCCCCTGCGAACTGGCAGCAAAACTATCGTGAGAAACCTGTCGATATCGAAACCAGCGAGGGAATTATCGCCATTGCGGAAAACGACAACGCTCTGGTCATACACAGCCTGGGCATGAAAGAGTATCAGATCCTGCAAAACACAACATCGCAGGTGGCGCTGACGCTCTTCAAATCGACAGGCGTTCTGGGACGCGACGATCTGGCCTGGCGCCCCGGACGCGCTTCCGGCATCAATAATACCGTCGTTTACACGCCCGAGGCCCAGCTCCACAAGCCCCTGATCTTTAACCTGACCCTGACACTTAGCGAGCGTGCCGACCATCTGACATTACGCCGCCTTGAGGCAAGAGCTTTACGTCAGCCTTTCAGTTGGCAGAACCAGAAATTGAATACGCTGGACAACCGTCTGGAGCGCTTCACGCTCAATTTCACACCGCGTTCACTGCCAGAAACTTTCAGTCTGCTGACGTTGCCTGAGCCGCTCATGCTCTCGGCGCTGCCACACGCCCAGACGATAAATGGAACAATATTACGTATTTTCAATGCCGGTGAGCATCCTGTTGAACTCCCACCATTGCTGCAAGAAATGCCGCAGATTAACTATCTGGAAGAACCCGTTAAGCACTGCCGCGAAATTGCGCCTTTCGCCACATGCGATTTCCTTTTCTCACTGCCGGAGCGTGACGCAAAAGTATGAATATCTCCCCACCTAAAGCATTTATCCGCGACACGCTGACACAGCTCTATCCGCAAGCGGATCATCAGGCAATCGCAGCGAAGATTGAACAGCTTATCCAACGCTGGAAACCCAAAACGCAAACGACGATTCCGTTAGATCAAAGCCGTATCTGGATGATCGCCTATGGTGATAGCATCTGCGCGCAAGGAGAAAATCCCCTATCGATTCTCCACCAGTTTGCAAAACTGTGGTTGAAGGGGACGATCAGTGACATTCACCTGCTGCCGATGTTCCCCTGGACCTCCGATGACGGTTTTAGCGTGGTGGATTACCGACAAGTTGATCCCCATCTTGGGCAGTGGTCAGATATTGCCGCGCTGGCGGGCGATTTCAATTTAATGTTCGATTTTGTGATTAACCATATTTCACAGCAAAGCCGTTGGTTCCAGGGCTATTTGCATGGTGAGCCTCGCTACCAGAACTACTTTATCAACGCCGATCCGGATGAAAATTACAGCCGGATCACACGTCCGCGTACATCTCCTTTATTAACGCCATTCACGCTTAAAACAGGGGAAACGGCGCATATATGGACCACATTCAGCGCCGATCAAATTGATCTTAACTTCCGTGAACCCGAGGTTTTACTGGAAAGTATTGATATTCTTTTGGAATATGCTTCACGCGGTGCCCAGGCAATTCGACTCGATGCCGTCGGTTTCTTGTGGAAAGAGAAAAACAGCCGCTGCATTCATCTGCCGCAAACCCATCAGGTAATCAAACTCTGGCGGGCGATCCTGGAAGAGATCTGGCCTGACTGCCTGCTGATTACCGAAACCAATGTGCCACATCAGGAAAACATCAGCTATCTGGGGGCCGGGGATGAGGCTCATATGGTGTACCAATTCCCGCTACCACCGCTGACACTGCATGCCTGCCTGCGCGGCAACGCCCGCTGGCTACGCCAGTGGGCGCAAAGCCTGGAGCAAGAAACCTTTCCTGCCAACACCACATTTTTCAATTTCCTCGCTAGCCATGACGGCATTGGCCTGCGACCTGTCGAAAACATCCTCTCGACGGAAGAAAAAGCGTTCCTGGTCAGTGAAGTAGAACGTAAGCAAGGACGAATTTCCTGGCGCACCAATCCAGACGGCAGCCAGTCGCCGTACGAGATGAACATTAACTTTCTGAGCGCGTTAAGCGAACCGGGAGAAGCTCCCGACACGCAGGTTGCCAGATTTGCCGCCGCTCACGCCATCCTCTTTATGTTGCAGGGCGTTCCTGCAATTTACTACCACAGCCTTCTCGGTAGCGAAAATGATATCGCAGGGTTGAACGCGTCAGGGATCAATCGCCGTATTAACCGTGAAAAACTGGATTTCGCCACCACGCATCAGGCATTAGTCACGCCAGAATCCCGACAAGCGAAGATCTATGCCGCACTAACGACATTACTGCGCATTCGCCAACAACATCCCGCGTTCTCACCGGCAGCAGCTCAGCAAGTCCTTACACTGCCGGATGCGCTATTTGGCGTCAAACGCCACCACCAGACAGAGGAAGAAACTGTCTACGGTATTGTGAATGTCACTGGCGCATCACAAACACTTCTCTTACCCGTGACGGGGACAGATCTCCTGACAGGAACCCCCTTTAATGGCGTTTGCGAACTGGCGGGCTGGCAAACGATCTGGATCCACGTCAAGGCACAACCGGAGGCATAAAACATGGAATTGTCTACACTGACTCGTCAGACGCTAATTTTTATCGATCCGCCGCAATCGTCTCCCGATGCGATCATCCGGTATATGTCTTCAGCATTGTCTGAATGCGGACTCATTACCAATAAAGACGCTTTTATTGACAGCGTTCTGCGCCGTGAAAATGAAGGACCAACCGCGCTGGGAGAAGAGCTGGCCGTCCCTCACGGAAAATGTGATTCCGTCGTGCAGGCGTCGTTCTGCGTCGCCCTTTTTCCCGAGCCAATACTGTGGCCGGGTCTTGAAGGGCCTGAACCAGTACGGTTAGTGTTCCTGCTGGCGATCCCGCCAAATGAAGCGGGTACAACGCATATGCAACTGCTCACCCAGCTCACCTCGTCGCTGGTTGAGGATGAGATGCGAAACGCCATGCTTAACGCTACGTCTGCCGAAGAAGTACTGGCGCTGCTCTCGACTGGAACGACACCAGCTCAGGAAGTGCCAGAAAACCGCGTGAAGAGCAGTTACCTTGTACCACTCATTCTGGGTCTCGTCGCCTCGGCAGCCTTCATTAATGCAGGTATCCACTGGATGCAGTCGCTGTCGTCATAGTGTGTTCCGGGCAGCAGATGCCTGCCCGGCTTTACCTTCCTGTTTTTGTTGAATAATTAATCAGAATTTTCTGCCCATAATTTACAATCGCTGTACTGCCCGTCATCTGTACGCTCCGATTTTTACTTTGCGCTACATCAAATAAACCGTAAACATCCTTGATGCAAATCACTACATATAGAACTTAAAATGCACGCCGACCCAATATGTTGTATTAATCGACTACAATTGCTACAACTACAGTGCACCGCTTTACGGTGAAATTGTGGATAAAGTGGGTCAGGATTGCGGGAAGTCATTGGCAATAGAGATGAATAAAGCCATGGCCGCTTCCCCAACCTCTGTGGATAACCTGTTCTTATAAATATGGAGTGATCATGACACCGCATGTGATGAAACGAGATGGCTGTAAAGTGCCGTTTAAATCAGAGCGCATCAAAGAAGCCATTCTGCGTGCAGCTAAAGCAGCGGGAGTCGATGACGCAGATTACTGTGCCACCGTCGCAGAAGTCGTTAGTAGCCAGATGAATGAGCGCAGCCAGGTCGATATCAACGAGATCCAGACAGCGGTAGAAAACCAGCTGATGTCTGGTCCGTACAAACAACTCGCCCGTGCGTACATCGAATATCGCCACGACCGTGATATACAGCGTGAAAAGCGTGGCCGTCTGAACCAGGAAATTCGTGGTCTGGTTGAGCAAACCAACTCTGCTCTGCTGAACGAAAACGCCAACAAAGACAGCAAAGTGATCCCGACCCAGCGTGACCTGCTGGCCGGTATCGTCGCCAAACACTATGCGCGTCAGCACCTGCTGCCGCGTGATGTCGTCCAGGCGCACGAGCGTGGTGATATTCACTATCACGATCTCGACTACTCTCCGTTCTTCCCAATGTTTAACTGCATGCTGATCGACCTGAAAGGCATGCTGACGCAGGGCTTTAAGATGGGTAACGCGGAGATTGAGCCGCCAAAATCCATCTCCACCGCTACGGCCGTCACCGCGCAAATTATCGCGCAGGTTGCCAGCCATATTTATGGCGGTACCACCATTAACCGTATTGACGAAGTTCTCGCACCATTCGTGACCGAGAGCTTTAACAAGCATCGCAAAACCGCTGAAGAGTGGCAGATCCCGGATGCCGACGGTTATGCGCATTCCCGTACCGAGAAAGAGTGCTACGACGCATTCCAGTCCCTCGAGTATGAAGTGAATACCCTGCATACCGCTAACGGCCAGACGCCGTTCGTCACCTTCGGTTTTGGCCTGGGAACCAGTTGGGAATCACGTTTGATCCAGCAGTCCATTCTGCGTAACCGCATTGCGGGACTGGGTAAAAATCGTAAAACCGCCGTGTTCCCGAAACTGGTGTTCGCCATTCGCGACGGCCTGAACCACAAGTTTGGCGATCCGAACTATGACATCAAACAGCTGGCGTTGGAGTGCGCAAGCAAGCGTATGTATCCGGACATCCTGAACTACGATCAAGTAGTGAAAGTGACCGGTTCGTTCAAAACGCCGATGGGCTGTCGCAGCTTCCTCGGCGTGTGGGAAAACGAGAACGGCGAACAGATTCACGACGGGCGTAACAACCTCGGCGTTATCAGCCTCAACCTGCCGCGTATCGCGCTGGAAGCCCACGGCGATGAAGCCACCTTCTGGAAACTGCTCGACGATCGACTGGTGCTGGCACGTAAAGCGCTGATGACCCGCATTGCGCGTCTGGAAGGCGTGAAAGCTCGCGTGGCGCCAATCCTGTATATGGAAGGTGCCTGCGGCGTGCGTCTGAAAGCGGACGATGACGTGTCAGAAATCTTTAAAAATGGCCGCGCGTCTATCTCGCTGGGTTACATCGGCATTCACGAAACCATTAACGCACTGTTTGGTGACAAACATCTGTACGACAGCGAGCAGCTTCGCGCCAAAGCTATCGCCATTGTCGAACGCCTGCGTCAGGCAGTCGATCAGTGGAAAGACGAGACCGGCTACGGCTTCAGCCTGTACAGCACGCCGAGCGAAAACCTGTGCGATCGTTTCTGTCGTCTGGATACCGCCGAGTTTGGTGTGGTGCCAGGCGTGACCGATAAAGGTTACTACACCAACAGCTTCCACCTCGACGTGGAGAAAAAGGTTAACCCGTACGACAAGATCGATTTCGAAGCGCCATACCCGCCGCTGGCGAACGGAGGCTTCATTTGCTACGGCGAATACCCGAATATTCAGCACAACCTGAAAGCACTGGAAGACGTCTGGGATTACAGCTATCAGCACGTGCCGTATTACGGGACCAACACGCCAATTGATGAATGCTACGAGTGCGGCTTTACCGGTGAGTTCGAGTGCACCAGCAAAGGCTTTACCTGCCCGAAATGTGGTAACCACGACGCCGCGCGCGTGTCGGTCACCCGCCGCGTCTGCGGTTATTTAGGCAGCCCGGACGCCCGTCCGTTTAACGCCGGTAAGCAGGAAGAAGTGAAGCGCCGCGTTAAGCATTTGGGTAACGGGCAGATAGGTTAATCCGCTGTTACGTTAATGCCCGGTGGCGCTGCGCTTACCGGGCCTACGGACCGCACTCTTATTGTAGGCCGGGTAAGCGCAGCGCCACCCGGCATGGTTACAAGCTATGAACTTTCACCAATATTATCCCGTCGACATCGTTAACGGCCCCGGCACCCGCTGCACGCTGTTTGTGTCCGGGTGCGTGCATGAATGTCCCGGTTGCTATAACAAAAGCACCTGGCGGCTCAATTCCGGCAAGCCATTTACCAAAGAGATGGAAGACAAGATCATTGCCGATCTGAACGATACGCGAATCAAGCGTCAGGGGATCTCGCTCTCCGGTGGCGATCCGCTACATCCGCAAAACGTGCCGGAAATCCTGCAACTAGTGCAGCGCGTTCGCGCTGAGTGCCCCGGCAAAGATATCTGGGTGTGGACCGGCTACAAGCTCGATGAACTCAACGCCGCGCAAATGCAGGTGGTCGATCTCATCAACGTACTGGTCGATGGCAAATACGTGCAGGATCTTAAAGACCCGGCGCTAATCTGGCGCGGCAGCAGCAACCAGGTTGTACATCATTTGCGTTGATCGCTAAAGCCGTTTGTTTGCATCGAGATAAACGGCCGAATGTTCTCGCTTGCCGACCGCGACAACAAACACGGTCACAACCTCATCCCGAACCTGGTACACCAGACGATAGCCGGACGATTTAAGCTTAATTTTATAGCAATCTGGAAGACCGTTTAAACGGGCAGAGTCAATTCTGGGGTTCAACAACACGTCGGCCAACTTCTTCTTAAACTGAGCCTTCACCGTATCACCCAGTTTATGCCACTCTTTTAAGGCTCTCGGGTCGAATTCCAGTTCATAAGTCATCCAGACTAACCTTGATTCCTTTTTGCGGGCAGGCCAGCCTCTCCCGGACTGTCTGAATCAGTGTATCTTCGCTGTCACTAACGGTGACGGTTTTCACTGGCATGCGCCCCGTTTCCGCGACGTACTGAAACAGTAATCGCACAGCTTCCGTTGGAGTAATGTTCAGTTTTTCCAGCACGGCATAAGCCTCATTTTTGAGTTTGTCATCCAGACGGACGTTCAGCGTGGCCATTATGCCTCCAGTAGAATCGAATGTGTAATGCAGTTTAGCATTACATACGCATTACATCGAATTCTGGATAACGCCTCTCAAAAACGACTGACGCACTCCATGGCGACCGTTTTGAACTCGGTGAAATTCCGGCATGCGCAGAGCCGCGTCATGGCGCGTTCACGCAGGAAGGTGACGAAAATATCGTAGATCGCCATCGCTTCTTCGTACTCGCTTTTACTGATGGCGAGCAGGAAGATCACGTGCGCGGTTTCATCACCCCAGGCAATGCCCTGCGGGGCGAGGATAGTGTAAACCACCGTTTTCTTGGCCAGCAGACCGAGGGCGTGCGGCAAGGCAATGCTGTCACCCAGCATGGTGCTGACGATAGCCTCACGCTCAACCACTGAATCAAGGAACTCTGCGTCGACAAAACCTTCATCCTGCAACTGACGGCATAAGGTTTTGAACAACGTTTGTTGATCCATTGGCTCGTCAATTACACGAAAATGGGCGGCATCGAAGAATTTGTTCAACATCCACGGGCGGGTTCTGTCCACCAGCACCAGTTTGCCAATTTGTTCCAGTTGATAATCGGTCGGGAACGGCGCAATCATCGCTACAGGCTTATCTTTTTCACCGATCCGCGCGGTAGAGATGACAAAATCTTCGCTGATGCTTTCCCGCTGTTCGTAGTCACGCAGCGTGACGGTATCGACGATCTCTATCTGCGGATACTTACGCGCCAGCACCGCTTCAATCATCCGCGCCATCGCATTTCCGGCATCGCATACCAGCAGAACCTTCGGCTGTCTCTGGTAACCGATGTTGTAACTACGCTCCAGCCCGACGCCAATATGCAGCACGAGGAAGCCGATCTCATTTTCACTGATGGTGTACGGCGTATATTTTCCCCATCCCGAGACGGCGGCCAGCGTCATGTCCCACGCCATGGGGTAGTGCTGTTTAATATTTTCCAGCAGCGGATTGGGGATCATTATCTGGTAACGCACGCGGGTGATCATCGTCTTAATATGCGTCAGCAGATCAGCATGTAACTGTTTGTCATTCAACAGGTTGTAGTTGTACTGGGTGTTGATAAAACGCAGGATGTAATTGACCAACGCTTCGTCATCATCCGCATTGATAGCACTGGGCGCGATCTCTTGTACCTGGCGAGCAGCAATATGCACCTGTAGCCAGTTTTCTTCGGAAACGGAAAGCGGTTTGTCTGCCAGGCGGTGCAATACCGCCGCGATTTCCCGCGTGGCCAGGCACACCGATTGATCGGCCTCTTCTGCGGCAAAATCCGGGAGTGGATACCCTTCGCTAATCCGCCGTACCGCCACCGCGCAGTACAAGCGTAAAAACAGCTCGCCCTCATCGGTCAGACGAATATGAAAACGAGCGAAAATATCCTGTAAAACAGGCTGTAGCTGCTCAGGGATCCCGGCATTAAGCGCCTCCTGCATCACTAATGGGTGCTGCGGATCCTGCTGTGCCAGCGTCCACAGCAAATCGGTCAAACAGGCGCGAATCGCCATTTCGCTGCCGAACAGCTTCATGCCGTGACGGGGACGCGTTTCCAGCGTCAGATGATAACGTTGCAGATGCTCGCGCACCTCAGCCATATCGTTTTGCAGCGTCGCGCGGCTGATAAACCATTCATCAGCCAAATCTTCCAGCTTTAGCGAGAAAGCCGACGTCAGAAAACGCACCACCAGCCAGTGTATCCGTTCCTGGCTGGTTCGAGGGATGCGTAGTAACGCGTTGGGCTGCTGCGTTTTCAGGGTGTTATAACTTGCCGGGTCGTCAATTTTGAGCTGATAACCGTTACCCCGGCTGAGGACAAACTGTGCGCCGTACTGGGTGAGCAGCGCGTTTAGCGCGGTGATATCCGCCCGTACGGTGCGTGTGGAAACCGACAACCGCTGCGCCAGCTCGTCCTGTGGAAGCGCTTCGTTTTGCAACATGTCAAACAGCTGTGCTAAACGTTGGTTGGGAAATCGCACGTCAGTTTCCTCATCAGTCAGTTAGCCTACGCAGGCCCGGGTCATCGCCATCAGCTGGCGTACGTCATCCGGACGAGTGTTACCACTCACCTTATCAATAATCGAACTATAGATGTGAGGAATGATTTTACTCACTCCGGCATCGAGGGCAATCTGCAGGATTTCAGTGAAATTATCCAGATCGATACCGCCAGTTGGCTCCAGCCAGAAGTCATGACGGGCGCAGGCCTGCGCTACGGCAATGTACTCTTCACGGCATTTCAGGCCGCCCATCGGGAAGTATTTAATCGAGCTACCGCCCATATCTTTGAGCAGCGCAATCGCGGTTTCTACCGGCACAATACCGTCCGGCGTCTGGCTGCTCAGCGGACCGGTGGAGATTTTCACCCTGCCCGGCATGCCGGTTGGCGAGACCAGACCGTTGACCACTGTATCCTGCTGGCCCAGCAGCGCGCGACTGGTGGCCACGCCGGTAAAGACCTGATTAACATGCTGCGGCTGTACCTGACGGGAAATTTCACTGACCATCGCCGACTGGTTTGGGTCGCCTGCCCCCAATCCCACGGAGAGCGCATTGTCGATAAGCGCTGCGTATTCACGCATATCCGCTACTGCGCTTGCGACATCCGGGTAATTTTTTGACAACACACCAACCAGCACGTGTCCTTCCGCAGCCGCGTAAATATCCCGCGCATTTTCTTTGGAGCCTGCCAGCACGTTCAGGCAGACGCGGTCGCGATAAAAGTTAGGGGTCAGTTTCATACTTCTTTCTCCTGCGAAATCACTTCACCAATTCGACGGGCCACAATCTCCAGCTGCGCACGATCGACGCTGCGCACATCGGCTTCGATAATGCCTTCGTTAGCTTTGTAACCTCGGAAGTAAATCGCGTACTCGCCTTGTTTCAGGGCTTCAACCAGTTCGCCCGTGGCGATCCCGGTTACCGCTTCATCAAACTTAATTTCCGTGCGTGCGATGTCGCGCCCTGCGCTATCCCACACCACGCGGGCGCTCACGCCGTTAAGCTGGTTCAACGCATTAATGAACGGCGTCATTTTCTCGACCATCTCCGCGCCACTCTCTTTCTGCGCGTTCAGATACAGTTCGATGGCGCAGGTTAGGCCAAGAATTCCCTCTTTCCCCACCTTCATCGCCCGGCCAATTCCCGCCGTCTGGCGTTTCACCCACTCAACGTACTGGGTTTTACCTATCACCAGACCGCTGGTTGGTCCTTCAATCGCCTTCGCGCCACTATAAATAACCAGATCTGCGCCAACCCGGTAGTAGCATTGCAAATCTTCTTCCGCCGCCGCGTCCACGATCAGCGGCAGGTTATGCGTACGCGCCACCACCGCAGCCTGCTCCACGCTGAGCATACTTTTCTGGACGCAGTGGTGAGATTTGATATACAGAATGGCCGCCGTACGCGGTGTAATGGCCGCAGCCAGCTGCGCCGCGGAACATTCGTTGGCATAACCAGCCTCCACTAACTTACCGCCGCCAAGCGCCACCATGGTACCCACCGGAGCACCAAAGTTGACGTTGTGGCCTCTGGGCAGCACGATTTCGTTGTTCTCGATGGGCGTGACGTGCAGGTTCTCCAGCAGCCAGTCGCTGTCTTTAACCAATACGCCAGCCACCGACAGGGCGATCCCCGCCGAGGCGCAAGAGACAACGGTTGCCCCTTCCACTTCCAGCAATTTCGCGATGTAGTCGCCGGTTTTATTGACCAGATCTTTCATCTCGAAATAGTGGTTCATCCCCGCCATCGCCGCTTCAACCACTTCTGGTCGCGGCGTGGAAACGCCAAGCGCCGTCATGCGGCCGGAGGTATTAATCACCAGTTTTAAATCGTATTTCTCAAAAATCGAAGGCATGTTCCGCGCTCCCTTGTTCGGTCATATAGCCCTTGCCCGCACGTATTGCGGCAAGCGGCACCAGCAGTTGTTCAGCCTGCAGGCTGTCGTTTTCTGCATCTACCAGCACGGTTGGCTGGCGCTTAAGCGTAAAGAGGGTTAAATCAGCATCCAGACCGACCTGCAGTCGCCCCTTCTGTTTCAGGCGCAGGCCGTCGGCAGCATTGGCGGTAACGCACTCAATGACCTGCGGAAGCGACATCCCAATGGCGAGAAATTTCGACATCACATTCGCCAGAGAATGCACCGGGCCGCTGATACGGTTGCGACAGTAAATATCGGAACTGATGGTGTGTGGCAAAATCCCCAATTCAATAGCGCGTTTTGCCACCGCAAAGCTCAGGCTGGCGGTGCCATGCCCAACGTCCAGACGCACGCCGCGTGAAATCGCCCGCGTCACTGACGCCCGCAGCTCGCCTTGCGGCGTCAGAATGCGGTTCGGCTTACCGTTGTAGCAGTGGGTAATGATGTCACCCGCGCTCAGGCGCTCGGCGATCTCATCCAGGTCCGGCGGGTTGTTGCCGATGTGCACCATCAGCGGCAGGTCGCCGTTCTCTTTTTGCATCGCTTTGGCGCGATCCAGCGGCGTGATGCCATTTTCACCGACTACGCTGCTACTCATACGTGCCTTCAGACCGACGATAAAATCAGGGTGGCGTTTCACCGCCTCTCGCACCGCATCAGCGTCAATATTGGCCATGTTGGCCAGCTCGTTCTGGGCGATAAGCCCAACGCGGGAGATATTCAGCAACGCATACACCTCGGTGGCAGCTTCCCGGGTCAGGGTGTAAAAATCGTCGATGTCATCCGCCCCGGTACTGCCCGCATCCACCACGGTAGTGACGCCGGTCGCAATACCGACGCTATCCGGCTGGTCGTGGTAAATCGGGGATTTCGGGTAGCAATGAACGTGGGAGTCAATCCAGCCTGCGCTGACGTAGCACTCGCCGCCCAGCTCAATGGTTTTCAGCGCCGGGCCATCAACGTCGCCCAACGCCGCGATCTTGCCGTCTTTGAGCGCAATATCGCTCACCGTATCGTCAACGAGGCGCGCTCGGCGCAGGAGTAAATCAAACATCGCTCTCTCCTATGCCGGATGGCGGCGTAACCGCCTTATCCGGCCTGCAAATCAACAGTTAGCTAATGGCAATCGGGAAGATGGACCCGAGGATCATTGCCCCAAGGATCGCCCCGCCGGTAATCGGTTTTTGCCACAGATAAAACAGCAGCGCACCCGCCAGAGAACCGATTCCGATAGGAATAGAAGCCGTCATCGCGCTGAGGATAATCAACGGTCCGAGGAAGCGGCCGGAGGCGTTACCGGCCCCCATCATGACGTCCGCACCATAGGTTGAATCGCTCTGGTTGATGGTGAACTTACGCGCCAGAATGATGATGTAGCCAATCACCAGACCAATCACCAGACCAGTGACCAGCGAGGCGGCAAAGTTGGCGACCGGGAAGATAATGCCCGCGCCCAGCAGCAGCGCCGGAACACCTAACCCAACCCCGGTCTGAATCGCCCCGCCGATATCCAGAATACCCACCAGCGAACCTTCAATGATGCGGGCAAACAGGAAACTTGCGCCAAATGCCGCCACCGCCCCGTAGGAGCCGGTATCCATTCCCGCCTTCAGCATCGCCACAAAAGCCACTTCGTTAAATGCGCCAATACCGTACAGGTAGTACATGTGCGTTCCGGCAAATACGCCGGATGAGAGCAGGCCCACGAAGATCGGGAACGACCAGTCAGCGAACCAAAAACCTTTATTCTGTTCCATGATGACCTCCGTTATTTGCCGCTGAGCGAGTTGTGGATAAGTTCGAGCCAGTTAGGCACGGTCAGATGGAAGGATTCGATCATCTTCATATCGAAACCGCGGAAGAAGCCGCTCAGGACAAACAGCGCGACGATAGCTACCATCATCACTTTCGTGACGTGGTTCCAGCCGCTCTCTTCGACGCCTTTGCCGATCAGAATGCCAAGCACCAGCCCCGGAACGGCGTTGCCCATGATCAGCTGCGCCGCGCCGCCAAAAACGGTGGCCCAGAAGCCGGATTTCTTACCGGCGTCGATCGCCGCCAGCCAGAAGATCACCGGCATCACGGTGTTAACCAGCAGGTTAGCCGCGGGCACCAGCACCTTGACGGCGGTAACCTGCAGCGCTTCCGGTACGGATGACGCAGTGAGGTTCAGGAAGGTCACCACGATCATCCCGATAACGCCGCAGGCAATTGCCATGCGCTTAGGATCGTGCAGTGTTTCACCGACGTTGCGATTTTTAATCATCAGCGCGGCGGCGCCCCAGTTGGGGATGATGCGATGGTCGACGTCCTGAGTGAACGCCCCCGCCGCAACGGAGGAAGCCCAGGCGTTAAAGAAGAAGCCCAGGCCGAACGAGAAGTGAGAAGCCGGATCCCCTTCGCAGGAATTCAGTTCTCCAAGAGTACGAAACGCGCCCATCCCTTGAGTGGTAGGCGCATGAAACATGCGTGCAGCCCCAGCGCCGACACCAACGCCAACCAACGCGCCGATGATGAGCGATTTTATTAATATTATCAGGAACATAATTATGCCTTTTAATAGAAAATCAGCGTTGCGTAACGAAATCCACCTTGTCGAGATTGATGGCAGTCACGTTGACGGTCACGTCCAGCTCCACGCTGAAAGTGCGTCTTTCCCGGCGCAAAAAGAGGAATAAAAATGCCTCTTTACGCACCGATTCACGCGCTTGAACAACCTGCACATCCTGTGGCTCAATACGCAGTAAGATATGCGGCGACGCTTTCATCACCGCAGCCTGAACGTGGTTCAGGGCATCGGCAAAGGCGCGAGCTTTGGTCTCGCCCTTACCCGTGACTCTCACCGTGGTGGTGAATTGCTCTTTCATGCTTAAGCGCCGTGTTTCTTTTGCCAGGCCTGCACCAGGCGCTCGCCGAGCTCTTCTTTGTCCATAAATCCGAATCCCAGTACGTTGCACCCTTCGTTGATGGCGGTTACCCCTTCATCGACCGAACGCATGCCGTATTTCGCCTTGTAGCCGTATTTGGTCTGCGCAGTAATCGCACCCGCACCACCGCTGCCGCAAAACGAGATACCAAAGGTGGCGTTTTCCGCCTTCATCACGTCACCCAGCTTCATATCTGCTGCAACGCCCGGCACCACAACGGCACGGCCACCCGCTTTCTCTACGCCTGCCGCCACTTTCTGGCCTTTACCCAGACGATCGCCAATCACTACGGTAATCTGTTCCATCTTTTTCTCCTTAAAGGTTGTCTTTCGCGACTTCAAAGTGCACCGACAGCAGCCAGGCCTCTTCCTCAGGAAGATTGCCAAACTCGGCGACCACGTCGCGGGCAAGCGCCATTGACTCGGCAGATATTTCATCAAACAAGCTGGCATCGACTTCTGGTAAGGGTTCACCCGTTACCGAGCGGTGCGCCATGGCGCGAACATGCGACGTCAGCATCTGTTCCTGTACGGCGTTGGGAATAATGTTGCGTTCACGCAGCAAGGCATACACCTGCGCCAGCATGCGGTCGGCCAGTTCCACCGATTCCCCCATGTCATTCATTACAGCTCCGTTATTCACTCGTCTTACCCCGTTAATGTCTCTGAGGGTAAATTAGCGACGGAGGTTATAAGTTTGTAGCGAGTTGTTTTCCACTTCGAAGTGGAAAGGTGTGCAGCGATAGTGATCTGTGCCGCAAAAAGGGCTGGAACCACGATTTATCACCGGAAGAATGTGATTGAGATCGCAAGAGTGGGCCGCAAAATGGAAGGAAGTGCGAACAATGAATGGACGATAAAAATGAAAAAATGTGATGGGGATAGCGTTTACTTATGGGGCGTGCAGTAGCGGGGGATTTCATCCGGCCTACAGGTATGTAGGCCGGATAGCGCAGATTAGCGGAACTTCTTGTGGTTTTCGTTGCGCGTGGTTTTCAGCTCTTCCGCAACGGCTTTCGCCTCTTTAACTTTACCTTCGTTCGCCAGCTTCAGCGCGCCGTCAATCTGGCCGATCAGCGTGTCAAAGCCGTGGCGGAAATCCTTCATCTCCGGGCTGTCCGGGGATTTGTTTTCCAGCTTCGGTGGCGTACCTTTTTGCGCGTCCAGCGCGGCTGCACGCATTTTGGTTAACGCGTCTTTCAGTTCAGTCGCATTATCCGTTTTTTCGACAATTTTCAGGTTGTCGTTGAGGATCCCCATGTCATCTTCGAGATCGGCTGCAAACGCAGAAGAACCAAGAACCAGCGTTGAAGCCGCGACGATCGCTAACAGGTGTTTACGCATTGCTCACTTCCTTTTTTTATTATTAAAAATTAACGCCTTAACGAGTATTACTGCCCGGCGATTTTCATCTCCGGTAACAATACCGAACCACATTGGATATTACTGCGCGTTTCAATATCGTTCCCCACGGTCACAATATTGCGCCACATCTCTTTTAAGTTACCGGCGATGGTAATTTCACTCACCGGATACTGAATTTCGCCGTTTTCGACCCAGAAGCCCGCCGCGCCGCGCGAGTAATCGCCGGTAATGCCGCTTACGCCCTGGCCCATCAGCTCGGTAACCACAAGGCCTGTGCCCATCTCTTTAAGCAACTGCTCGAAGCTTAGACCTTGTCCCGGAATTCGCCAGTTGTGGATCCCCCCCGCATGCCCAGTGCTCTTCAGGCCCAGCTTACGTGCGGAATAGTTAGTCAACAGCCATTGAGTCAGCACGCCGTCTTTAATAATGTCGCGGCGTTCGGTCCGTACCCCTTCGCTGTCGAACGGTGAAGACGCCAGCCCTTTCAGCAGGTGCGGATGTTCTTCAATAGTCAGCCATTCCGGCAGAATTTGTTTGCCCAGCGAATCCAGCAGGAAGGTGGATTTGCGGTACACCGAACCGCCGGCGATCGCGCCGACCAGGTGTCCGAACAGTCCGGTCGCCACTTCGTTGGCGAAAATCACCGGCGCTTTCATGGTGGACAGCTTACGCGGCGACAAACGAGATAAGGTGCGGCGAGCACAGTCAGCCCCTACCCACTCCGGCGTTTGCAGATCGCCCATCGCCCGGCCAATGGTGTAGGCGTAATCGCGTTCCATATCGCCATTTTCTTCCGCGATTACACAGCTGGAAAGGGAATGACGCGTGGAGCAGTAGCCCTGCAGCATGCCGTGGCTGTTACCAAACACTTTGATGCCATAGTGGCTGTTAAAGCTGCCGCCTTCGGTATTGGTGATACGCTTATCAGCCTGCAGCGCCGCCTGTTCAGCACGAGCAGCCAGTTCGATGGCTTCATCAGGGGAAACTTCCGCCGGGTGGAACAGGTCCAGATCGGGCGCATCAAAGGCCAGCAGTTCTTTATCTGCCACGCCTGCGCACGGATCCGGCGAAGTGTAACGTGCAATGTCCAGCGCAGCCTGCACGGTGCGTGCAATCGCCTGCGGGCTTAAATCGGTGGACGATGCGCTGCCCTTACGGTTCTGGTGATAAACCGTAATCCCCAGTGCACCATCGCTATTGAATTCGACGTTCTCCACTTCACCATAACGGGTGCTGACGCTAATACCCGTGGTCTTGCTCACAGCGACTTCCGCGCCATCCGACTTACCTGACGCTAATTCCAGTGCCGTCGAGACTGCTTCTTCCAGAATCTTACGCTGCGCTTCAACTTGTGAGATTACTTTCATCGCAAATGCCATAATGTAGAGAGAGTTTCTCTGAAGTCTAACAGAGAACCGTTTTTCAGTGCGCATCTTAACTGGTAACATTAGCCTCTTTTTTTAAGGAGCCTGAAATGACAAAGCAGCCCGAAGACTGGCTCGACGACGTTCCCGGTGATGACATCGAAGACGAAGACGATGAAATTATCTGGGTCAGTAAAAGTGAAATTAAACGCGATGCCGAGGAGTTAAAACGCCTGGGTGCGGAACTGGTTGATCTGGGGAAAAACGCGCTGGATAAGATCCCGCTTGATGCGGATTTACGTGCCGCCATTGAGCTGGCCCAGCGTATTAAGATGGAAGGACGTCGCCGCCAGTTGCAGTTGATTGGCAAAATGTTGCGCCAGCGCGATGTTGATCCTATCCGTCAGGCGCTGGACAAGCTGAAAAATCGTCACAACCAGCAGGTCGTTGTCTTCCATAAGCTGGAGCAACTGCGTGACCGTATGGTTGACGGTAGCGATGAAGCCATCGAAGAAGTGATGAATCTGTGGCCTGACGCCGACCGCCAGCAACTGCGTTCGCTGGTGCGTAACGCCAGGAAAGAAAAAGCGGGCAACAAGCCGCCAAAATCTTCCCGCCAGATCTTCCAGTATCTGCGTGAACTGGCGGAAAACGAGGCCTAACCTCTTCGTCTGCCGAAAGTGCCGGATGGCGGTGCAATCACCTTATCCGGCCTACAATCCGTTAACACGTTGTAGGCCCGGTAAGCGTAGCGCCACCGGGCATTTTTTTACTCTTCCGCTTCTGCCTGAGCTTTCTTCGCCAGGCCATCCAGCAGTTTTTGATGAATACCACCAAATCCGCCGTTGCTCATCACCAGAATGTGATCGCCTGGCTGCGCGGTTTTCACCACCATATCTGCCAGGGCATCCACATCGCCACTCCAGTGTGCCGGCTGAACGCAGGCTTCAGCGACTTCGGCTACCTGCCACGGAATATGCGGAGGTTGCAGCAGGAACACTTCGTCCGCACGGCCTAACGACGGCGCCAGATCGTCTTTGCACAGGCCCATTTTCATGGTGTTCGAGCGAGGCTCCAGCACTGCGATGATGCGCGCCGTACCGCCCACTTTACCGCGCAACGCCGCAAGCGTTGCCAGAATGGCCGTCGGGTGATGGGCAAAATCGTCATACACCGTCACGCCATTGGCTTCACCGCGCAGCTCAAGACGACGACGGGCGTTAATGAATGAACCGAGCGCATTAGCTGCATCTGCAGGCACGACGCCCACATGGCGCGCGGCCGCAATCGCCATCAGACCGTTATGCATATTGTGCTCGCCCACCAGGCCCCACTTCACTTCACCGACTTTTTCACCGTCCAGCCACACTTCCCACTCAGAAGCATCGGTGGTCAGTTTTTTCGCCTGCCAGTGACCTTGTTCGCCCACCAGTTCTTGTTCGCTCCAGCAGCCCATCGCCATCGTTTGTTTCAGATTGATGTCGTTTTCCGGGTAGATGATGCGTCCCTGGCCCGGCACGATACGCACCAGATGGTGGAACTGTTTCTGGATCGCTTTCAAATCGTCAAAGATGTCCGCGTGATCGAACTCAAGGTTGTTGAGGATCAGCGTACGCGGGCAGTAATGCACGAATTTAGAACGCTTGTCGAAGAACGCGCAGTCGTACTCATCCGCTTCAATCACGAAGAAGTCGCTTTCGCCCAGACGCGCAGAAACCTCGAAGTTACCCGGTACGCCGCCGATCACAAAGCCAGGCTTATAGCCGCAGGCTTCGAGGATCCAGGTCGCCATTCCGGCGGTGGTGGTTTTGCCGTGCGTACCCGCAACCGCCAGTACCCAGCGGTCGCGCAATACAAAGTCATGCAGCCACTGCGGGCCAGACATGTACGGAATGTTCTTCTCGAGAACCGCTTCCACGCACGGATTACCACGGGTCATGGCATTGCCGATGATCACTAAGTCCGGCTGCGGGTCGAGCTGGCTGGCATCGTAACCCTGAATCAGATCAATGCCTTGCTTCTCAAGTAAGGTACTCATCGGCGGATACACATTGGCGTCCGAACCGGTTACTTCATGACCGAGCGAGCGCGCCAGCATCGCCAGACCGCCCATGAAAGTGCCACAAATTCCCAAAATATGAATGCGCATACGTCACTATCCTTTTTTAATCTGGGGGCCATTTTACGCACATGTCCGGCAAGTGAGAAACGCATTTCAGGATATTCCGCAGTTTGCTGGCGCGATTCACCTAAGCGCAACAATGGAAATATTTGTTAATATTGTTGCGGTCGCTTTACTCCACATAAATTGCAGGGAAAGTGTTATGAAAACGTTAGGTGAATTTATTGTCGAAAAGCAGCACGAGTTTTCTCATGCTACCGGTGAACTCACTGCTTTGTTGTCGGCAATAAAGCTGGGCGCCAAGATCATCCACCGCGATATCAACAAGGCCGGTCTGGTCGATATCCTGGGTGCCAGCGGTGCTGAGAACGTGCAGGGAGAGGTTCAGCAAAAACTCGATCTGTTCGCGAACGAAAAACTGAAAGCTGCACTGAAGGCGCGCGACATTGTGGCGGGCATTGCCTCGGAAGAAGAAGATGAAATCGTCGTCTTTGAAGGCTGTGAACACGCTAAATACGTTGTGCTAATGGATCCGCTGGATGGCTCATCCAACATCGATGTTAACGTCTCTGTCGGTACGATTTTCTCTATTTACCGCCGCGTAACCCCAGTCGGTACTCCGGTCACGGAAGAGGATTTCCTGCAACCGGGCAACAAGCAGGTTGCTGCAGGTTACGTGGTTTATGGTTCTTCCACCATGCTGGTGTACACCACCGGCTGTGGCGTGCACGCCTTCACCTACGATCCTTCTCTGGGCGTATTCTGCCTCAGCCAGGAACGTATGCGCTTCCCGGCGAAAGGCAGCACGTACTCCATTAACGAAGGTAACTACATCAAATTCCCGAACGGCGTGAAGAAGTACATTAAATTCTGCCAGGAAGAAGATAAGTCAACCCAGCGCCCGTACACCTCGCGCTACATTGGCTCTCTGGTTGCTGACTTCCATCGCAATCTGCTGAAAGGCGGGATCTACCTGTACCCAAGCACCGCCAGCCACCCGGAAGGGAAACTGCGTCTGCTGTATGAATGCAACCCAATGGCTCTGCTGGCCGAGCAAGCGGGCGGCAAGGCGAGCGACGGTAAAAATCGTATTCTGGATATCATCCCGGAAAGCCTGCACCAGCGCCGCTCCTTCTTCGTGGGTAACGACCATATGGTTGAAGATGTAGAACGCTTTATCCGCGAGTTCCCGGACGCGTAAGCGCAACATCCGGCCTACAGCACGTTGCAGGCCGGATAAGCGAAGTGCCATCCGGCACAATACGGTGATATTGCCGGATGGCGGCGTAAACGCCTTTATCCGGCCTACGCACAGTTACGCTGTCTGTAGCTTAAATACGGCCATTGCTTCGATTAGCGCTGAAGACTGTTCTTCCAGCGAGCGGGTAGCCGCTGACGACTGCTGTACCAGCGCCGCATTTTGCTGCGCCGTTTCATCCATCTGAATCACCGCAATATTCACCTGCTCTATGCCGCGACTCTGTTCCTGGGACGCACTGGCAATTTCACGCATCAGTTTGGTCATGCGCATGACTTCATTGGCAATCTCATCCATGGTTTCGCCCGCCTGCTGCGCCAGCTCACTACCTTCCCCTACGTGGGTGTGTGAATCACTGATTAACGTGCGGATCTCTTTGGCCGCCTCGGCGCTGCGGCTGGCCAGATTACGTACTTCACCTGCAACAACCGCAAAGCCCCGCCCCTGCTCACCGGCGCGCGCCGCTTCAACGGAAGCGTTGAGCGCCAGGATATTGGTCTGGAAAGCAATACCGTCGATTACGCTGAGGATGTCGGCGATTCGGCTGGAGCTGCCGGAAATATCGCGCATTTTCTCGATCACATAGCATACCATTTCGCTACCGCGATCGGCGGTATCCGACACCGATTTTGCCAGTTGGTGAGCCTGTTCCGCGTTCTGCGCATTCTGTTTCACCGTCGCCGTGAGTTCTTCCATGCTGGCGGCGGTCTGCTCCAGTGAAGTAGCTGTCGATTCAGTGCGTTGCGCCAGATGCTGGTTCCCGGCCGTCAGTTCACGACTGCCAATATCAATTTGCGAACTGGCATCGCGTACGCGTTGTACCGAGTCGCCCAGCGCATGGCGCATGTCATCCATTGCCGCGTTCAGGCGGTTGAATTCAGCGCTGGCCGACAGCGTGGTAACAGGTGATAAATCCCCCGTCGCCAGACGTTCCAGTTGCTCAACCATATTATCCAGCGGTTTGAGAAACTTATTTCGCAGCATAAACCAAATAACCGCCAGCAATGCGATAGCAGCCAACATCGCAGCGCTCATAATACCGTGATAAATCAATGAGGTAATGACACGCGTCGAGGCATATAGCCCCATACCACCGGTCAGTAACAGAAGGAAAGTCAGCAAAGACAATAACACCAACAAACTTGATCGAATTGAAAGGGATTTTGGCATCGTTATATTTCCGGTTGTAGGGTTAAAACAGACCTGTACAGAACCTATCGACTACAACCGGAAAAAGTTTAGGTATTTAAATGTTTTGTGCAAAATCAGGATGTTACTTTGGTGTTGCCGCCGTACCCACTCGGGTAACCGGCGAGCTTTGACGATTTTCCCAAAGCACCGTCAGACCGCGTTGTAACGCTATAAAAATAAACAATAAAATGCCAATCGCGATCTTCGTCCACCAGGAACTTAATGTGCCATCAAAATTAATGTAGGTCTGGATCAGCCCTTGGATCGCCACGCCAAATAGCGTACCCAACACCGTTCCCACGCCGCCGCTTAGCAGCGTTCCGCCAATCACCACTGAGGCAATCGCATCCAGCTCAACGCCAACGCCCGCCAGCGCATAACCCGCCTGGGTGTAAATGGAAAACACAATGCCGGCAAGCGTCGCCAGCCCGGTAGACAGCATATAAATGCGGATCGTTGTGCTGCGAGTAGAAATGCCCATCAGGTTAGCAGAGGTGGCGTTGCCGCCAATGGCGTAAACCTGATTACCAAAGCGCGTACGGTGCGCAAGGAAGATGCCAATCACCACCACGCCCAGCATTAACAACCCCATCGCGCTCAGGCGACCGCCGCCAGGAATTTTCCATGCCAGACTGGAGAGCGTGTCATAAATCGGATGGTTAATTGGGATCGACTCTTCAGAGACCAGATAGCTGACGCCGCGCAGGAAAAACATTCCCGCCAGCGTAATAATGAATGCTGGGATCTTCAGCGCATCAATCAGTAACCCCATAAACGCGCCAAACGCGCAGCCCATCAGCAAAATCAGGGGGAACGCCAGCAGCGGGGAAATACCCCAATAGCCAATGGCCTTCGCCAAAAATACGCCGGTAAACGCGATCACCGAGCCAACGGAAAGGTCGATCCCGCCAGAGAGGATCACGAAGGTCATGCCCACGGCAATAATCCCTAAAAAAGCGTTATCGGTCAGGATATTGCAAATCACCCGGGTGGAAGCAAAAGCTGGAAACTGCGTCAGGCAATAAAGGTAGCCCAGCACAAACACGCCGAGGGTGATCATCAGCGGTAAATTACGTTTTATCATGACCACGCACTCCTTTTATCAGGCTGATAAAGCGTTGTGACTGCACGACCAGCACACACAACACCACCACGGCTTTGACCACCTGATTCAGTTCCGGCTGGAAGCCCGACAGCAAAATCCCGGTGTTCATGCCCTGAATAATCAACGCGCCTACCACCGACAGCAACAGGTTAAAGCGCCCGCCCATTAGCGAGCCACCACCGATGACTACCGCCAGGATGGCATCCAGTTCCAGCCATAATCCGGCGTTATTGGCATCTGCCCCACGAATATCCGCCGTGACGATAATGCCAGCGATAGCCGCGCACAGGCCGCTCAGCACATAGGTGAGCATCACGATAATGCGGGTGTTCACCCCAGCGTTTTTTGCCGCACGAATGTTGATACCCACCGCTTCGATAAACATACCCAGCGCCGTTTTCCGCGTCAGCAGCCAGAACACCACCAGCGTGAGCAGTGCAATAATTACCGGCGTAGGGAACAGTAAGAGCGAGCCGCTACCAAACCACGACAGCTCGGGCGAGTTGAAAGTGACGATTTGCCCGGAAGTGATAAGCTGCGCCACTCCACGCCCGGCCACCATCAGGATTAGCGTGGCAACAAACGGTTGGATCTTGAGTATGGCCACCAGAATCCCATTCCACAGCCCAGCCAGAATGCCGGAGCCTAAGGCGGCAAGCAGCACCACCGGTAGACTGTGCCCGGCCACCGTCATCGCCGCAGTAGTGGCGCCAGCAATAGCCATGACGGCCCCCACGGAAAGGTCGATGCCGCCGGTGGCAATCACCAGCGTCATACCAATCGCCAACAGCGCCACGGGAGCGGCGCGGTTGAGAATATCAATCGGGCTACCAAACAGCCGACCATCCTGCAAAATCACCTGGTAGAAGTGCGGGGCGACCAGGCTATCCACCAGCAGCACCAGCAGTAACGCCACCAGTTGTGGCATCCCCTTTGGCCAACGGAACCGCCGTTTAGGCGGATTGGATTGAGGGAGAGATTGAGGCATCACCATAGTCTCCTTAGGCCGCAATGGCGTTCATGATCGCCGGTACGGACAGTTCAGCCAGTGGGATCTCGGCCACTTGTTTGCGATCGCGCATAATAATGACCCGATCGGCATAGCCCACTAACTCTTCCAGTTCGGATGAAATGACCAGCAGCGCCAGACCATCCGCGCACAGCGTTTCGATCAGTCGGATAATCTCCGCATGCGCGCCGACGTCGATCCCACGCGTGGGTTCATCGAGGATCAGGAACTGCGGTTTGGTCAGTAACCAGCGCGAGAGCAATACTTTTTGCTGATTGCCGCCGGAGAGAAACTCGATCGGCTGTTCAGCATTGGGGGTGCGAATTCCGAGCTGGCGGATAAAACGCTCGGCAATCTCGTTTTGTTCTTTCCGTGGGATAGGCCGCAGCCAGCCGCGCTGCGCCTGCAATGCCAAAATGATGTTTTCCCGCACCGAAGCGGCGGCAATAATGCCATCCGTTTTGCGATCCTCCGGACAGAAACCGATCCCCAGACACGAAGCCTGATGCGGCGATCGCAAGGTCTGCGGTTTGCCTTTGATCAGCGCTCTTCCGCTGTCGGCGGGTTTAATACCGAAGATCACCTCTGCCGTTTCCGTTCGCCCGGATCCCAGCAGCCCTGCGAGGCCGACGATCTCACCGGGACGCACCTGTAGATCAAACGGCGCGATGGTGCCTTTTTTGCCAAAGTCGCTAAAGGCCGCCACCGGCTTATCGCTAAGCAATGTGCGTCCCGCACGCTGTAGCGCATGGGTATCCAGTTCGCGACCCAGCATCATTTTGACCAGTTCAATTTGCGGTAATTCCCGGGTTTCACGGCAGCCAACGAAGCCGCCGTTACGTAGAACGGTGATGCGATCGCTGACCTGATAAACCTGATCGAGGAAATGAGTGACGAAGATCAGGCTGACGCCCCGATCGCGCAGATGACGCATCAGGCCGAACAGCATTTCAACTTCCTGGGTATCGAGGCTGGCGGTCGGCTCATCGAGGATCAGCACTTTCGCGGAGAGATCGATCGCCCGACAGATGGCGACGATTTGTTGCATCGCCACGGAAAAGCGGTTCAGCGGCTCACGCACGTCAAGGGAAAAACCGTATGACGCCATCAGCTCCGTCGCGCGCTTTTCCATCTGCTTGCGCTGAAGCAGGCCAAAACGCCGCGGCTCACGGCCAATAAATAAGTTATCGGCAACCGACATATTGGGCAGCAGGTTCACTTCCTGGTACACGGTGCCAATCCCCAGTTGCTGGGCATGGGCGGTGTTTTTGGGGGAGATCGGTTGGCCTTCGAGCCAGATAGTGCCGCGATCTGCATGGTAAACGCCGGTCAGCGCTTTGATGAGCGTCGATTTGCCGGCTCCGTTTTCCCCCAGCAGCGCCATAATTTCACCGCGACGCAAGCTGAAATCCACGTTATCCAACGCTTTGACGCCGGGAAAGAATTTGCTTAATCCTTCGGTGCGGAGGATTTCCTGATGTTGGTCGGTGGTCATGATTCCTCCTGCATCACGCCGGATGGCGCTACGCTTATCCGGCCTACAAAAGAGCGTAATGTAGGCCGGGCAAGCGCAGCCCCCCCGGCATTTTCATGAAGGCTTAGTAGCCCATGTTTTTCTTCTTCTCTAACTCTTCTTTCGCCGTATCCGGCAGATAAAGGATCGACTTGGTAATGGTCAGCTTCTCAGGCATCGTGCCGTCTTTTTTGAATTTCTCCAGCGCGTCGAATGCCGGACCCGCCATATTCGGCGTCAGTTCGACACTGGCGTTGGCTTCACCGTCAATCATCGCTTTGTAGATATCCGGTACGCCGTCGATAGAACCGGTGAGAATATCTTTGCCGGGTTTCAGACCCGCTTCTTTGATCGCCTGGATAGCACCGATCACCATGTCATCGTTGTGGGCGTAAACCATGCAGATGTTCTTGCCGTTGTTTTCTGCTTTGATAAAGCTCTCCATCACTTCTTTCCCTTTACTGCGGGTGAAGTCACCGGACTGAGAGCGGATAATTTTTATGTTTGGCGCACTGGCGATGGCTTCAGCAAAGCCTTTTTTACGATCGATCGCCACGCTGGCCCCGACGGTCCCTTGCAGCTCAACGACGTTACACGGCTTGCCGTCCACTTGTTTAATCAGCCAGTCGCCGATCAATTTGCCTTCCAGCACGTTGTCGGCGGTGACGGTGGTCATATAGAGAGATTTGTCTTTTACATCGATGGAACGATCAAGCAAAAAGACCGGAATGTCGGCATCTTTCGCTTCTTTTAAAACCGGCTCCCAACCTGTTGCCACGACCGGCGCAATAAAGATGGCGTCGACGCCCTGGGCAACAAATGAGCGAACTGCTTTAATCTGGTTTTCCTGCTTTTGTTGGCCATCAGCGATTTTCAGCGTAATTCCCCGCTTTTCGGCCTCGCTTTTCGCGACGTTGGTTTCTGCTGCACGCCAGCCGGATTCAGAGCCAACCTGCGAAAATCCTACGGTTAAAGGGGCTGCCATTGCCATAGACGACATGGCTGCCGAAACTGCTGTGACTAAAAGTAAGCGCTTCCACATAAGTGCGTCCTCGTAGGGTGATTATTGTTGGTTAATTAACCGTTGCGAAAAAACTATAGACAATTGAGCATGTAACGGATTGCGTTACATCACACTTCAAAAAAGTAAATAAAACGTTAATCACAACTTTGTAATCGCTTTCATCTCGCTATGAAAAATGCGGCTGAAGATATGGACTTTTCTGTCACGAGAGAGAGGTAAAAAGAAGAAAATGCACGCAGAGAAAGCGAAAACAAGCGGAGACATTCCGCGCGAGTTGGCTATAATACCCGCCACTTGTTTGCCATAGCTTATTTAAAGGAAACAGACATGAGCTTACTCAACGTCCCTGCCGGTAAAGACCTGCCGGAAGATATCTACGTTGTTATCGAGATCCCTGCTAACGCAGATCCGATCAAATACGAAGTTGACAAAGAGAGCGGCGCCCTGTTCGTTGACCGCTTCATGTCCACCGCGATGTTCTATCCGTGCAACTACGGTTACATCAACCACACCCTGTCTCTGGACGGTGACCCGGTAGACGTTCTGGTCCCGACTCCGTACCCGCTGGAGCCAGGTTCAGTGATTCGTTGCCGCCCGGTTGGCGTACTGAAAATGACCGACGAATCCGGTGAAGATGCGAAACTGGTTGCGGTACCGCACACCAAGCTGAGCAAAGAATACGATCACATCAAAGATGTGACCGATCTGCCGGAACTGCTGAAAGCGCAGATCACCCACTTCTTCGAGCACTACAAAGACCTCGAAGCTGGCAAATGGGTAAAAGTTGACGGTTGGGACAACGCTGAAGCTGCTAAAGCTGAAATCGTTGCTTCCTTCGAGCGCGCGAAGAAGTAAGTTGGCTTTCTAAGATCAGCATAACTTATTGAAGCCCCTCACTTTATGAGGGGCTTTTATTGAGATCAATCTAAACAATTAGTTTCAGTTCAGGCTTCGTTTCAAAGAAACGTTCTTGTTCTTGAAAATCTATTAACCTACTAGCCCCTTCAGGTATTTTGGTTCTCGAAATTTTCACTCCAGATTTACAGGTTTCGCACCAAATAACCTTCCAGCCAATATCACCATTATCGAAACCAAAGTATTGATAAGAAAGTCCTTTTTTACCACATGCTGGGCATTCACATGAACTGTAACTACCATCATCTTTTGGTAAGTGCTTCATCCATTCAAGATAGGTCAAAGAGTTCATCTATTTGTACTCCTCTAGCTTTCCGGTCTTATTATTCAGGTAAAATTGCCAAAAGCTATCTTCAATACTATGGGCGGCTTTTTCATTCAATATCAATTCTTTATTCATCTTGATTGCATCATCAGCATATGTATTTGGATGCTTAAAGAGATAGATTTGCATAGTATGTGTTCTTTCATGTCCTAACGTTTTTATTAATTGCTCAATATCCGCAAAAGCATCCGGGTACAAATCAATATCACCACTAGGGTGAGTATAACCATAGATATTCTTACCTTTCAGGTCAGAATCCCTGATAATTCTCACTTTAACTCCCCCCAAGCCTATCCCACCTTCACGTGCAGCCTGTTCAACATAGCGCATCTGCATAGGCACTTTTAGATCTGAAAACACTTCAGTATTGCTAGTCCGACGATATAAATTTTCAGTGGTGTTACTACGCCCTAATGATATGCTCTTGGTTTCAATCCGCCCCAGCTTTTCAAGACTTCTTATCGTCGAACTTAACTCCATCCTCCCAAGCCCATAACCAGCGGCAATAGAGGCAGCCGTAATGGCGACGCCGACCGTTTTCTCATTAAGAATCTGATCGTAGCCTTTGACGGCATCACCACCCAGTTTTTCTGCAGTGTCCCTGAACCCTTCGATGTTACCGTTATAAATCCCTCCAGCCGCCAGCAATCGGCCCACACCTGCACTGTTAAGAGTTTGAGTCTGGGGTTTCGGAATCGGAACAAAAAGCTTATTGTAGTCTGCAGGTAAAGCCAGATAGCTACACTCGGTATTGCTTATCAGGTGCTTACAAAGGATATAATCATAATTTACTGATATTATTTCTGTATCTATCTGGTCTTTTATAACCCTCATCTGAATACTTGATATCGATGCACCTCTGAGCTGAATATAATAATACTTCTCCCATTGACCATATCTATTTATGTGATAAAACCAAAACTCTAGAAACAGGTTTTCATTGTTATTAATCGCATTCATTAATAGTGGTGAGCTTTTATCTATTTGCTTACTGAATGTTAAGTTCTTTAGATTCGTACCTTTACCTGTACTCGCTACTCCTGCAACCAGAGAAAAAACAAATATTTCATTCACATGATTCTGTTGCCACCGATTACCAACTGAATCAATTGTGCCACATCCATCAGAAATATCGCCTTGTTGTTCACCAATGAGCTTGAGATAAACAATATTACTCATTCCATTACTATCCTTACCTGGATAATTATTTTTACAGAATGAGAGTGCAACTAAAATAAAATTATTTCTGCTAACGTGATCATATTGCCTTACAATAATCCACGGTGATGTTTTGAGTAAAATAATAAATTATATTAATTAACGCTTTATTGAATAGGTATTTTTATGTGATGAAAAAAAAGAGAAATGCTTCCTGATAGCCCAGGATTACAGCGACCATCGTATAAAACAACGCCACCCGAGGGTGGCGTGTTATACCTGTCGTCTTTCAAACTGCCTCTGCGTTGGCTTTACTCGGCCTTTGGCCTCGCCCCTTCGGGGCCAGCGTAAGCGCTGTTCAAACTGGCTGTGCCAGTTTGTCCTCGCTCACCCCAGTCACGTACTGATGTACGCTCCTGGGAATTCTCTGCTTCGCCGCCTTGATGCAACTCGAAATCCATCAGGTATATGTTAGTACTGGTCTCTGTCTAACCAGTTACCGCTTTCAATCAGCGTTAAGCCATCAACCGGACGTTGGTACACGTACATCCATGCACTTCCGTACGGCGTTTGAATTAACTGGCGTGCGTATTCACCGCCGCGGGTACGCAGAGCGTCAAGCTCTGCCAGCGTGGCGTTATCAATACGATAAACTTCCCCGTGTACTGTTCCATTTCCCGGAACCGCGCCTGGATAGTGGCCCAGGCTGTACAACTGGTAGTTATCGATACTGAAATTTCCCAGCAACAGGGCATTGGTCATCCAGTGGCTGTTGCCTTGTTTGGTTCGTAAACTGCCGTAGACAAATATTCGCATTGCTAAAACTCGAACTGATAGAGCAAATCAAGTGCCTGATCTACGCCAGACACTGCTTCCAGATATAGCTTAGGCATCAGACGATAACGTAGCGTGAGTGTCGCTAAGGAGTCAAATATACCCACACCATATTTCACCTGCAGACCTGGCAGTACGTATCCGCTGACAACCACCTGAGATGAGTCGCCCACCCCTTGCGTGTCCAGTGCCAGATTGCTTACGCCAAATGTCTCCCCGATTTTACCCACAACCTGACCACTTTGTGCAACCCCCAGACCAATAAGCATTGAGGTCATCGCTGCGCTATCGCTCTGCTCGCTATCCAGCCCTTGTCCGCGTAGCAGGTAGGAAAGCGCCATTTGCTGCGACATTGCCGGGTCAGAGAAGATCTCCGCCTTCGGTTCATCGGCGGTACCAGTGACGCGAACGCCAGCGATCACGTCGTCTTCGGTGGCATCAGGGTTACGAATCGCTTCGATGTTAAGCAACGGCTGATCCGGCGGACCGGAGAACAACAGCTCGCCCTTACGCACAATCAGATCCTGACCATAGGCATGGAAGCGACCGCTCGGAATATTAATTTGTCCGTTCAGCCCCAGCCCCTGCTTATCCTGCACCACTTTCAGATCGCCCGTCAGACGCGCTTTCAGACCAAAGGCGTCAAGACGCACGTTGTTACCGACGTGGATGTTCAGGTTGCTGTTGATCGGAATGCCGGCAGTCTGCGGTTTCTCGGGCTGCAGATTGTTGTTAAGCATGACCATGTCGCTGGAAACCCCAACTGCGCTTTCCGGCAGGTCATGTACCACGATACGCGCCCACGGCACATCCACGTTGCCATCAAGGGTGAACAGGCTTGGCGTGGCTTCAAAGACCACGTCCGGCGAGACATCCAGGCGGACCATTGGCGGTACGGTAATACGCACCCTACTGCCTTTAGCCGCGACGCGCGCCCTCCAGTTGTCTATCTGACTCCAGTCGGCATCGCCGCTCAGGTTAATTTCTCCCTGCTGCGTACGCACCACGCCCGCCAGCGTTGAGCGTGTTCCGGTGAAGTTAACGGCTAACTGGCTTGGCTGCATGTCAAACGGCATAAAGTTACCGTCTATATCAAGACCGCTCAGTTGCAGCTGTCCGAGCAACTGCGGGCTTTGCACATCGCCGCCCAGCCGCAGGTTGGCGTTGATCATCCCTGCCGCTTTTTCACCGCGCGAGAAGATGGGGTTCACCATCGCCAGATTGAAGTTGCGAATATTGACGTTACCGCCCAGATTACGGCGCCCTTGCGGATCTGTTACCTGCACCTGTCCGTCAAACTGTCCGTTGTTGGTCAGACGAATCAGCCAGCCCAGCTCGGCACGGTTATTGTGCAGGTCGGCGGTCAGATTCAACGTTTCAAACGCCACGGGGAGCGGTGCATCATTAACGCTTTGCGTGACCTTCACGTTACGTCCGCTCAGGGTGACCTGCCCCTGTGGCAGCCCCTCTTTGGTGGTGTCCCAACTCACATCGGCTTTACCGGTGAACACGCCGCTGGCCTGGGTTGTCTCCGGCATAAACGGTTTTAGCATCGCCAGGTCGAAGCGGTTTAGATTCACCACCGCGCGCCCTTCCGCGCCCGCATCAATCGTCTGTGGTACGCACAGCTCCGCATTCGGGTTGTTCCAGCAGTGCGGTCCGATACTAATTTTTTGTTCCTGATTACGGTAATCCAGCGCGATAGCCCGGTTGAGCGACCACGGACCGACCGGCGTCTGGAAGCGGGTATTGCTTAACTCTCCTTTCCAGCGCTGTTCTTTGCGATCAAAGCTCCCGGCAAGATCCAGTTGCCCGGAAACCGGTTCCCCCTGAATGCGCAACTGCAGCTCGTGCTGCTTTTCACTGCCTTTGGCGTTGAGCGTCACCAGGCCAATATTCACGTCAGGTTGTACAATCCGCTCTACGCGAACATTAAGATTACCGGCGATTTGCTCGGCCGATTTAACATCCCCTTCAACACGTACCTGAGCAACGGAAAGTTCCTGCCAGCGCAGACCACGGGCGGTAATATCCGCCAGCAGCTGTGGTGCTTCAACCGTACCGCGAACTTTTACCAGCCCTTTCGCCGTACCGCCCAGCCCCGGCAGCGCGTTATCCAGGCTTGGGGCATCAATCGTCGCGTCGAGGTTGAGGTCTTTAACCCCCAGTTCACCTTTTACGTCCGCACTGTTGCGTCCCAGTTCCAGATGCAGGCCCGGGATCGTCCACTGCAGGTAGCTGTTCCCCTTCAGCGAACCGTTCACATTGACCTTATTCTGCTTCACGTTGCCGGTCAGCTTCAGCTCGGGAACCTCCATCTGCCAGCTTCCGCCGTACAAACTGCCGCGAGTTTTCACCAGGCCATTCAGTTTTGACGGCCAGTCCGGGATCGCTTTTGCGGTGTTGATACCATCCAGCGTTAGCTCCCCGCGCCAGCTGATCGCCTGCTGCCAGTCCACCAGCGCTTTCAGCTCGGTTTTCCCTTCCAGCGCCGCAACGCTGAGTTTGTCGAGATTGATCTGCTGCTCGTTGCCTTTGGCGTCCAGCGTGATGGTAGCCGGTGGAATATCCTGGCCTTTCACGGCGGTACGCATCGACAGCGTATAGGCGGTCATCTTACCGGTCAGTTTGAGTTTGATGTCATCGGCCTGGAACTGTTTCTCACCGGTAAACGGCCAGTAAACCTGCTTACTCACCACCTCAATGTTGAGCGGTAATCCGGCTTCAGCCAGACGCGTCTGTGCACGCAGGTCCATATCCACCGGACCAGACAGATTGACGCCGACTTCCAGCTGCTCGCGCAGCGCGCCGCCGACCTTCAGCTTCACCTTTTCGCCTTTTAATGGGTCGATGTTTAGCGTGCTGTTTAACGTAATATCAACCGGCCACGTGTCGGTCAGTTGCGCCGTGCCGCTGGCTTTTACCGTTCCCTGATTCGAGTCGATGTCCAGCGCGTCGAGCTTCATGTTGCCGTCAATGCTGCTCACTTTTAGCAGCATGTTATGGACCGTTAAATCCGTATCTCCGGTGACGCGCAGCTGCTCGCCGCGAAACTCTTCAATATTGAGATTGAGCGGCAGATGGACATCGGTCATTTCCGGCAGCACCGGCTGTGAGAACAGATCTTTTAGCGTTTCGCCGAGCGGCTTTTCATCCGGCTGCGGGTTTTGAATCTTCGGTTCGACAACCTCTTCCTGCGCCACTTCCGCCACTTTGGGCAGAGCAATCAGCAGCCCCTGTAATGACGTTGGCTTCAACGTCAGCGTTTTTTCCTGCCAGTTCAGGCCAGAGGTAAAATCCAGCACGGAAACCGTGGTGTCATCAATTTTGATATTGATGTTGTTAAGCGCCACGCGTGAAAGCGTGATGGGGTAAGGCGTGGAAAGGTTAAGCGGACCGCTCTCTTCTTCCTCAACCGGCGCGGATGGCGGCATCTTTTTGCTGTCGATCGCCACATTGATGTTTTTCAGTGCCAGATCGTTGACGCACAGACTGCTGTCCCACAGGCAGTTAAGCCCCACAGCCAGATGCACTTCGCCGGCATTCACCGCCACGCCAGGCTGGTCATAACGAATATTTTTCAGTGATAAATCCCGCCAGCCGCCGGTGACCTGACCAATCTCCAGCCCCGGAACCCAACGATTAGCTGCTTTGAAGATCAGATGCAGGCCCGAGGTGGTACCGACGAGGAACGCCACCGTGCCTAACAACAGCAGGATAAAAATCAGCACACCGAGGCTTATCTTCTTCCATAAACTCATAATTCAGGCCCCAGACCGATGTAAAACTGTAAACCATGTTCATCTTTGTCGCCGACCGGGACGGCAAAGTCGAGCTTGATAGGGCCCACTGGTGATTGCCAGCGTACGCCGACCCCGGCACCGGTTTTGAAATCGCTTCGGCGAATATCGCTGACCGCTTCACCGCTATCGACAAACATCGCGCCCCACCATTTACCGGTCACGTTGTACTGGTATTCCAGCGAGCCAGTTGCCAGCTTGGAGGCCCCTTTCAGCTTGCCGTCGCTACCTTCCGGCGAAATAGATTTGTATTTATAGCCGCGAATACTGCGATCGCCCCCGGCGAAGAAACGCAGGTCCGGCGGTACTTTGTCGAAGTCTCCGGTCTCAATCCAGCCGAGATTACCGCGCATCACAAAACGATGGCGATCGTACAGCGTGCGGATCCAGACGTTTTGCGCCTGGAAAACGGAGAAATCAACATCTGACCCCCAGGCGGTGTTGGAGTAATCAATAGAATAACGCTGAGAGTCGCCCCAGACAGGCATCAAGCCGCCGCGTGAACGCGTCCGGCTGATCATCACGCCCGGATAGAGCAGCATAGTGGTGTTGGTGACGTTACCCTGGGTAAAGTGGTCGAGGCTCCAGCGCAGGTTAATCGCGCGCTGCCAGCCGCTGGAGAGGTCCCAGTAGCGGGAAACCGCAAGCGTTGTGGAATCCTGCTCGGTATCGTTTAAATCGGTTCGCTTAAAGCCGCCCTGTACCAGGTAATACTGTTCCAGCGGGTTCTTTAACAGCGGCATTTTATAGCTGAAATCAAGCACCTGCTCTGGCGCCGAGATACTGGCGCTGGTTGTCAGGCTGTGGCCGTAGGAGTTCATCCACGGCTTTTTCCACGAGGTCTTCACCCGTGGTCCGACATCAGTTGAATAACCAACCCCGGTTTCGATGGTGTTTTCGGTGCGCGGTGAGACCACGCCTTTCAGCGGCAGCACTTTGGTTTTGCGGGCTTTATCAAACTCCGGCGCGACGACCACGGAGTTAAACCATCCGGTCGCCGACAGACGACGGTTCAGTTCGCCCAGATCTTTCGACTCGTACTCTTCACCTTCTTTAAAGGGCACCAGATTTTGCAGATACTCATCGCGAATTTGCGAGCCTTCAAAGGTGACATGCCCAAAGCGATAGCGTTCACCGCTGTTGTAATCGATATCCCAGAACGCCTGGCGGCGCTCAAGCGCTATTCCAAGCTGACTTTTATTAAATTCACTGTCGAAATAACCTTTGCGCAGCGCCACGCTGGTGAGTGACTTTTTGAAGTTGTCATAGTCCCCCTGATTCAGCACGGTGCCGATTGCCGGGCGCGTTTTCAACAGATCCAGATAATCTTTATCCGTACGCGCGCCACCACGCAAAATCACCTCGGTGCCACCAATCAGCACCGGCTCGCCGGGGGTCACTTTGGCGATCAGCACCTGGCGGCCTTTCGCCGGCGGTGGACGTAGTTCAAAATCAATGGTCGGCTCAAAGTAGCCCAGCGCTTTTAGCCCTTCGCGGATGGCATCATCAACGCGCGCACGAAAGCGTCGGTCTGGAGTGACTTCATCACTTTGAATCGTGGACAGCTGCGCACGGACGTTTTTCTCCAGCGGTCCTGATAATCCTTCGACCTGTAAGCGAACATTCGCGGCGGCGGCGGAGCCACTTAAGCACAGTAATCCCACCCAACATAACTGACGGATATGTGGCACATTTTCTCCTGAATATCCTTTTTTCCCACCCCTGGAAAAAAATACTATGCCATTCCTCGGCTTAACAAAAAATCAACAATAAGAGTTGAAAAACAGACGACAACCCAAATATTTCTTATGTTTAACTCTAGACGTATTCACGCCGTTTATTGTGGGCAAAGACGCGTCTCGTTACAACCTTAACCCAAATGACTGATTTCGGGAGAACGGCCATGAGTTTATTTGATAGAAAGCATCTTGTTACTCAAGCAGATGCGCTACCTGGACGCAACACCCCGATGCCAGTGGCAACGCTGCATGCGGTTAACCAACATTCGATGACCAACGTGCCCGACGGTATGGAGACCGCTTATTTCGCCATGGGATGTTTCTGGGGCGTTGAGCGTTTATTCTGGTCATTACCCGGTGTATACAGCACGGCAGCTGGATACACCGGCGGCTACACCCCAAACCCAACCTATCGGGAAGTGTGTTCTGGCGACACCGGGCATGCCGAAGCGGTACGCATCGTCTATGACCCGCATGTTATCAGCTACGAACAACTGCTGCAGGTGTTCTGGGAAAATCACGATCCGGCGCAGGGCATGCGTCAGGGGAACGACCAGGGTACGCAGTATCGCTCCGCCATTTACCCGTTAACGCCGGAACAAACCGCCGCCGCACAGGCCAGCCTTGAGCGTTTTCAGGCAGCAATGACCGCCGCAGGCGACGAGCGCACCATTACCACGGAAATCACTACGGCAACGCCTTTCTACTATGCCGAGGACGATCACCAGCAATATCTGCATAAAAATCCTTATGGATATTGTGGCATTGGCGGAATTGGCGTTTGCCTGCCGCCAGAGCGTTAATCCGCGATTAACGCGCTACCGTCACCCGCGCGGCATGGCGCGTTGCGTGGGTAACGGTGCCTCGATCCGTCACCTTTCCTTTCAGCAACAGGTTAAAAACCGGCGCAGAGGGGCGATTAAGACGGTTCTGCAGCAAATGCACCGCTTCCACGCCCAACGCCCGACAAGGAATCGTGATACTGGTCACCGCAGCAACGATATGCGCGTCAAGTTCCTGAACATCCGTCGTCATCAGCGACAACTCACCGGGTATCTCCACGCCAATCTTTTCCAGCAACCGCCGGATGCCCGTCGACATTGACGCCCCGGCGCAGAAAATAACTTCCGGCCACGCTTCACGCGGTGTCTCATTTAGCCAGTTGCCTATCGCCCGCTCTGATTCGTCCTCAGAAAAGCCCTCCGTTACCAGCAGATCGCGCCCGGTATCAAACGGTATTTGATACTGTCGGTAGACCTCCTTGATGCCCTCCAGACGCCAGTACATCGTTTCCCGACGCAGGCTGGTAACATGGAGAATACGCCGGTGCCCCTGATCAAAAAGATATTGCACAGCACGGTTGCCAATCGCCCGATGATCGGGGGATACCGCATCCAGCAACCCTTCCTGGTCCTGCGAATTAATCAACACGCAGGGTTTATCCAACAGTTGCGCCAGTTTATGCACGGTCGGGTCATCAATGCCGATAAGAATAATCGCATTAATATTCTTATTGTTGGCCTTTTCCTGAAAGACCTTGATGTCCGCACGTTGCTCATCCAGTCCGCAGTAACTCAGATAGACATCATGTGGCGCTATCGCCTCGGCAATGCCGCGTGTCACTTCGAGGTAAAATGCATCGCCACGGGCGGTAAAGGTGCGCAACGGGGCGAAAACAGCAATGCCGTTGATCAACAACCGCCCGCTGGACAACGAGTCCAGAACCCCCAGCCTGCGCGCGCAACTGACAATCGCCTCACGTGCTTTATCGCTGGTGTATGACTTTCCGCTAAGCACCCTCGACACCGTACTTACCGAGTAGCCCGTCAGAGCAGCAATTTCGTCCATTTTTAGCTTGCCAGACATTCTGTGACCTCACTCGCAATCAATCTTTGCAATTTTTTGCAAACGCAGTTCATTGACTCTAAAACACTTTTTCAATGACTGGACCAACTTCTTTTTCATCCTGCAACCGTTCTCACAAAATCACATTGTCGATATTCCAGGCGTTTCTTATGTTCCGCATATCCCTTATTTCTGACGAAAAAGGCACGACATGAAAAAAATACGCTTTGGCATTATTGGGGTTGGCAACATTGGTACCGTCCACGCACGCTACCTGCTGGCCGGAACGGTACAAGAAGCAGTGCTCGCCGCAGTGTGCGATAACAATCCGGATAAACATCCGGCGATCCGCCGGCTGGTCGGCGAAGAGGTGAGATTGTTCAGCGATGCGCGAGAGATGCTGGAAAGTGGGCTGATCGATGCCGTCATCGTCGCCACGCCGCATTATGACCATCCGGGTTTATCGATGATGGCCATGCGTCTTGGTATTCATACGCTATGTGAGAAGCCTGCAGGGGTCTACACCGCGCAGGTACAAGAGATGAACGCCTGCGCGCGCGAATGCGATGTGGTGTTCAGCATGATGTACAACCAGCGCCCCAATCCGCTGTATCAGAAAGTCAAAGATCTGATCGACAGCGGCGAACTCGGCGAGCTACGTCGATCTAACTGGATCATTACCAACTGGTATCGTTCGCAAAGCTATTACAACTCCGGCGGCTGGCGCGCGACCTGGAAAGGTGAAGGCGGCGGCGTGCTGCTGAATCAGGATCCGCACCAACTCGATTTATGGCAATGGCTGGTCGGCATGCCGGTACGCTTGCGCGCTTTTTGCCAGTTTGGCAAGCATCGTCAGATTGAGGTCGAAGATGACGTCACGGCCTACGCAGAATACGCCAACGGCGCAACCGGGGTGTTCATCACCACCGTAGCCGAAACGCCTGGCACCAACCGCCTCGAAATTGTCGGCAGCAGGGGAAAAGTGGTGGTAGAAGAAGGTCGCCTGCGCTTCTGGCGACTGCGTGAATCCGAAACCGAGTTCAACGCCCGCTGGCAAAACGGTTTTGGTGAGCCGGAATGCTGGGAGGTCACCATCCCTACCGAACCGGAATGCAGCGAGCACTATGTCATTACCCGCAATTTTACCGCCGCGATCCTGCACGGCGAGCCGCTGATCGCCCCTGGCCTGGAAGGCATTCGCGGCCTGACGCTTTCCAATGCGATGCACCTCTCTACCTGGACGGATGACTGGGTAGAGCTGCCGCTTGACGAGCAACGCTACTTCCAGCTGTTACAGGAACGTATCACCTCTTCAGTGGAAAAAAATACGGCCAGCCGCACGCTGGACGCTTCCGGTAGCTGGTAACGCGCAGGAGAAAATCATGCTGAACATTGCGATTGTCGGTACCGGGAATATCTCCCACAACCACATTCAGGGCTATTTACAGTTCGCGGATCGTTGTCGGATTGTTGCGCTGGTCGATATCTACCCGGAGAAAGCAGAGGAGAAGAAATCACGCTATGGCCTGAGCGAAGCGCAAGTCTTCCACAGCCATCAGGCGATGCTGAACGCGGGTATTGAGGTCGATGTGGTCGATGTCTGCACGCCGCCGTACGTACACGCAGGCATCAGCATTGATGCGCTGCACGCCGGAAAACATGTGCTGTGCGAAAAGCCGATGGCCGCCTCGCTCGAAGAGTGCGATGCGATGATCGCCGCGCAAAAGGCCAGCGGGAAAATCTTATCGGTCATCGCCCAAAACCGCTTTACCGATGCCTTCTGGCGTTTGAAAACCGTGGTTGATTCCGGGCTGGCGGGCAAGATTTGCCATGCGCAGGTGGATTCGTTCTGGTGGCGCGGACACTGCTATTACGATTTATGGTGGCGCGGCACGTGGCAGGAGGAAGGCGGCGGCTGCACGCTGAATCACGCGGTGCACCACATCGACGCCATTCAGTGGATGCTCGGCTTCCCAACGGAAGTGGTGGCGATGATGACCAACGTCGCCCACGACAACGCCGAAGTCGAAGATCTTAGCGCGGCTATTTTCAAATACTCACACGGGGCGCTGACGCAACTGACCGCCTCGGTGGTGCATCACGGTGAAGACCAGAAAATTGTTATTCAGGGCGAAAAAGCGCGAATTTCTGCGCCGTGGCAAGTCCATGCCAGCCAGTCGGCGGACAACGGCTTTCCGCAAACGGAAAATAACGGTGAGCTGGAACAAGGTCTGGACGCACTTTTTCACGCTACGCCAGCGCTGCAATGGACGCTGCATACCGGGCAAATCGACAACCTGCTTAGCGCCATCGAACGACAAACCCGTCCGCTGGTCGATGGCGAACAGGGCAAACGCTCGCTGGAGCTGATCACCGCTATCTATAAATCCGCCATCACCCGCACGGTGGTGACGCTGCCCATCCACCACAGCGATGCGTTTTATCGCACCGGCGGCCTGATTGAAATCGCCCCGCATTTCTATGAGAAATCCGCCTCCGTGAGCAATTTTGCGGAAGTGGGCGCCATCCCTCTGGGTAAAGACTTAGATTCAGGAGTTAAATCATGAACAAGCAAGACGGAATGAACTACGCCCCTACCGGGAAGCCTCAGCCGGTCGTGAAGCCTGGCGAGTTTGTCATTGCCGCCGCCACGCTCGACCACGGCCATATCTACGGCATGTGCAACGGGTTGATTGAGGCAGGCGCCACGTTGAAATGGGTTTACGATCCCGATCCGCACAAAATAGATCAATTTTTGCAGCAGTATCCGCAGGCGCAGGTGGCAGATTCGCTCGAAACCATCCTCAACGATCGTGAGGTACAACTGGTTGCCGGGGCGGCTATTCCGTCTGAACGCTGCCCGCTGGGGCTAAAGGTAATGGCGGCAGGGAAAGACTACTTCACCGACAAGGCTCCGTTAACCACCCTTGCACAACTGGAAGACGCCAAAGCGATGGTGGCGAAAACCGGACGCAAATACGCAGTCTATTACAGCGAGCGTCTGCACGTTGAAAGCGCTGTCTTTGCTGGTCAGCTCATTCAGCAAGGGGCGATTGGTCGCGTGATGCAAACCCTGGGCACAGGGCCGCACCGTGAAGGCAATGGGCGCCCGGACTGGTTTTATGACAAACGCTACTTTGGCGGCATCCTGTGCGACATCGGTAGCCATCAAATCGAACAATTCCTGTTTTATACCGGCAACCGCGAGGCACACGTCGTCGCCAGCCAGGTACGTAACGTCAATCATCCGCAGTTCTCGCAGTTTGAAGACTTTGGCGATGCCATGCTGGCGGGCGACAACGGCGCAACGGGTTATTTCCGCTGCGACTGGTTCACGCCGCAGGGGCTCAGTAGCTGGGGGGATGGACGCCTGACGTTGCTGGGTACCGAAGGTTACATTGAGATCCGCAAGTATGTGGATATCACCAGAGGCGAACAGGACGTGGTGTATCTGGTGAATAAAGAAGGAGAGTTTCGTTTCCCGGTCGCAGGAAAAGTCGGTTTCCCGTTCTTCGGTGAATTCATTCTCGATTGTCTGAATCGCACGGAAAACGCCATGACTCAGGCCCACGCCTTTAAAGCCGCAGAGCTATGCGTGAAAGCGCAAATGCTGGCGAATGCTCGCACATAACCGGAGGTGACATGACAACACTCAATGCCGCCATCATCGGCGCGGGGGCGATTCACCGCAGCCACGTTAACGCTCTCCGGCTTTTGCCGGGGGTCACGCTGCGCGCGCTGGTCGATATTGATAGCGCCAACGGTTTGCAACAGGCCATGGCGTATAACTGCCGCTTTTACCAGAATTACCGTGAAATGCTGCTGGATAATGACATCGACGTCGTCCATATCTGTACACCTCATTTCGAGCACAAAAACATGATTACCGCCGCGCTTGCCGCCGGGAAACATGTGTTTTGTGAAAAGCCGGTGGGGTTGAATTGCACAGAAGTCGCAGACATCGCTAACGCAGCAGCGTCCGCCCAGGGCTTGCTGGGCGTGTGTTATCAAAACCGGCTTAATCCAACCAGTTTACGTATCCGCGACGAACTGGCGAAAAATACGCTGGGTAGAATGTTGAGTATTAAAGCGGTTTTGACCTGGTCACGCTCTAAAGCGTATTACAGCGAAAGCCCGTGGCGTGGGCGTTTTGCCAGCGAAGGCGGCAGTTTACTGATCAACCAAGCCATTCACACTCTCGATCTGATGCAGTGGTTTGCCGGCGGTGTAACGCGTTTGAAAGGCGTGGTGGACAGCGGCGAGCTGGCAGACGTTACCGAAGCCGAAGACTGCGCGATGGCGACCCTGCACTTTACCAACGGTGCCCGCGGTCTGTTTTATGCCAGCAACTGCAATACCCTCGATTCACCGCTGCTGCTGGAGATCCATTGCGAACACGGCATGCTGCAGCTCACGGATAACACCCTGTGGCGCGTTACAACGGATCGGCGCCTGAAGCTGGATTGCGACGGTTCCCCGGACGGCCACAGTAAAAGTTACTGGGGCCTGGGCCACCAGCAGGCCATTCGTCAGTTTTATCATGCTATTACTCATGGAGGTCAAACAGAATATATCAATATTAATGATGCCCGCAAATCACTGGCGATGGTCGATGCTATTTATCATTCGTCTAAAACCCGACAATGGATAACCATTAATAATTAAAAATTAACCTGGCACTACAGAATTAATAAACATCAGCCGGATAATACCGGAGTACAAATACCCTACATACTGGAAAATATTATGGTCAAACCAACTGAACGCAGAGTCAGTTATGGTGTAGCGATCGGCTATGGCATTACTGATTTATTTGGCGGCGGTGCTTTCGCCATTATCGGAACCTGGCTTTTATTTTTTTATACCACCTACTGCGGTTTAAGCGTACTGGAAGCAGGCTCAATATTTGCTATTGCCCGCGTGATTGATGCGGTACTCAGCCCAATTATGGGTTACATCACTGATAACTTTGGCAACACGTGGCTGGGTCGACGATTTGGCCGCCGTCGCTTCTTTTTATTACTCAGTTCTCCTTTAATGTTTCTCTATGCTCTGCTGTGGCTGACCGACATGGGTTACTGGTATTACCTGGGAACCTATCTGTCAATTGAGCTACTGTCAGCGATGGTGCTAGTGCCGTGGGAAACCCTCGCCGCAGAGATGACCAATCGCTACGAAGAACGCAGTCGCCTCTCCGGCGTGCGCATGATCTGCTCGCAGTTGGGCGGATTCCTTGCCGTCTCGGTACCCGGTATCCTGATGCAGTTCACCGGCAAAGATAATCCCTTTACCTATACGCTAACCGGACTGATTTTTTCCGTCGTGTTCTGTCTTGCCGTATTTATAACCTGGCGCTGTACATGGGAAGCCAAAGACGTTCAGGAAGAGACATTTCAGGCTGACTTACAACGAAATAGCGGGCTACTGAATCACCTTAAATATTTAATACTTGATCTGTTTTCGTCATTCCGTATCCGGGCATTTCGCTTGCATATCATTATTTATATTTTCTCATTTACCGCCATGGATGTATTCGGCTCGGTTTTCACCTATTACGTGGTGTATTGTTTAAGCCAGGATGCCGCCTCCGTTTCGGGCTGGTTAAGTATTGCCGCCTTTGCTTCAGTATTTGGCACCTATGGATTTATGCTACTACTGAACAAACTCAATATCACCCCGTCAGCGGCACTACGTCTTTCTTACACCTGTATATTTAGTGTATTACTCTTTTTATTTATTATTTATTACACTGAAACCCAGGTATCCAACATTCTGTTCTCGGCGGTATTTATTCTACTCGGTATGGCGCGTTCCGGTCTTTACTATATCCCATGGAATATCTACAGCTTTATTCCTGATATCGACGAAATGGTTACCCAACAGCGCCGTGAAGGGATTTTTGCAGGCGTTATGGTACTCACACGCAAAAGTACCGTGGCAATCGCTATTTTGCTTATCGGCATGGTGCTGGAAGAGTCTGGCTTTATAAAAGGCAGCGGCGCACAGCCGGAAAGCGCGCTCCACGCTATTATCGGATTGATGATCTTTGCCACCGCGGCGCTGCTTGCGGTGAGTTTCTACGCGACCTACAAATTCAAACTCACTCGCGAAACCCACAAAGTTCTGCTTAAAGAGATCGCTCGCCGCAAGCTGGGTGGCAACTATCGCGACTGCGATGAAGAAACTCGGGTGGTGATCAAGCAACTTACTGGCTACGAGTACGATGAAGTTTGGGGTGGCAGCGCCACGCAGCGTGCGACGGGACGCGTCAGTCTCTCAGATGCAGAATAAGGAGCGCATCATGTATAACCCATGGAACAAAGCACGGGCGCAAAGCTGGTATCAACAGCAACCCTGGGGCTGCGGATTTAACTACTTGCCGCGCACCGCGGTTAACTGGCTCGAAATGTGGCAGGCAGAGAGTTTCGATAGCAGTACTATCGATCAGGAACTCGGCTGGGCCAGCCAGTATGGCTATAACCAGCTGCGAACAAATTTACCGTTTACCGTCTGGCAGTATGACCGTGACGGGCTTCTCGAGCGCATAAATCTCTTCCTGAGCATTGCCCATAGCCACCGTATGAAAGTGATGTTGACGCTGCTCGACGACTGCGCTTTTTCCGGTGATGAGCCCGTTATCGGTCAGCAAAAACCGCCGGTTCCCGGCATTCACAACAGCCAGGCAGCGGGTAGCCCTGGGCGCGCCTGCGTGCTGGATCGAAGCTGTTGGCCGCACATTGAAGCCTACGTCAGAGATATCATCCGTTACTTTCGCCATGACTCGCGCATCAGCGTCTGGGATTTATATAATGAGCCAGGCAACGGCGGGATTTTTTGTCATACTGGCGAATTTGCCCGCTATGATGACAGGCTGGAAATCTACGCCTTAACCCTGATGACCCATCTGTTTAACTGGGCCCGACAGGAGTCACCCTCTCAACCGTTGACCGTAGCAGCCTGGCATATTGACGATCGCGCGGCGTGCGGGAATGCGTTTACGCATCCTGTTGATATAGCGGCTCTGCGACTTTCCGATGTGATTAGCTACCATGCCTATGTCGACACCCCTGGCCAGTTGTCTCTTCTGTCACAGTTGGCCGAATTTGGCAGGCCGCTTTTTTGTACCGAGTGGCTGGCACGCCATGTCGATAGCCGAATAGAAGAACAGCTGCCGCTATTTCGCGCCCAGCGCGTTTCCAGCTTTCACTGGGGGCTGGTACAGGGGAAAACGCAAACCTGGTTGCCGTGGCCGGATATCCCGCGGAACGAGACGACGGCGCTGCTATGGTTCCACGATGTGCTGAAGTCGGATGGTTCACCTTATAGCGAAAAAGAAATGCAGATGGTGCGCAGGCTTAACGCCGCAGGATAAGGCCAAAAAAGCTCCTCTGGCGACTTTACAGTACCTTACGCTATACTAGCTTCTGAAATTACCGGTCCACTCCCTTCGGACCGGTTTTCATTGAATATTCCATTGGATTTATACTCTATGGATTTCGAGTTGCAGGCAGGCGGCAAACTCGTGAATCCCCAGGAGCATAGATAACTATGTGACTGGGGTGAATGAGTGCAGCTAACGCACCTGCAGCTTGAAAGACGACGAGTATCAACTTCTCCCTTCCGAGGATCTGACCTGAACGGTCGGATAAGATATGTTAAACAGTATTTTAGTCATTCTCTGCCTGATCGCCGTGAGTGCGTTTTTCTCGATATCTGAGATCTCGCTTGCTGCATCACGCAAAATAAAACTTAAACTGCTTGCCGATGAAGGCAACGTAAACGCACAACGTGTTTTGAAGATGCAGGAAAACCCCGGCATGTTTTTTACCGTCGTGCAAATTGGCCTTAACGCGGTCGCCATTCTCGGCGGTATCGTCGGTGATGCAGCATTCTCCCCGGCGTTTTACAGCCTTTTCTCGAAGTACTTCGCTCCAGAGCTGTCCGAACAGTTAAGCTTTATTCTGTCATTCTCGCTGGTTACTGGCCTGTTCATCCTGTTCGCGGATTTAACCCCGAAACGCATCGGTATGATTGCGCCAGAAGCTGTGGCTTTGCGTATCATCAACCCGATGCGCTTCTGCCTGCTGGTCTTCCGCCCGCTGGTGTGGTTCTTTAACGGTCTGGCTAACAACATTTTCCGTCTGTTTAAGATCCCAATGGTGCGAAAAGACGACATCACCTCAGACGACATTTACGCCGTGGTCGAAGCCGGTGCGCTGGCGGGTGTTCTGCGCAAACAGGAGCATGAGCTGATTGAAAATGTGTTCGAACTGGAATCGCGTACCGTCCCGTCTTCAATGACCTCGCGCGAGAATATTATCTGGTTCGATCTCCATGAAGATGAGCAAAGCCTGAAGAACAAAGTGGCGGAACATCCGCACTCCAAATTCCTGGTGTGTAACGAAGATATCGACCACATCATTGGTTATGTCGATTCAAAGGATCTCCTCAACCGCGTACTGGCGAACCAAAGCATGGCGCTGAACAGCGGCGTACAGATCCGCAATACGCTGATCGTCCCGGACACGCTGACGCTCTCTGAAGCACTGGAAAGCTTCAAAACCGCAGGCGAAGACTTTGCCGTCATCATGAACGAGTATGCGCTGGTGGTGGGAATTATCACGCTTAACGACGTGATGACCACGCTGATGGGTGATTTAGTTGGCCAGGGTCTGGAAGAGCAGATTGTGGCGCGTGATGAGAACTCATGGTTGGTTGATGGCGGTACGCCGATTGATGACGTTATGCGCGTGCTGGATATCGACGAGTTCCCGCAGTCCGGCAACTATGAAACCATCGGCGGCTTTATGATGTTCATGCTGCGTAAAATCCCGAAACGCACCGACTCGGTGAAGTATTCTGGTTACAAATTTGAAGTGGTGGATATCGATAACTACAAGATCGATCAGCTGCTGGTGACGCGTCTGGACAGCAAACCTACTGTTCTGGTACCAAAACTGCCAGATGCAAAAGAAGAGGCAAAGGCGTCGTAACGCCTTACAGAAACATCAACGGCTCCTGTCCAGGAGCCGTTTTTTTAACTACTGCATAGCACTTGATCAAGCCATCTCAGTTTGCAGACGCAAGACCTGACGGTTAACTTCGGACATCACGGAAAAATGCAGCTTGTCCTTCACTTTTGGGATAAGAATCTTACCCTTATCAAATTCAAAAGCGCCTACATCCTTGATATATAACCGTCCACGAAACAGGATCTTCACGTACTTCGCCACCTGCAGCGGGTTGTATCGTTGGAAAATTTTCATTGTTGTCTCCTGCTGAGCATTACGCCTTTGCGGTACCACAATCGGTCCGACAATCCTCAGGCGCAAATTTTAATGCCCTATGACTATAGACTATCTCGTTGATGTTTCCAGCGTGTATAAGTTTATTTACCTTCAGGTTACAATTATTCAGAATTATCTTTTCAACGCTTCGCTGTCTTCAGTATAAGCCTTCATTTTTCGCAGGATTTGTGCGCCCGTCCGCAAACTGGCATCGCGCTTGCGGGAAAAAGCATCAATCGCACATATGATTAAATTCCAGACCCAAGTGGTCGGATCACCTGCAAAATAAAAGAAAGAAGGAAAACCTATGACCTTACGAAAACTGTTGGCGCTGTCGTTTCTGCTGCTGCCGATGATTGCCTCCGCACATAAGTTTGAGACTGACCAACGCGTACCACCGGTGGGGATCGCCGATCGCGGCGAACTGATTCTCGATAACGATAAGTTTAGCTACAAAAGCTGGAATAGCGCGCAGTTGCCTGGGAAAGTGCGAATTGTGCAACACATTGCCGGACGCACCTCCGCCAAAGAGAAAAATGCGACACTGATCGAGGCAATCAAAGCAGCCAACCTGCCGCACGACAAATACCAGACCACCACAATCGTCAACACAGATGACGCCATTCCCGGCTCCGGTATGTTTGTGCGCAGCAGTCTGGAGAGCAATAAGAAGCTCTACCCGTGGTCGCAATTCATTGTCGACAGCAATGGCATTGCGCGTAAAGCCTGGCAACTGGATGAAGAGAGCTCCGCTATCGTCGTACTCGACAAGGACGGACGCGTGCAGTGGGCAAAAGATGGCGCATTAACGCAGGAAGAGGTGCAGCAGGTGATTGCCCTGCTGCACAAATTGCTCAGTAAATAGAAACGCGGAAGCCGGGGTTGAGGAACGATTCACGTGGGGTGTAATCCAGAGGTTTCCCCTGCCAGTCGTGAACGTGCGCTCCGGCTGCGGCGGCAACAGCGTGGCCCGCGGCGGTGTCCCATACGTTAGTGGGCCCAAAACGCGGGTACAGCTGTGCGTGCCCTTCCGCCACCAGACAGAACTTCAACGATGAGCCAATCGACGTGGTCTGGTGCTCACCCAACTGTTGCAGATACTCTTTTAACTCATTATCGGCATGCGAGCGGCTAATGACCACCAGCGGCGGACGCGCGTCACGAACCTGAATTTGTTTACGTACGCCGCACTCTTCTTTCCACGCTTTACCTTCTGCTGCGCTGTACATCACTTTCATTACCGGCGCGTAAACCACGCCCAGAACCGGCTTTCCTTTCTCGATCAGTGCAATATTGACGGTAAATTCACCGTTACGCTTAATGAACTCTTTGGTCCCGTCCAGCGGGTCCACCAGCCAGTAGCGCTGCCAGTGCTGGCGAACATCCCAGCCAGGAGGCGCCTCTTCAGACAGAACCGGAATATCCGGCGTCAGAGCCAGTAATCCTTCGAGGATCACCGTATGCGCGGCGATATCCGCCGCCGTGACCGGAGAATCATCCTGCTTGCTGGTAATCTCCATCGGTTTGATTCCATCGTAGACCTGCATAATGGCATCGCCCGCGTTCCGTGCAAGCTGGCATACATGTTCTAGCATTCTCCACCTCGTTTCTGTCAGTGGTGTTAACTCGTTGTTTTACTTATACCCGATCGTCAGGGGATCCGCCAACTGTGATAGCGTCTGCGGTTTTAAACGCTATATTCATGTCATGATTCACAGTTCTGTAAGCAAGAAGATTTATATACATTTTCTTTTGTGGCTTAGATCTTAAAAGGATGCCCCTGATGATTAAGTTTAGTGCAACGCTTCTGGCAACGCTGATTGCAGCCAGCGTCAATGCCGCGACCGTCGATCTGCGTATAATGGAAACCACTGATTTGCATAGCAATATGATGGATTTCGATTATTACAAAGATACACCGACTGAAAAATTCGGTCTGGTACGTACGGCAAGTCTTATCAACGCTGCGCGTGGAGAAGTCAAAAACAGCGTGCTGGTTGATAATGGCGATCTGATTCAGGGCAGCCCGCTCGGGGATTACATGGCGGCCAAAGGGCTGAAAGCGGGCGAAACTCACCCGGTATATAAGGCGCTGAATACCCTGGATTACGCGGTGGGTAACCTCGGCAACCATGAATTCAACTACGGCCTTGAGTATCTGCACAACGCGCTGGCAGGGGCGAAGTTCCCTTACGTTAATGCCAATATCATCGACGTTAAGACCAAGAAGCCGCTGTTTACGCCTTATCTGATCAAAGACACTGAGGTTGTCGACAAAGAAGGGAACAAGCAGACGCTGAAGATTGGCTATATCGGTTTTGTGCCACCGCAGATTATGACCTGGGATAAAGCCAACCTCAGCGGTAAAGTGACGGTGAACGACATTACGGAAACTGCACGCAAATACGTTCCCGAAATGCGAGAAAAAGGTGCCGATGTCGTGGTGGTAGTTGCTCACTCCGGGCTTTCTGCCGACCCGTATCAAACCATGGCGGAAAACTCCGTTTATTACCTCAGTGAAGTCCCAGGCGTGGATGCCATTATGTTTGGCCACGCTCACGCCGTTTTCCCTGGTAAAGACTTTGCCAACATCAAAGGTGCAGATATCACAAAAGGTACGCTGAATGGGGTTCCGGCGGTGATGCCGGGTATGTGGGGCGATCATCTGGGGGTGGTGGATTTAGTGCTGAATAACGACAGCGGTAAATGGCAGGTCACCCAGGCGAAAGCCGAAGCACGTCCGATTTATGACGCGGCAGCGAAAAAATCACTGGCAGCAGAAGACAAAAAAATCGTTGAGATCCTGAAAGCCGATCACGACGCCACGCGTGAGTTTGTCAGCAAACCGATCGGTAAATCCGCCGACAATATGTACAGCTATCTGGCGCTGGTACAGGATGACCCGACCGTACAGGTGGTGAACAACGCGCAGAAAGCCTATGTGGAACACTTTATTCAGGGCGATCCGGATCTGGCAAAACTACCGGTACTTTCCGCCGCCGCGCCGTTTAAGGTTGGTGGACGCAAGAACGATCCGGCAAGCTTTGTCGAAGTCGAAAAAGGCCAGTTAACCTTCCGTAACGCCGCTGATTTGTATCTCTATCCCAACACTCTGGTGGTGGTGAAAGCCAGCGGTAAAGAGGTGAAAGAGTGGCTGGAATGTTCTGCCGGGCAGTTCAATCAGATTGATATCCACAGCAGCAAACCACAGTCGTTGATTAACTGGGACGGCTTCCGTACCTATAATTTCGACGTGATTGACGGCGTAAATTACCAGATTGATGTATCGCAACCCGCCCGCTACGACGGGGAATGTCAGACCATTAATCCGAAAGCGGAACGTATTAAAAATCTGACCTTTAACGGCAAACCAATCGATCCGAATGCTACCTTCCTCGTCGCGACCAACAACTACCGCGCCTACGGCGGTAAGTTTGCCGGAACCGGCGACAGCCACATCGCGTTTGCTTCTCCGGATGAAAACCGCTCGGTGCTGGCCGCGTGGATTGGTGCACAGACGAAGCGTGCCGGTGAAATTCATCCGGCGGCAGATAACAACTGGCGTCTGGCGCCAATTCACAGCGATACGCCACTGGATATTCGCTTTGAAACATCACCGTCTGATAAAGCCGCGGCGTTTATTAAAGAGAAAGGCCAGTATCCGCTGAAAAAAGTCGCGACCGATGACATCGGTTTCGCCATTTACCAGCTGGATTTAAGTAAGTAATTTTCGTGCCGGATGCGACGCAATAGCGTCTTATCCGGCCTACGAGTCGAAGTAATCTGTAGGCCGGATAAGGCGTTAGCCGCCATCCGGCAATACTTTACGCCGCCCGCTCTTCCCGCTGCGCTAAAACCTGCGGCAAATTCAGTTCTATCCAGTCCGCCAGCGCAGCGACTTTATCGCTCACCTGCTCACCCAACTGCGTCAAACTATATTCCACGTGCGGCGGTACCACCGGATATGACACCCGATTGATAAACCCGTCCTGCTCCAGCGCCTGCAGAGATTGCGCCAGCATCTTTTCACTGACCCCGCCCATCTTACGGCGCAAATCGCTGAAACGGTGCGTACCGTCGCGCAGCGCCACCAGAATCAATACACCCCAGCGGCTGGTGACGTGTTTTAACACCTCGCGGGAGGGACACTGTTCGGCAAACAAGTTGCCATCGCGTAACTGCTGGGAGAGCGTCGAAGCTGTCATTTTCATACTAACCTTTTTGTACGTACTTACTAAAAGTAAGTTTAGGTGTTAGCGTGATTAAACACAAGACCAATACCAAGGAGTCACCCCATGATCGCGATTACCGGCGCCACCGGCCAACTGGGCCAACACGTTATTGAATCTCTGCTGAAAACCGTTCCTGCCAGCCAGATTGTGGCAATCGTGCGTAATCCCGCTAAAGCGACGGCGCTTAGTCAGCAGGGCATTACCGTTCGTCAGGCGGATTACAGCGATGAAGCCGCCTTTACAACTGCCTTACAGGGTATCGACAAGCTACTGCTGATCTCCTCCAGCGAAGTGGGACAACGTGCCCCGCAGCATCGCAACGTGATTAATGCAGCGAAAGCCGCTCACGTGAAATTTATCGCCTACACCAGCCTGCTGCACGCTGACACCTCCCCACTGGGGCTGGCTGATGAGCATGTGGCAACCGAGCAGATGCTGGCTGAATCCGGTATCGCCTACGCGCTACTGCGTAACGGCTGGTACACCGAAAACTATCTCGCCAGCGCACCGGCTGCTCTGGAACATGGCGTGTTTATCGGGGCTGCAGGTGAAGGCAAAATTGCCTCAGCGACCCGCGCCGACTATGCCGCTGCCGCCGCGCGCGTCATCAGTGAAGACGGTCACGCCGGTAAAACCTATGAGCTGGCGGGCGACGCAGGCTGGCCCCTGAGCCAGTTGGCTGCCGAGCTGGCAAAACAGAGTGGTAAAAAAGTGGTGTATCAGAACCTGAGCGAAGCTGATTTTGCCGCCGCGCTAAAAGGTGTAGGTCTGCCTGCCGGACTGGCGGACATGCTGGCTGACTCAGACACTGGCGCCTCCAAAGGCGGTCTGTTCGACGACAGCCATACGCTAAGCAAACTGATTGGTCGCCCGACCACCTCGCTGGCTGACAGCGTCAAAGGCATCATGTAAGTGTTAAAAATTAGTTAATTGTGGTGGCATCCCCGCGCATCCTCTCTGATAATGACAGGATGATGCGTGGGGAGAGAAAACGTGCAAGGTGTACCTGAGCAGTTTATTGATGAGAAAGACAGCGCCCGCTTTCGCCATCTGGCGCAGGTGCCGGGCGTAGAGCTGTATCATGCGCACATCTCACGTTACGCCTTTGAGCCGCACACACATGAAGCATTCGGCATTGGCGCGATAGAAGCCGGAGCCGAACGTTTTCGTTATCGCGGCACGCAGTACGTGGCCCCCGCCCATTCCGTCGTAACCATGAATCCCGATGAGCTGCACACCGGCGAGGCCGAAACCGCCGATGGCTGGCGCTATCGGATGATTTATCTTGAGCCCGATCTTCTGGAAGAGGTCACTGGGATCCGCCACTGGTGGTTTCATGACGTAACGCGTCACGATCCGCTGCGCTCGCGCCAGATCTGCTCGCTGATCCACGGCCTGTGGAACACGGAAGATCCGTTGGCGCAAAAAGGACTATTGCTCGATCTGATCGACACGTTCCAGCCGCTGGCCCGCCATGCACCGGTATTGCCGGAGGGGGCGCATCGCTTTGAACGAGTACGCGAGTATCTGCACGATAATTATATGCATCCGGTCACGCTCGACGAGCTGGCGCGGGTTGCATCGCTGAGTCCCTGGCATTTTCAGCGCCAGTTTAAATCTCATTTCCACGTCACGCCGCACCAGATGTTGATGGCGATCCGCCTGTGGCGAGCCAAAGGTTTTCTCACTTGCGGTATGCCCGCCGCAGAGGTCGCCGCCGCAACCGGCCTCACCGACCAGTCGCATCTCACCCGCGCGTTTACTCATCGCTACGGCATTACGCCAGTGCGTTATCAGAAACAAGTCGTCCGGCGTTGATCAGCAATCTCATACAATACGGCGGCATTTTTCCTGCCTACACTCGACGTATTGTTAAGCGATGTGGATATCAAAAATGATTAGCGGTGTGTTGTATGCCCTGCTAGCCGGGCTGATGTGGGGATTAATTTTTGTTGGACCGCTGATCATACCGGAATACCCGGCGGTATTGCAGTCGATGGGGCGCTATCTGGCGCTGGGGCTGATCGCATTGCCGATTGCCTGGCTGGGACGTGTGCGCCTGCGTCAACTCGGGCGGAAAGACTGGGTAACTGCGCTGACGCTAACAATGATGGGGAATCTGATTTATTACGTTTGCCTGGCAAGCGCTATCCAGCGCACCGGCGCACCGGTCTCCACGATGATTATTGGTACATTGCCGGTGGTGATCCCGGTCTTCGCTAACCTGCTCTACAGCCAGCGTGACGGCAAATTATCATGGTGGCGTTTGTCGCCTGCGCTGGTGTTGATTGGTATAGGCCTGCTGTGCGTGAATATCTCGGAGCTGAATCAGGGACTCCCTGACTTTAGCGGCTGGCGATATGGCTCTGGCATCGCACTGGCGCTGATTTCGGTGGTGTGTTGGGCGTGGTATGCGCTGCGTAATGCCCGCTGGCTGCGCGAGAATCCGGATAAGCACCCGATGATGTGGGCGACGGCCCAGGCACTGGTGACGCTGCCTGTTTCTCTGCTCGGCTATATTGCCGCCTGCCTGTGGTTGAACGGGCAAACGCCGGACTTCGCTCTGCCCTTCGGTCCGCGTCCAGCCGTGTTTATCGGCCTGATGATAGCCATTGCGGTATTGTGTTCTTGGGTTGGCGCACTGTGCTGGAACGTCGCCAGCCAGAAGCTGCCGACGGTGATCCTCGGCCCGTTGATTGTCTTCGAAACGCTGGCAGGCCTGCTGTACACCTTTATACTGCGCCAGGAATTTCCGCCGCTGCTGACGGTAAGCGGTATTACGCTGCTGATGGTTGGGGTAGTGATAGCCGTCAGAGCCAAGCCGCAGAAACCGAGCGTCGTCGTGGTACCACAATCATAATGTGCCGGATGGTGCTCCGCTTATCCGGCCTACTGGATAATATCTTGTAGGCCGGAGCAGACGTTAAACTTTAAACACCGCCACCGTCTGGTTCAACCGTGCGGCCTGCTCTTCGAGCGCGGCTGCGGCGGAAGCGGATTCCTCCACCAGCGAGGCATTTTGCTGCGTGACGCGATCCATCTCAGCCACCGCCTGACCGACCTGATCGATACCCCGACTCTGTTCATCAGAGGCCGACGCAATTTCTCCCATAATATCGGTAACCTGGGTGACGGCACTGACAATTTCCGCCATCGTCTCACCCGCCTCATGCACCAGCGCCGTACCGGCATTGACCCGATTCCCTGAGTCATCAATCAACGCCTTAATTTCTTTTGCCGCCTGAGCGCTACGCTGCGCCAGCGTGCGGACCTCGCCTGCGACTACAGCAAAGCCACGCCCCTGTTCGCCCGCTCGCGCCGCTTCTACCGCCGCGTTCAGCGCCAGGATGTTGGTCTGGAAAGCAATACCGTCGATAACAGTAGTAATTTGCGCAATTTTGCTGGAACTGGTGGCGATTTCATCCATCGTACGCACCACGCCATCAACCACGGTTCCGCCTTTCTGCGCCGTCTGCGAAGCATTTTTTGCCAGGCTGGTCGCCTGACGCGCGTTATCTGCATTCTGTCTCACGGTTGCAGTAAGTTGTTCCATGCTGGCTGCGGTCTCCTCCAGAGAGGCGGCCTGCTGTTCGGTACGTGAAGAGAGATCGTTACTGCCAGCGGCAATTTCACCCGCGCCGGTATAGATGGTGTCAGCCCCGTCACGCACCACGCTGACCGTGTTCGCCAGCGCCTGCTGCATGTCGCGGACGTTGCCTGCCAGCAGCGCCATTTCATTACTGCCATCGGCATTGATGCGGTGAGTCAAATCACCTGCGGCAATATGGCGAATATGTCCCATCACCTCGTGGAGCGGCTTGAGCAGCACTCGCTGCATCGCCAGCCAACTGGCGATAATCACGGTGACGACAATCAGCATCACCGCGGACAGCAGCCAGATTATCTTCTGGTAGTCACTCTCATTGTCCTGTACCCCGGCAGTGGCCAGCGCCGTTTGCGCGCTACGCCATTCCCGATAAACTTCCTGCATGGCCGTTTGCTTTTGCTCGGCGTTCTGCTTGAACATCTCTTCCAGCTTTCCTTCAGCCAGCAGCGCGTTCATTTTTGCCAGCGTCGCAGAATAGATGCCGTACTGTTCTTCCAGTCGATCGGCCAGATGCTCATCCAACCCCGGCGTTTCCGGTAGAGCGTAATATTTATCGTAATGCTCTTTCGATTCGGCCAACAGGCGATTTGCTGTGTTCACCAGCTCCTTCAACTGACCGCCGTTAATCTCGCTAGCCATCGTTCCCTGTAAACGCAGCATGCCCCGGTTGAGCGTGACGCGAGCCTGGTTCAGGCTAATCCACGCATCGGTAAACTCGGCCACATTCTGGCTGGAAAGTTGAGACACGTTAAAGTTCTGCTTATCGTTATTGAGCGCGCCAATAAAGACGCCCGCGGAGATGAGCTGCATTGCGCCCAGGGCGAGTAACACGGTGATAAGTAAGGTTATCACTTTGATTCGTTTGAACATCTGTAGCCTTTTTATTATGCAGGTATTGTCTGAGGTCTAACTATCGGCAGCGGCGTGCGCTTATTTAATCCTGTCGAGCCGCTTTTTTCGCCGCCCCTCACCTTTCCAATAAGATTCAGCACCTTAACGAAATAAGAAATTTTCGTGACGTTCATCACAAAACACCCCACCCCGAAAGGGTTATATCCTTCGCCATAAGTTGTATTTAAAATACATCTTATATTATTGATAATGAGGTAACGGCAATGTCTTATCGCGATCAACCTTTAGGTGAACTGGCGCTCTCTATTCCTCGCGCTTCGGCCCTGTTTCGTAAATACGATATGGATTACTGCTGCGGCGGTAAGCAAACGCTGGCACGCGCTGCCGCGCGTAAAGAGCTGGATTTAGACGTTATTGAGGCGCAGCTTGCGCAGCTGGCTGAACAGCCGCTGGAGAAAGACTGGCGTACCGTGGCTCTGGCTGAAATCATCGACCATATCATCGTGCGTTATCACGACAGACACCGCGAACAGCTGCCGGAGCTGATCCTGCAGGCCACAAAAGTTGAACGCGTTCACGCAGATAAACCGAACGTACCGCGCGGTCTGGCGAAAAATCTGACCATGCTGCATGAAGAGCTGTCCAGCCACATGATGAAAGAAGAGCAGATCCTGTTCCCGATGATCAAACAGGGCATGGGTAGCCAGGCGATGGGGCCAATCAGCGTGATGGAAAGCGAACATGACGATGCGGGTGAACTGGTGGAAGTGATCAAACACATCACCCACAACGTGACGCCGCCGCCAGAAGCCTGCACCACCTGGAAAGCCATGTATAACGGCATTAACGAAATGATCGATGACCTGATGGAACACATCAGCCTGGAAAACAATGTGTTGTTCCCGCGTGCCCTCGCAGGTGAATAAAAAAAGGCGCCCGAGAGCGCCTTCCTGAAGTCCGAATTCGGCCACTGCTTATGTGGCCTTTTTTGTGTCCGATATGACAACGCTTAACGCATACCCGCCATACGTTTCTTACCGATAAACAACCAGCCCAGACCCAGCGCGATGAACCACAGCGGCGTCACCATCAACGCCTGACGGGTATCATCTTCCAGCGTCAGCAGTACCAGTACGAAGACGAAGAACGCCATACATACCCAGCACATCAGCTTGCCTAACGGCATCTTGTAAATTGATTTTTCATGCAGGTGAGGACGTTGCTTGCGGTACACCAGGTACGAGCAAAGAATGATGGTCCAGACGAACATGAACAGAATCGCCGACACGGTGGTGATCATGGTGAACGCGCCAATCACGCTCGGGTTCACGTACAGCATCACCACGCCACCCAACAGACAGATACAGGAGAAGGTTAACCCCTTCGCCGGAACTGCGCGTTTAGACAGCTTGGCAAATGCTTTAGGCGCAACGCCTTCCTGCGCCAGGCCGAACAGCATACGGCTGGTAGAGAACACGCCGCTGTTTGCGGAAGAGGCAGCTGAAGTCAGAACCACAAAGTTGATCAGGCTCGCCGCAGCAGGCAGACCAACCAGCACAAACAGTTCAACGAATGGGCTCTTGGTTGGTACTACTGAGCTCCACGGCGTTACGGACATAATCACGATCAGCGCGAACACGTAGAACATGATAATACGGATTGGAATTGAGTTAATGGCGCGCGGCAGAGATTTCTCAGGATCCTTGGTTTCCGCGGCGGTCGTTCCCACCAGCTCAATACCCACAAACGCGAACACCGCTATCTGGAAGCCGGCAAAGAAGCCGCTCAGACCTTTCGGGAACCAGCCACCGTCATTCCACAGATGCGTGAACGATGCCTGAACGCCGGTTGGCGACTGGAAGTGCGTCAGCACCATCACCAGACCGACGACAATCAGGCCGATGATGGCGACGATTTTGATCATCGCAAACCAGAACTCCATCTCACCGAACATTTTTACGGTGGCGAGGTTGAGGCTCAGCAGCAGCACAATCACCGCCAGCGAGGCGACCCAATCTGACAGTTCGGGGAACCAGAATTGCGCATACGCGGTAATCGCGACAACGTCTGCCATCCCAGTAACGACCCAGCAGAACCAGTAGGTCCAGCCGGTAAAATACCCGGCCCATGGCCCGAGCAGATCGGAGGCGAAATCACTAAACGATTTGTACTCCAGATTCGAGAGCAGCAATTCACCCATTGCCCGCATCACGAAAAACAGCATAAAACCGATGATCATATATACAAAGATGATCGACGGTCCGGCGAGACTGATGGTTTTACCGGAGCCCATAAACAGGCCAGTACCGATAGCACCACCAATAGCAATAAGTTGAATATGACGGTTTGTGAGATTGCGCCGTAGCGACTGTTCAGACGACGCCTCTTCAGCGGTGTCGACTTTTACCTGATCTACCATGTTTTTTCTTCCTGTACCTGTCTGTGTTGTTCAGGCTCTACGGCCTTTAGTGTGTCTATGATACGACGATCCTGTTATCAGGACTCATCGATATTAGGTAAGAATTGGCGGGATGAATACTAAGATTTAGATATAATGTTAATTTAATGTTTAAAGTGAGTGTCATATCACTCTGATAGCGCGAATCAGCTCACAAAAATACACGCTGATGCGGCATTTGCAAGATAAAATATCGACAACGACGTAACTATAGCTTTTCACGCTATTTTTTTGTTCCCCCCAGCCTCGGGGGGAACAGAAGTCACTGCTTACAGGATCTCAAGCAGCTCAACGTCGAACACCAGCGTGCTGAACGGAGGAATGGACGCGCCAGCACCACGCTCGCCGTAAGCCAGTTCCTGAGGAATAGTCAGTTCCCATTTCGAACCTACCGGCATCAGGGTCAGTGCTTCAATCCAGCCAGGGATTACGCCGTTAACCGGGAATTCAGCCGGTTCGCCACGTGCGACAGAGCTGTCAAACACGGTACCGTCGATCAGTTTACCGGTATAATGCACGCGAACGCGGTCAGTACGCGCCGGAATAGCCCCTTCGCCCTGAGTCAGAACACGGAACTGCAAACCGGATTCAGTGCTGTTCACACCCTCTTTCTCACGGTTTTCTTCCAGATATTTGACGCCATCAGCCGCCATAGCCTGGAAGCGTTCGCGACGTACTGCATCAGCGCGTTCATGGATTTCACGCAGCGCGCGATGCACAACATCAACCGGCACTGCCGGGTGCTTACCTTCCAGCGCGTCAGCGATACCCGCTACCAGCGCTTCAGGCAACAGTCCTTCCAGTCCGGATTCGCTCAGCTGTTGTCCTACCTGCAAACCAATGCCGTAGCTTGCTTGCGCTTCGATAGTGTCAAAAGTCGGGTTAGCCATCATATTTCCTTTCATCGGATGTAAAGTAGCGGGCAGCATATCAGCCATGCCGCATCCGGTAAAACTTTGTCTCGGGAACAGATGACAAATCGCGAGGAAACATAAACAATAGGAATATCCCGCGTTGACGTCACGAAAGCGGGTAATATGACGAACATCATAGCGTTAGCCATCTATACTCTATGATCGAGGAACGAGACGCGGAGCAGGAGGAAAGCCATGCCCGGGCGCTTTGAATTAAAACCAACCCTGGCGAAAATCTGGCATGCACCGGACAATTTTCGCATTATGGATCCGCTACCGCCTATGCACCGCCGCGGCATTATTATTGCTGCTCTCGTGCTGGTGATAGGTTTCCTGCTTCCTTCCAGTGACACCAGCGATGCCCCTGTGGTGACGCGTACTGCCCAGCTGGATTTACAGTCACAGTCGCAGCCACCAACCGAGGCTCAGCTACAGGCACAGTTAGTCGCCCCGCAAAACGATCCCGGCCAGGTCGCTCCGGTTGCTCCAGAGCCAATCCAGGAAGGAGAACCTGATGCGCAGCCGCAGGCTCAGCAATCTCAGCCGCAGACGCAACCTTTCCAACAGGATAGCGGAATTGAGCAACAGTGGCGCTCTTATCGCGTAGACTCGGGCAAAACGCTGGCCCAGGTCTTCCGTGACCATAACCTCCCGCCAACCGATGTGTATGCAATGGCGCAGGTTGAAGGCGCGGGAAAACCGCTAAGCAACCTGAAAGACGGTCAGATGGTGCAGATCAGACAGAATGCCAATGGCGTGGTGACGGGATTAACCATTGATACCGGGAATGGCCAGCAGGTTCTGTTCACCCGCCAGCCTAACGGCAGTTTTATTCGCGCCCGTTAAGCGGCGCCATCAGGCATCAAGGTGAAGCGTCAGCGCTTCACCTTATTCACCCACCAGATCCCCGAACAGACCAGCACCAGCGCCAGTGCGTATTTCCATTCGAGAATGTTTTCGCCGAGGAATATCGCCGACAGCACCGCCCCCGAAACCGGGATCAGGAAGTTAAACGGCGCAATCATCCCCACACGATTATGCTTGAGCAGAATACTCCACAAGGCAAAGGCGACCGAAGAGAGTAACGTCAGGTAGCCCAGAATTGCCACCGAAGACGCACCGTGTACGGTCAGCGTGCCGCCAAAAGCGTAGCCACCGATAACCAACGCCAGACCGCCACCGCCCAACTGGTACCCTGTCATTACCGTCGGGTCCACCGTCTGAGAAATACGTTTTCCATATAGCGTGGCAGCAGAAAGAATAAAGGCCGCCATCACTACTGAGCCGTCTCCTAACAGGCTGAAACTAAAATCCATTCCGCTGCTAAAGTTCACTACCATCACCCCAGCAAAGCCGAGGATACAGCCCAGCGCTTTGTTGTAGCTCAGTTTGTCATTATGGTAGATAAAATGGGCCAGTAGCACGCTGAAGAAGGTCCCGGTCGCATTCATAATGGACCCTTTCACCCCCGTCGTGAACGCCAGGCCGATATAGAAGAAGATGTATTGCAGCGAGGTTTGTGTCAGCCCCAACAGCGTGAGTTGGCCATACTGACGCGGGCTTAACCGGCCAATCGGTTTTCGCTGTGCCAGCGCCAACAGTAGCAGCAATATTCCCGCAAACAGAAAGCGATATCCGGCAAAGACAATCTTTGAGGGAATGTCATCCGTGGCAATCTGGAAGATCTCATATCCGCTTTTGATCGCCGGATAGGCGCTCCCCCACAGCAGGCAGCAGAACGCCGCACTCAGATAGACAACATTTTTACGCGCAAACAGAGGTTGGTGCGTTGGTTCCATTCCATCACCACTTTGAAATAATGTTTTATTTTTGTGATTATCCCGAAAAGGATAAAGAATAGCCAGAGAGAAAAGCGGGGGAACAGAAAAGCAAAACGCCGGCACAGGGCCGGCGCTTTTACGCGGTCATCAGAATAAAAACTTATTCTGCAACTACGTTTACAGTCAGCTTAGCAAACACTTCGCTGTGAACCTGGAAGCTCACTTCGTGCTCACCAGTGGTACGCAGAACGCCGTTCGGCAGACGAACTTCGCTCTTAGCTACTTCAACGCCAGCTGCAGTTACAGCGTCAGCGATGTCGCGAGTACCGATGGAACCGAACAGTTTACCTTCGTCGCCAGCTTTAGACGCGATGGTTACGGTTTCCAGTGCGTTGATTTTCTCAGCACGAGCTTCAGCAGCGGACAGAACGTCAGCCAGTTTAGCTTCCAGCTCAGCGCGACGCGCTTCGAAAAATTCAACGTTTTTCTTGGTAGCAGGAACAGCTTTACCCTGTGGTACCAGGAAGTTACGAGCATAGCCCGCTTTAACGTTAACCTGATCACCCAGGCTACCCAGGTTTGCTACTTTATCAAGCAGAATAACTTGCATTACCTTATCCTCTCAAAGTCGTATTAATGGACCGTGACCGATTACTGATGACGATCAGTGTACGGCAGCAGGGACAGGTAGCGAGCGCGTTTGATAGCGCGAGCCAGCTGACGCTGGTATTTTGCACGGGTACCGGTGATACGGCTTGGGACAATCTTACCGCTTTCGGTGATGTAGTTTTTCAGCGTAGCGATATCTTTATAGTCGATCTCTTGAACGCCTTCCGCGGTGAAACGGCAGAACTTGCGACGACGGAAATAACGTGCCATATGGCTAGTCTCCAGAATCTATCAATTCAATCTGCTCGGCATGCAGAACCATTTTGCTCAGGCCGTTCTTTGCCTTGTGGCAAGAGATGAACCCCTGAACGGTCACTGCGCTACCGACCGTTATACTGTGAGTAATGGCCTGGTTTTCGTGTCCGCTAATAATAACGGGCATTTGGCACCACGCCTGCCGGTGAAACCCGGCTTCCTCCTGCACAGAACGATGCTCAAGCACGAACTGGCAATGAGGAATTCCTGATGGACTGACCTTTCGAAGGGGAGCCCTGCACACGGTGCCGGACAACGCCAGACGGTTGGTCATCAGAAATTACTCTTCAGAATCCCCAGCTTCAGCATCATCTGCGGTTTCGTTAGCGAAATCATCGCGACGCTCACGGCGCTCGTCTTTCGCTTTAACCATCGGAGATGCTTCGGTAACAGCGTGTTTAGTACGCATAACCATGCTGCGGATAACGGCATCGTTGAAGCGGAAGGTAGTTTCCAGCTCATCGATCACTTCCTGCGGCGCTTCAACGTTCATCAGAACGTAGTGAGCTTTGTGCAGTTTGTTGATCGGGTAAGCCAGCTGACGGCGGCCCCAGTCTTCCAGACGGTGGATCGTGCCTTCTGCACCAGTGATGGCAGCAGTGTAGCGTTCGATCATACCCGGAACCTGTTCGCTCTGGTCAGGATGGACCATAAAAACGATTTCGTAATGACGCATCGAATTGCTCCTTACGGATTATTCAGCCTCCTGTCTGGGTCAGCCGAGGCCCATGGAGGCAAGGAACGTGTTAAAGGTCGGCTGAAAAATGACGCGTCATAATACTGGGGTCAGCAGGTAAACTCAAGGTGCTTGTCCGATTATTTATCATGTCGCCATTAATACATATCCAGCAGCATTTTGACGCTGATACAAATAGAGACGATGACAATCATGGGTCGGATGACTTTCTTGCCGCGCGTCAGTACGACTGTCGCACCCAGACGTGCGCCAAGGGATTGCCCGGCAAACATCACCAGCCCCAGCGACCAGATCATTTTACCGCCGAAAATGAAGAACAGAATCGAGGCAATGTTCGACGCCAGGTTGATAAAATTCGAGTGGATTTGCGCTTTATCGATACTGTACCCCCACAGCAGGATATAGCAGAGCGTATAAAAGGAGCCGGCCCCGGCCCCGAGAAAACCATCATAAAACCCAATACCTCCCCCGCAGATCAACGAGAAGAGAAACAGGGATACCTGCTGCTTTCTTTTCGGTTCGCTAAGATTAGGCGCAGAAATAAAGTAGATAGCGACCGCGATAATCAGGATCGGCAGCAGTTTCTTCAACACGTCCGGTTCAATAAACTGGATAAGCGTTGTGCCCATCGCAGAACCGATAAAGGCAGATAAAAAGACATATTTGTGCTCCTGCACATTAATATGTCCCCGGCGTAAAAAGTAAATTCCGGAGGTTAGCGAGCTACCCAGTGCCTGAATTTTATTGGTTGCCAGCGCATTAGCCGGGGGTAAACCAGAAATTAAGAGAGCGCCAATAGAGAGAAAACCACCGCCGCCCGACACCACGTTAATAAAGCCAGCCACCAGCGCGACCATAAACATAATCACGAAATAGCTGAAATCCATGAATGAAGTATCCATAAGTTTTTGCCTAATTATCATAAAGTTATATTAATTATCTGGCTCACTATAAACGGCGTACTCACCCGATTAAATTGACTATTTGGTAAGAGCTTATGCGCGTAAGGCAGGTATTTTTAACCGTAGCGGAAGGCATCAGCTGATTGTTAATTAAAGAAAAGATGGCTTTGCGGTAATTTTTTGAACAACTGCATCAGAAATGGTCGCTATCGACTGCGCCGGCAGCGGTTAAAATTAAATCAGAAGTTATCCACTCACAGGAGAGAGCTAACCAGAGACCGCAGTCGAGGAGGTACATATGCGAGCCCGTGTTTTGACCCTTCTGGCTGTACTTTTGCTCAGTGCAAATGCAACGGCAGCCATCAAAATTGACAATCATCAGGCCAGGAATATGGATGATGTGCAGAGCTTAGGCGTTATTTACATAAATCATAACTTCGCCACTGAAAGTGAAGCCACTCAGGCCCTGAATGAAGAAACCGATGCGCAAGGCGCAACCTACTATCACGTGATCCTCACCAGGGAACCCGGTAGTAACGGAAATATGCACGCCAGTGCAGATATTTATCGCTAGCACCAGAAACAACCAACGAGAACATTGCCACAGTTTGACTTGCCCCCTTCACTGGGGGCTTTTTTTTGCAAAACAATCCCGAAGCCAGACCGATCTCATCCCCATGAAGAGTTGGCTCCGGAACGTTTTTTCTTACTTCTGGCCGTAATAGGCATTTGGGCCGTGCTTACGCATGAAGTGCTTATTCATCAGGTAACTGTCGATGGGGCTGAGCGCCGGATTAATGCCACGCGCAATCCATGCCATTTTTGCCACCTCTTCCATCACCACAGCGTTATGTACCGCGTCGTGAGCATCTTTGCCCCAGGCAAACGGGCCATGTTGGTACACCACTACGCCAGGCGTATGTAAAGGTTCCACCTCCCCGAGCGTTTCAATAATCACCCTACCGGTATTAAGTTCATACTCCTCCTGAACTTCAGCTTCAGTTAAAGCCCGGGTACAGGGAATATCGCCAAAGAAGTAGTCAGCATGCGTCGTGCCGAGCGCAGGAATTGCCAGACCTGCCTGCGCCCATGCCGTCGCGTGGGTTGAGTGGGTATGCACCACGCCGCCGAGAGAGGAAAAACGGCGATACAGCGCCAGATGGGTGAGGGTGTCGGAAGAAGGACGATAGCGTCCCTCCACCACATTACCGTGCAGATCCACAACCACCATGTCATCCACTGTCATTGTTTGGTAGTCGACGCCACTGGGCTTAATCACCACCAGCCCGCGTTCGCGGTCAATGGCGCTGACGTTACCCCAGGTAAACGTCACCAGCCCGTAGCGCGGCAGATCCATGTTGGCCTCAAAAACCTGCTGTTTACGTTTTTGCATTACACTGCCTCCACCAGGCCCGCGCTGGCCATACGCGCTTTCACCCAGTCGCGCGCCTTCGCCACTTCACGTGCCGGGTCGTCCGACGTTTCGCTCCACATCTCAATCAGGTATGGCCCGCAATACCCACTCTGTTTGAGCGTCGCAAAACAACGTTCGAAATCGACAACCCCTTCACCAAACGGCACATTTTTGAATACGCCGGGTTTGGTATCTTTCACGTGTACGGCAACTATATGGCCCATTCCCGCCTGCAGCTCCATCTGCACGTCGTTATCCCACGCCGATAAATTGCCAATATCGGGATACAGCTGGAACCACGGATTGTTGAGATAGTGGGCGTATCCCAGTGCCTTACTGATCGAATTCATCAGTGGATAATCCATGATTTCCATCGCCAGCGTCACCTGTGCACGGCTCGCCATCTCTACGCTCTCTTTCAGCCCATCGCGGAACCGACGACGCGTTTCGTTATTGGCCTGCTGGTAATAAACGTCGTAACCCGCCAGCTGAATCACACGGATGCCGATATCCTGGGCGAACTGGATGGCTTTACGCATGATCTCCAGCCCCTGTTCGCGTACCGCATCATCTTCACTACCAAGCGGAAAACGACGATGAGCGCTCAGGCACATGGACGGTACCCGTATCCCGGTGTCGGCGATAGCGGCCACCAGCGCCAGTCGCTGCTCGCGGTTCCAGTCAAGACGCGCCAGGCGAGCGTCGGTTTCATCAACCGACATTTCGACAAAGTCAAAGCCCAGTTCCTTCGCCAGTTGCAAGCGTTCCAGCCAGCACTCCCCGCCGGGGAGTGCTTTTTCATAAATACCGAGCGGGACCTGTTTCGACAACATAGTCGCTCCTCATCCCCACAGTTGGGCGATAGAACGTTTGAACTGACGGGCCGCTTCCACCGGAGAGGCGGCATCGCGAATACTGCGGCCGGCAATAAAGACGTGAATCGGAATTCCCTGGAACAGCGGCAGATCTTCCAGCGCCAGACCGCCGGTGACGGTGACTTTAAAGCCCATCTCGGACAGACGCTTGATCGCGCTGATATCCGCTTCTCCCCACGCCACGCCCGCCGCCTGCGCATCACGACTGCGGTGATATACAACTTGCCCAATCCCTGCGTCACGCCACTCTTGCGCCTGCTCCCAGGTCCAGTAACCAGTCAGTTCAATCTGTACATCACCGTTAAATTCTTTCGCCACCTCCAGCGCACCCTTGGTGGTGTTGATATCGGCACAGCAGATGACGGTGACCCAGTCAGCGTTGGCTTCGAAACACATGCGGGAGAGGATTTTTCCCGCATCGGCAATTTTGGCGTCCGCCAGCACAATTTTATGTGGGTAAAGCGCTTTCAGATCGCGAACGGCGCGCACGCCCTCTGCCACGCAAAGAATAGTGCCCACCTCAATGATATCGACCTCTTCGGCAATCAGACGCGTCGTTTCATACGCGGAAGACATTGATTGGTTATCCAGCGCAACCTGCAACATAGGTAATGACATTTTGGTATCCTTTTAAACAGCCGCCGCAGTGGCGTTATCAATTAAATCCAACACTTCCTGCGCGGTGCGGCAGGCGCGTAAACGGTCGAAATTGGCTTCGTCATCAAAGAGATTCACGATCTGCATGATGCCCACTTCCTGATGCGTGTTGGCGTCAACTGCCGCCATCGTGATCAGAATGTCGACCGGGTCGTTATCTTCGTGGTTAAACACCAGCGGCGTTTTCAGCGTCACCAGCGCAAAACCGGTTTTCTTGACCCCTTCCTCCGGACGGCCGTGCGGCATCGCCAGTCCTGGCGCAATCACAAAGTACGGGCCAAACTGCTCAACGCCATCAAGGATGGCCTGGTAGTAGCGTGGTTCAACCACATCAGCCTTAACCAGCAGATCCACGCCAAGCTTTACCGCTTCCTGCCAGGTACTGGCCTCGGCTTGCAAAAGGATGGAACTATTGTCTGCCAGCGAGTCACGTAATTTCATATGCCGCCCCTTACTTCACGTCCTGCGGAAAATGCGCTTTGATCACTTCCAGCAGTTTTGGTCCAAAATCGGCAGGAGACAGCATGTTGCGTACGCCAACGACATATTTATTGCCAGAAACGGTAATCTCGCCGGCGATATGCGTAGAGGCGATGATAATATCCGCTCCGCTCAGTTCACTTTTGTATTCACCCACGGCGCAGCTGTTTACCGTATGGTCAATATTTGACTGGGTTAAAAACTGGTCCACCTTCATTTTCATGATCATGGAACTGCCCTGCCCATTGCCACACACAGCCAGAATACGTACGGTCATAATCGGAACTCCTTATTAAGCAGAGTGTTCTGCCAGTTGTTTTTCTGCGTCTTCCTCAGCACGCAACGTGCGTCCTGCGAAAAACATATAAGCCAGTGCAATCAGAATAATGACGGCCATAAACACGATGCCAATGGAGGCAAAGCCTTGCATCATCGGCGGTGCCAGAATTGACCAGTCCGCCATGCCCATCCAGGCGCTCATACCGGTGAGCTTCACCGCCCAGACGCAGCCGAAGATTTCGATCATCCCCATCACCAGGCAAATCTTGAGCGCTGCACGCCAACCGCCAAAGTGGTTAGCAAATACGCCGATAGTGGCGTTCGAGAAGAACATCGGGATAAAGCCTGGGATAATCAGAATGGAAGAGCCGCAGGCCACAAGGATGCCCACCGCAATCAGTTGTCCGATGGTCCCCCACATAAAGCCCCAGACCACCGCGTTAGGAGCAAAGCTATAAATCGCCGCGCAGTCGATGGCCAGTACCGCGCCCGGGATCAGACGTTGGGAGATACCGTTGAACGCTTCTGAAAGTTCAGCAACGAACATACGTACGCCCTGGGTGATGATGAAGATAGCGACAGCAAACGAAAAACCGGTTTGCAGGATATACACCGTCCAGTGGGTTTTACCCGCCATCGCCTGAACCACATCAATGCCGAAAGAGAGCAGGATCGCCCCGAAGAAGATGGTCATCACAATCGCGGTAGAAACGATGTTGTCATGGAAGATATTCAGCCAGCCTGGCAGCTTGAGATCTTCTACGCTCTCCTCTTTCTTACCCAGATACGGCGCGACTTTGTAAGCAATCCAGGAGGCGAACTGCTGCTGGTGACCGATGGAAAAACCACAGCCGTCGGTCACTTCCTGGGTCGGCTTGTACATCATATTGGAGGTAATGCCCCAGTAGAGCGACACCAGCACCGCGGTACAGATGATGGTGGTCCACATGGAATAGCCAAAGATGTAGAAAGAGACGGCGATCAGGCCCGCCTGCTGGAACATGATGTGCCCGGTCAGCATGATGGTACGAATACCGGTAATCCGCCGTAGCAGCACGTAACAAATGTTTAGCGCCAGCGCCAACAGTACCGCGTACCCTACCCAGCTATAGGCATCCCCCATACGTTCGATGGTTGCCATCATGGAGGCATAGGTATCGGAAATCGCACCGTTGATACCGTAAACCTCGGACATCTTCGCCACTACCGGTTTAAACGTGCTGGTCAGAATGCCCGACCCTGCCTGCAATAACATAAAACCGATAATCGTTTTGATCGTGCCTTTGATAATAACGCTGACACTTTTACGCAACAGGATGTAGCCGAGGCAGGTCACAATACCCAACAGCAACGGTGCATTGGTCATGACCTGATTAAAAAAGACGGTAAAGATGTTGTAGAGGATCTCCATAACGATCTCCAGTAGACGAAGTTGCTGAACATTCATTACAGATGCCCAGGATGTTGTGCCCTCACTCTAATTTTCAAAAGTAATCACAACAAGATTGAATTTGATTAAATGTGATGCAGTACGCAAATAATTCTCTTACTTGCAGAGTGGATTTACTCCTAATTCATTCACTTCAAAATAAAACCAATCAAAACAATAAAATACAAAAATACATTTCATATAAACCATCTTGTCACGTTGTAATTTGTTAACAATTTTTCATTCAACACCAAAAATCAACGCATTGCCTTCTTGAGAAAATGATGTCAGTATCAATCAAAACAAATCACAATTTGATTCAACTTGAACAAACATGAAGGTAATTGCGATGAGTAAAGTAAAAAGCATCACGCGTGAATCATGGATCCTGAGCACATTCCCGGAGTGGGGAAGCTGGCTGAATGAAGAGATCGAGCAGGAACAGGTCGCACCAGGTACTTTCGCGATGTGGTGGCTCGGCTGTACCGGAATTTGGCTGAAGTCGGAAGGCGGGACTAACGTCTGCGTCGATTTCTGGTGCGGCACGGGCAAACAGAGTCACGGTAACCCGCTGATGAAAACCGGTCACCAGATGCAACGCATGGCAGGGGTGAAGAAGCTGCAGCCAAACCTGCGCACCACGCCGTTTGTTCTTGATCCGTTTGCCATTCGTCAGATCGATGCGGTGCTGGCCACACACGATCATAACGATCACATCGACGTAAATGTTGCGGCAGCCGTCATGCAGAACTGTGCCGACGACGTGCCGTTTATTGGACCGCAGACTTGTGTGGATCTGTGGATCGGTTGGGGTGTACCAAAAGAGCGCTGCATCGTGGTAAAACCAGGCGATGTGGTGAAAGTGAAAGATATTGAAATTCATGCGCTTGATGCGTTCGATCGTACTGCGTTAATCACCCTGCCCGCCGATCAAAAAGCCGCTGGCGTGCTGCCGGATGGTATGGATGCCCGCGCCGTAAACTATCTGTTCAAAACGCCGGGCGGTACGCTTTATCATAGCGGCGACTCACACTACTCCAACTACTATGCAAAGCATGGCAACGAGCACCAGATCGACGTCGCACTTGGATCCTACGGCGAGAACCCACGGGGTATTACGGACAAAATGACCAGTTCTGACATGCTGCGTATGGCGGAGTCCCTGAATACAAAAGTGGTGATCCCTTTCCATCATGATATCTGGTCAAACTTTCAGGCCGATCCACAGGAGATCCGCGTACTGTGGGAGATGAAAAAAGATCGCCTTAAGTATGGCTTTAAGCCATTCATCTGGCAGGTAGGTGGCAAGTTCACCTGGCCGCTGGACAAAGATAACTTTGAATATCACTATCCGCGCGGCTTTGATGACTGCTTCACCATTGAACCGGATTTACCGTTTAAATCGTTCTTGTGATCCACACAAAATGCCGGGCCATCCCGGCATTTTTTTCCCATTTACTTTAGTATTTCCAGGCTATTTCAAATATCATCTTTTCAAATCAATTTGTATCGGAATAGCTCATGACTGAAGCACAAAGACATCAAATATTGCTGGATATGCTGGCGCAGTTGGGCTTTGTTACCGTTGAGAACGTAGTTGAGCGTCTGGGGATTTCACCCGCCACTGCGCGCCGGGACATCAACAAGCTCGACGAAAGCGGCAAACTCAAAAAAGTACGCAACGGCGCAGAAGCTATTACCCAGCAGCGGCCGCGCTGGACGCCAATGAATCTGCACCAGGCGCAGAACCACGATGAAAAAGTTCGCATTGCCAAGGCAGCATCCCAGCTTGTGAATGCGGGTGAAAGCGTAGTGATCAACTGCGGATCGACCGCTTTCCTGCTGGGTCGCGAAATGTGCGGCAAGCCGGTGCAGATCATCACCAATTATTTGCCGCTGGCGAACTATCTGATCGACCAGGAGCATGACAGCGTGATCATCATGGGAGGGCAATATAACAAAAGCCAATCCATTACGCTTAGCCCGCAAGGCAGTGAAAATAGCCTGTATGCCGGACACTGGATGTTTACCAGCGGCAAAGGGTTGACCGCGGACGGACTGTATAAAACCGATATGCTGACCGCGATGGCCGAGCAGAAAATGCTTAACGTGGTGGGTAAACTGGTGGTGCTGGTCGATAGCAGTAAAGTCGGTGAACGTGCGGGAATGCTGTTCAGTCACGCCGATCAAATCGATATGCTCATTACCGGCAAAAATGCAAACCCTGAGATTCTGCAACAGCTTGAAGCTCAGGGCGTGAGCATTATGCGCGTTTAAAGGTGCTGGCGGAAAAACGTCACTGTTGCGGCCAACGCTTCTGGCGTGATGCGATGTCGTACACCCGCTTCCCACAGGCAGGTCAGATTGTTGTCCAAACCTGCCTGAATCAGCGCTTGCTGTAAGCGGAAGGTTTCAACAGCCGGTACAACATCATCATCCTGTCCATGCCACAGCAGCAACGGCCTGTCGGCAAGGCGTGGCAACTGATGCGTAACATCCCATTCGGCAAGCGGGGCGATAACGGCATCAAACTCCGCCTGTTGCTCTGGGGTCTGAACCTGTAAAGGAGGAAAAAGCGTCTGCGCAAGCCGGGTAAAATAGCCTGAGCCCATCAGGCTGGCTACACATTTAACCTCAGGATGGCGCGCCATTATGCCCAATGCAGTCATTCCCCCCATCGATGCCCCACCGACGGCAAGCCGCTCATCTGAAAGCCAATTTTCTGCCACCAGAGCCGCACGTAACGTCGTAAACTCCTGCATGTTTTGCTGCAATATATGCCAGAAGCGGAACATTCGCTCCTGAGCATTACCTTTAAAGCGGGCGCCATGTTCGGGCGCATCTGGCATGACGACGCGAAATCCGGCCTGAGCCAGCGCAACAGCAAAATAACTGTAGACCAGACTTGAAGATGTAAACCCGTGATAAAAGAGAATACAAGGGAGTGAACATTCGCGTTTACCAGCCGGAACGGCGTGCAGGACAGGGATACCAGCTAACTGTCGTGTCTCAATTTCTATCATTTGTTGCCCCTTTTTTTCTGGTATGCCATGCAGCAATGCTTAACGCAAGCGAATGTGTTCGGCAATGATTCATAATGTTGAGAACTGGGTTACGCTTTCGCAACATTTTCATTCGAAAATCGCGTGAGAGATAACAATTCGGGAACATTCCCCTAAAGGGAAATTAATAAGGCACTACACTATGGCTATCAGGAAACGAGATAGAGTTATGCGTCGGTTTGCCTCTTTGTTGCTGGTTATGTTTTTAAGCGCCTGTAGCGTGCTACAGGGAACGCCGCAACCCGCACCGCCCGTTGCCGACCACCCGCAGGAGATCCGCCGTGACCAGAGTAATGGGTTACAGCGATTAGGGACGGTTAGCGCGCTGGTAAGAGGCTCTCCGGATGATGCGCTGGCAGAGATCCGTGCCAAAGCCGTCGCGGCTAAAGCTGATTACTACGTGGTTTTATTAGTAGATGAAACCATCGTGACAGGCCAATGGTATTCACAGGCAATTTTGTATCGTAAATAACATTGGGTTGAAATTTAGTCAGCTTTACATTGCTTTGCGCCTCTATGCGTTTACCTGTGCACAATAAACCAACAGCAGGAAGCTTGAGGTTTATTATCGCGATGGAATGCCCTGCCGTGTGTAGGGGTACGAATAATGGAGCTGACGATGAAACAATCTCTTGCCTTATCCTCACTGCTGCTTTCTGCCGGACTGGCAGGCACTACGGCGCAGTCTGCCGAATTCGCCAGTGCTGACTGCGTTACTGGCCTGAACGAAATTGGCCTGATCTCTGTCAGTAACATTGCAGGGAATCCGCAGGATGTAGAACGTGTAATCGCGTTAAAAGCGGATGAACAAGGTGCCTCATGGTATCGGATCATTCAGATGTACGAAGACCAGCAGCCCGACAACTGGCGCGTACAGGCCATACTTTATGCGTAACAGATTGCCGGATGGCGTAAACTTATCTGACCTGGACTGAGCGTAGGCATGATAAGACGCACCCGCGTCGCCATCAGGCAAGTTATTACCGTAACCCCCCCGTTGCCCGCAGGAGCAAATCGTTCAGCACCTGTTCAGACAATCGTAGTCCACCCCGCGTATCAAGCATCATTTGGCACCAGGCCTGCGCCACTGGCGGAGAAGAATAACGCAACATCTGCGCCCCGCAACCGAGCAGGAAAAGCTGCTGCGTAATCTCTCGTCCCAATGCCTCACTGGGTTTACGTAAACGCTGCTGTAGCTGACGCACCATCCGATCGTAATGTCGATCCTGCCCCTTTACCTCCGCAAAGGCTTCGCTGAGCATATCGTAGATGCCGGGTTGTTTTGTCAGTACCCGCAATACATCAAGGCACATAATGTTGCCGGAGCCTTCCCAGATACTGTTTACCGGCATCTCACGATACAGGCGCGACAGCTCACTCTCCTCGCAATAGCCAATCCCGCCCAGCACTTCCATCGCCTCAGCCACAAACGGCATACCGACCTTGCAAACGGAGAATTTCGCTGCTGGCGTGAACAACCTGGCCCACAGCGCTTCTTTGGCATCAGCACGACGGTCCCAGGCCCGCGCCAGTCGAAACAGTAGCGCCGTTTGACCTTCCAGTTGGAGCGCCATCCGACCTAATACCTGACGCATCATCGGCTGTTCAATCAATGACTTGCCAAAAACCTGTCGCTGGTGCGCATGATAAATCGCGACGGAAAAAGCACGTCGCATCATGCCGTGACTGCCGAGCGCGCAGTCAAAACGCGTCATCCCGCCCATCTTCAGGATATGGCGGATACCTTCCCCTTCTTCGCCCAATAGCCAGCCAATCGCATCGTGGAATTCAACCTCGCAGCTGGCGTTGGAGCGGTTGCCTAACTTATCTTTCAGTCGTTCAAGACGGATGGCATTACGCTGCCCGTCAGGTAAAAATCGCGGTACAAAAAAGCAGGATAAGCCGCCCTTTGCCTGGGCCAGCACCAAATGGGCATCGCTTTGCGGCACGGAGAAAAACCACTTATGTCCCACCAGCCGATACGAGCCGTCGACAAGATGTTCTGCCTGAGTGGTATTGCTCAGCACATCTGAACCACCCTGTTTTTCGGTCATCCCCATACCAATCAGTAGCCCGCGCTTTTGCCCTCCGGGCAGTAAATGCGAGTCATAACGGTCGCTTAGCAGCGGCGTCAGCCAGTCGTGAAAGGGGGCGGGTAACATTTGAAGTAACAGCGGTGTGGCGGCAAACGTCATGGTCACCGGACACAACGTGCCTGCTTCAACCTGCGCATGCAGCATGAAACGCGCCGCCCGGGCAACAAATGTTCCTTGCCTCGAGTCTTCTTCCCAGGCCAGATTATGTACGCGGTTGGCGCACAATCCCTGCATCAGCAAATGCCAGGCAGGATGAAAACGCACATCATCCAGCCGCTGCCCCTGCGGGTCGTAGCGCAATAGTTCAGGTGGAAAAGCATTGGCCAGACGACCCAGTTCGAGCGACTCGGCTGTCCCTAGCTGCTGACCAATACTGGCGAGAAGATCGCTATCCCAGCCAGCGCCTTCACGGATAACCGCTTCGCACAGCGCGCCGTCGGACAAATATAAGTTACTGTTATTGAGCGGTACAGGTTGGTTAAAAACGGTGTGCGTTTGCCAGTGCATTGTGTCTCCCTCCGTCAATGGCCGTCGCTTTAAGTATGGTCAGGCAGCAGAGAGAACGCATGGGACAACGGTCACAAAAAAGCCATCCCGAAAGATGGCTTGAGAGAAGAGAGAAATCAGGGAGATAGTTTAGCTGCGCTGACGGACTGCTTCAAACAGGCAGATGCCCGTCGCAACTGAAACGTTCAGCGACGAAACGCTACCTGCCATCGGGATACTGATCAGTTCGTCACAGTGTTCACGGGTCAGACGGCGCATACCTTCACCTTCTGCTCCCATCACCAGCGCCAGACGTCCGGTCATTTTGCTCTGGTAGAGAGTATGGTCGGCTTCGCCAGCGGTTCCGACGATCCAGATATTCTCTTCCTGCAGCATACGCATGGTGCGCGCCAGGTTGGTCACGCGGATCAGCGGTACGCTTTCTGCCGCACCGCAGGCCACTTTTTTCGCCGTAGCATTCAACTGAGCGGAACGATCCTTCGGTACGATTACAGCATGTACGCCAGCGGCATCGGCGCTACGCAGGCATGCCCCCAGGTTATGCGGGTCGGTGACGCCATCGAGGATCAAAAAGAACGGCTGATCGAGCGTAGCAATCAGATCCGGCAGATCGTTTTCCTGATACTGACGGCCCGGCTTCACACGAGCAATAATCCCCTGATGTACCGCACCCTCGCTTTTCTCATCCAGAAACTGACGGTTAGCCAGTTGAATGACAACACCCTGTGCTTCCAGTGCGTGGATCAGCGGCAGCAGGCGTTTATCTTCACGACCTTTGAGAATAAAGACGTCCTGGAAGCGCTCAGGCGCACGTTCCAGCAGAGCCTGCACCGCATGGATGCCGTAAATCATTTCACTCATGAATGTACTCGTTAATAGTTTATGCATAACGCGGGCAACACGAGATTGCCCGACTTACTGTTTATGGCAGTTATTGTGCGACTTTCTTTTTCGCCGCACGTTTAGCTTTGGTGGCGGCAGCAATTTTAAGCGTTTTTGCCGATGGCTTTTTCGCTTTTTTGTCGCCTTTCTTCTCAGCCGCATTCTTTTCCGCCTGAGGTTTGGCTCTGCCTTTTTTCTCGCCGCGGAAAGCACTGTCCGGCTCGAAATTCACCTTTTTGCCCATCTGACGACGTTTACCGGTATTTTTACCCGCATCGCTTTTTTTGGCTTTTTCGCGCGCAGTTTTACCTTCATTACGCGGCGCACGTTCGCTGGAGATCAAGCTAAAGTCGATCTTACGCTCGTCCATGTTGACTGCTTCCACGCGAACTTCCACGCGATCGCCCAGGCGATACATCTGACCGCTGGATTCCCCCGTCAGGCGCTGCCCAACCTGGTCGAAACGATAGTAGTCGTTATCCAGGGAGGAGACATGCACCAGACCGTCGATAAACAGCTCATCAAGACGGACAAAGAAACCAAATCCGGTGACGCTGGCAATCACGCCTTTGAAGACATTCCCTACCTGATCCAGCATGAAGTCGCACTTCAACCAGTCAGAGACATCGCGCGTGGCTTCGTCAGCACGGCGCTCGGCCATCGAACAGTGCTGACCCAGTTGCAGCATCTCTTCCATCGAATAATGGTAGCCACCCGTTTCCGTGGTGTTGCCTTTATGACCCTGCTCCTGCGCCAGCAGATACTTAATCGCCCGGTGCAAGGAGAGATCCGGGTAACGACGGATCGGTGAAGTAAAGTGTGCATAAGATTGCAGCGCCAGGCCGAAGTGACCACGGTTTTCCGGATCGTAAATCGCCTGCTTCATCGAACGCAGCAGCATGGTTTGCAGCATTTCTGCGTCAGGACGGTCAGCAATCGACTCCAGCAGTTCAGCGTAATCGCGCGGCTCAGGTTTGTTGCCACCTGGCAGCTCCAGCCCTAGCTCTGCCAGGACGGAACGGAACGAGTTAATCGCTTCGGTCGTCGGCTTATCGTGAATACGGAACAGCGCGGGCTCTTTGGCTTTCTCAACGAATCGCGCCGCTGAGATGTTCGCCATGATCATGCACTCTTCAATCAGCTTGTGCGCGTCGTTACGCTGCGTCTGCTCAATACGCTCAATACGGCGTTCAGCATTGAAGATAAACTTCGCCTCTTCACTTTCAAACGAGATACCGCCGCGCTCTTCGCGGGCTTTATCCAGCACTTTGTAGAGGTTATGCAGCTCTTCAATGTGTTTGACCAGCGGTGCGTACTGCTCACGCAGCTCCTGGTCGCCCTGCAGCATGTGCCAGACCTTGGTGTAGGTCAGACGTGCATGGGAACTCATGACCGCTTCGTAGAATTTAAAGCCGGTTAAACGGCCTTTCGACGAAATGGTCATTTCACAGACCATACACAACCTGTCCACCTGCGGGTTGAGCGAACACAATCCATTAGAAAGCACTTCCGGCAGCATCGGGACAACCTGCGACGGGAAGTAAACGGATGTGCCACGGCTGCGGGCTTCCTGGTCCAGCGGAGTCGGCGGGCGAACGTAATAGCTTACGTCGGCAATCGCCACCCATAAACGCCAGCCGCCGCCGCGTTTCTTCTCGCAGTAAACCGCATCGTCGAAGTCACGCGCATCTTCGCCATCGATAGTCACCAGCGGCAGGTCGCGCAGATCGACACGTCCTATTTTCGCCTCTTCCGGCACTTCTTCTTTCAGTCCGGCGACCTGTTTCTCAACAGCCTGCGGCCAGATATATGGGATTTCATGAGTACGCAGGGCCATATCAACGGCCATGCTGGTTCCCATGTTGTCACCCAGCACTTCAACAATTCTACCCACCGCTTTGGTGCGGCGAGTCGGACGCTGGGTCAGTTCAACGACGACCACAAACCCCATACGAGCGCCCATCACCTCTTCCGGCGGGATCAGAATATCGAAACTCAGACGGCTGTCGTCAGGGACGACAAACCCAACGCCAGCATCGGTGAAATAGCGACCGACAATTTGGCTGGTTTTTGGCACCAGTACGCGCACAATACGCGCTTCGCGACGACCTTTACGGTCCGCGCCCAGTGGCTGCGCCAGCACCTGATCGCCATGAATGCAGGTTTTCATCTGCTCGCTGGACAGGTACAGGTCATCTTTGCGGCCTTCAACGCGCAGAAAGCCGTAGCCATCACGGTGGCCAATAACGGTACCTTTCAGCAGGTCGAGACGCTCCGGCAGCGCATAGCACTGACGACGGGTGAAGACCAGTTGTCCGTCACGCTCCATCGCGCGCAGACGGCGGCGCAGTGCTTCCTGCTGCTCTTCACCTTCAATGTTGAGTTCAGCGGCCAGCTCATCGCGGTTGGCCGGTTTTTCACGTTTAGTTAAATGTTCGAGGATAAATTCCCGGCTTGGGATAGGATTCGCGTATTTTTCAGCTTCGCGTTCCTGGAAAGGATCTTGTGACATTGAGGTTCCTCCATTGTCAGCTCTGATGGAATTCCTTCGTCTTTCACGACGCCTCTTTGTTGGCTGCCTTTGCTCCCACCAGTAACTTACTTTTGTAAGCTCCTGGCGACTCGCTCAGTTGCCGCCGCGATGCGACGCGAAATACTTTGGACTTCATTATTCCACCAGCAATAATTTATAAAGCGGTTGATTCTCTTCAACCAAATCAGCAAGTGTGTAGTTGTCCAGCTCCGTGAGAAAACTTTGCACTGCCTTAGAAAGCGCCTGTTTGAGTCGACAGGCCGGGGTAATGTGGCAAAACTCGCTGCTACAGTTGACCAACGATAAGGGTTCCAGCTCGCGAACCACATCACCAATACCAATATCCTTAGCGGGTTTACCCAAGCGGATACCGCCATTTTTTCCTCGAATAGCAGTAACAAAGCCCGCCCGGCTAAGTTGATTGATTATTTTGACCATATGATTACGGGACACGCCGTAGACTTCTGTCACCTCAGAAATACTGGTCATACGTCCTTCGGGAAGTGACGCCATGTAGATTAGCGCACGTAATCCGTAATCGGTGAAACTTGTTAACTGCACATCAACCTCAGGAAAAGGGATAAAACGGATAAACCTGGTGGTATTAATTATATTGATGATAAACCAGCCACCAGCCAGGTCGCTAATTTATTTCAGTTCGGGAAGGAAAAAAGCGAGGAACTTACGTGATTTTAAGCCGGATTCTGATGCAAAGCACCTTATCCGGCTTGAGATATTGCAAGCGCAGCGCCATTCGACGCCACGCTATAACCAGAATTATGCGTCGAACGGGTCGCGCAGGATCATGGTTTCAGTACGGTCTGGGCCAGTTGAGATAATATCAATCGGCACACCGGTCAGTTCTTCAATACGCTTGATGTAGTTCAGTGCAGCCTGCGGCAGACCGCTACGTTCCTTCACGCCGAAGGTAGATTCAGACCAGCCCGGCATGGTTTCGTAAATCGGCTCGATACCTTTCCAGTCGTCTGCTGCCAGCGGAGTAGTCGTTACTTCACGGCCATCCGGCATACGGTAAGCGACACAGATTTTCACCTCTTTCAAACCGTCCAGTACGTCCAGTTTGGTCAGGCAGAAGCCAGACAGGGAGTTAATCTGTACTGCACGGCGTACAGCAACGGAGTCCAGCCAGCCGGTACGACGACGACGACCGGTGGTCGCGCCATACTCGTTACCTTGTTTGCACAGAAACTCGCCAACGTCATCAAACAGTTCAGTCGGGAACGGCCCCGCACCTACACGAGTAGAGTAAGCTTTGATGATACCCAGAACGTAGTCCACATAACGTGGGCCCAGGCCGGAGCCGGTTGCCACGCCACCTGCGGTGGTGTTGGAGGACGTTACGTACGGATAGGTACCGTGGTCGATATCCAGCAGCGTACCCTGCGCACCTTCAAACATGACGAAATCGCCACGTTTACGCGCCTGGTCCAGCAGATCGGAAACATCAACAACCATCGAGGTCAGGATGTCGGCGATAGCCATCACATCATCCAGCACTTTCTGGTAGTCAACTGCTTCAACTTTATAGAAATTCACCAGCTGGAAGTTGTGATATTCCATCACTTCTTTCAGTTTTTCAGCGAAGGTTGCTTTATCAAACAGATCGCCAACACGCAGACCGCGACGAGCTACTTTGTCTTCATAAGCCGGACCGATACCACGACCGGTAGTACCGATCGCTTTCTCGCCACGCGCTTTCTCACGAGCGTTATCCAACGCAACGTGATAATCAAGGATCAGCGGACAAGCTTCAGACAGCAGCAGGCGCTCGCGAACCGGGATACCACGATCTTCCAGTCCTTTCATTTCTTTCATCAGCGCGGACGGAGACAGAACAACACCGTTACCGATGATGCTGATGACATTCTCGCGAAGAATACCTGATGGAATAAGATGGAGGACGGTTTTTTCACCGTTGATTACGAGAGTATGGCCTGCGTTGTGACCACCCTGGTAGCGCACAACATATTTAGCCCGTTCAGTCAGAAGATCGACGATCTTCCCTTTACCTTCGTCACCCCATTGGGTGCCCAGTACGACGACGTTGTTACCCATTTTTCAAAATCACCGTTTGCTTAAAAATGGATTCTACCACCGCTTTTTCAGATATACAGCACTTTTTGCATGCGAAAATCCGCAAATTAGTCTACTAATTAATCAGCCAATCGTTTTCCTCAACATGTAGTAGACCACAACGCCCGCAACCACAAGACCGCCACCAAAACGACGCAAAATATTTTCGGGAAGTTGCGCCATTGCAGAGATCATTTTCTTCCATGCGCTGGGATAAAGCATCGGACCCAGCCCTTCCAGCACCAAAACCAGCGCGAGCGCCAGCAAAATTGTTGAATTCATCCATCGCCCTTATATAAAAAGAAAACCACCGCATCCCTGGAGATGCCGGTGGTTTTGCTGCTTTAAAACCGCTGGAACGCGATTAGCGTGTCGCGGAACTCGGTGTCTTCATGTAGCGGAAGAAATCGCTGTCCGGACTCATGACCATCACGTCCTGGTTGCCTTCGAAGCTCTTCTCGTAAGCACGCAGGCTACGGATGAAGGCGTAGAAGTCAGGATCCTGACTAAACGCATCGGCAAACAGCTTAGCGGCTTCTGCATCGCCTTCACCGCGCATGATACGGCCCTGACGCTCAGATTCTGCCAGCGTTTTAGTGACTTCATAGTCCGCCGTTGCACGCAGTTTTTCCGCCTCTTCCTGGCCTTGTGAACGATGGCGACGTGCTACCGCTTCACGCTCAGCGCGCATACGGTTGTAGATAGCCTCGGACACTTCAGCAGGCAGGTTGATTTGCTTAATACGCACGTCAACCACTTCGATGCCCAATGCCGCCATACTGTTCGGGTTGATGACCGGTACTTTACCGTTCGTTTCAGCCTGAACACGTTCAGCCGCTTCGGCAATCGCGCTATCTGCTGCCGGAGTCGCCACTTCATCTTCCGTGCCAGCAGAACCGGAGTTCAGCGCGTCACGAACTTCCAGAGTCAGACGACCGCGGGAATCGGTAACGATGTCCTTCACGTCCAGACGACCAATTTCAGAACGCAGACGGTCAGAGAACTTACGTTTCAGCAGGACTTCCGCCTGAGAAACATCGCCACCGCCCGTTGCCAGGTAGTAACGGCTAAAGTCACTGATGCGCCACTTGATGTAGGAGTCAACAATCAGGTCTTTCTTCTCTTTGGTAACAAAGCGATCGGCCTGGTTGTCCATGGTCTGAATACGCGCATCGAGCATCTTCACAGATTCAATAAACGGAATCTTGAAGTGCAGGCCTGGTGCAACGACCAGCGGCTTGTTTTCATCGTCACGCAGAACTTTACCAAAGCGCAGAGTAATACCGCGCTCGCCTTCTTTGACCACAAAGACAGACATGAACAGAACTACCAGAACGATGATGATAATCGCAATAACTGACTTACGCATCGTTATTCCCCCTGACGCTGGTAGTCGTTACGCTGCGCATTCGCGCGGCGTTGGTCCATAATATCGCCCTGACTGGTGGACGATGTATTGCTTGCTCCAGTGCTGGAAGTCGTTGCTGGCGGCAGACGCAACAGGTTTGAACTGCTGTCAGTCTTTGCTGCTGGCGCACTACCACCTTTCAGCATTTGATCCAGCGGCAGAACCATCAGATTGCTGCCTTTATCGTTAACCAGGACTTTGCGGGTATTGCTCAGCACTTTTTCCATGGTTTCGATATACAGACGCTCGCGGGTAATTTGCGGTGCGGCTTTATATTCCGGCAGAATTTTTGCGAAGCGAGCCACTTCACCCTGTGCTTCCAGGATGGTCTGAGTCTTATACGCACGCGCTTCTTCCAGAATACGCTGAGCCTGACCGTTTGCACGCGGCTGAACTTCGTTGGTGTACGCTTCTGCTTCACGGATGTACTGCTGTTCGTTTTCACGTGCTGCGATAGCATCGTCAAACGCGGCTTTTACTTCTTCCGGCGGACGTGCTGCCTGGAAGTTGACGTCCAGCAAGGTGATACCCATGTTGTACGGACGGATCGTTTCTTCCAGTTCACGCTGGGTATCGCTACGAATAACGGTACGCCCTTCGGTCAGGATACGGTCCATGGTGTATTTACCGATAACCCCACGCAGGGCGCTGTCAGTTGCCTGACGCAGACTGTCATCCGCACTGGTTACGCTAAACAGGTAACGCTGCGGATCGGTCACGCGGTACTGTACGTTCATTTCGACGCGCACGACGTTTTCGTCAGAGGTCAGCATAACGCCGGATGCGGCAAGTTCACGCACGGCTTCAACGTTGACCGGTGTCACTTCATCGATAAAGGTCGGTTTCCAGTTCAGACCCGGTTCAACCAAATGGCTGAATTTACCGAAGCGTGTCACCACGCCACGTTCCGCTTCTTTAATGGTATAGAAACCGCTAGCCGCCCAGATAATGACGATGGCGGCCGCTGCGATAGTAAAGACTCGACCGCCCAGTTGCGGACGCGGGCCTTGAGATGAACTACCGCCGCCAGAACCAGTACCTTTACCGCCACCCAGACCACCGAGCTTTTTACTCAGTTTGCGGAAGATATCGTCCAGATCGGGAGGTCCCTGCTCGCGACCACCTTTGTTTCCATTTCCCTCAGGGTTGCCGCCAGGTTTGCTGCTTCCCCAGGGGTCGCGGTCTTGTCCGTTATTACCGGGCTGATTCCACGCCATTTTTGTGCTCCATATTTGTTATGCGATGCTATACCTGCGTCTTTTGCGCTGCCGATGCGTTGGCTGCGTCCCTCAACGCCAGTCACATAGTTGACTATGCTCCTGGAGATTTCAGGACTTGCCGCCTTCCTGCCGCACAAAATCCACAAGGTATAGAGGCGAAAAAATCTTCAGGCCATATCCGTCAGATCAGACAACATAGTCTTCCAGTGCCGGTTCTTGTTTACAGAGGCGACGCCAGTCTACGATCGGCATACGAACCTGCAGACCTACGCTGCCGTCTTCCTCCATCCACTCTTTTTCTATTGCCTGAAGTTGATAAAACCGGCTTCTCAAACGCCCTTCCTGCGGCGGCAAACGCAACGTATGCTGCGCCACCTCACCGGAAAGTCGCTCAGTCAAAGCCTGAAAAAGTTGTGGTATACCAATCCCCGTTTGCGCTGATACCCAAACGCGAATGGGTTTATTCTCTTCATCTCTATCGATACGCGGCTCAAAGTCATCCAACATATCGATTTTATTCATCACCAGCAGGGTCGGGATCTCATGCGCATCGATCTCTTCGAGCACCGTGTCGACTGCCTCGATGTTTTCCTGCACACGAAAATCTGCAGCATCAATAACGTGCAGCAGCAATGTCGCCTGACGTGTTTCCTGCAAGGTGGCTTTAAATGCCGCCACCAGGTCGTGCGGCAAATGGCGGATAAACCCTACGGTATCCGCCAGCACGGTCTCCCCCACGTCCGCCACGTCTATGCGGCGCAACGTTGGATCCAGGGTCGCAAACAGCTGGTCCGCTGCATAAACCCGGGCTTCGGTGATCTGGTTGAACAGGGTGGATTTTCCGGCGTTGGTATATCCCACCAGTGATACGGTTGGGACATCCGCTTTCTTGCGCGACTGCCGCCCCTGCTCACGTTGCTTTTCAACTTTTTCCAGGCGCGACTGTATTTGCAAAATGCGATTACGCAGCAAACGACGGTCGGTTTCGAGCTGGGTTTCACCCGGACCGCGCAAACCAATCCCGCCCTTTTGCCTTTCAAGGTGGGTCCAGCCACGGACCAGACGCGTAGCCATATGGCGCAACTGCGCCAGCTCAACCTGCAACTTACCCTCATGGGTGCGCGCACGCTGGGCAAAAATATCTAAAATAAGACCGGTCCTGTCGATTACAAGACACTGGCACAACTGTTCCAGGTTACGTTCCTGGGCGGGGCTCAGAGCATGATCAAAAATCACCACCGCAGCGCCAGTCGCTTTTACGGCTTCGGCAATTTCGATTGCCTTACCTTCACCAACAAAATACTTCGGGTGCGGTGCTTTACGGCTCCCGGTAATCACCTGCATTGCTTCGACACCGGCGGAAGAAACCAGAGATTCAAACTCCTGGAGGTCTTCCATATCTTTGTCTTGCGAAAAATAGATGTGTACCAGTACCGCCTGCTCACCGGCATCATAACGGTCAAACAAGCGTCAACCCCTTAATATAAATCAACGGGGAACGCAGGATCGCTGGCTCCCCGTATGTAAAACAGCTAATAACCTTATTCGGTTTCTTCGCTGTCCTGTTGCGCAGATGAACCTTGCGCGTTGCTACCGTGATGGTAGTTGCTGCCAGTGCCGCCGGTGGCATTATTGCTGTGATGAGAAACCGGACGAGACGGGACAACAGTAGAAATCGCGTGCTTATAAACCATCTGGCTGACCGTGTTTTTCAACAGGATCACGAACTGATCAAAAGACTCGATTTGACCTTGCAGCTTAATACCATTCACCAAATAAATAGAAACTGGAACACGTTCCCGACGCAATGCGTTCAGGAACGGATCTTGTAAAGATTGCCCCTTAGCCATTCTCTCTTTTCCTTATATGCTTATTTGTACTTTGAACCTTTCGATTCTGAAAAATTGCGCACGATACGTTTCAATTGTACACATTCAGTTCGCGATAGCACCAACAACCTGTAATACTTCGTTTCGCGCCAGGTCAGGCTTTTCACTGTCAAGCCAGTGCACCCCTTCCCAACCACGCAACCAGGTTACCTGTCGCTTCGCCAACTGCCTCGTGGCGCAAACACCTCTATAAACCATTTCATCGTATGAAATTTCACCTTCAATGTATGACCACATCTGGCGATACCCTACACAACGAATGGAAGGCAAATCCGTATGCAAATCTCCACGGGCAAAAAGCGCCCGGACTTCTGCTTCAAAACCTGAAGCTAACATCTGATGAAAACGCTGCTCAATTCGCTGATGGAGCAGTTCACGGCTCGCCGGGGCGATTGCAAACTGATGCACCTGATACGGCAAAGCATCTCCTGACGTTTGCGTCAGCTCCGTTAAAGTTTTACCCGAAATGAAAAAAACTTCCAGTGCCCGGGAAAGTCTTTGCGGATCATTTGGATGAATACGCGCCGCAGCCACCGGATCGATGTCCTGAAGCTGTCGGTGTAACGCGTCCCAACCCTGCTCTGCCGCCTGCTGCTCAATTCTGGCCCTGACTTCCGGGTCCGCCGACGGTAACGGCGACAGCCCTTCAAGCAAGGCTTTGAAATATAACATTGTGCCGCCCACCAGCAACGGGATACGCCCCGCGGCGGTGATATCGGCCATCTCGGCTAACGCATCGCGACGGAAATCCGCAGCGGAGTACGCTTGCGACGGATCGCGAATATCCAATAATCGGTGCGGCGCGGCCTGTAATTCATCTGCATCGGGCTTGGCTGTACCGATATCCATCCCCTTGTAAATAAGGGCGGAATCAACGCTTATCAACTCTATGGGCAAAACTTTACGCAATTCAATTGCGAGTGCCGTTTTACCGGAGGCCGTTGGCCCCATCAAAAAAATCGCCTTTGGCAGGCTCGCCTTACGGGTATCACTCATGTTTCAGGGCATTCATTACCGAATGTAAATCAACAGGTTGTAACATACCACCCGGCGGTGCCTTCACGAGTTGTGGGCAGAGCCGCTCAACATCCGCTAACAGCGTAATCGCCTGTGCCATACTCCACTGTGGATGCTCGCTAATCAGGTTACGTGCGATCCACTGCGCAATATTGCCCGGCTCGAATACGGATTGCTGCGCCAGGTAGCCTATCAGTTCAGGAATCAAGATTTGTAAATTTTGTTGGCGTAAGGGTAAAGGCACCGCCCGGATGGTCACATGCTGCGCATCCAGTTGAAATTCAATGCCCAGCTCAGCCAGTTGGCTCTGTCCTTTTTGCAGCGCCGCTTTTTCATCGGCGTTGACTTTTAACCGTAAAGGGATCAGCAACGGCTGGGCGCAAACGGTCCCCTGGTCCGGCGTTAATTGCGCCTGACGCAGCCAACGCTCAGCCACCGGTAATGCCAGCAACCGAATATGACCATCGCACTCGAGTAACGCGCAGTCTGCACCGACAATCGTTAGCACCCGGCCAAAGCCCTGACTGCTGCCGCTAAGAGGTGCCGATGATGTTTCAGAGACCGGTGTTTTACGCGTTGGAGCCGGCGTCTGCATCAGTTTCTGATAAATTTCGCCCTGCTGCTTTTGGTATCCGGGTTGGGCATGAGGCCAACTGGCCCCCGCCTGACGGCCTGCGCCACTACTGCTGTTTCCAGCGCCAGCGGATGCTGAGTACCGCGGTGTCGCAGGTTCACGCGCGGGAGCTGCCTCGGCAAAATGGTTACGTCCGGCAGCAACGCGGTTCTCCGGGATGTGCCTTGGAGCGGGTTCGTCATCATCAGCCAACGGCAGCGGCGTTTCAAGCTGCTGTTGCAGGACGCTCAACACGCCCTGGTAAATAAAATCGTGCACCAGGCGGGATTGATGGAAACGGACCTCATGTTTAGCTGGGTGTACGTTGACATCCACTTGATGCGGATCGATTTCCAGATACAGCACAAAAGCGGGTTGTTGATCGGCTCCCAGCTTATCTTCACAGGCCTGGCGGATAGCATGGTTGATCAGCCGATCTCGCATCATCCGACCATTCACATAACAGTACTGTATTTCTGCCAGCGCCGCCGTTGTGTGGTTAGGATCGGCCACCCAGCCGCGCAGCGTCAAATCACCATGCTGCCATTCAATCGCCAGCGCATTCTCCAGAAACGGCGTGCCGCAAATCGCGCCCAGCCGGCGCTCTTTCTGCCCATCCGCGGCCACTGCCCGGTACTGACGCACCACTTTGCCGTTGTGAGACAAATTAATCGTCACATCAAAACGCGCCAGCGCAATGCGGCGAATAATCTCGTCGATATGATTAAATTCAGTTTTCTCGGTGCGCATAAATTTGCGCCGCGCCGGGGTGTTGTAGAACAGATCTAACACCTCCAGTGTGGTTCCCACTGGATGCGCAGCAGGTTTTACCGTCACATCCATGTCGCGCCCTTCAGCATAGGCTTGCCAGGCCTCAGGCTGCTCTTGTGTGCGCGACGTCAGGGTTAAACGAGACACGGAGCTGATACTTGCCAGCGCTTCGCCACGAAATCCGAGGCTCACGATGGCCTCAAGATCGTCAAGCGAGGCTATTTTACTGGTGGCATGACGCGCCAGCGCCAGCGCCAGCTCGTCTTTTTTAATCCCGCAGCCGTTGTCACGAATACGGATAAGCTTCGCGCCGCCGCGCTCAATATCGATATCAATTCGCGTCGCACCGGCATCGATGCTGTTTTCCACCAGCTCTTTCACCACTGACGCAGGCCGTTCTACCACCTCGCCTGCGGCAATCTGGTTCGCCAGCTGTGGCGGTAGAACCTGAATCGGCATGGCTAATCCTTAATTTGTTAACGTGTTACCCGGCGATATGGCGCTGGCGGTTTGCGCCGGCGCGCCCTGCGGTCCGGTTTGCATCGGGTGCGCCTGGAAATAGTTACGCAATCCTTTGTATATCGCCTCAGCCAGTTGCTGCTGGTAATCATCGCTCGCCAACAGACGTTCTTCGCTGTTGTTACTGATAAAGCCGGTTTCAACCAGCACAGATGGGATATCAGGCGAACGCAGTACGCCAAGACTGGCGTGTTCCGGACGGCGCTTATGCATCGAACCAATACGTTCTAACTGGCCGATCATGCTGGTCGCCACATCATACCCGACGCGCTGCGAATGACCGAATTGCAGATCCAGTACGGCCTGGCTGAGATAAGGATCGGACTGGCTGTTTGCCAGCACATCGCCCGCGCCGCCCAACAGCTCCGATTGTTTTTCATGCTGTTCCAGCCAGCCGGCCATCTCACTGTTCGCCCGACGGTTCGACAACACCCAAACGGAAGCACCTGTGGCATCACGGTTTGGCGCGGCATCCGCGTGAATAGAAACCAGGAAATTGGCGTTTTGTTTACGTGCGACGTCTGAACGCCCCATCACCGAGATAAAGTAATCGCCATCACGGGTGAGTACGCCTTTAAACATTGGGTCATCATTGAGCAAGCTGCGCAGTTTACGCGCCACGGCAATCGTGACGTTTTTCTCACGCGTGCCGCCAGGGCCAATCGCCCCCGGATCCTGCCCGCCGTGTCCGGCATCAATGGCAATAACCACTTTTTCACCGCTGCCGGTGCTGGCGCGCGCCACAGGTCGTGTGGAGGTATTACTGTTGGTCACCATCGTGGTGCGATCGTTCTCTGCTTTAAACGGGTTACGCGCAGGCTCGGCAGGACGAGGGGCGACAACCGGCGTTTCAACACGCTTAACAACCACTGGAGGTGGAGGCGGCGGCGCATCCGCTTTGATGGTAAACACAACGGTATAATTGCCGCCGTTCTGGCGTTTAACGGCTTCGGCCTTGCCGTTCTCGGTTAAATCCACCACCAGACGCAAGGACTGCGCATCTTTTGGCGTGCCGGAGCGGATAGATTTCACCAGATTATTGCCGCTAAACAGCAGCGGTAATCCCTGAATCACTCCGGTTTGTTTTATATCCAGCGCGACGGTGCGTTTCCCGTCCTGGCTCACGGCGTATTCAGGCTCGCCAATAAAGCTCAGCGTAATCCGCGCCTGTTGATTGCCATTGGAAACCTGAAGATCGGAGAGGCTGGCGGCCCCTGCCTGCGCGCACAGCAGGACCAGGGTTGCCATCAGCCAGTTTCTGATGCGATAAATCATCCCGCCACCCTTAAGGTTATTCGGCTAAACGCGCCAGCAATAATTCACCCGATGAGGAGACTGCGCTTACGCGCGCCTCTCGACCTTGCGCCTGATATTCAATGTGTATTTCGACGTCCGGGTCTGGCAGTACACCTTTACCTTGTTGCGGCCATTCCACCAGGCAGATGGCATCATTGGCAAAATAATCGCGGATCCCCATAAATTCCAGCTCCTCCGGGTCCGCAAGTCGGTATAAATCGAAGTGATATACCATCAAGTTATCGAGTGAATAGGGTTCAACCAGCGTGTAGGTGGGGCTTTTTACATTACCTTTATGACCTAACGCCTGCAGAAATCCCCGGCTGAAAGTGGTTTTACCCGCCCCCAGGTCGCCGTACAAATATATAACCGTCGCGCCGTCACAGGCTTTGGCTACCCGCAGTCCCAGGTCTAAAGTTGCCTGCTCATCAGGTAGTGGAATTACTCGATTCATCATGATAAACGTCAATCACATCAGGGTTAACAATACGCTGTAGCGTGGTAAAAAGATCTGTCGCCAGCATGCCGCGCGTACCAAAACGCGCCGCCAGCACATCCGCAGCCGCTCCGTGCGCAACACATCCCGCACATGCTGCATCATACGGGGTAAGCTTCTGTCCGAGCAATGCGCCAATAATACCGGAAAGCACATCTCCCATTCCGCCGCTGGCCATCCCTGCATTGCCTGTATCAATAATACCTAACTCAGCTTGTTCAGCAGCAACAACCGTACCCGCGCCTTTCAGCACTACCACGCCTCCGTACCGTTTTACCAGACGTTGTGCGCAAAGTAAGCGATCGTCTTCAATTTCTGCAATGGAACAGCCCAGCAGTCGCGCGGCTTCACCTGGATGCGGCGTGATCACGCGATTGTGACGTTTATCGGGGTTGATTGCCAGCAGGTTCAGCGCATCCGCATCCCAGAGCATCGGTTTGCGAAAATTCTCTACTTTTTGCAGCGCTTTTTTACCCCACTCCTGCTGACCAAGCCCAGGTCCTATCACCACAACATCCGCCCATGCCAGGCTCTCTTCCAGAGTCTGCGGCGTCAGCGCATCGACCATCAGTTCTGGTCTGGCAGTCAGAACAGGCGCAATGTTCTCCCTGCGCGTCAATACTTTGACCAGCCCGGCCCCCGCACGCAACGCCGCTTCACCGGCCATACGTATTGCACCTGCCGTGCCGTGGTCGCCGCCGATAATCACCAGCCGACCGTGGGAGCCTTTGTGTGAGGTGGGCCGACGCGGCGTTAGCCAGTGCGCAAGCTGTTGAGCATCAAAACGTTGCAGCGGCGCGTTCTGCCCCGCCAGCCAGTCGTCCAGCCCGAGTGCGTTAACATGCAGACGTCCGGTGACATCGCGTGCTTTACCGGTAAGCAGACCTGGCTTGAGCGCAATAAAGGTAACGGTATGCGCAGCGTTGATGACTGCCCCCGGCGTCGCCCCCGTCTGCGCAAGCAGGCCGGAGGGAATGTCGATTGCAATTGTAGGGGCTGGGTGGCTATTGGCACGTTCGATCAACGCCGGGAGAGGTTCACGCGGCGCGTTTTTTAAGCCAGTACCTGACAGCGCGTCGATAATGACGTCCACGCTGTCTGGCCAGTTAATATCAGCAGCATGAATAACGCCACCGGCGTTAAGCCAGGCGTCGTGCGCCTGCTGCGCTTCCTCGGGGAGCGGTTTATCACTCTCGTGCGCCAGCAACGTAACATTAAAACCCTGCGCTTTGGCAAGTCTTGCCACCACGTAACCATCACCGCCGTTGTTGCCGTAACCACATAGCACCAGCCAGTGTTGGGCGTTCGGATAGGCCTCACGGGTGACCTGAAACGCCGCCTCTCCCGCCCGTTGCATCAGCTCATACAACGTCAGCCCTAAACTGTCTGCCGCCTCTCGCTCCATACGCCTGATGTCATCGGCGTGCCAGATGGAGTGTGGTATACTTGCGGGGTTTTTCTTCATTGTATGGTCCGTCATGTCAGAGCCCCTCGATCTCAATCAGTTAGCGCAAAATATTAAGCAGTGGGGGCTGGAGCTTGGCTTTCAGCAGGTCGGTATTGCCGATACCGACCTCAGCGAAGCAGAGCCCAAACTGCAGGCCTGGCTGGATAAACAATACCACGGCGAGATGGACTGGATGGCCCGTCACGGCATGATGCGCGCCCGCCCCCACGAATTATTGCCCGGTACGCTACGTGTCATCAGCGTACGTATGAACTATCTTCCTGCCAAAGCGGCCTTTGCCAGCACGTTGAAGAACCCTTCTCTGGGTTACGTCAGCCGTTACGCGCTTGGCCGCGACTACCATAAGCTGCTACGTAACCGCTTAAAAAAGCTGGGAGAGATGATTCAACAGCACTGCGTTTCGCTGAATTTTAGACCTTTTGTCGATTCTGCGCCCATTCTTGAGCGTCCTTTGGCGGAAAAAGCCGGGCTTGGCTGGACAGGTAAGCACTCACTAATCCTCAATCGCGAAGCCGGTTCATTTTTCTTCCTCGGGGAATTACTGATCGATTTGCCCTTGCCGGTCGACCAACCAGCAGAAGAAGGATGCGGGAAATGCGTCGCCTGCATGACAATCTGTCCCACCGGGGCCATCGTTGAACCCTACACCGTAGATGCGCGCCGCTGTATCTCTTATCTCACTATCGAACTGGAAGGCCCGATACCGGAAGAGTTTCGTCCATTGTTGGGGAATCGAATTTACGGCTGCGATGATTGCCAGCTCATTTGCCCGTGGAACCGCTATTCACAGTTGACGACAGAGGATGACTTCAACCCGCGCAAGCAGCTTCATGCTCCGGAGTTAATAGAGCTGTTTAGCTGGAGCGAAGCGTGGTTTTTAAAAGTCACGGAGGGGTCTGCCATTCGTCGTATTGGCCACCTGCGCTGGCTGCGAAATATCGCCGTTGCGTTGGGTAATGCTCCCTGGAATGACGCTGTTATTCTCGCGCTGGAAAGTCGCAGAGGTGAGCACCCACTTCTCGACGAACACATAGACTGGGCGGTTGCTCAGCAAATCGAGAAGCGAAATGCCTGCGTAGTTGAGGTGCAGCTACCGAAGAAACAACGTTTGGTCAGGGTCATTGAGAAGGGTCTGCCGCGCGACGCTTAAGTCATCCACAGCTTGTGTATAAAAATAAAAACACATTGATATTCAAGAAGGAAAAAATCGTCAAGTGATCGCATTAACAATTTGAAATGATAATTAAGTCAATAATTTCAATTAGTTAAAATGATACTATTTACCCGGCGAAGCTTTTTGCATTCCAGGAATAATACCCGAACCTGTGGATAAGTCTGTTTACAAGAGTATGTCAATGACGAAACAAAACGTCCCCAACGCGATTATTCGTTGTGGATATTTTTATTGAGGTAAGAATTTGGAGCGGGAAACGAGACTCGAACTCGCGACCCCGACCTTGGCAAGGTCGT
>ERZ1036412.27-NODE-27-length-196956-cov-12.721754_pt1 | contig 196956 bp, 186 predicted proteins | sample MGYA00514218_ERZ1036412 | MGnify/ENA primary metagenome ERZ1036412 (study PRJEB33795, sample SAMN09464944) | human gut metagenome | host: Homo sapiens | place: USA: Stanford, California | collected 2016-11 | study: EMG produced TPA metagenomics assembly of the...
AAAACCGCCGGGCTGAACGTGTTGTGCAGGCCTGATAAGCGCAGCGCATCACGCAATTCCGGCGGCAGATTGCTGGATTCGACGTAACCGCCTTAATCGACTAACAAAAGAACACTGTCTCGATCTACTACACGGATCTCTCCCTCGAACATATCTGAATCCTTTCTCTGCTAATTAAAATCGTGATCTTTCCTGTATAATAATATATAACAATTATATAACATTTAATTCACCAAAAAACACACAACCATCATTGATAAATTCATGCGATCGTTGGCAGGGGTACAATTCTAATGGCTGATAGTAGTGTAACTGAGAACGGGGCGCTGGCAGACGGCGATACCCGCCGTCGTATATGGGCGATTGTCGGAGCATCATCAGGGAATCTGGTCGAATGGTTTGATTTCTATATCTACTCTTTCTGTTCTCTTTATTTTGCTCATATCTTTTTCCCATCAGGAAATACCACCACACAACTCTTACAAACCGCCGGCGTGTTTGCCGCAGGCTTCTTGATGCGACCAATTGGAGGCTGGTTGTTTGGCCGTATTGCGGATAAGCACGGGCGTAAAAAGTCCATGTTGCTGTCCGTTTGTATGATGTGTATGGGATCGTTGGTGATCGCTTGTCTACCGGGATATGAAACTATCGGTACCTGGGCCCCTGCGTTATTACTGCTGGCCAGACTATTCCAGGGGTTATCTGTAGGTGGTGAATACGGAACCAGCGCGACCTATATGAGTGAAGTTGCCGTTGAAGGTAAGAAAGGTTTTTATGCTTCATTCCAGTACGTGACGTTAATCGGCGGACAGTTACTGGCATTACTGGTTGTGGTCATATTACAGCACACGTTAGAAGACTCTGCACTCAGAGCGTGGGGTTGGCGTATTCCATTTGCGTTGGGCGCCGTGCTGGCTATTGTTGCGCTATGGCTGCGTCGCCAACTGGATGAAACCTCGAAACAGGACGTTCGCGCACTGAAAGAAGCGGGTTCCCTGAAAGGTCTGTGGCGTAATCGCAAAGCTTTTGTCATGGTGCTTGGCTTTACCGCCGCGGGTTCGTTGTGTTTTTACACGTTCACAACCTACATGCAGAAATACCTGGTCAATACCGCTGGTATGCATGCCAACGTAGCCAGCGGGATTATGACGGCAGCACTGTGTGTGTTCATGCTGGTTCAACCGCTGTTCGGCGCTTTGTCAGATAAGATTGGTCGGCGTACTTCAATGCTGTGTTTTGGCGCGTTGGCCGCGATTTTCACTGTTCCCATTCTGACAGCATTGCAAAGCGTAACATCCCCGTATATGGCGTTTGCTCTGGTGATGTGTGCCCTGTTAATCGTGAGTTTCTATACGTCAATCAGCGGTATTTTGAAGGCTGAGATGTTCCCGGCGCAGGTGCGCGCTCTGGGAGTTGGCTTATCTTATGCGGTGGCTAATGCCCTGTTTGGTGGCTCAGCTGAATATGTGGCGTTATCCCTGAAGTCTGTCGGTATGGAAACGACATTCTTCTGGTACGTCACCGCGCTGGCAGTTGTCGCGTTTTTAGTATCGCTGATGCTGCATGGGAAGGGGAAAGGTCTGCGCCTCTAGTAATGTGCCAGTTGCCAGACCGCATAGCCGGTAGACGCGCCTGCAACATCCCAGGCGAAGTCCTTCCAGCTCCAGCCGCTCCCTGCGGGACGGCTGTCCCACAGTTCTTTTGACGCGCCCAGGCTGACTGAGAACATCAGGCCGATAGCCGCACTGCGATCGCGGCTGTTGCCCTGATGTTGGGCATATTCATTGCCGGCTGCGGCAAGCATGGCGGAGGCGATGAAGTGTTGAGCTTTGTCTTGCCCACTCCACTGGTCGTTAGCCATGTGGCTGCAGCCAGAAATGGCCAGGATGCTGGTAAGAATGAACAGGCGCACCGTTGCCTCCATATGAAAAACCCCGTCACTGGACGGGGTCTTGATTACAGAATACGGCTAATTAATCTGTCGATACGAATACGGCGTAGTCGACGAATGAGCTTACGCACTTTGACTGGATAGTCAGCAATACTTTGCAGGTCGCGATAGTGCTTAACGACGGTAGTATGCGTACGGATAAGCTCCAGCTCTTTATCGCGCTGGGGAGTCAGCTCTTGCTTAGGATCGTGGATAAGGATGGCGTTTTCCAGATCCAGACGCCAGGCGCGAGGGTTAAGGTTGTTGCCGGTGAGCAGCATCCATTTATCATCAACCCACATACCTTTCAGATGATAGGTGTTGTCATCATCTTTCCATAGGCGTACGACCAGCTGGTCGGTATTCACGTAATACTGCAATCTGCTCAGGAAACGGCGCAGATTTATTTCATACAGATAAGGCAGCGCGCCGATGATCTTGAATGGCTCATCTTCTGGAATGAAAAAGTCGTTGGCGGTTTTATCACCGACAATGATTTCAACCTTTTTCCCTTCACGCAGCAGTTGAATGATATTGCGCACCAGTATGGCGGGCAGGTTGAAATAAGGGGTACAGATTGTGAGTTTGTGCTCCGCGCAGGGCATAAGATGGAAAATGGTCTTATTTAACAGACTGGATTTCCCAAGGCCCACCAGAGGCGTAACCGAAAGCTGTTCGTTATCAGCATCACCCTGAAAATGGAATGACGCATCACGCAGTTCTTGGCGGTACAGGCGGATATCGTTTTTAATTTCCGGGCTTTTAGGTCGGTTGATATCATCAAGGCGGTTAACGCCGCGACCCTTTATCAGGTTCTGCGTAACCCAATCGAACATGATATCGGCCATTTGCGCATTGCGAATCAACTGATAACGGTCATAGCGATATTTATCATGCTGATGCAGGTAAACATCGTTCAGACTGGCCCCGCTGTACAGGACGCTGTCATCGATAATAAAGCCTTTGAAATGCAGGACGCCAAGCGCTTCACGGGTGTTAATCGGAACGCCATAAACAGGAATATCGATACCAGGGTTTTCTTGCGCCATTCGGCAATACCAGTCAGCATTAGTATTGGATGCCGCAGCCCCAATACGACCGCGCTGAGCTCTGTGCCAGTCGACAAGTACCCGGACATCCAGTTCAGGACGCTGCCGTTTTGCCGCATAGAGAGCGTCAAGTATGCCTTTACCACCGTCATCCTGTTCCAGGTACAGCGCAATAATGCAGATCCGTCGCGTCGCGCTGGCTATTTTTTCCAGCAGAGTCTCCCTGAAATTAGCGGGAGCATAAAAGAAATCTACATCATCAACTGACTGAGAAATCTTGGGTAGTTGGGCAAGGTGTTGTTGATGTTTATTACGCTTAAATTTTGACAACATCACAGTGCATTTCTTCTCTGTTCATTGAAGGGTCCTCTGTGCTATGCAGACGACATAAGCGGGCAATGATACCACCAGTACCCATTAATGTGGTCAACATTTCCAGTACCTTACTCACGATTCCTCACATTGGGCCAGATTAAGCGTTAGCCCAACAATTCCCTCTTCGAGCTGGACGTCAACAACAAACCCGAGTTTTCGGGCCAGGGCGATCATCCCACGATTGTTTGGCATCGTAATACCATTCAAACGTATAAGTCCGTGATCTCGGGTATATGCAATTAATTTTTCCATCAATCGGCGACCCAGTCCAAGCCCTTTGAGATCGGAACGAACCAGTACGGCAAACTCAGCATCTACGTTATCAGGATCCGAGATTGCTCGCGTTACGCCGAGGATCTCTTCGTGATTATCTTTACAACGCACCGCAACAAAAGCCATTTCCCGATCGTAGTCGATCTGCGTCATATTGGCTAAATCTTCGTGGGTAAATTCATTGATCTCACTGAAATAGCGATAATAAAGATCTTCTTTTGTCACTTGAGAAATGAACTGCTGTAGATGAGGTTCATCCTCCGGTAAAATGGGGCGGAACAGACAGCGCTCGCCGTTCTTCAACTCCACCCACTCTTCAAGCTGATGGGGGTAGGGACGTACAGCCAGCCTGCTTTCGTTATCTCCCGCGAAAGGGGCAATATCCAGCGTAACGTCCAGCGCGGTAAATTCTTCGGCGGAGGCCAGCAGAGGATGAATATCCAGACGCTGAATTTCCGGGCAGTCGACGATCAAGTTGGAGACCTGCACCAGAAGTTGGCTCAACCCGGCGATATCCAGCGGACGTAGTGCGCTGCGAGCGCGGATCTTTTTATTTTTGATCCCCTGGATCACCAGATAACGCGCCAGATTCATGTTCAATGGCGGCAAGGCCACCACGGCTTGCTCTTCCGGTCGCCACTCAACACCACCTTCACCCAGCATAATCAACGGACCAAATACCGGGTCGTGTTCAACGACGACGCGAAGTTCTTGAGCACCAGCGCGATTCGCCATACTTTGTACTAATAAACCGTGAATGCGTGCCTGCGGCCAGGCCATTTTTACCCGATCGAAAATTGCATTGGCAGCCTGCTGCACTTCTGTTGCTGTACGCAGGTAGAGCATTACCCCCTGAACTTCCGACTTATGCGGGATATCAGGAGAACGCAGCTTGAGCGCCACCGGGTAGCCGATTTGCTCCGCGATGTGTACGGCCTCTGCGCTGTCGCTGGCGATCCATGTCGGCAGTGTATGTAAGCCATAGGCCTGTAAAATAGGCTGAACTTCATGAGTATCCAGCGACGTTGCGCCTTCTGCAATCGCCTGTTGTAACAGATTATGCGCTTCGGCGGTGTTGGTGGTCAGATTGTCAGGTAGCGCAGGCGTTTCACGCAGTTGCTTCTGGTTACGCCGGTACTCCACCATATGCATAAATGCAGTGATAGTGCCTTCAGGCGTGCGGTAGGTTGGTAATCCGGCTTCGCTAAACAGTCTGCGTGCTTCCTGTGAGGAAAACTCTCCGCACCAGTTGGTCAGCAACGAGACGAATTTTCCTCGGGGATGATGCTTTACCGCTTCAATCAATGCCTGTGCGCTTTCGGTTCCGGGAGCGGCTGCGCTGGGTGAATGAATCACCATCAACGCGTCGAAATCCTGGCTGGCGAGCAAAATATCCAGCGTCTTAACGTAGTGTTCGCTGCTGGCGTCATCACGCAGATCCAGTGGGTTGGCGATATCAACATGTTCAGGCAAGGCATCGCGTAATTTCTGGCAGGTGTCTTCACTCAACGTCGCCAACTTGCCATTTTTTGACCACAGTTCATCTAATGCCAGTGCGGCAGGCGCGGCCCCATTGCTGATGATCATCAGCCTGTCGCCACGTAGTGGACGCATGTGGCTCAAGGTTTCGACTGCTGAGAACAGCTCGTGAGTGTCTTGTACGCGCAGTAAACCGGCGCGCTGAATAGCTGCATCCCACGCAGGGTCCATCCCGGCGCTGGTATGCAGTAAACGCTGCGCTGCAGGGCTGCGACCACTCTTAATCACCAGAATAGGTTTATTGCGCGAGGCGCTACGGGCGGCGGAAACAAAGCGCCGGGCATCACTTAAATGTTCGAGATACAGCAATATCGCGCTGGTTTTACTGTCGCGAGCCAGGTAATCCAGTAGCTCATCAACGTCGATATCCAGGCTATCACCCAGCGCGATAAAGTAAGAAAAGCCCATTTCTCTCTGCTGTGCCCAGTCGAGTATGGTATTGGACACGGCGGCGGATTGAGAGATGAAAGCCAGCTTGCCGCGCTTAATCGGGACGGGGGAAAAGCTGGCGTTAAGTCCTTGCCAGGGGGCGAGAAGTCCCAGGCTGTTGGGACCCAGAAGACGTATGTTGTAGCGTGATGCGCAGGCCAGCAGCTCCGCGTGCTGCGCCGAGGGAGCTGAGAGAATAATGCAGGTTTTACAGCCTTTCTCGCCAAGCGCTTCGAGTAATGCCAGGTTACGGCTGGCATTGGTGCACAACACGGCGAGATCGGGGCTAAAAGGCAGGCTGTTGATATTGGGCCACGCCAGTACGCCCAACACCGCTTTCCATGCGGGCGTCACCGGTAAAACAGGTCCATTGAAACCGCCAGCAAGCAGGTTACGCATCATCAGGTAACCCGCGCGATTAGGCTTCATTGACGCCCCAATCACCGCAATGGATTTCGGTCGCAATAGTGCTTCCAGACCACGCTGACTCATATCGGCTTCCTTAATGACACCAGTGACCGAATGATTTTAAACGTTTTCTGATGAATCTGCTGTGACGCTTCCCTGATGTTGAGTTTTTCCTGCCAGGTAGCGGGTTTTAAAGCGAGTAAAATGATCGCTTAACCCTTCTGCGGCTTGCGTATCTCCCGCCAGATCCAACAAGGCGATGGCCACCTCGGCTGTGCAATATTGCCCTTCGGCGTGAACGCCACGCAGGTGGTAAGCAGAAAGGCGTGATAAATCAACAGAGATCACCGGCAGGTTATCGAGGTACGGGCTTTTGCGGAACATTTTACGCGCCTCAGGCCAGGTGCCGTCGAGCATGATAAACAATGGGGGCTTACCGGCTGGTGGCGTGAAAATCACTTCACGCTCTTCACCCGCATAGGAGGCCGGGAATACAACCATCGGTTGGTAATCCGGATTTTTTACCAGTTCCAGCAGCGCCTGCGGCGGCTCGGTACGTGACCACTGAAAAGCCGTGGTGTCGGGCAGAATATCGGCAATTAAACGCCCCGTGTTGCTGGGCTTCATCGGCTCGGTATCAAACATCACCAGACAAAAGCGACTTTTTGCCTCAGAGGGCGCCAGAGTTGCGCACAAGCAGAGCTTCTGCGGCAGCAGGCAGCGTTGACAGCGGCGAACGCGATTACCTCGGGCAAGGAAAGGACGCGTGGCGCGCGCAAGGCGCTCAGCGCGTAACTGAAGAACAGCGTTATCGGTCATGGGGAAACACGTTGAAAAACGCTATTGTCGCAGAGGTGAAAACGGGGCACAAGATGCGCCCCGTAGAGATTATAATGATTCGTTAAGCCAGCTATCAAACGGGGCTTTTGGTACAGCGCCGTTAAGCATGTCGACGATTTCACCTTTTCTGAAGATCATGATGGTCGGAATGCTGCGGATACCGAAACGGGCGCTGAGTTCACGCTCGGCTTCCGTATTCACTTTAACAAAACGCACTTTGCCGCTACGCTCTTCCGCGACATCTTCAAAAATCGGGGCGAAGTTACGACATGGACCACACCAGGGGGCCCAAAAGTCAACGACCACCGGGAGATCGTCTTTTAACAGTTTATCCAGTGTCTCACCGGTCGCATTGATCACCTCCCCATCAAACAGGTCGTGACCACAGCGTCCGCATTTAGCCGCTTCCTGGACACGATCGTCAGGGATGCGGTTGATAGCCTGGCAGCTGGTACAAACGGTATTCATAACTAACCTCTGGATGAGTGGAGTGGACTTCACGGCATAAACGCCAGTATGTTTCTATTATGTTACATATTATCGGAGAGTCTGTTCTAAACAACAATGCGTTTTATTCAATGAGTACAATAGTCCTTAGCTTTTAAATGAAATAATGGCTAACGACGTGCACATCGGGTAATCTGCGCGCTTCGCGCAGAGCAGGTGGAGAAAAACATGAGCGACGAACTGAAGAACAAAAACGGCAAGGTCAAAGTGATGTACGTCCGCAGTGACGATGACTCGGATAAACGCACCCAAAATCCACGTACTGGCAAAGGCGGCGGTCGCCCCGGTACTTCCCGAGCCGAAGGCGGTCGTCGCCCTGCCCGTGATGAACGAAAGGGTCCGAACAGCGAACGTGGTCGTGAACGCGGGCGTGACCGCGATGTAGAACGCGACCGCAGACGTGAAGATTCACCGTGGCGTACCGTTTCCCGCGCACCGAATGATGACGCAGCGGATAAAGCCGATCACGGCGGTATTAGCGGTAAGAGCTTTATCGATCCTGAAGTATTACGCCGTCAGCGCGCGGAAGAAACCCGCGTTTACGGTGAGAATGCCTGTCAGGCTCTGTTCCAGAGTCGTCCGGACGCTATCGTCCGCGCCTGGTTTGTTCAGAGCGTAACCCCGCGTTTTAAAGAAGCATTACGCTGGATGGCGGCAAACCGCAAAGCCTATCACGTGGTTGACGAAGCCGAGCTGGCGAAAGCCTCTGGCACTGAACACCACGGTGGCGTCTGTTTCCTGATCAAAAAACGTAACGGTACTACCGTTAAGCAGTGGGTCGGTCAGGCAGGGGCGCAGGATTGCGTGCTGGCACTGGAAGATATCGCTAACCCGCATAACCTGGGCGGTATGATGCGTAGCTGCGCGCACTTCGGTGTGAAAGGCGTGGTGGTTCAGGATGCGGCGCTGCTGGAATCGGGGGCGGCTATCCGTACTGCTGAAGGTGGAGCAGAGCATGTTCAGCCGATTACCGGTGACAGCATTGTCGATGTGTTGGACGATTTCCGTAACGCGGGTTACACGGTAGTGATGACCTCAAGCGTGAAAGGTAAACCGCTGTTTACTACCACGCTGCCGGAAAAAATGGTGCTGGTATTAGGGCGTGAGCGTGAAGCTCTGCCAGAAGCAGCATGTTCAGCCGACGACCTGTGCGTGGCGATTGACGGTACCGGCAAGGTAGAAACGCTCAATGTTTCTGTCGCGACCGGCGTGTTGCTCGCGGAGTGGTGGCGTCAGAACAAAGCCTGATAATAAAAATGCCAGCGAATCGCTGGCATTTTTTTACTCGCTTTCTGCGGGTAATACCGGCATCCAGTCAATCGGTTTTTCACCTCGTTGTTCCAGCCATTCATTCGCCAGTACAAAGTGATTGCAACCAAAGAAACCGCGATGCGCAGAGAGTGGTGATGGGTGGGGCGCTTTCAACACATGGTGACGCTGCGCATCAATAATCGCGCCTTTCTTCTGTGCGTGAGAACCCCAGAGCAGGAAAACCACGCCTTCCCGATGTTGGTTAATCAGGCTGATGACTTTATCGGTAAATGTTTCCCACCCAAGGCTGGCGTGAGAATGTGCCTGACCGGCGCGAACGGTGAGTACGGTGTTGAGTAACAGTACCCCCTGGCGTGCCCAGCTTTCCAGATATCCGTGTGTGGGGCGGGTGAAGCCGGGAATTGTTGCTTCCAGCTCTTTGTACATGTTCAGCAACGAAGGCGGAGTGGCAATCCCCGGACGAACAGAGAACGCGAGACCGTGTGCCTGGCCTGGGCCGTGGTAAGGATCCTGACCCAGGATGACAACTTTCACGTCACCAAGCTCGGTAAAACGAAACGCGTTAAACACATCTTTTTGCGGCGGATAAATTGTCATTCCTGACTGACGCTCGCCGGCAACAGTATGCAGTGTGTTAACAAAATAAGGCTGCTGTTTTTCTTCAGCCAGCACATCGTGCCAGGTTAATTCGGTGGCCATCTCGCTCTCCTGCGAATTTTCAATCCCCCTAGCTTAACTGCTTCTTTCGACGTCGCAAAATTCTGTACGTTTCTCAATGGTCTACCCCTTAAAGATAGTTGAAAATTTATGTAAAAAGTTTAGCTGTGTACACGGTGTAAGTTGATGTAAAACAATAAAATCCACCTATCACCACTTTTCATGTGTGGTTTTTGTTGATTTAAATCAAAGATTCAAGGGTGTGTGAGGGGTATATATACACTCAAGCAACAATGGTTTTACCAATTGGCCGGATGACGGCCAACCGAGATCAAATAATTTTGCCGGGGAGGCATCAAATGATTACAGGTATCCAGATTACTAAAGCTGCAAACGACGACCTGCTGAACTCTTTCTGGCTGCTGGACAGCGAAAAAGGCGAAGCACGCTGCATCGTTGCGAAAGCAGGTTTCAATGCTGATGAAGTCGTTGCTGTCAGCAAACTGGGCGAAATCGAATACCGTGAAGTACCGGTAGACGTACAGCCGGAAGTCCGCGTGGAAGGTGGTCAGCACCTGAACGTGAACGTTCTGCGTCGCGAAACGCTGGAAGATGCAGTTAAGCATCCGGAAAAATATCCGCAGCTGACCATCCGTGTTTCTGGTTATGCAGTGCGTTTCAACTCTCTGACCCCAGAACAGCAGCGCGACGTTATCGCTCGTACCTTTACTGAGAGCCTGTAAGGCTCACGGGGAATAGCCCCGTTTAGCAAAGAATCAAAAAGCGGAAGATGCCAGTGTGTCTTCCGCTTTTTTGCATCCGTTAGTAAAAGATCCTTACCGCGCAATACACCAACAGCAGCGCCAGAATGATATTCAACTGCCGGCCGTAACGGCGAAAAACGCGCTGAAAAAGATGGCCCGCCAGCGCCCAGCAGGCATTTCCGAAGGTGCCGATCAGCGCCAACAGAATACTCACCCCAATCAGCCAGTGTGCGTCCTGAGTGTACGGTAATACAAACGTGGATAACGCGGTAATGCCGTACAAAATGATTTCACGTTAACAAACTGCAAGCCAAAACTCGCCCAGAAGCTAATCGGCTCTGACCGCAAATCATCGTTTGTAGCCGGGCTGGTGGCGATCTTCAGCGCCAACCACAGGATATAAGCTGCCCCAGCCCAACTGAGCCAATGGATGATGGCAGGATCCATAACCGCCAGTGAAAATGACGGGCGAAACGCTGCTGGCGTATAAAATGCCGCAGGTGTTACAGCGATTTAAACAACGTGCGCCCCATGTGCGGTTGTCTTTACAGTCACTCAATTGTTATGTCATTCGCGATGCGTTGCTCAGTGATGAGGTCGATCTGGGGGGGGTTTATCGGGTGGGTAATGACGATGCCCTTGAGTTGATGCCGCTTGGCGATCAGTCACTGGCATTAGTTGCTTCGCCGCTGCTCCAGCACGTTGATTTTACTCAGTATAACCAGCACATTCCCTGCAGTTTTATCATTAATGAGCCGCAATGTATTTTCAGACAGCGCTTCGAGGGGCTACTGCGTAAACGACAGATTACGCTGGAAAATACCATTGAGTTATGGAGCATTGAAAGCATTAAGCAGTGCGTATCGGCAAATCTTGGGGTCAGCTTTTTGCCGCGTTTTGCCGTTGAGAGGGAGCTACGTTCAGGGGAATTGATTGAATTACCGTACAGTGAACAACCTGAGTTAATTACGGCATTGTGTGGCTATCATGCCGGAAAAGTCGTTAGTCCGGCGATGCGTGTGTTTCTTGAGTGTATTGAAGAGAGTTTTGCATCACGTGAAAAAATGCCGGGCTAAACGGCCCGGCATTCGGTTTACTCTTTGTCGGACTGCTGGGTAGCAGCTCCGCTCGGCTTACGACGTTTGCCGATATTTTTTGCATCGCGGTGACGTTTTTTCACCCGCGGCTTCTCTTTCTCTTTCGCTTTTTTCTCGGCGCGCTTCGCCAGCACTTTCTTGGATGGTTTACCGTTGGATTTCTCACTTGGCGCGCGCGTGGTTGGACGCAGTTCGTCGATGACGCGTGCTTTCAGCGGCTCGTCAATATAGCGGCTCGCTTTGCCGAGAAGCAGATGGTCGTGCGCTTCAACCAAAGAGATCGCAGTACCTTTACGACCTGCGCGACCGGTACGGCCAATGCGGTGCAGATAGGCATCGCCACTGCGCGGCATGTCGAAGTTAAACACATGGCTGACGTCAGGAATATCGATCCCGCGAGCGGCAACGTCGGTGGCTACCAGCACGTTCACGCGACCATCGGTCAGGCGTTTGATCGCTTCATTGCGTTTGTTCTGCACCATCTCGCCTTCGAGATAGCAGTTGTTAATGCCCGCCTGGCGCAGCCAGCCTGCCAGCTCGTGCACACGCTCGCGTTTACGTACGAAGACAATCGAGCGGGTCGCTTCCGGCTGTTTTAACAGATGGATCAGCAGGGCAGTTTTGTGCTCGATGTCATCAGCACGGTAGTAAAACTGATGGATCTTCTTGCGTTCGCGGGTGGACGGATCCGCTGAGACTTCGACCGGATCTTCCAACAGACGCTCGGCAAAATCTTTAATCGCATCGCCTTCCAGCGTGGCGGAGAACAGCATGGTTTGCTTACGCCAGCGGGTTTCACCGGCGATATGTTCGATGTCCTGGGCAAAACCCATGTCCAGCATACGATCTGCTTCATCGAGAATTAGCGTCTCAACCGCATGGCAGTCGAAGTTTTCTTCTTTAATGTATTGCAGCAGACGACCCGTGGTGGCAACCACGATGTCCTGGTTTTCGCTAAAGACTTCCATGTGGTTCATGTAAGCCACGCCGCCGGTAATGGTCGCGATATCCAGATGCGTATTTTTCGCCAGCTCACGGGCGTGTTCAGCAACCTGCATCGCCAGTTCGCGCGTTGGCGTCAGGATTAAAATGCGCGGCGGACCGGATTTCTTGCGTGGGAAGTCGAGCAGGTGCTGCAACGCTGGCAGCAAATATGCCGCCGTTTTACCGGTGCCTGTCGGCGCAGAACCGAGTACATCACGGCCATCGAGCGCAGGCGGAATGGCGGCAGCCTGAATGGCGGTCGGGCGAGTGAAACCTTTTTCCTGGAGGGCATCCAGAAGGCTTTCATCGAGTTCAAGTTCGGAAAAAGTCGTTACAGTCATGTTCTACCTCTGAGTGGGGCGCTGATTATAGACGTTACGGCTGCAATCTTCATCTGTTTGTATGGATATACCTTCTCAGGTATTGTTTTTATCCTATGTTATCGTTTTTTTTCCAGGAAGGTTGTTCTTCATGCCCCAGTCTACATCCGTACTGAAACGTAATGGATTTACTTTTAAGCAGTTTTTTGTGGCACACGATCGCTGTGCAATGAAAGTCGGAACGGACGGTATTTTATTGGGGGCCTGGGCCCCCGTTGCGGGCGTAAAGCGGATCCTGGATATTGGTACCGGGAGCGGCCTGTTGGCGCTGATGCTGGCCCAGCGCACTGATGAAAACGTCATCATTGACGCCGTGGAGCTTGATGTCGACGCCGCGCAGCAGGCGCAGGAGAACATCGCGCAATCTCCGTGGATGCATCGCGTGAGTGTTCATACAGAAGATGCGCAACAGTGGATACCGCGTCAGACCGTGCGTTTTGATTTGATAATCAGCAATCCTCCCTATTATGAACAGGGCGTGGAATGCGCTACACCGCAGCGCGAGCAGGCCCGCTATACCACCTCGCTCGATCACCAGGCGTTGCTTACGCTGGCGGCGGACAGCATTACGGAAGACGGCTTTTTTTGTGTGGTGCTACCGGAGCAGATTGGTAACGCATTTACTCAGCAGGCGCTTAGCATGGGCTGGCATCTGCGATTGCGCACGGATGTAGCAGAAACCGAGGCCCGTCTACCGCATCGGGTATTGCTGGCATTCTCCCCGCAGGCCGGGGAGTGCTTTAGCGACAGGCTGGTGATCCGTGGGCCAGACCAACGTTACTCTGAAGGTTATACGGCGCTGACCCAGGCGTTCTATCTGTTTATGTGATGACTGAGCGGCGAGAGAATTGACGGGCCCGCCTCTGGAAGCTGTTCTGGATAATCCAGCGTGTAGTGCAGGCCCCGACTCTCTTTGCGCATCATCGCGCAGCGGACAATCAGCTCGGCAACCTGCACCAGATTGCGCAGCTCCAGTAGGTTGTTCGACACACGGAAATGGGCGTAATACTCGTCGATTTCCTGTTGCAGCATGGTGATACGACGCAGGGCGCGTTCCAGACGTTTAGTGGTGCGCACAATACCGACGTAATCCCACATGAACAGCCGCAGCTCATGCCAGTTATGCTGGATAACAACCAATTCATCTGGATTTTCTACCCGGCTTTCATCCCAGCCCGGGAGCGTGCTGACGCCGCGTGCATAAGGCATACGCCTGTCGATATCTTCAGCCGCGGACCAACCGTAAACCAGACACTCCAGCAATGAGTTCGATGCCATCCGGTTGGCGCCATGCAGGCCGGTGTAACTCACTTCGCCGATCGCATACAACCCATCGACATCGGTACGGCCAAAGTCATCAACCATCACGCCGCCGCAGGTATAGTGCGCGGCAGGCACGATGGGAACAGGTTCTTTGGTTAGATCAATGCCCAGTCCCAGCAACTTTTCATAAATCATCGGGAAATGCTGACGAACAAATTCTTCCGGTTTATGACTGATATCGAGGAACATGCAATCTGCACCCAGGCGCTTCATTTCATGATCAATGGCGCGGGCGACAATATCGCGGGGAGCCAGTTCGCCACGCTCGTCAAAATCGGGCATAAAGCGTGAACCGTCCGGGCGTTTCAGGTGCGCGCCTTCGCCGCGCAGCGCTTCGGTCAGCAGAAAATTGCGCGCCTGCGGATGATACAGCGCTGTTGGGTGAAACTGGTTAAACTCCAGGTTGGCGACGCGGCATCCCGCACGCCAGGCCATTGCAATTCCGTCACCCGAGGAAATATCCGGATTGGTGGTGTATTGATATACCTTTGACGCGCCGCCGGTGGCCAGCACTACCGACTTCGCATGGCAGGTTTCTACGGCTTCTTTATTACGATTCCAGATCCAGGCACCGACAACCCGACGCGTGCCCGGCAGACCGATTTTATCGGAGACAATCAGGTCGACAGCATTACTGCGCTCGAGAACCCGGATGTTGGGATGATTTTGTGCCTGGCTGACGAGGGTGGTTTCGACTTCTTTGCCGGTAGCATCCGCAGCGTGCAGGATGCGTCGATGGCTGTGACCGCCTTCACGGGTCAGGTGATAGCTCTCTTCACCGTTAGGCTGAACCTGCGTATCAAATAAGACGCCCTGATCGATAAGCCATTGAACGCAGGTACGGGCATTGCTGGCGACAAATTCCACCGCATGGCGATCGCACAGCCCGGCCCCGGCAATCAGCGTATCTTCAACGTGGGAGTCGATACTGTCGGTTTCATCGAAAACCGCGGCAATACCGCCCTGGGCATAAAATGTCGAGCCTTCGCTGACCGGCCCTTTGCTCAGGACAATAACCTGATGCTTTTCAGCCAGGCGCAGCGCCAGTGAGAGTCCGGCAGCCCCGCTGCCAATGATCAGCACGTCACAGGATAATTCAGGAGTCGTATTCATGATTTTTGTTTAATTTACTAAACAGTGTTTGGTCACCATAGCACCACATTGCGCGATACTGCACGTTTTATTTTTAAACGTGTTGCAATGACTAAACATGAAAGAAAAACATGATGAGGGTGAAATAGGCAAAAATATTTTGTGAAGCAGGCCGTTAGCATCAGATTATGTGATGAAATAAAGTGCCCGTTGGGTTACTCTGCAAGCGGTGAAATGGGCATTTCTGTACAGATAGTGCGTTGATCGGGTTATGTAGACTTATAATGAGAGATAAGACCTGTCTACAACATGACAAACAAAAAACAATGCGTAACGGAACTTTACGAAACTTGAGCACTCTAAGCATTTGCTTGCTCATAGTGAAGCTGATGGAGTGGCGTTTCGAAGGCGCGTGGAAATTTGGTTTGGGGAGACTTTACCTCGGATGAGCGAGCAGTTAACGGACCAGGTCCTGGTAGAACGGGTCCAGAAGGGAGATCAGAAAGCCTTTAACCTACTGGTAGTGCGCTATCAGCATAAGGTGGCGAGTCTGGTTTCTCGCTATGTACCATCGGGTGATGTACCCGATGTAGTACAAGAAGCATTTATCAAAGCCTATCGTGCGCTGGACTCGTTCCGGGGGGATAGTGCTTTTTATACCTGGCTGTATCGTATTGCGGTCAATACAGCGAAGAATTACCTGGTCGCTCAGGGGCGTCGTCCACCTTCCAGTGATATAGATGCGATTGAAGCAGAAAATTACGAAAGTGGCGGTGCGCTGAAAGAAATTTCGAACCCTGAGAACTTAATGTTGTCAGAAGAACTGAGACAGATAGTTTTCCGAACTATTGAGTCCCTCCCGGAAGATTTACGCATGGCAATAACCTTGCGGGAGCTGGATGGCCTGAGCTATGAAGAGATAGCCGCTATCATGGATTGTCCGGTGGGTACGGTGCGTTCACGTATCTTCCGAGCGAGGGAAGCTATTGATAATAAAGTTCAACCGCTTATCAGGCGTTGACGATAGCGGGATACTGGAAAAGGTATTAGGCATGCAGAAAGAAAAACTTTCCGCTTTAATGGATGGCGAAACGCTGGATACTGAGTTGCTCAAAGAGCTGGCTCACGACCCGGAAATGCAAAAAACCTGGGAGAGTTATCACCTGATTCGCGATTCCATGCGAGGTGATACTGCCGACGTTCTCCATTTCGATATTTCCGCCCGCGTAATGGCCGCCATCCAGGATGAGCCGGTACGTCAGACGGCGCCATTGATTCCTGAGGCCCAGCCAGCACCGCACCAGTGGCAGAAAATGCCGTTCTGGAAGAAAATGCGTCCGTGGGCCGCGCAGCTTACTCAAATGGGTGTGGCCGCGTGTGTATCACTTGCAGTTATTGTTGGCGTCCAGCACTATAATGGGCAATCTGAAACGTCCCAGCAGCCCGAAACGCCGGTATTTAATACATTACCGATGATGGGTAAAGCCAGTCCGGTAAGCCTGGGTGTACCTTCTGACGCGACGGCCAGCGGCGGTCAGCAACAGCAGGTACAGGAGCAGCGTCGTCGTATTAATGCCATGTTGCAGGATTACGAACTGCAACGTCGACTGCACTCTGAACAGCTTCAGTTTGAGCAGGCCCAGACACAGCAAGCCGCTGTGCAGGTGCCAGGAATTCAAACTTTAGGAACGCAATCGCAGTAATGAAGCAACTTTGGTTTGCCATGTCACTTGTGGCTGGTAGCCTGTTCTTCTCTGTCAACGCCTCGGCCAATCCTGCGTCCGGGGCGTTGTTGCAGCAGATGAATCTGGCCAGCCAGTCGCTCACCTATGAGCTGTCATTTGTCAGCATCAATAAGCAGGGTGTTGAATCCCTACGTTATCGCCATGCCCGCCTGGATAACCGTCCGCTCGCGCAACTGTTGCAAATGGATGGTCCGCGCCGGGAAGTGGTGCAACGTGGCAACGAAATCAGTTATTTTGAGCCAGGTCTCGAACCGTTCACTCTGAACGGCGACTATATCGTTGACTCACTGCCCTCCCTGATTTACACCGACTTCAAACGTCTTGCTCCCTACTATGATTTTATCTCAGTAGGCCGCACCCGTATTGCCGATAGGCTCTGTGAAGTGATCCGCGTTGTGGCGCGTGACGGCACCCGTTACAGCTATATCGTTTGGATGGACACTGAGACCAAGCTGCCAATGCGTGTTGATCTTCTTGACCGTGATGGCGAAACGCTGGAACAGTTCCGCGTCATCGCGTTTACTGTTAACAACGGTGTCAGCGACAGCATGCAGACGCTGGCGAAAGCCAATCTGCCGCCGTTGTTGTCAGTTCCTGCGGGTGAGAAAACCAACTTCAACTGGAGTCCGTCGTGGTTGCCGCAAGGCTTCAGCGAGGTGTCCAGCAGTCGACGTCCGCTGCCGACGATGGATAACATGCCGATCGAATCACGGCTTTATTCCGATGGTCTGTTCAGTTTCTCCGTGAACGTAAACCGCGCGATGCAAAACAGTGCCGATCAACTGCTGCGCACTGGACGCCGCACGGTTAGCACTAGCGTGCGAGATAACGCCGAAATCACTATTGTCGGTGAGCTTCCGCCGCAAACGGCGAAGCGTATCGCGGACAATATTAAGTTCAGGGCTGCACAATGATTAAAGAGTGGGCGACGGTCGTCTCCTGGCAAAATGGTCTGGCGACGGTCAGCTGTGATGTTAAAGCATCATGTAGCAGCTGTGCTTCCCGGTCCGGATGCGGGAGCCGCGTGCTGAACAAACTGGGACCACAGACCACACACACCATCGTGGTGCCCTGCGACGATCCCTTGACCCCTGGTCAAAAAGTTGAACTGGGCATTGCCGAAGGTAGCCTGCTTGGTTCGGCGATGCTGGTCTACATGTCTCCGTTGGCGGGACTGTTTCTTTTCGCGGCGCTATTCCAGGTACTGTTTGGTTCCGATCTTGCGGCATTAAGCGGAGCAGTGTTGGGGGGCGTGGGCGGATTCCTGATTGCTCGTGGATACTCTCGTAAGCTTGCTGAACGCGAAGCCTGGCAGCCGGTCATTCTGAACGTTGCTCTCCCACCCGATCTTATTCGCGTCGAAACCCAGCAGTGATATCTTTGCCTGATGGCACTGCGCTTATCAGGCCTACAGCGTCCTCAGATGCAGGCGTAGGCCGGATAAGGCGTTTATGCCGCCATCCGACAAAAGTTTCATCGACTTTGCAAAGTTGTTTCCAGTTCCCGCTATCCTTGCTCTATGAACATTTCCTCGCCTCAGCGTTGTAGTGTAGAATGCGGCGTTTCACTTAAACAGACGTTAAGCTCAGAACAGCGACTTCTCAGAGCCTGCTCAGGCGGGCGTAAGGCACAATAATTACACTATATGAAGAACATACGTAACTTTTCAATCATAGCTCACATCGACCACGGTAAATCGACGCTGTCTGACCGTATTATCCAGATCTGCGGTGGCCTGTCTGACCGTGAAATGGAAGCGCAGGTTCTCGACTCGATGGATCTTGAGCGTGAGCGCGGTATTACTATCAAAGCGCAGAGCGTGACGCTCGATTTCAAAGCATCTGATGGTGAAACCTATCAGCTTAACTTTATCGACACCCCGGGCCACGTTGACTTCTCGTATGAAGTTTCCCGCTCGCTTGCCGCCTGTGAAGGTGCACTGCTGGTGGTTGATGCCGGGCAGGGCGTAGAAGCGCAGACCCTTGCTAACTGCTATACCGCCATGGAAATGGATCTGGAAGTGGTGCCGGTTCTGAACAAAATTGACCTACCGGCCGCCGATCCTGAACGCGTAGCGGAAGAGATCGAAGATATCGTCGGTATCGATGCGACAGATGCCGTTCGCTGCTCGGCGAAAACTGGCGTTGGCGTCACTGACGTTCTTGAACGTCTGGTACGCGACATTCCGCCGCCGGAAGGTGATCCGGAAGGCCCATTACAGGCGCTGATCATCGACTCCTGGTTCGACAACTACCTTGGCGTGGTGTCGCTGGTACGTATTAAAAACGGCACCATGCGTAAAGGCGACAAAATTAAAGTAATGAGCACCGGTCAGGTCTATAACGCCGACCGCCTGGGGATCTTCACGCCAAAACAGGTTGACCGTACCGAGCTGAAATGCGGCGAGGTAGGTTGGTTGGTTTGTGCGATTAAAGACATCCTCGGCGCGCCGGTTGGCGATACCCTGACGCAGGCGCGTAACCCGGCAGACAAACCGCTGCCAGGCTTTAAAAAAGTGAAGCCACAGGTTTACGCCGGTCTGTTCCCGGTCAGCTCTGACGACTATGAAAACTTCCGTGACGCGCTTGGCAAGCTGAGCCTGAACGACGCCTCCCTGTTCTACGAACCGGAAAGCTCTACCGCGCTGGGCTTCGGCTTCCGTTGTGGCTTCCTTGGTCTGCTGCACATGGAGATCATTCAGGAACGTCTGGAGCGTGAATACGATCTGGATCTGATCACTACCGCGCCGACCGTAGTCTACGAAGTCGAAACCACGGCGAAAGAGACTATCTACGTCGATAGCCCGTCCAAGCTGCCGCCGCTGAACAACATCTACGAACTGCGTGAGCCGATCGCTGAGTGTCACATGCTGCTGCCGCAGGCTTACCTTGGCAACGTCATCACCCTGTGTATCGAGAAGCGTGGCGTCCAGACGAACATGGTTTACCACGGTAACCAGGTGGCGCTGACCTATGAAATCCCGATGGCGGAAGTAGTACTCGATTTCTTCGACCGTCTGAAGTCGACCTCTCGCGGCTATGCGTCGCTGGACTATAACTTCAAACGCTTCCAGGCGTCTGACATGGTGCGCGTTGATGTCCTTATCAACAACGAACGTGTCGATGCGCTGGCGCTGATTACTCACCGCGACAACTCCCAGAGCCGTGGCCGCGAACTGGTTGAGAAGATGAAAGATCTAATCCCTCGCCAGCAGTTTGATATCGCGATCCAGGCGGCCATTGGTACGCACATCATCGCGCGTTCAACCGTGAAGCAGCTGCGTAAAAACGTTCTGGCGAAATGCTACGGCGGTGATATCAGCCGTAAGAAAAAGCTGCTGCAAAAACAGAAAGAGGGTAAAAAGCGCATGAAGCAGATCGGTAACGTCGAACTGCCGCAGGAAGCGTTCCTCGCCATTCTGCATGTCGGTAAAGACAGCAAATAATCTTAAGGAGTTGGCATGGCGAACATGTTTGCCCTGATTCTGGTGATTGCCACACTGGTGACGGGCATTTTATGGTGCGTAGATAAATTCATCTTCGCACCAAAACGCCGGGAGCGTCAGGCAGCAGCGCAAGCTGCTGCAGGTGATTCACTGGATAAAGCAACGCTGAAAAAAGTATCCCCTAAGCCGGGCTGGCTGGAAACCGGGGCATCCGTTTTCCCGGTACTGGCGATTGTGCTAGTGGTACGTTCATTTATTTATGAGCCGTTCCAGATTCCGTCAGGTTCGATGATGCCGACGCTGCTTATCGGTGACTTTATCCTGGTGGAGAAATTCGCCTACGGGATTAAAGATCCGATTTACCAGAAAACGCTGATCGAAACCGGTCATCCGAAACGCGGTGATATCGTGGTGTTTAAATACCCGGAAGATCCGCGCCTGGACTACATTAAACGTGCTGTCGGTTTACCGGGAGACAAAGTAACGTACGATCCAGTGGCGAAAGAAGTGACTATTCAGCCAGGATGCCGTTCCGGTCAGGCGTGTGAAAACGCGCTGCCGGTAACGTATTCGGATGTTCAGCCAAGTGATTTCGTACAGACCTTTGCGCGCCGTAACGGTGGGGAAGCGACCAGTGGCTTCTTTGAAGTTCCGCCGAACGAAACGAAAGAGAACGGTATTCGTCTCTCTGAGCGTAAAGAAACGCTGGGTGAGGTTACGCACCGCATTCTGACCGTGCCAATCGCACAGGATCAGGTGGGAATGTATTACCGCCAGCCTGGTCAGCAACTGGCAACCTGGATCGTCCCGCCAGGGCACTACTTCATGATGGGTGATAACCGTGACAACAGCGCGGACAGCCGTTACTGGGGATTTGTGCCGGAAGCGAATCTGGTGGGTAAAGCGACCGCTATCTGGATGAGTTTCGATAAGCAAGAAGGTGAATGGCCGACCGGTGTGCGTTTAAGCCGTATTGGTGGCATTCACTAATCGCCGATAATCGTTCACGTTGTCGTCATTACGGCGGCAGCGTGAATTATTTCTCGGATAAATTCCCGCAGACTAACGACATCCCTTGTCGTTGTGTATAGAATATTCCCCCGAAGTTTTAGGTTGGCACCGACAGGTTGCCACGGCACACGAAACAGCGTTGGTTTGTATATAAAAGCATGCAGGCGAAGCCAGATGGCTCCGCAAAGTGCGTATATCAGGTCTGTTTCGTGTGCTGAATTGTTGACGCATTCATTTATTGGTATCGCATGAACCCCATCGTAATTAATCGGCTTCAACGGAAGCTGGGCTACACTTTTAATCATCAGGAGCTGTTGCAGCAGGCATTAACTCACCGGAGCGCCAGCAGCAAACATAACGAGCGTTTAGAATTTCTGGGCGACTCTATTTTGAGCTTTGTTATCGCTAATGCGCTGTATCACCGTTTCCCTCGAGTGGACGAAGGTGACATGAGCCGCATGCGCGCAACGCTGGTTCGCGGCAATACGCTGGCAGAATTAGCCCGTGAGTTTGACCTCGGTGAATGTTTACGTTTGGGGCCTGGTGAGCTGAAAAGCGGCGGCTTCCGTCGTGAATCGATCCTGGCCGATACCGTTGAAGCGTTGATCGGCGGCGTCTTCCTCGACAGCGATATTCAAACCGTTGAGCAATTAATCCTGAACTGGTATCAAACTCGTCTGGATGAAATTAGCCCAGGCGACAAACAAAAAGATCCGAAAACGCGCCTGCAGGAATATTTGCAGGGTCGCCACCTGCCTCTGCCGTCTTATTTGGTGGTACAGGTCCGTGGTGAAGCACACGATCAAGAATTTACTATCCACTGCCAGGTCAGCGGCCTGAGTGAACCGGTGGTTGGCACAGGTTCGAGCCGTCGTAAGGCTGAGCAGGCTGCCGCCGAACAGGCGTTAAAAAAACTGGAGCTGGAATGAGCGAAGAGAAAACTTACTGCGGATTTATTGCCATCGTCGGTCGCCCGAACGTCGGCAAATCCACCCTGTTGAATAATCTGCTTGGGCAGAAGATTTCTATTACCTCACGTAAGGCTCAGACAACACGTCACCGTATTGTTGGCATCCATACTGAAGGCGCGTATCAGGCGATTTATGTTGATACTCCGGGCCTGCATATGGAAGAAAAACGAGCGATCAACCGCCTGATGAATAAAGCGGCGAGCAGCTCGATCGGTGATGTTGAACTGGTTATTTTCGTTGTGGAAGGCACCCGCTGGACGCCGGACGACGAAATGGTGCTCAACAAGCTGCGTGATGGCAAAGCCCCGGTTATTCTGGCTGTGAACAAAGTAGACAACGTTCAGGAAAAAGCCGATCTGCTGCCGCACCTGCAGTTCCTGGCAAGCCAGATGAACTTCCTTGATATCGTGCCGATTTCTGCCGAAACCGGCTTGAATGTCGATACCGTTGCGGGCATCGTGCGTAAGCATTTGCCGGAAGCTATTCATCACTTCCCGGAAGATTACATCACCGACCGTTCTCAGCGCTTTATGGCCTCTGAAATCATCCGCGAAAAGCTGATGCGTTTTCTGGGGGCTGAACTGCCGTACTCCGTTACCGTGGAAATTGAGCGTTTTATCTCCAATGAGCGCGGTGGTTACGATATTAACGGTCTGATTCTCGTTGAACGTGAAGGGCAGAAGAAGATGGTTATTGGCAACAAAGGGGCCAAAATTAAAACCATCGGCATCGAAGCGCGTAAAGACATGCAGGAGATGTTCGAAGCGCCCGTTCACCTCGAACTGTGGGTGAAAGTGAAATCTGGCTGGGCCGATGACGAACGCGCGCTGCGTAGCCTCGGTTACGGCGACGACGTCTAAACCCATCTTCTGAAACACGGCGAGTATATGGAAGGATGGCAACGAGCCTTTGTCTTGCATAGTCGCCCCTGGAGCGAAACCAGTCTCGTGCTGGACGTCTTCACGGAAGAGTCGGGTCGCGTGCGCCTGGTGGCTAAAGGCGCACGTTCCAAACGTTCTAATCTCAAAGGTGCGCTCCAGCCTTTTACCCCGTTGTTGCTTCGCTTTGGTGGGCGTGGAGAGGTCAAAACCCTACGTAGTGCTGAAGCCGTTTCTCTGGCACTCCCTCTTAGCGGTATCACGCTGTACAGCGGCTTGTATATCAACGAGCTTGTCTCGCGCGTACTCGAGTACGAAACCCGCTTTTCTGAACTCTTTTTCGATTACCTGAACTGTATTCAGGCGCTGGCTGGCGCGACGGGTTCCCCAGAACCTGCATTGCGTCGCTTTGAGCTGGCCTTACTTGGACATCTGGGGTATGGCGTCGATTTTACCCACTGTGCGGGCAGCGGCGAGCCGGTAGACGACACTATGACCTATCGTTACCGGGAAGAAAAAGGGTTTATCGCTAGCGTAGTGATCGATAATTCCACTTTTACCGGACGCCATCTGAAAGCACTCGAATCACGTGAATTTCCTGATGTCGATACGTTACGCGCCGCGAAACGCTTTACCCGCATGGCGTTAAAGCCGTATCTTGGTGGTAAGCCGTTAAAAAGCCGGGAACTGTTCCGGCAATTTATGCCAAAACGCGCAGTAAAAACAAATAATGATTAACGAGGATTGTCATGGCTGAATTACTGTTAGGCGTCAATATTGACCACATTGCCACGTTACGTAATGCACGCGGTACCGCATATCCGGACCCGGTTCAGGCAGCGTTTATCGTTGAACAGGCGGGCGCGGACGGTATTACCGTACATCTGCGTGAAGACCGTCGCCATATCACCGACCGTGACGTGCGCATTTTGCGCCAGACGCTGGATACGCGCATGAATCTGGAAATGGCAGTCACCGAAGAGATGCTGGCGATTGCCGTTGAGACTAAGCCGCATTTTTGCTGCCTGGTGCCGGAAAAACGTCAGGAAGTTACCACTGAAGGTGGTCTGGACGTCGCCGGTCAGCGTGACAAGATGCGCGATGCCTGCAAACGCCTGGCGGACGCAGGCATTCTGGTTTCGCTGTTTATCGATGCCGACGAAGAACAGATTAAGGCCGCTGCGGAAATTGGCGCGCCGTTTATTGAAATTCACACCGGCTGTTACGCCGATGCGAAAACCGACGCAGAGCAGGCCAGCGAACTGGCGCGTATCGCCAAAGCGGCGACCTATGCTGCAAGCCTTGGCCTGAAGGTGAATGCAGGTCACGGTCTGACGTATCACAACGTTAAAGCTATCGCACGGATCCCGGAAATGCATGAGTTGAACATTGGCCATGCCATTATCGGACGCGCGGTGATGAGCGGTCTGAAAGATGCCGTAGTCGAAATGAAACGCCTGATGCTGGAAGCGCGTGGCTAATGGCGATTCTGGGATTAGGCACGGATATCGTGGAGATTGCCCGCATCGAAGCGGTGATCTCCCGTTCCGGCGACCGTCTGGCAAGACGTGTGCTCAGCGACAACGAATGGGCAATCTGGGAAACGCATCAGCAGCCGGTGCGTTTTCTGGCGAAGCGTTTTGCAGTCAAAGAGGCGGCAGCAAAAGCCTTTGGCACGGGTATTCGCAATGGGCTGGCGTTTAATCAGTTTGAAGTCTTTAACGACGAACTCGGTAAGCCGCGTCTGCGATTATGGGGAGAGGCGTTAAAACTGGCGGAAAAACTCGGCGTCGCGCATATGCATGTGACGCTGGCCGATGAGCGTCACTACGCCTGCGCCACGGTGATTATCGAGAGTTAGATTCTGCACGTTGCCGGATGGCGACGCGGTTAAAGTTTATCGGCGTGGTGTATCAGCACAAACTTATCCCACAACTGCTCTTCTGTTTCGACATGTGCCGGATCTTTCAAAATAGTATTGGGGATCGGGCACACCTTCTGGCAGGTTGGCGTGTCGTAATGGCCTACGCATTCCGTACACTTGTCGCTGTTAATCTCGTAAATGCTATCACCCATCGAAATCGCCTCATTCGGGCATTCGGGCTCGCACATATCGCAATTGATACAGCGTTTAGTAATTAGTAATGACATTTCAATGAATTACCGTAAAATCATTTTAAAATCAGAAAGTTAAAGAGTTTCTCTGTCACTCTCTATTATTTACTTACTGTATGTTGATACAGTGTATTTAACCCTGATAAACTCAGTCCAGTAACACAAAGCCGCAACACATTGCATTTTGTCCCGTTGAAAAGACCTGCATGTGTGAGCTTGTTTTCTGTGCCTTCGCAGATAAGGATTGAGAATGCCGCGCACTGTAACACATAAACCAGATAGCCCCAATAATGACGATGTTTTAGCCGCGTCTGAAAAGTGGGATGCCTGTAAACCCCCCTATACCAGCGCACACATGAAAATCTGTGTTGCTGCCGCCAAAATTATCCTCTCCGCTTCTGGCGTCGCCCGTCGTTCCAAATACGAAAAAGAAAATTATCTCCGTATTGATTTTAGTAAAGCAGGTAAGGTGACCTTTTACGCTGAGTTCCCTAAAAAGATGGGGTTGAAAGGTAAAAAACTTGGCGAATGGCCGGAACTCGCAATTCAAATAGCCAGAGAGAAAGCATCAGAAATGGCAGAGGGTGGGTTACGTGCTGAATCTGTCCACGCCGCTTTGGAAATGTACCGTGAAGACCTTAAAGCAAAAGTCGCTCGGCAGAAGTTGAGCCCTGATAGCTTCACGACCTATGGGGTACGTATCGACAGAATCAAAGCAACGTTCGGAGAGCGTGAAGTTTTCAGTGATGTGACTTACAGTCGGCTGGTGGATGTTCTGGATGAGTGGATCGCAACACGTTCCAATAATAACGCGCTAGAATTATTTGGTGAGCTTCGTCGGTTCTGGAAATTTTGTGCTCCTACACTTTGCAATGGGCGTAACATTGCCGCCAGTTTGCCAGATGATTATGTTTCTTCTCGTGTGCAGAAACCAACCCCAACGCGACTATTTACGGATATTGAATCAATCGCCCGCCTTTGGCTCAATGTGGCTGCCTGCACCTCTATACACCAGAAAAATGCCGTTAGATTCATGATTATTACTGGCGTTCGCCCGATAAACATTAATAACTTGCGCTGGGATTACGTCAACGAGGATGCAGATGAAATCGTTTATCCAGAAGGCGTGATCGGTATGCGCGGGGCGATGAAAACACAAAAGGCTTTCCGTCTGCCAATAACGCCAGAGATCAGGAGGATTATCGACGAGCAGAAAGCCTGGCGCGATTCAGTTCCTGAGTGCAATAAAGATTATGTGTTTTTGCAGCCGCGCGACCCTATGCAAGCATTTTCAAAACGATCACTGGATAAACTGGTGAAAACATACAGCCCGGAAGGGGCGGTAAAGGGTATGAAGCATGACGGGACAATAAAAGGGAAAGAGGGGGCATTTAATACGATGTGCCGTAAATTCCTTAAGAGCAATGTTATTGCCCTGATGAAGGAAAGAGGCTACTCCCGATCAGATAGAAGGGAAGTAAGCCTCCTGTGCCTTCACCATTCCAGCAAGTCAGATGACCCGATGGCAGAACACTACGACTTTTCAGATGAGATTTTGCAGGAAGAGATTGCGTTAAAGCGCGAGGCATTTGAGGCTCACGAGCGGAGCATACTCGCGCAGGTTGCACTGCTAAGACGACGGGGTTAATACTGGCTCCGGCATTTCTGGATAAAAGCCTCTACATTACGGCGCTCATAGCGAACGACTTTAGCGCTGAATTTTACAGGGGCTAATGTAGAACGGTGCCGGTGTTCTGTATTCCATTTACATAATGTTTTTTGCGTAATCCCTAATTTCTGGCATACCTCGTCCGGAGTGAGGAGATCATCAGGTTGTTCAGTCATGTTATTCCTCACTGTTATCGATGGTGATGATGAGCCGCTTCCAGATAGCTGAGACATACTTAGCCTGATGTTTTGCATCGGCTAGGGCATTATGCATGTCACCTTCAAACGGTATGTCCCGGCGTGGGTTGATTCCTATTTGCCTTCCTAATTCGACGATAGTTCGGACATCACGATCATTCCAGAATTTCCACATGCAGGGGATTAATTCACGGTCATAGCTGGAGCGGAGGATTACATTATCAAAGGTAGCGCCATTACCCCAGACCTGAACTTTATCAATGTCAGAGTTATCAAGAATAAAGGTATTCAGCTTTATCAGGGCGGCTGAAATAGTTGTCGCATCCTCATCGCAAATAGCCATTCGAGCTTCTTCGCTTTGCTGCATCCACCAAATTATTGTTTCAGGGTCAGGAACGGCACCTCCAGCAATCGCGCTTTTCAGGCTAACAACCCGGTAAAATTCAGGGCCCAGTTCACCAGTTGAAGGATCAAAAAACACAGCACCGATAGAGACGATGGGGGCATTTGGTTTATTCCCCATAGTTTCAAGGTCGATCATTAAATTGTTCACGTTAAATATTCTCCTGTTTCGGTGCAGCTTTAATCATTGCTGCCCAGCACAACTCAGCCCGGCGCGCCGCCTGTCGGCATCCACTCAATGCTTCGTATTCCTCCCACTCTTTTTCATCGCTGAAGTGCGGGTCTGGAACCGATTCGAAGCCGTTAATAATCATGTCCTCGGTCGGAACGATAGGCACCAGCACATAGCCATTCGGAATCACAGGAGAGTTGCCAGCTTTGCGGCGCTCACTATCCAGGTCTGTTTGCAACTGGATTACCCATCGGGCAAGCTCTCCCTTTTCACCACTTTCGCGCCGCATATCCTCCAAACGGTATTTATCAATCATTACTGTTATCCTCGCAGCAGTAGTGCCGCCCCTCTGAGTCAGTAGATACATGCCCGCAGATATCGCATTCAATTTCCGGATGCATCAGTTCTGATTTCTCTTTGATATGCAGTCGCGGTTCTCCGTCTTTCGGCTCAGGCCACTGGCGGGATTTATTTATTGCCAGTTTCTCAACCATTGACCTGGTAATGAATTCATCAGAAATGCCCATGCGCCTCTGAGCATCCCACAGCAGAAACTGCATATCCGCCCATTCAAGCGAATCAGACGGGTCGGCTGCAGCCTCGAGCGCTTCTCTAGAAAGGTGCTTCAGCGGACCAACTGGACCGACATCGCCGAAAGTAGCCTGTGACCATGCTGCATGTTCACGGCGTACTTGTTCGCGGGCCCTCGACTCCATAACCCCATCAATCACCTTCACAGCATCAGCCATTGCGTAGCCGAGATTACCGCCGTCGCTTTGTGCTGCTGCTTGCTGAGTATTTCGCTTATCTGGTGCAGGCGATCGAGTGATACAGGACCGTTCGCCGGGTGGTTAGTTGTCATGGGTTAGTTCTCTCCGGAAGTATACCGCCGTCGCAGAGTGGGCAGTCTTCGCCTTGCTGGCCCTTTTTGTTAATCACTTTTCCGTACGCGCAGCGGTAGCAATGAAGTTTTTTTGACTTATCGGTAGCCCTGATAATGTATCTACCAAATCCCGTGGAAACACGTTCTAGATAGCCTCGTGCTATCAGGCTTTCAGCTATCGCGCCGACCTTTACAGGAAGAAGTGAGTCACCGTCCCACAACGCTGTTTTACGATTTGGGGATATCTCAATTTCCCACCAATGAACAATGGCGGGTCTTAAAAAATCGCGCTCACGTTTGTTCAGTAATTTATCCATGCTCACTCCCCCTTCACGCCAATGCCAGCGGCGCTTTCTAACAAGTCGTCAGCGGCCTGAATATCAGGATGCTCGTCATAATCTGGCAGATAGCGACGGGCGACGGCGGAGAGATTGTTAAGCACTGTGTGATAGTTAGTTATGCGCTTCTCTGCGGCTTCCAGCTCATCCAGCAGCGCTAGCACAGTGGCAGGGTTAGCAGCAGCGATGAATTCAGCGTTACGCTTTGCTGTCTCATCCCAAGCCATGTGGTAATCGTGATCCCAATCCTCGTGAATGCACGCTGCGGTCGAGTTGGTCATATCGAGCAATGACTCGCTACCGACGTAAACCGCGTATGAGTGGTATCCAGACGCTCTGTCTTCACCCTCGCCGTATTCGCCGTCAGTTTCGACAACATCAGACCACCATTCGCCCTGGGTGGCTTTCTCTGCTAATTGGCGCAGTTCTGCATGTTTGTTTAGTGCTGTCATTGGGCGGCCTCCCAGCAGATTTGAACCGCATAACTACTTTTCACTCGCTTCACTGCACCGAGGGCCTCAAGTTTTTTCAGGCGGCGCAGTACATACGCTGTTTGAAGTGAGCGATGGTCATAGCGAAGCCAGTTAGTAGCTACGTATGTCATGCATGGACCACGACGCTTCAGTACCGCAATGATTTCTTCATCGGTTGGTTTGCTCATAGCACGGCTCCTTTGCGCAGTTCCTGCGCTAACCATTCCAGAGACATTACCGGAACACCGATGTGGCCAGTACCTGCGAATTTCTTGTTCAGGTGCTCTATTGCAGCATCCACACCCTGCGCCCGCACTTCAGCCAGGAAAGCGGCTGTGGATGGGGTTTGGACATCGCACATGAACTCAAGCGCATCGTTTCCGTCAAGGTTGCAGAACTCCCACGACGACGAATAGAACTCGATACCAGGCCAGGTTGCGAGCTTATTCATTTTGTCATTAAGCGTGACATTCTCCGCCGCCAGCTCCCTGCACTTGCTCTCGGCGTTAGCGAGCTGTACTGCCATGTCTGCGTTTTGAGATTGCAACTCAGAGAATTTACGCACCAGATACTGAGCATCGCTCTCGTTAACTTTCATGTCGCCGGGCAGACATTTGCCACGGAGAAAACCTTCAATTTCGTATACGTTCATACCGTTTTCTCCTGATTAACTTTTTCGACCAGTTCATTCCACTGTGGAGCCAGTGTTTCCTCTGCTTTTGCACGGCTACTGGCCGGTCCGTTGAGCTTCACACTGTAATGGTCATACGGGCATCTGATACCACCCCATACCCAGCCAAGATAATTGGGTTTCAGCGAGTATTCGGGCATGTTTCCGCACTTAGGGCATCTTGGTAAATCAGACTGTTTCATGACGAAATTCCCGAAGAATAGAGATAATTTCAGCCTGCATTGCTGGTGGCACTTCAATGGTCAACTCTTCACCAGAGTCCTCAGCACATGAAGAAATAAGCTCAAGAAACTTTCTTGCTTTTCCGGCATTAAACTGAGGATTAGCGATGCTCTTGGTTATTTTTTTCTTTCCTGCCGCTTCTGCTTTCTTCATCAGCCGGGAGGCTTCACGGTCTGCGTACACACCATGCTCGCGGGAGATGCCGATCGCGATGGCATAATTCATGGAACCATCACGCACGAGCTTTTTGATATACGGGGTGCATTCGTGAAGTTGAAGGTGTTGCAGAATATCGGACTCAGAACGTTTAACTTTTGCCGCTATTTCTGAAGGACTCCAGCCCTGATTCTGAAGGCGATGATATGCCGCGCCACGTTCAAGCGGAGTAAGCGCCAATCCTTGCGAGCTGGTTACCATGAAGGCGATCTTGTCGGCTTCACTACCGACGAAATCTTTGCATTCCAGGCGCACAATATCATGGCCCATTTCGATAGCAGCCAGCGCACCATGATAGCGGTGATGACCGTCGATAACCTTCACGCCACGCTCGGTAACTTCCACGGCCAGCGGCGGGATGTATTCACCGGCAATAAACGCATCGCGGAATTCTTCAACATGCGCCCGATTGAGTTCACGAACGTTGTAGCCTTCTTCGGCGTAAATTTTATCCAGCGGAACATTGTAGGTTTTGCGGGTAGTTAACCCGGCGTCTTTATCATTATAGAGCTGGCCTAAACTGGGCATGGTTACTCCTTCATGTAATGGGAGAGTGCTTTGCTATGCGCCCGCTGGGCAGGCGCATAAAACAACACACGATGGGATTAAACAGAGCCTTCGTAGATAGGCAGGTCTTCGCCAAGCTGGCTTTCCATATCGGTGACGATCTCCTGGAATGCGTGCTCAACAACTTTCTTCGGTTCGATCAGTTCATACCAGAGGACTAACTGACCATCACGCAGGCGGTAGCGGATGCGTGCATCGACCTGGTAAGGAGAGCCGTTGTGGAATGGCGAAATTGCCAGGCTGATTTTTTCCGGCATCTTTGTATTACCAGAACCTGATTTTTCATCGCTGAACTGGAACTGGCAGGTACCATCAGAAAGGCGTTTAACAGACTTAAACTCAGATTTGCGAGTCTCCTGGAATGCCAGAACCATTTCGAGCAGTTCAGTACCAGACGGTCCATGGTATGAATCACTAACCGGCGCAACATTCTGAATATTGTTTTCCAGGAATTCAGCGAAGTTGATCTGGTCCATTTTGCTGCCATCGTTGGCAGTCCATGATTTCCAATCGTCGGAGAATGGACAGTCATAAACAGCTTTATGTGCAGCCCAGCTCGGATTGTCTGCGTTCTGGTGGAAATCCAGCACGGCGACAATGCGCGTTTTAGTTTTATCCGCGAAAACTACAGTACGTTCATCACGGAATCGCTGGATGTAAGCGATCAGCGAACCCGGAGAAATCAGGTTGGCGCTCTGACGAATACGCGACGGAGCCAGTTGCAGACTTTCGAGGGATTTGACTTCAAAGCCATCGGGTACAACAACTGACGGAATGTCCGTCTCGGTCTTCAGAGTTGCAGAGACCAGATCACGAATGTCGAGCACGGCAGAGCCTTCAATTTGAGACATTGAATATTTCCTTATCAGATTGGAATGGTTTTTTTGGTGGGTATTACTGAGCCAGCTTGATCGGTGCTGTTTGTGGTGCAGGTTCGATAACCTTTAAATCAAGCTGTGTTTGAGAGGGATCGTCACGCAGTAGATCGCCATCGGCGGTTGCGAACATGATGGTATCAGCGCGGTCCAGTTCAGGGATGGTTCGGGAGACCTTTGGCGTTACCTTCATGGTGTTTTCGTCACGGGTATTCAACATGGCGCAATTTAGCGTCAGCGTAACCGCACCTTTCTTGCCAGTCTCACGGACTGCTTTAATCACTTCGGCCAGCGCTTCGGTCAATTCAGCATCCAGTGTGCCTTTATTGATATAAGCCAGTTGCTGGCTGAATGGTGTGGTGTTCTTTGTTTCTGACATAGTTATCTCCAGTTATAAACGAGGATCGCCTTTCTGAGTGAGTAACCTGCATAACCAGCTACGCCGCCAGAAATTAGCGATTGTTTTTGGATTACGAACAGCCTGCACCCCACGAGTGACGCGCATCAGGTCGCCGTAGTAAAAATTAACGTTACGGAAGGTCATATAAGTCACCATATGATTAGGTATCCGGCAGGAGTTGAACCTGCGCTGGGTAGGGAGTCCCAGCCGACACCGGAAGCGGACACATTGAATAAAAAGGGCGGCTATCTGTCAGAACATTATCTTCTTCCTCCTGTGAGTTGGTTGAAGACCAGATAACCGCCAAGGCACAGCAACTATTAGAAATTAGTGATTAGCTCACTTTGGTGGTGTGGTGGCCGGTGCTTATCTTCGGCTTGTCTCGGTGGACTGCAATTCACCACACCCCAAAGGGAACTATGTTTAGCTAATGAGACGCCTGTCTTTTCACCACTTCAGGCTCGGTGGTATCTTGGTTGCTCTCACACAGCCAAAAAGGTTAATAAAATGTCAGTGATTAATGATGATTATTTCCATTTACTTCAGACAAAAATTGCTGAATTACATGGCGTAGCAATGCAAGGAGTTATCAAGCCTGAGTATTACAAAGTCCAAAACAGAACCGTGCTTATATTCAGCCTTGAAGTTATTCTCGAAGAACATCGTAAAAAATATGGGCATTTAACCAATCCGCTAAAGGGGAAATCAGCACTTCACCATATGTTGCTCAGAAAATATAAATGGCCACTTTCCGAAATTAGGTCTTTAAGCCTTCAGGACTCTCTTTTTCTTCTCCAAGAAGAGTTGGCTTTAGAATCACTACCTGAACCAGCTCAGAAGGTTATTCAGATGTTCAGTGCGCACAGAGCTAAAGATTGTTTTGATGAGGTTCGTGAAGATGAGTGGGACCCTGAATTTTACTTAGAAGTTCCAGCGCCGAGGAACTGGTAAGTTCATCTATTCGTAGATTAACATCGGCCAGCGCTTGTTTGAGTAACTCACGTTCAGCGAGCGCTGCATCCAGCATTCTGGAAGCCGTAATTTTCTTTTTCATCCAGTCATAAATCTCTTTGGTGCTGTAGTCTTCAGCCACAATCATTGGTTCATTCTTTTGCATGATGGTCTCCGGGCAATCGTTATTTATAGCTCGTGGATTCAGCCCAACCCCCTCATACGGAAGGGGCTGGAATAAATCATTTTGCGCTTGCACACTTCCCCTGCCAGTGTTCCCCATTCACGCACGAAAATTCGTGGCTAACCCTCACACCGACCGGATCGCACCCGGTGCTACGTCGCATAAAGCGCAGGGGGCTAAACAGGTTTCATGTGCTGTTCCGACTTTGCTGATTGTTAAAGAGCGGTATTACTTCAGCTAACTCCGTTTGCAATGGTGATTGGTTTCGGTTTGTTCGCTGATGATGAATTGAATATACCTGTGAGTAATTTTTGTGTAAATACCTAAGGGTATATTTTTATTTACTTACATGGCAATTGATTGCTTTTAATTGGAATTTATTTATTTCGGAGATGCGTGATATGCTCAGAAAAGCAACAGAGAGGGCCTGATATGGAACGTGATGAGCTGGAAGAAGACCGTGCGGCATTCATCGCAGGCGAAATTGGCGGTGCAGTTGTCGAGTTGATAATCAACGGTGTGGTGATAAGTCGAGATGCGATTGTAGATAGCCTAGAGGCTAAGCGTCGCGCGGTGGGTAATGTGATCCACAAAGGTGTTTTACGGGATGCCGCTGCTATGGTGAGAAAAGGACAATAAAAACCCGGCGCTGGGTCCGGGTTAAATGTTGTTTTTTAGAGACTGCTCAGTCTGTTTCAACTTCCGATATCTAAAATTACAGTTTATTGTAAGCTATTGATTCATGTAGCAATGCTTTCCCCATTATGTACAATTGATCTTGGTTTTCTTCAGTTACGTACCAGTCTTTGTACACCGGGTTATCTGATAAAACTGCAAGCTGCAAACCCTGCATCTGTAAGCGCTTCACATGGAAGTGCTGTCCGAATACGAACGCATAAACACCATCTACCTTGAAGTTTCTTACCGAAACATCAAAAAACAACCTGTCTCCAGACTGTATAGTTGGGCACATGCTGTCGCCATCGACAGTCATCACTTTTACATCTTCCTGAGAACGATTTCCGAAAAGTGAACGAGCGTGCTCAGTGGTGAATTCAATGGCGTGTAGAACCTCAACAAATTCAGAGAGCATAAAACATCCAGGACCAGCACTCACAGTAAGGTCGAGAACTTCTACACGATAATTGTCGACTTTGTGAGTGGGTACATCAACATCCATTTTTGAAGTTGGACCAAGACCATCCATCCATCCCCGGCTGATTTTCAAAGCATCCTCAATCTGCCGAGCAGCCTGCTCCCCAATATTCCGCTTATTAGGTTTACCAACAGGGTAAAGCATCCGAGAAACAACAGTCGGATCAAGTCCTGCCTTTTCAGCAAACTCTCTTTGGGTCTTAAAGCGAGTTACCAACTCCTGAAGTTTGAGGCGTCGTAACTCGAAGATGTCAGGCGTTTCAGTTTTCATGATTTCATCTTACTTAAATTTACTTTGAGGTAAATGACTCCTGGGTATTGACTTGTGTTTACTTAAAGGTATATTTTCTTTCCAAGCACAGGAGGCGTGATGGAAACGTTAAGAAATTACCTAAACGCTTTGTCGCTCGAAAAACAGAGAGAGTTTGCATCACGATGCGAAACCTCTCTTGAGTACTTGCGTAAAGCCATAAGCAAAAAACAAAAGTTGGGAGCTGCCCTATCTGTTTCTATCGAAACGCATTCTGGCGGCTCAGTTAGCAGGAAAAACCTCCACCCAGATGATTGGGAAAAGATTTGGCCTGAACTTGATCATAAAAAAACAGCAGCATGAAAGTAACCACAGCATTAAGAGGTGACTCGTGGGTAATCAACCAGAGTGGAAAGTTGAAAAACAGCCTGCGTGGCTGGTGGCTGCGATCAGAAGAACTATCGCTGATTTACCTGGTGGCTATGAAGAAGCTGCTGAAATCCTTGGGGTATATAAATCTGATGACATAACCCCGGCAACCGATCCACTGCATAACCGACTTCGTACTACCGGTGATCAAATCTTCCCGTTGGGATGGGCGATGGTCTTACAGGCTGCTGGTGGTTCAAACCATATCGCAAATGCTGTTGCCCGGAACTCAAACGGTCTGTTTGTGCCGCTGGCAGATGTTGATGATGTTGATAACGCCGACATCAATCAGCGCCTGATGGAATCCATAGAGTGGATCGGCAGGCACTCTCAGTACATCCGTAAAGCTACAGCAGACGGAGTCATCGACGCCGCTGAACGCGCTCAGATTGAAGAGAACAGCTATCAGGTTATGACCAAATGGCAGGAACACCTGACGCTGTTATTCCGGGTCTTCTGTGCCCCTGATGAGGTTTCCAGACCTCCAGACTAATCAGTCTACGCCCGGCTCACAGACGTGACGCAGGAGGGCTTATGTATCAGGACGAATATTTTCACGTGACTATGCCCACGGTTTTTTCTCGTGAGGACGCCCCGTGGATTAAACAGCAGTTAGCAACACTCCCGGCAGGTATGCGGGAAAAAATCGCGATGGCGTATGCGCAGGCGTACCAGGAGGCGTTCGACGCAGAGCCGGTGTCTTTCCGGCAGCAGAACGCAGCACGACGAACGGCAAACCGCCGATTGCGAGAGTTTTGCACGAGATATACCCCAGCGGTAAGGGGATATACCTCGCCCCCACCCAGGGTATGAATTTTTGAAACCGGGTTGGGGGAAAGGGGGCGGTGTTGGGTTTTAGCCCGAAGGGCTGGAACAGCTTTACCAGAAGAGATCGATCTAACAGACAGATCACTGTATGGGGTTAAAACGTCGCTTGGGAATCCAGACGTTTAGACATCCAAAAGGAGATAAAATGATTTATTCAGACGCTAACGAAAAATGGGCTCCGGTTCCAGTAGAGCTTTATTCAAAAGCTTATGAAGTCAGCAATCTTGGCCGTGTTCGCAGCATTCCGCGCCTAGCTAACTCTGAATATTTTATTCGTCACATTCACGGCGGTTTTCTCAAAGGCCGCATGCGTAAAGACGGCACCAAAACGGTTACGTTGTCCGTTCAGCGTCAGCGCGAGAAGTTTGTCATTGCCGATCTGGTTGCTAAAGCATTCGGGGAGGTATCAACCAATGCTTAACATCCAGCCTCGTGAGAAGCAGATCGTCGCACTCAACATGCTGCGCGGCGCATGGAAGCAGAATAATTCGTTCATGCTCTACGCCCCGGTTGGTTTCGGCAAAACAGCTATTGCCGCGCTGATCACTGATGGCTTTGTCAGCCGCGAAATGCGCGTAATGTTTGTGGCCCCGTATACGGTACTGCTTGACCAGACTGCCACCCGATTCATGGAATATGGCCTTCCTGGCGAAGAGATCAGTTATGTCTGGCGTGATCATCCGTCATATAACCCGACAGCGCTTATTCAGATTGCCAGCGCCGATACACTCATTCGCCGTGAATTCCCGGACAACATTGACCTGCTGATCGTTGACGAAGCCCACCTGAAGCGCAAAAAGCTGCTGGAGGTTATCGACAACCTGACCCGCAACACAAAAACGAAGGTGGTCGGTCTTTCCGGTACGCCTTTCGCCAAATTCCTGGGCAATTACTATCAGCGCCTGATTAAGCCAACAACGATGAAGGAGCTGATCGCGATTGGCGCACTGAGCAAATACGAATTTTACGCGCCGTCACATCCCGATCTCTCTGAGGTGGAAACGTCTTACGTTGCTGGGTATGGCAGCGACTACAAGGAAGGTCAGCTCAGTAAGGTTATGAGTGAAGCCAAGCTGGTTGGCGACATCGTGAAAAACTGGCTGGAGAACGGGCAGGATCGCCCAACAATCTGTTTCTGCGTTGATGTGGCCCATGCGAACTACGTCACGATGGAATTTTCCCGCGCCGGGGTGACCGTTGAAGTCATGACGGCAAGTACACCCCATGATGAACGTCAGTTGACTATTCGTCGCTTCGAGCAGGGCATTACCAAAATCATCATCAACGTTGGTGTACTGGTAGCCGGGTTCGACAGTGATGTTCGATGCATCATCTTTGCCCGACCGACTAAAAGTGAAATTCGCTGGATTCAGACGCTAGGGCGTGGATTACGTGCGGCCCCAGGCAAAGATCACTGCCTCATCTTCGACCACAGCGGCACAGTCAACAAGCTGGGTTATCCAGATGACATTGAATACGACTATCTCCCTTCGTCATCTGACGGCATGGAAGAAGCCCCGCAGCGTGTTACCAAGGCCGACGAGCCGGAGAAACTGCCGAAAGAGTGCAGCCAGTGCCATTACGTGAAACCTGCCGGAATTTATATCTGCCCGAAATGTGGTTTTAAACCGCTGGCCGGGGAAGACGTTGAAACAGACAAATCCCGTGGACTGACAAAAGTCAGCAAAGCGGAAGTTAAATACACCCCAGAGCAGAAACAATCCTGGTGGTCTCAGATTCTTTTCTATCAGCGCACCCGCGCAGCACAGGGACGCCCTGTCAGTGACGGATGGTGTGCGCATACCTATCGCCAAAAATTCGGTATATGGCCGAGAGGGTTACATCACACCCCTCAGCAAATCACACCTGAAGTGACGAATTTCATCAAATCAAAACTAATCGCCTTCGCGAAACGGAAAGAGAAACAAGGGGAAGCCGCATGAATACCAAACAAGCCGCAATTGGTCGCTGGGCTGAGATATACAAACACTACGGTCTTCCTGGAATTACCGGGAAAAACCACCTTAAAGGGGAGTGTCCTCTGTGTGGTCGTAAGGGGAAATTCCGCTGTGACAATAAAAACGGTACCGGGTCATACATCTGCGTGTGTGGTTCTGGCGATGGCTGGGCGCTGCTGACAGCAAAAACAGGGAAAGAATTTAAGGTTCTTGCATCTGAGATAGACAGGCTGATCGGCAATGAATACACCTCAGACCGTACCAGTGTAAACCCGGTACGCACATCGCTGGCGCAGCAGCGTGAGAAGGTAAGCCGTAAATTTGCAAAGCTCATCCCGCTGCGTGGGAGCAGTGCAGACAGTTATCTGAAGGCGAGAGGACTTAATACCCTTCCAGTCGAAAGCGTCAGATTCTGCGACAAACAGCCGGTAGACGGCAAAAACCTCCAGGCTATTTACGCGCTGGCGACGGACGATAAAGGTGAGCTTTGCTACCTGCACCGCACCCTGCTTGACGGGGACAAGAAAGCGCAAACAGGCGGCGCAGCCAAGAAGATGATGAAGCTGCAGGAAGATAGTTACCTGGAGTTTGCTAAATCAATTGCTATCCGCATGTTCCCCGTATCCTCCACGCTGGGTATTGCTGAAGGTATCGAAACCGCGCTGGCCTGCCATCAGATAACCAAATGTCACACCTGGGCAACGATGAACACTGCTTTCATGAAGAAGTTCCGCGTTCCTGCCGGGGTAAAGAACCTGATTATTTTTGCTGATGCTGACTCAAACGCAGCCGGGCATGCTGCCGCATTTGAATGTGCTGCTGCCAACCTGCATGCGAAGAACGATCTGGAGACTGTATCCGTCCGCTGGCCTGCACAGGGTGACTTTAACGATCTGCTGCTAAACGGCTCTGAAGTATTCGAATGGGTATTCCACAGGGGGATGAAGCAGTGAAGAAGCCAGCCGGACAAAAGCTAAAGGTGTACAAGCCCAAGGTATGCGCTCAGTGCGGAAAGACGTTCACCCCCGATCGTAATCTGCAGAAAGTGTGCGGCCCTCGCTGCGCGATTGACTACAACCGTGCGTTGAAGGCCAGGAAGGCGGAAGCAGAGAGAAAGGTAAGCCTGAAGATTCGTAAGAAGGCGCTCCAGCCTCGTGGGTACTTTGTCAGTAAGGCCCAAACGGCGTTTAACGCTTTTATCCGCGAACGTGATGAGGGTAAGCCTTGCCCGTCCTGCGGCACATATCACCCCCCGATGATTTTCGGCGGTCAGTGGGATTGTGGTCACTTCCTCAGCGTTGGATCACGTCCTGAACTGCGGTTTGAAGAGAAGAACGCCTACCGCCAGTGCAAGGCCTGTAACGGTGGCGCTGGGCGCTTTACCGCTAAAAACAAAACAGTGCACGAACGCTACAGAGCAACGCTGATCGAATGGTTTGGTCCTGAGCTGGTGGAATGGCTGGAAGGTCCGCACGAGGCGAAACATTACACCAGAGAAGAACTTGAAGAGATTGCGGCTACCTATCGCCGTAAAACCCGCGAACTGAAAAAGCAGAGGGCAGCATGAGTTACGATCTTATCTACTGTGATCCACCGTGGGAATACGGCAACAGAATCAGCAACGGTGCGGCATGTAATCATTACAGCACTATGAGCATGGAAGAACTTAAACGCCTTCCTGTCTGGTCACTGGCTGCTGAAAACGCTGTGCTGGCGATGTGGTACACCGGGACCCATAACCGCGAGGCTGTAGAACTGGCTGAATCATGGGGATTCCGGGTCCGAACGATGAAAGGCTTTACGTGGGTGAAGCTGAACCAGAATGCTGCTGATCGCTTCAATAAGGCATTAAGTACAGGAGAGCTGGTGGACTTTAACGATCTGCTTGAAATGCTGGACCGTGAAACCCGCATGAACGGCGGTAACCATACCCGCAGTAATACCGAGGATGTGCTGATTGCTACCAGGGGAACGGGCTTACCTCGTGCCAGCGCAGCAGTAAAACAGGTTGTGCATACCTGTCTTGGCGAACACAGCGCAAAGCCATGGGAAGTAAGGAACCGACTGGAACAATTATACGGTGATGTGAAAAGAATCGAAATATTCGCTCGGGAAGAGTGGAACGGATGGGACCGCTGGGGAAATGAGTGCAACAACAGCATTGAAATGATTACAGGCCAGATAAAAGAGGTGAACCATGCAGCGTAATATCCAAATGGTAATGGAGCGCTGGGGCGCTTGGGCAGCAAACAACAGTGAAGACGTTACATGGGCTCATATTGCGGCTGGCTTTAAAGGACTCATACCAGCAAAGACCAAATCCCGCATTCAGTGCTGTGATGATGATGCGATGGTTATCTGTGGCTGTATGGCCCGACTGAACAAAGGCAATAGTGAGCTTCATGATTTGCTGGTGGACTATTACCTGTTCGGAATGACATTCATGTCGCTGGCAAAAAAACATAATTGCTCTGATGGTCATATAGGTAAAAAATTACAGAAGGGAGAAGGAATAATTGAAGGAATGCTGATGATGCTTGAAGTGAAACTTGAAATGGATGTCGAGGTGTCATTTATTCCCGAAGGAAAAATTGTTGCGGCTGCATAAAAATAGTTTACGTACGTAAAAATATGAATAAGCTGTTAAGAGTGGTCACTTAGACGCGAACTTAAATATTTCAGAACCTCGCCAATCGGCGGGGTTTTTTCATTTCAGGCCCAGGCTAAAAACTGCAGATTAACCGTGACCGTATGAGCTTGCGGCCTGAACCCTTTCCCCTCGTTTCTGAGAGGATTCACAGTAATTGAGGGGGACAGATGTCCGAACCAATAACCGGCACAGGCTTAGCTGGTGGCGCTTTAACTGGCGCGAGTGTTTACGGACTGTTAACCGGAACAGATTATGGCGTTGTGTTCGGTGCATTTGCTGGTTCTGTTTTCTACATAGCATCAGCTGCTGATTTGAGCACTTCACGCCGATTGGCATATTTCATCGTGTCATATATTGCCGGAATGCTCTGTGCTGGATTAGTTGGGGCTAAATTGTCAGCCCTTACGGGATATAGCGATAAACCGCTGGATGCCATCGGTGCCGTAATCGTTTCTGCTTTAGCCGTCAAAATCCTGACGTTCCTGAATAATCAGGATATCGGCTCGCTGGTGGCGCTGATAACGCGCCGGGGAGGTTCAGGTGGTACTAAATGACCCATCGGCAACAATCAACGCGCTGCTTTGCGTTGGGGTGGTGCTGACCCTGATGTTTTACCGTCGTGGCGACTCCAGACATCGACCGTGGATATCTCGCTTAGCGTGGCTGCTTACGGTCATTTATAGCGCCGTACCGCTGGCGTATCTGTGCGGTATCTACCCTTATTCATCGTGGGCCACTATCGGGGCCAACATTATTTTCCTGTCTGTGCTGGTCGCCGTCAGAGGCAACGTGGCACGCCTGGTTGATCATCTGAGGCAATAATGAACCAATCACAATTTCAACAGGCGGCTGGTATCAGCGCCGGGCTTTCTGCACGCTGGTTTCCGCACATTGATGCGGCAATGAAAGAGTTTGGCATTACAGCAGTTAATGATCAGGCCATGTTCATTGCACAAGTCGGGCATGAGTCTGCTGGCTTTACCGCGCTGGCAGAGAGTTTTAACTATTCGGTTGAAGGGCTGAAGAAAACCTTTGGTAAGCGCCTGACGCCGTACCAGTGCGAAATGCTGGGGCGTGTCGATGGTAAACAGGTCGCTCACCAGCCACAAATAGCCAATCTGGTTTATGGTGACCGCATGGGGAATAACAGCCAGGGTGACGGCTGGAAATATCGCGGTCGCGGCCTGCTTCAAATCACTGGTCGTGAGAACTACACCAAATGTGGTGCAGCGCTGAAGCTTGACCTTGTCAGCACACCGGAACTATTGACGCAAGAGCGACACGCGGCACGTTCGGCGGCATGGTACTTCACGCTGCGCGGTTGCCTTCTCTATTCGGGAGATGTGGAACGCGTTACGCAGATCATCAATGGCGGACAGAACGGCATTAAAGACCGCAGTGAACGTTACGCCAAAGCTAAAGCCGCACTGGTGTGAGGTCACTATGGGACTTGAAATGATTATCGGCCTGATTGTTGCCGCGCTGGCAGCAATTGCCGGTGCTTTTGGGCTGGGTAAATCACGCGGTACCAGTATCGCTGAAACAAAAGCGAACCAGCAACGCATTGAAGAACGTGCAGCAGCTACTGAAGCCGTTGCGGAACGCAGGGTAGAGACAACAAAAGGAGCCAGGGATGTACAGCAGACTGTTAATCATCTTCCTGATGACGATGTTGACCGCGAGTTGCGCGAAAAATTTACCCGCAAAACCTGAAGTAACGGACACGGCCTGTGACTGGGTAAGCATCATCTACCTCACTGAACATGATATTGAGGTGATGGACCGCCAGACAAAGAAAGACATCTTAACGCATAACAAAGCGTGGGAAAAAAATTGCAAGTAAGTTGAATTCTAATCCCACACCATCATGATTTAAACTTAGTAAAATTTTATTGATGGGGTGCCTCGTATAATGATATCGACTACACCAGACCCAACAAATTATGATACGCATGTTGAGCTAATCTTTCTAGATATGGATATACTGGCGTCAATAAATCTTTGTGAAGGTTGATTAACTCCATGAGTTCCTTATAACGCACAAGCTTGGATTGCTTAGTTTTTTCTCTTTTTAAATCATCAATTTTGTTGTGAAAACAATGTGTTAGGTTGCTTTCAAGTCCGGAACTTGAAATTGCGGATTTTAAGTTTTCAAGCGTTTGTTCAAGATCTAAAGCATTTATTAGATTGTCTTCTATGCGAACATTATCAACCGTGTCAGCATCCACTAGAGAATCTATAGAGCCATTAAATGTGTTCCCAGTTATTGATGAGTTTTTAATTGTTTTTGCTTTAATTAAGGTAAAGCCATGTTTGTTTTGCATAAAAAGTCCTTTGCTGGATAATGAGGTTTGTGAAAAGAGTGATAGCTATTTCTGACTTTATTAATGTTGTGATGACAATATTAAGCTGCTGTTGGAATGATTTTATTGCCATTACTACAGTTCTAACCGCTGTAAAGAGTATACCAAATCACTGGTAATACTGGTGATTTGGTAGGAGTAAAAATGCCACCACGAACACCTAAAGCCTGCCGCGTTCGCGGATGCAGCTTTACAACGACAGACCCATCAGGTTACTGCGAAAATCACAAAGGCGAAGGCTGGAAATCCTACAAACCGGGACAATCTCGTCATCAGCGTGGATATGGCGCTAAGTGGGACACCATACGCGCTCGTATACTTAAGCGCGACAAAGGACTATGTCAGAACCATCTTCGGCAGGGAGTCGTGAAGCAGGCGTCCTGCGTGGACCACATCAAGGCGAAGGCCCACGGCGGTACTGATGAAGACAGCAACCTTGAAAGCCTGTGCTGGTCGTGTCACGCAGCGAAGACCGCGCGTGAGCGGCTCAAGTGAGAATTAATGTCATCATCAGCCTGGGGAGGGGGAGGTCAAATCTCTGCGACCACGCACCTTCCGGACTGCCCGCCTCCTCGTATTTTTATACCCGCGAAAAATGAAATTTAACCAGGAGTGTCGCTTATGGCTGGAACGGCGGGGCGTTCCGGGCGTCGCCCCAAACCAACGGCGCGCAAGGAGCTGGCAGGGAACCCCGGCAAACGAGCCCTGAATAAAGAGGAACCTGTATTCACACCGATTAAAGGCGTGGCACCACCTGACTGGTTTTCTGAGGATGAAGGTCTGCCAATGGCGGCCGTCATGTGGGAACTGACCACGAAAGAATTATGTGGACAGGGATTACTGTGTGTTACCGATCTTGCCGTACTTGAGCGCTGGTGTGTTGCATATGAGTTCTGGCGCAGGGCGGTTAAAAATATCGCCAGAGAAGGGCTGACTATCACTGGTGCTATGGGGGGGAAGATAAAAAACCCTGAGCTAACCGCAAAGAAAGAGCAGGAATCGGAGATGAGCTCTACCGGCTCCATGCTTGGCCTTGATCCCAGCAGTCGACAACGCCTAATCGGCCTTGCCGGACAGAAGAAAACCTCTAACCCATTCCTGAAGATGATCAACTCATGAGCCGGAAATCGTACCCCAACGTAAACGCCGCGAATCAATACGCCCGCAACGTTGTGCGGGGGAAAATCCCGGCGTGCCAGTTTGTCATTCAGGCTTGCCAGCGTCATATCGATGACATGGCGTCTGAAAAGAGTAAGAAATTTCGTTACCGCTTCGATAAAGACATGGCAGAAAAGGCTGCGAAATTTATCCAGTTATTGCCACATACAAAAGGCGAGTGGGCATTTAAGCGGATGCCGATCACCCTGGAGGCATGGCAACTGTTTATTGTGTGCTGCGCCTTTGGCTGGGTCCAGAAAGGCTCAAAGCTTCGTCGCTTTCGCGAGGTTTACACGGAGATACCGCGTAAAAACGGGAAATCAGCTATTTCGGCGGGTGTGGCACTGTACTGTTTTACCTGTGATAACGAGTTTGGCGCTGAAGTATATTCCGGGGCCACAACAGAAAAGCAGGCTTGGGAAGTATTCAGACCAGCTCGCCTGATGTGTAAGCGCACCCCGCTGCTGGTGGAAGCATTCGGGATCGAGGTTAATGCGTCTAACCTGAACCGGCCAGAAGATGGCGCGCGTTTTGAGCCGCTGATTGGTAATCCAGGGGACGGCGCTTCACCGCACTGTGCAATTGTTGACGAGTATCACGAACACCCAACAGATTCGCTCTACACCACAATGCTGACTGGTATGGGGGCGCGGCGACAACCGCTAATGTGGGCAATCACGACGGCGGGTTACAACATCGAGGGGCCATGCTACGACAAACGGCGTGAAGTGATTGAGATGCTTAACGGCACGGTACCGAATGAAGAATTGTTCGGCGTGATATACACCGTCGACGAGGGGGATGACTGGACCGATCCTAAAGTGCTGGAAAAGGCTAACCCGAATATGGGTGTGTCGGTCTATCGTGATTTTCTCCTCAGCCAGCAACAGCGAGCTATTAATAACGCCCGTCAGGCTGGTGTGTTTAAAACCAAACACCTTAATATCTGGGTTGCAGCCCGTGCAGCTTTCTACAACCTGGTTTCCTGGCAGAACTGCGAAGATAAAACGCTTACCCTTGAGCAGTTTGAAGGTCAGCCATGTGTTCTGGCTTTTGACCTGGCGCGCAAGCTGGATATGAACAGTATGGCGCGGTTGTTCACCAGGGAAATTGACGGCAAGACACATTACTACAGTGTTGCTCCTCGCTTCTGGGTTCCCTACGACACAGTCTTCAGCGTTGAAAAGAACGAAGACCGTCGTACTGCGGAACGATTTCAGAAATGGGTTGAAATGGAACTGCTTACAATTACTGATGGCGCTGAAGTGGATTATCGCTACATCCTTGAAGAGGCCAAGGCGGCAAACAAGCTCAACCCGGTCAGTGAGTCACCGATTGACCCATTCGGCGCGACGGGGCTTTCACATGATCTGGCTGATGAAAGCCTTAATCCGATTACTATCGTTCAGAACTACACCAATATGTCAGACCCAATGAAAGAGCTGGAAGCTGCCATTGAGTCCGGGCGTTTTCATCACGACGGCAACCCGATAATGAGCTGGTGTATCAGCAACGTGGTGGGGAAATATCTGCCAGGCAATGATGATGTTGTGAAGCCTATCAAGGAGCAAAACGAAAATAAAATAGACGGCGCGGTGGCGCTGATTATGGCGATTGGACGTTCAATGCTTTACGAAAAAGTGGACTCTATCTCCGATCGTATCGAATCCCGCGGCATTCGTTCACTTTAAACCGAGGCGTTTATGATCCTGACAATACTCACTCCATTGGTCGGAGTGCTGGGGGCTCTGTTGCTCTCATTTGGGGCGTGGATGATTTATCCCCCTGCAGGCTATATTTCCGGAGGTCTACTGTGCCTAATCTGGTCATGGATGGTGGCAAAATTTATATCCTCCACATCAGATAAACAAACGGGAGGCGACTGATGTTCTTCCCCGGTATGTTTTCCAAAAGCAGTCAGCCAGTTTACACCGCGGCCGATCTGGCGCAGGAGGTCGGGCTGTCATATGACACTTATACAGGGAAACGAGTAAGCAGCCAGCGAGCTATGCGGCTAACTGCGGTATTTGGTTGCGTGCGTGTATTGGCTGAATCCATAGGCATGCTTCCCTGCAATATCTTTAAAACGGCAGGTAAAGGTAAGGAAAAGGCCACGGGAGAGCGCCTCCAGAAGTTGGTCTCTTTAAAGCCCAACGGTTACATGACCCCCCAGGAGTTCTGGGAGTTAATTGTTGTTTGCCTGTGTCTTCGTGGAAATTTTTACGCTTATAAAGTTAAGGCGTTAGGTGAGGTCGTTGAACTTCTCCCGCTTGATCCTGGATGCGTTCAGCCAAAGCTTAATAGCAATTGGGAGCCTGTTTACCAGGTGACTTTTCCTGATGGCTCGACAGATGTGCTGAGCCAGGATGATATCTGGCACATTCGTATTCTTACTTTGGATGGGCTGGTGGGGTTGAACCCTATAGCTTATGCAAGAGAGGCTATCTCGCTTGGTCTTGCAACTGAGGAACATGGTGCAAGGTTGTTCAGCAATGGTGCCGTGACATCTGGGGTGCTACGTACTGATAGTGAATTAAGTGATGCCGCTTATGCCCGTCTGAAGGCTGATTTTGAAGAAAAGCATCAAGGGCTGGGTAACGCTCACCGACCAATGATTCTTGAAATGGGCCTTGACTGGAAATCTATGGCTCTTAGCGCCGAAGACAGCCAGTTTCTGGAAACGCGCAAATTTCAGCTTGAGGAGATTTGTCGGTTGTTTCGGGTGCCAATGCATATGGTCCAGAACACAGACCGCGCAACATTCAGCAATATCGAAGAGCTGGGGATGGGATTCATAAACTATTCACTGGTTCCTTACCTGACCCGTATTGAGCAGCGTATTAATGTCGGACTCATTCGCGATTCAAAGCAGGGAACGTACTACGCGAAGTTTAACGTTGGTGCATTACTTCGTGGCGATATGAAGTCACGGTTTGATGCCTATGCGACAGCAATCAACTGGGGCATGTATTCACCGAATGACTGCCTTGAACTTGAGGATCGCAATCCCCGACCTGGTGGCGATGTTTATCTCACACCAATGAACATGACAACGAAACCATCTGACGGCAGTAAGCAAGCCAAAACGGAGGAACGATGAGATGCCGATGACTAAACAGCGGCTGGATATACCGCTACAGCTAAAGTCTGTCAGCGACAGCGGGGAGTTTGAAGGTTATGGCTCTGTTTTTGGCGTAAAGGACAGCTACGATGATGTTGTTGTGCCAGGCGCTTTTTCGGCCTCCCTTCAGGCATGGAAAGAAAAGAATGCTCTCCCTGCATTACTCTGGCAGCACCGTATGGATGAACCCATCGGTATTTACACTGAGATGAAAGAGGATGAGATTGGCCTTTATGTTAAAGGCCGGTTACTCATTGATGACGACCCCCTTTCGAAACGCGCACACGCCCACATGAAGGCCGGTTCTTTAACCGGCCTTTCTATTGGTTACATGCTGAAAGACTGGGAGTACGACCGTGTTAAGGGCGTGTTCCTTCTCAAAGAGATCGACCTGTGGGAAGTCAGTCTCGTCACGTTTCCGTCGAACGATGAAGCGCGTGTAAGTGATGTCAAAAGCGCATTTTTCCGCGGAGAAATCCCTTCTCAAAAAAGTATTGAACGAGTCCTGCGCGATGTTGGGCTCTCACGCACTCAGGCTAAAGCATTCATGGCCGGGGGTTATAGCTCACTTTCACAGCGTGATGTTGATGAAGTGAGTACCGCACTGGATGCACTGAAAAACATCAAATTTTAATCAGGAGTTAATTATGTCAGTTGACGTTAAAGACGTAGAGCAGGTCGCGCAGGAACTGCAGGCGAAGTTTGATGCGTTCAAAGAAAAGAACGATAAGCGCCTGGAAGCAGTTGAACAGGAAAAGGGCAAGCTGGCGGGGGAGGTTGAAACCTTAAACGGCAAGTTGTCTGAACTGGATGAGCTTAAATCTGCGCTGGAAGAGGAACTGAAGCAGGTTAAACGTCCAGCCGGTGGTCCTCAGAGCAAAGCCGCAAGCGAACATAAAACCGCTTTCATTGGCTTTATGCGCAAGGGTAAAGATGACGGGCTGCGCGAACTTGAACGCAAAGCTCTGCAGGTCGGTGTGGATGAAGATGGTGGCTATGCCGTGCCGGAAGAGTTGGATCGCACGATCCTTAATCTTCTGAAAGATGAAGTGGTGATGCGCCAGGAGGCGACAACCATCACAGTCGGCGGCGCTAACTATAAAAAACTGGTTAATCTCGGCGGTACGGCTTCCGGCTGGGTTGGTGAAACGGATGCCCGTCCGGAAACCGATGCGTCTAAACTCGGTCAGATTGAGCCATTCATGGGAGAAATTTACGGTAACCCGCAGGCGACTCAAACCATGCTGGATGATGCATTTTTCAACGTCGAAGACTGGATCAACAGCGAACTGGCAATTGAGTTTGCAGAGCAGGAAGAAATCGCCTTTACCAGCGGTAACGGGACGAAGAAGCCGAAAGGTTTTCTGGCATACGCTTCCACGCTTGATCCGGACAAGACTCGTGCATTTGGTACTCTCCAGCACATTCTCTCTGGCGCTGCGGCAGGAGTAACGGCTGATGCGATCATCAAACTGGTCTACACGCTGCGTAAAGTGCATCGTAATGGCGCTAAGTTCATGATGAACAACAACAGTCTGTTTGCTATCCGAATCCTGAAAGATTCAGAAGGCAACTACCTGTGGCGTCCTGGTCTGGAACTGGGTCAGCCTTCCTCTCTGGCCGGGTACGGTGTGGCAGAGAACGAACAGATGCCGGATATCGCGGCTGATGCTAAAGCAATTGCATTTGGCAATTTCAAGCGTGGTTACACCATTGTTGACCGCATCGGCACCCGCATTCTTCGTGACCCCTACACCAAAAAACCATTCGTTGGTTTCTACACCACCAAACGAACCGGGGGAATGCTGGTGGATTCTCAGGCCATTAAATTGCTGCAGATCGGCACTGGCGCTTAATTATCTGGGGCTTCGTCCCCGATTTTTTGAGGTGAAGCATGCCTGTATTGAAACAAAGCCTTAAGTGGTCGCCTGATGGTTGTCGCGTAGAAACTATCCTGGCTGGTGAATACGAAGAATTACCTGCCCGTGCAATTGAAATTGCCGCTCAACTTGGGATTCTTGGTGTTGACACCGAGAATGAACAGGAGATTGTCACGGAACAGCCGGAACAGCCGGAACAGCCGGAACAGCCGGAACAGCCGGAACAGCCAGCGCCAGAAAAAACAGATAAAAAAGCCAAAAAATAACCCGCTTCGGCGGGTTTTTACAGGTGAGCCTATGATTTTGTCCACTGAAGAAATAAAGCGTCAGCTCAAGCTTGAAGAAGATGATACTTCAGAAAATACGCTGCTTAGTGCTCTGGGGGCAGCGGCAGAAGCCAGAACTAGTACCTTTCTTAATCGGCGGCTTTATGACAAAAGGGAAAGTGTTCCTGAAACAGACAAAGATGGCCTTGTCGTTCCGGACGATCTTCGCCTTGCGATGCTCATGCTGGTGACTCATTTCTATGAGAATCGCTCTGCCGTTTCAGAAGTTGAGATGCTGGATACCCCACTTGCGTATAAATGGCTTGCAACTCCTTACAGGATTTATCCGCAATGAAACTACGTCAAACACAAACCAGCGCAACTTACTTGCTTCCTGACCCTGGCGAACTTGATAAACGAGTGAGTATCCGGCAACGCGTAGATTCTCCCAGTGATGACATGGGGATTGAGCCAACTTATCCGGTGCAGTTTCCTGCCTGGGCAAAGGTAGTTCAAACCAGCGCCACTACTTACCAGGAGACGGTCCAGACAGATAACGTTATTACGCATTACATCACCATTCGCTGGCGCAGGGGGATCACTACTGATTTTGAAGTGGTTCTGAACGACCTGGTGTACCGGATTAAACGGGTACGTGATCTGAACAGCAAGCGCCGATTTTTACTTCTGGAATGCACTGAGCTTGGTGAGTTCCCGGTAAATACTGGAGGTAATTCCAATGGCGGAACCATTTTTACACGTTGATATTCAGCAGCCGAACGAAATGCGCTTCAACCGCGCGCGCGTTCGGCGTGCCTTTGTCACCATCGGCCAGCGCCATATGCGCGACGCACGCCGTCTGGTGATGCGCCGTGGTCGTTCTGAACCAGGTGAAAACCCCGGTTACCAGACAGGACGCCTAGCTAAATCCATCGGTTACATGGTGCCTAAAGCCAGTGCTAAACGACCAGGTTTTATGGCCAGAATCGCACCGAACCAGAGGAACGGGCAGGGTAACCGGCTCATCACCGGCGATTTTTACCCGGCATTTCTCTTCTACGGTGTGCGCGGTGGCGCAAAACGTCGGCGCAGTCATCACCGTGGCGCTTCTGGTGGTAGCGGCTGGCGTCTGGCACCGCGTAACAATTTTATGGTTGAGACGCTCAACAAAAACAGCCCATGGACTCGCTACTACCTGGCGCGTGAACTGCGGCTATCACTCAAACCGGAGAGGCGACGCTGATGAAACTGGCCCCGATTATTGCAGCACTACGGGCGCGTTGCCCGGAATTCCAGAATCGTGTGGCGGGTGCTGCGCAGTTTAAGGACTTACCAGAAGTCGGAAAGATGAAACTTCCTGCGGCATATGTTGTTCCTGGCGATGATTCTCCAGGGGAACAGAAGAGCCAGACGGACTACTGGCAGGATTTAACCGAGGGATTTTCCGTAATCATTTTTGTCAGTAACGGCCGGGACGAGCGAGGCCAGCTTGCCTCATATGATGTGGTTCACGATGTACGACAGTCACTGTTTAAAGCGCTTCTGGGCTGGAATCCTGAAGAGCGCGGAAACCCGATCACCTATGCAGGCGGCACGCTGCTTGATGTGAACCGGCATGAACTGAGCTACCAGTTCGACTTCTCTGTGTTGAAAGAGCTTTCAGAAGATGACACTCGCCAGCAGGATGAACTGAACGATCTGGATGATTTTAAAACGCTGGCGATTGATGTTGATTTTATCGATCCGGGACATGGCCCCGACGGGAAGCCCGAGCATCACACAGAGATAACTCTCCCCTCCTGAGGAAAACCATGTTTGTAAAACCCCAAAAAGGGCGGTCAGTACATGACCCTGCCCGAGGTGACCTTTTGCCTGTTGAAGGGCGAAATGTTGAAGAAAGCAGCTACTGGCTGCGCCGGGAAGCCGCTGGCGATATCAGGCGCGTGAACAAAGTTAAACAAAAAAAGGTGGAAGCCAATGACCGTTAGTTTCAGCACTATCCCGGCAAATACGCTGGTGCCACTGTTTTATGCTGAGATGGATAATTCGGCGGCAAATACAAGTCAGGAGTCAGCGCCGTCGTTGCTGCTGGGGCACGCAAATACTGGTGCGGCAATTGAGCCTGATTCGCTGGTACTGATGCCGTCCGCTGATTACGCAAAGCAGATTTGTGGTCCCGGTAGTCAGCTTGCTCGCATGGTTGCTGCGTATCGCAAAACCGATCCTTTTGGTGAGCTTTACATCATCGCAGTCCCTGAGCCAGCGGCTGGAGTGGCGGCCACGTATACCCTTACCGTAACTGGCGCAGCAACTGAGAATGGCACGGTGAATGTTTATGTCGGGCGTACTCGTATTCAGGCAGCAGTTGTAAGCGGTGATGATGTTGAAGCTGTGGCATCGAGCATTAAAGATGCAATCAATGCTGATCCAACATTGCCGGTTATCGCTTCGTCTACTGCTGGCGTGGTCACTCTGACAGCGCGTCACAAAGGTCTGAGCGGGAATGAAATCCCCGTGGTTCTGAATTATTACGGTTACGGTGGAGGGGAAGTTTTGCCCGCAGGCGTAGCTGTAGCCGTTGCCGCTGGTACTGCCGGAACAGGTGCCCCGGTACTCAACGGTGCTATTGCTGCCATGGCCGATGAGCCGTTTGATTATATTGGTCATCCGTTCAGCGATTTGGCCTCGGTGAACGCGTTTGTCAGCGAAATGAACGATACCAGCGGTCGCTGGAGCTACGCGCGCCAGCTTTATGGCCACGTTTATACTGCAAAACTCGGAACGCTTTCTGATCTGGTTGCCGCTGGTGATCAGCTTAACCAACAACACATCACCCTGGCGGGGTATGAGAAAGAAACTCAGACCCCGCCAGATGAACTGGCGGCCAGTCGCACCGCACGTAATGCGGTCTTTATCCGTAACGATCCGGCGCGCCCAACCCAGACAGGTGAACTCGTGGACATGTTGCCAGCGCCAAAAGGGAAGCGCTTCACGATGACCGAGCAGCAGTCTCTGCTGTCACATGGGATTGCAACGTCATACGTAGAAAGCGGTACGCTTCGCATTCAGCGCGACGTTACAACGTACAAGAAAAACGCCTACGGTGTTGCAGACAACAGTTATCTCGATAGTGAAACACTTCATACCAGCGCATATGTGCTGCGTAAGTTGAAGTCTGTCATTACCAGCAAATACGGCCGCCATAAACTAGCGAACGACGGTACCCGCTTCGGTCCTGGTCAGGCGATTATTACCCCGGCGGTTATCAAAGGGGAGCTGCTGGCGACTTACCGACAGATGGAGCGCGCCGGGATCGTAGAAAATTACGACCTGTTCAAGCAATACCTGAAGGTTGAGCGTGACGCGACCGACCCAAACCGTATCAACACCCTGTTCCCGCCTGACTATGTTAACCAGCTGCGAGTGTTTGCTGTCGTTAACCAGTTCCGCCTTCAGTATCAAGAGGAGTCCGCATAATGCCGCGCATTGCAGGTACTTGTTATTTCAAAATTGATGGTCAGCAATTATCCATGACCGGCGGTATTGAGGTACCGATGAACACTAAGGTCAATGATGATGTTATTGGCCTTGACGGCTCGGTGGATCGTAAAGAAACGCACCGCGCGCCGTATATCAAAGGCATCTTCAAAGTGCCGAAAGATTTTCCGGTCAGCAAAGTAACGACTTCAGACCAGATGACCATTACAGCAGAACTGGCAAACGGTCAGGTTTATGTCTTGTCGTCTGCCTGGTTACACGGTGAGGCAAACCACAATGCCGAAGAAGGTACGGCTGATCTTGAATTCCACGGTGAAGAAGGGGATTACCAGTAATGAAGGAAATTACGCTTAATAAGCCAATCACTGCTCATGGCGAAACTTTGCATGTATTGGAATTGCGGGAACCGACATATGACGAAATTGAGGCGCTTGGCATCCCATTTAGTTACACAGCAAGTGGTGAGATGAACTTAAATACCGCATCGGCGTTGAAATATATCCCTGTCTTGGCCGGTATTCCTCGGTCGTCCGCAAAGCAAATGACTCCTGGAGACATATTCCTTGTTGGAATGGCTATCATGGGTTTTTTTACGGGGTCGGGGAGTTCCGAGGATTAAAAAACAGGCTTTATAACGTTGCTCATTTCTGGCGGGTTAACCCGCTAGATTTGAAGCGCCAGCCCCTTAGCCAGTTTTTGGAACTGGAGCAGGAGGCCATCAGAATATACGGGGAAATTAATAGTGGCGGATAACTTTAATCTTAAAGCCATCATAACCGGCGTCGATAAACTAACCCCTGAACTTAAAAAGATGCAGAAAAACATCAAAAAGTTCAGAGAACAAACCGGGGAGATAGCCGTTAAAGCACTGGCGATGGGTACGGCACTGACGACCGCGTTTGCTCTCCCTATTAGCAAAGCGATGGCCTTCGAGTCAACTATGGCTGACATTCGGAAAGTGGTTGATTTCGATAATGCCAAGCAGTTTTCTGAAATGGGTGAAGCAGTTCTGAAACTTTCAACTCAATTGCCTATGGCTGCGGAGGGGATTGGGCAGATCGTAGCTGCTGGTGGGCAGGCTGGTATTGCTCGTAATGATTTGATTGGTTTCGCTAGTGACGCAGTGAAAATGGGAGTTGCTTTTGATCAGACGGCAGAAGAGTCTGGTCAGATGATGGCTACTTGGCGTACAGCTTTCAAAATGACTCAGGGCGAAGTCGTAACCCTCGCTGATAAAATTAACTTCTTGGGGAACACGGGCCCAGCTAATGCGAAGAAAATATCTGATGTAGTAACCCGTGTTGGCAGTATCGGTAAAACTGCGGGCCTAAATAGTGGTGAAGTTGCTGCATTAGGTGCAACAATCACTGGTGTTGGCGTGCAGTCAGAGATCGCCTCTACTGGTATAAAGAACCTGACAAAAGCGCTCACTGCTGGGAAGGCGATGACGAAAGACCAAGTTGCTGGTTTTAAAATGCTAGGTTTCAATAACACACAACTTGCTAAGGACATGCAGAAGGATGCCAAGGGCACCATTGTCAAAGTATTAGACTCAATCAGTAAAATATCGAAGGATAGGCAGCAGGCCGCAACACTGAAACTTTTTGGCTCCGAGTCAGCAGAAGCAATAGTCCCACTACTGACGAACCTTGATTTATTAAGGACGAATTTTGGGCGAGTGAGCGATGCGCAGCAATATGCTGGATCGATGCAAAAAGAATACGCTTCAAGGGCGGCAACTACTCAGAACTCCGTGCAACTTCTACGTAACCAGTTTGATGCAGCGAGTGTGACCATTGGTTCTGTTTTTTTGCCATACATCACGGAGCTAACGAAGAAAGTACAGCCGATGCTGGAACAATTCCGGCAATACGTCAAAAACAACCCTGATGTGGTGAAAAACACCTTTAAACTTGGGGTAGCGTTACTCAGTGTTGGCGCGGCATTTGGAACGGCTTCTCGTGCAGCGAAGCTGCTTGAAGGGGTTATGAAGATGTCAACTCTGGGTAGGGTTGTATCATTAATGACACTGGGAGCCACGTTGATCATCAGCAACTGGGACAAAGTAGGACCAGTTGTAAAGTCTGTATGGTATGAGCTGGATAGAGTTGTACAGATTATGGGGGGATGGGAAGGGGCCGTGACAAACATTTCCACGCTTATGGCTGGAGTATTCATGGTTAACACTGTTGGTTCAATGAAAGCAGCGCTTACAACAGCGCAGGCACTTTCTGGTGTGTTAGGTTCTATAGCTTCATTAGGTACAATGACGGTAAGCATTGGCGTGGCAATCTATATGTTCAAAAAACTAAATGATATTGCTGATGCTGTAACTAGCAAGGACCAGACTGGGAGCTTTTTGGACTCTTTGAAACAGCGTTGGAGCGCTGGTGGTTGGTACAACAACGAACAGCAACTGAATAGTGCACGATCAACCAACATGCAAACGGCAAAGGTAAATGTATCCTTTGATAATCCTCCTCCTGGAATGAAGGTCACACCAGCCTCGACGGCGACACCATGGTTGAGTTATGACGTAGGCTATAGCCGTTTTTCAAAGCCATAATTGTATTGATTTATAGATTTCCTGTATTTTATTCTGATGAATGATCAGGCCTACTAATCAAAGGGATAAATGATGGATGCATTACTATTGGTTGTCGGAATTGTTGCTTATGTCCTCCCAGGGTGTATTGCATCAATCAGGGAACATCAAAATAAGCTCGCCATATGGGGTCTGAACATTGTTCTTGGCTGGACCTTCCTTGGTTGGGTGGCTGCATTTGTTTGGTCACTCACTAAGGCAAGCGGAGAAGTAAGGATTAATACGGTTGATAATGAAGAAAAAAAATGCCCTTACTGCGCAGAGACGATAAAAAAAGAAGCTATCGTATGCAGATTTTGTGGTAAGGACATAAATTAATGGGCGATAAAATAACATATACGGTTGATGTCGCAGGGATAGGGTACAAGAATAAAAATGGCGAGGAACGCAGAGACATAGTTAAAAACTATCTTTCCGGAAACAACCTTGAGGCGGTATCTGTAAGCTTGACAAGGCACGGTGGAAATAAAAATGACCGCAATGCTATTGGGGTTTACATATCAACACCAGGAATTTTCGGTTGTGATAATGAGATGATTGGGTTCGTTGACAGGGAGCAAGCAGCCGATTTATCACCAATGCTTAAAGCTGGTTGGGAAATCAAAGACGTTAAAATAACCAGAGTATGGCTCCCTACAAAATCAGCTTCTGCCACACCACATGTGACAATAAACATAGAATCAAATTGGACTCGGGAAGATTTATTGCTGCTTAAGAAGAATGTGTCTGAAAAACAAAAGGAATTGAGAGAGAAACGGCGAAAAAAATCCAATGGAGATAATATAAAACAAGACGGCTTTATAAAGAGGATTTACAGATATATATTCGGATAACTTTATTCAACTAACCGCTTCGGCGGTTTTTTTATGCCCGGAGTTTATATGGCGTGGAAAGATCGGCTGGTAGAAGCATCGTTTCGCGGTGTTCCATTCAAAACTGAGGATGAGAGCCTAACCGCTGGACGGCGTGTCGAAACACATGAATTTGTGAACCGTGATAAGCCCTATACGGAAGACCTTGGCAAAGCAACTTCAAGACCTAAATTTTCTGGGTATGTCATCGGCGATGACTGCTATGAACAACGAGACAGATTGATAGAAGCGCTTAATAAGCCGGGGCCGGGGACGCTTGTTCATCCGGCATATGGTGAGATGAGCGTCTGTGTTGACGGTGAGATCAACGTAAGCACATCAAGCAGTGAAGGGCGCATGGTGCGCTTTGATCTTCGTTTCGTTGAGGCAGGTGAACTTACTTATCCGACATCTGGGACCGCGACGGCCAACACGCTCGTTTCCTCCTGTTCTGCCCTTGATGACTGTATTAGCGATAACTTTGAGAAGTTCGGTATGGACGGCATGCCTGATTTCGTTAATAACGGTGTGATTGACGATGCGACCAACATGCTTGGCTATGTCTCTGACAAAATGGCGATGGTTGACTCCGGTATTTCCGCCGCCGCACGTCTAATGCAGGGTGATATCTCTGTTCTCCTCCCGCCGCCATCTTCAGGCAAAGGTTTTGTTGACCAGTTGCAGGCAATGTGGCGTTCGGGGAATCGGCTCTCTGGTAATGCCAGCGACCTGTTCACAATGATTAAAAACTTTTCAGGTATCTCCATGGGGAGTGATCTGGCACCGCGTGGCGTATGGAAAACGGACAGCAAGACGACGCAGAGCCAGAAACAGCAAAGTAATTATGTTGCCAGCGCGGTTCGCACAACAGCAATAAGCGAAGCGGCTTATGCCATCACGACGTTACCCGCGCCAGTTGTCACGACAAGCGAGCAAAGCCAGCAGTCCACTGGCTGGCCTTCTGTTACTCATCCTGAGCTGAATAATGCTCCTGATGAAGCAACAGTTGTCGACGTGCCTGCATGGGATGATCTGGTCGATATCCGTGACACGCTGAATACTGCTATTGATAAAGAACTATCCCGCACGACCGATGATCGTTTGTTTCTGGCTTTGCGCAGAGTGAAGTCTTACCTTAATAACGACATAAAACACCGCCTGATACAGACCCAAAAGACCGTCATCAGAACGCCTGATGAGGTAACTCCTGCACTGGTTCTGGCAGCAACCTGGTTCGATAACGCTTCACGGGAGTCTGACATTGTCAGGCGTAATGCTGTGGCTCACCCGGGCTTTGTGCCGGTAGCTCCGCTGAGGGTTCCTGTACGATGAACGATAACGTGACTCTCCATGTTAATGGTCGTGAGTGGGGTGGCTGGACGTCAATTCGTATTGGTTGTGGGATTGAGCGTTTGGCCCGAGATTTTAGTGTAGAGATTACCCGCCAGTGGCCCGGTGGTGATGGTGTTGCGTCACTTCAGCCCAGGGTTAAAAACGGCGACAAGGTTGAAGTTCTAATCGGTGCTGACCTGGTGGTTACCGGTTGGGTTGAAGCAACGCCGGTTCGCTATGACGCGCGATCAATTAGTGTCGGAATTAGCGGGCGTAGTCTGACCGCCGATCTGATTGATTGTGCTGCTGAGCCGACTCAATTCAATGGGCAATCACTCGTTCAGGTTGCCTCGGCGCTTGCCAGACCTTTTGGCATTGCGGTGATAAATGCTGGCGCGCCGGGTGGTGTTATTCCCGGCGTGCAACCCGACCACGGTGAAACGGTTATTGAAGTCCTGAACAAGATGCTTGGACAACAGCAGGCGCTGGCCTACGACGATCCGCGTGGAAGGCTGGTTATCGGCGGCATTGGTACCACGCGCGCTCATACAGCTCTGGTACTGGGTAAAAACGTTATTTCCTGCGATACAGAGAAAAGCATCCGTGAACGTTTTTCAACCTACCAGGTCTCGGGGCAGCGCGCCGGAAATGATGATGATTTTGGCGCTGCTACCACAACGGCGCTTCGTGCAAAAACAACAGACGCATCAATTGGCCGCTATCGTCCAATGGCAGTACAGCAGACGGGACAGTCAACAGGAGCCAGTTGCATTGCGCGTGCTGAATTCGAGGCGCGCCAGCGAGCTGCACGTACCGATGAAACCACATACACCGTGTGGGGCTGGCGGCAGGGTGACGGTTCACTGTGGCAACCAAACCAGCGGGTTATTGTTTACGATCCGATCTGCGGCTTTAACAACCGCGAACTCCTGATCTCTGAAGTCTCATTCACTAAAGACAATAACGGCACCCTGACAGAGTTACGCGTCGGGCCGCCGGATGCCTATCTTCCTGAGCCCGAAGAGAGCAGTCAGAAGCGTGCTAAAAAACGCAAAGTCAAAGAGGACCCGTTCTGATGGGAGTAATACAAAGCCTTCAGAGGCAGGTTCTGGGGCTCATTGGACGCGCTGTTGTGAAGAGTATCAACGCGGCTTCTAAGTGCCAGATGATAGATGTTGAGTTACTGGCTGGGCAGCAAAAGGCGGGCATTGAGCACCTTGAACCCTATGGCTTCACTTCTCGTGCAAAAGCGGGTGCTGAGGCTGTTGTTCTGTTTCCTGACGGCGACCGTTCTCACGCCGTTGCGATAACTGTGTCTGATCGTCGCTATCGCATGAAGGGGCTCAAAACGGGGGAGGTCGCTCTCTACGATGACCAGGGGCAGTCAGTCATGCTGACACGCGCCGGGATTGTTGTTGATGGCGGTGGGAAGGTGATTACGTTTAAAAACGCGCCTAAAGCCCGCTTTGAAATGGACATTGAGTCAACGGGCCAGATCAAAGACCTCTGTGATACTTCTGGCCAGACAATGTCGGCGATGCGTATTGCTTATAACGGGCATAAACACAGAGAAAACGGGCAGGGCAATAACACCGATGCACCTGATAAACAAATGGGGGCGTGATGGAACTCTGGCTTACGGTAAATGGGAAACGAGTATGTGACAGTTCTCAGCTTGATCCGCTCACCCGCGCTGTAGTGATTTCTTTATTCACTCACCGTCGTGCAGATCCTGATGATAACGCTGATGTACCGATGGGATGGTGGGGTGATACCTGGCCGATGGTGGCCAACGATCGCTATGGGTCAAAGCTATGGCTTTTACAAAGGAGCAAGCTCACCAACGCGCTGGTGAACACGGTGCGAACGTATATCCGAGAATCCCTTCAGTGGATGCTCGATGACGGTGTTGTGTCCAGGGTAGATATCGATGTACAGCGAACCGGTATCAATGAACTGGGAAACAGCATTGTTCTCTGGCGCCGGGATGGTCCGGTAACAATTTCTTTTAACGATTTCTGGAGCGTGATTGCAAATGGCGGACAGTGAATTTCAGCGGCCAACGCTGGCCGAAAACATCAGCATGATCCGCACCGACCTTTTTGCACGGCTTGACATCAATGATGAGCTTCGCCGCATGGATGAAGACGTCAGAGCCAAGGTTTATGCCGGGGCGCTGCATACGGTTTATGGCTATATCGATTATCTGGCGATGAATATGCTGCCTGACCTGTGCGATGAGTCATGGCTTTATCGGCATGCTGCTATGAAGCGATGCCCGAGAAAAGATGCTGTGGCCGCATCAGGTTTTATGCGATGGGATGGCGTAACTAACGGGCTGAAGGTGAGTGCTGGATCGGTCATTCAGCGTGACGACCTTGTCCAGTACATCGCTCAGGCAGACGCAACGAGTGCTGGTGGCGTGCTTCGTGTACCCGTTGTTTGCAGCGTGACAGGTATGGCCGGAAATATGGATGATGGTGAGGCGCTCTCACTGGTTACGCCGGTTAACGGACTTCCTTCCGGCGGCATGGCCGATACGGTCACTGGGGGTTTCGATATTGAAGACCTTGATGTCTGGCGTGCCCGTGTCCTGGAACGCTACTACTGGACCCCGCAAGGCGGCGCTGACGGAGATTATGTTGTCTGGGCAAAAGAAGTGCCCGGTGTAACGCGCGCGTGGACTTACCGACACTGGATGGGGACGGGAACGGTTGGCGTTATGATTGCCAGTAGCGACCTGATAAACCCGATTCTTGATGATGCAACAGTTGCTGCAGCTCAGGCACATATTGAACCGTTGGCCCCCGTAGCGGGTTCAGACCTCTATGTATTTAAGGGAACGCCAAAAACTGTCAATTACACCATTGATCTGAATCCTGATACCCCTGAAATACGCGCCGCAGTAGAGGCCGAGCTTCGTTCATTCCTGCTGCGTGACGGCTATCCGGAAGGGACGCTTGAGTTGTCCCGGACAAACGAGGCGATTTCTATAGCTGCCGGTGAGTACAGCCATAAGCTGCTTTCGCCAACAGCTGATACGGCAATTGCAAAAAATGAACTGGCTGTACTGGGGGTAATTACGTGGGCGTGAGTAATGATGATTATGTCCAGTTACTGAGTGCACTTCTTCCGCCAGGGCCTGCATGGTCAGTTGACGATGTTGCAATAAGTGGCATAGCTCCTTCTTTGCTCAGGGCGCATCAGCGCGCTGATGAACTCATGCAGGAGATTGATCCGCGTACCACAGCAGAACTTATTGGCCGATGGGAACGGTGCTGCGGCCTGCCTGATGAATGCATTCCATCGGGAACACAGACGTTACGGCAGCGACAACAGCGGCTGGACGCAAAAGTTAATCTTACTGGAGGAATCAACAAAGATTTCTACCTTCGTCAACTGGCTGCACTGGGAAAGCCTGACGCCACTATCACGCGCTATAACAGGGGGCCTTTCAAGTGTACGTCGTCGTGTATGGATGCGACCTATTCAACCGAATGGCGTTATTACTGGCAGGTAAATATGCCTGCTTCAAAAGACGCGACATGGATGACTTGCTCAGATAATTGCGAAATGCCCATTCGCTACTGGGGCGACACAGTTGCCGAGTGCGTTATCAATAAACTTTGCCCGTCCCATACCTACGTAATATTCAAATATCCGTAACCGGAGACATTATGCATCGCATTGATACACCTACTGCGCAGAAAGATAAATTCGGCGCGGGAAAGAACGGCTTTACCCGTGGAAACCCACAAACAGGAACGCCTGCCACTGATTTGGATGACGACTATTTTGACATGTTGCAGGAAGAACTGGCGGGGGTGGTAGAAGCAGTCGGTATTAATCTCGACAAATCAAAACACAATCAGTTACTCACAGCCCTGAAGGCGTTGCTTTTGAGTCGTGCACACCCTTTTGCAGATATTAAAGCAGACGGGGAAGCAGCAATTGCCGAGGCTCTCTCAAACCTTGGTATAGTTTCTGCTTCCCTCACCACTCAAGGGCTGGTGCGTCTTACTTCATCGCGGGTATCGGGTGCAGAGGATATTGCAGCCACAGCTAATGCGGTTGCACAAAATTACACTGACATTATCGCTTTGCAAGGGAAAACCAACGACGCAACTCCAACAAACAAGGGAATTGTCCGCGTATCTGATTCCAGAACATCGACGGAATCTGGTATTGCTGCGTCATCACTTGCTGCGTCACAAAACTATTCAGATATGAAAGGGTTGTTTGGTCAATGCGGAATGAAATCGAGAAATCTCGGTGTCGTATACACCAACAGCCAGTCTTTCGCCGTATTTGTAAGCGTAAATGCGGTGCTGTCTGACGGTAGTTCATTTTTGAGTGCCAACGTTACTGTAGATGGTAATTCGGTTAATTTTCGCGGCTCTCAGACAACAAATCTTGCAGGACAAAGAGCAACCATCGCATTCATGGTTCCTGCCGGTGCGACCTATATTGTGCAGCAGTTTTCAGGAACAGTGTCAGATGTTACCTGGGCAGAGGTGGATAAAAAATGATAACAATGATGAAGTATTACAAAGACGAAAATAACGTCGTATATGCCTACGATGCGCATGGCACACAGGATGCTTTTATCAAAGAAGGGCTTATGCTAATCACCAGAAGTGAGGCTATGGCAATTATTAATCCCCCACCGACTCATGAACAACTTATTCAGGCTGCTGAAAATGAGCGACAGCGATTACTGGCCGCCGCTGATGCAGTAATGCTCGACTGGCGCACTGAGCTGATGTTGGGCGAAATCAGCGACGCCAACAGAGCTAAACTATCGGCGTGGGTGGCGTATAAAAATGAGGTTAAAGCGGTAGATGTAACAACTGACCCTGAGCATGTTAACTGGCCTGTCATCCCGGAACTTTAGACCATACTGGTCTTGCTACATCAATGCGCATCAGCAAGACCAGCTATTGTTCAAACTAAGCAACATAGCCCTCCGCTACTCCTCCAGTTCGAAACGAACGTTTACGAAAATAAAAATCCGCCACAGCGTAATCAAAACGTAACAGTGGCGGATATTGAAAAACTTTACTCACTCACTAACCAGAATTCAGCCTCTTCAAACATTTCCTGGACTACTGCACTGATCCGTTCCTTCTCGTGCTTGCTGGCGTCAGTGTTGATCGCCGGTAGTGTCATCATCGGTTTAACCCGAACATCAGCGTCGGGGAAAATCCGGTGAATCCTCTTAATCAATTCGCCCAGAATGATATCTTTTGCACCGGGCAGACCATCAAAATTCCTTTTGTCATAAACGAGTTCCACGAACATTACTCATTGCTCCTTTACTGGATGGATATACAGTATTTATACTGTGTTTTTATCCGGTATTCAAGAGAGGGCGTAAACATGGGATTCCCTTCACCTGCGGCAGATTATGTTGAAACACGAATCTCCCTCGATCAGCAGCTAATCAGCCAGCCAGCAGCGACTTATTTTATGCGGGCATCGCGTTCACATTTCAGGGAAGGGATAATTCAGGGGGCGCTATTGGTTGTTGATGCGTCACTTTCTCCCTGTGATGGCTCGCTGCTGATCTGCGCGATAGACGGAGAATTTAGGATCAAGCGATATCGGACACATCCTCAACCCCACCTCGTTAATCTGGAGAACGGGAGAAAGGAGGCGCTGCCAGTAGATGATGGTGGTTACAGTTCTGCACCCGCTATATTCGGGGTGATCACGTACATTATTAATGATGCTAGGAATGCGGAGTTTGATGACTGCCCAGTGATGTAGGTGACAAGTAATATGTCGCTATGTCGATTTAAATTTTGTGTTGCTGGGTTTGTATTAAAAATATTTTTTCTACAAAAAACAGCAACGCAATCAATAACACACACCGATATTGCATTGAATGTATTGATGTTTTTCCTGTTTGTTTCACATATCGCAATTGATACACTTTTTAGTGATTAACAGGGCCATCAGGAAACTCTCAAAACATCACAAATCGGGCGGGCATTATACGCGCATTCTTTGCTCAGACCAGTTTTTTTACCAGAGCTTCGCTGTGGCGAATACGTTCCGGAGCATGCTCCAGATCCTGCTGCACCAGAGCCATAAACAGTAAATCAGTGAGCATCATTTGCGCATGAGTGGAAGAAATCGCTGCGCTGCGCGTGGCCTGCTCCTCGGCAATCGTGTACAGACAATGACTTGCCCGTTGCTGCAGGGCATTGGGTGTAAATCCAGTGATGGCGAGGATTTTCGCGCCGGTGCGCAACGTTTCATCCGCAGCCAGGTTGAGCTCGCGGCGCTCTCCGGTATACGAAATGGCCAGCAGCAGATCGTTGGGCGAAAGCGCTTGCACCGTCGCCAGCAGGGCGTGCATATCGCGTTCCACCACTGCGTTAAAACCAATCTTCAGCAACTTCCAGGCAAAATTCTGTGCCACCAGACCCGATGCGCCAATCCCGGTCACGATAATGCGCCGGGCTGAGCGCAACATTGTGACGCTCTCCATCAGTTTCTCTTCGCTGTTGACGTCCAGCGTCGCATGCATCGCCGCCACGTTCTCCTGAATCAACTTTTCCCCCACCAGACGCATAGGATCGTCACCGCGAATCTGATTATGTACCGGAATGGAATGGGGGTTGGGATTGCTGGCCAGCGCTTCGCTGATCGCCAGTTTGAGTGCAGGAAATCCTTTAAAACCCATCTTTTGCGCGAACTTCACCACGCTGGACTGGCTGACGCCCGCCTCCGCGGCCAACTGCTGCGAACTGAGATGACGCGCAGTATCCGGCTGGGAAAGGAGATAATCCGCCAATTTTTTATCGCTTTGCGCGAGGTCCGGGTAACGCTGACGAATGCGAATTAAACAGTTCATGCTGTCTCCTGGCGAAAACGTGATGGCGATTACAAAACAAAATTTCATTCGCCTGGATGAATATAATATTCCATTATGGCAGATTATTATGAATTAAAAATTCCTAAGGAACAAAAAATGAATCTAGGTGCATTAGTTTCAGAAACCCGCAATCCACAGACCATGGACCTGGATGCGCTCTCCACGCTGGAGTTGGTTCATCGTTTTAATCAACAGGATACGCTGGTAGCCGAAGCAGTAAAAGCAACTCTGCCTCAAGTTGCGTGTGCGGTCGATGCGGCAGCTAACGCGCTAAAAGCAGGTGGTCGCATTATTTACATGGGAGCGGGGACCAGCGGGCGTCTCGGGGTACTGGATGCGTCTGAATGCCCACCGACCTTCGGCGTACCACACGGTCTGGTGGTTGGATTGATTGCCGGGGGACCGGGCGCGCTGCTGAAGGCGGTTGAGGGTGCGGAAGATAACCCACAGTTAGGTGAAGACGATCTACGTGCGCTCAATCTTACCGCGCAGGATCTGGTGGTGGGGCTGGCAGCATCTGGTCGCACGCCGTATGTAATTGGTGGGCTGAAATATGCGCGTTCGGTTGGCTGTACGACGGTGGCTATTTCTTGCAATCCGGATTCCCCTATCGCGCATGAAGCGGATATCGCCATTTCTCCGGTAGTGGGGCCAGAGGCGCTGACCGGGTCAACACGACTGAAATCCGGCACCGCGCAAAAGCTGGTGCTCAATATGATCTCCACCGGTGCGATGGTGAAATTTGGCAAGGTGTACCAGAACCTGATGGTGGATATGCAGGCAACTAACGTCAAACTGATCGATCGGGCGTGCCGTATGGTGGTTGAAGCCACGGGCATTGCGCGTGAACAGGCGCAAGCGCTGCTAAAGCAGACTGATTTTGACGTTAAGCCAGCTATTTTAATGGCGCTCACCGGCCTTGACGCCGCTGCCGCCCGCGAAAAGCTTGCCGCTCACCAGGGTTTTTTACGCGCGGCGTTAGAACACTAAGAGGTGTATATGGATAAGACGGCGGTGCTGGCCAGCGATATTCTACTGGGTGTTGGCGGAGAGAAAAATATTCTGCGCCTGGAAAACTGTATGACCCGCGTCAGGGTTGAAGTTCGGGATGATGGACAGCTCGATATCCCTCGTCTCAAGCAACTGCCCGGTGTCAGCGGCTACGTGAAGCAGGGCGCGCAGCACCAGATTATTGTTGGCCCCGGTAAAGCGGCCAAAGTGGTGGATGCCATGCGTTCCCTGATTGCCGATGGCGGCGAGCGAGCAGGTGCCAATAATATCGAGCGCACAAAGTCAGAGGCCAAAGCGAAGTACAAAGCGCCGATGAGCGATGCGCTGCGCAAGCTGGCAAACGTCTTTATCCCTCTTATTCCGGCGTTTATCGCCTCCGGTTTGATTACCGGCATTATTAACATCCTTAAGCGCCCGGACATCGTGGGGGATTTTGCGACCCACTATCCGAATATGCTGGGGTTGATGGGCATATTTGGCAGCGCCGTGTTTGCCATTATGAATATTCTGGTCGGGGTGAATACCGCCAAAGTTTTCGGTGGTTCCCTGGCGATGGGCGGGGTGATGGCGGGGATCCTCTCCAGCCCGCAACTGGCACAAATCACGCTGTTTGGCGAAGCGTTGCAGCCGGGGCGCGGCGGAGTGATCGCGGTACTGCTGGTGGTGGCGTTGATGTGTTGGATCGAACGCAAATTCCGCGAGCTGTTGCCAGAATCACTGGAGCTTATCCTTAATCCGCTGCTGACTACCATCATTACCGGCGTAATCGCGATTGTGGCGCTGCAACCGCTTGGCGGCTGGATTTCTGAGTCTATTGCTCACGGCGCATCCTGGGCTATCGATCGCGGCGGTTTTCTGGTCGGTGCCGTGCTGGCAGGAACCTTCCTGCCGTTGGTGCTCACTGGACTTCATCAGGGATTGGTGCCCATCCATGTTGAGCTGGTTCAGGCACACGGTTATAACGCGCTCTTTCCGATCCTGGCGATGGCGGGCGTTGGGCAAATAGGTGCTGCGATCGCGGTTCTGATGAAAACCCGAAATGCGCGGTTAAAAAAAGTAATCAAAGGTGCACTGCCTGTCGGACTGCTGGGTATAGGCGAGCCGCTGATTTTTGGCGTAACGCTGCCATTGGGTAAGCCGTTTATCGGTGCATGTCTTGGCGGCGCGGTAGGTGGAGCGCTAATTAGCTACTGGAAGGTGGCGACGGTCATCACATTTGGCATCTCCGGATTACCGCTGGCACTGACGATTGTTGCCGGAAAAGTGATGTTCTATCTGTTAGGCTATCTGGTAGCAGTTATCGCCGGGTTCCTGTTTACCTGGCTATTGGGATTCACTGATCCAGAGGAATAAGGTTTGACCAATCACCAGCGCCGCGTTGTCTTTTTTGATTTGGATGGCACGTTACACCAGCAGGATATGTTCGGTAGTTTTATTCGTTATCTGCTGCGTCGCCAGCCGCTGAACGCGTTGCTGGTGCTGCCTCTGCTACCGGTGATTGCGCTGGCATTGCTGATACAAGGGCGCGCCGCCCGCTGGCCAATGAGCCTGCTGTTATGGGGATGCACTTTTGGTCGCAGCGAGGCGCGTCTGAAAGCGCATCAGGCCGACTTTGTGCGCTGGTTTCGCAGTAACGTGACGGCGTTTCCGCTCGTTCAGCAGCGCCTGACAACCTACCTGTTAAGCTCTGACGCTGACATCTGGCTTATCACCGGCTCTCCGCAGTCGTTGGTCGAGCAGGTTTACTTTGATACTCCGTGGTTACCGCGAGTCAATCTGATCGCCAGCAAAATGGCGCGGGGATACGGCGGCTGGGTGCTGACTCTGCGCTGTCTGGGCCATGAGAAAGTGACGCAACTGGAGCGGCAGATTGGCGCACCGTTGTCTCTCTACAGCGGCTACAGCGACAGTAAGCAGGATAATCCGTTACTCTCTTTTTGCCAGCATCGCTGGCGCGTCACGCCGCGCGGAGAGCTGCAACAACTCGAATAGAGTAAACGATAGCGTCTGTGTATAATGCGCCCGCTTTTATTGGTGGAGTAACCCCTTTGTCAGATGTTGAATTTAGCCACGAATACTGGATGCGTCATGCTTTAACGCTGGCTAAGCGCGCCTGGGATGAGCGTGAAGTCCCGGTGGGTGCGGTATTGGTACATAACAACCGAGTGATTGGCGAAGGCTGGAACCGCCCGATAGGTCATCATGATCCGACTGCCCACGCTGAGATTATGGCGCTGCGTCAGGGCGGCCTGGTGCTGCAAAACTACCGTCTGTTAGATGCCACGCTGTACGTCACTCTGGAGCCGTGCGTGATGTGCGCAGGCGCGATGGTGCACAGCCGTATCGGTCGGGTCGTTTTTGGTGCACGCGATGCGAAAACGGGCGCTGCCGGGTCATTAATGGATGTGCTGCATCACCCTGGGATGAATCATCGGGTTGAAGTGACAGAGGGGGTACTGCGGGATGAATGTGCCACGTTGCTCAGTGATTTCTTTCGCATGCGTCGGCAGGAAATCAAGGCCCTGAAAAAATCCGCTAATCAGTAAATACCAATCAGACTACTGGTCCTCTTTCTTCTGTGCCGAAAATAGCAGGGAAGGGGAGTGCGACAGGTAGTTTGACGACGTCTGAGTCAGAAAGGCTGAAAGCGGAAATTTATCTTTACCCAACAGCTCAGCCGGTGACACCGCCGGGTAATCCTGAGCCAGTTGCTGCGTTTCCTGCGCCTGTTTTTCTTTCTCCTGCAGATACCCCACCAGGCTAATCTGGTACTTACGGATATTTTCCACATAGGCGTAAGCTTCGTGGCCACGCGCATAGCCATAGGTCAGCTTGTTGTAATACGGCTTTTGGCTGAGCAGCGGTAGCCGCTGTTTTACGTCGGACCAACTGTTCGGATTGCCTTTGGTTTTCACCGTTAGCGCCCGCGCATCAAGCATGTGCGCATAACCCATGTTATAGGCTGCAAGGGCAAACCAGATGCGTTCTCCTTCGGGGACGGTATCCGGTACTTTACTCATCATATCCTGCAAGTATCGCGCGCCGCCGCTGATACTCTGTTCGGCATCGGTACGGTCGGTCAGCCCGAGACTTTGAGCAGTATTTTTGGTCAGCATCATCAGTCCGCGTACGCCGGTTGGAGAGGTGGCCTGCGCGTCCCAGTGTGATTCCTGATATGAGATAGCAGCCAGCAGTCGCCAGTCTATCTCCTGCGCATACTTCTCAAACAGCGGCTTAAGGTCCGGCAACACGCTGTCTACGGCGCGCAAAAAGGTGCGGGTATCGACATAGTCAAAATCATCGCCATGCCCGAGATATTTCTCTTCCAGCCGTGCCAGAGAACCGTCTTCATTCATGGTGTTAAAGAAATCCAACAAGGCGGCAGACAGCGTGTTGTCATCGTCCAGACGACTAAACCAGGTCACCGGCTGTTCGTCAGAGACGTCCAGCGCCACGGCCAGCTCAGGATGCACGCGTTGGTATAAGCTGATGGCGACAGAATCTGCAATGGTGTAATCCAGCTTTCCGGCGATTACATCATCGAGCAATTCGGTGGTGCCCTTTTTGTCATCAACTTTCCAGCTCAGATCGGGAAATTTTTTCTCTTTTAGCTGCTGGAGGTCGTTAACCACCACATGCCCCGGGGCGATAGTCAGTTGGCTTTCGTTCACGGTGGCAAGCGTGCGCGGGCGATATTGCCCAACCCGGTACACCAGCTGTTGTGAAACCGAATAATAGGTCGGGCCTGGCTGGTAATTTTTCACCCGCTCGCTGTTATAGACCAGGCCTGCGGCTAACAGGTCGGCATTGCCGTTATCCAGGTCGTCAAAAAGCTGGCTGATGTTCTGGCGTACGGTAACTTTTAACTTCACGCCTAAGTAGTCGGCAAATTCCTGGGCCAGTTCATAATCCAGGCCGAATTTTTTGCCGTTGAGGGTCGCGTAAGTTAACGGCGAGTCGATGGTACTGACGCGCAGCTCTCCCCGCGACTGAATGGCGGCGATACGATTTTCGGCTTTACCGAACCAGGGAATAGATGGCCAAAGGGCCGCTGCCAACAACAGCGTCAATATGCCGATGAACAGATAATTAATCTTTAATTTTTTCAATTAGTTAATTCTCTGAACCGTACGTTTTCTCTGCCTGCTGTGGTGCTGATTAAGAAGTGAAGTCGTCATTAATGAACGGCATTTTGCTTAAACTTGCGTCAGTTGGCAACTTATTCAGAAATCTGACCGCATTTGGTGATAAGTGACGGTCGTGATTTTATTTCGACGCAAACGGTTTCGTCGGCGCGGTAGATTCTTTATAATGACGCCCGTTTCCCCACTTGGGCACACCGAAAGCTTAGAAGACGAGAGACTTATGATGGAAATTCTGCGTGGTTCACCTGCACTGTCTGCATTCCGTATTAACAAACTGCTGGCACGTTTTCAGGCTGCCAACCTCCAGGTCCACAATATTTACGCCGAGTACGTCCATTTTGCCGATCTGAATGCGCCGTTAAATGAAGATGAGCACGCGCAGCTTGCACGCCTGCTGAAATATGGTCCTGCTCTGCAAAGCCACGCCCCGGAAGGAAAACTGCTGCTGGTTACGCCTCGCCCTGGCACCATCTCCCCGTGGTCTTCTAAAGCGACTGATATTGCCCACAACTGCGGTCTGCACCAGATTAGCCGCCTGGAACGTGGCATTGCCTGGTATGTAGAAGCCTCTACACTGACCGCTGAGCAATGGCAGATGGTGGCCGATGAACTGCACGACCGCATGATGGAAACGGTTTTCTCTGCGCTGAACGATGCCGAAAAACTGTTTGTCCATCACCAACCGGCGCCGGTCTCCAGCGTTGATCTACTGGGTGAGGGGCGTCAGGCGCTGATCGACGCTAACCTGCGTCTGGGTCTGGCGCTGGCGGAAGACGAAATTGACTATCTGCAGGATGCGTTCACCAAACTGGGGCGCAACCCGAACGACATTGAACTGTACATGTTTGCGCAGGCCAACTCCGAGCACTGCCGCCACAAGATTTTTAACGCCGACTGGGTTATCGATGGTAAACAACAGCCTAAGTCGCTGTTCAAGATGATCAAGAATACCTTCGAAACCACGCCGGACCACGTGTTGTCTGCCTATAAAGACAACGCCGCGGTAATGGAAGGTTCTGAAGTGGGCCGCTATTTTGCCGATCACAAAACCGGCCGCTACGATTTCCATCAGGAACCAGCCCACATCCTGATGAAGGTAGAAACTCATAACCACCCGACGGCTATCTCTCCGTGGCCAGGTGCGGCAACCGGCTCCGGCGGAGAAATCCGCGATGAAGGTGCAACCGGTCGTGGTGCAAAACCGAAAGCCGGGCTGGTAGGCTTCTCCGTCTCCAACCTGCGTATTCCTGGCTTTGAACAGCCTTGGGAAGAGGACTTTGGTAAGCCGGATCGTATTGTCACCGCGCTCGACATCATGACCGAAGGCCCGCTGGGCGGCGCGGCGTTTAACAACGAATTTGGTCGCCCGGCGCTGACCGGCTACTTCCGTACCTATGAAGAAAAGGTCAACAGCCATAACGGAGAAGAGCTGCGTGGTTACCATAAACCGATCATGCTGGCAGGCGGGATCGGTAACATCCGTGCCGATCACGTGCAGAAAGGCGAGATCGTCGTTGGCGCCAAGCTGATCGTCCTCGGCGGCCCGGCGATGAACATTGGCCTTGGCGGCGGGGCAGCCTCCTCTATGGCTTCCGGTCAGTCTGATGCCGATCTTGATTTCGCTTCTGTACAGCGTGATAACCCGGAAATGGAACGTCGTTGCCAGGAAGTTATCGACCGTTGCTGGCAGATGGGTGATGCGAACCCAATTCTGTTTATCCATGACGTTGGCGCGGGTGGTCTGTCTAACGCCATGCCGGAGCTGGTAAGCGATGGCGGTCGCGGTGGTAAGTTCCAACTGCGCGATATCCTCAGCGATGAGCCGGGTATGAGCCCGCTGGAAATCTGGTGTAACGAGTCCCAGGAGCGCTACGTGCTGGCGGTTGCTGCTGACCAGCTTCCGCTGTTCGATGAGCTGTGTAAGCGTGAACGCGCGCCGTACGCGGTCATCGGTGAAGCTACCGAAGAACAGCATCTGACCTTGAGCGACAGCCACTTCGACAACCAGCCGATCGACATGCCACTCGATGTGCTGCTGGGTAAAACACCGAAAATGACCCGCGATGTGCAGACGCTGAAAGCCAAAGGCGATGCACTGAATCGTAGTGAAATCTCGATTGCAGATGCGGTTAACCGCGTGCTGCATCTGCCGACTGTCGCGGAGAAAACGTTCCTCGTGACTATCGGTGACCGTACCGTTACCGGTATGGTGGCGCGTGACCAGATGGTTGGTCCATGGCAGATCCCGGTCGCCAACTGCGCGGTCACTACCGCAAGCCTCGATAGCTACTACGGCGAAGCGATGTCTCTCGGCGAGCGCGCGCCAGTCGCATTGCTCGACTTCTCAGCCTCTGCGCGTCTGGCTGTAGGTGAGGCGCTGACCAACATTGCGGCAACGCAGATTGGCGATATCAAACGCATTAAACTGTCGGCCAACTGGATGGCGGCTGCAGGTCACCCAGGCGAAGACGCCGGACTGTACGAAGCGGTAAAAGCCGTTGGGGAAGAATTATGTCCGGCGCTTGGCCTGACCATTCCGGTGGGCAAAGACTCTATGTCGATGAAAACCCGCTGGCAGGAAGGCAACGAACAGCGTGAAATGACCTCGCCGCTATCGCTGGTGATCACCGCCTTTGCCCGCGTGGAAGATGTGCGCCACACCATTACCCCGCAGCTTTCTACTGAAGATAACGCCCTGTTGCTGATTGACCTTGGTCTGGGTCACAACGCGCTTGGTGCGACGGCGCTGGCGCAGGTTTACCGTCAACTGGGGGATAAGCCTGCCGATGTGCGTAACGTAGCGCAACTGAAAGGCTTCTACGACGCCATTCAGGCGCTGGTCGCACAACGTAAGCTGCTGGCCTACCACGATCGCTCCGACGGTGGCTTGCTGGTGACGCTGGCGGAAATGGCCTTCACTGGTCACTGCGGTATTGAAGCTGATATCCACTCTCTGGGTGAAGATCGTCTGGCGGCGCTGTTTAACGAAGAGCTGGGCGCGGTGATTCAGGTTCGCGCAGGTGATCGTGAAGCGGTTGAGGCGTTGCTGGCTCAACATGGCCTGGCCGATTGCGTGCACTATCTGGGGAAAGCCGTGCAGGGCGACCGCTTCGTGGTCGAAGCAGATGGTCATGTGGTGTTCAGCGAAAGTCGCACCACGATGCGTATGTGGTGGGCGGAAACCACCTGGCAGATGCAGCGTCTGCGCGATAACCCGGAATGCGCCGATCAGGAACACGACGCTAAAACCAACGATGCCGATCCGGGTCTCAACGTCAAACTGACGTTCGATATTAACGACGATGTTGCCGCGCCGTATATCGCCACCGGGGCGCGTCCGAAAGTGGCCGTGCTGCGCGAGCAGGGCGTGAACTCCCACGTTGAGATGGCAGCAGCTTTCCACCGTGCGGGCTTTGACGCCATCGATGTACACATGAGCGATCTGCTGGGCGGACGCATCGGCCTGGGTAACTTCCAGGCGCTGGTAGCCTGCGGCGGCTTCTCTTACGGCGATGTACTCGGCGCAGGGGAAGGTTGGGCGAAGTCAATTTTGTTCAACAATCGCGTGCGTGATGAGTTCGAAACCTTCTTCCATCGCCCGCAAACCCTGGCGCTCGGAGTGTGTAACGGTTGCCAGATGATGTCTAACCTGCGTGAGCTAATCCCCGGAAGCGACCTGTGGCCGCGCTTTGTGCGTAACAACTCCGACCGCTTTGAAGCCCGCTTCAGCCTGGTCGAAGTGACGCAAAGCCCGTCTTTACTGCTTGCCGATATGGTGGGGTCGATGATGCCGATTGCCGTTTCTCACGGTGAAGGTCGTGTGGAAGTGCGTGACGGTGCGCATCTGGCTCAGCTTGAGAGCAAAGGTCTGGTGGCACTGCGCTACGTCGATAATTTCGGTAAGGTGACCGAGGCTTACCCGGCTAACCCGAACGGTTCGCCGAACGGTATTACTGCTGTGACCACTGAAAATGGTCGCGTCACCATTATGATGCCGCACCCGGAACGCGTGTTCCGTACCGTGAGCAACTCCTGGCACCCGGAAAACTGGGGCGAGGACAGCCCGTGGATGCGTATCTTCCGCAACGCGCGTAAACAGCTTGGATAATTAGCCTATGATCATCAAGCCCCTCTTCGTGAGGGGCTTTTTTTGTCTGCCGCCTGATGACGCTACGCTTATCAGGCTTACGGGAAAATGCGGTTGTAGGCCGGATAAGGCGTTCACGCCGCTATCCGGCAATAAACTCAGCGCTTGCACCTAAAAGTAAAGTGTCGGGAAATGCCGACATAGGTAAGGTTACATTGTCGCCAAAAAGAGACATTTAATTATTTGATTTAAAACGAATTTGTTTTTAAGTGTTACAGGTGTTGCTGATTGGCGACGGTATGAGTGAAAAATGGTCAATATCATTTCTCATATAAATAATCATATTTTCTATATTTATCATTGTGTTAACAAAGTGTTTTGAATATTGGCACAGATGCTGCATAATATTAACCAGTGGCTCATTCACCTTCTTATGTCAGCCCCTTCGGGACGTGCTACATAAACTTCGAATGACGCACAACAAGGTGCCTGCCGTCCAACATCTGATATTAGCGAAGCTCATATCAACCTCCGGGCGAAACGTCGAGTTAGGCACCGCCTTATTCCACAACAAAGCCGGGTTAATCCCGGCTTTGTTGTATCTGGCGTTCCCCTCAGTTAGCATCAACCTATTCCTGTCCATTGAGAGTAACGCCTTGAAGCGCTGGTCAGTTTTCCCCCGATCTTTACGTCAATTGGTGATGTTGGCATTTTTGCTGATCCTGTTGCCGTTGTTAGTTTTGGCCTGGCAGGCGTGGCAAAGTCTGAATGCCCTGAGCGCGCAGGCTGCGCTGACGAACCGCACCACGCTGATTGACGCCAGACGCAGTGAAGCGATGACCAATGCTGCGCTGGAGATGGAGCGCAGCTATCGGCAATACTGTGTGCTTGATGACTCAACGTTGGCCAAGGTCTACCAAAGTCAGCGTAAACGCTACAGCGATATGCTGGATGCGCATGCGGGGGTGTTGCCAGATACCAAGCTCTACCAGGCGTTGCGTCAGGATCTTAACGATCTCGCGCAGTTGCAGTGTAAAAACAGCGGTCCTGACAGTGTGTCGGCTGCACGGCTGGAAGCGTTCGCCAATGCCAATACCGAGATGGTGCAAGCGACGCGTACCGTCGTCTTTTCTCGTGGCCAGCAGTTACAGCAGGAAATAGCCGAACGCGGGCAGTTTTTTGGCTGGCAGGCACTGGTGCTGTTTCTCCTTAGCCTGGCGATGGTGCTGTTGTTTACCCGTATGATTATCGGTCCGGTGAAGGGCATCGAACGGATGATCAACCGTCTGGGAGAAGGGCGCTCGTTGGGCGATAGCGTATTATTAACTGGGCCCCGTGAGCTGCGATCCGTGGGGCAGCGTATTATCTGGTTAAGCGAACGTCTTTCCTGGCTTGAGTCGCAACGGCATCAGTTTTTACGCCATCTTTCTCATGAGCTGAAAACACCGCTGGCGAGTATGCGTGAAGGTACCGAATTGCTGGCCGATCAGGTAGTGGGCCCGTTAACACCGGAGCAAAAAGAGGTGGTCGGCATCCTCGATGACAGCAGCCGCAACTTGCAAAAACTGATTGAGCAGCTTCTCGATTACAACCGCAAGCTGGCGGATGACGAGGCTGAGCTTGAAAGTGTGGAAATCGCGCCGCTGGTGGAAAGCGTTGTTTCTGCGCATAGCCTGCCCGCTCGCGCCAAAATGATACATACTGATGTTGCGCTTGCGGTGAACGCCTGCCTGGCAGAACCGATGCTGTTGATGAGCGTGCTGGACAATCTTTATTCCAATGCGGTGCACTACGGCGCTGAATCCGGTAACATTTGGATCCGCAGCAGTTTGCATGGATCAATGGTATACATCGATGTAATGAATACCGGCACACCGATCCCTGAAGCAGAACAGACCATGATCTTCGAGCCTTTTTTCCAGGGTAGCCATCAGCGAAAAGGGGCGGTAAAAGGAAGCGGGTTGGGGCTAAGCATTGCCAGAGATTGCATTCGCCGTATGCGGGGCAAACTGTATCTGGTTGATGACCACGCGCAAAACGTTTGTTTTCGCATAGAACTGCCGCTAGCTGCTGCGAAAAATCACTAAAATAAACCTAAGTCTGGTGAGTATGCCATACGTTGTTGCCCGAATGCTTAAACGACATTTTCTTCATCGCGTCATCCTCGCAAGCCTGCCGTGCCTGGCACTGGTTGGTTGCGTCCCTAACGCGGTGAATCATATTATCGGCGATCCTTCGCAGGAGAAAATTCCGCCTAATCAACTGGCGGACTACCTTGCAACCGACTGTACGGATATCTGGTCGCTGTCTGGCCAGTCCACAGAAACCAACCCGCTGTACTGGCTGCGGGCGATGGACTGTGCCGATCGCATGATGCCGGTACAGGCGCGCAGTGAAGCCAGTGCTCAGCTCACGGATACCTGGCAGAGCGCTTTCAAACGCGGGATCCTGCTTGATAACGCCCGCATTACCCCGCCTGAACGGCGAGAGGCAGTTACGCGTCTCGACGCGTTAAGCCCACAAATTCCGAGTCAGGTTCGACCGCTTTATCAGGCCTGGTTCCGTAATCAAATGTTGCAGTTACAGCTTGCCGAAGAGCGCCTGCGCTACAGTAAGCTCCAGCAGTCGTCAGATAGCGATCTCGATACGCTTCGTCAACAGCAACAACATTTGCAGTCCCAGCTCGATCTCACGACCCGCAAGCTGGAGAATCTGACCGATATTGAGCGCCAGCTTTCAACGCGCAAACCCGCCGGTAACTACAATCCTGATGCGCCGCACGGGAACGATAAACTCACTACGCCTGATAACGAAGAAGGCGCAGCGCCGTCTGCCGATGAGGTTACGCCATGATAAGCCGTAAGCCCGCACATCTGCTGTTGGTGGATGACGATCCGGGCCTGTTGAAATTACTTGGAATGCGGCTGACCAGCGAAGGCTACAGCGTCGTGACCGCGGAAAGTGGGCAGGAAGGGTTACGGGTACTGAACCGTGAAAAAGTGGATCTGGTTATCAGCGATCTGCGCATGGATGAAATGGACGGCATGCAGCTGTTTACTGAAATCCAGAAAGTGCAGCCGGGCATGCCGGTGATTATCCTGACCGCTCACGGCTCCATCCCGGACGCCGTTGCGGCGACCCAGCAAGGGGTGTTCAGTTTTCTCACTAAGCCAGTCGACAAGGACGCGTTATATCACGCGATTGACGGGGCGCTGGAACAGTCTGCGCCTGCTACTGATGACAGTTGGCGTGAGTCCATTGTCACCCGCAGCCCGCTGATGCTACGTCTGCTGGAACAGGCGCGAATGGTGGCGCAATCGGATGTAAGTGTCTTGATCAACGGCCAAAGCGGAACCGGGAAAGAAGTTTTCGCCCAGGCTATTCACAACGCCAGCCCGCGCAACCACAAGCCCTTTATTGCCATTAACTGTGGCGCGTTGCCGGAACAACTGCTGGAGTCTGAACTGTTTGGTCATGCGCGCGGCGCTTTTACCGGCGCGGTGAGTAATCGTGAAGGGTTGTTTCAGGCCGCGGAAGGCGGCACGCTTTTTCTCGATGAGATTGGCGATATGCCTGCACCGTTACAGGTGAAACTGCTGCGCGTATTGCAGGAACGAAAAGTCAGACCGTTGGGCAGTAACCGCGATATCGACATTGATGTGCGGATCGTTTCTGCGACCCACCGCGATTTACCCAAAGCGATGGCTCGGGGCGAATTTCGCGAGGATTTGTACTATCGCCTCAACGTGGTGAGCCTGAAGATCCCTGCGCTGGCCGAGCGTACGGAAGATATTCCGCTGCTGGCGAACCATCTGCTACGCCAGTCTGCTGAACGGCACAAACCGTTCGTACGCGCCTTTTCAACCGATGCCATGAAGCGGTTAATGACCGCCAGCTGGCCGGGCAACGTGCGTCAACTGGTCAACGTAATTGAGCAGTGCGTGGCGTTGACCTCTTCGCCAGTGATCAGCGACGCGCTGGTGGAGCAGGCGCTGGAAGGGGAAAACACCGCGCTGCCGACATTTGTTGAGGCGCGTAACCAGTTTGAGCTCAACTATCTGCGTAAGCTGCTGCAAATCACCAAGGGCAATGTGACTCACGCGGCAAGAATGGCGGGGCGCAACCGCACCGAATTCTATAAGTTGCTTTCTCGACACGAGCTGGATGCAAACGATTTCAAAGAATAAATCTGCGGATTATGTTAGCTTTATTCGATCAAAAGACAGGCGACCTTTTCAAGGAATAGCATGAAAAAGATTGATGCGATTATTAAACCCTTCAAGCTGGACGACGTCCGCGAAGCGCTGGCAGAAGTCGGTATCACCGGGATGACGGTAACGGAAGTGAAAGGCTTTGGCCGTCAGAAAGGCCATACCGAGCTGTACCGTGGCGCGGAATATATGGTGGATTTTCTGCCGAAGGTAAAAATTGAAATTGTGGTTACCGACGACATCGTCGATACCTGCGTCGACACCATTATCCGTACTGCCCAGACCGGCAAGATCGGCGACGGTAAGATTTTTGTCTTCGACGTGGCTCGCGTTATTCGTATTCGTACCGGTGAAGAAGACGACGCGGCAATCTAAGCCGCGCCGTTAATTTGTCGGCCTGACAAGCGTAGCGCATCAGGCCGAGTGATTGCCGGATGGCGGCGTAAACGCCTTATCCGGCCTACTCGCGTAATACATTACAAGACTTTATGCGGACCGAAGCATTCGTAATGAATGTTCTCGTTTTTCACGCCCAGGCCGACCAGCTGCTTCGCGGCGAACTGCATGAAACCAACCGGACCGCACAGATAAAACTGCATCGCCGGATCGCTGATTGCGCTTTCCAGCTTGTTCAAATCCATCAGACCTACGCTATCAAACGCACCTTTCGCGCGATCGGCTTCGGTTGGCTCACGATACCAGGTGTGCGCACTAAAGCGTGGCAGCGTTTTGCCGAGTTCATTTACTTCATCAGCGAAGGCATGTACATCGCCATTTTCTGCCGCGTGGAACCAGTTAACCTGCGCCGTATGCTTCGCTTTCGCCAACGTGTCCAGCATCGCCAGCATTGGGGTTTGTCCCACGCCTGCGGAGATCAGAGATACCGGGGTGTCGGTCGCGACGTCCATAAAGAAATCGCCCGCAGGTGCGGCCAGGTGAACAACGTCGCCAACATTCGCATAGTTGTGCAGCCAGGTGGAAACCTGACCACCGTCTTCACGCTTAACGGCAATACGATAGCCTTTGCCATCAGGTTTACGGGTCAGTGAGTACTGACGAATTTCCTGATGCGGGAAACCTTCCGGCTTCAGCCAGACGCCCAGGTATTGTCCCGGATGATATTCAGCTACTGCGCCACCATCGACAGGTTCAAACTCAAAGCTGGTGATCAGTGCACTGCGTGGGGTTTTTGCCACGATGCGGAAAGGACGGGTACCTTCCCAGCCGCCATTTTTATTGGCATTTTCGCTATAGATTTGCGCTTCACGGTTGATGAAAACGTTCGCCAGTACGCCATACGCTTTACCCCACGCATCCAGAACTTCCTGGCCTGGGCTGAACATTTCGTCCAGCGTTGCCAGCAAATGACCACCCACGATGTTGTACTGCTCTGGTTTAATCTGGAAACTGGTATGCTTTTGCGCGATTTTCTCAACCGCTGGCAACAGCGCCGCCAGGTTTTCGATATTGCTGGCATACGCGGCAATCGCGTTAAACAGCGCCTCGCGCTGATCGCCATTACGCTGGTTACTCATGTTGAAAATTTCTTTCAGCTCTGGGTTATGCGTAAACATGCGATCATAGAAATGTGCGGTCAGCTTCGGACCTGTTTCAACCAGCAGGGGAATGGTGGCTTTCACTGTAGCGATGGTTTGTGCGTCAAGCATACGGTCTTCCTTTATCTGAGACTTTAATGATGTATGTCAAATACATCTTATAAAAAATACCCCTGCATTGTAAATGGTTCTTTGTAACTTTGCGTTGTAAAGGTTACATCGTGAAAAATCTGCATCACAAACCTGAAAAGAAATCCGTTGAAATTCAGCAGACCTTTGTTCTCCAAAGCCTTGCGTGCCGTGAAGGTAATCGTTTGCGTAAAATCCTTTGTCAAGACCTGTTATCGAAGAATGATTCGGTTATACTGTTGGCCGTCGTCCAACGGGACTGCCTTTTTAGGCCGAAATTCTATTGTTAGCTGAGTCAGGAGATGCGGATGTTAAAGCGTGAAATGAACATTGCCGATTATGATGCCGAACTGTGGCAGGCTATGGAGCAGGAAAAAGTACGTCAGGAAGAGCACATCGAACTGATCGCCTCCGAAAACTACACCAGCCCGCGTGTTATGCAGGCGCAGGGTTCTCAGCTGACCAACAAATATGCTGAAGGTTATCCGGGCAAACGCTACTACGGCGGTTGCGAGTACGTTGATATCGTTGAGCAACTGGCTATCGATCGTGCAAAAGAGCTGTTTGGCGCTGACTACGCTAACGTACAGCCGCACTCTGGTTCTCAGGCTAACTTCGCTGTTTACACCGCTCTGCTGCAACCGGGCGATACCGTTCTGGGTATGAACCTGGCACAAGGCGGCCACCTGACTCACGGCTCCCCGGTTAACTTCTCCGGCAAACTGTACAACATCATCCCTTACGGTATTGATGAGTCCGGCAAAATTGACTACGAAGACATGGCGAAGCAGGCCAAAGAGCACAAACCGAAGATGATCATCGGTGGCTTCTCTGCTTACTCCGGCGTTGTTGACTGGGCAAAAATGCGTGAAATCGCTGACAGCATCGGCGCATACCTGTTCGTCGATATGGCGCACGTTGCGGGGCTGATTGCCGCAGGCGTTTATCCGAACCCGGTTCCACACGCACACGTTGTGACCACCACCACCCACAAAACCCTGGCGGGTCCACGCGGTGGCCTGATCCTGGCGAAAGGCGGTGACGAAGAGCTGTACAAAAAACTGAACTCTGCTGTGTTCCCAAGCGCGCAGGGCGGCCCGCTGATGCACGTGATCGCAGCGAAAGCCGTGGCGCTGAAAGAAGCGATGGAGCCTGAGTTCAAGGTTTACCAGCAGCAGGTTGCTAAAAACGCCAAAGCGATGGTGGAAGTGTTCCTGAACCGTGGTTACAAAGTGGTTTCTGGCGGGACTGAAAACCACCTGTTCCTGCTGGATCTGGTTGATAAAAACCTGACCGGTAAAGAAGCTGATGCCGCGCTGGGCCGCGCTAACATCACCGTTAACAAAAACAGCGTACCGAACGATCCGAAGAGCCCGTTTGTGACTTCCGGTATCCGTATCGGTTCTCCGGCAATCACTCGCCGTGGCTTCAAAGAAGCGGAAGCGAAAGAGCTGGCTGGCTGGATGTGTGACGTGCTGGACAACATCAATGACGAAGCTGTAATCGAGCGCGTCAAAGGTAAAGTTCTGGATATCTGCGCACGCTTCCCGGTTTACGCGTAAGCCATACTGATTGCTGGATGGCGGTGTAAACACCTTATCCGGCCTACAGGTAACTCACATGTAGGCCGGATAAAAGAAGTGCCATCCGGCAGTTATATTGACTTAAGCAACATTGTTTCATCGACTAAAGCCGCCATTGGTGGCTTTTTCTTTGCCTGAATCCATTTTCTCAATAAACGTATTTCTCGGCCCTGATTCAACGTTACTGCGCCGACAATCACGCCATCCTGCAGGTTAAACCATATTGCTTTATGCGCATCTGAATTGCCGCGTATGAACCAGCTTTCTCCCTGCATTTCGCCAACAAATTGTAGGTTGTCATTAAATTGGTCGGTCCAGAACCAGCCAGGTGTCTTCTCCGGCAACGGCAGATTTAGCATTGCGGCGGCGGCAATTTGTGCCTGAAAATTGGCGTTTTCCCAGCTTTCCATGCGTACTAACGAACCGTCGGACTTGCGCGTTATCGCTACGTCACCGGCGGCGAAAATGTCCGGATCGGAGGTGGTGCAGGCGCTATCAACGATAATGCCGTTCGCCGTCTCCAGCCCCGCTTCGCGGGCCAGCGCATCATTCGCCACGATACCGATGCCGTAAACCATCACATCGGCCAGCAGCGTCTCGCCGTTTTGCAGCATCAGCGAGAGACACTCTCCCGCTTCGGCGTGTTCAATGGCGCTGTTAAGTAACACCCGCACGCCCGCCTGCTGGTGGCGGGCAAGCAGGTAGTCGCGCACCGGAGCAGGCGCGTTACGGCCCATGACCGTTGGTGCCAGCTCCACCACTGTCACCTGACAGCCTCGTTGAGTCGCGCTGGCCGCCAGTTCCAGACCAATGGTGCCCGCACCGACAATGACAATCGACTTACCCGGCAACAAAGTGTCGCGCAGGCGCTCGGCATCAGCGGCATGACGCAGAGTAAAGCATCGATCGCCCAGCTTATCTAACAGCGGAAGGGGGCGTGCCGCAGCGCCCGTCGCAATCAGTAGCCGATCCCACGGATAACTCTGCCCATCAGCCAGCACCAACTGATGCGTTTGGCGGCCGAGCGTCTGTACAGTAACACCCAGATGCAGCTGTACGTTGTGTTCCCGCCACCAGCCAGCGGGGAGTATCGGCTGAAGTTGCGGATTGTCGTCCAGCAGCATCGCTTTGGAGAGCGGTGGGCGTTCATAGGGCAGATGCTGCTCATCGGAAAACAGGTGTAATTCGCCGTTAAATCCCTGCTGGCGCAGTGCGGCAGCAGCCATAGCAGCAGCCTGGCCGCCGCCGACGATAGCGATAGTTTTTTGGTTCATAACGCCTCCTCAGAGATCCAGTCCGGCGGCAACGTGACGAATACCGCGAATACCCAGACCGGCGTCGGCATTGATCATTACGCCACTTAATGTGCGGTTGTTGCGTTTTGACGCCAGCATCACATACGGACCGGTAAAATCCGCAGGCTCAGGGAAAAACTGTAGCGGCAAAATAGCGGCGATTTTTTCTGGCGTCAGCGACTGCATAATCGATGTATCGTTTTGTCCCAACGCTTGCGGGCCGCGTAGATCTGTCGCCATACCGCACGGACCGACACCGTTAACACGTACCTTTGGCGCCAGCTCGTAGGCCAACTGGCGAATCAGTCCGGTAGCCGCATGTTTAGAGGCGGTATACAGAGGGCCGCCGCCGCCGGGATACCATGACGCATTGGACAAGGTAAAGATGATGCTGCCTTCGCTGGCGATAAGTGCGGGGGCACAGGCTTTCGCCCCCAGCAGATAACCCAGCACGTTGACGTTAAACAGCTCATGAAAGCCGCTCTCCAGTACGTCTGCAGGCGTATTGACCAGCGAGGCGTTGTGATCCCATATGCCCGCATTACCGATAAAACAGTCCAGCTTGCCAAACGCTGTGAGGATTTGATCCACCGCGCGCTGATAGTCGGCGTAGCAGGTGACGTTGCCTTCGATTGCCAGTACATGTTCGCCAAAGCGCTGACGCAGACTGGCAACTTTAGCTGGCGACAGTTCCAGCGTGGCGACCTGCGCACCTTCTTCGATGAAACGCTCGACCAGCGCCAGGCCAAGGCCGGAGCCGCCGCCAGTGATAAAGACCACGTTATTGCGTAAATCGCTCATCTGGCGTCCTCCGGAATATCAACAAACACATCGCTACCGTCCACATATACTGCGTAGGTGGTTAGCGGATCGGTGGCGGGTAAACACAACGCCTTGCCGGTTTTCAGGCAGAAGCTGGCGGCATGCAGTGGGCATTCCACCGTAGCGTCGTCTTCCAGATAACCTTCCGACATCGAGGCGTTACCGTGGCTACAGCGATCGTTAATGGCATAGAACTCGCCGCCAACATTGAACAGCGCGATGACGGGCGAGGTTTCCAGCCGGAGCGCTTCACCCTCCGGCAAATCCCCTACAGGGCAGGCATAAACACGACTCATCAGAACAGTACACTCAGGTTATGGGAGGTGATCACCGCTTGATCCAGCACGATCTCACGCGCCAGTAAGCGCCACTCATCGCCGGGAAAATGACGGACTTTGTCCACGCGCGTGCCGACGTAAAACGTCTCGTCCCGCTCTTTTTGCGCGCGATACAGCAGATAGTTGAGGCGCACGGCGAACACGTCGGGCACGTCGGTTTCGCTGATTTGTAAGTTGCTAATCAGATGACGGGTACGCGACGGCGGTTCTTCCGCCCAGGCCATGCCGGTTTCCAGCCGCGCGATACGACGTTCGAGCTGGTCTTTGTTGTCGTTGAAAATCCAGGTGGTCGGCGGCTGCACGCCTTTGCGACGGTCGCGCGTCTGGGCGTTCACCGTGGTACGCATGGTGTAGCGAATGTCGTCATCCAGCTGCGCCAGCCAGTCGCGAAACTGCCAGTCGTCGAGCATACGCGCTTCTTCATACAGAAACTGGCTGATGCGATGATGCAGTTCAAGAGAAACTAAAGCGCTCATTTCATCACCTCCTGCTGGTAGGCGGCGGTTTTCTTGTGCACTTCCTGCCAGCTTTCGCTGCTGAGCAAATCGGCCCAGCGTTGGTACATGCCACGCGCGGCGGTTTCCGAAAAGATGTAGTTGGTGATCCCCGGAATGCCGTCTTCACGACGTTTCTCCTGGCCAAGCCCCATTTCCAGACACAATTTCGTGTTGCGTGCGCGATGACCTTTCAGCAGTTTTTGAATTTCACACCAGTTTTCCGAGTCGTCCTGCTCCAGGAACCCGGCGGGGCCAAAAGCCCGCGTGGCGCTGTTTTCAAACGCGGCTTTCACTTCATCAGAGGCGGCTTTATCGGTAATACAGAACGCCCACACCTCAACCTGATCCGGCCCACGCGGGTGCCAGACGCGCAGCGTGGCGGTACCGTTGAGCCAGGAAAGCGTTGGGAAAATGTTGTTGTGACCGGCCAGACGCAGGGCGCGAACTTTACCCAGACGCTGCTCGGCTTCCGCGTAGGTGTCGCGGTAGTAGCTGGAGACCTCACCGTCGACCCAGACGTTGGCATCGGGATTCTCAGTAAAGAAAAATCCGCTGCCGTGCCCATCCTGACCGAACTGTAGCGCGTCTTTGGCGGTTTCCCACACCGGGCGGGCGGTCTGACCATCGCCGAGGCGCTTATCGCTACCGTCGTCTTTCGCTCCCAGCACCTGCACCGCAGAGGCATGGCTGAACAGCGCGTGATACTGGTCGCTGGCAAACTGTTCGGCGGGGAATTTCCAGTTACAATCGATGGTCCACTTTTGTACGCCACCGACGATTTCGGTGCCGCCTTCACGACGATCGAGTACGCCGTCGAGATACCAGGCGATATCGCCGAGATAATCGCCAAGCGCAGGCGCGGAGGTATCCCAGTTACCGAAAATCAGTCCCTTGTAGCTCTCTACGCCAGGCACTTCGTTCAGCCCCCAGTGCGATTTGCATAAACCTTGCGGATAAGCGCGCGGCTCCAGCGGGACGTCGATCAGCTCGCCGTTAATACCGTAAGACCAGCCGTGATACGGGCAGGTGAAGGCGCGGGTATTGCCGCAGTCGGCGTAGCTGACGCGCATCGCACGGTGGCGACACTGGTTGAGAAACGCTTTGATGCTGCCGTCTTTCTGGCGAACCACCACCACCGCATCCTCGCCCATGTAGGTGTTAAAAAAATCACCGGGTTTGGGGATTTGGCTTTCGTGGGCGAGAAATAGCCAGCAGCGTCCGAAGATGCGTTCCAGCTCCAGTTGGTAAATTTCAGGGTCGGTATAAATTCGTGGGGTTACGCGACCGTTTTGCGTGTCGATCAGTTGGTAGATGTCTAAATTTGAGGGTGTGGTCATATTTTTTAATCCTGAAAGCTAAGATGTATTGACCTTCTTTTTTTGTACCCTAAGGATGTTGCTGGTTAGTTATCAATCTGTGAAATAGTAAATTTCTACCAGTTGAGACATTTTTTCGATAACAAGGAGCAGGGCATGGAACTGAGGCACTTACGCTATTTCGTAGCAGTGGCGCAGGCGCTGAATTTCACCCGAGCGGCAGAAAAGCTGCATACCTCTCAGCCGTCGTTAAGCAGCCAGATCCGCGATCTTGAAACCTGCGTGGGCGTTCCGTTGCTGGTGCGGGATAAACGAAAAGTTGCGCTGACGGCGGCCGGTGAGTGCTTTTTACAGGATGCGCTGGCGATCCTCGAACAGGCGGAAAACGCCAAAGTTCGTGCCCGTAGAACGGTGCAGGAAGATAATCATTTCTCCATTGGCTTTGTCCCTTCCGCAGAGGTCAATCTGTTGCCGAAGGTGCTGCCTTTGTTTCGTTTAAAACAACCGGATACGCACATTGAACTGGTGAGTCTGATCACCACCGAGCAGGAAGAGAAGATCCTCAGCGGAGAGCTGGACGTTGGCTTAATGCGCCACCCGGTGTACAGCCCGGATCTCGATTATCTGGAGCTGATTCATGAGCCGTTGGTAGTTGTGTTACCGGTGAATCATCCGTTAGCTGATGAGCAGGCAATCTCCGCAGAACAACTACACGGCGTGAATTTTGTCAGTACCGATCCGGCCTATTCCGGCGCGTTAGCGATGATTGTCAAAAACTGGTTTCAGCAGCAAAAAAGCCAGCCTAACATTGTGCAAGTGGCAACCAACATTCTGGTGACCATGAACCTGGTCGGCATGGGGTTGGGGGTGACTTTGATACCCGGTTATATGAATAATTTTAATACCGGACAGGTGGTTTTTCGGCCAATTATTGGTGATGTCCCAACCATCGCGTTGCTGATGGCGTGGAAAAAAGGATCTCTCAAACCGGCACTGACCGATTTTATCGCCACGGTACATGAACGTTTGGCCGTGAGTCTGACGGTGTAATGGTTACAACTCGCTGAGCTGTGACTCGACATACAGATAGCCAATTCCCATGAGTTGCTGGGCACGATTGAGCTTGCCGAAGCTTATCTGAGTCGCTCTGGCGCGCGGGTTATCACCGTGATCAAACGGGTTAAACCCAGTTTGCTGCACCAAGGTATTGAGCCAGCTATCGCCAAAAGCACAGCTACGACCGTACAACCATATCTGATTAATATTCAGTATATTCAGAAAGTTATATAAACTAAGCCCAATGGCATTGGCGGCATGCTCGGCCCAGGCCTGAATACGAACATCACCGTTATGCCAGGCAGTAATAAGCTGGTCGGTGGTGAGCGTTTCCGGATCGTAAAGGGACGTCGGCTGCGATTTCATCCACACGCGGGCCTGTTTTTTCAACGCGCTCAATGACGCCACCGTTTCCAGACAGCCATAGCGACCGCAGTCACAGGCAATTCCATCGGGATGAACGATGGTGTGTCCAATCTGGCCGCTGCCATACAGACTACCGCGCCAGATATTGTCGTTAATCACAAACGATGAGCCGATACCGTAATCAACGTTAATCACGCAAAAATCACCGTTAGCCGCTGGGTTTTGCCATTTTTCGGCCAGCGCCAGCATCACACAGTCATTGTCCAGGCGGACCTGTACGCCGAGCATCTCTTCCAGCAGATATTTTATTTCCACCGGTGTTTTCCACGGGGCCTGGGGCATGGTTTTTGATGCGCCGGTGATCGGATCAACCTGGCCGTGAACGCCGAGCGCCAGATTAATCGTGACCTCGGGAAATTGTCGACGGTATTCCCGCCAGTGTGCAGCAAGGGCTGACAGCAGCGCTTTGGGGGTTTCCGGCTTAATGACCTCATGACGCCAGTCGCCGATGGCAACCAACCGTGCGTCCGCCAGTTGGCTGGTGATACTGGTAGGGGTGACGTTGATACATAGCGTCCATGCGCCTTTTTCTGGCAAATGATAGCTGCCGCTGCTCAAACCGCGCTGGCTTAAGGTTTTTCGCGAATGACTAATTCTCCCCTCATCCATCAGCTCTTCGAGGATATTGCTGACCGCCGGGATCGACAGGCCGGTGAGCTGCGCCAGCTGTGACTTGCTGAGCTGCTTTTCCCGCCACAGATGCGACAAAAAGATCTGCTTATTCGCCTGACGAACCCTGGCGTTGTTGAACCCCGAACGCTGCATTCACTTAACTCTCTTAACTATATTGCGTGAGCATTGCGCATTTTAGCGCCACTTAACTGCCGCAGAATAGCATCAAGTTGAATTTTTACTTTTGCTTATTGAGTGGAGAGCGGCATGTACGGTTCAGTTAAAGTCTGGCAAGAAACGATCACCCTCCCAACGTGGACGGCGGGTGAAGAAGATGCCAACCCAATGTTTCTGGAAAAGCGGGTTTACCAGGGATCTTCTGGCGCGGTGTATCCGTATGGCGTGATTGATACGCTGACCGGCAAACGTGAAATGCGCGACTATCAGGCGGTGTGGATGGAGAATGACTTCATTCGCGTCATGCTGTTGCCGGAGTTAGGCGGGCGTATTCATCGAGCGTATGACAAAGTTCAGCAGCGCGATTTTGTCTACTACAACGAAGTGGTGAAGCCCGCTCTGGTTGGTTTGCTTGGGCCGTGGATCTCTGGTGGCATTGAATTTAACTGGCCGCAGCATCATCGCCCAACCACTTTTATGCCGGTGGATTTTACGCAGCAACAGGGTGAACACGGCGAATATACCGTATGGATGGGTGAGGTAGAACCTATGCGCGGTTTACAGGTGATGACCGGATTTACGCTGTATCCGGATCGCGCCCTGATCGAGATAACCGGGAAGGTGTTTAACGGTAACGCTACGCCGCGCCATTTTTTATGGTGGGCGAATCCAGCGGTGAAGGGCGGCGACGATCACCAGAGCGTGTTTCCGCCGGATGTGACCGCAGTATTTGACCACGGTAAGCGTGATGTTTCTGCGTTTCCTATCGCCACCGGCACATACTATAAAGTGGACTACTCGGCTGGCGTGGATATCTCGCGCTACAAAAACGTGCCGGTACCGACCTCCTACATGGCTGAAAAATCAGATTATGATTTTGTTGGCGCATGGCATCACGGTGAGCGAGGCGGGCTGCTACATGTGGCTGACCACCACGTTTCGCCAGGGAAAAAACAGTGGACCTGGGGCTATGGCGACTTTGGCGTTGCCTGGGATCGTAACCTTACCGATGATAACGGTCCTTATATTGAACTGATGACTGGGGTCTTTACCGACAACCAGCCGGATTTCACCTGGCTTGCGCCGTACGAAGAGAAAGTCTTCGTACAAAACTTCCTGCCCTACAGCGAACTGGGCATGGTGCAAAATGCCAGTACGCAGTTGGCGCTTCGTCTGGTACGTGAGCGTAGCCAGCTTTCTGTGGGCGTTTATGCGATTGCGCCGCTGCACGACGTGCAGATTACGCTTTCTGCCGATGGACAACCGTTCTATGAGCATACGCTGACCCTGGAGCCCGGACAAAGCTGGCTGGCTGATGTGTCTGACGATAACCATGCGCGGGTAACGATGACTGTCACTGGCGCCGATGGCACTACGCTTTTGCAGTACGAAGAGCACATCGCGCAAGAGTTACCACTGCCATCGGCGGCCGTCGCGCCAGCGCTGCCAGAAGCGCTTTCTAATACCGATGAACTCTATTTTATTGGTCAGCATCTGGAGCAGTACAACCATGCCAGCCGCTATGCCGAAGATTATTATCGCCGCGCGCTGGACGTTGATCCGCTGGACTACCGCAATAATGTGGCCCTGGGGACGCTGGCGCTAAACCGCGCCGACTGGGCGCTGGCGGCACAATGTGCCGGCAAGGCGCTGGAGCGGGCGCATAAGCTCAATAAAAATCCGCGTGATGGCGAGGCGAGTATGCTGCTGGCCGCCGCACAGGAACGTCAGGGCGATGATGACAGCGCGTGGGATAATTATTATAAGGCCAGCTGGAGCGGCAACTGCCGGGATGCGGCTTTCTGGTCGTTAGCGCGTCTGGCGATGAAGCGTCAGGACTATGCTGGCGCATTGGAAAAGGTGGAGCAGAGCCTGCGCTTTAACGGCAGTAATAACCTGGCGATGGGATTGAAAGCGCTGGCGCTGGCAAAGCTTGATCGCAATGCGCAAGCGCTGGACTACATTCGCCAACAGCTGGTGGATTATCCGCTGAGCTATACCCTGCACTATGCGCGCTGGGCTATCTGCCAGGACGAGGCGACAGCGCTTGCGCTGATCTCGATTACCGGGCGTCGCGGGACCAACGCGTGTGAACTGGCAGGCTGGCTGACCTCTTTGGGGCAAAAGGATGCTGCCCGTGGCGTGCTGGAACTGCTCGACAGCCAGGAAACGCTGCCGATGCTGTGGCGCGCCTCGCTGAGCGATAATCCACAACCCTTTATTGAACGTGCTCGTGAGTGTCTGCAAAACCGCGTGCGTTTCCCCAATACGCTGGATGAAGTGCAGATGCTGCAAACTCTTGAGCAAAGCGCTTTTGCCCGCTATTTACTCGGCTGTTTCTGGTACAGCAAACGGCGTTATGCCGAGGCGGTTTCCTGCTGGCAGTTCACGCTTGCGCAGGAAGCGGATTTCGCTCCGGCGCATCGTTTACTGGGGATTTACGCCTGGAACAAACTGCACGATGCGCAGCAGGCGAAACAGTATCTGTCGCAAGCCGTGGCGCTGGAGCCGCAAAATGCCCGCTTCCTGTTTGAACTCGACTATCTCAACAAGCTGATGGCACAACCGGCTGAACAGCGTCTGCAGCGGCTGGAAGCCAGCAAAGAGATTGTCTTCCAGCGTGATGATCTGACGGTGGAACTGCTCAGCTTGTGGAATGGGTTGGGGCGCTATGACGATGCCGCCGCAGTATTACGTGAGCGGGTGTTCCATCCGTGGGAAGGCGGTGAAGGTAAAGCCACCGGGCAATATCTGCTTAATCAATTACATCGCGCGCTGGCTGCCGTGCAGTCCGGCGACCCGCAAACTGCTATTACGCAACTGCAACAGGCGCTGCACTATCCGCAAAACCTCGGGGAAGGCCGTTTGCCAGGGCAAACGGATAACGACATCTGGTATTTGCTGGGGTATTGCGCGCAGCTGCAAGGCCATTTCGAAGAATCTCAGCGCTACTTCTCCCGTGCGACGCGCGGCGGAAGCTCACTGAATGCCGGACGTTACTACAACGACCAGCCAGTGGACTATCTCTTCTGGCAGGGTATGGCGCAGAGAAAACTTGGCGATGATGCAGAGGCGGACGCTCTGTTCAATAGCTTCCTGCAATGGGTTGAGTCGCATCACGACAACGTGCCGGATGTTGATTTCTTTGCCGTATCGCTACCCGACCTGGTGGTGCTGGATACCTCAGCAGAAGCAAAACACCAGCAACATTGCCTGTTTATCAATGCGCTCGGGCATCTGGGGCTAGGAAATAGCGCCGCCTGTCAGCGTGAACTTGATGAACTCCTGCAACTCAATCCGGCACATGACAAGGCATTACTGCTGCGTCACGCCATTAACGTAAGGCTTTTCCAGTAATACCCGAAACGGGTGGGGGATAACCTCACCCGAAACCTACTGTACCCTGCGTTTCCCTGAAAGAGGAATCATAATGAATAACGCGCAGACACATTTAAAGATTGGTTATGTCTGGACTATCTGCCTGGTTGCGGCCTGCGGAGGTTTACTGTTTGGCTATGACTGGGTGGTGATCGGCGGGGCAAAACCCTTCTATGAAGCATATTTCTCGATTACCGATCCGGCGCAATCCGGCTGGGCGATGAGTTCCGCGCTGGTTGGTTGTATCTTTGGCGCACTGATTTCCGGCTGGTGCGCCGATAAATTTGGCCGAAAAATGCCGCTGATTCTCTCAGCTATCCTGTTTAGCGCTTCTGCCTGGGGAACTGCCGTCGCCAGCAATTTCGACATGTTTATTGTCTATCGCATTGTGGGCGGCGTGGGGATTGGTCTGGCGTCTGCGCTAAGTCCGCTGTATATCGCCGAGGTCAGCCCCGCTGAAAAGCGAGGTCGCTTTGTTGCCGTTAACCAGCTCACCATCGTCATTGGCGTGCTGGCGGCGCAGCTTATCAACCTGATGATTGCCGAACCTGTTGCCACAGGCGCTACGCAGCAGGCAATTGTTGAAAGCTGGAACGGTCAGACAGGCTGGCGCTGGATGTTTGGTGCTGAATTAGTGCCTGCGGTAATTTTCCTGGTGCTGATGTTCTTTGTACCTGAATCGCCGCGCTGGCTGGTGAAAGCGGGCAAAGCCGATCGTGCGCGTGCCATGCTGCAGCGCATTGGTTCGGCGGAATATGCCGGGCAAACGCTGAAAGAGATTGAACATACGCTGCAAAAAGATAATCACAAGGTCGCGTGGTCAACGCTGTTACAACCGCAGATCAAACCGATCGTGATTATTGGCATGGTGCTGGCAGTGTTCCAGCAGTGGTGTGGGATCAACGTTATTTTCAACTATGCGCAGGAGATCTTCGCCTCTGCCGGATTCGACATCAACGGTACGTTAAAATCGATCGTGGCGACAGGGATCATCAATCTGGTCTTTACCCTTGCCGCTCTGCCGTTAGTGGACAAAATTGGCCGTCGTAAACTGATGCTGTTCGGCGCGTCAGGATTGACGGTTATCTACGTACTGATTGCCGGGGCGTACGGGTTGGGCATTATGGGCTGGCCGGTTCTGGTTCTGGTGCTGGCGGCAATCGCGATTTATGCTCTGACGCTGGCGCCGGTGACCTGGGTGCTGCTATCAGAAATTTTTCCCAACCGCGTGCGCGGGCTGGCAATGTCGCTGGGGACGCTGGCGCTGTGGATTGCTTGTTTCCTGCTGACCTATACCTTCCCGCTGCTCAATGCGAGTCTGGGCGCGTCGGGAAGCTTCCTGCTGTACGGTGTGATTTGCGCGATGGGCTTCATCTATGTTCTGCGTAATGTACCGGAAACCAAAGGCGTGACGCTGGAAGCGCTGGAAGAACAGCTGGCGGCGCAGCATACAAAAGTCGGTGCATCAACCCAACCGCGAAGCGCCCGCTAATGGATGGTCTGCTGACGCTACAAAACGCACATCTGCGGATGTGCGTCGATCCGCAGGGCGGTTCTCTATTAAGCCTGGTTTCGTTACAACATCAACAGGCCATTTTACGCGAAGGTCATGGTCAGCAGCCTGGTGATTGCGGCCTGTTCCCGATGCTGCCGGTCGCGAATCGGGTGGCGGGAAATCGTTTTATGCTGCGCGGTGAAGAGGTGGTTTTACCTCAACATGGCGCAGACGATACTTTCTTCCTGCACGGTGACGGCTGGCTGCAACGCTGGCAGATTATTACCGCTACCCAAAGCGGTTGTTTGCTGCAGTTGCGCAGTTGGCACCCCTGCGGCTACGACTATACGGCGCGGCTTTGTTATCAACTGGAAACCTCAAGCCTGCACGCCTCGTTGACGCTCACCCATTACGGTGAGCAGCCAATGATTTACGGCTGTGGGTTCCATCCATTTTTCGCCTTTGATAAGCGCAGCACGGCGCAGTTCACCGCCGGCGGTTACTGGCCGGAGGGGGAACAGCATCTGCCGCTGGAATGGCAACGCGATATCCCTGCAGTGGCGGATTTTAAGCATGCGCAATACGGTGAGGATAGCTGGCTGAATGTCGGATATTCTGGCTGGAGCGGGCGGGCCGTTATTCAGCGAGATGTGATGAAAGTCACGATTTTAGCGCAAACTCCGTGGTTGATGCTGTTCAGAATGTCGGGTGAGGAGTTCCTGTGCCTGGAGCCGCAAACGCATCCGGTGAATGCCCACAACATGCAGGGGCAGCCGGGATTGCAGGTTTTAGCGCAGGGAGAACGCTGCCATTTTGCGATGCAAATTAGCGTCGAATAGGGCAAAAATCATGTTATCTGCCTGTTAATGCTCTCTTGCGCCAGCCTGCGTTTGTCGCCAGACTATCGCCTCCAAACGGGAGGGATTCATGGCTTTGCATTCCACGCGCTGGCTGGCGCTCGGTTATTTCACCTACTTCTTTAGCTACGGTATCTTTCTGCCTTTCTGGAGCGTCTGGCTCGAAGGGTTAGGGCTGACGCCGGAAACCATCGGCTTACTGCTGGGCGCGGGGCTGATTGCCCGTTTTCTCGGTAGCTTGCTGATTGCACCGCGTGTGAGCGATCCCTCTCGGCTGATCTCAGCGTTACGTATTCTGGCCTTGTTGACGTTGGTGTTTGCGCTGGCCTTCTGGGCGGGGACTAACGTGGCGTGGCTGATGGTGGTGATGGTCGGCTTTAACCTGTTTTTCTCACCGCTGGTGCCGCTGACCGACGCACTGGCCAACACCTGGCAAAAACAGATAACCATGGATTACGGTCGGGTGCGACTGTGGGGATCCGTGGCCTTTGTGATCGGCTCTGCGTTGACCGGCAAACTGGTGAGCCTGTTCGACTATCGGGTGATCCTGGTCCTGTTATCGCTTGGCGCCGCCTCAATGCTGCTGGGCATGATGATTCGCCCGAGCGTGCAACCAGCGGGTGAAAACCGTCAGCAGGAGAGCGCAGGATGGCCCGCCTGGCGCGCGCTAATAACCCAAAGCTGGCGTTTTCTGGCCTGCGTGAGTCTGCTGCAGGGCGCACATGCAGCTTATTACGGTTTCAGCGCCATTTACTGGCAGTCTGCCGGTTATTCCGCTTCGGCGGTGGGCTATTTATGGTCATTAGGCGTGGTGGCGGAAGTGATTATTTTTGCGCTAAGCCACAAGCTGTTTCGCCGCTTTAGTGCTCGCGATCTTCTGCTGCTTTCCGCCGTTTGCGGCGTGGCGCGTTGGGGTCTGATGGGCTGGAGCACAGAGCTGCCATGGCTGATTGTGGTGCAAATCCTGCATTGCGGAACGTTTACCGTCTGCCACCTGGCGGCGATGCGTTACATTGCTGCGCGACAGGGCAGTGAAGTGATTCGTCTCCAGGCGGTATATTCTGCGGTGGCGATGGGCGGCAGTATCGCCATCATGACCGTTTTCGCCGGCTATCTGTACCAGAACCTGGGCAGCGGCGTATTCTGGGTGATGGCGCTGGTGGCGCTACCAGCTATCGTTCTGCGCCCGAAAGTGGTGGCGCAGCCTGCGACGTTATGATTCAAGGATTTTGCGGATTTGCTGCTGCTGGTGAGACGTAAGCGCCAGATCCGCATGAATCAGCGGGGGAGAAAACAGCGGTAGCGGCGTGGTGTACGGTGTAATAATCAGCGTTACGCCACGCGGCGCTCCCTCTTTTTGAAAGTCCTGCATCGGCATGTGTTTTACGTTGAGCGGCAGCAGCGTCAGTTCGCGCAGCTGTTGTTCTATATGCGCTTCAAGTTGTTCGTTACTACCGGTCAGCAGGATAATCTGTTTTTCGTGCAAATCCTTCTCCTGCATCAGCCAGGCGCCGAAAATAACGGCGACCAGGCCGATCTCTTCTTCTGAAAACTGGACATCGTATTCCGCTTCAAAGCCGTGAATCGCCTCGCGGGTAGTTCGAACCAGCCGGGGATAAAGTCGGCTGAACTCCTCCGGTAGCGTGTTATCAATGCCGATGGCAAACACGCTGCGGTTCAGTGCCTGGGCCAGGTGGATATACAACTGGTCATTCAGCCCTTGCTCGTCGCTGAAGCGCACGTTGCCATACTCGCGAAAACGCAGCACCAGCCGCGCAATAGCAAGGCGCAGGCGGCGATCCTGCTGGTGATTATCGCGGATCGGGTCGGGGATGCGGATCATTGAGAATAACAACGCCATAAACAGCGATTCGCCCAGCGGCGCACTTTGCATGACGTGGCGCTGCCAGTGGCGGCCAATTTCCTCGGCGAGCGGATACTCAGCGCAGGATTGCGCCCACCGTTGCTGGAGTGGATTAAACTCCGGGGTGATCCCCGCGTGGTGCTGTAGCAGACAATATTGTAAATACAAGCGCAGGAACTGGATGTCACGACATTCAAACGGCTTCTGTAAGCGCCGGGAGCACAGATTGATGAGCGCATGCAGATTGGTGTCGTCATACAGCGTACGTGCGATACCTTGTTGTTTAAGAGCAATTTTTAAAGTGGGAGTGAAATGCTGAGCGATAAAAGTAGGGCAAATCCGCAGGCCACGACGCAGCCACTGCAACAGACACAGACGCTGATTTAGCGGGGTTCCTTCGATCGCATAGCCACCATTCTGCGCGGTGGCTATCGTGAGCCGGTGATAGCGCTGGATTTCGAGTCCTGCGCCAATAATATCTTCCTGAACCGTGGCATCATCGACACCATTGAGGCTGCTGAAGGTTTGTGTAGTCGCGATTTGCCCTGGCAGGAAAAGCGTCAGCAGAACCTGGCAACGGCGCTGGGGAGCGGAAAGTACAGATGGCGGAGCAAGCGTTGACATCATCTGTAGGGTCTCCCGTAAGTATGTTTGATAAGAATAGCTAAAGTTTGCTCATAGATTTGAGGAATGGAATGCTTTCCACCAGGAATGCTGGAGAGCGTCACAGAATTTTTAACGTGCGGAACAGATAGCGGGAGTGGAACGCAGCGCGTTAATCCGCTTTTTCACTGTTTTATCTTTTTGTTGAGATATAAAAAAATGCCAGAGGGGGGAATGCTGGGGGAGGGAGGTATGAACATGCTATCGCAGAGAAGTGAAAAACCTAAAGTGAACGTAGCAATACGACGGAGGCAACAGATTCATTACCTCCGTAACAGCTGTCTGGCGTTACTTCTCACGACTCAACGTTAATCCCACATCGCCGCCCGGATGTACCGCCAGCAGCGTTTCCTTTGAGTAGCCGCTTTCGCTCATCAGACAGGCACAGGCGGCGTCAAAGATAGCCAGCACCAGTAAAATAGAGGTGGTAGCCAACATGTTCAGCGGGTCGGCCTCTCGCTGAACGCCAGTGGAAATCACTAGCTTCGATGCTTTCGCGATGGCCGAATCCGCGTTTTCAGTCACGCTCAGGATGGGCACATTCCTCGCAGCCAGTCCGGGCAGCAGCCGGGTGAGCTCGTCCGAATTACCCCCGCGTGACAGCATAATCACCAGGTCGTCGGCGCGTAAAAAACCGAGATCGCCATGCGCTGCATCCGTCGCGTTGAGGTAAATCGCTGGACGTTCCACGCAGGCAAGCATATGCGCGACTTTACGCGCAGCAATGCCAGAGGTGCCGACGCCGGTGACGACGATTTTGCCCTGACAACCGCGCAGCTCCGCCATCAGCGACTGCCAGACAGGTTCAGTCAGATGCTGCCCCAGACCCGCCAGGGCATCGCTATAGAGCTGGAATACGCCGCTGGCCTGAGACCAGGAGTTACTCATGCGTCCTCCTGCATCAACTGGCGGTATTTCATATGATCCTGATACATCTCGTGGAATACCCGATATTTGCGATCGTAGTACTGCTTAATGCGATTAGTCTGCGGGGTAACCGTTTTACCAATCCGGCTCATCGCTGACATTGCTTCCGGGAAGGTATCGAACACGCCCGCGGCGATAGTTCCCATCATGGCGCCACCCAGCAGCATGGCTTCGCTCTCTTCAGGCAGCAGCATCGCACAGCCGGTGGCGTTGGCATGCTCCTGAACGAAGATCGGGTTTTTCGTCCCGCCGCCGCTGGCCATAATGGTATCGATGGTGTAGCCGCTTTGATTCATCGTTTCAATGATATGACGGGTTCCCAGCGCAATGGCCTGGATGGTCGCGAGGTACTGTAACGCCATATCTTCCGGCGTGCGTGACAGCTTCAGTCCGGTGATAGCGCCTGTGAGCGTTGGGTTGGCGCGAGGTGAACGGTTGCCGTGGAAATAGGGTAGGATGTGCATGTCACGGGTTAAAAATGCGATATCTTCCGGCTCACCGGCCATTTTACGCAGCAGCGCATTCAGCACTTCATAAATGGTCTGCCCTTGAGATTTCGCCTGGGTCAACAAGGTTTCGTAACAAGGATGCGACTGAATAACGTGGTCGATTAACGCCCCGGTTGCCGACTGTCCACCTTCGTTAAGCCAGTATTCTGGCAGCACTGCTGAGTAGTAAGGACCCCAAACGCCGCCGATAAAACGCGGCTCTTTGGAAATCGCCATGTGTCCGGTAGAGGTGCCGCCAATCAGCGCGACGCGGCGGTCAAAATCCGCCACCTCGCCAGAGACACCGCTCGCGCCGAGCGTGCCGAGCGTACCGGCGTGGGCATCGATGATCGAGACGCTGACAGCGGTCCCCGGAATCAGCCCCATTTCGCTGGCGGCGCGCGGAGAAAGACCATGACCGAGCGGTTCGCCCATGGTTTTCACGTAGCGACCAATTTTGGCAGCATCATGTTCCAGCAAGTCTTCCAGCCCAATCTGGCGGAAATAGCTGTCATCCCATTTGTCTTCATGGCCCATATAGGTCCATTTACACACCGTCGAGCACAGTGAGCGCGTGTCATCGCCCGTTGCGCGCCAGGTCAGGAAATCGGGCAGGTCAAAGTAGTATCCCGCATTGGCCCAGGTGTTGGGCATATGTTGCTTCAACCACAGCAGTTTGGGCGTTTGCATTTCCGGGGAGATAATACCGCCAACGTAGTCCAGCACCCGATGATGCAGGGCGTTAATGCGCTCAGCCTGAGTAATGGCGCGGTGATCCATCCACACAATGATATTCTGTTCGCTGCGCCCGGACGGACTAATGGTCAGCGGTTTACCTTCTTTATCCAACACCACCAGTGAACAGGTCGCGTCAAAGCCCAGACCTTTCACCTGAATAGGGTTGATATCCGACTGGTTAATCGCATCGCGAACCGCGTTACACACTGCCTGCCAGATGTTATCGGAAGACTGCTCAACAAAATCGGCCTGCGGGCGGTAAATCTCGATGGCCCGACTGGCCTGGCCGACCATTCTGCCGTTGAGATCAAACACGCCAGCACGGGCGCTACCGGTTCCGACATCCACACCAATAAAGTAACTTGCCATAATTTTTTCTCCTGAAATCAGGCTTTACGATTCTGTAATGCGATAAAGAGGATCAGCACCGCGCCCCACAGCGCCATCGTCAGATAGCTGCTGACCCCCAGCAAGTTAAGGCCGCTTTCCAGCATTTGCAGCACAATCAGCGCCAGTACCAGGCCGATAATGCGTCCGAAGCCGCCATCCGGATTGATGCCGCCGAGTACGGAGGCAAGGATGGTGACCAGCAGGTAGGACTCACCGTATCCGGCTTTTGCCGAGTTGAATTTCGCCATCATCAGAATGGCGGCGACCCAGCCGAGCAGGGCTGAAATCACGTACACGGAAATTTGTACCCGTACGGTATTCACACCACTGTAGCGGGTAGCCTGTTCATTGGAGCCGACGAGATAAAGACTGCGCCCCAGCGTGGTGTGCTCCAGCAGTACCCATAGCAGGATTGCCACCAGGAAAAAGAGCAACAGCGCCACCGGAATACCCGCAATCGTGGCGTTGCCAAGGTACTGAATGGCAATCGGGAAACCCGAAATCACCGTCCCGTTGGAGAGCAGAATATTCAGCCCGGAGATAAGTGTCATCGTGCCGAGGGTGGCGAGAATCGGTGAGACGCCGACCCAGGCAATCAGCGCGCCGTTGAGCGTACCGATAGCCACCGCCACGGCTGCACCTGCCAGCAGCGCCAGCACCAGAAACAGCGGGTTATCCGGATGGGTAACGATAATCGCTGCCATTACCAGCGAGCAGGCGTTCGCCCCGGCAATAATTGACAGGTTAATGCCGCCGGTCAGCATGGTCATACCCATCCCGAGGGCCAGCATGCCGAGGATCGGTAACTGTGAGCCTATCGACTGGAAGTTAGCGACGCTAAAAAAACGGCTGCCGAGCAGGGCTGAGAAAACCAGGGCGACGACCACAATAATGACGCATTGCAGACGAATGATGGCATCACCGGGTAAAAATCTGGCGATTGTTTTCATCTCAAAGCTCCCTTGCCAGTTTGCGTTTTTCGTTCCAGGCCGTGGCACTGATGCTGACCAGGATAATGGCGCCGCTGAATACGGTGTGCCAGTAAGAGGAGACGCTGAGTAGCGTCAGACCATTTTGTAAGAAGGCGAGCAAGACAACGCCGAGCAGGGTTCCGGTCAACGTACCGCGCCCGCCGCTCATGCTGGTTCCGCCGAGTACGACCGCCGCCAGCACCGTCAGCTCAAAGCCGAGCAGCGAATTGGGTGCAACTGACTGGGTGATTTGCGCCTGAACCACGGCGGCAACACCTGCCAGAATGCCCATATAGCCATAGACGTAGAAATGCAGCTTCAGCAGATTCAGCCCCAGGCGTGAGGCCGCGTCGCGGTTGCCGCCCATGGCGTAAACCTGACGGCCAAGACGGGTATAGTTCATCAGCACTGCGGTAAAGACGATCACCGCCGCCAGACACAGCAGGGGCAGGGTGAGGCCGTAGTCGTAGCCATCTGCCGCGGTGAAGGAGAACCAGTTAATGCCGTTCATAAACCAGTCAGGGAAACCGTACAGCCAGGTACCTTTGGTGGCGTAAACCAGAAGACCGTAGTAGACGTTCAGCGTGGCGATGGTAATGATGATTGCCGGAACGCGCAGCCAGTAGACCAGGAAGCCATTAATGAGCCCAAGCAGCAGGCCCACCGCAATCGCAATGGTTAACGCCAGAGCGAAGTTACCGCCGTGGCCGATCACCCAACTGGCCATCGCATACTGGGCAATCGCGGTCATCGCCGGAAATGAGATATCGATCCCGCCGGAAATCAACACCACAAACAACCCGCAGGCAAGAATGCCGAGAATCGCGTAGCTGGTGGCGACATCTGTCAGATTGCCGAGCGAGAGGAACTCATCGGTGCTGACACTTAGCCCAACCGCCAGCGCCACGACCAGCAGGCCCAGCCAGAATTCATGTTGCCCGATTAAACGGGACAGATGCATCTTATTCATTGATTACCTCGACCACTTCAGCAATCTCCTCTTCACGGCAGTGATGAGGATTAAATTCCGCCACCAGTCTGCCGCGACGCATCACCAGCACGCGGTGGCTGTTGTAATATGCTTCCGGAATTTCATCGCAAATCATCAGCACCGCCATACCTTGTTCCGCCAAATCGCGGGCTATCTGGTAAATGCCCTCTTTGTTGGCGATATCCACGCCGACGGTAGGCGAGTCGAGGATCAGGATGCGGGGATTGGTCGCCACCCATTTGGCAATGGCGATACGCTGGGCATTGCCGCCGGAAAGGGTTTTGACTGGCAGGTGCGGATCGGACACTTTGATATTCAGTTCGCGGATTAAATCGGCGACCAGCTTTTGCGCTTTACGATGATCGAGCAAGCCGCTACCGGTGTGCAGTTGATCAAACACCGTGACGATGGTGTTGTCGTAAATCGACTGCTCCATGATCAGCCCTTGCGTCAGGCGATCTTCTGAGACGTAGCCGATCCCATGCTTAATGGCGTCGTGGTTATTACGAAGCGTGACCGGCTGACCGTTAATACGCATCTCTCCGCTTTCCGGGTGTGTCATGCCAAACAGGCTCAAACAAAGTTCGGTACGCCCAGCGCCCAGCAGGCCGACAATCGAGACAATCTCGCCGCCATGCAGCGACAGATTAATGTTCTGGTATTTGCCTCTGCGGCTGAGGTTGCGCAGCTCCAGCAGGGGTTCTCGATCGTCGAATGATTTCTCCGGCAGCGGGCTGTAGTGGAAGCGTTGTCCGGTCATCAGGAAAGCCAGCTCGTGACTGTCCAGTTCGCTGGCAGGATATGTGCCCACCAGTTTGCCGTCGCGCATGACGCTGATACGGTCTGCCACTTCCATCACTTCATCCAGACGATGGCTGACAAACACCACGCAAATGCCGGCTGCTTTCAGTTCGTTAACCACCTTCAGCAGGCCATTGACCTCCTGGCGGGTTAGCGAGGCGGTGGGCTCGTCCATAATCACCAGACGCGCATCGGCGGCAATTGCTCGGCAAATAGCGACCAGCTGTCGGTCGGCAATCGAGAGTTTTTCTACTTTTTTATCGGGATCGATATTCACCCCGATACGTTTCATGGCTGCCAGCGCCTGCTGTTTCATAGCACCACGACGCACCCAGATATCACCGCCCGGCAGATAGCGGTTGACCGCGATATTTTCCGCGACGCTAAAGTTGGGGAACAACGACAGATCCTGATAAATAACCTGAATGCCATAATGGGAAGAGAGCTGCGGCGTCAGGTGATGGAACAATTTTCCGTCGAGTAAAATTTGCGCGCCTTTTTCCGGGTGATAAACCCCGGAGATCACTTTAATAATGGTACTTTTACCACAGCCGTTTTGACCCGCCAGACAGTGAACTTCGCCTTTTCTCAGCGTCAGATTCACGTTATCCAGCGCCAGCACGCCCGGGAATTGTTTGCTGATATTCTCAAGAGTGATAAATGCGGTGGTGTCTGCCATGGACAATACCCCTGCGAGCGCCCTGACGGACGCTGAGTGTTAGTTTGGTTGATAGCGCCGACCAGACGGTCGGCGTTAAGGTTCCCTGGTGTTGGCTAAAGCCTTAGAAACCAAGTGATTGTGCGTTGTCTTTGGTGACTTCGAGGATCTTGTTAAAGCGGATCACTTTCTTCTCCGTGTCGATATCGGCTTTCCCTAAACCGTCGATACTCAGATCTGCATTGACTTCTTTGCCCTGCAACAGCTGATCGGCAACCGTTACCAGCGCATAGCCCGCATCTTTTGGATCCCACAGCAGCGCTTTTTTGATATCTCCACGCATCAGGTAAGGCGCAGCCTGCGCTGGCATGGCGATCCCGACAACGGCAATTTTATCTTTGGCGCGTTTTTTCTGCACAGCCTGACCAGCACCAATTGGACCCAGTGAGCCGAAGCCGATAATGCCCTTCATCTGCGGATAGGTTTTCATCAGATCCAGCGTTGTGGCGTAGGATTTATCAATGCTTTCCGCGACCGGCAGGCGTGAAGTGACCTCGAACATTTCCGGATATTTTTCTTTCTGGTACTTAATTGCATAATCAGCCCACGCGTTATGCAGTGGGACCGTCAGCGAACCAACATAGATTGCATACCCGCCTTTGCCGCCCATATTTTTCGCTAACTCATCGACGTTGGCTTGTGCGTATTTTTCACTATCGATGGTTTCGATATCCCACTGACCGATTTGCTCGTCCGGGGATTCGTGCGTCAGGACCACAATGCCTTTATCGCGCGCTTTTTTCAGTACTGGCTCAAGAACCTTGGCATCGTTTGGTACCACGATGATCGCGTTGACGTTTTTGGCGATCAGATCCTCAATCACTTTGACCTGCTGTGCCGGGTCCGGCGTAGACGGACCGGTCTGGTAAGCGTTCACATCCAGTTTTTTTGCTGCTTCGTTAACACCGGTTTCCATGCGGTTAAACCAGGGAATACCAGTGACTTTGGCAACCACAGCAATTTCATATTTTTCCGCCGCAAAGGACGTGCCGGACAACATGCATGCAGAAACCAGGGTTGCACTGAGTAATGCGAGTTTGAATTTCATAGTTGTACCTTTCGTAGGGGGCAGGACATGTCACGGCGTGAAGTTAACAACGAATGGAAGAGGGAATGAATCATAAGTTTGGAGAATGTGATATACGCCCACTATTGTGAATTTATAGAAATAAAATGGTTAACAATTAGTTAAATTTGAATGATTTTGCATTCAAGTGTTCAAACTAAGTGTTAACTAAACATTAAAATGAAACTTTTAATTAACATTTTATTATCATTTGACTTAGGCTTTGACACCGAAAAGGTGTTTGGGTGGAATTTCCCGAAGAAGAAATTATCGAAATTGAGAACTGAATCGATACCGGAAAAGGGTGCTCATCTTTTTTTCGTTCAATGATATCCTCGGCACACTTGCGCCAAATACGGCATCATTATTTGTGGCGGTGTTGATTTTTATCGTGGAGAACTCATGCAAGGCGTTAAACGTATCTTTATGACGTTGTTTCTCGCTGTCCTGTCTTTTGGCGCAGGTGCGCATCCCCACAGCTTTATTCATCTGAAAACCGAAGTTGTGAGCGAAAATGATCGGTTCGTCGCGCTAAAAATGCGCTGGACGATGGATGAAATCACGTCGGCGGATCTGCTTTACGACGCGGGGAATGCTAAACCTGGTGATGAAATTTGGAAAAAACTGGCGGCGGAAGTGATGGCCAACGTTCTCGGGCAGCACTATTTCACCGAAGTGTGGCACGATGGGAAAAAGGTAAAGTTTAAAAACAGACCGACGGAATATGGCATGGCGCGTGAAGAACACCAGGCGGTGCTGACGTTCGTTCTGCCGCTGGCCGAAGCTCAACCACTGAGCGGTCAAAAATATACTATTTCAACCTTCGATCCGACCTACTACGTCGATATGAGCTATGACAAAGACAGCGACGCCCGGCTTTCGCAGACCATAAGCCAGCAATGCCATATTTCAATGCATACGCCGACGCCGAATGAAAACATGTTGAGTTTTGCGCAGTCGCTGGATAAAGAAGACGCACCGCCGGAGGATATGGAGTTGGGTAAACAGTTTGCACAGACGGTGACGCTGCAATGTCAGTAGTTTATCAACAACGCGCAGCCAGACGCCGTTGGCTCACGCTATGGCCACTGGCGGTCTTTTTGTTGCTGGCGACAGGCGGGGGGCTGTGGTTGTGGCAGGCCTGGCCTCAGGTAATGATGCAAAGTGTCGTCTGGCAGCGTGACGTTAACCAGCAGATGAGCGGGTTGCTGAAAGCTGTTGCCGCGAACCCCACACGTGCGGGCGGATCTCTGCTGTTGTTTAGCTTTATATATGGGGTATTGCACGCATTAGGGCCGGGGCACGGCAAAATCGTCATCACGACCTGGCTTGCGACGCATCCGTCGAAGCTCAAGTCGAGCATTGGGCTGACGCTGGCGTCTTCCCTATTGCAGGGGCTGGTGGCAATAGGACTGGTGGTTGTAGTGCTCACGGTGCTGCAACTGCCTGCCCGACAGCTGCATATGAGCAGTTTCTGGCTGGAGAAAGGAAGTTATGCGCTGGTTGGCATGTTGGGCGTTTTATTGTGTGTCCGTGCACTAAAGAAATTGCGCCAGCTGCTGATGCGCCCGAAATTCACCGCCTTTACGCCGCACCATGTGCATCACGAGGGCTGCGGCTGCGGGCATCAGCATTTGCCCAACCCGGAACAACTGCAAAGCGGCGATGACTGGCGCGCCCGGTTGATGATTATTCTCTCTATGGGCATGCGTCCCTGCTCTGGCGCAATTATGGTGCTGCTGTTCAGTAAAGTGGTTGGCGTCTTTAGCTGGGGTATGGCGTCGGCGTTGGCGATGGCGGCAGGAACCTCTTTGACGATTACGTCACTGGCTTTGCTGGTACATAGCTTTCGCTCATTGGCGGTGAAAATTAGCGGGCATAAAGCGCCGGTGCTGTGGCGACAGATTGGCTGGACGACGCTGGCGTTAGCCGGTGGTGCGGTGCTTATTGTTGCTGCGGTAGTGATGTGGATGAGCGCGGTGCCGGTAGGGCGAGGGATAAGACCGTTTTAGGTTAGTGAGCGGAATGGTATGACTTGTAGGCCGGATAAGACGCGAAAGCGTCGCATCCGGCACCACAGCAGATTAGCGCTTCAGCGCATCGCTCAGTTCGTCACGCATGTTAGCCAGCATGGCTTTAACAACGCGCGGGTTACCTGCAACGATGTTGCCGGTTGCCAGGTAGTTATGACCACCGGTGAAGTCGCAAACCAGTGCGCCAGCTTCACGTGCAATCAGCTCACCTGCTGCGAAATCCCATGGTTTCAGACCGATTTCGAAGTAACCGTCAACGCGCGCAGCGGCAACGTAAGCCAGATCCAGCGCAGCAGAACCTGTGCGGCGGAAGTCAGCGCACTCGGTAAACATTTTACCAAGAATTTTCATGTAAGAAGCGGCGTGCTGCTTCGCTTTGAACGGGAAACCGGTGGCGATGATGGTGCCGTCCAGATCGCGGGCGGTGCTGCCACGCAGACGATAGCCGTTCAGCTGTGCGCCCTGGCCGCGAGTGGCGGTGAACAGTTCGTTACGCATTGGATCGTAAACAACGGCGACTTCAGTACGGCCTTTAATGCGTACTGCGATAGATACCGCGAAGTGCGGCAGACGTTTTACGAAGTTGGTAGTGCCATCCAGTGGATCGATAACCCATTGAACATCCTGATCTTCACCTGCGTGCTCACCGCTTTCTTCGGTGATGATGGTGTGCTGTGGGTAAGATTTGCGAATAGTTTCGATAATAATCGCTTCGGCGGCTTTATCGACGTTAGTCACGAAATCATTGCTGCCTTTCTGGCTGGTTTCTACAGAGTCTGGGGTTTCGTAGTGTTTGGCAATTACATTACCCGCCTTGCGCGCTGCGCGCACGGCGATGGTCAGCATCGGATGCATCGGTCTCTCTCACTGGATGTTAAAGAACGGGAAAACGGCGCAGAGTATAGCAGCGAGTTCGGAATATGTCTTCGTTTTATGATAATATGCCCGAATAATCTTTAGCCGAAGAAATACAATGCTGCAAAATATTCGAATCGTGCTGGTGGAAACCTCTCACACTGGCAACATGGGCTCTGTAGCCCGCGCAATGAAAACCATGGGTTTAACCAATCTGTGGCTGGTAAATCCACTGGTTAAACCGGACTCTCAGGCCATCGCTCTGGCGGCAGGTGCCAGTGATGTAATTGGCAGCGCGCAGATTGTCGATACTCTCGATGAAGCGCTGGCAGGTTGCAGCCTGGTAGTAGGCACCAGTGCGCGCTCCCGTACGCTACCGTGGCCGATGCTGGATCCGCGTGAATGCGGTTTAAAAAGCGTCTCTGAAGCGACGAATTCGCCCGTAGCGCTGGTGTTTGGTCGTGAACGTGTTGGCCTGACGAATGAAGAACTGCAGAAGTGCCATTACCACGTCGCTATTGCCGCGAACCCGGAATACAGTTCGCTTAATCTGGCGATGGCGGTGCAGGTCATCTCTTATGAAGTGCGCATGGCCTGGCTGGCAACGCAGGAAAGTGAGAAGACCGCAGAATACGAAGAAGCTGAGTATCCGCTGGTCGATGATTTAGAGCGTTTTTACGGTCATCTGGAACAAACGCTGCTGTCGACCGGATTTATCCGTGAAGGGCATCCGGGGCAGGTGATGAACAAGCTGCGCCGTCTGTTTACGCGTGCGCGTCCTGAGAGCCAGGAGCTGAACATTTTGCGCGGAATTTTAGCTTCAATTGAGCAACAGAATAAAGGCAAGTAAACGTAACGCCTCCGGCAAGTAAAAATGGCACTGAAGGTTAAATACCTGACTAAATTAGTCAAGTAAATAGTTGACTGATTTAGTCGGGAATGTCAGACTTGCCCCTGCTATGCAATACCCCCATTTTACAATAAAAAACCCCGGGCAGGGGCGAGTTTGAGGCTAAGTAAGACATGAGACTGACATCAAAAGGGCGTTATGCCGTGACCGCAATGTTGGACGTTGCGCTCAACTCCGAAACGGGCCCGGTACCGTTGGCTGATATTTCTGAACGTCAGGGAATTTCCCTGTCATATCTGGAGCAGCTGTTTTCCCGTTTGCGTAAAAACGGTCTGGTTTCCAGCGTACGTGGACCAGGCGGCGGGTATCTGTTGGGTAAAGATGCCGGCAGCATCGCAGTAGGTGAAGTAATCAGCGCTGTGGACGAGTCTGTAGATGCGACCCGTTGCCAGGGCAAAGGCGGTTGTCAGGGCGGCGATAAATGCCTGACCCACGCGCTGTGGCGCGATCTGAGCGATCGTCTGACCGGTTTCCTCAACAACATTACGTTGGGCGAACTGGTGAATAATCAGGAAGTCCTGGATGTGTCTGGTCGCCAGCACACCCATGACGCTCCACGCACTAATCGTGCACAAGACGCGATCGACGTTAAGTTACGCGCATAATAAAAGTATTTTAGAATCAGGCCGGGGTGTTACACACCCCGTTAACTCGGTCGTACATCCAGCCGGTTGCCTGATTCCTTGCATTGAAGCGATGTACGGAGTTTATAGAGCAATGAAATTACCGATCTATCTCGACTACTCCGCAACCACGCCGGTGGACCCGCGTGTTGCCGAGAAAATGATGCAGTGTCTGACCCTGGACGGAAACTTTGGTAACCCAGCGTCTCGTTCACACCGTTTCGGCTGGCAGGCTGAAGAGGTGGTAGATATCGCCCGTAACCAGATTGCTGACCTCGTGGGCGCTGACCCGCGTGAAATCGTCTTTACTTCCGGTGCGACTGAATCCGATAACCTGGCGATTAAAGGTGCAGCCAACTTTTATCAGAAAAAAGGCAAGCACATCATCACCAGCAAAACCGAACACAAAGCCGTGCTGGACACCTGTCGTCAGCTGGAGCGCGAAGGATTTGAAGTCACCTACCTCGCCCCGCAGCGTAACGGCATTATTGACCTGAAAGAACTTGAAGCGGCAATGCGTGACGACACCATCCTCGTGTCCATCATGCACGTGAATAACGAAATCGGCGTGGTGCAGGATATCGCGACTATCGGCGAAATGTGCCGTGCGCGCGGCATCATCTATCACGTTGATGCGACCCAGAGCGTGGGCAAACTGCCTATCGATCTGAGCCAACTGAAAGTTGATCTGATGTCCTTCTCCGGCCACAAAATCTATGGTCCGAAAGGTATCGGTGCGCTGTACGTGCGTCGTAAACCGCGTATTCGTATTGAAGCGCAGATGCACGGCGGCGGTCACGAGCGCGGTATGCGTTCCGGTACGCTGCCTGTGCACCAGATCGTCGGCATGGGTGAAGCTTACCGTATCGCTAAAGAAGAGATGGAAACCGAGATGGCGCGCCTGCGCAGTCTGCGTAACCGTCTGTGGGACGGCGTGAAAGATATGGAAGAAGTGTATCTTAACGGCGATCTCGAGCAGGGCGCACCGAACATTCTCAACGTTAGCTTCAACTATGTTGAAGGCGAATCGCTGATTATGGCGCTGAAAGATCTGGCTGTATCCTCCGGTTCTGCATGTACTTCTGCAAGCCTGGAGCCATCCTACGTGCTGCGCGCGCTGGGGATGACCGACGAGCTGGCACATAGCTCAATTCGTTTCTCTTTAGGTCGTTTCACTACCGAAGAAGAGATTGACTACGCCATTAATCTGGTTCGCAACTCCATCGGCCGCCTGCGTGACCTTTCTCCGCTGTGGGAAATGTACAAACAGGGCGTGGATCTGAACAGCATTGAATGGTCACATCACTAATCGGTACCGATAAGGAGAATTCAGCATGGCTTACAGCGAAAAAGTAATCGATCATTATGAGAATCCACGTAACGTGGGTTCTTTTGACAACAGCGACGAGAACGTGGGCAGCGGCATGGTGGGTGCACCAGCCTGTGGCGACGTGATGAAGTTGCAGATTAAAGTCAACAATGAAGGTATCATTGAAGACGCGCGTTTCAAGACTTACGGCTGCGGTTCCGCTATTGCTTCCAGCTCTCTGGTTACCGAATGGGTAAAAGGGAAATCTCTGGACGAAGCACAGGCGATTAAAAACACCGATATCGCCGACGAGCTTGAACTGCCACCGGTGAAAATTCACTGCTCTATTCTGGCTGAAGACGCGATTAAAGCCGCGATTGCGGATTACAAAAGCAAACGTGAAGCAAAATAATTAAGAGTTGAGGTTTTATTATGTCGATTACCTTAAGCGACAGTGCAGCAGCGCGTGTAAATACCTTCCTGGCAAACCGCGGTAAAGGGTTTGGTCTGCGTCTGGGCGTGAGAACCTCCGGCTGCTCAGGTATGGCCTATGTACTGGAATTTGTTGACGAGCCGGCGGCTGAAGATACCGTGTTTGAAGACAAAGGCGTTAAAGTTGTGGTCGACGGTAAGAGCCTGCAATTCCTCGACGGTACGCAGTTAGACTTCGTCAAAGAAGGTCTGAACGAAGGGTTTAAGTTTACTAACCCGAACGTGAAAGACGAATGTGGATGCGGCGAAAGCTTCCACGTGTAACGCGCTTACCGATAACCCCACCGTGGTCGCCTGCGCGTGGGGTTTGTTTTACCTGACTCTCTGGTTTTGCTCCCGTGAACAACAGAGAATCGATGCCCTGAGAATGTTATGGACTACTTCACCCTCTTTGGCTTGCCGGCCCGTTATCAGCTCGATACTCAGGCGCTGAGCCTACGTTTTCAGGATCTACAACGTCAGTATCATCCTGATAAATTTGCCAGCGGTTCCCCGGCGGAACAACTTGCTGCGGTTTCGCAGTCCGCCACGATCAACCAGGCCTGGCAAACGCTGCGTCATCCTTTGATGCGCGCCGAATACTTATTGTCTTTACACGGCTTTGACATCCGTAGCGAGCAGCACACGGTGCGCGATACCGCGTTCCTGATGGAACAACTGGAGCTGCGGGAAGAGCTGGACGAAATTGAACAGGCAAAAGACAGTCAACGTTTAGATGCGTTTATGCAGCGCGTCAGCGAAATGTATAACGTTCGTCATCAACTGATGGTGGAACAGCTGGATAGCGAGACGTGGGACGCAGCGGCAGATACCGTGCGTAAGCTGCGTTTTCTCGATAAACTGCGAAGCAGTGCAGAACAACTCGAAGAAAAACTGCTCGATTTTTAATTTCCGGAAGCGAAAATGGCCTTATTACAAATTAGTGAGCCTGGTCTGAGCGCCGCGCCGCACCAGCGTCGTCTGGCGGTAGGTATCGATTTAGGCACCACCAACTCCCTGGTTGCGACCGTACGCAGCGGCCAGGCCGAAACGTTGGCAGACCATGAAGGTCGCCACCTGTTGCCGTCAGTGGTTCACTATCAGCAGCAGGGTTATTCTGTCGGTTACGATGCCCGCGCCAATGCTGCGCTGGATACGGCAAACACCGTCAGTTCGGTAAAACGCATGATGGGCCGCTCTCTGGCGGATATCCAGGCGCGTTACCCGCATCTGCCATATACGTTCCAGGCAAGCGAAAACGGCTTGCCGATGATTGAAACCGCTGCCGGATTGCTTAATCCGGTGCGCGTCTCCGCGGATATTCTGAAAGCGCTGGCCGCGCGGGCAACCGAATCACTGTCCGGCGAACTGGATGGCGTGGTAATCACCGTTCCGGCTTACTTTGACGATGCACAGCGTCAGGGGACCAAAGACGCCGCGCGTCTGGCGGGCCTGCACGTATTGCGTCTGTTGAACGAACCGACCGCAGCAGCGATTGCCTATGGTCTGGACTCCGGTCAGGAAGGCGTGATTGCGGTCTACGATCTTGGCGGCGGTACTTTTGATATTTCTATTCTGCGCCTGAGCCGCGGCGTGTTTGAAGTGCTGGCGACCGGCGGTGATTCCGCGCTCGGCGGCGACGATTTTGACCATCTGCTGGCCGATTATATTCGCGAGCAGGCTGGCGTGGCCGACCGTAGCGATAACCGCGTACAGCGCGAACTGCTGGATGCCGCTATTGCAGCGAAAATCGCGCTTAGCGACGCTGATTCTGTAACGGTTAACGTGGCGGGATGGCAGGGTGAAATCACCCGTGAAACCTTTAATGAACTCATTTCCGCACTGGTCAAGCGTACGCTGCTGGCCTGCCGTCGCGCGCTGAAAGATGCGGGCGTGGAGCCGCAGGATGTGCTGGAAGTGGTGATGGTCGGTGGTTCAACTCGCGTGCCATTGGTGCGTGAACGCGTCGGTGAATTTTTTGGCCGTACGCCGCTGACTTCTATTGACCCGGACAAAGTGGTCGCTATTGGTGCGGCAATCCAGGCAGATATTCTGGTCGGAAATAAACCGGACAGCGAAATGCTGCTGCTGGACGTTATCCCGCTGTCCCTGGGACTGGAAACCATGGGCGGTCTGGTGGAAAAAGTAATCCCACGTAACACCACTATCCCGGTGGCGCGCGCGCAGGACTTTACCACCTTTAAAGATGGCCAAACCGCGATGTCCATTCACGTGATGCAAGGCGAGCGTGAGCTGGTGCAGGACTGCCGTTCACTGGCGCGTTTTGCGCTGCGCGGCATCCCGGCATTGCCAGCTGGCGGCGCACACATCCGCGTGACCTTCCAGGTGGACGCCGATGGCCTGCTGAGCGTCACCGCCATGGAAAAATCCACCGGCGTTGAGTCCTCAATTCAGGTTAAACCGTCCTACGGTCTGACCGACAGTGAAATCGCCTCCATGATTCAGGATTCGATGAGTTTTGCCGAGCAGGACGTTAAAGCCCGTATGCTGGCAGAACAGAAAGTCGAAGCGGCACGCGTACTGGAAAGTTTATCCGGTGCGTTGAACGCTGATGCCGCGCTGTTAAGCGCCGCAGAACGTCAGGCTATCGACACCGCCGCCGCGCATTTGAGCGAGGTTGCACAGGGTGACGATGTTGACGCGATAGAACAAGCCATTAAAAACGTAGACAAACAAACCCAGGAATTCGCCGCTCGCCGCATGGACAAATCCGTCCGTAGCGCGCTGAAAGGCCATTCTGTGGACGAGGTTTAATATGCCAAAGATTGTTATTTTGCCTCATCAGGATCTCTGTCCCGATGGTGCAGTTCTGGAAGCTGAGACCGGCGAAACCATTCTTGACGTTGCCCTGCGTAACGGTATCGAGATTGAACACGCCTGTGAAAAATCCTGTGCCTGCACAACCTGCCACTGCATCGTACGTGAAGGTTTTGATTCTTTGCCGGAAAGCACAGAAGAAGAAGACGACATGCTGGATAAAGCCTGGGGACTGGAGCCGGAGAGCCGTTTAAGCTGTCAGGCACGCGTCACCGAGGACGATTTAGTGGTCGAAATCCCACGTTACACAATCAATCATGCACGTGAGCATTAACAGAGGGTAGTATGGGACTGAAGTGGACCGATAGCCGTGAAATCGGCGAGGCGCTGTACGACGCGTTCCCCGATCTCGACCCCAAGACCGTTCGTTTCACCGATCTGCACCAGTGGATCTGTGACCTGGAAGAGTTCGATGATGATCCACAGGCATCGAACGAAAAAATCCTTGAGGCCATTTTGCTGGTCTGGCTGGACGAAGCCGAATAAGTCAACGGGCTGCCCATGGGTGGCCCGTTTTCCTGTATGCGCGAAAATAAGGATAAATAAAATGACAGAAGCCATGAAAATTACGCTTTCCACGCAACCCGCTGATGCCCGCTGGGGTGAAAAGGCGACATACAGCATTAATAATGATGGCATTACCCTGCACCTGAACGGAAAAGATGACCTCGGCCTTATCCAGCGCGCCGCCCGTAAAATTGACGGCCTGGGTATTAAACATGTCCAACTGGACGGTGAAGGCTGGGATACCGAACGTAGCTGGGCGTTCTGGCAGGGCTACAAAGGGCCAAAAGGCACCCGCAAAGTTGAGTGGGCCGCTCTGGATGAGGCGCAGCGCAAAGAGCTGGATAACCGCATGAAAATTATTGACTGGGTGCGCGATACCATTAACGCCCCGGCAGAAGAGCTGGGCCCGGAACAGCTGGCGCAACGCGCAGTAGACCTGCTGTGCTCTGTTGCCTGCGATAACGTCTCTTACCGCATCACTAAAGGCGAAGATCTGCGCGAGCAGAACTACATGGGATTGCATACCGTAGGTCGTGGCTCCGAACGTCCTCCGGTGCTGCTGGCGCTGGATTACAATCCAACTGGCGATAAAGAAGCCCCGGTTTATGCCTGTCTGGTTGGCAAGGGAATTACCTTTGACTCCGGCGGATACAGCATCAAGCAAAGCGCATTTATGGACTCTATGAAGTCCGATATGGGCGGCGCGGCAACGGTGACCGGCGCGCTGGCGTTCGCCATCACCCGTGGTCTGAACAAGCGCGTGAAGCTGTATCTGTGCTGCGCGGATAACCTGATCAGCGGCAACGCCTTTAAGCTAGGCGATATTATTCACTATCGCAATGGTAAAAAAGTTGAAGTGATGAATACCGATGCCGAAGGGCGTCTGGTACTGGCCGATGGACTGATTGACGCCAGCGCGCAAAAACCAGAATTGATCATTGATGCTGCGACGCTAACCGGCGCGGCGAAAACTGCGCTGGGCAACGATTACCATGCGCTGTTTAGCTTTGACGATCAACTGGCTGCCCGTCTACTGGCAAGCGCGGCGCAAGAAAACGAGCCGTTCTGGCGTCTGCCGTTGGCAGAGTTCCACCGTAGCCAGCTGCCGTCTAACTTTGCCGAGCTGAATAATACCGGCAGTGCGGCCTATCCAGCGGGTGCTAGCACCGCGGCGGGTTTCCTGTCCCATTTCGTGGAAAACTATCAGCAAGGCTGGCTGCACATCGACTGCTCTGCAACCTATCGCAAAGCGCCAGTTGAACAGTGGTCTGCGGGCGCAACTGGTCTGGGTGTGCGCACGATTGCAAATCTGCTGATTGCCTGAACGGTGTTTTTGTAGGCCGGGTAAGCGAAGTGCCACCCGGCATTTTGCCTGATGGCGACGCTGTGCGTCTTATCAGGCCTACAACCCATATACATAATTTGTGATCTCTATGTCCGAAACGAAAAACGAATTAGAAACCCTGCTGGAGCAAGCGGCGACAGAGCCTGCGCATCGTCCGGCATTTTTCCGTACTTTACTGGAGTCTACCGTCTGGGTGCCGGGTACAGCCGCAGAAGGCGAGGCGGTGGTTGAAGACAGCGCCCTCGATCTTCAGCACTGGGAAAAAGAAGACGGCACGACCGTGATCCCGTTCTTCACCTCCCTGGAAGCTCTGCAGCAGGCGGTTGAAGATGAGCAGGCATTTGTCGTCATGCCGGTGCGTACATTGTTTGAAATGACGCTCGGCGAAACGCTGTTTCTCAACGCGAAACTGCCGACCGGCAAAGAATTTATGCCGCGTGAAATCAGCCTGCTGATGGGGGAAGAAGGGAATCCGCTCAGCACCCAGGAAGTACTGGAAGGCGGTGAATCGCTGCTCCTCTCTGAAGTCGCTGAACCTCCGGCGCAGATGATTGACTCGCTGACTACGCTGTTTAAAACCATTAAGCCGGTAAAACGCGCGTTTCTCTGCTCGATCAAAGAAAGTCCGGATGCCCAACCCAACCTGCTGATTGGCATTGAAGCGGATGGCGATATTGAAGAGATTATTCATGCCACGGGGAGTGTTGCAACGGATACGTTACCGGGTGATGAACCGATTGATATTTGCCAGGTGAGGAAAGGTGAGAAGGGCGTGAGCCACTTTATCACTGAGCACATCGCACCGTTCTATGAACGTCGCTGGGGCGGTTTCCTGCGCGACTTTAAACAGAATCGGATTATCTAAATTGTAAGCCGGATAAGCGAATCGCTATCCGGCATTTCCAGCTTTATAATACCGGTTCTACCGGTAAATCGTTGCGAGCACCCCACTCGCTCCATGCGCCGTCATACAATGCGACGTTAGAAACGCCCAGCGTGGCAAGCGCCAGCACCACCACGGCAGCCGTTACGCCGGAGCCACAGCTGGCGATAATCGGGCGGTCAAAGCTCACGCCGTGACTGAAGAAAATAGCATCCAGTTCGTCGGTAGTTTTCAGCTCGCCGTCACGAACCAATTCTGTCCACGGTACATTAAGCGCACCGGGCACATGACCACGCTTCAGGCCAGGACGAGGTTCGTCAACTTCTGCGTTAAAACGCGCAGCCGGACGGGCATCGACGATCTGTGCGGTTTTTTCATGACTGGCCAGCAGTACATCGGTAACACGCACAACAGCGCCAGGCGTAAAGGCCACGTTAAATTCACCTTCAGGTAAATCCTCATCGCCTTCTTTGAGCATTAGATCATCGCGCTTCCAGCCTGCCAGACCGCCCGCCAGAATGGAGACATTTTCGACGCCAAATGTCCGCAGCATCCACCATGCGCGTGGCGCGGAAAACAGATTACCGTCATCGTAGATAACCAGATGCTTATCCTGATCAACGCCCAGCTCGCGCATCGCAACGGCAAAAGCTTCCGGGCGTGGCATCATATGCGGTAGCGGTGAGGTATGATCTGAAAGCGCTTCAATATCAAAAAAGACTGCGCCAGGAATATGGCCCGCACGATACTCCTCGCCAACATCGCGATCTTCCTGTCCTGGAGGTGCCATCCGGGCATCAAGAATTTGTATTTCCGGGTCGTCAATGTGTTCGGCAAGCCAGTCGGCAGCGACAAAGAAGGCGGTGGTCATAGGCATCTCCATTTTTACCAGGTTTTGGCAAATTGTCGGATGTTTACCGTAAAGCGACAAGTAAAACAGGCTGATTTGTCAGGTGAATCCACATTAATCACTAAAATTAAGACAACGTTGTTCAGTTACTGACTTCCACCGCCGGAAATCTGACGCATAATAGTTGTTCTACGTAGCTAACGGGCCACTACGGCCAGGGATGAAAAATGAAACATTTACGCGTAGCGGCCTGCATGCTGATGCTGGCACTGGTCGGGTGCGATAATAATAACGAAAAATCACCGACGGCTGCGAAGCCTGATGCGCCTGCGCCACAGACAGCGCCAGCAAAAGATAAGGCTCAATTACAAAAACTGATGCAGCAAAGCCAGGGCAAGTCGCTGACGCTGCTGGATGCCTCAGAGGTCCAGCTCGACGGTGCGGCAACGCTCGTGTTGACCTTCTCCATTCCCCTCGATCCGGATCAAGATTTTTCCCGCGTCGTGCACGTTGTTGATAAAAAAAGCGGCAAAGTGGATGGTGCCTGGGAGCTGGCGCCAAATCTGAAAGAGCTACGCTTACGCCATCTGGAACCTAACCGGGAACTGGTCGTTACCATTGAGCGTGATTTGCTGGCGCTGAATAAAGCGACGTTCGCTATTGATTATGAAAAAAACATTACCACTCGCGACGTCCAGCCAAGCGTAGGGTTTGCCAGTCGCGGCTCGCTGCTGCCGGGAAAAGTGATTGAAGGGCTGCCGGTGATGGCCCTTAACGTTAATAGCGTAGATGTGAACTTCTTCCGCGTGAAGCCTGAGTCGCTCGGTGCGTTTGTCAGCCAGTGGGAATACCGCAATTCGTTGACTAACTGGGAATCTGACAATCTGCTGAAAATGGCGGAACTGGTGTATACCGGACGCTTTGACCTCAATCCTGCGCGCAACACCCGTGAGAAGCTGCTGTTGCCGCTGAGCGATATCAAGCCGTTGCAGCAAGCAGGTGTTTACATCGCGGTGATGAATCAGGCTGGACAATACAACTACAGTAATGCCGCTACGCTGTTCACGCTCAGCGATATTGGTGTGTCTGTACACCGTTACCATAATCAACTGGATGTCTTTACGCAGAGTCTGGAAAACGGCGCCGCGCAGCAGGGGATTGAGGTCACGTTACTCAATGAAAAAGGACAGACGTTGGCGCAGGCTACCAGCGACGCTCAGGGTCATGTCAAACTGGAGACTGATAAAGACGCGGCTTTATTGCTGGCCCGCAAAGACGGGCAAACCACGCTGCTGGATCTGAAGCTCCCGGCGTTGGATCTGGCTGAATTTGATATTGCCGGTGCGCCGGGATACAGCAAGCAGTTCTTTATGTTTGGCCCACGCGATCTCTATCGTCCTGGCGAAACGGTGATCCTCAACGGATTACTGCGTGACAGCGATGGCAAAACGTTGCCCGACCAGCCGGTGAAGCTGGAGGTCGTGAAGCCCGACGGACAAGTGTTACGTTCGGTAGTTAGCCAACCGGAAAACGGCTTGTACCGCTTTAGCTGGCCGCTGGACACCAACGCGCCAACCGGCATGTGGCATATTCGGGCTAATACCGGTGATAACCAGTCGCGGATGTGGGATTTCCACGTCGAAGACTTTATGCCGGAGCGAATGGCGCTCAATCTCTCCGCCAATAAGATCCCGGTGGCACCAACTGATGAAGTGAAGTTTTCGGTAGTGGGCTACTACCTGTACGGCGCGCCCGCTAACGGCAATGCTCTGCAAGGGCAGCTTTTCCTGCGCCCGCTGCGCGAAGCGGTGCAGGCATTGCCGGGCTTCCAGTTTGGTAATATTGCCGAAGAAAATCTTTCCCGCAGCCTCGATGAAGTTCAGCTCACGCTGGATGACCACGGACGCGGCGAAGTGACCACCAACAGCCAGTGGCAGGAGACGCATTCCCCGTTACAGGTGGTTTTGCAAGCCAGTCTGCTGGAGTCGGGGGGGCGCCCGGTGACGCGTCGGGTTGAGCAAGCCATCTGGCCTGCGGATACGTTGCCGGGCATTCGTCCGCAGTTTGCAGCAAAAGCCGTCTATGACTACCGCACCGATACTACCGTGAATCAGCCTATCGTTGATGAAAACAGCAACGCCGCTTTCGACATTGTGTATGTCGATGCGCAAGGCGAGAAAAAAGCGGTGTCCGGTTTGCAGGTGCGTTTGATCCGCGAGCGACGAGATTATTACTGGAACTGGTCTGAAGGCGAGGGCTGGCAATCACAGTTCGATCAAAAGGATCTGGTTGAAGGTGAGCAGACTCTGGATCTTAAGGCCGATGAAACCGGTATAGTCAGCTTCCCGGTTGAGTGGGGCGCCTATCGTCTGGAAGTGAAAGCTCCAAATGATGCGGTGAGCAGCGTACGCTTCTGGGCCGGTTATAGCTGGCAGGATAACAGCGACGGCAGTGGGGCTGTGCGTCCCGATCGCGTGACGCTGAAACTGGACAAACCCAGCTATCGTCCCGGTGATACCATGAAGCTGCACGTTGCCGCTCCCGCTGCTGGCAAAGGTTATGCGATGGTGGAATCCAGCGAAGGCCCGCTGTGGTGGCAAGAAATAGACGTACCGGCGGATGGTCTTGATATCTCCATCCCAATCGATAAAACCTGGAATCGCCACGATTTGTATCTTAGTGCGCTGGTGGTTCGTCCTGGCGACAAGTCCCGTTCGGCAACGCCAAAACGGGCGGTCGGTTTACTGCATTTGCCGTTAGGTGACGAAAACCGTCGTCTGGCGCTGGCGCTGGAAAACCCGGCGAAAATACGTCCAAACCAGCCGTTGACCGTCAAGATTAAAGCCAGCGTCAAAAATGGCGACGTACCAAAACAGGTTAACGTGCTGGTCTCTGCCGTTGATAGCGGGGTGCTGAACATTACCGATTACGCCACGCCGGATCCGTGGCAGGCGTTTTTCGGGCAAAAACGCTATGGCGCGGATATTTATGATATTTACGGCCAGGTGATCGAAGGGCAAGGACGCCTGGCGGCGCTGCGCTTTGGTGGTGATGGCGATGAATTAAAACGCGGCGGTAAGCCACCGGTTAATCACGTCAATATCGTGGCGCAACAGGCGCTGCCGGTCACGCTTAACGAGCAGGGCGAAGGTACGGTGACGTTACCTATTGGTGATTTCAACGGCGAGCTGCGGGTAATGGCGCAGGCCTGGACGACGGATGACTTTGGCAGCAGCGAAAGCAAAATGATTGTTGCGGCGCCGGTGATTGCTGAACTGAATATGCCGCGTTTTCTGGCGGGAGGCGATACCTCGCGCCTGACGCTGGACGTGACTAACCTGACTGACAAACCGCAAACGCTGAATATTAAGCTCGCGGCCAATGGTTTACTGGAGCTGATGGGGCAAGATCCCGCGCCGGTAAATCTGGCGCCAAGCGTAAGGACTACGCTGTTTATTCCGGTGCGCGCGCGGGAGGGTTTTGGCGATGGCGAAATTCAGGCAGAAATTAGCGGTCTGACTTTACCGGGTGAAACGCTGCCTGTTCAGCATAAACAGTGGAAGATTGGCGTGCGTCCGGCGTTCCCGGCGCAAACCGTTAATAACGGTGTCGCACTTCAGCCGGGCGCGACCTGGCAGCTTCCGGGCGAAGAACTGATCAATTTCTCCCCTGTGACGATGCAGGGGCAACTGCTGTTTAGCGGTAAGCCGCCGCTAAACCTGGCGCGCTATATCCGCGAACTGAAAGCGTACCCTTACGGTTGTCTGGAGCAAACGGCGAGCGGGTTGTTCCCATCCTTATACACCAACGCTGCGCAATTGAAGGCGTTAGGTATTGTGGGCGACAGCGATGAAAAACGTCGCGCGGCAGTTGATATTGGGATTTCCCGTTTAGTGCAGATGCAGCGTGATAACGGCGGTTTTGCGCTGTGGGATAAAAACGGGTCGGAAGAGTACTGGCTGACCGCGTATGTCATGGATTTCCTCGTCCGGGCAAATGAACAGGGCTACAGTGTCCCGGTAGAGGTGATTAACCGGGGCAACGAGCGGCTACTGCGCTATTTGCAGGATCCGGGCATGATGTCGATTCGCTATACCGACGACTCTTCAGCAAGCCGGTTTGCCGTACAAGCCTACGCCGCGTTGGTTCTGGCACATCAGCAAAAAGCTCCGCTCGGCGCATTGCGTGAGATCTGGGAGCGTCGTGCGCAAGCAGCCTCTGGTTTACCGCTGTTACAACTGGGGATCGCGCTGAAAAATATGGGCGATGCCAATCGCAGTGAACAGGCGTTGACGCTGGCCCTGAATACACCGCGCCGCGATACGCAACAGTGGATGGCGGATTACGGCAGTGCGTTACGGGATAACGCGTTGATGCTGGCCTTGCTCGAAGAGAACAAGATCAAACCTGACGTGCAGAATACGCTGCTGAACACGTTGTCAGAACAGGCCTTTGGACAGCGCTGGCTCTCGACGCAGGAAAATAATGCGTTGTTCCTTGCCGCGCGTACGTTACAGGATTTGCCTGGTACGTGGCAGGCGCAAACGTCACTCTCGGAACAACCATTAGCAGGGGATAAATCGCTAACCCGCAATCTGGATGCCGATGCGCTGTCTACGCTGAGCGTCACCAATACCGGTAATCTACCGCTGTGGTTGCGTCTGGATGTGAGTGGTTATCCACAAACCGCACCGACGCCTGCCAGCAACGTTTTGCGTATTGAGCGGCAAATCCTGGGAATTGACGGAAATAGCAAATCGCTGGATTCGCTGCGTAGCGGCGAACTGGTGCTGGTCTGGCTGGAGGTAAAAGCCAGCCAGAACGTGCCGGATGCGCTGGTGGTCGATTTACTGCCAGCAGGGCTGGAACTGGAAAACCAGAATCTGGCCAACGGCAGTGCCAGCCTGCAGGATAGCGGCAGCGAAGTGGCGAATCTGCTCAATCAGATGCAGCAGGCAGATATCCAGCACGTTGAGTTCCGTGACGATCGCTTTGTCGCCGCGGTGGCGGTCAACGAAGGACAACCGGTTACGCTGGTGTATCTGGCGCGGGCGGTAACGCCGGGGACCTACCGGGTTCCTGTCCCGCAGGTGGAATCAATGTATATTCCGCAGTGGCGCGCGACCGGTGCGACAGAGGGACTTTTGATTGTCAGACCGTAAATGATACGCGGGTTGGGTAAACGCGGCTGCTGGCTCTGGCTGGCAGCCGTTGCACTATTGTTTGTGGCGGCGGTTTGGGCGGCAGATAAAATCTGGCCGCTGCCGCTGCACGAAGTCGATCCGGCGCGGGTCGTGGTGGCGCATGATGGTACGCCGCTGTGGCGCTTTGCCGATGCGGATGGTATCTGGCGGTATCCGGTAACGATTGATGAGGTGTCGCCCCGCTACCTTGAGGCGTTAATTAACTACGAAGACCGCTGGTTCTGGAAGCATCCCGGCGTCAATCCGTTTTCAGTACTGCGCGCGGCATGGCAAGACCTCTCCTCTGGGCGTGTGGTTTCTGGCGGCAGTACGCTCACCATGCAGGTCGCACGATTACTCGATCCCCATCCGCGAACCTTTGGCGGCAAGTTTCGCCAGCTCTGGCGCGCATTGCAGCTGGAATGGCATCTGTCCAAGCGCGACATCCTGACGCTGTATCTTAACCGTGCGCCGTTTGGCGGTACGCTGCAGGGCGTGGGGGCGGCAAGCTGGGCTTATCTTGGTAAATCACCCGTGCAATTGAGTTACTCCGATGCCGCGCTGCTGGCTGTTTTGCCACAGGCACCGAGCCGTCTGCGTCCGGATCGCTGGCCGGACCGTGCTGAAGCGGCGCGTAATAAAGTGCTCGAACGTATGGCGACCCAGGGTATTTGGCCTGCCAGACAGGTGCAGGAGTCGCGTGAAGAACCGGTCTGGCTGGCGCCCCGGCAAATGCCGCAGTTAGCACCGTTATTCTCGCGCATGATGTTGGGAAAAAGCCGAAGCGATAAAATCGTGACTACCCTTGATGCCGGATTGCAGCGTCAACTGGAAGAGCTGGCGCAAAACTGGAAGGGGCGCTTACCTGCGCGCAGTTCGCTGGCGATGATCGTGGTCGATCACACCGATATGAGCGTGCGTGGCTGGGTGGGGTCGGTAGATATGAATGACGACTCCCGCTTTGGTCATGTGGATATGGTGAATGCGATCCGTTCGCCTGGCTCAGTGCTGAAGCCGTTTGTTTATGGCCTGGCGCTGGATGACGGACTCATTCATCCCGCTTCGTTATTGCAGGATGTCCCGCGGCGAACCGGGGACTATCGACCGGGGAATTTTGACAGCGGTTTTCATGGCCCGGTGAGCATGAGCGAAGCGCTGGTGCGCTCGCTGAATTTACCCGCCGTGCAGGTACTCGAAGCCTATGGCCCGAAGCGTTTTGCCGCATCGTTACGTAACGTCGGCTTACCGCTGTATCTGCCCGCAGGGGCTGCGCCGAATCTGTCGCTGATTTTAGGTGGCGCGGGGGCAAGGTTGGAAGATATGGCTGCAGCGTACAGTGCCTTTGCCCGCCAGGGAAAAGCGGGAAAACTGCGTCTGCAGCCGGGTGATCCACTACTGGAACGTCCGTTGATGTCGGCGGGCGCGGCGTGGATTATTCGCCGCATTATGGCTGACGAAGCGCAACCGCTGCCGGATAACGCGCTGAGCAGAGTGGTCCCTCTGGCGTGGAAAACGGGTACCAGCTATGGCTATCGCGATGCCTGGGCGATTGGCGTTAATGCGCGTTATGTGATCGGTATCTGGACCGGCAGGCCCGATGGTACGCCAGTGGTGGGGCAGTTTGGTTTCGCCAGTGCCGTGCCGTTGCTCAATCAGGTCAACAATCTTTTGCTCTCTCGCGGGACAAATCAGCCGGAAGATCCACGCCCTGAATCCGTGAGTCGTGGTGTGGTGTGCTGGCCGGGCGGGCAATCTCTTGCCCCCGGTGACAGCAACTGCCGTCGCCGTCTGGCAACCTGGTTACTGGATGGCAGTCAGCCGCCAACGTTATTATTGCCCGAGCAGGAAGGGGTTAATGGCATTCGTTTTCCTGTCTGGCTGGATGATGAAGGCAAACGTGTGGCGGCGGATTGCCCGCAGGCGCACGAGCAAACGTTAATCGTTTGGCCGTTGCCGCTGGAGCCATGGCTACCGGAATCAGAACGCCGTGGGGCGAGATTACCGCCAGTTTCTGCCACATGTCCGCCGCTGGGACAAGACGCTTCGCAGCCGTTGCAGTTGACAGGCATTCGTGATGGCGCGATTGTGAAGCGTTTACCCGGTTCTGCTCAAGCCTCATTGCCGGTGCAAACCAGCGGTGGGAGCGGTGAACGCTGGTGGTTTCTTAACGGTGAAAGGCTGGATGAACGCGGACGTCGTCTTACGTTACGGCTGGCGACTAAAGGGGATTATCAACTGCTGGTGATGGATGATGCAGGCCAGGTAGCGACGGTGAGATTTTCGATGCAGTAGACCAGTTAGTGACTGTTTGTTGCTAAAATTCATCTTATTTTAAAGAAATGTTACCTTCATCAATAGTCAATTGCCGGGATGCTCTTTATAATCCGCGCCAGGTCGTACATCTATATAGACAACAACAGAACACATTACAGAGGTTATCATGGCTATTGAACGTACTTTTTCCATCATCAAACCAAACGCGGTGGCAAAAAACGTTATTGGGAGCATCTTTGCGCGCTTTGAAGCAGCAGGGTTCAAAATCGTCGGGACTAAAATGCTGCACCTGACCGTTGAGCAGGCGCGTGGTTTCTATGCTGAGCACGATGGCAAACCGTTCTTTGACGGTCTGGTTGAATTCATGACCTCTGGTCCGATCGTTGTTTCTGTTCTGGAAAGCGAAAATGCCGTACAGCGTCATCGCGATCTGCTGGGCGCAACCAACCCGGCGAATGCGCTGGCCGGTACTCTGCGTGCAGACTATGCTGACAGCTTCACCGAGAACGGTACTCACGGTTCCGACTCCGTTGAGTCAGCGGCGCGCGAAATCGCCTATTTCTTTGGTGAAGGTGAGGTTTGCCCGCGCACTCGCTAATCTCCCGCGTCTTTCACGTCGCAGATGCGTTGGCTGCGTTCGTTTACCCCGGTCACATAGTTTTCTATGCTCCCGGGGATGCTCGAACTTGCCGCCTTCCTGCGACGCGAAATCCTTTGGAGATGAATTAGCGATTTACATATTATTTTCGCTAATGCTTCGTGCAAACGTGGCATCCCTGCGCCAGACTTTGTACAATGCAACGCCCCGGAAGAGCAGATCGCTTGCCGGGGCGTTTCTTTTTAACCCTCCACGGGCCACAACGTGTAACAACGAGGCCGGAAAAAATTATGTCTGAATTAGTTAACACCTCTGAAGTCGTCATTCCTGCGGTTCCAAATAAAAATGGAAAAATTAACCTGCTGGATCTGAACCGTCAGCAAATGCGCGAATTCTTCAAAGAGATGGGCGAAAAACCGTTTCGTGCCGATCAGGTCATGAAGTGGATGTACCACTATTGCAGCGACAACTTTGATGACATGACTGACATCAATAAGGTGCTGCGTAACAAGCTGAAAGAAGTGGCTGAAATTCGCGCCCCGGAAGTGGTGGAAGAGCAGCGTTCTTCTGACGGTACGATCAAATGGGCTATCGCTGTTGGCGATCAGCGCGTTGAAACGGTGTATATCCCGGAAGACGATCGTGCGACCCTGTGTGTTTCTTCACAGGTCGGTTGCGCATTAGAGTGTAAATTCTGCTCTACGGCGCAACAGGGCTTTAACCGTAACCTGCGGGTATCGGAGATCATTGGCCAGGTCTGGCGCGCGGCGAAAATCGTCGGCGCGGTCAAAGCAACGGGCGTGCGTCCTATCACCAACGTGGTGATGATGGGGATGGGTGAGCCGCTGCTCAACCTGACCAACGTAGTGCCGGCGATGGAAATCATGCTGGATGACTTCGGTTTTGGGTTGTCCAAGCGTCGCGTCACGCTCTCCACCTCGGGCGTTGTCCCTGCGCTGGATAAGCTGGGTGATATGATTGACGTCGCGCTGGCGATTTCTCTGCATGCGCCGAACGATGAAATTCGTGACGAAATTGTACCGATCAACAAAAAGTACAATATCGAAACATTCCTTGGCGCGGTTCGTCGTTATCTGGAGAAATCCAACGCTAACCAGGGCCGTGTGACCATTGAGTATGTGATGTTAGATCACATCAATGATGGCACTGAACACGCGCATCAGCTGGCAGAACTGCTGAAAGATACGCCGTGTAAGATCAACCTGATCCCGTGGAACCCGTTCCCGGGCGCGCCGTATGGTCGTAGTTCTAACAGCCGTATCGATCGTTTCTCCAAAGTGTTGATGAGCTATGGTTTCACCACCATTGTGCGTAAAACACGTGGCGATGACATCGATGCAGCCTGTGGTCAGTTGGCGGGCGACGTTATCGACCGTACCAAGCGTACTTTGCGTAAGCGTATGCAGGGCGACGCTATCGACATTAAGACCGTTTGATGTTGGCGCACTACGGTATAATTCTTGTACCGTAGTGCAACGTAAGCCATATGAGGTTTTTTGTTGTCGTCGTCAGGTCAATAATAACGGTGCGTTTTTGTCGACTTTAAGGCAGTATGTAACGGCGTAACAAGTGTTTAGCCCTCAGGTTTACGCCGTTTTGTCATTGATAGTCTGACCGTTTTATACTGTCTGACGAAGGTTAACTGACCAGATGTTTCGCGGTGTGGGTGAGCATTGTGGCTCGCCGGCATCAGAACCCAAATATTACGCAGCTGTAGCGAATGAATACTGAAGCCACGCACGACAAAAATGAAACACTATCCACCGGCATTCGTCTGCGCAATGCCCGTGAACAACTCGGATTCAGCCAGCAGGCAGTCGCGGAGCGACTTTGCCTGAAGGTCTCCACGGTACGCGATATTGAAGAAGATAAGGCGCCAGCCGATCTTGCTTCAACATTCCTGCGCGGGTATATCCGTTCTTATGCGCGTCTGGTGCATATTCCTGAAGAAGAACTGTTGCCAGGGCTGGAAAAACAGGCTCCGATTCGTCCTGCCAAAGTCGCACCGATGCAGAGCTTCTCGCTCGGTAAGCGTCGTAAGAAACGCGACGGCTGGTTAATGACCTTTACCTGGCTGGTACTGTTTGTCGTTGTCGGACTGACTGGCGCCTGGTGGTGGCAGAACCATAAAGCGCAGCAGGAAGAGATCACCACCATGGCCGATCAATCCTCCGCTGAGTTGAATGCCGGTAAAGAGGGGGCGCAGAATGTACCGTTAGATACCAGCGCTGCAGCAAGCCAGGATACCACGTCGGCTGTTGAAAATGGCGCGGTAACGGATTCAGCGCCAGCGCAACAAGATACCGCAGCGGCTCAGGCCCCGGCTGCTGATGCGCAACAAAACGCCGTCGTTGCCCCTTCTCAGGCTAACGTCGATACTGCAACCACAGCGCCAGCTACCGCGGCACCGCTGCCGACCGATCAGGCAGGTGTGACTACACCTGCAGCCGATCCTAACGCGCTGGTGATGAACTTTACCGCCGATTGCTGGCTGGAAGTCACCGATGCGACCGGTAAAAAACTGTTCAGCGGGATGCAGCGTAAAGATGGCAATCTGAATTTGACCGGTCAGGCACCGTACAAACTGAAGATTGGTGCTCCGGCGGCAGTGCAGATTCAGTTCCAGGGTAAACCTGTCGATCTGAGTCGTTTTATCAGAACTAACCAGGTTGCGCGTCTGACCGTTAATGCCGAACAATCACCGGCTCAGTAACAGACGGCAATGCGGGAGATTTTTTAATGCATAACCAGGCTCCAATTCAACGTAGAAAATCGACACGCATTTACGTTGGGAACGTGCCGATCGGCGATGGTGCGCCCATCGCCGTACAGTCTATGACTAATACGCGTACCACGGACGTGGAAGCGACGGTTAATCAGATTAAAGCGCTGGAACGCGTAGGCGCAGACATTGTTCGTGTCTCTGTACCGACAATGGATGCCGCAGAAGCGTTCAGGCTTATCAAACAGCAGGTTAACGTCCCGCTGGTTGCCGATATACACTTCGACTATCGTATCGCACTGAAGGTGGCGGAATACGGTGTTGATTGCCTGCGTATTAACCCAGGTAATATCGGCAGTGAAGAGCGTATTCGCATGGTGGTGGATTGCGCTCGTGATAAAAATATTCCTATCCGTATCGGCGTCAACGCCGGATCGCTGGAAAAAGATCTGCAGGAAAAATACGGTGAACCGACGCCTCAGGCGCTGCTGGAATCCGCGATGCGCCACGTGGATCACCTCGATCGTCTGAACTTCGATCAATTCAAAGTTAGTGTTAAAGCGTCTGACGTTTTCCTCGCCGTAGAATCCTATCGCCTGCTGGCGAAACAGATCGATCAACCGTTGCATCTGGGGATCACCGAAGCTGGTGGCCTGCGTAGTGGTTCGGTGAAGTCCGCGATCGGCCTTGGCCTGCTGTTATCTGAAGGGATCGGCGATACGCTGCGTGTTTCTCTGGCGGCCGATCCGGTGGAAGAGATCAAAGTTGGTTTCGATATCCTGAAATCGCTGCGCATTCGCGCGCGCGGGATCAACTTCATCGCTTGCCCAACCTGTTCGCGTCAGGAGTTTGACGTTATTGGTACGGTTAACGCGCTGGAGCAACGCCTGGAGGATATCATTACGCCAATGGACGTTTCGATCATCGGCTGCGTAGTAAACGGCCCTGGTGAAGCTCTGGTTTCTACGCTGGGCGTGACGGGCGGTAACAAGAAAAGCGGCCTGTATGAAGACGGCGTGCGTAAGGACAGACTCGATAACGACGACATGATTACGCAGCTTGAAGCCCGAATTCGTGCCAAAGCAAGTATTCTGGACGAAGCGCGTCGTATCGACGTGCAGCAGCTTGAAAAATAACAACGTGATGGGAAGCGGCATGCTTCCCGTGTATGATTGAACCCGCATGGCGCCCGCATTGTTCGGGTTAGCGCTGAGGGTTCATTTTTATATTCATAAAGAGAATAAACGTGGCAAAAAACATTCAAGCCATTCGCGGCATGAACGATTATCTGCCTGGCGAAACCGCCATCTGGCAGCGCATTGAAGGCACTCTTAAAAACGTGCTCGGCAGCTACGGTTACAGTGAAATCCGCTTGCCGATTGTAGAGCAGACCCCGTTATTCAAACGCGCGATCGGTGAAGTCACCGACGTGGTTGAAAAAGAGATGTATACCTTTGAGGACCGTAATGGCGACAGCCTGACGTTGCGTCCTGAAGGGACTGCGGGCTGCGTACGCGCCGGCATCGAACATGGTCTCCTGTACAATCAGGAACAGCGTCTGTGGTATATCGGGCCGATGTTCCGCCACGAACGTCCGCAGAAAGGACGCTATCGTCAATTCCATCAGCTGGGTGTCGAAGTGTTTGGCCTGCAAGGCCCGGACATCGATGCAGAACTGATTATGCTGACCGCTCGCTGGTGGCGCGCGCTGGGTATTTCTCAGCATGTCAGCCTGGAGCTGAACTCGATCGGTTCGCTTGAAGCCCGCGCTAACTACCGTGATGCGCTGGTTGCCTACCTGGAACTGCACAAAGAGAAACTGGACGAAGACTGCAAACGCCGTATGTACACCAACCCGCTGCGCGTTCTCGACTCCAAAAACCCGGAAGTGCAGGCGCTGCTCAACGACGCGCCTGCACTGGGCGACTATCTGGATGACGACTCGCGCGAGCACTTCGCGGGCTTGTGCAAACTGCTGGAGTCCGCAGGCATTGCCTACACCGTCAATCAGCGTCTGGTTCGTGGTCTTGATTACTACAACCGCACCGTATTTGAGTGGGTCACCAGCAGCCTGGGCTCTCAGGGTACCGTGTGTGCCGGTGGTCGTTACGACGGTCTGGTAGAGCAACTTGGCGGTCGTGCAACGCCTGCCGTGGGCTTTGCTATGGGTCTGGAACGACTTGTTTTGTTAGTTCAGGCAGTTAATCCGGAATTTAACGCAGATCCTGTTGTCGATATATACCTGGTCGCTTCAGGGGCGGACACGCAGTCGGCAGCAATGACGCTTGCAGAACGTCTGCGCGATGAAGTTCCTGGTGTGAAACTGATGACAAACCACGGTGGCGGCAACTTTAAGAAACAGTTTGCCCGTGCCGATAAGTGGGGCGCCCGCGTTGCACTGGTACTGGGCGAGTCCGAAGTGGCTGACGGTACTGTTGTAGTGAAGGATTTGCGCTCTGGTGAGCAAACGGCAGTAGCGCAGGATAGCGTTGCCGCGCATTTGCGCACTTTACTGGGCTAAGGAGAAGGACAGCGTGGAAATTTACGAGAACGAACACGACCAGGTTGATGCGGTAAAACGCTTCTTTGCTGAAAACGGCAAGGCGCTGGCTGTTGGGATCATTTTAGGGGTTGGCGCGCTGGTTGGTTGGCGTTACTGGACCAGCCATCAGACGGAGTCCGCACGCTCTGCTTCTCTGGCGTATCAAAATACGGTGACTGCGGTTAGCGCGGGTAAACCGGACAGCATTCCTGCCGCTGAGAAATTTGCTGCAGAGAATAAAAATACCTATGGCGCGCTGGCTTCACTGGAACTGGCGCAGCAGTTTGTTGACCAAAATGAACTTGAGAAAGCCGCAAGCCAGCTGCAACAAGGCTTGGCTGCGACCAGCGATGAAAATCTCAAAGCAGTGATAAACCTGCGTCTGGCTCGTGTTCAGGTTCAGCTTAAACAGGCTGATACCGCGCTGAAAACACTCGAAACCATTAAAGGTGAAGGGTGGGCGGCCATTGTTGCCGATCTGCGTGGTGAAGCGTTGTTGAGTAAAGGCGACAAACAAGGTGCGCGTAGCGCATGGGAAGCGGGTGTGAAAAGCGATGCCTCTCCTGCTCTGAGCGAAATGATGCAGATGAAAATCAATAATTTGTCCATCTGAGAGGGACCCGATGCAATTGCGTAAATTACTTCTGCCAGGGCTGCTTTCCGTTACCCTATTGAGCGGCTGTTCACTGTTTAGTGGCGAAGAAGATGTCGTTAAGATGTCCCCATTACCGGTGGTTGAAAACCAGTTTACTCCGTCTACGGAATGGAGCACCTCTGTAGGAAACGGTATTGGTGATTTCTATTCCAATCTTCATCCTGCGCTGGCGGATAACGTTGTCTATGCTGCCTCTCGCGCTGGTGTAGTTAAAGCGTTGAACGCAGGCGACGGCAAAGAAGTCTGGTCTGTGAATCTGGGTGAGAAAGATGGCTGGTTCTCCCGTGCATCTGCACAGCTTTCTGGCGGTGTAACCGTGGCCGGCGGTCATGTTTATATCGGCAGTGAAAAAGCACAGGTTTATGCGCTGAACACCAGTGACGGTACTACCGCATGGCAGACGAAAGTCGCTGGTGAAGCGCTGTCTCGTCCTGTTGTGAGCGATGGCGTGGTATTGATCCACACCAGCAACGGTCAGTTGCAGGCCTTAAACGAAGCCGACGGCGCCATCAAATGGACCGTTAACCTCGACATGCCTTCTCTGTCTCTGCGTGGCGAATCCGCTCCGGCAACCGCCTTTGGCGCAGCTATTGTTGGCGGTGATAACGGTCGCGTAAGCGCTGTGCTGATGCAGCAGGGCCAGATGATTTGGCAGCAGCGTATCTCTCAGGCGACAGGCCCAACGGAAATCGATCGTCTGAGCGACGTTGATACCACGCCGGTTATCGTCAATGGCGTTGTTTACGCGCTGGCTTATAATGGTAACCTGACGGCGTTGGATCTGCGCAGTGGTCAGATCATGTGGAAACGCGAACTGGGCTCGGTGAATGATTTCATCGTCGACGGTAACCGTATCTACCTGGTTGACCAGAATGACCGCGTGCTGGCACTGACCACCGATGGCGGCGTGACGCTGTGGACGCAAAGCGATCTGCTGCACCGTCTGCTGACGTCCCCGGTATTGTATAACGGCAATCTGGTCGTCGGTGATAGCGAAGGCTACCTGCACTGGATTAACGTTGACGATGGCCGTTTTGTTGCCCAGCAGAAAGTTGACAGCTCAGGTTTCCTGACCGAGCCGGTCTCTGCTGATGGTAAACTGCTGATCCAGGCGAAAGACGGTACGCTGTACTCTATTACCCGTTAATCGTCGCGGCCGCTCGCTTTGAAAAACGGCTCCTGGTGCAGGGGCCGTTTTACTGTTTTTAACAACGGAGCAAAAATGTGCCCGTTGTCTGATGATTTTTTAAATGAGGCTTTAAACATGGTACCTGTGGTCGCGCTTGTCGGGCGCCCTAACGTTGGCAAATCCACGTTATTTAACCGTCTAACTCGCACCCGAGATGCGCTGGTTGCGGATTTCCCGGGTCTGACTCGTGACCGTAAGTACGGTCGTGCGGAAATTGAAGGCCGCGAGTTTATCTGTATTGATACCGGCGGTATTGATGGCACCGAAGACGGTGTTGAAACCCGTATGGCGGAACAGTCGCTGTTGGCTATCGAAGAAGCGGACGTTGTGCTGTTCATGGTGGACGCGCGTGCTGGCCTGATGCCAGCGGATGCAGCTATTGCGAAACATCTGCGCTCGCGCCAGAAACCGACGTTCCTGGTAGCCAACAAAACTGACGGACTCGATCCTGACCAGGCGGTTGTTGATTTCTACTCTCTGGGTCTGGGTGAAATTTATCCGATCGCGGCGTCCCATGGTCGTGGCGTTCTCAGCCTGCTGGAGCATGTTCTGCTGCCGTGGATGGATGACGTTGCTCCGCAGGAAGAAGTCGACGAAGACGCGGAATACTGGGCGCAGCTGGAAGCCAAAGAAAATGGCGAAGAAGAGCCTGAAGATGATTTCAATCCGCAGGATTTGCCGATCAAACTGGCGATCGTGGGTCGCCCGAACGTAGGTAAGTCCACACTTACTAACCGTATTCTTGGCGAAGATCGTGTGGTAGTTTACGACATGCCGGGGACCACGCGTGACAGTATTTATATTCCGATGCAGCGCGATGAGCGCGAATATGTGCTTATCGATACCGCGGGCGTGCGTAAGCGCGGCAAAATTACCGAAGCGGTAGAAAAATTCTCAGTTATCAAAACGCTGCAGGCGATTGAAGATGCCAACGTGGTGATGCTGGTGATTGACGCGCGCGAAGGGATTTCCGATCAGGACCTGTCGCTGCTGGGCTTTATCCTCAACAGTGGGCGCTCACTTGTTATCGTTGTGAACAAGTGGGATGGTCTGACGCAGGAAGTAAAAGAGCAGGTCAAAGAGACGCTGGACTTCCGTCTGGGCTTTATTGATTTTGCACGCGTACACTTTATCTCTGCGCTGCACGGCAGCGGTGTGGGTAATCTGTTTGAATCGGTCCGTGAAGCGTATGACAGCTCCACCCGTCGCGTGAGCACCGCGATGCTGACGCGCATCATGACCATGGCAGTAGAAGATCATCAGCCGCCACTGGTGCGTGGTCGTCGTGTGAAGCTGAAATACGCCCACGCGGGCGGTTATAACCCGCCAATTGTGGTGATTCACGGTAACCAGGTCAAAGACCTGCCGGATTCCTACAAGCGTTATCTGATGAACTATTTCCGCAAATCTCTGGACGTAATGGGGACGCCGATCCGTATTCAGTTCAAAGAAGGGGAAAACCCGTTTGCCAACAAACGCAATACGCTGACTCCGACTCAGATGCGTAAACGTAAGCGTTTGATTAAACACATTAAAAAAAGTAAGTAATCGTTGCTGATGCAGATGAAAACCCGCGCTTGTCGCGGGTTTTTTTCGTTATTCCAACGTCAACCTCAGCCCGCGCAATGTCAATCACTATTCGTTTTTTACCAAGTTTAAATCTAAGAAAGTAGACAATTGTCGAGTTTTCATCTTAAAGTCCCCCGGTTGGTACTAGACAAAACTACTGCCAGGTTATCAAATGGTTAAATAAATCTTCGCCGCATGTAAAAAATCGACCAGCTACGTAACTGGTCGGCGTACATCGCGGTGTTTACACGCACGACGACATAACTTTCGGGAGAATTATGCAATCCTCTGTTAATCAAAAAGAAAGCCGAACTTTCTTCGGTCACCCTTATCCGCTCGGCTCATTGTTCTTTACTGAGATGTGGGAGCGTTTTTCGTTTTATGGCATTCGTCCGTTACTGATCCTGTTTATGGCGGCTACCGTTTATGACGGCGGCATGGGACTGGCGCGTGAAAATGCCTCGGCGATTGTCGGTATCTTTGCCGGTACCATGTATCTTGCTGCGCTGCCAGGTGGCTGGCTGGCGGATAACTGGCTTGGTCAACAAAAAGCGGTGTGGTATGGCTCCATCCTGATAGCACTTGGTCACCTGTCGATTGCACTCTCGGCCATCATGGGTGACAACCTGTTTTTTATTGGCCTGATGTTCATTGTGCTCGGTTCTGGCCTGTTCAAAACCTGTATCTCGGTGATGGTGGGTACGCTGTACAAAAAAGGCGATGCGCGCCGTGACGGCGGTTTCTCGCTGTTCTACATGGGTATCAACCTGGGTTCCTTCATCGCGCCATTGATCTCCGGCTGGCTGATTAAAACTCACGGCTGGCACTGGGGTTTTGGTATCGGTGGTATCGGAATGTTGGTGGCGTTGCTCATCTTCCGTATCTTTGCCGTTCCGGCGATGAAACGCTACGATAGCGAAGTGGGCCTGGACTCGACCTGGAACAGCCCGGTTGTGAAACGTAATGGTGTAGGCGCGTGGCTGCTGGCGCTGGCAGTTGGTGTAGCAATTGTTGTTACCCTGATTGCGCAGGGAGTGATTGTGATTAACCCGGTCGCGGTTGCCAGCATGCTGGTGTACGTGATTGCCGCGTCAGTTGCGCTTTACTTTATCTATCTGTTCGTCTTTGCGGGGCTGAACCGTAAAGAACGCGCCAGGCTGCTGGTTTGCTTTATCCTGCTGGTTTCCGCTGCGTTCTTCTGGTCTGCCTTTGAGCAGAAACCTACCTCGTTCAACCTGTTCGCCAACGACTACACTAACCGTATGATCGGCGATTTTGAAATCCCGGCAGTATGGTTCCAGTCGATTAACGCTTTGTTCATCATTCTGCTGGCCCCGGTATTCAGCTGGGCATGGCCAAAACTGGCGAGCATGAATATTCGCCCAAGCAGTATCACCAAGTTTGTCATCGGCATTCTCTGCGCAGCGGCGGGCTTTGGCGTGATGATGCTGGCGGCGCAAGACGTGCTGGCAAATGGCGGCGCGGGTGTTTCTCCATTCTGGCTGGTAGGCAGTATCCTGATGCTTACGCTCGGCGAGCTGTGTCTGAGCCCAATTGGTCTGGCGACCATGACGCTGTTGGCACCGGAAAGAATGCGTGGACAGATGATGGGTCTGTGGTTCTGCGCCAGTGCGCTGGGTAACCTGGCCGCGGGTCTGATTGGTGGTCATGTGAAGGCCGACCAACTTGATATGCTGCCAGATCTCTTCGCGCGCTGCTCGATTGCGCTGCTTATCTGCGCCGCGGTACTGATCGTTCTCATTGTTCCGATTCGTCGCATGCTGGAGAATACACAGACTAAACCGGCAACTAGCGCCTGATAGCTCCTCGATGATGCCGGGGCAGACGTTATGCCCCGGTAATTCAACTTTTGAGGTGAGAACATGCTGTTAGGGTTTGTTGGGCTGGGCGCAGTCGTTGAAACGGCATACTTGCCCGCATTACGTAGCCTCTTCGGTGATTCATTACGCTGTGTGGGGTTTGATGTTCAACCCACAAAACAGCCAGCAGGCGTGACGCGTTGTACGTCGCTCGAAGAGCTGCTTACTCAGCCTCTTGATACCCTGTTCATCACGACCGCATCCTTGCATCACCTTGAGGTGCTTGAACAGGCCCTGGCCTCTCCCATCGCACGTATCGTGGTTGAAAAACCTATTGTCGCCACGCTCTCCCAAATTGAAAAACTGAAAATGCTGCTGGCTCAACCAGCCGCTGCCGATCGTGTACTGGCACTCGACCACTGGATGGCGCGCATCGAAACGGTGAAACGAGGGTTGGTCAGCACTTTTGCCGAGATTGTGAAAATCGAAGGTTTTTTGCAGGAGCCAAGTGGATTTAACGCTGCAGGGGAGCCGATAGCGCTTAACTTTGCCACCGGTGAACCGGACACGCGTGAACTTCGCCACCCGGATGGCGTGATTCTGGATATCGGTACGCACGTGTTAGCAATGCTGCGGGAAACGGTACGGTATCTGGGAGGGAATAATGAGATGGTGCTGCGGTTAGTGAGTGCTAAAGACCGTCTGGGACGTGATATCCCCCAGAGTGACCTGACCACGGCAGAAGGCGAGGCGCATCTTCAGGGGCAGATTAGTGGCATTCCACTGGATATCTGGCTCAACAAATATGCGGGGCCAGCTGGTGGGCAAAAAGGTCTGCGGCTTTATCTGCGTGACGGACGTATTATCAGCCATGACCGACGCGGTACAGAAGATGTACTGGAAGTGATTGACGGCGAGGTGGTACAACGCTGGAGCATTACCGGTACGATTTACGCCCATTGTCTCGCTGAGCAAATTCTGGGAGCGCAAAGTTTGTTTGAACGTTGTCCGCAGGAGGTGAGCCAAACGACACTGCGCAGGCTGGAAGAAGTGGAGTGCCTGTTAACATTGCAGCAGCAGTTACGTGGGCCACATTAAGCGCATGGTGTTAATATAAAAGCAGCAATACATTTTCTGTATAAGGACACGATATGTCGATTACCTGCCCGGATTGTCATGCAGAGCTGGAGCCGCAAAATGGTGTGGCGCACTGCGAGCATTGTCACAAAGATATTCAACTGGAAGCGCGTTGTCCGGAATGCCATCTGCCACTGCAAGTATTAAAAGCCTGCGGAGCGGTGGATTATTTCTGTCAGAACGGGCATGGCCTTATTTCGAAGAAACGCGTGGAATATAATGTCATAATATAAATTATATTATGAATAATTTTTGCTGAATAATATTTATTATGAATGCTAATCAGCTTTAATCATTATTATTACAAATATTTTATCTTGCTTTGATAATCTGGCTGATTTTTTAGGATTATATTTAGGTTATAAAGGCATTCATTAGCGTGAATCATAAATATAATGTTCCTGCTGTACAGCAACTTTGTTAATACAGGAACATGTTATGGCCCGAAGGGCGCGCTTTGTTATCTTGCTTGTTCTATTCGTTTCTGGCGCAGTTATTGCCGGGGACAATATTGTTGCGCCTGCAGCAACCAATAACATAAGTGAGTCTACGTTGCCCGATCTCGGCAGTGAGTCGGTACTAAAAGAACAGCATAATAACGAAGATCAATCCATTAAAGAGAAAAGTGTCGACTATTTTATTAACTCTGCGACACAAGGCTTTGAAAACCTGACGCCTGACGCGTTGAAATCACAGGCGCAAAGCTATTTGCAAAATCAAATTACCTCCTCCACGCAATCGTATATAGAAGGGTTAATGTCACCGTACGGAAAAGTACGGACCAGTTTATCTGTTGGCGAAGGGGGCGATCTTGATGGTAGCTCTCTCGACTATTTTGTTCCCTTATACGACAACCAATATACATTGATTTTTACCCAAATCTCCGCGCAGCGTAAAGAGGACCGGACCATTGGAAATATCGGTTTTGGCTTGCGTCAAAATGTGGGGGATTGGTTACTCGGCGGCAACGCTTTTTATGACTACGATTTTAGCCGTGGGCACCGTCGCTTAGGTTTGGGCACTGAGGCATGGACAGATTATCTGAAGCTCTCTGGCAACTATTACCATCCACTTTCTGACTGGAAAGAGTCTGAGGATTTCGAGTTTTATGAAGAGCGCCCCGCCCGGGGATGGGATATTCGGGCTGAAAGCTGGCTGTCATTTTATCCACAGATCGGTGGGAAATTAGTCTACGAGCAGTACTATGGCGATGAAGTGGCATTATTTGGTACCGACAATTTACAAAAAAATCCCCATGCGGTAACCGTTGGTCTCAATTATATGCCTGTGCCGATGGTCACGTTGGGTGCAGATTACAAAGCCGGCACTGGAGATAATGCCGACCTTAGCATCAACGCAACCGTCACTTATCAGTTAGGTACGCCCCTGGCGGCTCAGCTTGATCCGGAAAACGTAAAAATTCAGCGCTCTTTAATGGGCAGTCGTACCGATTTTGTCGAGCGTAATAATTTTATCGTTCTTGAATACCGTGAAAAAGATCCCCTTGATGTTGCGTTATGGCTCAAAGCCGATGCGACCAATGTCCATCCTGAATGCGTAATTGAAGACACGCCTGAGTCTGCGGTGGGACTGGAGAAATGTAAGTGGACGATCAATGCGCTTGTCTCTCATCACTACAAAATCATCTCCGCCTCCTGGCAGGCAAAAAATAATGCCAATCGCACATTAGTGATGCCAGTAGTAAAAGCTGATGCCCTCACTGAAGGGAATAATAACCGCTGGAATCTGGTCCTCCCTGCGTGGGTCAATGCGGATACAGAAGCACAGCGTACAGAGTTAAATACCTGGAAAGTGCGCATGACCCTGGAAGATGAAAAGGGGAATAAGCAAAACTCGGGTGCTGTGGAAATTACCGTCCAGCAGGATCGTAAAATCGAATTGATTGTCGATAACGTCGCCGACGCCGATCGTACCGATCATAGCCATGAGGCCAGCGCTTTGGCGGATGGCGTCGATGGTGTTGTGATGGACCTGGTGCTGACTGATTCATTTGGGGATACGACCGATCGTAACGGTAAAGTGCTGGTGGATGAGGCTATGGCGCCTGAACTCTATGACAGCAATGACAAAAAGGTGTCGCTTTCCTCCACAGCTTGTACCGCCGAATTGCCCTGCGTCTTCATTGCCAGCCGTGACAAAAAGGCGGGAACCGTCACGCTCTCCAGTACGCTTCCTGGTACGTTTCGCTGGAAAGCGAAGGAAGACGTCTACGGCGACAGTAACTATGTTGACGTGACGTTTACCGGTGATGCGCTTGATGCGTTGAATGCGCTCATTTATCAAATGAAAACATCTTCTCCCGTTAATTTGAGCGGCAAACAAGATAGGCATCCTGTCGTCAATAATACCTATCGATTTGTACTGTGGCGTGATGCCAATAAAGACGGCGTTTTCCAGATGTCAGAACAACTGGCAGAAGATGAAATGGCGCTTTATGACTATCAATGGGAATTTACCGGGCAAAGCGTGACGGGAAATACCGGAGCACAAGCCAATACCCGCAATGAAGATCTGGTGTTGCCAGCAACAAATAGAGAGGCTGCGCAAAAATTCGCTGCTCATGAGCAGGATGGTATTCAGGGCTATGGCATACGCGTGGTGTATAGCCAGAAATAGTGTCAGCGTAGTGGCTGACCAGCCAGTCGCTGAATGTTGAAGAAAAAGGAGAGTCTTGATGCAATTAGTATTACAACGGCGGCTGACGAAGGTCGCACTGGCGTTGGCTGTGGCAGGGTATTGTGCTGTGCCTGCAGTCGCGGCTAATGGGAATCTGAAAGCCGGTCAGTGGCAAAGCGCGACAGAAAGTACCGGTACTATTCAAGGGACTATCCCGTGGATTACACGGGCTGCAGATAAAACGGCGGAAACGGATAAAGCACATGTCACGGTGACGATTGACCGTGGTAGTCGAACCGTGGCAACTGAAGGTGACCGGCAGTTTCACGCGGGCGACAAAGTGAAGGTCAACTGGGCTATCGGCGATACGGAAGGTGACCTGGATGCGGATAACACGGCGACCAAAGCGACTGTGCAGTGGATGAGCTATAGCGATCAGAATGGCGGCGATGCACAAGAGATAGGTACAAAAGGCAGCGACACCTATGAAATTCAGGCTGCGGATGCCGATCGCTACATCGGTATTAAAATTACGCCTACCACAACTACCGGCGATCCGAATGTTGCCACAGAATTGCTGCTAAACGATCTGTCGACCAACGCTGGCGGTGGTTCTGACGATGATGACATTCCGGAAGGTCCGGTGGTCGATGAAAATGTCCACGTCGTCATCTACGAGGCGGGTACAACAACCAATCTGTTGGGCACGAGCACCAAACTTAAAACCAACACCACCTATAAAGTGCTGCTGTGGAAAGATAAAAACGCCAGTCGCTCTTACGATGCAGGTGAAGAAGTTACCAGTGATTACAACTACCGCTGGAAATTCACCGGTAACAGTCTGCAGTTGGGCACTGTGGGTGGGATTGTCAACGCTACCTACAACAATAGCGATCTGGTTATTCCGCTTACCAACGCCGAAGCGAAGGCTGCCTTCGATAATGCCGATGGCGTTACCCTCGGCAACGATGGCGTCCAGGGATATGGCTTGTCTATCGACTACCAACGTAAATAAAACCGTGCAAGACCGCTTCCTTGGGGAGCGGTTTTTCCGCGCCCTTTGTTTAGCTCGGGGTTAAGCAAAGTGTGTTGAAACGCGAACACAGAATAAATGGGTAGTGACTGCTCAAGGATGGGGGATCTGGCAGGTGAATAAAGTTTATCGCTCTTTACTGGCGTTAGCTCTGTTAATGGGTGCAGTGCCGGTACTTTCTGCACTAAAAAGTGGGGCATGGCAGGAGTTGCGCACAGCTACGGATGCGATAAACGGCACCCCGCCGACGGCGGACAGCGCGTTCGTTCCGGTTTATCAGGGCAGCGTTGTCCTCTCTCCCGGTGAAGCGCACGCTGTGGCCTTCAGCGCGATGCCCCGCGACTTCAGCGTTGACGATTCAGCCAGCGCACTGCAGCTGGCTAATCCGCTCGATACCGAGGGCGATCTGTTCGCCATACCGCCGCTGCGCTGGGAAAGCGAACAGACGCCCGCTATCAGTTTAGTCTGGGCAGATGCCGCCACACCGGATGAACCGCTTAACCCGCAGCCGGTCGCCAATAAAACGTTCTGTGCGCAGAATATGGCCGGCGGGCATTACGTGGTCTGGCCACAACTGGAAGATAGCAGTGCGCTACCCGCGCTTTACCTCATTACGTCGACGGGAACACCGAACAGCAATACGGTTGCTTTAACCGAACAAAAAGTGGCGATTGACGTAGCTACCGCCGTGGGCGAGCCACTGTCACTCAGCGCCGTGCCGATGGACGACACGTTAAAAGCAGCCAAGGTCAAAGCAGGGGAAAGTATCACGCTGACCGTTACCACCCGCGATTGCGCCGGTAACGTGGTGGGCAATACCGCATTTATTATTACCCGCAGCGATGCGCTTAACCGCCAGAACATCGTCAACAATAATGCACCGGTACACGTTGGTGATACGGAACTGACCACCACGGCGACGGAATACCACGGTGTTACGGGCGCTGACGGCAAAGCGACAGTGACCGTCACCCAGGCAAACGGCCCCGGCGTAAAAACTACCCTGACGGTGATGCCGGCAAACAATACGGCGCTAAAAGACAGCGTCGATGTCATTTTCACCACCCTGACCAGCCCGGACAGCGACAAAGCGGCGATGTGGGGGCATATGGAAGAAAGCGCTACGGCAAACGTCGATGGCGTCACCTATACCTTCACGCGTCCAAAACTGGCAGCGGAAACCAGTGGCACTAGTGCTACTTTTGCTACCAGCAATGAAAGTTGGGCGCAGTTTACCTGGGATAGCGCGGATAACCACTGTGCCATTTTGCCGGATGCCGAACAGCTGGTAGCGCTGCGGGCCGCCCACAGCACCGCGGCGGCCTATCCCGGTTGGCCAATTGATACCTACTGGTCGTCCACGAAAGATCAGCTCGATATTTATCACTACGCTACCAGTATGGGGAGTGGGGCGGTGATACGAGAAAGCAACAGTACGGCTTTACTGGTGAGCTGCGTGGATAAAGCGCTGCCTTTAGCGTATCCACAAATCACGCTTTCTCCCGATGCGCCATACAAGGCGGAAGTCGGCGAGACGATTGATGTGATAGCCAGCGTGGTTGACCGGAATACCAATAAACCGTTGCCTTATCGCTATCTTGAACTGTTTGTCGACCCCGCCTCTAACCGTAAAGGGGAGCATAAAGATGAGTGGGATAATCTGCGGGTCGTTGTCCGTAGTGATGATATGCGTGCATCGTCCCCGGAACACTATACCGGGGTAACGGACGCGAACGGTCAGGTACATTTGTCGTTAAGTCATGACAATGGGATAGGGGTAGAAACGCCGATCCGCATTGTGATGGCGGATGATGAAGGCGCAAGCATCACGTTCCCCTTTAATGTGATTTTTACGGTGATAACCAGCCCAGACGTTGACGGGGCGAATATGTATGGCCATATGCAACGGGGTATTGTGGAGAAGGGAAATCTCTACAAGCGTCCGCTATTGGCGTTCGAAACAAGTCATAAAACCGGTCAGCAAAGTGAAAATAGCGAAGAATGGGCCACCTTCGATACTCTGATCTCTGCCACGAATCAGTGTGGCGCAGGTCAGGTCCCCGACACGGGTTCTCTTGAAACGCTCTACAGCGCACATCCTGATAATAAAATCCTGACAGAACACGGCTGGCCGACGGCGTCTGATGCTTATATGGCCGATGATGCCACGCAGATGGCGTACTTTAATCTGGACGATGGTAGCAAGGGGGTCGGTGGCTCAGCCCACTATCTGACCTGTTCAGCCAATGAAATGGTGGCTCAACTGAGCGTCTATTTCAATGACGATGTTTCGTTACGCCTGCCCGTCGCCAAAACAGGCGAGCAAATCAAAATGAACGTCCATTCGCAAAATGCGTTGAACGGAGCAACGATAGCGAATGTGAAGTTTTCAGTCACCATGGGGCTCGGCAAAAATCGCAGCGGGATGACCACCGGCTTTACTGACCCAAGTCAGGGGGAATTGCTATTTGACAGCGTTGCCTATGGCGCGGGTACAGCTTCAATGACGTATGAGGGGATGACGGATGCGAACGGTGACGCGCAAATTATTCTTGAGCAGCCACGCGGCGTGGGGTTAATCACACAGCTAAGCGTAGTACCGATTGATTCACTGCTAAACTCGCCTATCTCGCGTAGCGTGAAGTTTACCGTTCCGACAAGCCCGGATACGCCAAAAGCCCATATGTGGGGGCATATGGCGGACGTCATAACCGTGGATAATCTCACGTTTGAACGCCCGAAACTGGCGGCAGAGTCAGGGGCAACCCGAACCCAGGATGAAGCGAATGAAACCTGGGCTCGCCTCACACATGCCGATGCGCTGGGAAATACCGCAGCCGGGGGATGTGCGCTTAATCGTCTGCCACGTATCGACCAGCTTACCACTTTGTACAATGCCAACAATGACGGCGAGATACATACGGTTGCCGGATGGCCTGTGGGGCTGGACTACTGGTCCGTCACGTACGCCAGCCAGTCCAGCTGGCAACAGATATCGTTGTCGGGTGGTGAGGTGACGGCGGGGGGCGATGTTTCGGATTACGTCAGTTGCCTGACCAGCGATAACCCGGCGGCGGCGTCCATCACCATTGAACCGGTGGATGCGTCGCAGTGGTATGACAACAACGTTAATAGTGTACATGCGGTAAGAGTGAAGAAAGGCGAGACGCTACAACTGAAGGTCACGGTGAAAGACGCCAATGGAAACCCTGTGCCGCAAGCGCCTTTTGTCATGAGCCGTGGTGATGGTTTTACCCGACAGAATGTTAAACATGCCGCTGGCAGCGGTGATGGTATTGTGTCGCCGGTGGTCATTGACGGCGAATCTGTTAACGACACGGCGACGAAAATCGGCGGCCTGACGGGCGTGGACGGCAGCAAAATCATCAATGTGACCCGCCCGGATACGCATGGCACTAAAGTGGCGATAACGGCGGCGCTGTACGGCAATGCCAGCGTGAGTGCCAGCCTCGACACCATCTTTACGGTGGTCACCAGCCCCGACTCGGACAAGGCGACGCTGTGGGGGCATATGACGGACACGCTGACGGCGGCAGACGGTACGAGCTACCACCGGCCGCTGCTGTACGCGGAGCTGAGTAATACCCTCAATGTGATGAGTTATACGGAAGATAACGAGGCGTGGTCCCGGTTTTACGGCCCTGATGGCCGCAAAAACAATGCGGAGATGTGCGCGGCCGGGTATTACCCTGCCATCGACGCTCTGGACGCGCTTTATCGCCAATACCCGGACAGAAGCATCAAGACGGCACAGGGCTGGCCGATAGACTACTCCTACTGGAGTGGTAGCTATGTGAGTAAGTTTTCTTCTGAAGCGCCCATCGATTTTTATGTCGTCGATCTGGATGATGGCAGCCATCATTCGGTGTCGGCGACGGATACCAGCGCCATGCAGTACCAGATTTGTACGAGTACGGGGGCAGCACAGGCAACGATGATCGCGCTGACCTCGACGGTGGCAATAGACGAAACCGCGCAGGCGGTGAAAGTGAAGACGGGTGAAAGAGTGCCGTTAACGATCACCACCACGGATGCTGCCGGTAACCCGGTAGGGAACGCAGTGTTTACCCTGACGCGAGACCGAGGTTCGATACGCGGCAGCAGTGCGCTTACTTCCTGGACCATACCAACCATGGAGCTGGTGCTGACCGGACAGGCGCCGCAGACCTGGCTTTATAACGGCACCTATTATGGGGTCACCGGCTCGGACGGCACGCTGTCTCTTGATGTAGGTGAAGATACTGGGCCGGGGTTGAAAACGGTGTTGAACGCCAGCTTGTATAAAACCCCAGCGGCAACCTCGTCGCTGTCGACAGTGTTTACCGTACTCACCAGTCCAGACAGCAGTAAAGCCCAGATGTGGGGGCATATGCCGGAGACTTTCACCGCCAGCAACGGCGCGGAATTTATGCGCCCAAGGCTGAGGTATGAGCTGAATTCAACCACGGATACGGCGTCGGTCATACAAAACAATGAAATGTGGTACACGGTGAAAAATGTGAATAGCGGGCGCGGGGCCTGCACGATGAACCAAATGCCGACGGCGGCCGATTTAACGTCGCTGTATAACGATCACCCGGATAGCGCATTAACCGCTGATTACGGTCTTCCGATGATCGCCTCGTATGGGTGGTGGGCGGGTGATAAGACGCTAAGCGGGCAAACGTCTTTATATCAATACATTAATTTTCGTAATGGTGTCATGAACACAACGACATCTTCGTCCCCGACCAACGTAACGCAGTTGTGTCTGACGGCAAAACGTGAGTATGCCATTACGCTTGACTCCTCCACTCTATGGAATGAGACGTACGCAAGCTTCATGGCGAAGAAAGGCGAAACGTTACCGCTAACGGTTAGCGTAAAAAATGCTGCCGGCATCCCACAGGCTAATACCGTGGTGGTGGTGGGGCGTTCTTCATCGACCACGCGCGCCAGTACGGTGATAACAAACAACCCGGCTTACATGACCTTGACGCCCGTTACGCCTGAGGGGAGTGCGACGAGTTTCAATTCCGGTTCGTCGAAATGGTATGGGATGACGGATGCTGATGGTAAAGCGCAATTGACGTTAGCGCAGGACAATTCGAGCGGCCTGAAAACGACGATAACCGCCACGGTGGAGGGAGACAGTTTAGCCACGGTGAGTAAAAACGTAATCTTTTCCGTTCTCACCAGCCCGGACAGCGATAAGGCTGCCATGTGGGGCCATATGCCGGAAACGGTGACGAACAGCGCTGGCGTCACATTCCATCGCCCTTATCTTGCTGCGGAGACGTCGGGTTATACTTCCAGCGTTGCCAGTAGCAATGAACGCTGGCCGTTGAGGTTGCAATCTACCACGCTGACGACCGGGAAGTCCGACTGTGATGAGGCGTATCAGCCTTTATTAAGCGATCTGCAAACATTGTATGCAGATAATCCCAGCGGAGCGTTGTTTGAACGTTATGGTTGGCCGGTGAATGAAAAATGGTTCTGGTTTGCGGTAGATCGCGCGGCGAATACCGGGAACTATCAGTCTATGCGGCTGGATGTGGGGAACGTATCGTCAAGCAGTTCTGCGAGTAATACAGGGGCGCAGGTTTGCCTGGTCGACCCGCATTCACCGGTACCTGCGACGATTGAACGGACTTCCAGTATTGCCCTCGATAGGTAAGCGATGCGGTGAAAGTCAAAAAAGGCGAAGAGATCCCGCTCACCGTCACCATGAAAGACAGCAGCGGCAATCCGTCTGCGAAACCAGCAGCGATGGCGTAGTCTTTAAGCGACCACTGTTGATGAATGAAGCGCCGTCGCATGATAACACCTTTGGTTCTATCGCTATGGGTGATGAAATCTGGACGCTGTTTAACCATGACGGTGCGGGGCTGGCGAGTAAATCGGGTTGCCCCGAAAACTATCAGCCGACATTGAGTGAGTTGCAAAAGCTGTATAGTAACTACCCTGGCGGTCAGATAGGGGAACGGTTTGGCTGGCCGATTGATCGCTCTAATTTTTCTTGGTGGGTTTCCGACCGAGTGGGCAAGAATGACCAGACCATCAATCTTACCAGCGGCTATGTGAATGCAACGAAAACGGCAAGCGATAATCAGGCACTGGTTTGCCTGGCGAACCCGCACGCTTCCGCTGCGATGATGACGCTATCTCCCCCGCGATAGATACGAATAGACAGACGGCAGCGGGCTACTTAGCTTTTGGCTGGCGCTTTTTCCCGGCAGCCGTTACCGTTTTTATCTCGCTTTCCACCCAGCCGTCGTTCAGTCGGGTGGTGAGCAGGTTGCCGGGTCTGGCCTGTTTGGTTTTCTTTAGCACTGTGCCATCGCTTGTTGTCGTGACGCTATAGCCGCGCGCTAACGTTGCCAGTGGGCTGACGGCTTCCAGATGCGTGACCGCGTTGCCGAAACGCTCGCGCTGCTCGCTTAGCCGCGCGCGAATATTTTCCGCCAGTCGATATTCCAGTTGCTGAATACGTGTTTGCACGCGGTGGATACGCGGCTGTGGGTTCTGCTGGTTCAGCCGCTGCAGCATGCGCTGCTGACGCTGATTGGCCTGTTTAATTTTATTCTCAAGTGCGAAGTTCATTCTCTGACGCAGTCGTTCCAGCACGGTCTGCTGGCGGGCCAGACGCAGCTGCGGATGCTGCTGTTGCAAGCGGTGATTAAGCTGGGTAAATCGACGAGTTCGGTTGGCGAGATAGTAATCCATCGCCATTTCCAGACGTTGCTGACCATGCTGAATTTGACGCAGCAGCTCGAGCTGATTGCGGCTGACAATTTCTGCGGCCGCCGACGGCGTTGGCGCGCGCAGATCGCCGACAAAATCGGCAATGGTCACATCGGTTTCATGGCCGACGGCACTCACCACCGGAATGCGGCTGGCAAATATCGCCCGTGCTACGCGCTCGTCGTTAAAGCTCCACAAATCTTCCAGCGAGCCGCCGCCGCGCCCGACGATTAAGACGTCACACTCGCCACGGGCGTTTGCCAGCTCAATTGCGCGCACAATCTGCCCCGGCGCATCGTCGCCCTGGACAGCGGTTGGATAGATAATAACGGGCAGGGAAGGGTCGCGGCGTTTCAATACGTGGAGAATATCGTGTAGCGCTGCCCCGGTTTTCGAGGTTATCACCCCGACGCAGTGGGCCGGTGAGGGCAGCGTTTTTTTGAACTGCTGATCGAACAGCCCTTCAGCCTGCAGTTTGGCCTTCAGTTGCTCATACTTCTGTTGCAACAGACCTTCACCCGCAGGCTGCATGCTCTCAACAATTATCTGGTAGTCCCCACGCGGCTCATACAATGTAATGTTGGCGCGCACCAGCACCTGTTGCCCGTGCTGCGGGCGGAACGTTACCCGGCGGTTGCTGTTGCGAAACATCGCGCAGCGAACCTGAGCGGTGTCATCTTTGAGCGTGAAATACCAGTGACCGGAGGACGGCTGAGTGAAATTGGAGATTTCACCGCTGATCCACACTTGCCCCATTTCCTGCTCAAGCAGCAAACGAACCGTCTGATTCAGGCGGCTTACGGTAAAAATTGAGGTGGTCTGAGAGGATAACATGTGAGCGGGATCAAATTCTAAATCAGCAGGTTATTCAGTCGAAAGTAACATGCTCACAGAGGAGCGCAAGGTTTTTTTGCAAAAAAGTGTGGATGCAATCGGTTACGCTCTGTATAATGCCGCGGCAATATTTAATAACCTCCCAGGTGAGATATTGCCCATGCTACGTATCGCAAAAGAAGCCCTGACGTTTGACGACGTCCTCCTCGTTCCCGCTCATTCTACCGTTCTGCCGAATACTGCTGACCTCAGCACCCAGTTGACGAAAACCATTCGCCTGAACATTCCTATGCTCTCCGCAGCAATGGACACCGTGACGGAAGCGCGCCTGGCAATTGCCCTGGCCCAGGAAGGCGGCATCGGTTTTATCCACAAAAACATGTCCATCGAGCGCCAGGCTGAAGAAGTTCGCCGCGTGAAAAAACACGAATCTGGCGTGGTAACTGACCCACAGACCGTACTGCCAACCACTACTCTGCGCGAAGTGAAAGAACTGACCGAGCGTAACGGCTTTGCAGGCTACCCGGTGGTGACTGAAGATAACGAACTGGTCGGTATCATCACCGGCCGTGACGTGCGTTTTGTGACTGACCTGAACCAGCCGGTTAGCGTATATATGACGCCAAAAGAGCGTCTGGTGACCGTTCGTGAAGGCGAAGCGCGCGATGTCGTTTTCGCCAAAATGCACGAAAAACGCGTTGAGAAAGCGCTGGTTGTTGATGACAGCTTCCATCTGCTCGGTATGATCACCGTTAAAGATTTCCAGAAAGCTGAACGTAAACCTAACGCCTGTAAAGACGAGCATGGTCGTCTGCGCGTTGGTGCAGCTGTAGGTGCTGGCGCAGGTAACGAAGAGCGTGTTGACGCGCTGGTTGCCGCGGGCGTTGACGTACTGCTGATTGACTCCTCTCACGGCCACTCTGAAGGCGTACTGCAGCGTATTCGTGAAACTCGCGCTAAATATCCTGATCTGCAGATTATCGGCGGTAACGTTGCGACTGGCGCAGGTGCTCGCGCGTTGGCTGAAGCTGGCTGCAGCGCTGTTAAAGTGGGTATTGGCCCTGGCTCCATCTGTACTACCCGTATCGTGACCGGCGTCGGTGTTCCGCAGATCACCGCCGTTTCTGATGCCGTTGAAGCGCTGGAAGGCACCGGTATTCCGGTTATCGCCGATGGCGGTATTCGTTTCTCCGGCGACATCGCTAAAGCGATTGCCGCTGGTGCTGCCGCAGTGATGGTTGGTTCCATGCTGGCGGGTACTGAAGAATCCCCGGGCGAAATCGAACTGTACCAGGGCCGTTCTTACAAATCTTATCGCGGTATGGGTTCTCTGGGCGCGATGTCCAAAGGGTCTTCTGACCGTTACTTCCAGAGCGATAACGCCGCTGACAAACTGGTCCCGGAAGGTATCGAAGGCCGCGTAGCCTATAAAGGCCGCCTGAAAGAGATCATTCACCAGCAGATGGGCGGCCTGCGCTCCTGTATGGGGCTGACCGGCTGTGGTACTATCGACGCGCTGCGAACGAAAGCAGAGTTTGTACGCATCAGCGGTGCGGGTATTCAGGAAAGTCACGTTCACGATGTGACCATCACTAAAGAGTCCCCTAACTACCGCATGGGCTCCTGATAAGTTTCCGCGCCCGGCTATATGCCGGGCGAATTTGTTTCACTTGCCTCGGAATTAGCGTCAATGACAGACAATATTCATAAACATCGCATTCTCATCCTCGATTTTGGCTCGCAGTACACTCAGCTGGTTGCACGTCGCGTACGTGAACTGGGCGTCTACTGTGAACTGTGGGCATGGGATGTTACGGAAGCACAAATTCGCGAATTCAACCCAAGCGGTATTATTCTTTCCGGTGGCCCGGAAAGTACCACTGAAGAAAACAGCCCGCGTGCGCCGGAATACGTTTTCAATGCGGGCGTGCCGGTGTTCGGCGTGTGCTACGGTATGCAGACCATGGCAATGCAGCTCGGTGGTCATGTTGAAGGTTCTAACGAACGTGAATTCGGCTATGCGCAGGTTGAAGTTCAGACCGACAGCGCGCTTGTCCGCGGTATTGAAGACTCCCTGACCGCAGACGGCAAACCGTTGCTGGATGTGTGGATGAGCCACGGCGACAAAGTGACTGCCATTCCGGAAGGTTTCGTGACTGTTGCCAGCACCGACAGCTGCCCGTTTGCTATCATGGCGCACGAAGAAAAACGCTTCTATGGCGTGCAGTTCCACCCGGAAGTTACCCACACCCGTCAGGGCATGCGCATGCTGGAGCGTTTTGTGCGCGATATCTGCCAGTGTGAAGCGCTGTGGACGCCGGCAAAAATTATCGATGACGCCGTTGCCCGCATTCGTGAGCAGGTTGGCAATGACAAAGTTATCCTCGGTCTGTCCGGTGGCGTTGACTCCTCTGTGACTGCGATGCTGCTGCACCGTGCGATCGGTAAAAACCTGACCTGCGTGTTCGTCGACAACGGTCTGCTGCGCCTGAACGAAGCCCAGCAGGTAATGGATATGTTTGGTGACCATTTCGGCCTGAACATCGTTCACGTTGAAGGCGAACAGCGTTTCCTCGACGCGCTGAAAGGCGAGAACGACCCGGAAGCGAAACGTAAGATCATCGGCCGCGTATTCGTTGAAGTGTTCGACGAAGAAGCGCTGAAGCTGGAAGACGTTAAGTGGCTGGCACAGGGAACCATCTACCCGGACGTGATCGAATCCGCGGCATCTGCCACCGGTAAAGCGCACGTTATCAAATCTCACCACAACGTGGGCGGTTTGCCGAAAGAGATGAAGATGGGTCTGGTTGAGCCGCTGCGTGAGCTGTTTAAAGACGAAGTGCGTAAGATTGGTCTGGAGCTGGGCCTACCGTACGACATGCTGTACCGTCACCCGTTCCCGGGACCGGGGCTGGGGGTACGTGTGCTTGGCGAAGTGAAGAAAGAGTACTGCGACCTGCTGCGTCGCGCGGATGCTATCTTCATTGAAGAACTGCACAAAGCTGACCTGTACAACAAGGTAAGCCAGGCGTTCACCGTGTTCCTGCCGGTACGTTCCGTTGGCGTCATGGGCGATGGCCGTAAGTACGACTGGGTTGTTTCCCTGCGTGCAGTAGAAACCATCGACTTTATGACCGCGCACTGGGCGCACCTGCCGTATGATTTCTTAGGCCGTGTCTCTAACCGCATCATTAACGAAGTGAACGGCATTTCCCGCGTGGTGTATGATATCAGCGGTAAGCCGCCGGCTACCATTGAGTGGGAATAATAGCCCTTTCTGTTAGCGGTTTCTGAACCGGTAATATGTAAAAAAACCCTCTTTTTATAGAGGGTTTTTTATTGCGCTCATACCGAAGCGCTGTGAATTAATCAACCAACTGTAGCTGGGGTTGAGATTGGGGGGCTACGTTCTCAACGCGAATATCCATCTGCGGATACGGCAGGGAGATATGGTTGGCGTCCAGGGCTTCTTTAATATTTTCCAGCAGATCGTAATAGGTATTCCAGTATTCGATGTTGGGCACCCATACGCGGACGTAAAAATTCAATGCTGAAGCGCCCAGTTCGCCCAGACGAACGGTTACCCCACGTTGCTTATCGATGCGGGTATCCTGATCGATAATATGGTTAATCACGCGCTTAACGTCAGCTATCCGGCTCTGATAGCCGACGCCAATCACCAGATCGATACGGCGGAAAGGGTGGCGGGAATAGTTAATGATATTGTCAGCGATGATCTTACCGTTTGGAATGACCACTTCTTTGCTGTCGGCGGTGAGCAAGGTGGTGGAGAAAATATGCACCTTTTCCACCGTTCCGGTGACTGCCCCAATTTGTACCACTTCTCCGGCGCGGAATGGACGCAGGGAGACCAATAGTACGCCAGCGGCAAAGTTGGAAAGCGATCCTTGTAGCGCGAGTCCAATGGCCAACCCGGCGGCACCAATGACGGCAATAATGGAGGATGTTTCGATACCGACGCGACCCAATGCGGCAACAACGGCAAAGGCGAGGGTAATGTAACGTACCAGCGCGGTGAAGAACTGGATAATGGTTCGGTCAACTTTACGTTTTAAAAGTAATTTTTCCAGACCACTGGAGATCAGGCGAGAGACAAATTTACCGACAAACAGTAAAATTACGGCGGCAACGATATTCCAGCCGAATTGAATAACCGCATCGCTGTGTCCAGCGATCCATTCAAGACCGCTGCTTATTTTCGGAAATAATGAAAAACCACTCATGGTATTACCCTGTAGAATTTAAAATGGTAATGATTCAAATAAGCATTTAATTTCATACATAATATTAATGCTTTCACCTGTGATATTTTCTGGTGATATTAATTGGCGTCTATTTGAACACAGTGTGTCTTTTTATACCCAGTAAATCGGAACGTAAAAATGAGCGCGAATGGTGCAGTGAAGTGAGATTAAAAGATTGTGAATTTGTGCGAAAAACACGGTCTGTTATCGGATAACTCCGTGCGTGTGGTGGGTAAGGCAGCGTATTGTTTCATCACTCAAATCCCTTACCGGATGGTTAAATGTCAGGCGATTAGCCATCCGGTAAGGAATCTTAATGCTGAGATATTACAGGTGCGAGCGATCAGCGCGCGTCGGTTTGAGCAGGAGATGCCTGTTGCGGCTGGGTGATCTGCTGAGAGTCTTTTTTGTTCTGGTGGTGGTGCCACGCACCTATAGCGGAGTAGACGAAGCGTCCGAAGAAGAAGAGAAAGCTGATAAGCAGTACGATCCGGATCATGCGACTATTAAATCGGTGTCGTTTGCGTAGGCTGGTAACCTGGCTCACAAAAGGTTCCTTGTAGTGTACCCAACTGAGGGCGATACTCACATTAAGGCATACTGTGAGGCAATGGTCAATTTTTCGTTATGTAAAATTGCTTCAGTTGTTTTATCCTCATATGTTATGAAAATTAATATTATTATTTGCATTAATAATGAATTAACGATAAGAAACGATGAAAATAGTAATAATTGATTAATGAGGGGCTTTTTTTTGATATATATCAAACGTCACCCTTTACTGATAACTAAAATTGATGAGACATAGTAATGTATTTAACTTCATCATTTTAGAGTCAGGTGGGATGCCTGTCTGAATACCCCCTGCAGGATGTGCGGGATTCTACTGAGCATCTATGAAACTCAATAAAAATTATATTTGTATGAGAGATAGATGGTGGGCGTTACCTCTCATCATACCATCTTTGCTGTTGCCTATATTGAGCACTGCCAATACCTATGCCCATATTAGTACTGGGACCGTAATTCTTTTCTACATGCCTTTGGCGTTGATGATTAGCCTGATGCTATTTTTTGGCTGGGCGGCATTGCCGGGAATTATCATTTCCATTATCTGCTACAAATATCCGCAGGTTGGGTTATTTGAAACGCTCTCAATAATTTCGCACTTTATTGTAACGATAGTGCTGAGTTGGGGAGGGTATAAAGTATTTGCACCCCGGCGGAACAACGTATCTCACGGTGACTCCCACCTGATGTTTCAGCGCATGTTTTGGCAGGTCTTCTGCCCGGCGACGCTGTTTCTGATCCTCTTCCAGTTTGCCGCGTTTGTGGGTGTTTATGAGAGTAAATCCGGCATGGTGGGGGTTATGCCCTTTAATACTGGTACGTTGATCAACTATCAGGCTATGCTGGTCGGGAATCTGATCGGGGTTCCTTTGTGCTACTTTATTATTCGCACGATCCGCAACCCTTTGCATGTCAGAGGCTATTTTTCTCAATTAAAGCAGCAGTTTGATACCAAAGTTACCAAAACTGAGGTTGCGGTCTGGCTGATTATATTGGCTGTACTTATGGCATTGCTGTGTATGCCGTTAAATGAACAAAGCTCAATATTCAGCACAAATTATACTCTGTCGTTGTTGCTACCTGTCATGCTCTGGGGAGCAATGCGTTACGGTTACAGATTTATTTCGCTGATATGGTCTGTCGTACTTATTACCGCAATTCATTATTACCAGCGCTATATGCCCTGGTATTCTGGCTACGATACCCAGCTTGCCATTACCTCATCGAGCTATCTTGTTTTCTCCTTCATCGTGAACTTCATTGCCGTACTGGCAACGCGCCAACGCTTTGTTACCCGGCGCAACCATCGTCTGGCATTCTTTGATCCGATGGTGCATCTGCCAAATTTGCGCGCATTGAACCGGGATTTGAAAAAAACGCCATGGTCAGTGCTCTGCTTTTTGCGTGTTCCGGGCATGGAGCTACTGGTAAAAAATTACGGCATTATGCTGCGTATCCAGTACAAGCAAAAACTCTCACAGTGGATAACGCCACTGTTGGCACAGGATGAGCATGTCTATCAGTTATCGGGTAATGACTTAGTTTTGCGTTTTAACACCGAGTCGTATCAGGAGCGCATTGAAGCCCTGGACAGGCATATCAAGCAGTTCCGTTTTATTTGGGATGGCATGCCATTACAGCCGCAGGTGGGGATCAGTTTTTGCTATGTCCGTTCTCCTGTTAACCATATCTATCTGTTACTGGGAGAGTTAAGCACCATTGCCGAGCTTTCTCTGGCGACCAATTCACCAGAGAACTTGCAGCGCCGAGGCGTCATGCACTTGCAACGTGACCTGAAAGATAAGGTTGCGATGATGAATCGTCTACAGCTGGCGCTGGAGCACAATCGCTTTTTCCTGATGGCGCAGCCGATTTTTGGCGTACGCGGCGACGTTTATCATGAAATCCTGCTGCGCCTTGAGGGAGATGACGGTGAAACTATCCCGCCTGATTGCTTCTTGCCGATCGCACATGAGTTTGGCTTGTCGTCCAGCATCGATATGTGGGTGATTGAAAATACGCTGAAGTTTATGGCACAGAATCGGGAAAAAATGCCCGCCCGTCGGTTTGCCATTAACTTGTCACCCACGTCGATATGTCGCGCCCGACTTCCTCATGACATCAAGCAGCTACTGGTTAAGTATAAGGTTGAAGCGTGGCAGTTGATTTTTGAAGTCACGGAAAGCAACGCCTTAACCAATGCGGAACAGGCACAGGCAACGTTACTGCAGCTGCAATCACTGGGCTGTCAGATTGCGATTGATGATTTTGGTACGGGTTACGCCAGCTATGCGCGGCTGAAGAATGTGAGTGCCGATATCCTGAAAATTGATGGCAGCTTTATTCGCAGTATCGTTTCGAATAGCCTCGACTACCAAATCGTGGCCTCTATTTGCCATCTGGCTCGGATGAAAAGAATGCTGGTGGTTGCGGAGTACGTCGAAAGTGAAGAAATACGCAGTGCGGTAATTTCGCTGGGGATTGACTACATGCAGGGGTACTTGATTGGTAAACCACAGCCATTGCATGAAACGCTGGAAGAACAGGCGCCAGACGCGCTGGCACCTGTTCTGAGTTTATGCGGCGATATCGGGTGAGGTTTCTTCTTCAATTTTGAGACGCCAGCCGGTTACGCCCTCCCAGTATTGCTGCTCTTTTTCCAGATCGAGCAGCACCAGCGCATTTTGGCTAAACCAGTCATGCGGGAAACGTAAGGTCCAGTGGTTGTCGTCGGTTATCAGAGTCAGGGTTGGCGGCGTTGTGGTCGCCTGACGCTGATTATTCAGCAGCACGCCGAGGCGTAACAGTTGAATTAACGGCAGAAACTGTTTTTTCTTGAACAGTGTAAAGCGGGGCAAATCATCCAGTTTCACCGCTTTGCGATGATAACGAACTAATGTTGCCATCATCAGTTGTTGTTCCTGATTAAACCCCGGTAAATCGCTGTTTTGTAAGATATAAGCAGAGTGGCGATGTAAGCCGCTGTGGTTGATGTTCAGCCCAACCTCATGCAGCATCGCTGCCCAGCGCAGTAATGCTTCCAGTTGAGGATTGGCTAGTTTGGGCTGTTGCGTATGCCACTGGTCGTACATTTGCATCGTTGTTTCCAGTACGCGCCGGGCCTGTTCACTGTCAATGTTGTACTGGTTCGCCAGACTGCTGGCGGTACGGCTGCGAACGTCCTGGTGGCGAAAACGTCCTTCCATCTCGTACAGTACGCCTTCGCGTAGTGCGCCATCAGAAAGGCGAAGTTCGCGGATAGCCAACGCGTCAAAAACGCCGCACAGAATCGCGAGTCCGGGTACAAACACTGCTTTTCGTTCTTCTGACAATCCCGGCAAGCTGAGCGCATCAAATGACGCATGCTTCAGCACTTCAGATGTCAGTTTGTCCAGGCGTTCGGGGGTGATAAAACCGTCTTTTTCACCCATCTCCAGCAGCACTTCGTGTGCCGCTTTAATCGTGCCTGACGCGCCCATTGCGACGTTCCAGCCCTGAATGCGAAACTGCCACGTTAAAGTTTCAAGCTTTTGCGCTGCCGCCATGCGGGCACGCTGGAAGTTTTCCCGGCTGATAACACCGCCCGGGAAATACATCTGGGCAAAACTGACGCAGCCCATACGGCGGCTTTCGACCAGCTTGGGTTCGAAATCTTCGCCGATCACCAGTTCTGTTGAGCCACCGCCGATATCGATAACCAGCTTGCGGCCTTTTTCCGGCTGAGTGTGCTCCACGCCCATAAAAATCAGTCGGGCTTCTTCGTTACCGGAGATAATCTCAATCGGGTAGGGGATGACTTTTTCCGCTCGCTTGAGAAAATCGGTCGCATTCAGCGCCTGACGTAAAGTATGGGTTCCCACGATGCATACGCTTGACGGGGGAAAGCCCTGCAGGCGTTCGGCGAACAGCGACAGGCAGCTTAATCCGCGTTCCATTGCCTCTTCGCTCAGGTTGTTATCTTCGCCGAGACCATCCGCCAGATGAACGCGCTGTTTCAGCCGCCCGATAATCTGCATTGCGCCATCTACCACGCGGGCAATGACCATATGGAAACTGTTTGAACCAAGGTCGACCGCAGCAAATTCCTGTGGTCGTGGAGTCTTGTCGTGTATTGGCATAGCGTTAGTCAGGTTGCTCGAGTGATTTGATGTAGTCGTAAATCGCCAATTGTGACTGAACTTTACGGCGGTTTCCGCGTGGTACGTAGCGATTACTGAGTTCTTTATCGATGAAGCGAGCCTTCACCGTGTCGCTGAACAGGATATCGATAATATCCAGCACGCGCTGCTTAAGGCGCGGGTCCAGCAGCGGAGTGGCGACTTCGATACGATAGTCGATATTGCGGGTCATCCAGTCTGCAGAGGAGAGGTATACCTGCTTATCGCCACCGTTTTCGAAAATATAAACCCGGTCGTGTTCAAGGTAGCGGTCGACAATGCTTATCACGCGAATATTATCGCTGATGCCTTCCAGGTTCGGGATCAGAGAGCACATACCGCGAATCAACAAATTAACCGGTACGCCTGAGCTTGAGGCCGCATAGAGACGATCAACCAGGCCTTTATCGACCAGGTTGTTCAGTTTTAGCGTGATACCGGAAGGCTGGCCTTGCTGCGCATTGGCGATCTCTTTGTCGATCATCGCGTACAGCAGACGGCGTGAGTTCTGCGGAGAAACCAGCAGATAATCGAACGTCACCGGACGATACGGGTTTTCGATGAAGTTGAACACCCGACGAACCTCGTTGGTGATGCGTGAATCAGCGGTAAGCAACGAGTAGTCGGTGTACAGCCGCGCCGTTTTTTCGTTGAAGTTGCCCGTCCCGATATGCGCATAGCGCACGACTTCATCACCTTCTTTACGCGAGATAAGGAACAGTTTGGCGTGAATTTTCAGACCCGGCGCGGAGAAGATGACGTGAACGCCCGCTTCGGTCAGACGCTTGGCCCAATGAATGTTGGCTTCTTCATCAAAGCGCGCCTGTAATTCCACTACCACGGTGACTTTTTTACTGTTATGCGCGGCATGGATCATCGCGTCGATGATGCGCGAGTCTTTTGCCACACGGTAGATGTTGATCTTTATTGCCAGTACGCTCGGGTCGAAAGACGCCTGGCGCAACAGTTCAAGAACGTGCTCAAAGGTGTGGTACGGGTAATACAGCAGCACATCGCGCTCGCGGATTGCATCAAATCCGTTACGGAATTTCTCATTGTCGAACCAGATGTGGCGCAGACGCGGCAGCGGCTTATTCACCAGGTTGGCTTTGCCAACGTTGGGGAAGTTAATAAAGTCTTTGAAGTTATGGTAACGGCCGCCGGGAACAATCGAGTCGTAGCGAGAAATCGTCAGTTTTTCACGTAGCACCTCGACCAACGCATTGGGCATGTCGCGCTGATAGACGAAACGCACAGGCTCTGCGGTCAGACGCTGTTTCAGGCTGGAGGACATCAGCTCCATCAGGCTCGATTCCATCTCGTGCACCAAATCGTATTCGGCGTCACGGGTCATTTTCATCGAATAGGCGTTAAGTGCGTCGTAATCAAAGAACCCTTTGAAAATATCGTCAAGGCAATAACGTAAAATGTTGTCCAACAGGATCATCGGCTTGCGACGACGCGGAGTTTCCGGCGGCAGATTCACAAAACGGGGAACCTTGTCAGAAGGGATTTCCAGCAGCGCGTAGCGGATTGTATCGCCGCGGATAATCTCTACCGCCAGATAGGTGTAGTCATCTTTCAAAAACTGGACTAAATCCGTCTCGCGGTTAATCAGGATCGGCGTGATGTGCTGGCGAAGATATTGCTTGAAGTAATGACGCAACCAGCTCTGCTGATTGGCCGATAGCTGGCGTTCATTGATTAAGAAAATCTGATTACGCGCCATCTCCAGCAGCAACTCGTTGTACAGACCGTCAAATTCCTGATCGGCTTTTAATACGCGGGCCTGGATTTTGCCTAACAGATGGCGGGAGTGAGAGTTTGAACCCTGTTCTTCGCTAATAATGATTCGGCGCTTCAGTTCGGCAAAACGAACCTTATAAAACTCGTCGAGGTTATTGGAATAGATGCCTAAGAAACGCATCCGTTCGATCAACGGGTTTGACTTATCAGCAGCTTCCTGGAGTACACGTTCGTTGAACGCTAACCAACTGAGTTCTTTCTCGATGTATAGCTTTTCCTGACCCATTACCACTTTTACTCCGTTTCATTCACGGGACACTACCGATTTATTATGGCGAGCATTGCTCTCAGATGTCCAACTGTGCCAGAAAAATATGACAATAAACCGTCTGATAGCAAAGAGAAAGGGGGAGCGTAGATGAATACCGGTGGTATTAACCGAAAAAGGTAGTTATGCCTGTAAGCCGGATGGTGACATGCGGCTTACAGGTTGAATTTTATTATTCGTCGGCGGCGTAGCCTTGTGGCGGTAGGCGGATGCCATCCAGCCATGCAGCGTTATCACGCATTTTCAGGCGACCATCAATAAACCAGCTTACCACCAGTGGGTAAATGGTATGTTCCTGAGCTTGAACCCGCGCCGTGACATCATCTTCGCTGTCGCCTTCAAATACCGGAACCTTGGCCTGAAGAATAACCGGTCCGCCGTCCAGTTCATCAGTGACGAAGTGGACGGAGGTACCATGCTCTTCATCGCCATTTTCCAGTACCTGGCGGTGTGTGTGCAAGCCTGGGTACTTCGGCAATAAAGACGGGTGGATATTCAGCAATCGTTCAGAATAGTGCGCGACAAACGCCGGGCTGAGGATGCGCATATAACCGGCCAGCACCACGACATCCGGCGCCCAGGCGTCAATTTCTTGCATCAGTTGGCGGTCGAAGGCTTCGCGACTTGCAAACTGGGCGGCTTCCAGCGAGTACGCTGGAATATTCGCTTCGCGTGCGCGTTCAAGGCCGAACGCATCGGCCTTGTTACTGAATACTGCACGTATGGTGCCATTGATTTTTTTCTGTTCGCAGGCGTCTATTATCGCCTGCAAATTGCTTCCGTTACCGGAAATGAGCACCACAATGTTTTTCATTCAATGACCACACGCTGTTCGGAATCAGAAGCTTTGATGATACCGATTTTCCATGCGTTTTCACCTTTCTCATTGAGCAAAGCCAGGGCTTTGTCCACTTCCGGAGCTGGCAGGGCGATAACCATACCTACGCCGCAGTTAAAGGTGCGATACATCTCATGCTGGCTGACGTTACCCGCCGTTTGCAGCCAGTTGAAGACGGCTGGCCACTGCCAGGAAGACTCGTCGATCACGGCCTGCGTGTTGTCTGGCAGAACGCGTGGAATATTTTCCCAGAAGCCGCCGCCGGTCAGGTGGGCAATGGCGTGCACATCAACCTTCTCGATCAGTTCCAGAATGGATTTTACGTAAATGCGGGTCGGAGCCAGCAGGTGATCGGCCAGCGACTTGCCTTCAAGCTCGGTGGTTTCCGGGTCACAACCGCTGACTTCAACGATTTTACGTACCAGAGAGTAACCGTTGGAGTGCGGACCGCTGGAGCCGAGCGCAATCAGTACGTCGCCGTCAGCCACTTTAGAACCGTCGATAATCTCTGATTTTTCGACGACGCCAACGCAGAAACCTGCCACGTCGTAATCTTCGCCGTGGTACATCCCCGGCATTTCAGCTGTTTCCCCACCGACCAGCGCACAGCCAGACTGCAGGCAGCCTTCGGCAATCCCGTTAATGACGCTGGCTGCGGTGTCCACATCCAGTTTGCCGGTTGCATAGTAGTCGAGGAAGAACAGCGGCTCAGCGCCCTGAACCACGAGGTCGTTGACGCACATTGCGACGAGGTCAATGCCGATAGTGTCGTGGCGTTTCAGATCCATCGCCAGACGCAGTTTTGTACCAACGCCATCAGTGCCGGAAACCAGTACCGGTTCACGATATTTTTGCGGCAATGCGCACAGCGCACCGAAGCCACCCAGACCACCCATAACTTCCGGACGACGCGTTTTCTTTACTACGCCTTTGATTCGATCAACCAGAGCATTACCTGCATCAATATCAACACCGGCATCTTTGTAGCTAAGAGAGGTTTTATCGGTCACTGCCTGCTTCCCCACATGTTTACTTGCAGTAAAAGTTAAATTCGGCGCAATTCTAACAGGGAAAGCAAACGTTTGCGAGCCTGCTCTGCATCAAGTTTTATCTGCTGGTTTTTTCAGCATTTTACAATCATTTATCTATTTGTTTGAACTGCGCCACGAAAATGAAACCGGGTACAGTCTTGTGCTTGAAACCTACCAGCCGAATGCACAGTATCGTACTGAAACCGGTTTCTGTTTTTTGTTGCGGGCCTCATTTGGAGCGTTTTGCGCAGACTCATCACGATAGGGGAAGGGGATGTCAGGATTTAAAGCAGATTTCATGTGGGGTGGCGCTGTCGCCGCTCATCAACTGGAAGGTGGCTGGCAGGAGGGCGGTAAAGGAATTAGCGTTGCCGATGTCATGACGGCGGGGGCGCATGGTGTGGCGCGTGAAATTACTGACGGTGTGATTGCCGGTAAAAACTACCCTAACCACGATGCCATCGATTTTTATCATCGCTATAAAGACGATATCAAGCTGTTTGCCGAAATGGGGTTTAAATGTTTTCGCACTTCTATTGCCTGGACGCGGATTTTCCCTTTAGGTGACGAAGCGCAACCCAATGAAGCTGGCCTGCAGTTCTATGATGATCTGTTCGACGAATGTCTGAAATATGGCATTGAACCGGTGATTACGTTGTCGCACTTCGAGATGCCCTACCATCTGGTGACGGAATATGGCGGCTGGCGCAACCGTAAGCTTATCGACTTTTTTGTCCGTTTTGCCCGGGTGATTTTCACTCGTTACCAGTACAAAGTGAAGTACTGGATGACGTTTAATGAGATTAACAATCAGGCAAATTATCACGAAGACTTCGCGCCCTTTACTAACTCTGGCCTGAAATACCAGCCCGGCGAAGACCGCGAGCCGGTCATGTTTCAGGCTGCGCACTACGAGCTGGTGGCAAGCGCGCTGTCGGTGAAGGTCGCGCGTGAAATTAACCCGGCGCTGCAAATTGGCTGCATGATTGCGATGTGCCCAATTTATCCGCTGACCTGTGCGCCGAACGACATGATGATGGCGATGAATGCTATGCACCGGCGTTACTGGTTTACTGACGTCCATGTGCGCGGCAAATACCCGCAGCATCTTCTCAATTACTTTGCCCGTCGTGGCTTTGAACTGGATATCACCGAGGAAGACCGTCAGGCGCTGACCGAGGGCTGCGTTGATTACATCGGCTTTAGCTATTATATGTCTTTCGCGACCCAGGCAACGGCGGACAACCCACAGCTGGATTACGACGAGTCGAAAAGCCTGGTTTCTAACCCGTACGTGCAGAAGTCGGACTGGGGCTGGCAGATTGATCCCGTCGGTCTGCGCTATTCGCTGAACTGGTTCTGGGATCATTATCAGTTGCCGCTGTTTATTGTAGAAAACGGCTTTGGGGCGATTGACGTACAGCAGGCCGACGGCTCGGTGGATGATTCCTATCGTATTGACTATATGGCCGCACATATCCGCGAAATGAAAAAAGCGGTGGTGGAAGATGGTGTGGATCTGATGGGCTATACCCCGTGGGGCTGTATTGATTTAGTCTCGGCCGGGACGGGGGAGATGAAAAAACGCTACGGCTTTATCTATGTTGATAAAAATAATGACGGGAGTGGGACATTAGCACGCTCGCCGAAGAAATCTTTTTCATGGTATCAAAACGTCATCCAGAGTAATGCTGAAAATCTATAAAATTCATAGCATTGATAACAACCCCCACACTTATTGTGGGGGTTGTTTTATACTCATCATCCAGACGCAAACGATTTTGGTTGATCCATATCAAGCGTATGCAGTGTTGCGCCAGAGACGAAAAGCGGTATAATCCGGCGATTTTTTTTGTGGTTGCCACTCGTCTGAGGAAAGGAGAAGAGTATGAAGATCGTGGAAGTCAAACACCCACTCGTCAAACACAAGCTGGGACTGATGCGTGAAAACGACATCAGCACTAAACGCTTTCGTGAACTCGCCTCGGAAGTTGGCAGCCTGCTGACTTATGAAGCAACCGCCGGTCTGGAAACCGAAAAGGTGACCATTGAAGGCTGGAACGGTCCGGTTGAAGTTGACCAAATCAAAGGTAAAAAAATCACCGTTGTGCCAATCCTGCGTGCGGGCCTGGGCATGATGGAAGGCGTACTGGAAAACGTTCCGAGCGCGCGTATCAGCGTGGTCGGTATGTACCGTAATGAAGAGACGCTGGAGCCGGTTCCGTACTTCCAGAAGCTGGTTTCTAACATTGATGAGCGTATGGCGCTGATCGTTGACCCGATGCTGGCAACCGGCGGTTCCGTTATCGCTACCATCGACCTGCTGAAAAAAGCAGGCTGCAGCAGCATTAAAGTCCTGGTGCTGGTTGCAGCGCCGGAAGGTATCGCGGCGCTGGAAAAAGCGCACCCGGATGTTGAGCTGTACACTGCCTCCATCGATCAGGGACTGAACGAGCACGGATACATTATTCCGGGGCTCGGCGATGCCGGCGATAAGATTTTTGGTACCAAGTAAACGAATAAGTGAAAAGAAGCCGACTTTAAGAGTCGGCTTTTTTTTGAATAAAACAACCCAATCGCTAATAACAAACAACACTCAGAGGAAAACACTATGACGCGCCGTGCTATCGGGGTGAGTGAAAGACCGCCGCTTTTACAGACAATCCCGCTTAGTTTACAGCACCTGTTCGCCATGTTTGGCGCAACGGTACTGGTGCCAGTCCTGTTTCATATCAACCCAGCTACCGTTCTGCTGTTTAACGGTATTGGTACTTTACTGTATCTCTTTATTTGTAAAGGTAAAATTCCGGCTTATCTCGGTTCAAGCTTTGCGTTCATTTCCCCGGTTCTGCTGCTGCTGCCGCTAGGGTATGAAGTGGCGCTGGGCGGTTTCATTATGTGTGGCATCCTGTTCTGCCTGGTTTCGTTCATCGTTAAGAAAGCCGGTACTGGCTGGCTGGATGTAATGTTCCCGCCTGCGGCGATGGGCGCAATCGTTGCCGTTATCGGTCTGGAGTTGGCGGGTGTCGCTGCGGGTATGGCGGGATTGCTGCCTGCGGAAGGACAAGCGCCAGACTCAACAACCATCATCATCTCAATGGTGACGCTGGCTGTGACGGTATTTGGTTCCGTGCTGTTCCGTGGCTTTATGGCGATTATCCCGATTTTGATTGGGGTACTGGCCGGGTACGCGCTCTCCTTCGTGATGGGCGTCGTGGACACCACGCCGATAGCGCAGGCTCACTGGTTTGCTCTGCCGACGTTCTATACGCCGCGCTTTGAATGGGTCGCTATTCTGACCATTCTGCCTGCGGCGCTGGTTGTTATTGCTGAACACGTCGGCCACCTGGTGGTAACGGCGAATATCGTGAAAAAAGATTTGATTCGCGATCCTGGCCTGCATCGTTCTATGTTTGCTAACGGCCTGTCGACGGTGATCTCCGGCTTCTTCGGTTCTACGCCGAACACCACGTACGGCGAAAACATCGGCGTCATGGCGATTACCCGCGTTTACAGTACCTGGGTTATTGGCGGTGCGGCGATTTTCGCCATTCTGCTCTCCTGCGTGGGTAAACTGGCTGCGGCGATCCAAATTATTCCACTGCCGGTCATGGGCGGTGTCTCTCTGCTGTTGTACGGCGTGATTGGCGCTTCCGGTATTCGCGTGCTGATCGAGTCAAAAGTTGACTACAACAAAGCACAGAACCTGATCCTGACCTCGGTCATTTTGATCATCGGCGTCAGCGGCGCGAAAGTTCACATCGGTGCTGCTGAGCTGAAAGGCATGGCGCTGGCGACCATTGTGGGTGTCTGTCTGAGTCTGATTTTCAAAGCTATCAGCCTGCTGCGTCCAGAAGAAGTGGTGCTCGACGCCAAAGATGCCGACACTGAGCAACAGTAAACCTTTGACCGGGCGGCGATGCTGCCCGGTTCTATCGCGACGCATTTCTGTGTTAAACTCAACGCGATTTTATGAAATCCTGGGTTGAGGTATCTCTGAACACACCGGCACAGCTCTCTTTGCCACTTTATCTTCCTGACGACGAAACTTTCGCAAGTTTCTGGCCGGGGGATAACTCCTCTTTACTGGCTGCACTGCAAAACGTGCTGCGTCAGGAACATAGCGGGTATATTTATCTCTGGTCGCGTGAAGGCGCTGGCCGTAGTCATTTGCTGCATGCAGCCTGTGCGGAACTGTCCGCGCGCGGCGATGCGGTAGGCTACGTGCCGCTCGACAAACGCACCTGGTTCGTCCCCGAGGTGCTCGACGGGATGGAGCATTTATCGCTGGTATGCATCGATAACATCGAATGTGTGGCTGGTGATTCACTGTGGGAAATGGCGATCTTTGATCTCTACAACCGTATCCTGGAGTCGGGGAAAACACGCCTGCTGATCACCGGCGATCGTCCACCAAGACAGTTGAATCTGGGATTGCCAGATCTCGCTTCGCGTCTGGACTGGGGGCAAATCTACAAGCTGCAACCACTTTCCGATGAAGATAAGCTGCAGGCGTTGCAATTACGCGCCAGACTTCGCGGATTTGAACTGCCGGAAGATGTGGGCCGCTTTCTGCTTAAGCGTCTGGATCGGGAAATGCGTACGCTGTTTATGACGTTGGATCAGCTTGATCACGCATCGATCACCGCCCAGCGTAAGCTGACCATTCCGTTCGTAAAAGAAATTCTGAAGCTGTAAGCGCCGCAGCCAAATGACTGCGGCAGGTTTCGGTTAACCGACGATTTCCAGTACCTGCTCCGGCGGGCGTCCAATTCGAGCCTGACCTTTGGCAACTACGATCGGGCGCTCCATCAGTTTCGGGTTTTCCACCATTGCCTGAATCAGCGCATCTTCATTCAGATTTTTGTCCGCCAGGTTAAGCGATTTATAGAGATCCTCTTTCTGGCGCATCAGCTCACGCGCGCTGGACATACCCAGCATCTGCAGAAGTTCACGCAGGGTCGCGGCGTCAGCCGGGGTTTCCAGATACAGCACCACTTCCGGGTCCACGCCATTGGACTTCAGTAATTCCAGCGTTTCACGGCTCTTGGAGCAGCGTGGGTTATGGTAGATTTTAATCGCGTCTGACATGACTTCTCCTTGCATAACAATACTGCCGGATGGCGGCCAAAAGACCTTATCCGGCCTACATATCGCGTCTGACGTAGGCCGGATAAGACGCTACAGCGTCGCCATCCGGCAAGGGTTCGATAATTACATCTTCGTGTAGGGTTTAAAGCGTTCTTGCAGCTGGCGTAGCTGGTCGATACGGGCATCGTATCTGGCCTGTTGCTGGCTACCCAGTTTCACCTGAGAGCTTGCGCTGCTGAGCATCGAAATCGCCTGATCCAGACGTCCGGCGAGGGCATACCCCTCCGCCCGCGCCGCCAGCTCCTGATCGCGGTTGTTCAGGTTGGCTTCCGTTTGCGCTAACAGATCCCAGCCGTTAGGGTCGTCCTTATGGTTAAACGTATAGCGATTCAGGATGGTTGCCGCCTCTTTGGCTTGCCCACCCTGTAAATACGCATTCGCCAGGTTGAGTTGCAGTACTGGGTTAGTGCGCAGGTCGCGGGCGTTTTTCAGGCGGTTAATGGCATCACTGGTTTTCTTCTGGCCGAGATCGATATCCGTTGCCAGGTCGAGATACCAGGCATTGTTCGCGTCTGCTGCCAGCAGCGGTTGCAGCGCTTTACGCGCCTCGTCATATTTGCTGGCTTCCATCGCCTGCAATGCCCGGCCATATTGTGCCGCACGTTGCTCACGTACGTTGCCTTTCGACCAATTACTCAGCAGGTCATCGGTCAACTGGTTACGACCAGAGTTGTACATGCCCAAGGTTCGTGCCTTAGCCAGATAAAAATCTTCTGACGACTGGACGACCACCGGACGCATCTGGTTGGCGCGGTTACGGGCATCCGACAGGCGGCTTTCAGGCAGGGGGTGAGTCAGCAAAATTTCCGGCGGACGCGAAGAGTAACGGGCCTGATCGAGCAGTTTTTCGAGGAACGTCGGCATGGCCTGGGGATCGAATCCCGAGCGTTGCAGCACCTGAATACCGATGCGGTCTGCTTCCTGTTCGTTTTGTTGCGTAAAGCTAATCATCCCCTGACGTGTTCCCGCCAGCGTACCGGTCAGCGCCGCCATACCCGCCTGCGGGCTAGCCATCGCTAATAAAATTGAACCTAACGCACCTACCCATGTTAGCGGCGCACTGCGTTTCTGATCTTCCATTGCACGAGCCAGGTGGCGCTGAGTGACGTGGGAGATTTCGTGCGCCATGACCGATGCTAACTGGCTTTCGTTGTCGGAATAGCGGAACAATGCGGAGTGCAAGACAACGTTGCCGCCAAAGAAAGCAAAGGCGTTGATTTCATCGTTGTTGATCAAAAAGAATGTGAAGGGTGTTTTTACCGAGTCGGCGTGCGAGACCAGACGCATCCCCAGCGCATTAATGTATTGGGTGAGCAATGGATCATTAATTAATGGCGCACTGCCGCGCAGTTGGCGTACGTAATAATCGCCCATCTGCATTTCCTGTCCTATGGAAAGCGTACTGCCTGCCGACGTTCCCATATCAGGCAGGGTGTCCGCAGTATCAGCAAATGCGGGCGCAACCTGACCGATAGTCAGTGCGGCAATGAGGGTAGCAACCAGGTTTTTTTTCAACTGCCTGAACATAACCTCTGTCCTGTATTCTTTTTTGAGATAGCCATTTGACCAATGCTGTGAAGTATCGTTCACACTCCACAAGCTTACGGAGTGTAACTGCGAAACCTGACGATGAACACCCAGGAAAAATGTCTTTTCACTTTGCGTAATCAGCCATAAAAAGCGAAGTCTTTTTTGTGACATTTCGATACAATTCGGGATCGCAATCCCGCTATTGGGTTCATGGAAGGGTTTTATGCTCGAAATGTTGATGCAATGGTATCGTCGCCGCTTTAGCGACCCCGAAGCCATCGCCCTGCTGATTATTCTGGTTGCCGGTTTTGGCATCCTGTTCTTTTTTAGCGGTCTTCTGGCGCCGCTACTGGTCGCCATAGTGCTGGCGTACCTGCTTGAATGGCCGACTGTGCGGCTGGAACATATTGGGTGTTCACGGCGTTGGGCGACATCGATTGTGCTGGTGGTGTTTGTCGGTATTTTGCTGCTGATGGCCTTTGTGGTGATGCCCGTTGCGTGGCAGCAGGGTATTTACCTGATCCGCGACATGCCCGGTATGCTTAATAAATTGTCTGATTTTGCCGCCACCTTGCCAAGACGTTATCCGGCGCTGATGGATGCGGGCATCATTGATGCGATGGCGGAAAATATGCGCTCGCGAATGCTCACCATGGGCGATTCGGTGGTGAAATATTCGTTAGCCTCACTGGTTGGATTACTGACCCTGGCGGTCTATCTGGTTCTCGTCCCGTTGATGGTGTTCTTCCTGATCAAAGATAAAGGACAGATGCTGAACGCCGTGCGCCGGGTGCTGCCGCGTAATCGTGGGCTGGCGGGGCAGGTGTGGAAAGAGATGAACCAGCAAATCACCAACTATATCCGCGGAAAGGTGCTGGAAATGGTGGTGGTCGGCGTGGCGACCTGGCTCGGCTTCCTGCTGTTTGGTCTCAACTATTCGCTGCTGCTGGCGGTGCTGGTAGGGTTCTCTGTGCTGATCCCGTATATCGGCGCTTTTGTGGTGACGATTCCGGTAGTTGGCGTGGCGCTGTTTCAGTTCGGGCTTGGCACTGAGTTCTGGAGCTGTTTTGCCGTGTACCTGATTATCCAGGCGCTGGACGGCAATCTGCTGGTTCCCGTGCTGTTCTCCGAGGCGGTCAATCTGCATCCACTGGTGATTATTCTCTCCGTGGTGATTTTCGGCGGTCTGTGGGGATTCTGGGGCGTATTCTTTGCGATCCCTCTGGCGACGTTAATCAAAGCGGTAATGCACGCCTGGCCGGATGGTCAGGTCGTTGACGAACCCTAATCTGCAAGATCCGGTGATATCATGTCGCCGGATCCGAACTTGTCTGACCTCTATCCACACTTTCTGAATAATCTCTTCTGCTGTCGTTTTTCTCCGCATTTGTCTTTAACTTGACCTGCGTGATGTCTTTCTGTCACGCAAGGAATAAGACCAACAGGAGAACAAAATGGGTCACAACACACACACGCAGCAAAAGGTGGGATGGGGCGGTTATCTCGCTTTTTTTATTACGATTATCCTTTTTTCCGGCATGTTTGCGAAAAGTACCGAATGGTGGCGGGTCTTTGACTTCACCGTCCTCAACGGCGCGTTTGGGCAGATTAATGCCGCAGGCGATACGGCGGTCTCTTTTCGCGGCTCTGGAGGGATGGGAGCCAAAGACGGCTTCTTATTCGCGCTTGAGCTGGCACCTTCCGTCATTCTTTCACTCGGGATTATTTCCGTCACCGAAGGGCTAGGTGGTTTACGTGCGGCACAACAGCTGATGACGCCGGTCCTGCGCCCGTTACTCGGTATTCCGGGAGTTTGTTCGCTGGCGCTAATTGCGAATTTGCAAAATACCGATGCCGCGGCCGGGATGACCAAAGAGATGGCGGAAGAGGGTATTATTACTGAACAGGAGCGTGCCATTTTTGCCTGCTGGCAAACCAGCGGCAGCGCGTGTATTACCAACTATTTTTCCTCTGGTGCTGCGCTGTTTACGGTGGTTACCGTTCCGGTGATTACGCCGCTGGCGGTTATCCTTGTCTTCAAATTTGTGGGTGCGAACCTGCTGCGTTTGTGGATTGCGCAGCTGGAAAATCGCCGTCTGCAGCAGGAGGTCTGAGATGACAACGCAGGTACGTAAAAACGTCATGGATATGTTTATCGATGGCGCGCGGCGCGGGTTTACAATTGCTACTACCAGCCTGTTACCTAACGTGGTGATGGCGTTTGTGATTATTCAGGCGCTGAAGGTGACGGGATTGCTCGAGATTGTCGGGCGGGTGTGCGAACCGGTGATGGCGTTGTGGGGGCTACCGGGGGAATCTGCCACCGTGCTGCTGGCGGCGGTGATGAGTATGGGAGGCGGCGTCGGCGTTTGTGCAAGTCTGGTTGTTGCTGGTACGCTTTCGGGACATGATGCGACTGTATTGCTACCGGCAATCTACCTGATGGGCAATCCGGTGCAAAATGTGGGACGCTGCCTGGGAACTGCGGGGGTCCATCCCCGTTACTACCCGCTGATTATTGCGGTATGCGTCATTAATGCGCTGCTCTCTATTTGGGTTATGCAGGTAATTGCCTGACAAGGAAGGTTATGAACTGTTCAATTCTTGATTTGACGTTGTTCCAGCAGGGACACGTGTACGCACCGGAAGATTTAGGGCGACAGGATATACTGGTCTCCGGCAGTAAAATTGTTGCCATCGCCCCGTCAATTTCTCCTGAAGACTTTCCCGGTTGCGAGTGTATCAATCTTGACGGCGCGATTGTGTGCCCAGGATTTATCGATCAACACGTCCATCTGATTGGCGGAGGCGGGGAAGCAGGGCCGCATACCCGCACGCCGGAAGTGCGCTTGTCACGCCTGGTTGAAGCTGGTGTAACTTCGGTGGTGGGTTTGCTGGGTACCGATGGCATTACCCGTCATCCGGAATCGCTGCTGGCAAAAACCCGCGCGCTGGAGTTTGAAGGCATCAGCGCATGGATGCTTACTGGGGCGTATTCTCTGCCTTCCCCGACGATCACCGGCAGCATCGATCGTGACGTGGCGCTGATCGATAAAATCATTGGCGTGAAATGTGCGATTTCGGACCATCGCTCCTCAGCCCCAGATACCTCGGTGCTGGCAAACATGGCAGCGCAGTCGCGCGTCGGTGGATTGTTAGGACGCAAACCGGGGATCAGTGTATTCCATATGGGCGATAGCCCGCGCATGCTGGAACCGTTGTACCAGATCCTCAACTGCTGCAATGTGCCGATTACTAAACTGTTGCCGACACACGTTAACCGTGCGGAACCGTTGTTCCAGGCGGCGCTGGAGTATGCCCGTAAAGGCGGTTATATCGACATTACCAGCAGCATTGATGAGCCCGTCGACCCCGCCACGGCTATCGCCACGGCGCTGCGGCAGAACGTGCCACTGTCGCGCATTACGCTTAGCTCGGATGGCAACGGCAGCCAGCCGGAATTTGATGAGTTAGGTAATCTCATCGGTATCGGTGTCGCAGGGTTTGAATCACTGGCTGAAACGGTGCGCCAGTTGGTGAAAGTTCATGCCATACCGCTGGAACAGGCGCTCTGTCCGCTGACGCGTACGGTCGCAGAATTTTTGGGGCTCGAACATAAGGGGCGCCTGGCGGTGGGATGCGATGCGGACATTCTGGTGCTTAACGATGCGTTGGAGGTTAATCACCTTTGGGCGAAGGGAAAAGCCGTGGTCAGAGAGAAGAAAGCCTGCGTAAAAGGGACGTTTGAATAAACGTTTATGCGGATGTCAGCCTGAAAAAGTACAGATTCACGTTTATGCCGGGTGGCGGCTACGCCTCACCCGGCCTACAAGTTTCGCAATATTAATAAGCTGCGTAGGCCTGATAAGCGAAGCGCCATCAGGCTTTTTCCAGCAAAACGTAAATCAGGCGTTCTCTTTCAGCCAGTTCAGTACCACGTCGTGGTGATTGCTGGTTTTGAAGTCATCGAACACGTGCTCAATTTTGCCTTCGGCATCAATCAGGAAGCTGATGCGGTGGATGCCATCGTAGGTTTTGCCCATAAATGACTTCTCACCCCAGACGCCGAACTGCTCGCAAACCTGATGATCTTCATCGGACAGGAGCGTGAAATTCAGGACTTCTTTCTCCGCGAATCGGGAAAGCTTCTCTGGTTTGTCGGTGCTGATCCCCAGCACCTCAACACCAGCTTTTTTTAACTCATCCATGTTATCGCGCAAGCCGCAGGCCTGTACGGTACAGCCGGGTGTCATGGCTTTCGGGTAAAAATAAACCAGAACACGCTGTCCCTGGAAGTCGGTTAAATTTACTTGTTCTCCGTCTTGATCCGGCAAGCTAAATTTCGGTGCGATATCACCGGCTTTCAGTGGGTTCATTACTTAACTCCATCCTGTTCATCATGCTGTGAGTAATTGACGACGTTAATACTGCCTTGCGCATTGAGTTCTGTACAGAGTGCTTTAAACGCATCTTCAATATTTGCCGAATCATGTGACGCAGGACTATGTGCGGTAATTTGAATAAACAACTGCGCCGCCTTTCCATTCTCAGCCGGTTGCGTGCGTGAAACCAGTTCCGCAATATTCATTTGATGGCTGTCAAACAGTGCGGTGAAGCGTTCAATCAAATGGGGAGAATCAGGGACATCGACCTGCACCCATACCGTAGCAGGCATCGCCGGACGAGGACGCGCGGTCGTGCGCTTCATCACAATGAGTAAATCCAGCTCTGCGCCTTTTAATGGCAGGGTTGATTCAATCAGGGTGATGGCATTCCAGGTGCCCGACAGCAACATGATAAACGTGAACTCATCACCCAGCATGGCCAGTCGGCTGTCTTCGATATTACAGCCGCAACTGCTGACATGACGTGTGATGGTGTTCACAATTCCTGGGCGGTCGGCACCCAGCGCAGTAATGACCAGATAGTGTTGCGATGACGATGTCAAACCTGTTCTTCCTTTGAGCGGTGAGGTAATCATAAGGAAAGCATAAAAAAAACATGCATACAACAATCAGAACGGCTCTGGTCGCTTGCTTTTATTGTCGTACCAAACGTACCATTGAGACACTTGTTTGCACAGAGGATGGCCCATGTTCACGGGAAGTATTGTCGCGCTTGTTACGCCGATGGATGAGAAAGGTAAAGTCTGCCGGTCGAGCCTGAAAAAACTGATTGATTATCATGTCGCCAGCGGCACCTCGGCGATCGTTTCTGTTGGCACCACCGGTGAGTCCGCCACCCTGAGTCATGATGAACATGGCGATGTGGTGATGATGACGCTGGAGCTGGCTGACGGGCGTATTCCGGTTATTGCCGGAACCGGCGCCAATGCGACCGCGGAAGCCATTAGTCTGACGCAGCGTTTCAACGACAGCGGTGTTGTTGGCTGCCTGACGGTGACGCCTTACTACAATCGCCCAACCCAGGAAGGTTTGTTCCAGCATTTCAAAGCCATCGCTGAGCATACTGACCTGCCGCAAATTCTGTATAATGTGCCGTCCCGTACTGGCTGCGATATGCTGCCGGAAACCGTTGGTCGTCTGGCGAAAGTTAAAAATATTATCGCTATTAAAGAGGCCACGGGGAACTTAAGTCGCGTTCACCAGATCAAAGAGCTGGTTTCGGACGACTTTATTCTGCTCAGCGGTGATGACGCGACCGGACTGGATTTTATGCAGCTCGGTGGTCATGGCGTGATTTCCGTAACGTCTAACGTTGCGGCACGTGATATGGCTGAAATGTGCAAACTGGCGGCAGCCGGGCAATTTGCCGAGGCGTGGGTGATTAACCAGCGTCTGATGCCGTTACACAACAAACTATTTGTCGAACCCAATCCTATTCCCGTGAAATGGGCGTGTAAGGAATTGGGACTTGTGGCGACCGATACGCTACGTCTGCCGATGACGCCAATCACGGACAATGCTCGTGAAATCGTCAAAGCGGCACTTAAGCATGCCGGTTTGCTGTAAAGTTTAGGGAGATTTGATGGCTTACTCAGTACAAAAGTCGCGCCTGGCCAAGGTTGCGGGTGTTTCGCTTGTTATGTTGCTCGCGGCCTGTAGCTCTGACTCGCGCTATAAGCGCCAGGTGAGCGGTGATGAATCCTATCTGGAGGCCGCACCGCTTGCTGAGCTTCATGCTCCAGCTGGGATGATTTTGCCGGTTATGTCGGGCGACTATAATATCCCGGTAACCAACGGCAGTGGTGCCGTGGGTAAAGCGCTGGATATTCGTCCACCGGCTCAGCCGTTAGCGTTAGTCACTGGCGCTCGCACGCAAATCGCAGGCGATACCTCAACGTTGCTGGTGGAAAATGGTCGTGGCAACACGCTGTGGCCGCAGGTCGTGAGCGTCATTCAGTCTAAAAACTACACGATCACCAAACGTGATGATGCCAGCCAGACGCTGACCACCGACTGGGTTGACTGGAACCGTCTGGATGAAGACGAGCAGTACCGTGGACGTTATCAAATCTCGGTTAAACCGCAGGGCTATCAGCAAGCGGTAACGGTGAAACTGATTAACCTCGAGCAGGCGGGTAAACCCGTAGCCGATGCGGCATCAATGCAGCGTTACAGCGCTGAGATGATGAACGTTATCTCTGCTGGTCTGGATAAGAACGCCACCGACGCCGCGAATGCCGCGCAGAACCGCTCTGCAGCCACCATGGATGTTCAGAGCGCAGCCGATGACACCGGTTTACCAATGCTGGTGGTACGCGGGCCGTTCAACGTGGTGTGGCAGCGTTTGCCAGCAGCGCTTGAGAAAGTGGGGATGAAGGTAACCGACAGCACCCGTTCTCAGGGTAGCATCGCGGTGACCTACAAACCTCTGTCTGATAGCAGCTGGCAGGAGCTGGGCGCAAGTGACCCAGGTCTGGTATCCGGCGACTATAAACTGCAGGTCGGTGATTTAGACAACCGCAGTAGCTTGCAGTTTATCGATCCGAAGGGGCATACCCTGACGCAAAGCCAGAACGACGCGCTGGTCGCCGTCTTCCAGGCAGCGTTCAGTAAGTAAAAATAAAGGGCTGGATAACTCCAGCCCTTTTTTTCTGATATGATACGCAAACGTGTGCGTCGGCAGAAAAACGCAATATTTATCGTTAATTCACACCCAGGAGTAATAAAGATGCAAAAGCAAGCTGAGTTGTATCGTGGTAAAGCGAAGACCGTATACAGCACGGAAAACCCGGACCTGTTGGTGCTCGAATTCCGCAATGATACGTCAGCAGGGGATGGCGCGCGCATTGAACAGTTTGACCGTAAAGGCATGGTGAACAACAAATTCAACCATTTCATTATGACTAAACTGCAAGAAGCGGGTATTCCTACCCAGATGGAGCGACTGCTTTCTGATACCGAATGTCTGGTGAAAAAGCTGGATATGGTACCGGTTGAATGTGTGGTACGTAACCGCGCAGCAGGCTCTCTGGTTAAGCGTTTAGGCGTTGAGGAAGGTATTGAACTGAATCCGCCGCTGTTTGATCTGTTCCTGAAAAACGATGCTATGCACGATCCAATGATTAACGATTCCTATTGCGAAACTTTTGGTTGGGTGAGCAAAGAGAATCTGGCACGTATGAAAGAGCTGACCTACAAAGCTAACGACGTGCTGAAAAAGATGTTTGATGATGCTGGTCTGATTCTGGTCGACTTCAAACTTGAGTTTGGTTTGTATAAAGGTGAAGTAGTCCTGGGTGATGAATTCTCACCGGACGGTAGCCGCCTGTGGGACAAAGAAACGCTGGATAAAATGGACAAAGATCGCTTCCGCCAGAGTCTGGGCGGCCTGATCGAAGCCTATGAAGCCGTCGCGCATCGCCTGGGTGTGAAGTTAGACTAATCTTCCCCTGAGCCGGCGATCTCTCTCCGGCTCATTAACCCCACCTGATTTGATTACTATTTCTTATGGTAATCCTGTTCCGAACCGCCTACGATCATCATCATAATGAATAAAAAGTTGAGGTGATTATGCGCTGGCAAGGGCGTCGTGAAAGTGACAACGTGGAAGACAGACGAAACAGCTCTGGCGGCGGCCCCTCTATGGGTGGGCCTGGTTTTCGTCTGCCCAGTGGTAAAGGCGGTATCATCCTGCTGATTGTGGTGCTGGTGGCGGGTTATTATGGCGTGGATCTCACCGGATTAATGACCGGCCAGCCGGTCTCCCAACAACAATCATCACGCTCCATCAGCCCAAACGATGATGAAGCGGCAAAATTTACCTCGGTGATTCTGGCTACAACAGAAGATACCTGGGGACAGCAGTTTGAAAAAATGGGCCGCACCTACCAACAGCCGAAGCTGGTGATGTACCGGGGCGCGACGCGCACCGGCTGCGGCGCGGGCCAGTCCGTGATGGGGCCGTTTTATTGTCCGGCAGATGGTACGGTATATATCGACCTTTCATTCTATGATGACATGAAAAACAAGCTGGGCGCGGATGGTGATTTTGCGCAGGGCTATGTTATCGCCCATGAAGTGGGTCACCACGTGCAGAAACTGCTGGGTATTGAACCGAAAGTTCGCCAGATGCAACAAAATGCTTCACAGGCAGAAGTGAACCGTCTTTCCGTTCGTATGGAACTGCAGGCGGACTGCTTTGCCGGTGTCTGGGGCCACAGCATGCAGCAGCAGGGCGTGCTGGAGTCTGGTGACCTGGAAGAGGCACTAAACGCCGCACAGGCCATTGGTGACGATCGTCTGCAACAGCAGGGACAAGGACGCGTCGTACCGGACAGCTTTACTCACGGAACCTCTGAACAGCGTTTTACCTGGTTCAAGCGCGGCTTTGATAGCGGCGATCCGGGACAATGTAATACTTTTGGTAAAGGTATTTAAGATACAGAGGCAGGGATGTCCGATAACACGGCGCTGAGGGCGTTAACCGAACAGATGGCTCGTGAGGGGATCCGTCGTTTGCTGATTATCAGCGGCGAGGAGAACTGGTGTCAGGGGCAGGCGTTAGCGCTACGCGACATATTACCCGGCGACTGGTTGTGGGTAGGGGCGAATGCCCCTGCTGAACCGAACTGTACGCCACAGGCGCTGCAAACGTTACTGGGGCGCGAGTTTCGTCATGCAGTTTTCGACGCCGGGCAGGGATTTGACGCTGCTGCGTTTGCCGCCTTAAGCGGTACACTGCTTGCCGGCAGTTGGCTGGTTTTGCTGACCCCACCCTGGCATTCCTGGCACACGCATCCGGACGTGGATTCACTACGCTGGAGCGATTGTGCTGAGCCCATTCCCACACCGCACTTTGTTGAGCACGTCAAACGGGTGATTTCCCTCGATAGACAGGCTCTGCACTGGCAGCAGCATCAGCCGGTTTCCTGTCCGCACTTTCCTGCTCGCGCAGCCTGGCTCGCGGCAACCGGCGAACCCCAACCAGAACAGGCGATGATATTAAATCATTTGCTGGCTATGCCTCCCGGTGTGGTTGCGGTGACGGCCGCACGGGGTCGGGGCAAATCCGCTCTGGCAGGGCAACTTATAGCGCGGATTAACGGCACTGCGATTGTGACCGCACCTGCCAAAGCTGCAACGGATGTGCTGGCACAATTTGCCGCAGAGCGTTACCGCTTTATGGCGCCGGATGCACTATTAAGCAGTTCTGAAACCGCAGACTGGCTGATTGTGGATGAAGCCGCCGCGATCCCCGCGCCGCTGCTACACCAACTGGTGGCGCGTTTTCCTCGTACGCTGTTAACCACTACAGTACAAGGCTACGAGGGAACGGGTAGAGGCTTCTTGCTGAAATTCTGCGCCCGCTTCCCTAATCTTCGACGCTATGAGTTGCAACAACCCGTGCGCTGGGCGCAGGGATGTCCGCTGGAGCAAATTGTCAGCGATGCGCTGGTGTTTGATGATGAAACGTTCACGCATGCCCCATTGGGGGAGCTTCACTTCTCGGCATTTGAGCAACAGTCCTGGGGTGCTGGCCCGGCGCTGCCGTTAGCGGTATACCAGTTGCTCTCCGGAGCGCATTATCGCACCTCGCCATTAGACCTGCGGCGAATGATGGACGCGCCTGGTCAGCATTTTCTTCAGGCATCAACCGCTGACTCAGTGGCGGGTGCTGTCTGGCTGGTCGATGAAGGGGGACTATCCGCAGAATTAAGCCAGGCCGTCTGGGCCGGATATCGTCGACCGAGGGGGAATTTGGTTGCGCAGTCGCTGGCGGCGCACGGTGGTGACCCGTTGGCGGCGACGCTCGTCGGGAGACGAGTCAGTCGAATTGCGGTTCATCCTGCGCGCCAAAGAGAAGGTATTGGGCAACAGCTGATTGTGCTGGCCCACCACTATTCCACATCGTGTGACTATCTGTCGGTCAGTTTTGGGTATACGGCTGAACTATGGCGTTTCTGGCAGCGCTGCGGTTTTGTGCTGGTGCGAATGGGGAATCACCGGGAAGCCAGCAGCGGCTGTTATACCGCCATGGCGTTGCTGCCGATTAGCGAAGCGGGAAAGCGCCTTGCCGAGCGGGAGCACCAGCATTTGCGGCGTGACGTGGAAATCCTTGCGCGATGGAACGGTGAGAGCATTCCGCTGGTCCCGCTGAAAGAGACTACGCTTAATGAGGATGACTGGGCTGAGCTGGCTGGGTTTGCCTTCGCGCATCGGCCATTATTGACGTCGTTAGGCTGTCTGAGTCGTCTGCTTGAGCACAGTGAATTACCTCTTCCGGCATTGCGCGGACGTATACAGGCTAAACGCAGCGACGCCGAATTATGCCAACAGCTGAAGATCTCAGGTCGTAAAGCGCTGCTGGTCGTTCAGCGCGCCGAAGCGGCACAAGCGTTAAATCAACTGGATGCTGAACGTGAACAGCGGCTACATAATCGCATTATGCAATGGCAATTTTTTCACTAACATCTTCAATTTCCTGGCATGGTCATTGCGGTTAAGCGGCGTAGAATGATTCTCATCAGTTAAGGAGATCGCCATGAAACATGACCATTTTGTTGTTCAAAGTCCTGATAAACCCGCTCAACAGCTACTGCTGCTGTTTCATGGCGTCGGCGATAACCCGGTTGCCATGGGTGAAATTGGCTCCTGGTTTGCGCCGCTGTTTCCGGATGCGTTAATCGTCAGCATTGGCGGGGCAGAGCCTTACGGTACGACTTCCGGACGTCAGTGGTTTTCGGTACAGGGCGTAACGGAAGAGAACCGCCAGGCGCGTATCGACGCGATTATGCCGGTGTTTATCGAAACCGTGCGCTACTGGCAGAAACAAAGCGGTGTTTCACCGCAGGCCACCGCGCTGATTGGTTTTTCTCAGGGTTCGATTATGTCGCTTGAGAGCATCAAAGCCGAGCCGGGGCTGGCGTCGCGGGTCATTGCCTTCAATGGTCGCTATGCCACCTTACCGGAGGTTGCAACTACCGCAACGACGGTGCATTTGATTCACGGTGGTGAAGACCGGGTGATAGAGCTCTCCCATGCCGTTGCCGCGCAGGAGGCATTAATTGCTGCGGGTGGGGATGTGACGCTGGATATCGTCGAAAACCTGGGGCACGCCATTGATGAACGCAGCATGCAGTTTGCGCTCGATCATCTGCGTTTTACCGTACCGAAGCACTATTTTGATGAAGCGCTGAGCGGCGGTAAGCCTCACGATGATGATGTGATTGAGATGATCTGATTGATAACCGTAGGCCGGATAAAACGCGAAGCGTTGCCATCCGGCACTTAACGCCCGGTGGCGCTAACGCTTACCGGGCCTACGTGACTTATCGGCCTGGAAATTATTTCTTCGGTTGATCCTTGTTCGGCCAATCGTCGTCGTCATCCCATTTATCGTTAAAGTCACGATGCGGGGGAAGCTCCGGTTTGTTGGCCAGATATTTCTTTGGATCGACGCGCTTGAGATCTTTGATAACGTTAAGCAGCACGCCTACCAGAAACACCAACACCAGAATCCACCAATATTTTGCTAGCCAGTCCATGTATTTTTCCTCTTGCAGGAACACTCATCAGGCGACGAGTTGCTCCATGATACGTTGATACATACGGGCAAGCAGCTGCAGGTCGGCGGCATTAACACATTCATTTATTTTATGAATAGTGGCGTTGACCGGCCCAAGTTCGACTACCTGTGCCCCCATGCGGGCAATAAAGCGCCCGTCGGACGTCCCGCCTGTAGTCAGTAACTGCGGTTTAATCTCATTATAGTGCTCAATGGCGTTCACTACTGCATCCACCAGTTTACCGCGTTCAGTCAGGAACGGCTGACCGGAAAGCCACCAGTCGACGGTATAGCGCAACTGATGTTTCTCCAGCAGCGCGTGAACCCGTGCTTTAATCATCTCATCGGTCAGCTCAGTGCTGAAACGGAAGTTGAACTGGATAAACAGTTCTCCGGGGATAACGTTGTTGCTGCCGGTACCTGCCTGAATATTGGCAATCTGCATGCTGGTCGCCGGGAAAAACTCGTTACCCTGGCCCCACTCAATCGCCACCAGTTCGTTGAGCATTGGCGCCGCGCGGTGTACCGGGTTATCGGCCAGATGCGGATAGGCTACGTGCCCCTGCACGCCATGAATGGTCAGGTTGCAGGTCAGTGAACCACGACGTCCATTCTTGACTACGTCGCCAACGATTTCCGTGCTGGACGGCTCGCCAACCAGACAATAATCCAGTCGCTCATTACGCGCCATCAGTGCTTCAACCACCTTTACGGTGCCGTTTTTGGCGCTGGCTTCTTCGTCGGACGTTATCAAAAATGCCAGACGACCCTGATGGTTTGGATGCTGGGCGACAAAACGCTCTGCGGCCACGACCATCGCTGCCAGTGAGCCTTTCATATCGGCAGCGCCACGCCCGAACAGCATGCCATCGCGAATGGTCGGTTCGAACGGTGGATTGATCCAACGATCGACATCGCCGGCGGGCACTACGTCGGTGTGACCGGCAAATGCCAGGGTCTCACCTTTACCGCGCCATGCCCAAAAATTCTGTGTGTCACCAAAATCCATACGCTCAACGGTAAAACCTACCGCGCGCAGGCGTTCAATCATTAACGCCTGGCACCCGGCATCATCCGGGCTCAGGGAAGGACGGCGAATAAGCTGCTGTGTCAGCTCAATAACCGGGCACGACATAGACTACACCTCATTAAAAAACAGAGTATAACTGGATTCACTGAAACCAAGCAGCATAGGCTTACCCGGCGCGCAGAGCAATGGGCGTTTGATAATTGCTGGCATTTCAATCATCAATGCGGCGGCGGAAGCCGCATCGGTGATTTGACTGCGCGTGGATTCATCGAGTTTACGCCAGGTGGTTCCACGTGTATTGAGCAGCGCTTCCCAACCTAATTCGCTGATAAAGGACTGTAATAGCGTATTGTCAAGACCGTCGACGCGATAATCATGAAAGCGATAGTCAATACCTTGAGCTTCCAACCAGCGTCTGGCTTTTTTAATCGTATCGCAATTCTTAATGCCGTAGAGGGTGATCATTTGAATCCTTATTAACTAATTTTGAATATCTATTCTTATGCTGATGAATGCAGATAATACATATTGTCATTCAGACGTTATAGAAAAATATAACATTGTTGGGCAATGGTTAATAATAATTCCTGAAAGTTCCAATAATCTGTGCTGAGCCACAATTCAGAATTTATCTGTTTGCATCAGCCTGTTTTTCCATCAGAATTGGCAAAGTAGTAGATAGCGTATGAATATTTCAAAATATTGCAGTAAGTCACATAAAATTTATGAGTATGGCGCATAGTGATGACATAAACCCCAAGCACGGGAGGATGTAATCACAACCATCGGTTAAATGTTCTTCTTTTGATGATGATGATTTTGTAGAATGCTCATAATAATAAGAGAGGTTGTTATGATTGAACGTGAACTGGGGAACTGGAAAGACTTTATTGAAGTGATGCTTCGTAAATAATTTTCTGGAAGAAATTCATATCCTGTAAAGGATAAAAAAAGGCGACTCAACGTAAGTCGCCTTTTTTGTGCCCGATTATTCCGGGCGCGGTTTCAACGGGAAGCGTCTGCGCACCAGCACAAAGAACAGGGGCACGAAGTAAATCGCCAGGATAGTGGCTGAAATCATTCCACCCATTACGCCTGTCCCCACCGCATGTTGACCGCCAGAGCCCGCGCCGCTGCTGATGGTCATCGGCAGCACCCCGAAGATAAATGCCAGCGACGTCATCAGAATCGGACGTAAGCGCTGGCGACAGGCGTGGAGCGTGGCATCGAGCAGATCGTGTCCTTTCTCGTTCATCTCATTGGCGAATTCAACAATCAAGATTGCGTTCTTCGCCGATAGCCCGATAACGGTAAGTAACCCGACCTGGAAGTACACGTCGTTTTCCAGACCGCGCATCCAGGTCGCCAGCAGAGCACCAATGACCCCCAGCGGCACAACCAGCATGACGGAGAAGGGAACTGACCAGCTTTCATACAGGGCCGCCAGACACAGGAATACCACCAGCAGAGAAATGGCGTACAGGGCGGGGGCCTGAGAACCCGACAGCCGTTCCTGATAAGACATCGCAGTCCATTCGAGGCCGAATCCGGTCGGCAACTGGCGCACCAGCGATTCCATTATGTCCATCGCTGTACCGGTACTGACGCCGGGCGCGGCTTCTCCGACAATCTCGACCGCGGAGTAGCCGTTGTAGCGTTCCAGACGCGGTGAACCGGTTTCCCAGCGCGACGTGGCAAAGGCCGAGAAAGGCACCATGCCACCGTTGTTATTACGGACGTACCACAAATTGATGTCGTCAGGGAGCATGCGATATTTTGCTGCCGCCTGTACGTAAACCTTCTTCACGCGACCGCGGTCCATAAAGTCATTGACGTAGCTGGAACCCCAGGCCGTTTGCAATGTATCGTTGATGTCGTCGATGGAAACGCCCAGAGCCTGGGCTTTGCGCTGATCGATATCAATTTGCAACTGCGGGCTGTCGTCCAGACCGTTATGACGAACGCGGGTCAGGGAAGAATCCTTCCCGGCCAGCTCAATCAGCTTGTCGCGCGCGGCCATTAACGCGTCATGTCCCGCTCCAGCGTGATCCTGCAGCTCCATATCGAAACCGGCAGAGCTTCCGAGGCCACTGATAGCCGGAGGGCTACTGGCGAAGACGCGGGCTTCTTTAATCTTATTAAAGGCTTTGGTCGCACGTTCAATGATGGCGAAAGAGGTTCCGGTAGTGGTGTCGCGCTCATCCCAGTCTTTTAAACGGACAAACATACGCGCCACGTTTTGACCGTTCCCGCCAGGGCCTGAACCGACCGTGGAAAAGACCGACATAATGTTGTCTTTCTCATGGGTGAAGTAATACTTCTCTACTTCCTCAACCACTTTCAATGTTTGTTGCTGTGTGGAGCCGCTGGGCAGCTGTACCGAGGTGGTAAACATGCCGCGGTCTTCCAGCGGCAGGAAGGAGGTTGGCAGGCGCAGGAACAGGAAAACCATTCCGCCGAGCAGCAGGCAGTAGATCAGTATCCAGCGCAGGCTGCGGTGCAGGATCCTGGCAACGCCTTTTTCGTAGCGCTCGGCGTTGCGATTAAACATTCGGTTAAACCAGCCGAAGAAACCGGTTTGTCCGTGATGCTCGCCCTTATGCAGCGGTTTGAGCAGGGTGGCGCACAGAGCAGGAGTGAGGATCATCGCCACCAGAACAGACAGCACCATTGCGGAGACGATAGTAATCGAGAACTGGCGGTAAATAGCTCCGGTAGTGCCGCCGAAGAAGGCCATCGGGATAAACACCGCCGACAGCACCATGGCAATACCAACCAGCGCGCCCTGGATTTGCCCCATCGATTTCCGTGTCGCTTCCCGCGGTGTGAGCCCTTCCTCACTCATAATACGCTCGACGTTTTCCACTACCACAATGGCGTCATCGACCAGCAGGCCGATCGCCAGCACCATCGCAAACATCGTCAAGGTGTTAACGCTATAGCCAAAGGCGTAAAGCACGGAGAAGGTACCCATCAGGACGACGGGAACGGCGATGGTGGGAATCAGCGTGGCGCGGAAGTTTTGCAGGAACAGGTACATCACGAGGAATACCAGCGCGATCGCTTCCAGCAGGGTTTTTACCACGTCGATGATTGAGGCTTTGACAAAGGAGGTGGTTTCATATGCCACCTTATATTCCAGCCCATGTGGAAAATACTGTGACAGTTCGTCAAGGCGGTTGAGCACCAGCTCTGCCGTTGCCATTTCATTGGCGCCGGAGGCCAGTTTCACGCCCAGACCGGAAGCCGGGTTGCCGTTAAACCGGCTGAGGTAGTCGTACTTCTCGGCCCCCATTTCGACCGTCGCCACATCACCCAGTTTAACTTCTGATCCATCCTGGTTGACACGTAGAGTAATGGCGCGGAATTCATCCGGAGTCTGCAGTAGCGACTGGGCGTTGATCGTCGCGTTCAGCGCCTGCTTGTCCACCGAAGGCGTACCGCCAAGTTGTCCGACCGCAATCTGCGCATTCTGTGACTCGATAGCGTCGGTCACATCTTTAGCGGTCATCTGGAAACTGTTCAGTTTGGCCGGGTCAAGCCAGATACGCATGGAGTACTGTGAGCCGTAAGCGTCAATATCCCCCACGCCGTTAATACGGCTGAGCGGATCCTGAATGTTACTGGCGACATAGTCGGCGATGTCCTGCTTATCCATTGAGCCATCGGTGGAGACAAAGGCGATTGTCAGAATATTGGTGTCCCCGGTCTTACGCACCGTGACCCCCTGATCCTGTACCGCTTGCGGCAGTTTACGCATTGCCGATTGCAGCTGGTTTTGCACCTGCTGGACGGCCTCGTCAGGATCGGTTCCGGCGACAAAGCTCAGCGTAACTGATGCCTGACCTGTCCCGCTGCTCTGTGACGACATGTACATCAGGTTATCGAGACCGGTCATGTTCTGCTCGATCACCTGGGTGACGGTGTTTTCCAGAGTCTGAGCCGAGGCGCCAGGATAGTTGGCGGTGACCCGTACGTTTGGCGGTGCCAGATCGGGATATTGCTCAACGGGTAGTGAAAAAATAGCCAGGGCTCCTGTCAGGCACAACAGGATAGCTAACACCCAGGCAAAAATGGGGCGATCGATGAAAAAATTCGCCATTAAAAGAGGACCTCGTGTTTCTGCGTATCGTTATGGGTATGGCTTGCTTCACTTTAGCGGCAAGGTACGGGTCAAACGTGGAGAAAAAAAGAAGATAATGTAAATTATCATGCCCGTTTACAGCATACCTTTCGTGCCAACGCCGTCAGGCCAGGATCCAGACCCGACGGCGCTTTGCGGTTCTTTACGTTAGATAACTGTCTGATTCAGCCGATCGGAAACTGATGCTTACCAACGTTCCTCCTCCGGATGGTTGAGAGAAGGTCAACGTGCCGCTTAGTCTTTCCGCCCGCTCACGCATAATATTTAGTCCATAGTGCCCTGTAGGCTCATGCGGCTCGCCAATGCCGATGCCGTTATCGCGGATATAAACCGTGTGGTTGCCGTCCGGAGCCGTTACGCAACTGACGGCAATTTCGCTCGCACTGGCATGCTTAATGGCGTTCAGCACCGCTTCGCGGATGATCTGCAACAGGTGCACTTGCATTTGCGCATCCAACGCCAGCGTGGGTAACCGACAGTCGAGTGTGAGTTTAGCTGAGGTTTGATTTTGCAGCGTTTCCAGCATTTCATGCAGGGCGGAGGGTAAGTCTGCCTGTTGTAAGGTCAGACGGAAGGTGGTGAGCAGTTCGCGTAGCTGACGGTAGGCATCGTTCAGCGCCTGGGAGAAATCCGCCATGATGCTTTGCGCTGGGGCGTTATCTTCCGGAATTGACCGCTTCAGCAGCGTCAACTGAATGCGTAAATAAGAGAGCACCTGTGCCAGCGAGTCGTGCAGTTCGCGTGCAATCGTCGCTCGCTCCTCCATTAACAACAGTTGCTGAAAATGTTTTTGTGCCTGGTTGAAGTACAACCCGCGTCCCAGCATTGAGGAAACGCTGTTAAGCAGTGGAATAGAAGCATTGACGTTTGGACTTTGCCAGTGCAGTTCGCCGTAGACGGTTTCCTGCATAGTGACCGGCAGGATCTGCATCGGCAGCTCCAGGCTTTTAGTCCCTTCGCTAATCCGCCAGTTATCACCGACGGTGAGCTCAAGGAAATACGCGGCGTCATGTTCGCGGACGATCTGTAAAATATGGCGGAAGCAGTGCACGTCAATCTGGCTGGTATTTAACGCCTGGGAGCACTGATACAACACCTCCAGACGGCGATTGGCTTCATGGAGATCGTGAGTTTTCTCGGCAACAGACGCTTCCAGCGAGCGATACAGCTTGTGTAATTCACTCGACATCTGGCTAAACGTTTTGCCCAGCAACCCCAGTTCATTGGGCAAACCGGTATCCAGCGGTGGGATATTAAACTGACCGTGTTCAATTTGCTGACTGGCCATCACCAGTTTATTCAGCGGACGCACCACCTGCTGGCGAATGCGCCGCAGGGTAAAGAAGACGAGGGTGAATATGCCGATCCCGCCCGCCAGCGAGATGCCAAATACCAGCATGACTTTACGCTCGGCATAATGTTGCAACGCCAGCACGAAGAGATCGATTTGATCGACGTAGTTGTTGATATTGGCCTGGTACCATTTTAAATCGCCGTCGATCAGGCGGGCATTCATTTCCAGCCAGTTAGCATGCAGACGTCCATAGCGGCTTTTTACCGCTTGTGGCACATACCACGCATTCAGATTCTGTAATGCCGGTGCGTTTAGCGCCTGCTGGAAAAGCTGGCGGTGGGCGTTAAGCTGCGGGCTCTGGCTTTGCAGATCGTAACCCAGACGGTAGCTTTGCATGCGCAATGAGCCAGCAACGTTGATGGCTTCGGCATCTCGCAAGCTGCTGGTCAGCGTGAGCAGCGCAATACCTGTTGAGAGAATTGACAGCAGCACTATGTAGAAAAAAGCTTTAGCCAGACTGGCCGAGACCGGACGCTTTACCGTCACTTGTGCATCCTCACACAATACACGTCGCGCCTGAAATCAGCGTGAACGATGCGGTGTATTTGATAAAGGTTAATAAAACGCCATGAAACTGGATGGTAACTGAAACACAATTTCATATGCGATGAAATAAATTGATCTGCCACAGGTTCTGCATAAATAGTTGTGCTTCCTGGGCAAATGAACATTGCCGCTTCCTTCCGTGTCGGTTAATAACACTCTTATAAAGAATAAGGTTTTTGCAACCAAAAAAGAAGGAAGCCATGAATCGTTTTATTATGGTCAATAGCCAGCAGTGCCTGGGATGCCATGCCTGTGAGGTCGCCTGCGTCATGGCTCACAATGGCGAACAGCATGTCCTGAGCCAACGGCATTTTCAGCCCCGAATTACCGTCATTAAACATCAGCAGCAGCGCAGCGCGGTGACCTGTCACCACTGCGAAGATGCACCCTGCGCCAGAAGTTGCCCAAATGGGGCAATTAGCCATGATAACGACAGCGTTCAGGTGAACCCGCAAAAGTGCATTGGCTGTAAATCGTGCGTCGTTGCCTGTCCTTTCGGCACGATGCAGATCGTACTCACTCCCGTCGCCAAAGGGAAGGTGAAAGCCACCGCGCACAAATGCGATCTGTGCCAGGGGCGTGAACAGGGGCCCGCCTGCGTAGAGAACTGCCCGGCGCAGGCGTTACAGTTGGTGACGGAAAATTCGCTTACCGGTCTGTCAAAAGCGCGCAGGCTGCGTACCGCAAGTCTGGAAAGCCAGCCATGGCACGCCAGCACTACCGATTTTGTTCCACATGTCATCACCAAACGTGAGCAAATGCAGGCGACGCCTGCGCGTGGTGAACCGGATAAACTGGCGATTGATGCCCGGAAAACCAGCTTTGAAGAGATCTATCTGCCGTTTCGTACGGCGCAGGCGGAGCGGGAAGCCTCTCGCTGCCTGAAATGCGGCGACCACAGTATTTGTGAATGGACCTGTCCGTTGCATAACCACATTCCGCAGTGGATTGAGCTGGTCAAAGCCGGAAACATCGATGCCGCGGTTGAGCTTTCACATCAAACCAACTGCTTGCCGGAGGTGACCGGGCGTGTATGCCCGCAGGATCGACTCTGCGAAGGGGCATGCACGGTGCGTAGTGAGCATGGCGCAGTCACTATCGGTAATATTGAGCGTTACATCTCCGATCGGGCGCTGAGTAAAGGGTGGCGACCGGACTTAAGCCATGTGCAGAAAGTGGACAAGCGTGTTGCCATTATCGGCGCGGGTCCGGCGGGTCTGGCCTGCGCGGATGTGCTGGCGCGTAGCGGTATCAGTGCCACCGTTTACGATCGCCATCCTGAAATTGGCGGTTTGCTGACGTTCGGTATTCCGGCCTTCAAACTGGACAAATCGCTGCTAACGCGTCGCCGTGAAATCTTCAGCGCTATGGGGATTCATTTCGAACTTAACTGTGAAGTGGGTAAAGACGTCGCACTTGAAAAGTTGCTGGAGGATTACGATGCCGTGTTCGTGGGGGTGGGAACCTATCGTTCCATGAAGGCGGACCTGCCAAATGAAGACGCGCCAGGCGTATATGATGCGCTGCCGTTCCTGATTGCCAACACCAAGCAGGTGATGGGGCTGGATGAGTTGTCTGAAGAACCGTTTATCGATACCGCCGGACTGAACGTGGTGGTTCTGGGCGGAGGCGATACGGCCATGGACTGTGTACGTACCGCGCTGCGCCACGGTGCAAGCCAGGTGACCTGCGCCTATCGTCGTGATGAAGCCAACATGCCGGGTTCGAAAAAAGAGGTGAAGAACGCCCGGGAAGAGGGGGCAAACTTCGAGTTTAACGTCCAGCCGGTTGAGCTGGTGTTGCATGCCGATGGGCGAGTCAGCGGCGTGCGTTTCTTACGTACCCAACTTGGCGAACCTGATGCGCAGGGGCGTCGTCGCCCTGTTCCCATCGCCGGGAGTGAGTTTGTGATGCCAGCAGATGCGGTGATCATGGCGTTTGGTTTTCACCCACACGGCATGCCGTGGCTGGAGTCGCATGGCGTTAAGGTCGATAACTGGGGGCGCATTGCCGCCGATGTTGAAAGCGCATACCGCTACCAAACCAGTAACCCGAAAATCTTTGCCGGTGGCGACGCGGTACGCGGTGCGGATCTGGTGGTGACGGCCATGGCGGAGGGGCGGCACGCCGCCCAGGGGATCGTCGACTGGCTGGGCGTAAAATCAGTCAAATCTCACTAATCGGCGTCCAGGCCGGATAAGACGCGTTAGCGTTGTTATCCGGCAATGTGCCGCATGAATGCCTGATGGCGCTTTGCTTATCAGGCCTACAATGTTCCAAGACAAACCCGGTTTCACGGCGTAGTATTATTTCTCACTTCTTGCTGTGGAGCCGGTATGTCGCAAAAAATTACCCTCATCAAAGATAAAGTCCTCTCCGATAACTACTTCATCCTGCGCAATATCACCTATGACCTGACCCGTAGCACTGGGGAGGTGATTCGTCATAAACGCGAGGTTTACGATCGCGGTAACGGTGCCACAATCCTGCTGTATAACCCGGAGAAGAAAACGGTGGTCTTAATTCGCCAGTTCCGCGTCGCCACCTGGGTCAACGGTAATGAAGATGGTCAACTGATTGAAACCTGCGCCGGGCTGTTGGATAACGACGAACCGGAAGCGTGCATTCGCAAAGAGGCCATTGAAGAGACCGGCTTTGAAGTGGGCGAAGTGCGCAAACTGTTTGAGTTATACATGTCGCCGGGCGGCGTGACGGAAATAATCCACTTCTTCATTGCACAATACAGTGACAGCCAGCGAGCAAACGCTGGTGGCGGTGTGGAAGATGAAGATATTGAAGTTCTGGAACTGCCGTTCACACAGGCGCTGGAAATGATCAAAACGGGTGAGATCCGTGACGGTAAAACGGTGCTATTGTTGAACTATTTGCAGTCGTCGCATCTCATGGACTAATGCGTGGGATTTATATTTCTTTACAAATTTACGGCCAATCCGACAATTCTTATTGAGCCACATCAGTCGCGCAAGGAAGATACCGCTTAGGCTGTGTGTTTTGACTTCGGGGTTGTACCGTCCATGCGCTATCGCGTTATTCTCCTTTTCCTGCTTGGGTTGCTACCAGCCCGATTGCTCTGGGCTGCGCCCGCGCAACAGGCGTTTTCTGACTGGCAGGTGACGTGTAATAACCAAAATTTTTGCGTGGCGCGCAATACCGGAGAGCACCACGGCCTGGTCATGACCTTGAGCCGCAGCGCCGGGGCGCATACTGACGCCGTGTTGCGTATTGAGCTGGGCGGGCTGGAATCGTCCAACGTCAAAGAGAGCGATATTGCGCCGCGTCTGTTGTTGGATGGTGTGCCGCTCTCGCTGAGCGGCGAGCACTGGCGTGTTACCCCATGGCAACTGATGACCGATGATCCCGCCACCATTAGCGCATTTTTACAAACCGTACAGGACGCGAAGGCGATTACCCTGCAAAAAGGTGCGCAAAATCTTTCGCTGGGCGGGCTAAAAGCCGCATTGTTGTTTATCGATGCCCAGCAAAAACGGGTTGGCAGCGAAACCGCATGGATCGAAAAAGGTGACGAGCCTCCGCTCAGTGTACCTCCTGCCCCCGCGCTGAAAGGCGTAGCGGTCATTAACCCAACGCCAACGCCTCTCACACAGCAAGAGCGCAGTGAACTGCTGGACTATGGTAACTGGCGAATCAACGGTATTCGTTGCTCTATCGATCCGCTGCGTCGCGAGATGCGCGTCACAGCCCTAACGGATGATAAAGCGCTGCTGATGATTGGCTGTGAGGCCGGAGCGTATAACACTATCGATCTGGCGTGGGTGGTTTCACGTACAACCCCGCTGACTTCACGCGCGGTACGGTTAAGCCTGCCTTTTAAAACGGATGCGGAAAGTCGCGATATGGAGCTGACCAACGCTACGTTTGACGAAAAGTCGCGGGAGCTGGTTACCCTCGCTAAAGGACGAGGGTTGGCAGATTGCGGTATCCAGACCCGCTGGCGCTACGATGGTCAGCGTTTTCGCCTGGTGCGCTATGCCCAGGAGCCAAGTTGTGATAACTGGCATGGGCCAGATGCCTGGCCCACACTGTGGATCACACGTTAAGCACCTTGTGTGCTTTGTCGACGATGTTATCTACCGTAAAGCCGAAGAACGGGAACAGCTTGTCTGCCGGCGCCGACTCCCCATAGCCCGTCATCCCAACAATCGCCCCTTTCAGCCCAACATATTTGTACCAGTAGTCGGCAATACCGGCTTCTACCGCCACGCGCGCGCTGACGTTTGCCGGCAGGACCGACTCCCGGTACGCCTCATCCTGGGCGTCGAAGATATCGGTTGAAGGCAGAGAAACTACACGTACGTTACGGCCTTCGCCGGTCAGTTTTTCCGCTGCCAGCAGTGTGATTTCCATTTCTGAACCGGTAGCAATCAGGATAACATCCGGCTTACCGCCGCCGTCCTTCAGCACATAGCCGCCGCGGGCAATTTGCTGCACCTGCTCAGGTGTGCGCTCAACCTGCGCCAGATTCTGCCGCGAGAGGATCAGCGCCGTTGGCCCGTCATGGCGTTCGACCGCCAGCTTCCAGCCTACTGCCGCCTCAACCTGATCGCATGGTCGCCAGGTACTGAAATTAGGTGTCAGGCGTAGGCTGGCGAGTTGTTCGACGGCCTGGTGCGTGGGACCATCTTCCCCCAGGCCAATCGAGTCGTGGGTATAAACCATGATTTGTCGGGCTTTCATCAGCGCCGCCATGCGCGTGGCATTACGGGCATATTCAACAAACATCAGGAACGTTGCGGTGTACGGTACGAAGCCCCCGTGGTGCGCGATACCATTGGCAATGGCGGTCATGCCAAATTCCCGCACGCCGTAGTGGATGTAGTTTCCTGCATGATCCTCTTTAAGAGAGGAGGAGCCTTTCCAGATGGTCAGGTTGCTGGGTGCCAGATCCGCCGAGCCGCCGAGCAGTTCTGGCAGTATCGGCCCATAGGCGTTCAGGGTATTTTGCGAAGCTTTACGGGTGGCTATTTTGGCTGGGTTGGCTTGCAGGTCGGTAATATATTTCTGGGTTGTTGCTTCCCACTCCTTAGGCAGTCCGCCGCTCATCCGGCGAGTAAACTCTGCCGCCAGTTCCGGGTAGGCTTGTTCGTAAGCTGCGAATTTTTCCTTCCAGCCCTGTTGCGCTTTTTCGCCTTTCTCGCGTGCGTCCCATGCCCGGTAAATCTCTTTGGGGATTTCAAAAGCAGGATGATGCCACCCCAGTTTCTGCCGGGTCAGCGCCACCTCTTCTTCGCCCAGCGCAGCGCCGTGTGCTTCCTCTTTCCCGGCTTTATTCGGTGAGCCAAAACCAATCACCGTGCGGCAGATAATCAGCGACGGTTTATCGGTAACAGCCTGCGCTTCCTGAATGGCTTTTTTCACCGCCTCAGGGTCATGACCGTCAATGTCGTGCACTACATGCCAGTGGTAAGCCTCAAAGCGTTTTGCAGTATCGTCGGTAAACCAGCCTTCGGTTTCGCCATCAATTGAGATGCCGTTGTGATCGTAGAAGCCGATGAGTTTGCCAAGCCCCAGCGTGCCCGCCAGCGAACAAGCCTCGTGTGAAATACCCTCCATCAGACAGCCGTCGCCCATAAAGACCCAGGTAAAGTGGTTAACAATCTCATAGTCCGGCTGGTTAAACTGCGCTGCCAGCGTGCGCTCGGCAATGGCCATGCCGACGGCGTTGGCCAAACCCTGGCCCAGCGGTCCGGTGGTGGTTTCCACGCCCGGCGTGTAGCCAATTTCCGGGTGACCTGGCGTCTTCGAATGGAGCTGACGGAAGTTCTTTAATTCTTCGATCGGCAGGTCGTAACCGGAAAGATGCAATAGGCTGTAAAGCAGCATTGAGGCGTGGCCGTTGGACAGAATAAACCGGTCACGATCGTACCAGGTGGGATCTGTCGGGTTATGGCGTAGAAAATCGTTCCACAGCACTTCGGCGATATCGGCCATCCCCATTGGTGCTCCTGGGTGGCCGGAGTTAGCTTTTTGGACGGCATCCATACTCAGCGCACGAATGGCATTGGCAAGCTCTTTACGGGTCATAGGAAATACTCCTTGAAAAGTAAAGTGTTAGATGCGTGTTGTGATTCACACTTTTGGGAAAATTGCGGGCGTTGTCAGCAAAAAGCATAGCAGACAAGCATGGTATTGCTGGATTAAGCAGGTAACATGGCTGTTATAAATTGATAACAAATTCTTTCTTTGAATGGTGAGAGTTTGGGGACCTTCAAAGTTTGTGCCGTTGACTGAGGTGATAATGTGCGGCTCAGTAGAATGGTTACCCGCGCCACTTTTTTGATAGATACGTGAAAGGAACAACAAGATGGATGACCAGTTAAAACAAAGCGCCCTCGATTTCCACGAATTTCCGGTACCCGGTAAAATCCAAGTTTCTCCGACCAAGCCTCTGGCAACGCAGCGCGACCTGGCGCTGGCCTACTCGCCGGGCGTGGCTGCACCGTGTCTTGAAATTGAAAAGGACCCGCTGGCAGCCTACAAATACACCGCGCGCGGCAACCTGGTTGCGGTTATTTCCAACGGTACGGCGGTGCTGGGCCTGGGCAATATTGGCGCACTGGCCGGCAAACCGGTGATGGAAGGTAAAGGCGTTCTGTTCAAGAAATTCGCCGGGATCGACGTGTTCGACATTGAAGTCGATGAACTCGATCCGGATAAATTTATCAATGTGGTTGCGGCCCTGGAACCCACGTTTGGCGGTATCAACCTCGAAGATATCAAAGCGCCGGAGTGCTTCTACATTGAGCAAAAACTGCGCGAACGCATGAATATTCCGGTCTTCCACGATGACCAGCACGGTACGGCAATCATCAGTACTGCCGCAATTCTGAACGGTCTGCGGGTGGTTGAGAAAAATATCTCTGATGTGCGCATGGTGGTGTCTGGCGCAGGGGCGGCGGCGATTGCCTGTATGAACCTGCTGGTAGCGCTGGGTATGCAGAAACACAATATTGTGGTCTGTGACTCCAAAGGCGTGATTTACAAAGACCGCGAACCGAACATGGCGGAAACCAAAGCGGCTTATGCGGTGGTGGATGACGGTAAGCGTACGCTGGATGATGTCATTGACGGCGCAGATATTTTCCTCGGTTGCTCCGGTCCGAAAGTGCTGACGCAGGAAATGGTTAAGAAGATGGCGCGTGCGCCAATGATTCTGGCACTCGCTAACCCGGAACCGGAAATCCTGCCGCCGTTGGCAAAAGAGGTGCGTTCCGACGCAATCATTTGTACTGGTCGTTCAGACTACCCGAACCAGGTTAACAACGTCCTGTGCTTCCCGTTCATCTTCCGCGGTGCGCTGGATGTCGGTGCAACGGCCATCAACGAAGAGATGAAACTGGCGGCGGTGCACGCCATTGCTGAGCTGGCGCATGCCGAGCAGAGTGAAGTGGTGGCCTCTGCTTATGGCGATCAGGACCTGAGCTTCGGCCCGGAATACATCATTCCGAAACCGTTCGACCCGCGTCTGATCGTCAAAATCGCCCCTGCTGTGGCGAAAGCAGCGATGGACTCTGGTGTGGCAACGCGTCCGATTGCCGACTTTGACGCTTACATCGATAAGCTGACTGAATTCGTCTACAAAACCAACCTGTTCATGAAGCCAATTTTCTCCCTGGCACGTAAAGCGCCGAAGCGTGTGGTGCTGACGGAAGGGGAAGAAGCGCGCGTACTGCATGCTACCCAGGAATTGATCACTTTAGGTCTGGCGAAGCCGATCCTGATTGGTCGTCCGAGCGTTATTGAAATGCGTATCCAGAAACTGGGGCTGCAGATCAAAGCGGGCGTCGATTTTGAGATCGTCAACAACGAATCCGATCCGCGCTTTAAAGAGTACTGGAGTGAGTATTATCAGATCATGAAGCGCCGTGGGATCACCCAGGAGCAGGCGCAGCGTGCGGTGATTGCCAACACTACGGTGATCGGTGCAATCATGGTGCAGCGTGGCGAAGCGGATGCGATGATCTGCGGTACTATTGGCGACTACCATGAGCACTTCAGCGTGGTGAAAGAGGTGTTTGGTCATCGTGACGGCGTGCATACTGCTGGGGCGATGAACGCCTTGCTGCTGCCAAGCGGTAACACTTTTATCGCCGATACTTACGTCAACGACGATCCTACGCCTGAGCAACTGGCGGAAATCGCCGTGATGGCGGCAGAGACTGTGCGTCGCTTTGGTATTGAACCGAAGGTGGCGTTGCTGTCGCACTCCAACTTTGGTTCCTCTGACTGCCCGTCGGCCAGCAAAATGCGCGAAGCGCTGGAGCTGATTAAGGCGCGCGCGCCAGAGTTGATGATTGACGGCGAAATGCACGGCGATGCCGCGCTGGTGGAAAGTATCCGTAATGACCGCATGCCGGACAGTCCGCTGAAAGGCTCAGCTAATATTCTGGTGATGCCGAATATGGAAGCGGCCCGTATTAGTTACAACTTACTACGCGTTTCCAGTTCTGAAGGCGTAACGGTTGGCCCGGTGCTGATGGGGGTTGCGAAACCTGTTCATGTATTAACGCCGATCGCCTCTGTTCGTCGTATCGTTAATATGGTGGCGCTGGCGGTTGTAGAAGCACAGACTCAGCCGCTGTAATTATGTTAGTGTGAAGTATGAACCCTTACCCTGGCTTGAATGGGGTAAGGGGGAATTTCATTGATATCATTAAAATTATGTTTTGTGATTTTTTATCATCTCTTTAGTTTATTGGTTTATCCTTTTCTTGTTTCGAATCTATCACTACGACCGTAAATTCTTCCTTGAAGTCACTTCCCGGACACTGAGTTCTCCACATCCAGCGTAAAACACAAACCATTTTGTGACATAACCTTGTCCTTGTATATCAGCCGATACTGACTGTGCCGCTGCCGATCACCACGCCGCCACAGTCAATTGCATCACCGGTTCTGGCGGCAGGCAGGCCGTCAATAAACACAGTGCCTGAACCACTGGCTATTTTTCGGGGGTGAGGTGGGTGTTTCGGTTTATCGTGAGGCGTCAGTGGGTCACTCATACGGGCAGCAGGCAATCCATCAATAAATACCGTGGGTGAACCCGCTGTAATGACAGTTTCGTGATAACCATCGTGCTGGGTACCTTTATCGTTAAGTCGGGCTGCTGTGGGCATATTGAACTCCTCATTGTTCATTTAGTGATAATCATGTTCATTTCTTCATGATTATTTTTTTATGACCTTTTAGCTTGTTTTCCGTAAATTGATAGTAAGAAATATTCTTATTAGCATCAATAAGTATTGATACCTGATTGGTTCTAATTTCAAAATAGTAATTACTACTATTACCATTAAAGCCAAAGTTATTAAGAACGCGTCTCAAATTATTTTTATCGACCTCATATCGGGGGCACAGAAACCTCCGTTTTAATACCAATGGGTAATCAGTTTTCATCGAACATGATGAGCGCCAATTAAATATAGAAAACATTTTATTGTACATGTTTTTTTCAGAAAACCATTCCTTTGTAATTATAGGGTATTCAAGAGAGCCAATTTGATATTGATGTTTTCCTGGAAGGAATTCATACGCTCGATTTAGTGGTATAGTATATGAAAAACTCTCACCCGATTCAATCTCTAACCACCAATCTTGTATATCATTACCAAAATCACAAGAATGACCTAAATAGTCCAATTTAACATTGTCTGTTGTGATTAAAAATGAAGAGCCGCATATTACACCAAAAAAAATGTCCCGCGCAGTGCTGGGTATACCCGATTTATAAATAAAATAGCTTTTATTACTTTTATTATTAAATGTAATATTGGCTATTACGTTATTTTTTTCTTGCCTCACTGCAAGAAAAACATCTATTGCATATTTTTTTTCTCGCCACTTACTTTCTTTTTCGCTAATTCTATAATAAGGATAGAGGTCAGCGATAGTAGAATTCGGTTGTTTCCGAATAAGATTCTCAAATGCTGAAGACTCACTCAGTGGATAAACTACTGGTTCAGCAGTAGATGCTTTTTTGCCCCAATAGATCTTTCCGTATCCATATTTTATGAGTGATACTCCTGTAGCATTGGCACCGGCTATTGACAGATTGAGGAGGCATAAAAAGAGAAGCATCCTCCCCCCTCTATTTATTTGTAATTTCGCACTCATTGTCATTTAACTCAAAATATAATTCAAAATTATAAGCATTTTTAAAAACATCAGGACTATGACTTTCTTTTAAATCTTTTCTATATTTAATATATATATTTTCTCCGTCTTCACTTATTGCGTGTTTATAGTCCCCATCATTTGGCAAATCATCAGTACCTACTCCACCCCATGGCCCTCTGGATTCTTTTTTGTTTTTTTCACTAGCCCATATTTCATCTTTGTTCTCAACTCTATAAAAATGGCTTATTTCATGGCAGAGCGTACTCGCTTTAGAATCAGCCCCCATTAGTTTTTTTGAATAAAAATTATATCCTATATTTATTTCAAGCTGTTCCTTATATTTATCTGGTGGGCATATACATGTAGCATCCCTCTTTACGAACGCCGAATACTCATTAGTAAAGGTGCGATTAACAAAATTGCCATATTTATAAACTCTTTTGTCAGGTACAGATCCTAGTTCGTTACTGCAGGGATCAACTTGAGATACTTCAACAGGATTGGAATCCACATGCAATTGTTCCATAATATAACACATTCTATCAACTGACTTTTTCATAAATTCGTACACGGACGTTTTTTCCACCTCTGGTCGGTGGTAAGTGTCAGTGTTTTCCATATCACAAATATAATATGTATGTTCAATCTCCTTATCACCTCTCACTCCCATTATTTGCTCAAATTCAGCCTGTTCAGTCTTCCCCCACGTAGCCAGATCCTTTTGTCTTTTTTTTAAAACCCGCAATGCGCATGCCAGAGAATCCGTCATCATCGTCACGAATTTATTAGTTACCATAACCGTTTGACCAAATTTCTTAGCGTATTTTTTTGCAGATATAGTTTCAGCTTTTGTGCATGCTCTTTGCACTGAATTTTCTTGTGCATCTTCCATTTTTATACCTAATTTATAACAAATTGCACATTAAAATAACATTCAAATCATAATGAGTGCGTGTTACCTTTCGCTTCTGAACTTAATATTCATTCATATACACCACCTTCAATCATATTAATACTCTGATGCAATAATCTGACCTTAATTTTCTGTTCAGTATCAGTGGTAAATATTTCTGTATAGCCTTTCTTATCTGTTTCACCCCGTGTCTGTGTACCGTTCTCAAAAAATGCGATATAGCGTGTCTCTGAATAAGGTATCCCGTCGTCGTCCGTAAAATGAAGCTGAAGGTAATGTTTTTCGATGTTATCTTGATCGTCTTTTTCATCATCTGGGCCATCCTCACTCCCAGTCCCGCTACCTTCTTTATCATCCGTGTCATCATCTTCATCCGCCAGCGCTTTCAGCACGCTTGGTTGCTGAGTTCTCGCCGGTGTTCCCGGATTTCCTCCGCCGTTCAGGTTGATTTTCGGCCCCATAATGTCCACGCCACCCGGATGGATGA